>Ga0207687_10000021_pt1 | contig 226396 bp, 206 predicted proteins | sample KBSM54metaG_FD_184399 | JGI IMG/M metagenome (GOLD analysis project Ga0207687, IMG submission 184399) | Miscanthus rhizosphere microbial communities from Kellogg Biological Station, Michigan, USA - KBS M5-4 metaG (SPAdes) (version 2) | ecosystem: Host-associated > Plants > Roots > Rhizosphere... | reverse complement strand
TTCAGGGTTTCAGACATCTGCAGGCCCCCGGCGAAGCCGAAGGAGGTCCTCATCATCGGGAAGGCGACCTTGGAGAGACCGTTGGGAGCGGGACAGCCCGCGCTGATGAAGCCCCTGCGGTTGAGGTTCAGCGAGATGCCGCTGACAAAGCCCCATTCCCCGGTCGCCTGGGGGAGGAAGGCTTCCAGGGCGGTGCCGTAGGTGCCGGGGGTGCTCTTGACCAGGAAGGGCAGCACGTAGGAGGTATCGACGGGCTGGGTGCCGTAGATGTGGGCGAAGACCGCGTGCTCGCCCCGCACCTTGCCCGCGAAGGCCAGGACCTTGCCGTCGGAGGGAAAGGGCGATTGCTCTGGCAGCCTGACGTTGGCCGAGAAGTGCCCTTCGCCGACCAGGGAGGGCCCGCAGGCGGCCATCGCCTGCTCGGTTGTCGAGGGGTCGATGCGCCCGATCCGGCAGCTGGGGATGCCCTTGAAGGAGAGGTGCCCGGCGCGGTTTACCTGGATCGTGAACTTCTTCAGCTGCGGTTCGGCGCCGGGCCTGGTCGAGTCGATGCGGCCCGAGACCGAGACTGCGACCGGGGCCTCTCCCTTGCGGGGCAGGCGCTTGGGGGCGATCGCCCCGGCGACGGTGACCCTGACTCCCTGCTTTTGGGCGACCTCGGCGGAGGAGATCGAGGCGAGGATGAGGGCTGCTGAGAGCAGGGCGATCGCAAAGGCGATCGCCCTGGAGTTGGCTTTCGGCTTCATCCCCACCCCTAGCGGTAGAGGGCGATGTAGAAGGGGGCCTTGACGGGGCCGCCGTTGTGCATTTGCACCTCGACCTGGGGCGAGGGGCAAGAGCCGGTGCCGCCGATCGTGACGAAGGCCGTGACCGTGCCCGAGCCGTTGTAGCGGGGGGTTACTTGAGCGCCCCTGGGGGCGAAGCCGGGGACGGTGATGCAGTAGATGCCCGCTTCTATGCCCTGTTTGACGTTTGCCGAGGCGATCCCCTTGGAGAGCGCCCCGTCGACGTCTCCTTCCTGGCTCACCGCGGCAAAGGCGGCGGGGTCGGCGGATTCGGCGAAAGTGGCGGTATCGGCCCTCGAGGCGCTGGGGACCTGGGAGAGCGATTGCTCATCGACCTTTGCCCCGGTCACCGCGGCGGTTGCGAGCTTGGTCGTGGTTACCGCGCCGTCGGTGAGCTTCTCTGCGGAGACCGCGCCTTGGCCTAGCTTCGATGCGACCACGGCGCCGCCGGCGATCTTCCCCTGCTTTACCGCCTGGGCCTTGATCTTCGGCGCGGTGACCGCCTTCTTTCTGATCTTCTCCGCGGTCACGGCACCGGGGCGCAGCTGCTTTTCGCCTACCGACTTGGGGGCGAGCTGGTTTGCCGCCCAGGCGCCGGAGGTGCCCAGGGCGGCGACCAGCGCCAGGGTCGAGGCGACGTTGGCGTAGCTCAGCTTCGGAGCGAGCCTCCTCTTGGTTCCTGCTCTTGGCTTGCCCATGCTCTAGTGCTTTTTGTGGGCCTTGCGCTTGGCGCAGGCGTTCTGCATCTTCGGGTGGATCACGAGCGGCTTGCCGTTTTGCCCGGTGAACTTGGCTGTCGCCCTATGGGTGGCGGCGCAGAGGTTGGTGGAGTTTTGCAAGAGGCCCTTCTTGCCGCCCTGCATGGTCAGGGTGAATTCGGTGACCGGGGCGTCGGGGACGAATTCGAAGGTGTTTCGGATTCCCCCGTTGACCGAGTCGATCCGCCCGTCGAGGACGACTTCCACCGGCTGGGTTTCGGGTCCCTTCAAGGCAACCGCCAGGTCTGGCAGCTGGTGGCTCGAGGACCGCAGGTAGACCGGGCCGCGCAGCGGCTCGCCAAAGAGCGGCGTCTTTGCCGTCGCATAGCCGTAGACAGATCCCTGCGGGCAGGCCTTCTGGGCAAACTGCACCCTGGTGCAGACGGTTTTGATGTGGGCCTGGTCGAGGAACTCCGAATGGGGCAATGCGACGGAGGCGTAGGCGATGTTGGCGTCGCCCGCCCTTGCTTTCAGGACCGCCTGGAATTTCGGGTGGGCGCCTCGTTTGACGCCGCCGAAGAGGCGGAAGGCGAGCTTTGGCTTGAAGCCCAGCGATGCGCAGTCGGCCGCCTGGAAGCGCTCGGCCAGGCTGACGCCGGTGTCATCGGCGGTGGAGGCGAGGATGCCCCCCGTTCCGGTGATCTGGGCGTCGATCTGCTTGGGAGCGCAGCTGGTCGGGTTGAGGGTGAAGTCCGGCCTGTCGAGGTTCAACCTGATGTCCCTGACCCTGACCGGGATCCCCTGGAAGATCTGGGGGAAGGGGTCTGAGATCGCTTCGCCCTGGGCGGTCTCGGGGTTGATGTTCAAGGCGGTCCTCACCGTGATCACGCCGAGGTCATAGGGGCCGACCTTGGCCGGGCTGATCACGACCATCGACATCGGCGCTCCCTTGTAGGGGCCCGCGAGATAGACCTTGCCGGGAACCCAGGTGAGCGGTACTCCTACTCCCGTTCCCACCTCGGTGGTGCCGATCTCAGAGGAGGCAGGGCACGATGGGTCTGCTTCCTCCAGGGCGCCGTCTCCGGCGACCGTTTCCCGCGAGAGCGCCTGGGCGACCTGGGCGTCTGAGCAGATGCCGACGCCCGCGAACTTCGCCGCCAGGCCCTGGGGCAGCTTGACGCCGACCTGGGAGTACTCCTGGTCGTCGTCGCTCCTGGTTGTGCGGAAGAGGAAGGGGGAGTACTGGCCCGCGCTGGGGCTCTGCGTGCCGGCTTCAAGCGTCGGCTTGAAAGGACGCTGGCCCAGGTTCTGCACGCAGGGGCTGCCATTGGGCTTTTGGGTGATCGAGTAGTTGGAGTCGACCACGTGCGGGGTCGTCGGATCGGCCCAGGAGAAGAATTCGGCCCGGATCGTCTTCTGGCCGCAGGTCGTGGGCTGGACCAGGCCTGCCCGCACGCCGCCCTTGAACTTCAGCTCCATGTCTGAGACCGGGAACTGGGGCAGGTCGTCGAAGGTGGCGGTGATCTGGCCACTGTTGGGATCGAGGTCGATCTTCGCCGGGATCTTGATCAGGATGCCGCGCTGGGGTTCCTGGATCACCATGTACATGGAGAGGAAGTTGTGGAAGGGGTTGTCGTTTTGCCTGGCGATGTAGATGAAGCCTTCGGGCTGGGCATTGACCGGCAGGATCGGGGTGTGGAGGACCAGCCTGCCGTACTGGCTGTTGTCGGGGCAGGTGACCGGCTGGTTGGTGCCGAGGCCGATCTCAGCGGCCGTGCAGGTGTTGAGGCCCTGCGCCGCCGAGGGTGAGAGCGTCATCCCCTCGGGGAAGGTCGTCACCACCTTCTTCATCGGCGGCGTCGAGATGCCTTTCACGTAGCCGTTCTGGGCATACAGTTCTTTTGCTTTTTCGACTTCGTCGTTTCGCTGCGGCACTTCCAGGTGGACGTCGAGGCCTGTCGGGCCGCCGGCGTCGCGGTTGTCGGGCTGGATCGCGACTTTCGGTTCGAAGCGGACCCGCGGGTCATCGCAGCCCGTCACGTTCAGCGGGTCAGGCCATTCTTCGACCGGCGTGTATTTGCCAGGGGCCGTATAGGAGTCGAAGCGGCCCCGGGCGCCGCCGTTGTCAAAGCCGCAGTCCATCGGGGTGGTGAGCAGCGGGCGAATAGCGGCGGTGAAGGGAGCGTCAGCCAGATCGTGTCCTTCGACGGCGCGGGGGTAGTAGCGGAACTTGTCGTGGACAGGGTCGCCGGGCACCCCCCAGAAGGTCACCTCGGAGCTGCGCACCGTGACCAGGTTGGAGATGTTGGGCGTCACCGTCTTGATCGCGTAGTTCTGCGCGGGGTCGAGTTCGGGGTAGATGTGACCGATCACCAGGCCGCCGGCGTTGAAGCCGAAGTCAGCGGCCTTGCCTTTCGGTGGGCGCAGGTTGTATATGGCGACGCGGGTGAGAAAGTCGTTGGGGTTGATGAACCCGGCGCTCCCGTAGTCGTAGTCGCCCTGGATCATCGGGATGTTGAGGTAGCCGACCTGGGTGTCCGAGGGGCAGGCGGTCGAGTTGAGGACCACGCCCGATTCGGCGAACTGCGTCGGGTCGCACTTCGGCGTCGCCTCGGGGTTGCCGATCATCCCGCGGGGCAGGGTCACCTCGGCGTCCTTGAGCAGCCCTTCGGTGATCGTCGCCCGCGTCCCGTCCCGCGGGCTCGTCTCGATGCGGGCGTTGAGGTCGAAGTCGACCCGCTGCTCGAAGGGGTGCGTTCCGGCGATGCGCACGGGGGCGCCGTCCGGGTAGGCCGCGTCGAATACGTCGACCATATAGCTGCCGGGAACCACGCCGAAGCCCGCCGGCGCCGGGCCGAAGGAGACCGGGTCGGTGTCGGTGAAGCTCGCCGCGCCGCCGCCTGAGACGGTCGCGACGTTGGTGCCGGTGCCTGCGGCGCCCGGATCGACTTCGACTTCGACGAACATCACCGGCAGGTAGCCGGTGGGTTCGAGGTGTAGCCCCCCCGGTTTGTCGTCCGCAGGCCCGGCGAATGCAGGCAGGAAAAAGGCGGGGACTTCGCAGGAGGCCGTTTCGGTTCCCACCCCGGAGCACCATCCGAAGATCGGGTTCAGGTCGACGCTGCCAAACATGAAGTGGATCGCCGTGGCCTTGACCCCGGCGGGCAACTCGTCGGTGAGGACCAGCGGGGGCCCTCCTCCCGCGCCGGCTTCGTCGCCGATGTTGCGGGCCTGAACCGTGAACTGGCCTTCGCCGCCGGGCGGCAGCGTGGTGTTGCCCCAGGTGGCCTTGATGTCATAGCGTGGCCCGATCGCTGCTTGCGCGCTCCCGGCGCCGAGCACGGCAAGGGCCAAAAGCGCCGTGCAGGCAAGCGTCAGTAGGCGTCGGTGAGTCGGCTTCATTGCGGTGGTCCCCCTGCTCGTCGTCGTGTTCTTCGCTCGCTTGCCTTGGGCCCTCACTTGGAGCCTCCCCGCTTGCCGTGGGACGCTCGCTTGTGGTGGGCGTGGCGGTGGCGCTTGACGCAGCGCCCGTGTCGGCGCGCCTGGCCCTTGCGGCAGCGCGCCTTGGGCTGGGCCTTCTCGTTGCCCGCCCCGCTCAGCGAGGCGCTGCCCGCCGCGCCTTGGAGCGGCGGGGCCTGCAGCGGCCCTTGGCAGGATTCTTCGGAGCAGTGCACGACCGGGGCCGGGCGCGGGAAGCCGCCGCCCACCCGGGCGTCGTAGAAGTTGAGGAATTCGTCCTGCTCATAGCCGGTCAGGCCCGGCTCGACCACCGAGAAGAAGATGTTCTTCCCGTCGCGGTCCACCGCGTTTACCTGCGGCGCGGCGATTCCCTCCTGGAAGGCCGTCACCCCGTCGGTGACCAGCCGGATCGAGCCGTTGTGCCACTCATAGATGTCGGTGTTGCGGTTGACGTCCGCCCGCACCAGCGGCTCCTTGGTCGCGAAGGCGACCGTGCTGCCGTCGGCCGAGATCCGGAAGTCTTCGCCGCTGCCGGTGCCCGTCGGCGTGCCCACGTTATATGTGGTCGTAGCGTTCCGCGCGCACGAAAGGCACTCGATCGAGTGCTGGCTGGCTTCGTAGCGGTAGAGCTCGACGCATCTTGACGTCGGACCGAAGCTTTCGTCTTCACTTCTCTGCACGGGATGACAGCCCGTCGGCGTGCCGACGGCGTCCGAGGTGAGGCTCGGGCTCGCCTTGGCCAGGAACAACAGGACGGCGCCGTTGGCCGAGACCATGGTCCGAAGACTCTGGCCGGGGAATTCGACTTCGGCCACGAAGCTCAGATCGCCTTCCTGCAATACGTAGATGTTTTCCCCGCCTTTGGTTCCCTTGCCGGCGATCAGCTGCCGGTCCGACTGGAAATAGATGCGCGAGAAGTCGTCCGAGATGGTCGAGTCACCGACTTGGGCGTCGGCGACGACGCAGGTCAGGCAGGTCGATTCCCCGCTCTCCTCGTCCCAGCGGTAGATGTCGCGACCTTGATTCGTGTCGGCCGCGTCGAGCTGGCTGTAGGTGGCGAAGTAGCCGTAGCGGCCGTCAGGTGTCGTACGCATGAATGCCGGTTCGACTTTGTCGGTGCCGGGGTCGATCAGCGTCGTCTGTTCCGTGTCGCGGTTGCGCACGTAGAGGCGCTGGGGGGCGCTGCAATCGCCGTTGGGGGAGGCCTCGAAGTAGACGATCGAGGCGTCGTGGGTGTTGATCAGGTGATAGCCGGGGCGCCAGACCCCGGCTATCGCGCCTCCGCCTGTGCCATGGGGTGGACCGCCCGTGAAGCTTTCTCCATCACGCAGCAGGCATTCGGATTCCGTGCCGTCGGGCATGATGCTGACGACTTCCGGGCTGCCCGATCCGACGTCGACCAGCTGGCCATGGCCGTTGGCGATTACCAGGACATGTTTGGCGTCCTCGGTCAGGTCGACGTGGCCGAAGACGCTGCTGCCTTCTCGCTCTGCCAGGACGTCCTGGTTTTCGGCATCGTCGAGGCGGATCAGGGCCGAGTACGACGGATGGCCGTCGTTCTGCGGGCGCTCCGCTGCCATCACGAAGTGCGAGAGGTCGGGGGTCATCGCGTCGAGGAAGTAGCTCAGCTCCCCGCCTTTGACCTGTTCGGAGGCCGGTGGCTGCACGCTGCGCGAGACCCAGCCGCTCGCCGTGCGTTTGGCGAGGAAGAGCGCGAAGGCGGAGTTGTTCCCGCCCGGGGCTCCGGCGAGGACCCTCCACAGTGCCTTTTCCCCGTCTGCGGAGATCGCCGACTCTACCCCACTCGGCGATTCTCCCATCGCCGAGTGGGGCGGGGTCACGTTCTGCGTCCCCTTGTCGGACGAGTTGACCAGCTCCACACCACGGGTGGGCAACGTCACTTCCGCGGTGCTGCGCGTGGTGAAGCTGAGCGGCTGGCTGGTTTCCCCGCCGGCCGGGTTTTCAACCGCCACCCGGTAGCTGTAGGTGGTTTGGGGCTGCAGGCCGGTGAGCTCTGATGAGACGACGACCGGCGTGCGCGCCTCGCTCGTGTCTTCTTCTTCTGGCAGCGCGGTCCAGGTCGTGCCTCCGTCGGAGCTGTATTCGAAGTGGTAGGTGAGCTTGGCGCCTTCGGGGTTGGCGTAGGCGTTGAGGCGCGCCGTGGTGTCGGTGCGCGGCGCGACGAAGGCGGCGAAGGCCTGGGTGGGGGCGACCTCGAGGGTTTCGAATTCCTTCGTTTCCGAGGTGGTGGTGCCAGCGCTGTTCGTGGCGCTGATCCGCACGCAGTAGTGTTCGCTGGCCGGAAGGTTGCCGAGGTCTTCGCTTACCGTGTCCGCCCCCGCGTGACCGCCCGGAATCGTGCTCGCCGGACGGTTTTGAAAGCCGCTTTCGCAGGCGGGGTCGGTGCTCAGCTGGACGTTCCATTCGGTCAGGTCTTCGCGGGTATCGATGGTTGCGGAGACATGGGCGCTCGTCGTGGTTATCGCCGATATGCCGTCGATCGAGACACTCGGGGGCGCAGATGCCACTGAGGTCGTGAACGTGTCCGGGCTCGAGACTGCACGTAGGTTATTTTCGGTGTTGACACTCACCAGCCGCACTTCGTAGCTGCGCCCGCCGCCGAGGGTGGTGGCGGTGTAGCTGACCGGGTGGTCGGCGGTATCTGCGGGCAGGCTGAAGGACGGTGATGATTCGGCACTGCCCCAGCTAGACGCGGCGCCGATCTTCCACTCGAAGTGGTAGCTGCTTGGCACGCCCTGTGGGTTGGCGATGCCGTGGAAAGTCGCTTTGTTGACGCTGACTTCGGTCGTCGGTTCGATCGTGAGATTGGGCACGGTCCCACTCACCACAGGACCGAAGACCTCGACCGCGTGGGAACCTCGGTCGGAGACATAGACGCGGCCTGTGCCGACGTCATAGGCGATGCCGCTGCCGAATCCGATGGTCCCGGCGCCATAGGTGCCGAGCAGATTGCCGCTGGCGTCGTACTCGTTGAAGCTGCCGTTGTGGAGCGTGAAGACATGCCCGCTGGCGCTCGATTGGTCTACGGCGACTCCGTTCGTCGAGTTGGCGTCCAAGGTGGAGACCTTGACTCCGCCGACGTACTTGTCGACGCCGCCGCTGTACTTGTTCGCGTAGAGGTTGCCGCTGGCGTCCAGAGCCAGCCGGCAGATCTGGTCCGGGTCCGTGCTCACCGTACCTGTCTGCGAGGGAGGCCCCCCGGTCGTCGCGTATTCACGAGCAAGGCGGTTCGTGTAATCCCCAACCCAGGGATGCCCGGCGCTGTCGACGGCAAGGCCGCAGACATCGTCAAGGCCACCGATGGACCAGAGTAGTTCTCCGCCGGGGGCGAATGCCTGCAGCGGACCGTACTCCCGCATCACATGAATACGGCCGGGGTTGGCCCCCGAGTTGTCGACGGCGATGCTGGAGAAAGAGTTGAGGTCCACCCCGGGGGAAAGAGAGGAACTGCCGGTCGAGGAGAAACCCTGAGCGACGCCGGCGAGGTTGAACTTGTCGATCACGTCGCGTTCTTCATCGACGACATAGACGAGGTCATTCGCCTGATCGATGTCGAGCGCGTTGGCGCCGGCAAACGCACCGGCGGAGGTGTCGGCGCCGTTGAAGGTGAAGAGAAGGGGTCGGTCGGTCGCCGTGCCTGCTGCAGCGCGGTCAGCCCCTAGGGCCAGGGCGAAGAGGACGAAGAGGCAAGCTAGCCCCGCCGCCCACATGTTGACCGAGGCACCCACGGACGCGACCATGCCGCGGCCGCTTCGCGCGGAGGATCCCTTCGCCTTGCTTCTCACGTAGCTCTCTCCTTGTCCCGTGAGCCCCTCTGCCTGCCGCTTCCCTTTGCGGCTTCCTCGAGGCTCCGTTATGTCCCTGTCGCTCCAGCAGTATTGAACACTGTCGTACATGGAACGTGCGCGGATTGAACCAGGGGCGTTTCAGGGTGTCAAGGAAAAGATCGTGTTTCTCAGGCGCGGTGTACCGCACGAGTTTCCAGAGGGAACCGGGTGCCGGAAAGGGCGAGCGCTATCGATCGGCCGCTGGAGCGGCCTCGTCGCGGGCCATTCGCTCGGCCTGCTCGATACCCAGGTAGGGCGCGAGGATCAACTCGACCAGGTCGGGCAGAAGCTTCTCCAGATCGGCCGTGCGACCGGCGGAGATCTCGCGCACGATCAGCGAGACGATGCCGCCGACCAGGGTTTCCTCGGTTGCCTCGGGCAGCGGCCGCTCGCCGCTGTGAGCTGGGCGGCCGGCCTTGAGGATGGCGACGAAGTCCTGCATCGTCGCCCGGTAGCGGGCGGCGATCTCCCCCCCGGCCGCAACCGGCTCGACCATGCAGAGGCGGGCCAGCTCGGGCTCGGCGGCGAGGAAGCGCAGCATCGTCGCCAGGGCGGCGCGCACCTGCTGCGGCCACTCGCCGAAGGACTCGGCCGCGGCCCGCATCGAGGCGCGGATGTGGTCGGCGACCATGTCGTAGGCGGCGAGGAAGCAGGCCTCCTTGTCGGCGAAATGCTCGTAGAAGGTGCGGCGCGAGACAGAGGCCGCTTTGGTTATGTGGGCGACGGTGGTGGCGTTGTAGCCGCGCTCGGCAACCGTGTCGACCAGCGCGGTGATGATCCGCTCGCGCTGGTTCTGCTCGATGAACTCCCGAGGCAGGCCGTGGCGACCCGCCGGGAGGCGCGGGGAGGAGCCCGCCTGGGCCCCACTCTCCTCGCCCCGCGCCTTGCGCTCCTTTGCCGTCCCCTTTGCCACGAATCGACCATACCCGAGGCGGTCGCCGTTGCGTTCTCAGCGCAGCGTCTGGACCAGCAGCTCGTCCTCAGCCGCGCGCGATCCCAGGTAGGGCATCACCGCCATGTAGACGAGCTCGGGCAGGAAGTCCTCGCCGCGCTCGATGCAGCCGGCTTCGATCCGCGCCAGCACGGTGCCGTAGATCGCACCGGCGACGATTTCCGCCGTGCAGCGGGAGACCCTCTCGGGGTGCTCCAGCTCCTCGCGACCACCGTCGAGGAAGTCGGCGACCTGCTGCAGGACGCGGTCGCGCCGCTCCTGGGCCCCGTTGCCGCTCCCGTTGACCTCGACCACGAGGAAGCGGGCGCGGGTCGGGTCTTCGTGGAAGAAGCGCATCGCCGCCCAACCCGCAGCCCAGATCCGGTTGTGCCAAGACTCCGGCCCCGCGAACGCGGTTACAACCCGCTCGCAGAACTCGGCCGCGACCTCGTCGTGGACGCAGAGAAAGCAGTCTTCCTTGCCGGCGAAGCAGCGGTCGAAGTGCGAGCGCCGCGCGCGCGCCTGCTCGCAGACCATCTCGATGCTGGTACCGGCGTAGCCGCGCGTGCCGACCAGAGCGACCATCGCGGCGGCGATGCGGGCCCGAGCCGGGTCTTCTGGGCCCCGGATCGGACCGCCGTTGCCGTTGCCGAAGCTCACATCGGCCCGGCCCCTCCCCCTGCGCTCGCTCTCTCCCCCTGCGCGCCGCGCCCGTTCATGCAGCCGCGGCGCGAGCCTGCGCGGCGTCCGCCGCGCGTCCCGCCTCGACCTCGCCGACGTACGGCGTCAGCGTCACCTGCAGCATCTCCGGCAGCAAGCCCTTGACCTCGTCCTCCCGGCCGGCGACCAGGCGCTGGTGGACGAGCCAGGTGAGCCCGCCGACGATCGCCACCTCGAGGCCGTCCGGCAACCGGCTCGCGCGCGGGTTGTGGACGCGACCCTCGCGCAGCTTCGGGGCGATCCGCTCCAACATGCCCTGGTAGCGGGCCAGCGCCTCCCCTCCGGCTGCCTGCGCCTCGACGATGCAAAGCCGCGCCCGCGCCGGCTCGCCGGCGACCATCTCGAGCGCGATCTCGAGGCCGGAGGCGATCTGATCGGTCCACTCCTGCTCGGGGTCGAGCAGCTCGGCGAAGACCTCGGCAGCCGCGTCCATCGTCTCGTCGAAGGCGGCGAGGAAGCACTCCTCCTTGCTGGAGAACTGCTCGTAGAAGGTCGAGAGCGCCACCCGCGCGGTCTTGGCGATCAGCTCGATCGTGGTCTTCTGGTAGCCGCGCTCGGCGACCAGCTCCGCCGTCGCCAGCAGCATTCGCTCGCGCTGGTTCTGGGTGACGAAGTCGCGTGGGACCAAGTGCCTCCCCGGGGGCAATTTGGAGAGCCTTTCCGAGAGCGACCTCGAATCCACCATTCCGGCAAGGTACCAAAACATATATCCAATGTCTACTTCCTTCTTTTACAGAAAACATTGCGTTCTGGTCGACATCGTTGTACTCAGCGTTTCTGAAAGCTGCTATACCTAGACAGAAGGTCATCGTTTGCAAAACAGGTGGGACCGATGTCGGAACCGCGCAGCGCCGCCGAAAAAGAGGAGCAGATCGCCCCGGTAGTGCCCTTTCCGGGACTGCGCTCGCGGGCGCCCCGGGAGAGGTTGCTGGAGGCGGTCCTGCTGGTCAGCGGCGAGCTCGGCTACGAGCAGGTCGCGGTCAAACACGTGATCGAGCGGGCGCGCGCCAGCCGCGCGACGTTCTACAAGTACTTCGAGGATCGCGAGCACTGCTTCGCCCAAGCCTACGGTGACGCCAGCGAATGGCTCTATCGCCGCATGCTCGGAGCCGCCAAGCGCCAGGGCACTTGGCGCGAGGGGCTGCGCGCGGCTCTCGCCGAGCTGCTCGAGTTCTGCGCCAACCAGCCGGCGATCGCGAAGGCGATCTTCGTAGAGGTCCATGCGGCCGGCGAGCAAACGCTCGCCCAGCGGCGCGATCTGATGGAGCGCCTCTCCCGCGCGCTTGACAGCGCGCGCCGCGAGATTCCCTCTCGCCAAGCTCCACCTCCAGTTACGTCGACCTTCATGGTAGGCGCTATCGACACTCTTGTGTGCGCAAAGTTGATGGACGGCGATGCCGCCCATGCGCCGGAGATGCTGCCGGGCCTCCTCTACTTCGTCGTCATGCAGTACTTCGGCGAGGAGGCCGCCTGGGAAGAGATGACCGCCGCCTCGGTCAGCACCTGGCAGGCGCGCCGCGGCGCCGCCTCGCAGATGCCCTGAAGCAGCGGGCTCAGAGCGGGATGTTGCCGTGCTTGCGCTTTGGCTGCGGGACGCGCTTGGACTGCAGCATGCGCAGCGCCTTGATCAGCTTCGGCCGCGTCTCGTGCGGCTCGATCACGTCATCGATGTAGCCGCGCTCGGCCGCCGAGTAGGGGTTGGCGAAGTGCGCCTTGTAGTCGTCGATCAGCTTCTGGCGCCGTTCGTCGGGAGTAGGCGAGGAGGCGATGTCCTTGCGGTAGATGATGTTGACCGCGCCCTCGGGCCCCATCACCGCGACCTCCGCCGTCGGCCAGGCGACGTTGTAGTCGGCCAGCATGTGCTTGGAGGCCATCACGTCGTAGGCGCCGCCGTAGGCCTTGCGGGTGACGACGGTCAGCTTCGGCACGGTCGCCTCGGTGTAGGCGTAGAGCAGCTTGGCACCGTGGCGGATGATCCCGTTCCACTCCTGGTCGGTGCCGGGCAGGAAGCCGGGCACGTCGGTGAAGGTGACGATCGGGACGTTGAAGGCGTCGCAGGTGCGGACGAAGCGGGCTGCCTTCTCGGAGGCCTCGATGTCGAGCACGCCGGCGAGGTGGGCCGGCTGGTTGCCGACGATGCCGATCGGGAAGCCGTCGAGCCGCGAGAAGCCGCAGACGATGTTCTTGGCGAAGTGCTCGTGCACCTCGAGGAACTCCTCGTCGTCGACGATGGCGGCGATCACTTTGCGCATGTCGTAGGGCTTGGAGGGATCGTCTGGGACGAGCGTGTCGAGCTCGGCGTCTTCGCGCTCGGGGTCGTCGGAGGGCTCGAAGCGCGGCGGCGACTCGAGGTTGTTCGAGGGCAGGAAGCTGAGCAGGTAGCGCGCGTCCTCCAGGCAGCTCTCCTCGTCCTCGGCGGCAAAGTGGGCGACGCCCGACTTCGAGTTGTGGCTCATCGCCCCGCCCAGCTCCTCGAACTCGACTTCCTCGCCGGTGACGGTTTTGATCACCTCGGGGCCGGTGATGAACATGTGCGAGGTCTCTTTGACCATGAAGATGAAGTCGGTCATCGCCGGCGAGTAGACGGCGCCGCCAGCGCAGGGCCCCATGATCAGGCTGACCTGCGGGATCACGCCGGAGCATTTGACGTTGCGGACGAAGACGTCGCCGTAGGCGCCGAGCGAGACCACGCCCTCCTGGATGCGGGCGCCGCCGGAGTCGTTGATGCCGACCACCGGCGCCCCGACCTGGGCGGCGAGGTCCATCACCTTGCACATCTTCTCCGCCATCACCTCGCCGAGGCTGCCGCCGAAGACGGTGAAGTCCTGCGAGAAGACGAAGACGGTGCGGCCTTCGATCGTGCCGTGGCCGGTGACGACGGCGTCGCCCCAGGGCCGTTTCTTCTGCATCTCGAAGTCGTAGGTACGGTGGCGGACGAAGGTGTCCAGCTCCTCGAACGAGCCGGGATCGAGCAGCTTCTCGATCCGCTCGCGGGCGGTCATCTTGCCCCTGGCATGCTGCTTCTCAACCGCCTCCTCGGAGGCGGAGTGGATCGCTTCCTCACGGAGCTCGCGCAGGTAGTCGATCTTTTCTTCGTGGGTAACCGGATTTCGTTCGCGCATCGGGCGCGAGAGTCTATTTGTCCGCGCCCTGAAAGGGCGGCGTCAGCGCCGAGGGAGGCAGCGGGGCGCTCAGGCGCTGCCGAACGGCTGCTTCTGCGGCTCGGCGAGCTGGTCGAGGACGCGCTCGAGGTCGGCCTCGGCGAGGCCGGACTGCTCGCTGGCACGCAGCTGGACCCTCGTGCCAAAGCCCTTCTCGGCCATCGTCACCTCCACGCCTTCGACTGCGGCGATCAGCTCCGCCAGCTCCGGCTCGGACTTCATCAGGGTGCGCGCTGCTTCGATCATTGCGGGGCGCTTCAACCGTCGCGGCCCGGTTCCTTCCCACTCTGGACGGTTGGGCGAGTCCGTTCAGGGGCGAATTGACGCGCGTCCGACATTGACCCCGCTCGGGTGTGGTCAATGTCGGACGCGCGTAACTACAAGCGAAGCAGGCTGGCATGGCAACTGGCGGGACGGCAGCACGGAGTCGTCACGCGGGGTCAGTTGCTGGAGCTGGGATTCAGCAAGAGCGGGATCGAGCACAGGGTTGCGCGAGGACGCCTGTATGTCGTGGCCCACGGCGTGTACGCAGTGGGATGGCCAAAGCTGACGCCGAAGCGTGCCTGGATGGCGGCCGTTCTCGGATGTGGAGAGGGAGCGCTGTTGAGCCATTCCAGCGCCGCAGCCCTCTGGGAGATCGGGTTCGAGCGGGGAGAGGTGGTCGACGTCAGCGTGACTCGGCGAGCCGAACTGAAGCGACCAGGTTTGCACGTACGCGGTCGGCCGTCGCTCCGCGCCGAGAGCGTCACTTCGCACGACGGCATTCCGGTCACCACCCCGGTGCAGACGCTCATCGATCTTTCGACCGAACTCGCTCCAATCGGAGTCGAGCGCGCCGTCAACGAGGCGGACAAACGCAATCTGGTCGATCCGGAGACGCTGCGCGCAGAGCTCGACCGATACAGCGGGGAGCCCGGAGTCAAGCCCCTGCGCGCCATTCTCGACAAGCGCACGTTCCGCCTCTCTGACTCCGACCTCGAGATCCTCTTCCGCCCTCTTGCGATGGAAGCCGGCCTCCCTCACCTGCTCAGCAAAGAGATCGTCAATGGCTTCGAAGTCGACTTCTTCTTCCCGGACCTGGGCCTGATCGTCGAGAGCGACGGCCTGCGCTATCACCGCACGCCCTCCACCCAGACACGAGACGCCCGGCGAGACCGCGCCCACACGCTCGCGGGGATGACCCCGCTCCGCTTCACCCACTATGAGATCAAGTACGAGCCTGCCCGAGTCCGCTCCGAGCTCCGCCGAATCGCCAGCCGCCTTACACGCGCATCCGACATCGACCACACCTGAGCGGGGTCGATGTCGGATGCGCGTGTTCTGCGGACCGTAGGCCTCTAGAAGAAGGCGCCGCCCTTGTACTCGCCGAAGACGTCGCGCATGGCGCCACAGACCTCGCCGATCGAGGCGTCGGCGGCGAGGGCGGCGCGGATCGGGTGCAGCAGGTTTCCCTCGCCGCGGGCGACGTCGCGCAGGGCGTCGAGCTTTGCGTGGACGCTCGCCTGGTCGCGGCGCTCCTTGAAGGCCTTGAGGCGGGCCAGCTGGCGCTGCTCGGCCTCGGGGTCGACGCGGAGGATGTCGACGTCGTCGACCTGGTCGGTGACGTACTTGTTGACGCCGACGATGATGTCCTGGCCCGTGCGGTAGCGCTCGTGGTAGCTGTGGGCTGACTCCTCGATCTCGCGCTGCATGAACTCCAGCGCCTCGACCGAGCCGCCGAGCTCTTCGACCTTGCCCATCAGCTCCCAGGAGCGCGCTTCGACCTCGTCGGTCAGCGACTCGACGAAGTAGGAGCCGGCGAAGGGATCAACGGTGTCGGCGGCGCCGGACTCGTGGGCGATCACCTGCTGGGTGCGCAGGGCGATCCGGGCCGAGCGCTCGGTCGGCAGCGCCAGCGCCTCGTCGAAGCCGTTGGTGTGGAGGCTCTGGGTGCCGCCGCAGACGGCGGCGAAGCCCTGCAGGGCAACGCGGATGATGTTGACCTCGGGCTGCTGGGCCTGCAGCGTCACGCCCCCGGTCTGGGTGTGAAAGCGGATCTTCTGCGAGTTCGGGTCCTTCGCGCCGAAGCGCTCACCGACGATTTTCGCCCACATCCGCCGCACCGCGCGGAACTTGGCGATCTCCTGGAAGACCTGGTTGTGGCCGTTGAAGAAGAAGGCGAGGCGGGGCGCGAACTCGTCGATCTCGAGACCGCGCGCAAGAGCCGCTTCGACGTAGGCGATCGCGTTGGAGAGCGTGAAGGCGACCTCCTGCACGGCCGAACAGCCCTTCTCGCGGATGTGGTAGCCGGAGATCGAGATCGTGTTCCACTTCGGCACGTTCTCGCGGCAGTACTCGAAGATGTCGGTGGTTAGCCGCATGGTCGGCTCGGGCGGGTAGATGTAGTTGCCCCGCGCCATGTACTCCTTGAGGACATCGTTCTGGACGGTGCCGCGCAGCTTCTCGGAGGGCACGCCCTGTTCCTCGCCGACCAGCTCGTAGAGGAGCAGCAGGATCGCCGCCGGGGCGTTGATCGTCATCGAGGTGGAGACGCCGTCGAGGGGGATCTGGTCGAAGCAGATCCGCATGTCCTCGATCGTGTCGATCGGCACCCCGGTGCGGCCGACCTCGCCGTGGCAGAGCGGGTCGTCGGAGTCGCGGCCGAGCTGGGTGGGCAGGTCGAAGGCCATCGAGAGCCCGGTCGAGCCATGCTCGATCAGGTAGCGGTAGCGCTCGTTGGTGTCCTCGGGCGTGGCAAAGCCGGCGTACTGGCGCATGGTCCAGAGCCGGTCGCGGTACATCCCATCGTGGATACCGCGGGTGAAGGGCGGCGTTCCCGGCTCGCCGAGGCGCTCCTCCAATCCCGGGGCGACGTCCTCGGCGTCGTAGACGCGCTCGATCTCGATGCCGGAATCGGTGAATACGCGCTCGTCATCGGGACCGACGACTGGGGCAATGGTGCGGTGGATCTCTTCGGTGGCCATGGCCCACAGGATATGGGGAGCGCGGGTTTGCGGCTGTCGCCTCTTCGCGGTCTAGTTTGCTCAACCATTTCAGTTGCATTTGCGTATTCCCTTCTGTACCTTCGCCCGTACCGGACGGGTAACCAGCAAGTCCGGCTCACGCACCGCAAGCGCGTGGTGTAGGGCCACGCAGGAGGGGAAGGAAGAGGGAGATGTCGGACCTGGGCACCCGCAGCACCCCGCAACTTCTTGCGCCGTTCTGGCCGATCGACGACCAGCACGGCGTCGGTCACGTCGAGCTCGACGGGCAGCCGCCCTCGAACTCCGAGCAGGTCCTGCCGCTGCTGCTCAAGCTCGCCGCCCAGAGCGACGCGATGCGCAGCCTGCAGACCGGCGAGGCGGAGACGCTCTCGGAGGCCGCTGCTTCCACCCTGCGCGGCGAGATGGCCGAAGGCCTGCGTGAGCTGGCCGACCTCGTCGACGACGAGAGCGCCGAGCTGATCCGCCTGCGCGCCAAGGGCCTCGCCGGCGGCATCGAGCACCGCGAGATGACCCTCGAGATCGCCCGCAGCGGCCCGCCGCCGGCCTTCGAGATCGTCTGCGGGCCGCTCTGCACCTGGCGGATGAAGACGCGGGTTGGCCTGCATTCGTTCCTCGCCGCGGCGCGCGACGAGCAGCGCCAGCGGCAGCTGGACGAACTCGACGACTCGCTCGACGGGGCTCTCGCCTTCACCGAAGCCGAGACGGGCGTGAGCGAGATGAGCGTGCCCTTCAAGCTGCCGATGAACGTCACCGAGCTGCTGATCTCAGCCGGCGAGGCAGCGGGCCACCCCAAGCACTTCGCCTACTTCATGCCCGAGGACGAAGGCGTCGACGGGCTGCCGCTGCGCGAACAGCGCACGCTCTACATGCGCAACGTCCACCTGGCCCGCTACCGCGTGATCACCATTCCGCTCGCCGAAACGCTGCTGAAGGGGCCGATGCGTGCCGCCGACGCACCGATCGAGGAGACGCTGATGCCGTGGATCCGCGGTCACGACCACGGCCATAACGTGGTCGTGCCGGCCACCTGTTACGACGAGTGGATGGAGAAACTGGGCATCGAGCCGTTCATGGCGCTGCAGGAGGCGATCGCCGACGTCTATGGCTTCCTGATGACGATCTCCCCCGCCTGGATGGAGATCAACGACTACAGCCGCCTCGATATGTGCGCCACCCACATGGCCGAGCTGCTCCACTACCTGCGGCGCGGCCCCAAGTACTACGGCGACCCCGGCGCCGCCTTCGTCGAACTCAGCTTCCTGGCCGAGAACGGCTTCGTCGAGATCGACGGCAAGGGACGGGTCAGCTGGGACGAGGAGGGCTTCTGCCGCGGCATGGCCGCACTGGGCAGCGCACTCACCGAAGCGACCGTCGGCGCTCCCGACGAGCGCGGCTCGGAAGCGTTCCTGGCCCGCTACGGCTGGCCGGCTGAGACCGCGGCGATGCGGACCTGGAACGCGATGCGCGAGGAGCTCAACAACGTGCCGACCTCGATCGCCTTCTACCGCACGGCCGAGGTGACCGCACCCGCGGGCGAGCCGGTCGCCGCCTAGTCAGGCCGGTTCAGTCCGAGGCGCCGGCGAGGCGCTCGACGCCGGACTTCTCGATCGTCTTGCGCAGGCCGTCGCGCAGCTCGATGCTGGGTTCCCAGCCGAGCAGGTCGCGGGCGCGGGTGATGTCCGGGCGGCGCTGCTGGGGATCGTCGGTGGGCAGCGGCTCGAAGATGATCTCCGAGCGCGACTCGGTCACCTCGATCACGGTTTTCGCCAGCTCGAGCAGGGTGAACTCGTTTGGGTTGCCGATGTTGACCGGCATGTGCACGTCGGACTCGGCCAGGGCGACGATGCCGCGGATCAGGTCGTCGACGTAACAGAAGCTGCGCGTCTGCTCGCCCTCGCCGAAGACGGTCAGCGGCCGGTCCTCGAGCGCCTGGCGCAGGAAGGTCGGGATCGCGCGGCCGTCGCGGGCGCGCATGCGGGGGCCGTAGGTGTTGAAGATGCGAACGATTGCGGTATCTACGCCCTGCTGGCGGTGATAGGCCATCGTCATCGCCTCGGCGTAGCGCTTGGCCTCGTCGTAGACGCCACGGGGGCCGATCGGGTTGACGTGGCCCCAGTAGTCCTCGGTCTGCGGGTGGACCTGGGGGTCGCCGTAGACCTCGCTGGTCGAAGCGATCAGGAAGCGGGCGCGCTTGAACTTGGCGACGCCGAGCATGTGGTGGGTGCCGTGCGAGCCGACCTTGAGCGTGTGCAGCGGCAGGCGCAGGTAATCGATTGGGCTCGCCGGCGAGGCAAGGTGGTAGACGAAGTCGACGTCCTCGGGAATGTCGACATGCTCGATGATGTCGAGCGAGCGGAACTCGAAGTTCGGGTCGCGGATGTGCTCGATGTTCTGCAGCGAGCCGGTCTCGAGGTTGTCGATGCAGATCACCCGGTGACCCTGGCCGATCAGGTGCTCGCAGAGGTGCGAACCGAGAAATCCCGCCCCGCCTGTGACTACGCAAGTGCTCATGGCCGCGGATGCTATCGGCCGGCCGCCGCCGAGGTCAGGCGACATCTTTCATGCAATTTGCGTTGATTGGTCGCCCGTAAAGCGTCCAGAAGGGGGGCGAATTTCCCGCCCGCCCCGGATTGTCCCGACCCGTGGAGCAAGGGACGACAACGGACGAAGCCGCCCGCAAGCGTGCGGCGATCGAAATGATCGCCAGGCACGAGGCAGCCTTGAAACGGACCGCCCGCCGCTACTCCTTCGACGCCGAAGATGCCGAAGATGCCTACCAGCGGGCGCTCGAGATCGCGCTGACGAAAGCGCCGACCACAGACCCCCGGGAACTGATCCGCTGGACCCAGACCGTGACCAAGCACGAGGCGCTCGCGGTGCGGCAGGGCCGCGAGAAGCTGCTCGGCTACCAGCGCAAGCGCGAAGGCGAGGAGCTCGATCCGGTGGCGGCGATACCGGCCAGGGGCGCCGGGCCCCACGAGCAGGCAGAGCGTCGCGAGGACGTCGCCCGCAGCCGCGAGGCGCTGCAAGCGCTGAAGCCTGCTGAGCTGCAGGCCCTCGGCCTCCTGGCGGAGGGCTACTCCTACGCCGAGATCGGCGAGATGACCGGCTGGACCCGAACGAAAATCAACCGGCTCCTGGCCGAGGGCAGGGCTCGCTTTCGCAGCCTCGTCGCCAGCAGCGAGGACGGCGGGCGGTGCCGTGAGCTGCAGCCGCTGCTCTCGGCCTTCTGCGACGGAGAGGCGCCTCCACGCGATGTGGCGATCGTGCGCGAGCACCTGCGGGCGTGTGTCCACTGCCGTGCGACCGTGCGCACCTACCGGGCGGCGCCGCGGATCGCCGGGGCGCTGCTGCCGCTGCTGCCTCCCTCTCGCTCCCTGCTGGACCGGCTGCAAGAGCTGGGCACCAATCTCTGGGTGCGCTTGCCGGGGACCAGCGGCGAATCGGTCGCCACCCAGGCCGCTGCGGCCGGCGGATCGCGCGGCGCCGGCATGGCGGCCCTCGCAAAGCTGCTGACCGTCTGCGCCGGCGCCGCGGGCGGCGCCGCCTGCGTCGCCACTGGGGTCCTGCCAGCTCCGCTGCTGGAGCAAGGGCACGACCACTCCGCAAGGCCAGCGGCGAGACGTCCCGCCGCCTCGAAGGCGGCGCAGAGCGCGACGGTCGAATACGAGCCGGCGCCGGCTCCCGAAGTCGTCCCGAATCAAGAAGAGAAGCCAAACGCCCAGAAACACGAGCAGCCCGCAGCGGAATCGACCGCAACACCGGAAAGCAGCGAAGCTCGGGCCGGGGCGATCGAATACGAACCGCCTCCACCTCCGGTCGAAGCCGCTCCGCCCCCCACCAGCGAAGCGTCCTCGAGCAGCGGCTCGGCCGCTGGAGAGTTCGGCCCGTGAGCCCTGGCGCAGGCGAACGAGCCGCAACGCGCTTTGGCTCCCGGAGGACCGGAAAGCGTTGCGCCTTGGCGGTGGTCGTCTCGGCGATCGCGTTATTCATCGCTTCCAGCGCTTCAGCGGCGCCGCGGCCACAGAGCCTCAGCGTCGCCGGCGGAGATGACAGCTGGCACCCGACACAGTCCTTCGCCCTGAGCTGGACCAACCCGAGCCCGATCGCCGCGGTCCACTATCGGCTGCTCGACTCCTCCGGGGAAGTCCTGATCGGCGATACGCGGCTTCCCTGGCCCGCGACTGCCGTGGAACACCTCACGGTCCCCCCGCGCCCGGGCGCCTACACGGCCGAGGTTCGACTCGAGGATGGCGACGGCGGCATCGGCGAAGCGGCGACCGCGAAACTGCGCTTCGACGATGCGAAGCCAGCCGGCGTGGAAGCGCTGCCGCCGGGGGAATGGCTGGGGCGCCCGTCTTTCCCCTACGTCCTGCGGCTGAGCCATCCCGCCGGCCCACAGCCGCTCTCGGGCATCGGCGGCTACGCGGCGGCGATCGACCAATCGCCCAGCGGCCATCCCTGCCCGAGCGGCCGCTGCGGCGAGGCGAGCCTCGAAACCAACGGCGGCATCGGGGACGACGCGATCGAGGTCCCCGAGTTGCCGGAGGGAACGAATTACGTTCACGCGGTCGCCGTCTCCGGCTCCGGAATCGCCTCTGCCAGCGCCGGTCACACGACGGTCCGCGTCGACAAGAGCGACCCCAACACGATCCTCGAAGGCGTTCCCGACGGCTGGAGCAACGCGCCGGTGCGGCTGACCGCGCGAGCCAGTGACTCAGCTGCGGGAATGACGGCCGGCGGACCCGGCATCCAGCCCCTTACCGCGATCCGCATCGATGGCGGAGCGCCGGCCGTAGCCCCCGGCGATAGCGTCAGCGCGACGGTGATCGGGTCCGGCGTGCACTCGGTTGCCTACTACGCCCGCGATGCGGCCGGCAACGTCAACGACGGCGGCTTCTCCAACGGGCACTCGAACCATCCGCCGATGACAGCGATCGTGAAGATCGACCGCGATCCGCCGGGCGTGGCCTTCGCCGATGGCCAGGATCCCGCCGATCCAGAGCGACTTGAAGCGCGGGTCGCGGACCTCGGCTCCGGCATCGATCCTCGTCGCGGCTCGATCGCAGTGCGCGGCGCAAGCACCGGCCGCCGATTCGAGCCGTTGCCGACCGAAGTCACCGGCGACGTCCTCCGCGCCCGCTGGGACTCGAGCGCCTACCCCGCCGGGGAGTACGAGTTCCGCGCCACCGCCTATGACCGGGCCGGGAACTCGGCGAACACCACGAGCCGCGCAAACGGAGCGGCGATGCGGCTGAGCGGGCCGTTGAAGCTGCCGGTCCAGCTCTTCGCCAGCTCCGGGCGGCGCACCGTGCGCTATGGCCGAGGAGTCTGGTTCGGCGGCCGCTTGCTGACCGGCCGCCGCACGCCGCTGGCGGGCGCCGCGGTGCGGGTGATCGAGAGCTTCGCCGACGGCGCCGCACCTCGCCAGCAGGTGACGACGGTGCGCAGCGACGGCGAAGGGCACTTCGGCCTGCGCCTGGAGCCGGGGCCGAGCCGGCAGGTGAGTGCCCAGGTATTGCCGACGGCGACGCACAGGAGCGCGAGCAGCCGGCCGCTGGAGATCTCGGTTCACTCCCATATCGCCCTGCGGGTCTCCTCCCCGGTGGCCCACATCGGCGGGCGGCCGGTCGTCCTGCGGGGCCGGATCGCGCACGCCGGCTCTTCGCTTCCAGCGGACGGCAAGGTCGTGCAACTCCAGTTCCGCCTGCCGGGCCTGCCCTGGCGAGAGTTCAGGACGGTGCGCAGCGACGCTTCCGGCCGCTTCCGCTACGCCTATCGCTTCAGCGACGACGACAGCCGCGGTGCCCGCTTTCAGTTCAGGGCCTACGCACCGGTGCAAGCCGGCTGGCCGTTCGAGCCAGCCGGCTCACTGCCGGTGTCGGTACTGGGTGCCTAGTGCCTTAGACAGGCAGAAGGTCGACGGCCTTGCGCACGCGCTCCTGGAGCTCGTCGCGGTTGCGCTTGATCGTCGTCTCGACCGTGCGCTGGCGCTTGCGCGCCTCGCGCTCGACTCGGTTGCGGGTTTTGCGCGCCTCGGTGGTGGCGCGGCGACGGGCGGTGGCACCGCGACGCTCGGTTCGCTTGGCCCGGCGGCGCAGCTCGGTGCGGTAGGACTTGAGTTGTTTTTTGGCGGCACTGCGGCCGGAGAACGGCTCGACCAGCTCGGACACCCGGTCGGTGACCGAGAGAACCGCGCCGACCGGGAAGTCGACGGCCGTTTCGGCGACGGTGCGCGTCTGGCTTTTCGTCGCCGTCGTGCTTTTCGTAGCAGTCGTGCTTTTCGCTTTGGCGGTTGAGGCGGAGCTTTTGCTCCCGTTGGTACTTGCCATGTTGGGTGGGGATCCCTTCAGTTGCGGCTTGCTTGGGGGGAGTTCGCGAGTGTAACGAACATATGTTCTGAGCGAACAAACGTTCTTAACCCCGAAAGGAGCCGCGGTTACTGGGTGGATCTCGCGATCGCCAAAGCCTGTTCCCCAGCGGCGGCGGCGAACGTGTAGCGAACGTCCAGCCCCAGCGGCGCTGCCTCGAGCGGGCCATCGCCGAAGGCCACCTGCCCCCCAGCCTCGCGGACGATCAGCTGTGTCGCCGCGGCGTCGACCGAGCGGCAGGGGCGCAGGCCGATCATCGCGTCGAAGCGTCCCGCCGCCACGTAGGCGGCCGTGATCGCGATCGAGCCGACGACGCGGATGCGATAGACGCGGCCGTCGAGCGCGGCGAGCGCGGTGGCGGCTTGCTCCGGCTCGGCAGCCTCGAGGCCGAGCACCTCGATCTTCTCCCCGTCGGGGCCGACGCCGATCGCCTCGCCATTCAGCGTGGCCCCCTCGCCGCGCCGCGCCGCGAACTCCTCATCGGCGCCGAAGTCGTGGACGAAGCCGAACTCGACGCCAGCCATCGAGTCGCTGCTGGCGACGGCGATGCTGAGGCTGTGGGAGGGCAGGGTGCGACGAGCGTTGAGCGAGCCGTCGATCGGGTCGATGACTACGCGGGCGGTGCCGCCATCGCCGAACTCCACTTCACCGCGCTCCTCCGAGACGGCGACGAAGGAGGCGCCCTGCGCCGCCAGGGCGTCGAGCTCGGCGAAGACGACGTCCTCGCAGCGACGGTCAATCGCAAGCGTGCGGTCGCCACCCTCCCCGACGCCCTCGTAGACGGTGCGCGCCTCGATCCCCCGCACCGCGGAGAAGATCTCGCGCTGCGCGGCGACGGAGCGGCGGCAGATTCCCAGCCAGTCTGCGGAGAAAACGTCCATGCCGGCCATCCTATGGAGGGCGCCCACTCGCTAGCGTTGGAACATGCTCGCCCTGGCAGAGGAACAGCAACGCGCGGTCGCCCACGGCGAGGGTCCGCTGCTGCTCGCCGGGCCGCCGGGAAGCGGCAAGACCGAGGCACTGGCGCGGCGTTTCGCGCGGCTGGCCGGCGACGGCGTGGAGGCGGAGCGCATCCTCCTCCTCACCGCGACCCGCACCAATGCCGAGCGCTTGCGGCAGCGCGTCGAAGCGCTCATCGAGCACCCGTATGAGGAGCTCTGGACCGGCACCTGGGGGGAGCTGGGAGAGCGCCTGCTGCGCGACCACTCGACGGCGGCGGGGCTCGATCCGTTCTTCGACGTGCTTGGGCCGGCGGAGCGACTCGCAATGCTGCTGGACCGCCTCGACGAGCTGCCGCTGCGCAACCACGAGATCCGCGGCAACCCCGCGGGTCTCCTGGCCCGCCTGATCGCGCAGGTCGACGATCTGAAGGTTGGCACCGAGCCGCCCGAGCCAGACCTGGCGGAGTTCTGCGCCGCCCACGACCGCATCCTCGCGGAGTCCGGCAACCTCGACCGCGCCGACGTCTTCCTGGCCCTGAACAAGCTCCTCGACGAGCAACCCGGCATCCGCACCGAGATCGCGACCCGCTTTCCCTTCGTGATGGTCGACGAGTACGAGGACGCGACAGCGCCCCAACGGTCGATCCTGAACAAGCTGGCGGCAGAGGTCCCGAACCACCTCTACGCCGAAAACGCTCCGCCTGCGGGTCCTGGCGCTCTCGTCCTCGAGCAGGTGTTTCGGGACCCGGAGGTGCGCCACTGGCGCTGCGACAACGAGCGTGCCCAGGCACAGGCCGTGGCGCGGGAGGCCGAGCACCTGCTTGCCGCCGGCACGCCGCCGGAGCAGATCTGCGTCCTGGTCGAGAACCCGGTGACCGACGGCGGGCCCGTCGCGGCGGCGATGGAGGAACGCGGCATTCCTTTCCACATGGCGGGACCCGCGGCCCTCTTCCAGCGCCCGGAGGTCCGCGACGCGATCGCCTGGCTGCGGGTGCTCGCCCAGCCCGACGACTCGCCCGCGGCGGCGCGGGCGTTGACCCGGCCGCCGGTCGAGCTGCGCGCCGCCGACCTGGCGCGGCTGACGACGATCGCCCGGCGCCGCAAGGTCGACATGGTCTCGGCCTGCGAGGCGGCGCTGGAAAGCCCTCAGATCCCGCCCGAGGGGCGGGAGCGGATCCAGGCCTTCCTCAAGCTCTACGGCGAAGCCTCGGCGGCACTGGAGGAAAGGCGCGCCGACGTCTTCGTCCGTCGCCTGATCGAGCGCGTCGGCCTGCGCCGCCAGCGGCTCTTCGCCGCCGAGCCCGAGGTGGCGGAGCGCCTGCTGGCCCTCTCCCGCCTGGCCGAGCTGGCCTCGGTCTGGGCGCGGCGCGAAGCGCATGGCTCGACTCGCGACTTCGTTCGCTACCTGAGCGCCGTCGCCGAGGCCGGGGTCGAGCCGGCGGGCGGCGAGGAGCCGCCGGTGCGGGGAGCGGTCCAGGGACTCGGCCGCGCCGCGGCAAAGGGGACCAGCTTCGACCACGTCTTCGTGCTCGGCGCCGAGAGCGAGGGCGTGCAGGCGGAGACCGCCCTCGTCGTCTCCAGGGTCGGGGGCGATAGCGAGGAGGGCGGGCGGGCCGAGGAGCACCAGGAAGAGGAGCTGTTCGGGCCGGCGGAGGGACTCCACGCCACCTACCGCAAGCTGCGCGAGGAGGTTCTCGAGGCGACCTGGCGGGCCGGGAGGGAGCTCTCCGAGCCCCGCCTCGACACCGTCGTCGACGTCAACCGGGCGATTGCCCGCCACCTCGAGCTGCTCAAGCTGGCAGCGCTGGCGCAAAGGCCGGGAGAGGAGGCGACCGCCGAGGCGATCGCGGCCGTGAACGGGCTGCTGCGGCAGGTGGCGACGCCCGAACAGCAGACGGAGCTCGACGCCTCGCCGCTCGATTCCTACCTGCTCGGCTCCGAGCGCGAGCGGGACGGGCGGCAGCGCCTGATCGCGGCCCGCCACGAGCCCTCGCTGGAAGCCTTCCTGCCGCGCCGCGGCGACGGCGCCCTCAGCCTCTCGGCCTCGGACCTCGACCTCTACCTGACCTGCCCGCTGAAGTACAAGTTCAGGCGCGTATTCGGCATCCCCCAGGAGCCGACGATCAACCAGCGCTTCGGGATCCTCGTCCACAACGTGCTCGAGCGCTTTCACAAGGAAGCGGCCGAGGGCGAGGAAGACGGGGTCGAGCGGCTGATGGACCTCTTCGAGGCCGGCTGGCGGCGCTCGGGGTTCGGCACGAGCGACGACGAGCTGCAGTTCCGCGACCGCGCCCGCAACTCGATGCGCCTCTACTGGGAACGCGAGGAGGAATCCGAAGGCGAGCCGGTCTGGCTGGAGCGCAAGTTCGACATCCGCATCGGCCCCCACCACGTCCGCGGCCGCGTCGACCGCGTCGACCGCCTGCCCGACGGCAGCCACGAGCTGATCGACTACAAGACCGGCGAGCGCAAGAGCGAAGCGGCCCTGGAGAACGACCTGCAGCTCGCCCTCTACCGGCTGGCCGCGCGCGAGGCATGGCAAATCGAGGCAGGCCGGGGCAGCTACTACTACGTGCTGGACGCGGAGAAGGTCGCCGCCCCGACCAAGCCCGATGACGCCGAGCGGGTCGAGCGCACCGTGCTCGCGGTCGGCGAGGGCGTGCTCGGCCAGGACTTCGAGCCGCGGCCGGCGCCGGCCACCTGCGGCTGGTGCGACTACCGCCTGATCTGCCCGGCAGCGGAGATTTAGACGACCGGCGGCGCTAGCCGTCGTTGCCCTGCTGGCGCAGGAAGTGCTGGAAGTCGCGGGCGATCGAGTCGGCCGAGGGCAAGTCGTCGGGGCTCTGCAGCTGATCGGCCTGCTCGGCCTCGATCCGGTCGACCAGCTCCTCGATCTCGGGATTGGCGGCGATCGCGCGGTCGATCTGATCTTCGTAGCTCGCCGTCTCCTCTTCCAGCTCGGTCGCCTCGACCGCGATGCCGGTCAGGCCCTCGAGCCGGCGCAGCAGCGCCAGGGCCGCCTTCGGGTTCGGCACCGCGGCGACGTAGTGGGGCACCGCCGCCCAGAGAGAGGCGGAGCGCATCCCAACCTGGCGGCAGCTGTCGTGGACGACGCCGACGATCCCGGTCGGTCCCTCGTAGCTGGAGCGCTGCAGGTCGAGCTCCTCGACCAGCTGCTCGTCGGAGGCCAGGCCGGTGACCGGCACCGGCAGGGTGTGGGAGACCTCGGCGACCAGCGAGCCAAGCGTGATCACCATCTCGACCCCGAGCGCGTCGGCGGCGGTGGCGACCGCCTCGGAGAAGGTGCGCCAGCGCAGGTTCGGCTCGGTCCCGTCGAGCAGGACGAGATCGCGATCGGCGGCTGGGGGGCGCACCGCGATCAGGTTGTTGTGCGGCCACTCGATTCGCCGCGTCTGGCCCTCGCTGAGGACGATCGTCGGCCGGCTGTCCTGGAAGTCGAAGAACTCCTCGGGATCGATGTCGGCGACCAGCTCCGCGTCGAAGGCGTCGCCCACCGAGGTCAGCGCCGTAGACGCCGCGGCGGCGGCGTCATTCCAGCCGCGAAAAGCGCAGACCAAGATCGGATTGCGCAACTGCGGAACATCGCCATCCCAGCGGAGTGAATCCACGCTTTTGAGGTTACCGATGGCCCTCCGCGGCCCCGGCGGAAAGGGCGCGGCGAACCAGGGTGAAGGCCATGAAGAGGGCCAGGGCGGCGAAGGCGAGTTCGAGCGCGCGGGTCGGGATCTCGTTGGAGACCGCGACGCCGGCCAGCACGCCGACGGGCGAGAGCGCTCCGATCACCAGCGCCTCGCGGAGGCGGACGTTGCCGTAGCCGTTCTGGCGGATCGCGCCGGCGAGGGCGACGATCACGATCATCAGCAAGGAGGTCGACTCGCCCTCGACTTGGGTAAGGCCGATGAAGACCGTCAGGGCGGGGACGAAGAGAACGCCGCCGCCGACGCCGACCAGCCCGCCCGCGAGCCCTCCCGCGATCGCGACCAGGACTGCCGCAAGCTCGTTCAAAACACAACCTCACGCTTCACTCCCGGCGCGAAGAACCAGAGATGCACGCTTGGTCTTTCCGCGTTCATAGGCGATCCCTCACTTGACGATCAACTCGATCGCGACGGCGACGAGAAGGACGGCGAAGAGCAGGGAGACGGCGCGTTGCGGAATCCGCTGCTGGATCGCGGTGCCGGCGATGACGCCGGCCACGGCTGGGATCGTCAGCAGCAGGCCGGTGACGACGTGGACGTTGCCGTAGATCCCCCCCTGGGCGACCGCCCCGAGCAGGCCGATGAGGACGATCGCGGCAAGGCTGGTGCCGGTCGCCAGGCGCTCGCCGAAACCGAACCAGAAGATCAGCAGGGGCACGATCACCGTGCCGCCGCCGACGCCGAAGAGCCCGCTGAAGGCGCCGGCGAGCGTGCCGATCGCGGCGAGCTTGAGCAGGGGGTTGGCCGGCTGGACGGAGGCCGAGGTCATGCTGCCGCGATACTAGAGCCGTGCCTCCCACCGGCCAGTCAAGGGAAGCCAGCGCCAGCTTGGCGGCAGCGATCGAGCAGCTGCGCGCCGACCCCGCTCACACCGCAATCCTCACCGACGTCGACGGGACGCTGGCGCCGATCGCGGAGCGGCCCGAGCAGGCGGCGGTGCCGGAGCGGGCGCGCGAGCTGCTCGCTGGGCTGAGCGGGCGCTTCGGGCTGGTCGGCTGCATCTCCGGCCGGCGAGCGCTCGAGGCGCGACGGCTTGTCGGGGTCGAGCAGCTTGCCTACGCCGGCAATCACGGCCTCGAGTTGCTGTTGCCCGGTGAGGAGGAACCCCGGCTCGATCCTTCCCTGTCGGGCCAGGCAGGCGCGGCGGCCGAGTTCGCCGCCGGTCTCGACGCCGGTGCCCTGGCGGAGACCGGGATTCGCTTCGAGGACAAGGGGCCGATCCAGACTTTGCACTGGCGGGGGGCGGCGGACGAGCAGCTTGCCGAGGCACTCGCCCACGAGATTGCGGTCGAAGCGGGCAAAGCCAAGCTCGAACCGCGCTGGGGCCGCAAGGTGCTGGAGCTGCGCCCGCCCGGCGGCGGCGGCAAGGACAGCGCGGTGGCGGCGCTGCTCGCCAGCGGGGAGATCGCCGCGGCGGCCTACGCCGGCGACGACCGGACCGATCTCGACGCCTTCCGCCGCTTGCGGGAGCTGCGCGAGGAAGAGCGGCTGGAGACCGCTGTCTGCGTCGGCGTCGTCTCCCCCGAGGCGCCGCCGGGGCTGGCCGAGGAATGCGACGTCACCGTCGACGGGCCCAGCGGCTGGCTGGCCGTGCTCGAGGAGCTGGCGGCCTAGCGATGCCGTTCACCGACCTGCTGCGCGTCACCGTCCTGCTCACAGGGGCCGAGGCGACGGCGCTGGCAGCGGTCACAGCGGTCGCGACCAACCGCGACAGCGACACCCGAACGCTCGCCGTGGCGGCCACCTGGTGGTTGGTCTCCCTCTTGATCGGCCTCTACCTGGGGCGGCCCAGCCGGGCGACGGGCGCGCTGCGCGATGCCCTCGCCGGGGCCCGCACCGCCACGTCGCTCCCCGCCGAGTCACCGGCGCGGATCGCGGCCGGGCGGCTCTGGCCAATCGCCCTGACGGCGGTGGTTGCGGGGGTGCTCGGCGTCTTCTTCCCGGGCGTGTCGGCAATCGCCAGCGGCTACGCGCTGCTCGTCTCCCTCGCCTGGCACAGCCGCGAGGCCGCCGTGCTGGCGATCGAGCAGCGCGATGGAGTCAAGTTCTACGTCGTCCCCAACTCGGCGCTGCGCCCGGTGCAACTGGTCCGCAGCCCGGGCCTGCGCGGCGACCACCTGAGCCGGGCGTGAGAGGGCGGCGGGAAGGCCGATCCCGTCGGGCGCAATCCGTAGGGTTGCTCGGCGTGCCGGTTGAGCCCGCAGGACCGAAGAGCGAGACGCTCACGTCGATCGAGATTTGCGCCGGCGCAGGCGGCCAGGCCCTGGGCTTGGAGCGAGCGGGATTCGAGCACCTCGCCGTGGTGGAGATCGAGCCTTGGGCGGTGGAGACGCTCTTGCTCAACCGTCCCCACTGGAACGTGATCGGCCCCCGCGTCGGCGATGCACCCCCGTTTACGGGCAAGCCCGGAGACGTTCGCGCCTTCACCGCCAGCGAGTGGGAGGGCGAAGTCGACCTCCTCGCGGGCGGGGTCCCCTGTCCCCCCTTCTCCAAGGCGGGCCAGCAGCTCGGCGCGCGCGACGAACGGGACCTCTTCCCCGAGGCCCTGCGGCTGGTGGAGGAATGCATGCCACGCGCGGTGATGCTCGAGAACGTGCGAGGGCTGCTCGACGCAAAATTCGAGTCCTACCGGAAGCGGATCAAGCGCAGGCTCCGCAAGCTGGGCTTCGAGGCAGACTGGGAACTGCTGCAGGCGTCTGACTTCGGCGTTCCCCAACTGCGCCCCCGCTCGATCCTGGTTGCGATTCGCGAGGACGAATTCAGCGGCTTCAAGTGGCCGAAAAAGGAAAGCGAGCCTCCCACGGTGGGTGACCGCCTCCACGACCTGATGGCCGCCGGTGGCTGGGCCGGGGCCGGCGAATGGCGAGCGGCGGCGCAGCGGATCGCCCCGACGCTGGTCGGCGGGTCGAAGAAGCACGGCGGGCCGGACCTCGGCCCCACCCGCGCCAAGCGCGAGTGGGCGAAGCTTGGCGTCGACGGGCACGGCCTTGCCAACGAGCCCCCCACGGAGAAGTTCAAGGGCGCACCGCGGCTGACGGTTCGCATGGCGGCCCGTCTCCAGGGCTTCGGCGACGAGTGGAAATTCGCCGGCGGCAAGACCGCCCAGTACCGCCAGGTCGGCAACGCCTTCCCTCCCCCGGTGGCGGCCGCCGTCGGCGCCAAGATCGCGAGCCAGCTCAGGTCGGCTGCAGTCGAGCTGGAGCAGGTCGCCGCTTAGGCCTGGCCGGGCCGGCCTCCGGCGCGGAGCGACCCGCGTCTTCCAAGGCCGAGACGATGTCGGCCAGGCACGCCACCAGCTTCTCTTCGACCTCGAAGTCCCAGAAGCGCAACACGGTCCAGCCGCGCTCGCGCAGCTCCTCGTTTGCCAGCCGGTCCCGTTCCTGCGTGCGGGCGATCTTGGCGTCCCAGTAGGCACCCGACTTGCCGAAGGTGAAGTGGTCGGGATGGCCGTGCCAGAAGGCCCCGTCGACGAACACCGCGACCCGCCAGCGGGTGAAGGCGAGGTCCGGCTTGCCGGGCAGCGAGCGAGTGTGGCAGCGCCAGCCGCGCACTCCAAGAGCAAACAGGCCCTGGCGGATCGCCAGCTCCGGCTTCGTGTCCTTCGAGCGGATGCGAGCCATGACGCGGCTGCGCCCAGCGGGCGAAAGATGATCGGCCACGCACGAAAGTGTGCCAAGAGCGTGACGGGTCATCGGGGCCATAGCCGCTCTTTGCGGGACTGGGCATCGTGGCGGGCGGGTAGCTTGCTGGTCGTGAGACTTCGTGCCCTGCCGCCGCTCGCCGTTCTGGTGCTTGTCCTGCTGGCCCCGGCCAGCGCCAGTGCGGTCGAACGCACGGTCACGGTCAAGGGCTCGGCGACCCAGAAGGTCCCCAACGACGCGGCGAAACTCGGCTTCTCGGTCAGCGCCGAACGCAAGTCCCGGCAGGCGGCGCTGCGGATCGTTGCGACGCACCTGCGGGCGGTGATCGCCGCGGTTCAGGCGACTCCCGGCATCGGCACGGGCGACGTCACCACCGGCCAGATCTCGGTCCGCAAAACCGTGCGCGGCAGACGCACGATCTATCGTGCCTCGGAGGGCGTCGGCGTCGTCCTGCACGAGCCCGACCGCGCCGGGGAGCTGGTCAACGCCGCCGTCGCCGCCGGTGCGACTGGCACCCGCGGGCCCGACTTCTTCTCCAGCAACCCCGAAGCCGCTTACAACAACACCCTGCTCGCGGCCTTCGATCAGGCGAAGTCCAAGGCCACGACCCTCGCCGTGCGCGCCGGCGCAACCCTTGGCCCGGCGCTGACGATCGAAGAAGCCACCGAAGCGGTGCCGGTGGAACAGCAGGCCGCAAGCGAGAAGGGCGCCGCCGCCGCTCCAAAGCCGCCCGCCAAGCCCGGTGCCTCGACGGTCACCGCCTCGGTGCGAGTCGTCTTCGCGCTGGAATAAGCGCGGCGCGGTCGACCGACCGCCTACTGCCCGATCAGCTTCGAGAAGTCCCGCCAGTTCTTGGTGTTGGCGACGTCGGCAGCGGCCAGCCAAGCGCGGCGCGCGGTCGCCACCGCGTAGGACATGTTGTTCAGCGTCTCGACCCCGTGGGCGTCGGTGTTGAGCACGATCGTGACGCCGGCCTCGACGGCGAGGCGGGCGTGGTGCTCGGAGAGGTCGCGGCGGTTGGGGTTGCCGTTGATCTCGATCATCGTGCCGGCGCTCGCCGCCGCCTCGGCCACCGCCTCGACGTCGATCCCATAGGGCTCGCGACGGCCGATCAAGCGGCCGGTCAGGTGGCCGATGCAATCGACGTGCGGATTCTCGATCGCCGCCAGCACCCGCGCGGTCATCTCCTTTTCGGAGATCGCGAAGGAGGTGTGGACGCTGGCGATGACCCAGTCGAGCGCCGCCAGAACGTCCTCGGAGTAGTCGAGCGAGCCGTCGAGGCCGATGTTGACCTCAGAGCCGGCGAGCAGGCGAAAGCCGCGCTTGCCCTTGTTCCAGTCGGCGACCTCGTCGATCCGCTCCCAGAGCCGCTCCTCGGTGACGTGGTCCCCGAAGCCGTGGCTGGCCGAGTGGTCGGTGATCGCGAGGTAGGCGTAGCCGCGCTCGCGGCCCGCTTCCGCCATCTCCTCCAGGGTGTTGCGCCCGTCCGAAAGCGTGGTGTGGGAGTGCAGGTCGCCGCGAATGTCGTCGAGCGAGACCAGCTTCGGCAGCTCGCCTTCGCGCGCTGCCTTCAGCTCGCCGCGGCCCTCGCGCAGCTCCGGCTCGACGTAGGCGTAGCCGAGGCGCTCGTAGACCGCTGCCTCCTCGGCGCAGAGCTCGACCTCGCCGCTCTCGACCTCGGTGATGCCGTGCTCGGAGACGGAGAGGCCACGCCCGACAGCGTCTTCGCGCAGCTGCACGTTGTGGGCCTGGGAGCCGGTGAAGTGCTGGAGCAGGTTGCCGAAGGCCTCCGGCGCGACGATGCGCAGGTCGACCGAGATGCCGTTTTGGGTCTGGGCCCGCACCCCGTTCGGGCCGGGTTTGCCGGCGGCGGAGATCAGCGGGCTGGCAACCAGGTGCTCGGCGAGCTCTTGCGGCGCCTCGGCGGTGGCGATCAAGTCGATGTCCTTGCAGGTCTCAGCCCAGCGGCGCACCGAGCCGGCGACCTCGACCCGGTGGGCGGCGGGATGTTCGCGCAGCATCCGCGCCAGCTCCTCGGCGATCGGCTTGGCGGTCGAGAGCAGCACCCGGTCGGAGGCCTCGCCCGGATCGCCCAGGCGCTCGACCCCGGCAATCACGTTCTCCTCGACCTTGGGCCCGAGACCTTTCATCTCGCGAATCCGCTTGCCCTCAGCCGCCGCCCGGAGGTCGTCGAGCGTCGCGACCCCGAGCTCGTCGAAGAGGCGGCGCGCGGTCTTCGCCCCCACGCCCGGCACCCGCGTCACCTCGATCAGCGTCGGCGGGAACTTGGCCTTCAGCTTCACCGCCGCCGGGATCTCGCCGGTCGCGATCAGCGCGTCGATCTTTTCCGCCAGCGTCTTGCCGACGCCGGGGATCTCAGTCGCCCGCCCCTCGGCGGCCAGGTCGGCCACCGAGACCGGGCTTTCGCGGATCGCCCGCGCCGCCGTCCCGTAAGCAAGGACGCGGTATTTGACCGCCCCGTCGAGCTCGTAGAGGACCCCCAATTCGTCCAGGGCAGCGGCGATCTCAGCGTTGGTCACACCACCACGCTAGCGAGCGCTCTTCGCGAAACGCGCTTCGGATGGGAAGCGTTCTGACGGGGTAGTGGGTCATGATCGGCACCTTGCATGCGGCGCTATACTTTATGAAGTATTGAGCGTCGAAACTCGACTCCAGGAGAGAATCCAGTGACAGGCAAACTCAACGACGTGACAGACGCAAGCTTCAAAGAAAAGGTCCTCGACGCCGAGGGTCCCGTCCTCGTTGACTTCTGGGCTCCCTGGTGCGGCCCCTGCCGCGTCGTCCACCCGGTTCTCGAGGAGATGGACGCCGAACGCGACGACCTCGACATCGTCAGCATCAACGTCGACGAGAACCAGCAGACCGCCGCTCAGTACGAAGTCCTCTCGATCCCGACCCTGATCCTCTTCAAGGACGGGGCGATCGCCAAGAAGGTGATCGGCGCGATGCCCAAGCGTCGCCTCGAGGCCGAGCTGGAGCCGGCGCTCGCCTAGGCGGAGAGCGCCAATGCCCTTCGTTCAAGTCCACTGGTACGAGGGCCGCTCCGATGAGCAGAAGGCGGAGATCGCCAAGCGCATCGAAGCGGCCCTGATCGACGTCGCCGGGGTTTCGCCGGACCATTGCTGGGTGAAGTTCTCGGATTCCAAGAAATCTGACTTCATCATTGGTGAGAAGTCGGAAGGCTGACTAGCGACCTGGTCAAGGGTCGAGGGGCACCCCTCCCGGGGAAGCTCAAGCGCCCGCGCTTCGAAGTGCTTGTCCCGTCAGATCTGCGTTGCCACAAGCCCGACGAGGGCTGCAAAGCCGGCGATGCAGGAGCCGAAGAGGATGAGAATGCCGTTGAGCATCGTTTTGTTGACGGCTTCGAAGCCGCTTTTCATCTCACTGCGCAGCTGCTTCACTTCACCTCGCAGCTCACGAATTTCGTCCTCGACGTTCTCGAATCGGCGATTGACTTCCCCTCGGAAGTCATCGAGGCGGGCGTCGGTCCAACTCTCCCTCATCCACGTGCATGATTGCACCGTAAACATTTCGGGCGCACGCGCGGTGCGGGCGGTGTCAAACCTTTGCGACTTGAATGTGGAGGTCGCGCCCGTCGATGCGGACGGGGGCTGAGCCGGCGGCGGCGTAGGAGACGGTGGTGGCGAGGACCTCGCCACTGACGTAGGGCTCGTGCTCGCGGGCGGCGGTGAGCAGCTCATCGTCGCCGCCAAGGCTGAGCTCGATCCGGTCGGAGATGTCTAGGCCCGTCGCTTTGCGGGCGTTCTGAACGGCGTGGACGATCTCGCGGGCGAGACCCTCGCGGCGCAGCTCGTCGTCGAGCTCGAGCTGCAGGGCGACGGCGTGGCCCGCCTCCGCCTCGACCTCATAGCCCTCGAGCGGCTGGAGGGAGAGGGTGACGTCATCGGGGGTGAGCTCGTGCTCGTCGCCGTTGACGTTGATGCCGACGCCGTCCCCGCGCGCCATCACCTCGGCGACCACGGCTGGGTCGAGCGCCTCGACCGCGGCGGCCGCCTGCGGCATGTGCTTGCCGAAGCGCGGGCCGAGCGAGCGGTAGTTGGGCTTGACCTCGTAGCTGACCAGCTCGGACTCGTCGCTGACGAAGTCGAGCTCCTTGACGTTGAGCTCGGCGGTGACGAGGCCGGCGCGAGCCTCGATCGCGGCGCGCTCGGCCTCGTTGGCGACGATCACGGCGCGGCGCAGCGGCTGGCGCACCTTGGCCTTGGCCTGGGCGCGGGCGGCGCGGCCGAGCTCGACCGTGAGGCGGACCGCCTCCATCGCCGCCTCCAGCTCGGGGTCGGCGAAGGCTGCGTCGGGCTGGGGGAAGTCGCGCAGGTGAACCGAGTCGGGGAGATCGCCCAGCTCCTCCCCCACCCCTCCCGCGAGGTTGAGATGGATCTCCTCGGCGAGGAAGGGGGTGAAGGGGGCGAGCAGGGCGACGACCTCGAGCAGGCAGTGGCGCAGGGTGGCGAAGGCGGCCCGGTCGCCCTCCCAGAAGCGCCGCCGCGAGAGCCGCACGTACCAGTTGGAGAGCTCCTCGACGTACTCGGCGATCGCCCGGCCGGCGGCGGTGCAGTCGAACTCATCCATCTTCTCGCGCACCGTCGCCACAGTCGACTGCAGCTTGGAGAGCGCCCAGCGATCCAGGTCCTCCCCCACGCTGACTTCGCCTTTTCTGTCGCTATCCGGGAGAAAAGGCGAAGTCAGCGGCGTGTTGGGGAAGTCGCCGGGGCCGAGGTTCTCGGCGTTCGCGTAAAGGACCCAGAAGGAATAGGTGTTCCAGAGCGTGAGCAGGAACTGGCGGACCGATTCGCCGACCGTGTCGACCGAGAAGCGGTAGCCCGACCAGGGCTGCTGGGCGGTCAGGTAGTACCAGCGGAAGGCGTCGGCGCCGTGGGCGGAGATCACGTCCCAGGGCTCGACCACGTTGCCCTTGCTCTTCGACATCTTCTGGCCCTCGGGGTCGAGGATCAAGCCGAGGCAGACGCAGTTGCGGTAGCTCGAGGTGTCGAAGAGCAGGGTCGACTCGGCGAGCAGCGTGTAGAACCAGCCGCGGGTCTGGTCGATCGCCTCGCAGATGAAGTCGGCGGGGAAACGCTCGGCGAACAGCTCCTCGTTCTCGAACGGGTAGTGGAGCTGGGCGAAGGGCATCGCGCCGCTGTCGTACCAGGTGTCGATCACCGACTTGACCCGGTGCATCTCACCCCCGCAGCGCTCGCAATCGAGCACGACCTCGTCGATGTAGGGGCGGTGCAGGTCGTCGGGGACGTCCCCCTTCGCCCGCTCGCGCAGCTCCGCGACCGAGCCGGCGCAGTAGCGCTCGGTGCAGTCGCCTTTCGTGCAGTGCCAGATCGGCAGCGGCGTGCCCCAGTAGCGGTCGCGCGAGAGCGCCCAGTCGACGTTGTTCTCCAGCCACTTGCCGAAGCGGCCGTCCCTGATGTGCTCGGGGTGCCAGCCGATCGTCTCGTTGTTGGCAAGCAGGCCGTCGCGCACCTGCGAGGTGGCGACGTACCAGCTCGACTTGGCGTAGTAGAGCAGCGGCGTGCCGCAGCGCCAGCAGTGCGGGTAGGCATGCTCGTAGACCTGCTCGCGGAAGAGCAGGCCGCGGGTGGCGAGGTCGGCGATCAGCGCCTCGGTCGTCTCCGGGGCCTTGACGAACTGGCCCTCGAAGCCGCTGACGCGGCGGTCGAAGCGACCGTCGAGATTGACCGGGTTGAAGAGCGAGCCGGCGTCGGTCGGCTCGAAGATGCCGTTGGCAGCGGCGACCGCGTAGTCGTCTTCGCCGAAGGCGGGGGCGATGTGGACGAGGCCGGTGCCGTCCTCGGTGGTGACGAAGTCGCCGGCGACGACGCGGAAGGCGTTCGCCGGTTCGTCCTCGAGCTCGAAGATCGGGCCCGCGTAGCGGCGGCCGACCAGGTCCGAGCCGGGCAGCTTCTCGAGCACGTCGCCCCCCTCGCCCAGCACCCGTTCGAGCAGCGGCTCGGCGAGGATCAGGACCTCGCCTTCGTAGCGCGCCCTGACATAGGTGACGTCGGGCGCGACCGCGACCGCGACGTTGCCTGGCAGCGTCCAAGGCGTCGTCGTCCAGACCAGCAGCGACTCGCCGCTCTCGGCACCGTCATCGCCGAGCAATTTGAAGCGCACGTATATGGAGGGGTCCTCGACGTCCTGGTAGCCGAGCGCGACCTCGTGGGAGGAGAGCGCGGTACCGCAGCGGGGGCAGTAGGGCACGACCTTGTGGCCCTCGTAGAGGCGCTCTTTCTCCCAAAGCTGGCGCAGCGACCACCAGACCGACTCGATGTAGTCGTTCTCGAGCGTGACGTAAGGGTCGTCGAGGTCGATCCAGAAGCCGATCCGCTCGGTCAGCCGGTTCCACTCCTCCACGTACTCGAAGACCGAGGCGCGGCAGCGCTGGTTGAACTTGTCGATGCCGTAGTCCTCGATCTCCTGCTTGGAGGAGATGCCGAGCTGCTTTTCGACCTCGATCTCGACTGGCAGGCCGTGGCAGTCCCAGCCCGCCTTGCGCGGCACCCGGTAGCCGCACATCGCCCGGTAGCGGGGGTAGACGTCCTTGAAGACGCGGGCGAGGACGTGGTGAGAGCCGGGGCGGCCGTTGGCGGTCGGCGGGCCCTCGTAGAAGTTCCACAACGGCGCCCCTTCGCGCTGGCCGAGCGAGCGGGCAAAGACGTCGCGCTCGCGCCAGCGCTCCAGCACCCGCTCCTCCAGCTCGGGGAAAGACTGCTTGGTGTCGACGGGGCGGAAGCCGGGCATCGACGGTGATTCTAGGAGCGGGAGACCAACGGCCGATCCAAACTCGTCTAGGCTCCCCAGCCGCATGCCCGCCTACGACCTCAACGGCAAGGTGGCACTCGTCACCGGCGCCGCTCGCGGGATCGGCTACGAGACGGCCCGTCAGCTGCATATGCGCGGCGCCTCGGTCGCCGTCCTCGACCTCGACCCTGAGCAGGCACAGGAGGCCGCTGAGCGGATCGGCGACAGGGCAATCGGCATCGGGGCCGACGTCACCGACCACGGCGCGATGATGGCGGCGGTGGCCGAAACCGTCGAGCGCTTCGGCGGCCTCGACGTCGCCGTTGCCAACGCGGGGATAGCCCAGTCCGCCGTGGCGACCGTACGCGGGATAGGCACCGAGGAGTGGGAGCGCGTCTTCGAGGTCGATCTGCTCGGCGTTTGGCGCACGGTACGGGCAGCGTTGCCCCAGATCGTCGAGCGCAAAGGACACATCGTCGTCACCGGCTCCGTCTACTCCTTCGCAAACGGCATCCTCAACAGCCCCTATGCGGTTGCGAAGGCCGGCGTCGAGGCATTGGGTAGGTCGTTGCGGGCAGAGCTGCTGCCGCTGGGCGCCAGTGCCAGCGTGGCCTACTGGGGCTGGGTCGATACCCGGATGGTCCAGGATGGGATGGCCCGCCCGCATTCAGACCGCATCCTGGAGAACACGCCGGCATGGCTCCTGAAACGGATCGAGCCGGCCGAGGCGGGTGCGGCAACGGTACGAGGCATCGAAGAACGGGCGCCGAGAATCTTCGCGCCCAGGTGGTGGCGCTACGTCTCCGCATTGCGGGGCCTGATCAACCCGCTGCTCGATCGCCGCATGGAGAGCGATCGCAGGGTGATTGCGACGATCCGGGAGGTCGAGGCCGAAGCGGACGAGCAGGGTTCGGCTGCGGTCTCAGCCGCTGCGCGTTAGCCGCTCGAGCAGGATCACGATCGACTCGTAGCCGGCGCCGGTCGCGCGGCTGAGGCCGATCTCACAGGTGCGGTTGTTGGATAGGCGGGCGTCGAAGCGGCGGCCGGCCAGCTCTTCGGCCTGGGGCCGGGTGGCGGCGGCGGTCAGCTCGGGGTGGGAGATGCCGCGGTCGCCGGCGAAGCCGCAGCAGGTCGCCGAGGGGGCGACGTAGACGTCGTCGGCCAGCGCCTTGGCGAGCGAGCGGAGGCGCGGCGCCAGCCCCATGTGGCGGGTGGCGCAGGTCGGGTGAACGGTCGCGGAGCCGACCTTGACTCCAATCTCCAGCTTTGGCAAGAGGTGGTCGTGGGCCCAGACGACCGAATCGAGGATCTCCAGCTGGGCGAGCCGCTCCGCGTTCTCCTCGCTGAGCACCCCCTCGCCCTGCTTGCCGATCGACTCCGTGCACGATGCCGCGTCGATCACCACCGGCAGCTTCCCTTCGTCGCTCCAGGACCAGAGCTTTTCGACCATCTCGTTCGCCTTATGCACGTGCGCCGCCCCAAAGCCCTTCGAGCCAAACGGCAACCCGCAGCAGCTCCCCGCAACGTCGTCCGGGATCCAGACCGGCAACCCGGCCCGAGCCGAAACCGTGACCAGTGCCTCGACGGGATTCCCCGCGAAGATGCGATTCGTGCAACTCGGGACGTAGACAGCAGCGGTCGCGCTCTGGGCAGCAGGGGGTGACCCTCTGCCGACACTCCCCGCTTTTGTCGGCAGAGGGTCGCCCCCTGCTGCCCTCTGTGCGGGTCCGGGCAGTCCACGCCCCCGTCTGGTCCGCCGCGCCAGTGGCCCACCCAACCGTAGCCCCAGCCGCGAAGCCTTTTCGACCGCTCGCCAGCGCTTGGCCGCCCTCAGCGCCGCCTTTTCGGCCCGCTCGCCGTGCTGCTCGTGGCGCAGTTCCTTGACCAGCTTGCCGGTGTCGATCCCGACCGGGCAGGCGAGCTGGCAGGAGCCGTCGGCGGCGCAGGTCTCGAGCGAGTCGTACTCGTACTCCTCTTCCAGCGCCCGCCGCAGCGGCGAGCCCTCGGGCTGGCGGGCGACCTCGCGACGCAGGACGATCCGCTGGCGGGGGGTCGTCGTCAGGTCGCGGCTGGGGCAGACCGGCTCGCAGAAGCCGCACTCGACGCAGGTCGTCGCCGACTCCTCGATCGGCGGCGTCGTCTTCAGGTTGCGCAGGTGGACGCCGGGGTCGCGGTTGAGGACGACGCCGGGGTTGAGCACGCCGTCGGGGTCGGCGAGCCGCTTGACCCGCCACATCAGCTCGGTCGCCTTCTCCCCCCACTCGCGCTCCACATAAGGGGCCATGTTGATCCCGGTCCCGTGCTCGGCCTTGAGCGAGCCGTCGTACTTGCCGACGATCAGCTCGACCAGCTTCCCCATAAAGGCCTCGTAGCGCTCCAGGTCCTCGGCCTTGGCGAAGTCCGGCGTCAGCATGAAGTGCAGGTTGCCGGCCGAGGCATGGCCGGCGACGCCGGGCAGGAAGCCGTGCTCGCCGAGCAGCGCCTGCAGGTCGCGGGCGCCCTCGGCGATCCGCTCCGGCGAGACGCAGACGTCCTCGACGATCAGCGCCGTGCCGGGGACGCGGATGCGGCCGATCAGCCCGTGCAGGCCCTCGCGCACGCGCCAGGCCAGCTCGATCTCCTCCAGCTCGCGGGTGAAGGCGAACGGCTGGATCGTCTCGTGGCCGGAGAGGATCCGCTCGGCCTCGGCGACCTGCGTGGCGAGCTCCGCCTCGCCGGCGCCGCCGTACTCGACCAGCAGCACGGCGGACTCGGGTGGCAGCTCCTTCCACTCGTCCGGCGCCCCGACCATGTTCCAGGCGGCGGTGATCAGGGCCGGGGCGACCATCAGCTCGACCGCGGTGGCGCCGCTTTCGACCAGCTCGCGCACCGCGCCGATCGCCTCCTCGATGCCGGGGAAGTGGACCCAGGCGGTAGTCGTGCGGGCGGGCAGCGGCACCGTCTCGAAGACCGCCTCGGCGACGAAAGCGAGCGTGCCCTCGGAGCCGACGACGAGGCGGCGGAAGATCTCCAGCGGCTGGTCGGCATCGAGGAAGGCGCAGAGGCGGTAGCCGGTGGTGTTCTTGATCGCGAACTTGCGGCGGATGCGCTCGCTCAGCTCGGCGTCGGCGCGGATCTCGTCGCGGATCGCTTCCAGGCCGGCGGCGAGCTCCGGCTCCTCGGCTGCGAAGCGCTCGGCCGCGCCCGCTTCGGCGGTGTCGATCGTCGTGCCCGAGGCGAGCACCACGGTCATCGAGCGCACCGTCGAGTAGGAGTCCCCGCTGACGCCGCAGCGCATGCCGCCGGAGTTGTTGGCGATCACGCCGCCGACGCAGGCGATGTCGGTGCTGGCCGGGTCGGGGCCGAGCTTGCGCCCGTACGGGGCGAGCACGCGGTTGGCGTGGCCGAGCACGGCGCCGGGCTTGACCCGGGCCGTGGCGGCCTCGATCTCCTCCCCGCCCTCACGCGGCGCGCCCGGCTCGACCGCGACGCCGCCGAAGTGGCGGCGCACGTCAACGAGGATGCCCGCGGTCTGGCCCTGGCCGTTGAGGCTTGTGCCGCCGGCGCGGAAGGTGACCGGGATGCCGCTTCGCTTGCCGTAGGCAAGCACCTTGGCGACGTCGGTGGCGTCGTGAGCCGTCACCACCGCCTGCGGGAAGAGCCGGTAGGGGCTGGCGTCGGAGGCGTAGCGGACGATGTCGCTGGCGCGGGCGAGGACACGGCCGGGGCCGAGCAGCTCTTCCAGCTCGCCGCGCAGCGGCTGCGGGGTGCCGGCGGCGAGGCTGTCGGGGGCGCGATCCGGGGCCGGTTTGCTCTCCAGCAGCGCCATCGCCTGAGCTTAGAAGAGGGACATCCCCGGCGCGACCGGGACTTCGACCAGCTCCGGCCGCGAGGAGGAGATCGCCCTCTCCAGCGCGTCGCGCACGCCGTCGCGGTCCTTGACCCGAGTCGCGCTGACGCCGTAGCCCTCGGCGACGGCGGCGACGTCGAGCTTGGGCAGGTCGAGGCCGGGGGCGCCGCTGACCTGCTCGACGTCGGCGAACCACTTGAGGATCGCGTACTCCTCGTTGCGCACGACCAGGAAGGTGACCGGCACCTTGTAGGCGACGGCGCTCCAGAAGGCGCTGACCGCGTACTGAACCGAGCCCTCGCCGATCACGCAGACGACCGGGCGATCGGGCTGGGCGAGCTGCACGCCGACCGAGGCGGCGAGGCCGAAGCCGAGGCCGCCGCCAGCGGCGAAGTAGTAGCTGCCGGGGCGCGAGAGGCGCAGCTGGTTGCGCAGCGCGAGGGTGCTGGAGGGCGACTCGAGCACGACGATCCCGTCCTCGGGGAAGACCTCGCCGAGCGCGGTGTGCACGGTCGAGGGGTTGAGCGGGTCGGTGGGTGGAATTTCCTGTGGGCCCTGGTTGGGCTCGGGGACGGGACGGCTCGACTCCGGCACCTCGGCGAGGAGCGCCGCCAGGGTCAGCTTGACGTCGGCGACCAGGGCGTCGCCCATCGGCGCCCGCGCCGCCTCATCGGGGTCGCTGGTGATCGCGACGAGCTTCGCCCCCTCGGGCAGCAGCGGCCCAGGGATGTAGGGGTAGTAGGGGAAGACCGAGCTGCCGACGACGAGGATCAGGTCGTGGCCCTCGAGCGTCTGCCCGACCGGGCCGATCGCCGGCGGCAGGACGCCGCGGAAGTTGGCGTGGTTCTCGGGGAAGCCGAGGCGCCCGCCGCCGGGGGCGGGCGTCGCCCAGACCGGCAGGCGCTGGCGCTCGGCGAGCGCGACCGCCTCGTCCCAGGCGCCGGAGGCGTCGATGTCGGGGCCGGCCACCATCACCGGGTTGGAAGCGCTCTCGAGCCGGTCGGCGAGCACCCGAAGCGCGGCGGGGTCGGCGACCGCGCGGCCGTCGACCTTGCGCGCGATCGCCTCGCGGGCGTCGGCGGGGTCGACCTCGGCGTACCAGTCGTCCATCGGCAGCGAGACGAAGGTCGGGCCCTTGGGCGGCAGGCCGGCGAGGTGGGCGCCGTGGGCGAGGGCGAGCGGCACGTCCTCGGGCCGGGCCGGCTCGAAGGACCACTTGACCAGCGGGTGCGGCATGCGGATCGCGTCGCGGTTGGTCAGGTTGGCCTGCAGGGTGATCTGCGCCCGCGCCTGCTGGCCGGCGGTGACGAGCAGCGGCGAATGGTTGGCCTGGGCGTTGAAGATCGCCCCCATCGCGTTGCCAACGCCTGGCGCCGTGTGCAGGTTGGCCATCGTCGTCTTGCCTGACGCCTGCGCGTAGCCGTCGGCCATGCCGACCACAACCGCCTCCTGCAGGCCGAGCACGTAGCGGAAGTCGTCGGGGAAGTCGGCGAGCATCGGCAGCTCGGTCGAGCCGGGGTTGCCGAACATCGTCGTCATCCCCAGCTCGCGGAAAAGATCGAATGTCGCCTCTCGCACCGTCGCCATAGCCCGCCGAAACCCTACCGGTGCATTGCCGTTCTCAAGTGGGCGGCCCGGCGATCCGATGAGGGGAGTCATGGCATCGGCTGCGGAGAAGACCGGTCGCGTCCTGCTCGCGCTTGCGGCGCTGCTGACCCTCGGCCTGCTGGCGGCGAACGCGGCCAGCGCCGGCCCGACCTCGACCCGGCTCGTCTACGCGCCCGGGGAAATCGTCCCGATCCCTGCCTCGATCCCGCACGAAGAAGGCGACATGGTCGACAAGCGCATCGTCGGAGACCTGCGCTGGATCGCCGCCCGCTACCCGATCTACGTCACCGACGGCTACTCCGGGCCACTGCCCAACGGCGAACACGTCGGGTGCAACATGTGCCACGTCAAAAACTCCGATCACTACAACGGCCTCGCCGTCGACCTCGTGCCGCTGGGCGGCACGATGGGCAAATGCGACGCGAGCTGGGAACCGATCACCCGCCTCGCCGAATGGGCCGAGCCCGAACCGAATAAGCCGGTGCCGCCCTTCCGCTGGGTCGGCTACGACGGCGACGCCGGGCACGGCTGCGGCAACCACCTCCACCTCTCCTGGCAGCACCCGGCGACGCCGATGTTCCAGCTCGCCGAATGGGTTGAAATCTTCCCAACCGGCCCGGCCGCCAGCCGCAAGCCGCGCCAGCCGCGGCCGAAGTCGCCGCCACAGAAACTCCCCACCGGCCCCCCGGGTGGCATCGGGACCTTCCGCGGCGGTGGCGTCTCCGCCCGCGGCGACTAGCCGCGATTCCCCGGCCCTGCCTCCCCCGCCCTTGCGTGGGCTTGGTCACAGGACAGCTTTTCCATGTTTAGCGTTACCTCAAACGAGGTAACGTTGTTCAGGTAAGGATGGCTGAGACCGCTGCTACACCCAACGTTCCGGCCCGCCGACAGCGAGCGCTGCAGGCATTGCGCTCCCTCTTCACCCCGCTGCTGCCCGACGATTACCTCGAGCTGATCAACCCGCTCTGGTCGAGCCGCGAACTGCGCGGCCGGATCGAGCGGATCTCGCCCGAGGCGGACGGTGCGGTCTCGGTCCTGATTCGGCCCGGCTTCGAGTGGCCCGGCCACCTGCCGGGCCAGTACCTGCGGATCGGCGTCGTCGTCAACGGCGTCCATCACTGGCGCGCCTACTCGCTGACGACCGAGCCGGGGCGCGCGGACGGCTGCATCGGGATCACCCCGAAGCTGGTCTCCAGTGGCGTCGTCTCGCCCTACCTGACCCAACGGGCGCGGCCGGGAGACATAGTCCGCCTCGGCGGAGTCGAAGGCACCTTCGTCCTCCCCTCGCCACCACCGCGCCGGATCCTTTTCATCTCGGCGGGCTCGGGTATCACCCCAATCATGTCGATGCTGCGCAGCCTCGAGCGTTCCAGCGAGGTGGATGACGTCGTCCACATTCACTCGGCGCGCACGGCGGAGGGCGTGATCTTCGGCGAGCGCCTGCGAGAGATCGACTCCCGGCACGAGGGCATGCGCTTCCACCTGCAGCTCACCGGCGAGCAGGGGCGCCTTGCGCCGGCGGACCTCGACCGCATCTGCCCCGACTGGCGCGAGCGCGACACATTTGCCTCGGGGCCCGGCGAGATGCTCGACGACCTGCGCGCGCACTGGCAAGAGCAGGGCGATCCCGAGCGCCTCTCGATCGAGCGCTTTCAGCCGATCGTCGGCAGCGAGGGGGGCGCGACCGCGGCGGGAGGGCGCGTGCGCTTCCTGGCCAGCGGCATCGAGGCCGAATGCGACGGCGACACGCCGATCCTGGCTGCCGGCGAGGAGGCGGGTGCCTGCCTGCCCTTCGGCTGCCGGATGGGGATCTGCCACACCTGCGTCGGCCGCTTGCGGGCGGGCGCCGTGCGCGACCTGCGCACCGGCGAGGTGCACGAAACGGAGAACGAGATGGTGCGGACCTGCGTCAACGCGCCCGAGGGAGAAGTCCAGATTGAGCTTTAACGAATGGAGATGAGATGACCACAGTCACAGCAGAACCGCCGCGGGCTGCAACGGAAGAGAACCCGCTGGCGCGGCTCTCGCCCGAGCAACTGGATGCGATCGGCGAGGAGTTCGACGCGATCCGCGACCGGGTGATGGCCGACCTGGGCGAGCGCGACCGCCGCTACATCGAGAGCATGATCGCGATGCACCGCCGCCTGGCGATCCTGGGCAGGGTCCTGCTGCTCGCCTCCCGCCGCCGCTCGGCCTGGGTGGCCGGGACCGCCGCGCTATCGGCGGCCAAGATCCTCGAGAACATGGAGATCGGCCACAACGTCATGCACGGGCAGTGGGACTGGATGAACGACCCCCGCATCCACTCCACCACCTGGGACTGGGACAACGTCTCGCCGGCCGACGCCTGGAAGCACTCCCACAACTACGAGCACCACACCTTCACCAACGTGCGCGGCAAGGACCGCGACCTCGGCTACGAGATCATGCGCATCGACCCGGAGCAGAAGTGGCACCCGGTCTATCTCCTGCAGCCCTTCTACAACCTGCTCCTGGCCGCCTTCTTCGAGTGGGGCGTGGCCGTGCACGACCTCAACTTCGAGGCGATCGAGAGCGGCGAGAAGTCGAAGGCCAAGGTGGGCGAAGAGCTGCGGGCGATCGGCGCGAAGGTGAAGGACCAGGCACTCAAGGACTACGTCGCCTGGCCCCTGCTGAGCGGCCTGGCCGCGGCGGCGTTCGAGGCGGGACTGGCCCTGCGGGAGACCCGGACAGGACGGCGGCGGCGCGGTGGCCTGGCTGGCATCGCCGGCCGCGCCCTGCGGCGTGGCCTGGAAGGAAGCCGGGAAACGGCCAAGGCCGACGCCACGGCAAACGTGATTCGCAACGCCTGGGCCTACGCGATCATCTTCTGCGGCCACTTTCCAGACCAGACCTACACCTTCAGCGAGAAGGAGATCGAGGGCGAGACACGGGGCGGCTGGTACGTGCGCCAGCTGCTCGGCTCGGCCAACATCGAAGGCAGCGCGCTCTTCCACGTCGCCTCCGGCAACCTCGGTTACCAGGTCGAGCACCACCTCTTCCCCGACATGCCGAGCAGCCGCTACGCCGAGGTCGCGCCGCAGGTCAAGGACGTCTGCGAGCGCTACGGGCTTCCCTACAACGCCGGCCCGTTCGGGCGCCAGCTGGGCATGGTGCAGCGCACGATCCTCCGCCTCGCCTTCCCCGGCGGCAAGCAGCGGCCCAAGCCCGGGCCCTACCAGGGCGGGGAAGGCTGAACGGCGGCGGGCTTAGGATGAGCGGCCGATGCGCCGCCTCGCCGCTCTCTGCCTGATCGCCCTGGGGGCCCTTGCGGCGGGCTGCGGACCGCAGGACGACGCGACGCCGGTCGCCTGCCTGGAAGGCAGCGGGGCCTACCTGCGGGCGTTGAAAGCGGCGCCGGGAGAGGTGACACTCGGCGGCGAGACGCCGATCAGCGGCTGCCTGGTCGAGAACCAGAAGGGCGGTGAGCTCGCGACGGTCGGCACGGCGATGGTCGAAGCTGCGACTACTCTGAACGCGGAAGCGCGGGCCGAACCGGGGGGCAAGGCGAACCTGGAGCTCGGCTACCTGCTTGGTGCCGCGGGGCGCGGGGCGGAACAGACCGAAGGCATCCACGCCGAGCTGCTCCGCCGCCTCTCCGCCGCCGCGCGCTACAGCCCCGGCAACCGTCCCCTGCCGCCTGCCTTCCTGCGCACCTACAAGGAAGGCTTCGCCGCCGTACCGGCACACGGCTGAGCCCGGGCTCAGCGCGGGGAGACGATCACGATGCGGCCGTCGGCGAGGCGGTAGGCGCGACCGACCGGCGTCCCCCGGCCACGAGCTTTTTGCGAGCTGCCCGGCGGCGGGAGGACCCGCACCTTGGCGCTGGCCGGCGGGGCGGGGCGGGGCTCGACCTTCCCTGACCGCGCGTTCGCGGTCAGGGTCAGCCCGGCGATCAGGAAGGCAACGGCGAGGACGATGCCGATGTCGAAGAGGTTGACCAGGCCGTCGAGCGGATCGCCGGCGTTGTCGGCGATGCGGCCGTGACGGCCGAGCCCGATCCGGCTCACGGCTTGACCCCGACCGCCTGCTCCAGGGCGACCAGGTCCTCCGTGTACATCCGGGTGCGGGCCAGGGTGAGGGCGAAGGCGATGGTGCCGACCAGCAGGCCGACCACGGTCGCGCCGAAGGCGTCGCGCAGGTTGCCGGCGAGGGTGGCGACGTCGCCGTCACCGAGCGCGGCCAGGCCCGGAGCGAGCGGGATCAGCGTCCCCATCAGTCCCACCGCGGGACCGGCCCTGACCAAGAGGCGGGTACGGTCGAGGCGGCGCTGCACCGCCAGCTCGTAGCGGGCGAGTGCGCGCTCCGTCGCGGCAGCGGGATCCGGTTCGCGAGCGGCCCCGGAGACCTCGACCAGCGCCTCGGCAGAGATCGTGCCGGGGGCGCTGTAGGAGTAGAGCGGCGCGTTGGCGGGATCGCCGATCGCCTGCCCCGCCAGCTGGGCAAGGTCGACGTCCCTGGCACGTACCCGCCGCCGCCAGAGCTCGGCGCAGAAGCGCCCGAGCTCGAGCGCGCAGAGCAAAAGGATCAGCACCGCCGCCAGCAGCACCGGCACCCGCAGCGCCGTGGCGATGTCCGCCAGCGCGTCGCCGAGGTCGATCACGGAACACCTCGTTCGCGACCCAATCGCCACGGACTCGAACTCCCGGCGATCACCGTGACGATTGAGTCGCTCACAGCGCCACCCTGCGGCGAAACTCCAGGCCGGAACCGACCAGGGCGCAGAGCAGCGCGGCGGCGCCGATCGCGAGCGCGGCCCAGGAGGCTTCGCCAGGGTCGGTGCCGGCGCTGTGCAGGCCAGGGGAGCCGAAGGCTCCCGGCCCGCTCCCCACGCTGGCGCCAACGAGGGTGCCGCTGACCTCACGGCCGGGCCCCTCACCGGCCGCTCGGGTGGAGGCAGCCGTCGCCCCGCTTCCGCCCGAGCCGCTGCTGCCCCCAGGCCCAGCGCCGGAGCCGCCGCCGAAAGTTGGGGCGCGGCCGGATTCGCCGCTCGGTTCGGCACTCACCGTGGCGGTGGGCTGAGTCGCGTTCTCGCCGCGCCTGGCCCGGCTGTGGTCGCTGGCCGCGCGCTCTGTGTGCACGATCCGCGCCCCGCCCGGCGTCTTGCCCTTGCTCTGCGGTTTGGGCCGGCTGAAGAGCGGCGCACCGGCGCTGCCGCCGCCGGCGATCACGCCCCTGCCCGACTGGGTGCCTTCGCCCTGGCCCGTTTTCGCCGGGACGGGCGGCGGTTTGGTGCAGGGGGTGTAGGGAATCGGCCAGGTCTGGCCGGCAAAGGCCGGGGCGGCGTAGGCGGTCATCCATACCCCGTTCAGGTCCTGGCTCGCCTTCCAGCGGAGGCGTCCGTCGGCCTGCTGGAGGGAAGCCAGGAAGCCGAGCGGCTCATGCCCGCCGGCAAGCCAGGTCTCCGGGTCTTGGCCAGCGGCCCAGATACCCTGCGCCGCCCAGGCGGTCGAGGCCACGTTCGACTCCGGTTCGCCGGCGAACTCGGGGAAGCCGCCATCGGGGTCCTGGATCGAGCGCAGGTATTCGAGCCCTCTACGCTCAGCCTGCGAGTCCGCTCGACCCGCGGCGCGCAGGGCCTGGATCGCGGCCCCGGTCAGGTCGGCTTCGCTCTCGCGGCCCCTGACGCTCCAGGCCCAGCCGCCGTCGTCGTTCTGCTGGGCGATCAGCCATTCGGCCGCGGGCTGGATCGCGGCGCTCGAAGCGGCCTCGCCGACGGGGGCGAGGGCAAGGATGGCGAATATCGCGTCGTTGATCTCCCCCCTGCCGCCCGGCACGTAGGGAAGGGAGCCGTCCTCGCGGACCCGCGCGAGGATCTCGGCGACGAGGTCGTGGCCGGCGAAAGCATGGGGATCGGTACCGGCGGCGTTGGCCACCATCAGTTCCCGCTCGAGCGCCGTCGTCGGAATTGCCGGCCAGGCGATCTCTTCTTCGAGGCCGCGCTGGAAGTGGTTGACGAGGAAGCCGTAGGCGTCGGTGCCGGAGGGCCTCGCCTGGCAGCGTGGGTTGATTCCTCCCGCCGCCAGCGCCAGCGCGACCCAGGCGCTGATGCCCTGGGTCGATTCCCGGCCCCGGTCGCCGCCGAAGCCACCGTCGAGGTTCTGCGCTTCCTGCAGGTAGCGGATCGTGCTGTCGAGGCGCGCCTGGCTGGCCGGGCTGGGCGCGTCCGCGCCCGCCGCGGCAGGGGCCGCGAGCAACGCGAGGGCGAGGACGGCGGCCGCCAGGGGTCGCACGGCTAGCGCGGCACCTCGACCTTGCCGAGGACAGCGGCGGAGCTGCGGCCGAGGGCATCGACGACGGTGAGGCGCAGGCGATAGTCGCCCGGGGGAAGGCGCACGGTGGCGGCGCTGCGGCTGCTGCCATGCGCACGCCGAACGTATCGAGCGCCGGCGCGCCCGAACGCCTGCGAGGAGATCGCCCAGCTCGCGATCCCGGGGCCGCCGTCGAGGACCCGCCAGCTCACCCCGACCAGGCCGCGGGAGAGGCGGCTGCGGTCGAGGCGCGAGAGCCGCAGGCGAACGGGCGCGGGCCCGGAGTCACTCGCCCCCGCCGGCGGCTCGATGCCCGTGCGCGGAGTGGCATCGACCGGCGGTGCTCCGCCTGGCTCCCCCGCTTCCTCTCCGTCTCCGCCTTCTTCGCCCGGCGTCGCCGGAGGCGTCCGCACGAGGTCTTCGGGCGGCAGCGTGGCGCAGCTCGGGTCGGGGGTCACGCAGACGTCGAGACGGTTGGAGCGCACCACCGTTTCGTCTCCCGTCGAGTTGACCGCGGTCGCCTTGATGCGGTGCCAGCCGGCCTGCGCGAAGGCGATCTCCGCCTTGCCGTCGGCTCCGGTGGTGACGGCTGCCGAGCTGTCCGTTTCGACCTGCTGGAATCCCTGCGCACCGGTCGCCACGGGGGCGATCTCGGCGCCGTCGTAGGGAGCCGTGCTGCGCGTCGGCGCCGGCGGCGGGTCGCCCTCGTCGTAGCCGCCCCAGGAGTCGACCTCGAGCGCGAGCGGCTCGCCCGCCGCGACCGTCACCGGCGCGGGCAGCGCCCCCGCCGAGTAGCCCGCCGGGTAGAGCAGCAGGCGCGGCCTGCTGCTGAAGGCGTCGTAGACCCAGAGGACCTCGTCGCTGCCATCGAGCTGGTATTGGCAACCGCCGACGCTGGTGAAGACGTTGTTGACGACGAGGCCCCAATACTCACCTGCCCCTTCGCTCTGGGCATCCGGTCCCCAGCGCTTGATGAAGTAGTCCTCGAACGGTTCCGCGTACCAGAGGCCATCGAAGTCCTCGCCGATCAGCGACATCGCGTCGGCGCCCGCGGCGGTCGGAGTCGGTCCCGGCGACGGGTTCTTGCCGTTGTTGAGTCCGTTGCAGCGCCTGCCGCCAGCCGGCGCGGAGGAGTCGGAGGAGGCCCGCACGTTATGGCCTTCGGTGAGGATCGGTCCCTCGAAGAGGGTTTCGTAACGGCCCTCGATCCTGACGTTGACCTGGGCGGGAGCCGCCTGCGCCACGGGCGCGAGGGCGATGGTGAAGAGGGATGCGACGCAGACCGCCGCGATTGGTGTGCGCATGCCTTGGCCCCTTTCCGCGAGGGCGATCGACGTTCGTGGACCGGAGGGAGGTCTCCTGGCTTCCGAGCTTCCCGTCGCGCCTTCCCGGCCCTGAGGCCAGTGGCTGCCGCTTGGCGTGCGGCGGGCTTCTCTCGGTCACAGTGGCGGGCCCGCGCCGGTTTCTCACCGGACTTCCCCGTCCACCGATCCTCTTTCTCGGCGGCCAGTCTAACCGGCCCCCGCCGCAACGGGGGCCGGTTGGAGAGTTGCCTATTTGAACTTCAGGTAGATCGTGTCGCCGACGTGGATAACCGTGTTGCGCTTTGCCTGGCTCGCGGAACCGCCGTCGATCGTCACGTTCCATTCCGCCGCCGGCGTGGCGGGAAACCCGTTGACCTGGGTGATCGCTTCGCCGCTGGCCGGCAGGTAGCCGCTGACGCATCCCGAGGGAGTGGTCGCTTTCACCGCCGCGTCGAGGACCGCCGCGAGCGTCGTGGTGGTCGCTTTCGGTGCCAGCGAGACCGAGCAGATCTTCAGCGGCGAGCTGCCGTTGTCGACGACCAGCGCCAGCGAGTTGGTTTCCGCTTCACCCGTGGCGAATTCGGTCACGCCCTTCCACTGCGGGCCTTTCGCCGGCACCGGCGGCGTCGCGGTGAAGCCACCGCTGCCAAGGGCGCGCACCGCGTCTTGGCTGGCGTACGGTTCGGCGGTGCTGCCGGAGGTCCCGTAGCGGAAGCCCCCGCCTCCGAGCTGCTGGGAGATGAGGAAGTTGAGCGGCGTGCTCAATTTCGGCGCCGAGCCGGTGAATTCGGCTGCCTGGGGATCGATCCCGCAGGCCTTGAGGCCCTGCACGGCCCAGGCGTTGCTGTCCGTGTTGGCGCCGAACGCCGATTCGAAGGCGCCGCTCGCTTTGACGAATTTCGAGACGAGGTATTTCTTAGCGCTCGCGATCGATTCGCTGGTGTTTGCCACCCCCGCGGCGCAGAGAGCCGCCATCGCCGCCCCCGTCATGTCGATTTCCGAGGCTTTTTCCAGCGCTTCTTTGCTGCCGGCCGCTTTTTCCCAGGTCCAGCCGCCGTCGGTGTGCTGGTTGGCTTTGACCGCTTCGACCGCCTGGTCGAGGACCACCTGGGGGAGCCGCTGGGCACCCGCCGTGGTTTTCGCCCCGGCCAGCGCCAGCAGCCCGAAGACCGTGGCGTTGAGGGTGGAGCCGTAGTAACCCGGGCTGGCGGGCTGGTAGTAGGAGGCGACCTTGGCGATCAGGTTCTGCCGCTTGGAGACGCGGGCGGGGTCGATGCCGGCCGCGTAGGAGACCAGCGCGGCGCGCTCGAAGTCGGTCGCCGCGGCACCTTCGCCCGGCCAGCTGGCCGTACCGACTTCTTTTTCGTACCAGCTGCGCGCATCGGTGCCTTCTTTACCGCCTTTGTTGACGTCCGCGGGAGCGACTTTCGCCGCCGCGAAGGCGGTCAGCGCCCAATCTCCGCCGAAGCCGGAGATTGCGCCGGTTTCGCTGTTCTGCAGGCCTTTGAGGTAGGTAACGCCGTTGCTCAGTGCCGTCGTGATCTGTTCCGGTGTGGCGGTCGCCGATGCAGCGGCGGGCAACAGCAGTGAGCAGAGCGCCGCGGCGAGCATCGCGCCCGAGCGGCGGGTGAGGTGACGCATCAGTGGATCTCCTTCTGGTTGGGGACGGCTTGGCTCTCCGTCCCCGCAGCAAGTGAAGAGCGAGGAAATGAAAAGACCTACCGTCCGTTCGCGAGAACAGGGTCCTTATGTGTGCGTCAGGCGCCGAGTACTCGGACTCGGGAGGCGATCTCGGTAGATCGGCCGCCCATACCGTTGCGCGTCAGTCCCGGATTCGCACCGGGTTCCCTCGAACGCTTGACGCCGTCAACCTAGTCGCGGGCTCGGCGGCAGCGCGACGGATATGGACGGACCTCGGATAGGGTGCCCGCCCACATATCCACGGATCGGTGGACAGGGAAGCCGGTGAGAAACCGGCGCGGGCCCGCCACTGTGACCGAGAGAAGCCCGCCGCACGCGAAGCGGCAAGCCACTGGCCAAGTACGAGGCTGGGAAGGCGCGACGGGAAGCTCGGAAGCCAGGAGACCTCCCTCCGATCCCTCCACCAAGCCCTCGAGGAAAGGGGTCCAAGGATGCGAGCAGTACCGGTTCGATGCGTGTTCGCGCTCTGCGCGACGGTTCTATCTCTGTTGGCGCTGCCGGCCATGGCAGCCGCCACTTCCAGCCAAAGCGAGGTCGACGCGGCGATCGCCGAAGCGGTCGAGTACGTGCGCGGCCAGCAGGATCCGGTGACCGGCGAACCCTTCGGCTTCGAACACGGCTCCTTCAGCAGCGACTGGGTGGCGACCTCGCTCGCTGCCGCCGGGGTCAGCGCGGCCGACGTTCGCGAGGCCGGCAACCCATCCCTGCAGGACTTCCTCTTTGCCGACTACGGCTCCGAGTTCTGGACCGGCGGCGAGGCGGGGACGTTCACCACCGTCGCCAACTACGAGCGCGCGACGCTCGTCGCCCACGCGGCCGGGCTCGATCCCGCACGGCTCGCCGCCGGGGCCAACCTTCCGGCCCAGATCGCCGAACGCTGGAATCCCGCCGGTCCCGGCTTCGGCGAACCTGGAACCACCAACACGGTCTTCGGGATCCTGGCGCTGAAGGTCGCCGGCGTGCCGGCCTGGGCCCTCTCCCCCGTGGTCGCCTACCTGCGCCAGAGCCAGCACGACGACGGAGGCTGGACCTATTCGGGCGCGACGACCGGCGCCGCCAAGGCCGAAGCGAGCGAACCCGACATGACCGGCGCCGCGATCGCCGCGCTCTGCGAAGCCGGGGCGCCGCCGTACGACCCACCCGTCGCCGCCGCCCTCGCGTACCTGCAGGGACTGCTGGTCGATGGAACGGGCGCGGTCCACTACGCCTTCGGCGACAACTCCGACGCGACCGCCTGGGCGGTCAGCGGCCTCAGCGCCTGCGGGGTCGACCCCCAGTCGCCGGACTGGACGACGCCCTCGGGCAAGACCCCGATCGATCACCTGCTCTCGCTGCAGGTCCCCTCTGGACCCGAAGCGGGTGGCTTCGGCTACCAGGACACGAGCGAAGCGAATCTCTACTCGACCCAGGACGCGCTGCGGGCGGTCGCCGGCGGCGTCTTCACCGCGAATCCCCCGCTGCGCAGCGACCCCGCGCTGCCGAGCACCCGGCCCGGTGCCTCGGTACCCGCGGGGACAGCGGTGCCGCACCTGCTGGCGATCGGAAGCGCGCCCGGCAACGTGCGGATGTGCAAGGTGACGGCGGCTGCGGGCGCACCGCTGCCCCAGGTGCTGGCGGCCGCGCAGGCGGGGGGCCGGCCAGCCGGCTGCGTGACCTCCTTCGACGTCGCCGGCGGCAGGATCACGACGCTCAACGGCGTCGAGGCCGCCAATGCCGATGAGGCGTGGCTGCTGCGGCTCGACCGAGGTCCTGAGGCGGTGGCCGGCGAGCAGCCGGTCGGGTTCGGCGACGTGATCTCGCTGCGCCTGGGAGAGCCGCGGAACGCGGGCGGCTCGGTCGAGCCCGGGGGAACGGGCGGACCGGCTGGCCCGGCTGGGGCACCCGGCCCGCGGGGCAAACGCGGCGCCAGGGGCCGCCCCGGCCGCAACGCCCACATCGCCTGCCGCGCCCACGGCCGCAAGCGATCGGGCAAAGCGAGGGTCCGCTGCAACGTCGGCAAGGGCAGGCGGCGGGGCTGACCGGCCGCACGACTGGCAGGCGGCCTCGGTCGCCTGCCAGATCGAGCCTCCAATACGCTGCCAAGACCACGACTTCGATGGAGGCAAGGACCTTGACTGAGCAGCTCTGGGGTGGCGAGACCACCAAGGCCGTCGACAACTTCCCGGTTTCGGGCGAGCCCGTTCCCGTTCCGGTCGTCCGCTGGCTGGGCCGGATCAAGGCCGCCGCGGCGCTGGTCAACGGCGAGCTCGGCGGCCTCGACCAGGCGCTGGCGGAGCGGATCGCCGCCGCGGGCGACGCCGTCGCCGCGGGCGAACACGACGACCAGTTCCCGATCGACGTCTTCCAGACCGGCTCCGGCACCTCCTCCAACATGAACGCCAACGAGGTGCTCGCCAACCTCGCCGGCGAGGGGGCCCACCCCAACGACCACGTCAACATGGGCCAGTCCTCCAATGACGTCTTCCCCTCCGCCGTCCACCTGGCGGCGCTGGGCGAGGTGACGCACGACCTGCTGCCGGCGATGGGCGCGCTGGAGAGCTCTTTGGAGGCCAAGGCGGAGCAGTTCTCCGACGTGGTCAAGGCCGGTCGCACCCACCTGATGGACGCGGTGCCGGTCACTCTCGGACAGGAGTTCGGCGGCTACGCAGCCCAGGTGCGGCTCGGCATCCAGCGGGTTGAGGCGACGCTGCGCCGGGTCGGCCAGATCCCGCTCGGCGGCACCGCCACCGGCACCGGCCTCAACACCCACCCCGAGTTCGCCGCCAAGGTGCGCGAGCGGCTCGCCGGCGAGACCGGGCTGGAGATCTCCGCTCCGCTCGACCGCTTCGAGGCACAGGGCAATCGCGATGCCCTGGTCGAGCTCTCGGGCGCGCTCAAGGTCTACGCCGTCTCGCTCAACAAGATCGCCAACGACCTGGCGCTGATGGGCTCCGGCCCGCGCGCCGGCCTCGCCGAGCTGCGCCTGCCGGAGCTGCAGAAGGGCTCCTCGATCATGCCGGGCAAGGTCAACCCGGTGATCCCCGAGGTCGTGATCCAGGTCGCCGCCCAGGTGATCGGCAACGACGCCGCGATCACCGTCGCCGGCAGCCAGGGCCAGTTCGAGCTCAACGTGCGGGTGCCGCTGATCGCCCGCAACCTGCTCGACTCGATCAAGCTGCTCTCCTCCGCCTCGCGCCTGCTCGACCAGAAGTGCGTCGCCGGGGTCGAGGCCAACGAGGAGATGACCGAGCGCCACGCCGAGGCCACCCTGGCCACGGCCACCGCCCTCAATCCCCACATCGGCTACGACCGCGCCGCCGACATCGTCAAGACGGCAGCGGAGTCCGGCCGCTCCCTGCGCGAGGTCGCCCTTGAGCAGGGCGTCGAGCCCTCGGTGCTCGAGGAGGCGCTCGATCACCGCCGGATGGCCCGCCCGCACGAGTGATTCATTGGCGAGTTACTGGCGCTATCCGCCAGCAACTCGCCAACCTCAGCGCGGGTCGGGGACGAGCAGCTCCACGTTGCGGTCAGAAGCTTCACCTTCTCCTTCAGGGGCACCTGACTGGAGGTCGTTGAAGCTCATCGTCCTGCCTACGGACGCGAGATCGTTCAGGTCCATGCCGCTTGCCGGGGTGCCGGCGGGCGGGGCGGCCGACTGGGCGGCGTGGTCGAGGATCGTGCCGAAGATCGAGAGCGTGCCGTCGTGGTTGTCGAAGACCTGGAGCAGGCGGCTCTGCTGCGGCCAGTCGGCCTCGGCGGCGACGCGGACGCTCCAGAAGCCGCCCGGCCCGCTCGGGCTGGGGAAGGCATCGACCGTGTTGACGTGCGAGTGCCCCGCCACCCAGGCGATCACGTTGGGGAAGCGATGCAGCATTTCGACCGTGTCGGTCTCGAGGTGGATCGGCTGTGAGTTGCGGGGGTCGAGATCGCAGCCGGGGTTGACGTCGTGCCCGTGCGCGTCGTTGAGCAGGCAGGGCGGCGCCAGCTCGTCGGGCGCGTCGGCGGTGAGGCTTTCCGGCGCGTGGTGGCTGAAGAGGACCACCAGCTCGTCGGCTTCGCTCGCCGCTTCGAGCTGCCCTTCCAGCCATTTGAACTGGGGATCGTCGATGTTGCCGTCGGCGGTGAAGTGCCCGGTCGGGGTCACGATCGTGCCCGCCTCGGCAACGGTGTCGAGCGCGATGAAGCGCATCCCCGGCCTCGGGCTCCACGAGTAGTAGCCGGCCGCCCCTTTCGAGGCCGCCTCCTGGGCGGGGTCGATGTAGTCGAAGCCGTGGCCGTCCGCCTGCGTGCCTTTCTCGAAGATTTCCTTGAACTGCTTCTTCGAGACCGACTGCCGCTTCGGGTCACCGGGGACGACGATCAGGTTTTTGGGTTCGGTCAGCAGGGTGGTCAGCAGGCTGGTCGGGTTGAGCAGCGAGCTGAGCAGCGCCGGCGCGTTTTCGGGATTCGCCACCGGCCCGATCGGCTTCAGGCAGCCGGTCGCGACCTGCTCGAAGGCGGCGTTTGCCGCCGCGTTGCCCTGGACCAGCGCGTCGTGGTTGCCGAAGGCGACGTATGAGGGCACTTTGAGGCCGGTCGCTTTGAAGGACTGCTGCGCCTTGTCCATCAGGCCGGGGTATTTGGGCCAGGCGGCGTGCGGGCCCTGCGGGCTGTTGGGGTCGTAGAACTCGGGGAAGGTGCCCTCGAAGTAGTCGTTGTAGTCCTGCACGCCGGTGTAGCGGGCGGCCTCGGCGGCGCCCGGAACCAGCAGGTTGGGGCAGAGCGGGTTCGAGTATTTGGTCTTGTCGACGCCGCTGTTGGGATTGAGCGTGCCGCCCTCGAGCAGGGTCCGCACCCATTCGGTCTCGTTGAGCTGCTGGTTGTCGGCGGAGTCGCCGGTGTCGATCGTGAAGTCCATCGGGCTGTGCGAGCCGTTGCCGTTGGCGACCGGGCTCGCGGCGGTGAACTGGTCGACCTGGCGGATCATCGAGTCATCGACCTGCGGCTCGAGCGCCTCCCAGGGACGCCAGGCGGCACCGAAGGGAAGGTTCAGCGGGGTCGAGAGCGGGTCGATGATCTCCAGCCGCGCCGGCGACTCCTCGTCGGCGAGCTGGAAGTCGGAGAGCTGGCCGAAGTAAGCAAGGGAGGTGCGTTTTTCGGCTCGTTCTGGATCGGCCGCCGCCAGTTCTTCGCGCACGGTATAGGGCTCGCCTTCGCCCAGTTTCAGAAAGCGGTAGCTGCCGGCCGCAGCGGGAACGATCCGCTGTTCGAGCGTCGTCTGGCCTTCGGTGTCGGAGACCGCGGCGCTCCCCGCCGCCGCCATCACAAGCGCCGTGGCCAGGACCGCGAGCGCGACGCCGGCCCGGATCGATGCTCCTCGCAACCTCATGACTCTCCCCTTCGCTCGATGGACGTGTGCAAAGGGTACTCAATTTTTACTACCGAACTACTGGAGTGTTACGAACCTCTCCTCGGTCAGCTCGATCACCGCGAAGGCCGGGCCCTCGCGGGTGTTGCCGGAGTCCTTGACGCCGCCGTAGGGCATCTGGTCGGCGCGGAAGGTCGGCACCTCGTTGATCAGCACGCCGCCGAACTCGAGCGTGGTGGCCGCTTCCAGGCCCCGGGAGACGTCGCGGGTGAAGACGCCAGCCTGCAGGCCGAACTTCGAGTCGTTGGCCATTCGCAGAGCCTCGCCGAAGTCGGAGAAGCGGTCGATCGTGGCGACCGGCCCGAAGATCTCCTCGCACCAGACCTTGGCATCGCGCGGGGGTGAGCTGAGCAGGGTCGGTGCCAGGCAGCGACCGTCGTCGACCAGCTCGCCGCCGCTGAGCAGCTCGGCGCCCGCGGCAACCGCCTCGTCGACCCACTCCTTGACCCGGTCGCGGTCGCCGCCGCTGATCAGCGGGCCGACGTCGGTCTCGGGGTCGAGCGGGTCGCCGACCCGCAGCGCCTCGGCGTTGGCGACGAGCCGCGCGGTGAAGTCGTCGGCGACGTCCTCGTGGACGAGGATGCGCTGGATCGAGATGCAGCTCTGGCCGGCGTGGGAGAAGGCGTGCAGCTTCGCCTTGTCGGCCGCCGTCTCCCAGTCCCCGTCGGCGTTGACGACCAGCGGTGCGTTGGAGCCCAGCTCGAGGTTGACCTTCTTGTGCGGGACTTTGCTGCGAATGCCCCAGCCGACCCCGGCCGAGCCAGTGAAGCTGAGGGCGCGGGTCAGCTCGTGCTCGACGATCGCGTTGCCGACCTCCGAGCCGGGGCCGGGGATGACGCTGAGCCAGCCGTCGGGAAGCCCCGCCTCGACCAGGATCCCGGCCAGCTTCAGGGCCGAGACCGGCGTCTGCCCGGCGGGCTTGAGCACGACCGCGTTGCCTGCCGCGATCGCCGGGCCCAGCTTGTGGGCGACGAGGTTGAGCGGAAAGTTGAAGGGGCTGATCGCGCCGACCACGCCGTAGGGCACGCGCAGCATCACGCCGAGCTTGCCGGCGCCCGCCGGCGAAGCCGCCATCGGCACCGTGCCGCCGGTCAGCTTGCGCGCCTCGGTCGCCGAGAAGGTCAGCGTGTCGACGCAGCGTTCGGCCTCGACCGTCGCCGTCTTCAGCGGCTTGCCCGCCTCGGCGGCGATCGCCAGTGCCAGGTCCTCGCGGCGCTCGCGCACCAGCGCCGCGGCGCGGTCGAGCAGCGCCGCCCGCTCGTGCTGGGGAAAGTCGGCGGTCTCGAACGCCTCGCGCGCGGCCCTCGCCGCCCGGTCGACCAGCGCCGCGTCGCCTTCGGCGACCCGGCCGACGACGGTGCCGTCGTAGGGGCTGCGCACCTCCCCCCACTCGCCGGTCTCCAGCCACTCCCCGGCGGCAAGGAGCTTGTGGTCCGTCGCCTGCACCGTCTGCGTCGCCATGCTTGGGTCTCCTTTCCCGTTGCGGTGCGCTTTATCCACGCATTTCGGAGATGAAGCGCACCGGAAGGTCAGGGTAATGCAGGCCGCTACTCGGGCAGGGCGAATCTGTTGGGCGAGAGATGGCTTCTCTTCGAATCAGAGCCCTGCTTGCGGCGTGCGCGCTCGTGCTGGCCCTCGCCCCGGCTGCCTCGGCCGGCGTCAAATGGGTCGTGCGCGGCCACGGCTTCGGCCATGGGGTCGGCATCAGCCAGTACGGCGCCTACGGCTTCGCCCTCCACGGCAAGGACTACCAATTCATCCTCGGCCACTACTACCAGGGGAGCACGATCGGGCAGGTGAGCGGGCCGAGCGTCGTTCGCGTCCTGCTCGACATCTCCTCCGGCGATGTCGGCTTCAGCGCCGCGACCAGCGCCTGCGGCATCGCCCTCGACCCTGGCCAGAGCTACGAGGCGCACCGCGAAGGCGCTCGGGTGAAGCTGCGCAGCGCGGCGGGCAAGGCGCTCGCCGACTGCGGCGGCAAGCTGCGGGCCGCGGGTCGCGGCAAGGTGACGATCGCCGGCACCGGCACCTACCGCGGCGCGCTCGAGGTGGTGCCGACGAAAAGCAACCCGGGCTCGCTCAACGTGATCAACGCGCTCGCGGTCGAGCAGTACGTAAAGGGGGTCGTCGCCAACGAGTCGCCGCCCTCCTGGCCGGCGGCGGAGCTGCGCGCGCAGGCGGTCGAGTCGCGTTCCTTCGCCCTCAGCGTCGACGTCGAAGGCAACGGCTTCGACCTCTACGACGACACGCGCAGCCAGGTCTACGACGGCTACTCGAGTGAGACCGCCGCTTCCAATGCCGCCGTCGAAGCGACCAAGGGGCAGGTGGTGATGTACGGCGGCAAGGTCGCCGAGACCTACTTCTCGGCCTGCTCGGGCGGCTACACCGAGAGCGTCCAGAACGTCTTCTTCGGCCCCGCGGTCCCCTACCTGCAGGGCGTCCCCGACCCCTACGACTACTACTGCCCCCTGCACGACTGGACACTGCGCTTCAGCGGCCCCGAGATCAGCGCCAAGCTCGGCGCCTACCTCGACGGCAAGCTGAAGCAGGTCGTGGTGACCAAGCGCGGCGTCTCACCCCGAATCGTCTCCGCCAAGCTGGTCGGGACTGGCGGCGCCACCACGGTCAGCGGCGAACAGCTGGAGGTCGCCCTCGGTGCCTACAGCACCTGGATGAGCTTCCAGAAGCTGGCCGGCGCTCAACCGTCGGGATAGGGCTGGATCGGGATGCCGTGGCCGCTCTCGCGCAGGCCGAACTCGTAGGCCGCCCCGGCGCTGAGGGTGAGCTGGCGCGTGGGCTCAGCGGGGCGTTCGACGGTCAGCTCGAGGTCAGAGACCGAGCAGTTGAGCGTGTTGTGCTCGGGCCCCTTGGGGTCGGCGTAGACCCAGCCGACGAAGTCCTTCTGGGGCGCTGAGACCCGGCCGTGGACGACGATGTCGCGGCCGGGAAGGATGAACTCACAGGAGGTCGGCTTTGCCTCGATCGAGGCGTCGCGGATCTGGCCGAAGCCACCGAGGCGGTGGGCGACCCCGTCGAGCATCAGCATCCCCGCCGGCAGCCAGGGGGTCGTCCAGGGCCCGATCTTGACCTGGGCCGCACCGGCGTCGAAGTAGGTACCGGCGGCATCGGCGAAGCCGGTGCCCTCGAGCCAGACCCAGCGCTCGGCGTGCTCGGAGCCCCAGTTGTGGCCGATCATCCCCGGCCAGCCGCCGAGCTCGATCGTCTCGCCGTCGATCTCGAGGCTGCCCTTGAAGGTGGCGTCGGGGTAGGGGGCGACGAACTTGGTTCGCGGCAGGGGCGCCTCGTAGAGCCAATCCGCCGGCAGGTAGCGGCAGGGCTCGGCCTCACCGGAGAAAGTCAGGTCCCAGCTGGCACTGAGGGCATCGGTCGCGATCGAACCGCTGCCGTGGCCGGGTCCGATCTCGGCCTTGCCGACCCGGATCCATAAGCCGACCGGAGCGGCGAGCTGCTCGGCTCCAACCGTCACCTTGGTCGCCCGCGGCCCCTCGGCCTCGCGGTCGAAGAGGACGAACCAGATCGAGGCGTTGGGCTCGGCGCCGGGGCGCTTGTGGACCGTGTGGCGAATCCACAACGCCCGTCCCCCACCCGGCTCGCAAGCCTTGATGTAGAAGCTCTCGTAATGGCCGGCCTTGGCCGCGACCCGCGGGAAGCGCGCTCCTTCGTCCATGAGGGCACTCTAGATCACAGCGGCTTTGAAGTTGAGCATGGCTGTGGTACATGTCGAGCAACCGTAACTCGATGAAAGGACTCGACGATGTTCCGATCTAACCGTGCGCTCCTTGCTGTCGTTCACGTACTGGCGCTTGGCGTCATGCTCTCGGCAGCCGGAGCGGCACATGCAGAAAACGGCGCCCGCTGGTTAATCCTCAATGCGAAATCAGAACTGATCGACGCCGCCAACTTACACGTGAACGTTGCTGGGGTGATGGAGAAAGGGGCGATGATGACGGCGAAAATGCTGGGGGTGACCGTCAAAATGCCCTGTGAACTTGGCTTCAGCCGTAAATCGGTCCTGCTCGGCAAAGGAACACTTTCCGAAAGCACGGCAGAATTCACCAAATGCGAAACGTACGTCAACGGGACGTTCGTCAAAGCCTGTACGCCCCACTCCAAAGGGAAGGCTGCGGGAGTGGTGGAAACCAACCCGTTCTCAGGATTAATCGTCTTACATTTCAACAAAGCGTCGGGGGAAAACGAAGAACTCGTCTCGATCAAACCCATATCCGGCAGTACGTTCGTGACCATGGAAATGGGAGCGGAATGCGTGTTGGGAACGACAATCACCGTCAGCGGGAGCCTTTCCCTCCTGGAGTCGAAGGTCGGCCTCTCGACGCTGGAATCGATTCACTTATTCGAAGAGTCGTCGACGTTAACCGAACTGTGGGTCCAGTCGAAAACGACGGAACACCTCGAAACGTCACTTGAGGGCGGATTCGAAGCGTACCTCCCCGAACCGGCCCACCTGCTCGACCCGTGGAACGGTGAAGCCGGCTGAGGAAGGGCCGGTGAGACCTAGACCTTGATCGTAATCACGTCGCCGTCAGCGACGAGGTAGTCCCGCCCCTCGATCCGGAGCAGGCCCTTGTCGCGGGCGGCGGCGTAGCCGCCGCACTCAACCAGCTCCTGCCAGCCGATCGCTTCGGCCTTGACGAAGGCGTCCTGGATCTCGGTGTGGATCGTGCCAGCGGCCTCCCAGGCGGTCGCGCCGCGGGACAGCGGCCGCGCCACGGCCTCCTTGCCCTCGCCGGCGGTGAAGAAGACGATCAGGTCGAGCAGCTCGTAGGCGGCGCGGACGAGACGGTCGAGCCCCGAGCCCTCGACCCCGTAGGACTCGCGCATTTCCTCGGCTTCGGTCGGGTCGAGCTCGGCCAGCTCGCCCTCGATCCGGGCGCTGACCGCGACCACCCCGGCGCCGACCGACTCGGCGTGCTCGATCACCGCCGCCGGCGGCTCGGCGTCGCCCTCGTCGACGTTCGCGACGTAGAGGATCGGCTTCGAGGTCAGCGCCTGCAGGTTGCGCGGGCCGTGGGCGGCGGCATCGGGGACCGGGACGGAGCGGGCGGGCTTGCCTTCGGCGAGCGCGGCGACGACCTTCTCCAGCCAGTCGCGCTCGGCGATCGCCTCGGCGTCACCTGACTTCGCGCCCTTGCCGACCCGGTGCAGGCGGCGCTCGGCCTGCTCGTAGTCGGAGAGCATCAGCTCGGTCTCGATCGTCTCGATGTCGGCGATGGGGTCGACGCGGCCGTCTGGGTGCGGCACGCCGGAATCGGCATGACAGCGGACGACGTGGCAGATCGCGTCGGTCTCGCGGATCGAGGCGAGGAACTGGTTGCCCAGGCCCTCCCCCTCCGAGGCGCCCTTGACCAGGCCCGCGATGTCGTGGAAGGCGATCGTCGCCGGTTCCAGCTTCGAGGCTTTGACCGTGGCGGCGACCTGTTCGAGCCGCCCGTCCGGCACCTCGGCGATCGCCACGTTGGGCTCGATCGTCGTGAACGGGTAGTCGCCGGTCTGGGCGCCGCCCTGGGTGAGCGCGTTGAAGAGGGTCGACTTGCCCGCGTTGGGCAACCCCACGATTCCGACCTTCATGCGGCGCCTTCTTCCCAGGTCATAGCGAGAGCGGCACGATAAGGCCGAGGAGGACGCCAAGCAGCGCCCCGGCGAGGACGTCGGACGGGTAGTGCATGCCGAGGTAGGGGCGGCCGAGCGAGATCGCCAGGGCGACGACGAGGGCGCCTGCCGTGGCGGAGTCGACCCGGAACATCGCCGTCGCCACCGCGAAGGAGGAGAGCGCGTGGGCCGAGGGGAAGCTGAGCGAGCTCGGGGCGCCACCGAGCGGCGGCAGGCCCTCGAGCACCGGCCGCGGCCGCTTGACCAGAAGCTTGATCCCGTAGTTGAGCCCGATCGCCACCGGGCCGAGCACGGCGCAGATCAGCCACGATTCCCGCCGCTCCGGGTCGAGCAGCGCCAGCGCCACACCGAGCACGACCCAAACCGCGCCGTTGTTGGCGGCCTTGCCCAGCGCCTTCGCCGCGGACTCCAGCCCGGGCGAGTGCCCGCGGGTCCGCATCAGGCGCAGCAACTTGAGATCGGCGTCGCGCATCGGCGCGCAGGATAAGCCGGTAGGTCAGTATCCCGTCATGCCCTCGGTTCCCGGCTACGTCCACACGCCCGGTCACCACTGCGGCTCGACGGCGCTGCGCAACCTGCTCGCCTTCCACGGGGTGGAGATCAGCGAGGAGATGGCTTTCGGGCTCGGCGCTGGCGCCTGCTTCTACTACGTGGCCCTGGAGGACGCCTCGCCGACCCGATGGTTCAACGGCCGCACGGCGCGACTGGAGGAGAACTTCGACGAGCTGACCGGCGCGGCACTGGAGCTGCGCACCTTCGACGAGGGCGACGGGGCGGCCTGGGAGGCGGCCCGGGCGGAGGTCGACGCCGGCAACCCGGTGCTGCTGCTCACCGACCTCTATTACCTCGACCACTACGGCAACTCCGCCCACTTTCCCGGCCACGCCGTGGTCCTGGCGGGCTACGACGAGGTGCACGCCCACCTCTCCGACACCGGCTTCGCCGAGCTGCAGGTGACGACGCGGCTGGAGGACCTCGACCGCGCCCGCCACAGCGGCCACCCCGCCTATCCGCTCTCCGGCCACATGTTCACCGCCACCGGCGCGGTCAGCCAGGAGCAGCTGCGGGCGGCGATTCCCGCCGCGATCGACCGCGCCGCGCAGGCGATGGTCGCTTCCCCCTTCGGCGAGTTCGCCGGCCTCGGTGCGGTCGAGCGGCTAGCCGCCGAGGCGGGCAGCTGGCCCGAGGTTGCCGAGGACTGGCAGTGGTGTGCCCGCTTCGGCTACCAGGTGATCGAGCGGCGAGGCACCGGCGGCGGCGCTTTCCGCCTCATGTACTCGCGCTTCCTCGAGGAGGCCGGGCGGCCCGAGGCGCCGCTGGCGGCAGGGGCGGCAGCCCGCTGGACCGAGCTGGCCGAGGCCTTTCGTGCCGCCAGCGAGCGGGATAGTCCCGAGCCGGCGCTCTGGCAGGAGATCGACGCTGCCGCGCACCGTGTCGCCGAAGCCGAGCAGCGGCTCTGGACGGCGCTCGCCTAGCGATCCGGGACGCTTCGAATTAAGGCGCCTTCGGGCAGGTTTCACTGCTCCTTCGGCGGGCATACCTGAGCACCCGAAGAAGCGACTTGGAGGTGAGGGATGAACGAGGGAAGCAGTCCGCCGACGCCTGAGCAGGCGAAGAACAAGGTGGCGGAGAGCCAGGCACAGGCACAGGAGAAGCTGCGTGAGCAGATCGACCGGCGTTCGACCAAGGCAGGCGAGACGGTTGCCGGCACAGCGGGAGACTTGCGCAGCGTCGGCGAGGAGCTGCGCAAACAGGGCAAGGACACGCCGGCCCGCTACGCCGACCGAGCGGCCGAGCAGACGGACCGGGTCGGCGCTTACCTCAAGGAGGCCGACAGCGAGAAGATGCTCTCCGACCTCGAGGACTTCGGCCGGCGCCAGCCGCTCGCCGTGCTGGCCGGCGGCCTCGTGATCGGGGTCGCCGCCGCCCGCTTCCTCAAGGCGTCGAGCCACGGTCGCTACCAGAGCCGCCGTGGCAGCGAAGCGGCCACTCGAGAGCTCGGCACGGGAGAGCGCACGGCGGACAACGCGCCGCGCGGCGTCTACGCCGAGGGCGAAGGCGAGGGCGTCACGCGGGAGTCTGACCGCCAGTCCCCGGTGCCCTCGGGGGCGGGGGCGGGTCAATGACGGCCACCAACGGCCGGCAGGAGGACTTGCGCGGGCAACCCGTCGGCGAGCTCGTCAAGCAGCTCTCCGAGCAGACCTCGACCTTGGTCCGCCAGGAGATCGAGCTGGCCAAAACGGAGTTGAGCGAACGAGGCAAGGCGGCCGGCAAGGGCGCCGGCCTGCTGGGCGGGGCCGGAATCGTCGGCCTGCTTGCCGCGGGAGCGCTCACTGCCTTCCTGATCCTGCTGCTCGCTGAGGCAATGGATGCCTGGCTGGCGGCGCTGATCGTCGCTGCGGCCTACGCCGCGGGCGCGGCGCTGCTCGCCCTCAATGGCAGGGAGCGAGTCAGGGAGGCCATGCCTCCCGCACCCGAACAAACCGTCGAAAGCGTGAAGGAGGACGTCCAATGGGCGAAGACGCGAGCAACATCCGCGAGGAGATAGAGCAAACCAGGGCCGAAATGGGCGACACCGTCGACGCCCTCGCTCACAAGACCGACGTCAAGTCGCGCGTGAAGGAGTCGCTGGCGGACAAGAGGGAGCGGCTGCGCGCGCAGATGGCGGGAACGGGCGGGCGGATCAGCGACGCAACGCCGGGTGGCGAAGAAGTCAAGGAAGGTGCGCGGCAGGTGGTCGGCGTCGCCGAGGAAAACCCGATTGGCCTCGCCCTCGGCGGATTGGCCGCCGGCTTCCTGGCCGGCATGTTGCTGCCAAGCACGAAGCTCGAGGACCAGCGCGTCGGACCGATGGCCGACGAGCTGAAGGGCAAGGCAAAGGAGACCGCTGAAGAGGCAGTCGAGCGCGGCAAGGAGGTGACGAGCCAGGTGGCCGAGCAGGCTGTGGAGACGGCCAAGGAGGCCGGCCGCGAAGAGGCCGAGGCGCTGCGGGCCAGCGCCGTGGACAATGTTCAAGAAGTGAGCGAGGCGGCAAAACAGAGCTAGTAGATGGCCGAGGGCGACACGATCCTGCGAGCCTCGCGGCGAATCGAGGCGGCGCTGGCAGGGCAAGCGCTCTCGGCCACGGCGCCCAATCCCCGCGGCAGGTCGGTGGGGATCGAGCGCCTGGACGGCCGCTCTCTCGAGCGGGTCGACTCGCACGGCAAGCATCTGCTCCTGTACTTCGGCGACCTGGTCCTGCACAGCCATCTGGGGATGAGCGGCTCCTGGCACGTCTACGGTGCCGGCGCGGCGTGGCGCAAGCCGGCCGGCGCCGCCTGGGCGACGCTGGCGACCAGCCGTGCGGAAGCGGTCCAGTTCGGCGGCCCGACGCTGCGGCTCCTGCGCGCCGGGGCCGTGCAGCGCGACCCGGTACTGGCGCGACTCGGCCCGGACATCCTCGCGCCTGGCTTCGACGCCGAGCGCGTCGGCCGCTCGCTCGCCTCCGTCCCGGACCGCACCCTCGGCGACGCCCTGCTCGACCAGCACCTGGTCGCCGGCATCGGCAACATCTTCAAGAGCGAGGCCTGCTTCGCCGCTCGCCTCGACCCCTGGCGGCGAGTCGGCGACCTCCCCGCCGAGCAGCTCAGCCACGTCGCCCAGGCCGCCCACGACCTGATGCAAGCGGCGGTCGACGAGGGCCGGGCCGACCGCGCCGTCTACAAGCGCGCCGGGCGCCCCTGCCCCCGCTGCGGCATCCCGATCCGCTCCCGTGGCCAGGGCGACGCCAACCGCACCACCTACTGGTGCCCGAGCTGCCAACGCCCCTCCGGCTGACTTCGTCTTTATTGGCGCATACGAAGTAAAAAACACGAAGTCAGCATCGGTTCTCGTTTTGCCCAATGGGGCGGCGGGTACCTCGAGGGGCATGACTATTGGTGGAGGGATATTCCTGATCGCTGTTGGCGCGATTCTCAAGTTCGCGACCAACGTCCATGTTCAAGGCGTGAGCCTCGACACCATTGGCGTGATTCTGATGATCGCCGGTGCCGCCGGACTCATCCTCGGTCTCTTCCAGGAGATGATCTGGTCCAGGCGCGCCCCCCGCGGGGCCGTGGTCGCCCCAGAAGAACGAGTCGAACGGGTCCCGGAGGAACGCCGTGACATGCCGCCGCGCTACTGAGGCTTCGGCTGCGTCTTGCCTGAGGGCCCGGCCAACGGTGTGAGCCGGGCGAAGTAACCGAACCAGTTGCCTGAGTGGGTCTCCCAAGCGAGGTCGGCTTCGCTGGCCTGCCGTTTGAGGGCTGGCTGGGTGGTGAAGTGGGGGTCGCCGAAGAGCTCGCCGACTATCAGGCGGCCATCCGGCTTGAGGACGCGCTGGATCTGGCGCAGGGCAGCGACGGGTTCAGGGATCTCGCCGAGGACGGCCGTGAGGACCACGGCGTCGACCGAGTCGTCTTCGTAAGGGATGGCGGTGGCGTCGCCTTGGGTGGGAACGATGTTGGCGAGGCTACGCTCGGCCGCTCGCATCATCACGTGGTCCAAGAACTCCTGCTGCAGGTCGAAGATCTCGACGCTGCCCTCGGCCCCGACCCACTCCGCCATGTCGAGGGTGTAGTAGCCGACGCCGGGGCCGATCTCGAGGATGCGCTCGCCGGGCTCGGGCTCCAGCACAGAACGCAGGCGCTCGCGGGTGATGATCGGGTGCGGCGCTTCAACCCAGAAGCGCTGGCCGTAAGGGCACGCTGAAGGGTTCTTCCTCCACCACAGCGCCGCGGCGGCGACCGTTGCGCCAGCCACGGCGAATGCCGTTCTAAATCGCATGGCTGAGCGCGTTGTGAACAAGCAGATCAAGGACACAGGGAGCGTGGCGTGCTCTGCACGCGAGCGACCGAGGACGCGGATATGCGCCGGTCACAACGCGCTCAGAAGCCGACGCGGTGCTCGCCGGAGTCGATCCGCAGGAAGGCGACCTTGCCGACGTAGAGGGCGAGCTCGCCCTCCTCGGTCTTGACGTCGTGCCAGCCGCCCTTCTCGACCTGCTTGCGCAAGTCCTTCAGCTCATCGTCGTTGAGGCGGACGGCGATCACCTGACCGCCCTCGAAGCCGATCTCCACCTTCTGTGCGTCCGCCATCAGTGCCCTCCTTCGGGGGGTTCGACGATCTCGGTCAGTACGCGCCCGGTCGAGCGCGGCTGCAGGAAGGCGACGCGGCTGCCGCCGATGCCGACCCGCGCCTTGGCGTCGATCAGCTCGATCCCGCTTGCCGCCAGCTGCTCGAGCGTCGCGTCGATGTCGTCGGTCGCATAGGCGACGTGGTGCATGCCGGCGCCGCGCTTGGCGATGAACTTGCCGACGGGGGTGTCGGGCCCGGTCGCCGCCATCAGCTCGACGTGGCCGTCGCCGACGTTGAGCAGCGCCGCCTCGACACCCTGCTCCTCGACGGTTTCGCGCAACCCCAGCTCCATGCCGAAGCTCTTTTCATAGAGCTCGATTGCCGCGTCGAGATCCTCGACGGCGACGCCTATGTGGTCGATCCTTCCGAACACGGGCGCGCAGTCTACGCGGCGTTCTCGGCTCGCAGGATCTCGGCCAGGGCGGCGACCCCGACCTCGAGCTGCTGCGGCGACGGCTCCTTGGTGGCGATCAGGCGCTGGATCTCGCGGCCGGGCGTATGGAAGGCCTCGGCCAGGGGGTCGCCGTGGTGGCGATCGCTCCAGGCGAACATCTCGACCGCGACCGAGGCTCCGGCCAGGCCGACGGCGGCGCGGGCCGCCGGGCTGGGTTTCTCGACCAGGCGCTCGAGCAGGACCGTGCCGCCGACCGAGAGCAGCATCATCGGGGTGATCAGGTTGGAGCCGCAGCGGTCGTGCTCCTTGGGCACGCCAGCCGGGTCGTCGATCCCCTGCTCGTAGGCGGCGATCGCCTTGTGCTCGACCCCGTGGTAGGCGGCGAGGTCGCGGTCGGTCAGGGCGACGATGGCGGGGGCGGCTCCGATCGCCTGCACGATGCCCTCGCGCAGCGCCGAGCTGCGCAGGCGCTTGCGCACCGCCGAGGTGAGCAGCAGCGTGGCGGCAATCGTCCCCATCACCTTCGGGTTCTCGAAGGGCATCCGGGCCGAAGGCATTCGGCGCCGCACCAGCGGCAGCACGGCGAGGGCGTCGGCGAGCCGCAGCGGGCCGCGCAGGCCGGGGAATTTCGAGGCGAATTTGGGCGCCAGCTCGGGCTTGCGCTCGGAGGCGATTTCAAGCGTGCCGTCCGAGCGCCGCACCGCGGCCGCCCAGTGCGTCGGCCCGTGGATCAGCAGTCCGTTGCGCAGCGCCATGCCGCCAAGGCGCAGCTTCTCCGTCTCCTCGGTGGCCATGCGTTCACGATAGGCGGTCGGCGATGTGGGCGCAGGAGCGGGGGCGGTGGCTCTCGCCACCGCCCCATGCGCAGGCCCCTATCGCGGTGACGGCGCCCATCGAGCAAGGCGCAGTCACCGTCCCCCCTGTGTGTCCCTTTTTAGTTCCGGCCGGAGGCCCCCAGTCCAGGCCTCCGGCCGGTGTGTCGGCTCTCCCTGGCTCTAGCTTGGAAAGCCGCCCATTAAAACAACGGCTCCTGGAGAAAGTTGCGCTCGCAACTACGAGCGGCGAAAGCGTTCTTGCAGCGCTTTCAGGCGACGACCGAGCTCGGCCTCGAAGCCGCGGCCGGTCGGGGCGTAGAAGCGGGTGCCGTCGAGCTCTGGAGGCAGCAGCGGCTGGTCGCTGACGCCGCCCGGCTCGTCGTGCGCGTAGCGGTAGCCCTCGCCGCGACCGAGCGCCTTGGCACCCGGGTAGTGGGCGTCGCGCAGGTAGTCGGGCGGCGTCTTGGCGCCGTGCTCGCGCACCTCGGCGCGGGCGGCGGCGAGCGCCTTGTAGGAGGCGTTGGACTTGGGCGCCAGCGCCAGGTAGACGGCAGCCTGGGCGAGGTTGAGCGCGCACTCGGGCAGGCCGACGCGGTCGACCGCCCGCGCCGCCGCATCGGCGACGAGCAGCGCCTGCGGGTCGGCGTTGCCGATGTCCTCGGAGGCGAGGATGACCATGCGGCGGGCGATGAAGCGCGGGTCCTCCCCACCCTCGAGCATCACCGCCAGGTAATAGAGCGAGGCGTCGACGTCGGAGCCGCGCGTCGCCTTTATCCAGGCCGAGGTGAAGTCGTAGTGGCGGTCGCCCTGGCGGTCGTAGTCGAGCGCCTTGCGCTGCAGCGCGTCCTCGATCGCGGCGACGTCGATCGCATCCGGCTTTGCCCCACCTCCAGCGTGGTCAACCTCGGAAGCGCGCTCTACCGCCCGCTCCAGGGCCGAGAGCGCCACGCGCGCGTCGCCGCCGCTGCGCTCGGCCAGCATCGCCAGGGCGGCGTCCTCGACGGGGGGCGGATCGGCAAGCCCGCGCTCGGGATCGGAGAGGGCGCGGCACAGGAGCTCTTCCACCTGCTCGGGGCCCAGGGGTTGCAGCTCGTAGACCTGGCTGCGCGAGATCAGGGCCGAGTTGACCTCGAAGTAGGGGTTCTCCGTCGTCGCCCCGATCAGGGTCAGCAGCCCTTCCTCCACCGCCGGCAGCAGCGCGTCCTGCTGTGCCTTGTTGAAGCGATGGATCTCGTCGAGGAAGAGCACCGTCGGCCGGCCGCTGCCCCGCCGCCGCTCTCGCGCCCGCTCGATCACCGCCCGGATCTCGGCCCGGCCCGCGTTGACCGCCGACTCCTCCTCGAACGCCCCTTCCGCCCCACTCGCGGCGATCCGCGCCAGCGTCGTCTTCCCAGAACCAGGAGGCCCGTAGAGGATCGCGCTGTGCGGATGCCCCGATTCGATCGCGGTCCGCAGCGCCGAGCCCTCCCCCAGGATGTGCTCCTGGCCGACGAGCTCAGCGAGCGAGCGCGGGCGCATCCGCACCGCCAAAGGGGTGTTGGCGGGAATCTCTTCTCGTACGGGTTCGCTGTTGTCGAAGAGGCTGTCGGGCATCCGGATGAGTGTGACCAAGTCGTGCGACGCCGCGATCCTCATGCGTGCAACGGCGGGACCGAAGCGGACATATAGATAACGATGGCGCAGGGGCAGATCGAGAGGGGCGCGCTCGGCCACGAGCTCGCCCAGGTTCAGTTCGGCCGGCTCTATCGCGAGCAGGGCCGGGCGATCCTCGCCTATGCGTTGCGGCGCGTCGAAGATCGCGAGGACGCCGCAGACGTGGTCGCCGAGACCTTCCTGGTCGCCTGGCGGCGCCTCGGCGAGGTCCCGCCCGGTGCGGAGGCGAGGCTCTGGCTCTACGCGGTCGCGCGCCGCGTGATCGCCAACCTGCACCGCTCCGAGCGCCGCCGGACCCGCCTCGGGGGACGCCTCGCCGAATCCCTGCGGACCGAGCTTGCGACCCATCCCGCGCCGGACGGCGAGGTCGCCGAGGTCCTGCGGGCGATGGCCGGGCTGAGCGGCGAGGACCGCGAGTTGCTCCTCCTCGTCTCCTGGGAGGGGCTCTCGCCGGGCGAAGCGGCAAAGGTCATCGGGGTCTCCTCGCTCGCCGCCCGCAGCCGGCTACACCGCGCCCGGCGCCGGCTGGGAGCCCTGATGGAAGGCGACGGGCCGGCGGGGGCGCCCGAGTCCAGAATTCACACGGAGGAGGCACGATGAAGACGCGTGAGCTCGAGGCGGCGCTCGCCGCGGCCGATCCGGTCCGCCGGAATCAACTCGACGGCCTCGACGTCGAGGCGATGGAGGCCGAGCTGCTCGCCGATCTCGACGGCGAGCGGTCGGCTTCTCCATTCGGGGCCAAGGCGTCCCGCCGCCGCCCGCGGCGCCTCGTGCTCGCCGTCGCCGGTGGGGCCGCCGCCGCAACCGTCGCCGCCATCGTGGTCCTCGCCGGCGGCACCTCGGAGCGCCCCTCCCGCGCCTACGCTGCCGAGCTCGTCCGCTTCGCCGAGTCGACGCCGCTGCTGCTGCTCGAAGGCCCCGGCTGGCGGGTCGAAGACGTGTACGAGTCGCCCGGCGGTCCCTACCGGCCACGCGGCAGCGAGGGAGAAGGCTCGATGGAATTCGTCACCGGGAAGCCGATCCCCGACGAAAGCATCCGCACCACCGAGGTCGGGAAGCCCGAACACATGCCGGGCTCGGCGACCCCCATCCACACCAAGTTCCGCGCGTCGGGCATGCTGCCCCCCGCGGTGCGCCAGCGCAAGGTCGAACTCCGCTGGTCTCACCGGTCGCTTGCCGACGAACTCGAGTACGCCCACGCGTATCCCCGTCCCCATGGCCAACACTGGGTCAGGCTTCCGGTTTTGGGGATCACCGCGGACGTCGACACGCGGGCGGAGACGTTCGTCAACCAGGGCCGCCGCGGCGATCGTCAAATGACCGCGTATTGGGCGGAAGACGGCTATCTACTCGAACTTCGGGCCGCTGTTCCCGACCTCGCCGCCTTCGAAGAAAGGCTCCGGTGGTTGACGAAGGTCGACCCGCAGAAATGGCTCGATGCGATGCCGCCGCAAGTCGTCAAAGCGGCGGACCACGACGCCGCCGTGCGGAAGATGCTGCGGGGGATTCCCCTGCCGGACGCGTTCAGCATCTCACGGGTTCCCACGGCGGGAATCACCACGAATCGCGACCAGGTGCGCGCCGCCGTGATCGGCACGGTCTCCTGCCTTTGGTTCCGGCAGTGGGGCGAGGCTCGCAGAAGTGGCAATCGGGCAAACGCCACTGAAGCCGAAAAGGCGATGTCGACCTATAGGCGCTGGCCGCTCTACCGCGAGCTGGATCGGGCAAGCGGCTATCCCGCTGAATTGATCCCGAAGCTCGTTGCCGGGATGCCGAGCGGCCAATACGAATGGCGGCCCGGGAAGCAGCGGCGGATCCTCCCGCAGGTCGAAGCGCTCGGCTGCGCCCGCCAGGGGATTCCGGTCCTTCCCTGGAAGCAGCGGCGCCAAAGCGAGCGCTGAAGGCATCGGGGGAGGTTTCGTCGTGCAACAGCGGGGAGGCACGCCGAAACCTCCCCCGAGGCCCTGACCCCACCTACAATCGACGAATGGCTACTACCGCAGGAGCTCCCCCCGCCCAGTCAACCCTCGAGTCGTTCAACCCCGCCACCGGCGAGCTCGTCGGCTCCGTCGCGACGATCACCCCCGACCAGGTCCAGGGCGTGGTCGACGACGTCGCTCGCATCCAGCCAGCCTGGGCCGAGCTCTCGCTCAAGGCGCGCGGCGCCTACATGAAGCGGGCCGCCGACGCGCTGCTCGATGACCTCGACGAGATCGCCGAGCTGCTCGTCCAGGAGCAGGGCAAGCCGCGGGCCGAGGCCTACACGATGGAGCTGCTGCCGACTGTCGACGCACTGCACTGGTGCGCCAAGGCGGGGCCGAAGATCCTCGCCGACGAGAAGGTGCGGATGACGCAGGGCTTCCTGCTCTCCAAGAAAGGTCACTTCTCCTACGAGCCGATCGGCGTCGTCGGCGTGATCGCGCCCTGGAACTACCCCTGGTCGATCCCCTTCGGCGAGGTCGCGATCGCGCTGATGGCGGGCAACGGCGTCGTCCTCAAGCCGGCCAGCCTCACCCCCCTGCTGGGCGAGGCGATCCGCCGCGTCTTCGAGAAGGGCGGCCTGCCCGAGGGCCTCGTCCGCGTCGTCCACGGCGGCGGGGCGGTCGGCGACGCGCTGGCCCGTTCCAGCGCGGGCAAGATCTTCTTCACCGGCTCAGTGGAGGTCGGCCGCAAGGTCGGCGCCGTCTGCTCGGAGAGCCTCAAGGGTTCGGTGCTGGAGCTGGGCGGCAAGGACCCGGCGATCGTCTGCGCCGACGCCGACCTGCCCAACGCGATCTCCGGCGTCGTCTGGGGCGGCTTCGCCAACGCCGGCCAGACCTGCTCGGGGATCGAGCGCGTCTACGTGCTCGAGGAGGTCGCCGACCGGTTCGTCGAGGGCGTCGCGGCCGAGGCGGGGAAGCTGCGCCTCGGCGACCCGCTGCAGTGGCAGACCGAGATCGGCCCGATGACCTCCGAGGGCCAGTACGAGATCGTCGTCGACCTGATCGAGGACGCGGTCGCCTCCGGCGCGACGAAGCTCTGCGGGGGCCCGACCGACGTCCCCGGCCTCTCCGGCAAGTTCGTCGCCCCCACCGTCCTCACCGGGGTCACGCACGAGATGCGGATCATGAAGGAGGAGATCTTCGGCCCGGTGCTGCCGATTGTCGTCGTCAAGTCCGAGCAGGAGGCGATCGAGCTCGCCAACGACTCGGAGTTCGGCCTCGGCGCCTCGGTCTGGACCAAGGACCGCCAGAAGGGCGAGCGGATCGCGCGGCGGATCGAGTCGGGCATGGTCTGGATCAACGACCACTCCTTCAGCCACGGCGCCTGCCAGTGCTCCTGGGGCGGGATCAAGGACTCCGGCATCGGCCGCTCGCACTCCAAGTTCGGCTTCTATGAGTGCGTCAACATCAAGATGAACGCCTGGGAGCCGGGCTTGACCCGGGACTTCTGGTGGCACCCCTACGACCAGGCCCTGGGCGAAGCGGTGCGCGCCTCGGCCAAGATCCTCTATGGCAAGGGCGCGACCCGGACCAAGGCGCTGCGCGAGGGCGCCGGCCCCCTGCTGCAGGTAGGCCGCCGCACCCTGCGCAAGCGCGGCGGCTGACCCTGGGTCTCCCCCGCCAGCCTTAGGAAGTGACGAGCTCCTCGAGCTCGAAGACGGCGCCGGAGGCGTCGAGCTCGCGGATGCGGTCGTAGTCGGCTTTGAGCCGATCGCGATCGGGGTCGACCAGGTAGATGATCCCGGGACAGGAGAAGAGGTCGACGGTTTTTTTCAGCTCGTCGCCGGGACCGAGCATCGAGATCGTGCCGGCGAAGGAGGGCAGCGCCTCGATCTCGCGCATGCCGGCGTCGTCGACGATCCGCCCTTCGTGCTGGGAGATCAGCATCACGCAGTAGGCGCCCGCCGCGAGCTCGTAGGGCCGCTGGGCGCGACGCGCCACCGAGTGCGGGTCGAGGTAGGCCTCGGCGGTCAGCGTCTGGTGGCTGGGCGTACAGCGGTCGACGATCTCGTCCGGAACGGAGCCGTGCATGCGCGCCCCCGACTCGACCAGCACGGGGCCGGTCTCGGTCAGCATCACCTCGGTGTGGGCGGGGCCGAAGCGGATGCCGAGCGCGTCGAGCACCGCTTCGACGTAGGGCACGACCTGGTCCTGCTGCTCGCCGTGGCGGGGCAGCAGCTCCTCGTAGTCGTAGATGAAGTTGGCACCGGCGCGCAGCTTGTTGTCGCGCCAGACCTCGGAGACGTGGTGGACGCCCTCCCAGCTGATCGAGTTGACGAAGAGCTGAGTGCCCTGCAGCAGCTCCTGCACCAGCAGCTCCTCGTTGGCGCCGTGCAGGGCGTTGGGCCGGCCGAGGATCGCGGCGAAGGCGGCCTCGATCGCGGCGGCGTCGTGGGCGATACTGACGCCATCGGTGCCGGCGCTGTCGAGCGGTTTGACCACGACCGGGGCACCGCCGCGCGCCGCTGCCCACTCCACCGCCTCGGCGGCGCTCGCGGTCTTCAGCGCTTCCGCCGCGCGCAGGCCGGCGGCGCGCAGCGCTTCGGACATCGCGTTCTTGTCGCGCCGCGCCTGGCTCTGGGCGCTGCCGTTTGAGGGCAGGCCGAGCCGCTCGCTGAGCGCGTCGGCCAGCGGCACCCCGGGCTCGGCGCCGACGACGACGAAGGCCGGCTCGTGGGCGGCCACCCGCGCGGCGGTCGCCTCCAGGTCGCCGTCGTGGACGACGTTCTCGACGAAATCGCCGTCGCGGAAGGCGCGGAGGTAGAAGTCGGGCAGGCGGGGACTGCTCTGCACGTGCACGACCGGCAGCCCGGCGGCGGCGAAGCGCGGCGCGAGCCGGGCGCCCGTCGAGTAGGCGTCGACGACGACCGCCGCGCCGTGGACGGTCATGCCGTGGCGACGAGGACGAGGCGGTCCTCGGGCCGCTTTGGGCCGCCGGCGAAGTTGCCGTAGCGCTCCATTTCGCGGAAGCCGGCCTCCGCCGCCATCCGTTCGAGGTCATCCGCCTCGTACATGCGGATGCGCGAGTCGACCACGTCGTCGCCGTAGACGTAGTGCACGTGCAGCATCCCGGTCGAGAAGTTGACGTCGAGGGTTTCCTGCACGCCGTTGGTCTCGCGTTCGACCACCCCCTCGTCGGTTTTGAGGCGATAGCGCGAGCGCTCCAGGTCGGAGAGCTCCATCGCCATCTTGCCGCCGGGGCGCAGCATCTCATGGTAGGCGCGCATCATCGCTTCGTCCTCGGCGACGGTCTCCCCGAAGCCGAAGCTCGAGGAGAGGCTGACCAGGCCGTCGAAGCCCTTCAGCTCCGGCGGCAGCGGCTGCATCAGGTCGGCGACGTAGTAGGTCGGGCCGGGGTACTCGCGCTTGGCCGCCGCGATCGCGATCTCGGAGATGTCGACGCCGACCGCGTCGACCCCGTTATCGGCGAGGGCGGCGACGAAACGGCCGAGTCCGCAGCCGGCGTCGACCACGCGGTCGCCCGCCTTTACGCCGAGCAGCTCCATCGCCAGCGGCGCCTCCTCCTCGTTGCCCTCGTAGCGGCCGAGCTGGTTGGCGACCCGCATGTAGGCGGGGCCGTAGGTGTCGACCTCGTTGAGTATCGGGGGCTGATCGCTCACGGAATCCAAAGCGTACCGCGAGCGACCAGCCCCCGTACCGCTGTCGCCGGGCCCTCGGGCGGCGGCGATTTCAGCGCTCAGCCGCCAGCGATTTCGACCGTCTTCGAGGTCGCCGCGCCACACTTGTAGATCGGCCCGGCGGTCGCCTGGGTCGACGGCTTCACTTCCGCGAAGACCTTGGCCGGGATCTCGAGGTTCTCGTTCAGCTCTTCGAGGTCGGCCTGCCAGTTGCCGTTGGCCTTGGACTTGGTCCGGCTGAGGACGCCGTTGCCCTTCTGCTTGAGGACGACGGTGCGTTCGCCCACGCAGTTCGGGTTGGCGGCCTTGACCTTGCCCTGGTAGCCGCTTGCGCCGAGCGTCACTTCCGATTTGACGCTGACGGCCTGGCCGGGGCCAGCCGCGAGTGCCGGGATAGCCACCAGGGCGATGGCGGCGAGTACGAGTGCGGCGAGCGCCCCTGCCTGCTTGGTCCTGCTCATTCGTCCCTCCTGTTGAGATGTGCCGCAGCAGGCTAGAGGTCAGAATCCCGCCGGTGACGGCTGCCCAGGCGACAGGTGAACCGGCGCTGCGCCTGGCCGGGCTGCGCCGTGACTACGGCGACCGCACCGTGCTCGACGGGATCGGCCTAGAGCTCGGCCACGGCGAGACCCTGCTCGTGCTCGGCCCCAACGGGGCCGGCAAGACGACGCTGCTGCGCATCCTCGCCACCCTGCTGCGCCCGAGCGGCGGCGAGGTGTGGGCGTTCGGCTGCGCCCTGCCAGACGAAGCGTGGAAGCTGCGCGGCCGGGTCGGCCTGCTCGGCCACGAGCCGCTGCTCTACCGCGACCTCAGCGGCCGCGAGAACCTGCGCTTCCATGCCCACCTGCACGGCCTGCGCGGGGAGGCTGCCGAGCAGCGGATCGCCGGGCTGCTCGCCGCGGTGGGGATGGAGCGGCGGGCCGAGCAGCGCGTCGCCGAGCTCTCGGCCGGGATGCGCCAGCGCCTGGCGATCTGCCGCTGCGTCCTGCACGAGCCGGAGCTGCTGCTGCTCGACGAGCCCGACTCCAACCTCGACGCCGAGGGGCGCGAGCTGGCCCGGGCGCTGATCGGCCCCGGCGAGGGCCGCACCCGCGTCGTCGTCAGCCACGATCCCGAGCGCTTCGAAGCCGAGGCCCAGCGAGTGCTGCGCCTCGAGGCGGGCGGCAAGGCGGTGGCGGCATGACCGCGCCCCGCCTCACCCCCTCGCGCCAAGCCTTCGCGACGATCCTCGCCAAGGACCTGCGGTCCGAGCTGCGCACCCTGCAGTCGCTGCCGGCGATGGCGCTCTTTGCCGTCACCACCTTCGTCATCTTCCGCTTCGGCCTCGACCGCACCCAGCTCTCCGGCAGCCTTGCCGCCGGCGTGCTCTGGGCGACGCTGCTCTTTGCCGCCCTGCTCGGCGTCAACCGCCTCTTCGTCGCCGAGCGCGAGGAGGGCGGTTTCGACGCGATCCGCCTCGCCCCAATCGACCGCAGCGTCCTCTTCGCCGCCAAGGCGACGGCGCTGCTCGCCTACCTGGCGGTGCTGGAGCTGGTCGTGGTCCCGATCTTCGCCCTCTTCTTCCTCGGCTCGGCCGCCGCCCTCGGTCCGCTCGTCGCCGTGCTGCTGCTCGCCGACCTTGGGATCGCCGCCACCGGCACGCTGATCTCCTCGATGGCGGTGCACTCGCGGGCCCGCGACCTGCTCGGCCCGCTCGTTCTGCTGCCCCTGATCGTGCCGCTGATGATCGCCGCCACCGGCGCCAGCGAGCCGCTGCTGGCGGCGGGCGGTCCCGGTTATCACCGCTTCGGCACCTGGTTGGCGGTGCTCTCCCTATACGATCTGATCTTCCTCCTGCTCGGCTACGCCGTCTTCGACTTCCTGCTGGAGGACTAGCGGGCAGAGCTAGGCCCGCCACCGCCAAAGCGCATGTACGGCAAAGGACTCAAGCCTCTTTCGATCGCGACCGTCGTGGCGATTGCCGCCGCCTTCTCGCTGGTCTTCTTCTACGCGCCGCTCGACGCCGACCAGGGCTTCATCCAGAAGATCTTCTACCTGCACGTGCCGCTGGCGATCGTGGCGCTGATCGGCTTCGTCATCGGCGGCGTCTTCGCGATCTTTCACCTGCGCAGCAACGACCGTCGCTGGGACGCCTGGTCCTACGTCTCGATCCACATGTCGGTGATCTTCGGCGTCGCTGTGCTGATCACCGGCTCGATCTGGGCCAAGGCCTCCTGGGGGCACTGGTGGATCTGGGACGAGCCGACCCTGGTCAGCTTCCTGATCGTCTTCCTGATGTATGCGACCTATTACCCCTTCCGCTACGCAATTGAGGACCCCGGCCAGCAGGCCCGCTACGCCTCGGTCTTCGCGATCGTCGCCGGCGCCTTCGTACCGCTCAACTTCATGGCGGTGCGGCTGGCGCAGGGCCTCGAGCACCCACGCGTCTTCGCCTCCGCAAACGGCGGCCTGCCGGATTCGATGCTCTTCACCTTCCTCGTCTGCCTGGCGGCGGTGGCGCTGCTCTGGCTGACGCTGGTCAAGCTCGAGCTGACGGCGAAGAGCACCTCGGGGCAGCTGAAGCGGCTGCGCCGCGCGCTCGATGCGCCGCCGTCCGGGAGCGGCCGCCCGCGGATCGCGCCGGAGGTGAGCTAGGTGCCGGACTTCCTCTTCGCCACCCCCGCCCTGCCGCTCGACGAGGCCGGCAAGTACGTCGCCGGGGCCTACATCGTCTTCCTCGTCCTGATCGTCGTCTACGTCGCGATCATGGCGAGCAAACTGGGCCGGATGGAGAAGGAGCTGCGCGAGCTGGCTGGATTTGCAGAGCAGGCGCAGGATTCCCATGGCGTTGGCGCAGGAGTCGCCGCCCCCGGACGCGAAGCGGAGGAGGCGGCGACCGATGTCTGAGCTCCTCGCTCTCGGCGTCTCGCACAAGACCGCCCCGCTCGACCTGCGCGAGCGGCTCTCGCTGACCGAGGGCCGCGCCGCCGGCGCCCTGCGCGAGCTGACCGAGGTCGCCGGCATCCACGAGGCGGCGGCGATCTCGACCTGCAACCGCACCGAGCTCTACCTCGTCGTCTCCGACCCGGTCGAGGCCGAGTCGAGCGCGCTCGGCGTGCTCACCCGCCAGGCCGAGATCCGCCCAACCGAGCTGCTCGGCCACCTCTACTCACTGCGCTCCGGCGAGGCGGTGCGCCACCTCTTCCGCGTCACCGCCGGCCTCGACTCGATGATCCTCGGCGAGGCCGAGATTCAGGGGCAGGTCAAGCGCGCCTACGAGCTGGCGCTGGTCGAGGGCGCGACCGGGCCGATCCTCAACCGCCTCTTCCGCGGTGCCCTTGCGGCGGGCGGCCGCGCGCGCGACGAGACCGGGATCAGCGAGAAGAACGTCTCGATCCCCTCGGTCGCGGTCGAGCTGGCACGGCGCACGCTCGGCGACCTCGCCGACCGCCGGGTGCTGGTGATCGGCGCCGGCGAGACCGCCGAGCTGGTCGCTCGCGCCCTGGTCCGCCGCGGTGTCGCCACCGTCTTCGTCGCCAACCGCCATTACGACCGGGCGATCGGCCTGGCCCAGCGCTTCGAGGGCAACGCGGTGCGCTTCGAGGAGCTGCCCGAGCAGCTCGAGCAGGCCGACATCGTCGTCTCGGCGACCAACTCTCCCCACCACATCGTCGAGCGCGACGACCTCGAGCAGGTGATGAGGACCCGCGAGGGTCGGCCCCTGCTGCTGGTCGACATCGCCGTGCCGCGCGACATCGAGCCGGCCTGCCGCGAGATCGCCGGCGTCAGCCTTCACGACATCGACGACGTGCAACAGATCGCCGAGCGCAACGCCAGCGGCCGCGAGGCCGAGGCCCGGCGGGCGGAGCACCTGCTCGACGCCGAGCAGGACCGCTTCGAGCGCTGGCTCGCCTCGCTCTCGGTGACGCCGACGATCGCGGCGATGCGCGAGCGCGCGGACGAGATCGTGCGGCGGGTGCTGGCCGAGAACGAGGGGCGCTGGGAGAGCCTCAGCGAGGCGGACCGGGAACGGCTGGAGGCCATGGCCAAGGCGATTGCCTCGAGGCTGCTGCACGAGCCGACTCTTCGCATGAAGCGCTCGGCCGGGAGCGACGAGGCTTATCTGTACGTCAGTGCGCTGCGGGAGCTGTTCGGGTTGGATGCCGAAACGGAGCCGGAGAGTGAGACGCCTTCGAACGTGACCGAGTTGCGGAAGGTCGATCCCGGCAGGGGTTTCACTTAACTTTTTGGGTGGAGAGTCACCTGCTGGCGCCTCGAGCGACTGCCCAAAAAGTACAAGACGTTCCACCCCTACCGGGATCGACCTACGACACACGCCCATGCTTCGAATTGCGACACGCGGCAGCGCCCTCGCTCTAGCCCAAGCCGGACAGGTGGGCGAAATGCTGGGGGGTGCCCAGCTGGTCCAGGTCTCTTCCGATGGGGAGCTTGGGGACAAGGCGCGGTTCGTCCGGGGAGTGGAGCAGGCACTGCTCGCGGGTGAAGCCGACGTCGGAGTGCACTCGGCCAAGGACCTGCCGGCCGAGCTCACGGAGGGACTGACGTTGGCGGCGGTTCCGCCGCGGGAGGATGCCCACGATGCCTGGGTTGGGGTCGGGTCTTCGCTCGATGAGGTGCCGGAGGGGGCCAGGGTCGGGACCGCGAGCTTGCGGCGGCAGGCGCAGTTGTTGGCGGCGCGGCCGGATCTCGAGGTTGGGGAGCTGCACGGGAACGTGGATACGCGGCTGCGCAAGCTCGCCGAGGGCGAGCTCGATGCGATCGTGCTCGCGGTCGCCGGGCTGCGGCGGCTTGGGCGGGCCGATGAGATCGGGTTTGCGGTTCCGGCTGAGGCGATGACTCCGGCGGCGGGACAGGGGGCGCTGATGTTGCAGGTGCGGGACGGTGACGAGGAGGCGCTGGGCGCGGTCGAAGGGCTCGTCGACGGCGCGGCGCTGCGGGAGGTGACGGCGGAGCGCGCGGTGGTCGCCCTGCTCGGCGCGACCTGCAACAGCCCGCTGGGCGTCCATGCCACGATCGACCTCGAGTCGGGACAGATGCGGATCGATGCCTTCGCCGGCCTGCCCGACGGCAGCGAGTGGCTGCGCGACCGAATCGAAGGGGACTCGAAGGAGCCCACTTTGCTCGGCGCCGAACTGGCCAAGCGCCTGGTCGACACCGGCGCCCGCGACCTCCTCGACCGAGCTGAGGCGATGGCCCGATGACTGTTGCGGTGCGCTTTATGCACCCCTCGGGTCCAAAAGGCGCACCGGAATGAGTGCGCGCGCTGGGGTCGTCTATCTCGTCGGGGCGGGACCGGGCGATCCGGGGCTGATGACGGCACGCTCGCTGGAGCTGATCGGCTCCGCGGACGCGATCTACTACGACCGCTTGATTCCGGCGGGTGCGCTCGACGGGGCGCGCGAGGAGGCGGAGCTCGCCTACGTCGGCAAGGCACCCGGTGAGCCCTCGGTCCCGCAGGAGGAGATCGGCGAGCGCCTGATTACTGCCGCTCGCGAAGGCAAGAGCGTCGTCCGCCTCAAGGGCGGCGACCCCTTCGTCTTCGGCAGGGGCGGTGAGGAGGGCGAAGCGCTGCGCGAGGCCGGGATCGAGTTCGAGGTCGTGCCGGGCATCACCGCCGGCGTCGCCGCCACCGCCTATGCCGGGGTCCCCGTCACCCATCGCGACGACGCCTCCGCGGTCGCCTTCGTCACCGGCCACGAGGACCCCGAGAAGGAGGAGAGCGCGCTCGACTGGGAGGCGCTCGCCCGCTTCCCCGGCACGCTCGTCTTCTACATGGGCGTCAAGCGGCTCGCCGGCAACGCCGCGGCGCTAATTAACGCCGGGCGGGAGGAGAGCGAGCCGGCCGCCGCGATCGAACGCGGCACGATGGACGGCCAGCGCACCGTCGTCGCCACCCTGGGGACGCTCGCCGAAGCGGTCGAGCGCGAGCAGGTGAAGGCTCCTGCCCTGATCGTCGTCGGAAAGGTCGTCGAGCGCCGTGAGGATCTCGCCTGGATCGAGCGCCGCCCTCTCCACGGGAAACGGGTCGTGGTGACCCGCGCCCGCGCCCAGGCAAGCGGGCTGGCCAAGCGCCTGCGCGGCCTCGGCGCCGAGGTGGTGGAGCTGCCGGCGATTCGGATCGAGCCGCGGATCGAGAGCGAGGAGGTGCAAAGCGCGGTCGCGCAGATCGGCGACTACTCGCTGGTCGTGCTGACGAGTCCCAACGGCGTGCGATTGCTGTTCGGGGCAATGCGAAACGCCGGCCTCGATGCGCGGGCGCTCTCTCATCCGGAACAGCAGCGGGCAGGGGAAGTGGGATCAGCCAGCACGACGGTCGCCGCCATTGGTCCGGGTACCGCCCGGGCTCTCGCCAAGGTTGGGATCAGCGCTGACATCGTCCCCGAGCGCTTCGTCGCCGAGTCGCTGGTCGAGTCGCTGGCCGCGGTCGACGTCAGCGGTAAGCGCGTCCTCGTCGCCCGCGCCGCCGAGGCCCGCGATGTCATCCCCGAGCACCTGGCCGATCGCGGCGCCGAGGTCGACGTCGTCGCCCTCTACGAGACCGTGCGCGAGGAGCCCGACCCGGCCGCGGTCGAGGCCGCCCAAGACGCCGATTACGTCACCTTCACCTCCTCCTCGACCGTGCGCAACCTGACCGAGGCGCTCGGCGACCGCTTCCCCGCCAATGCCCGCATCGCCTCGATCGGCCCCGTCACCAGCGAGAGCGCCCATGACGCCGGCCTCGAGGTCCACGTCGAAGCCGAGCGCCACGACATCACCGGCCTCCTCGCCGCCCTCCTCGCCGACGCTCGAGGCTGAGTTTGTACTTTCACCCCGTTATCCGCCAGAAAATACGAAGTCAGCCGGGGAGGGGTTGATGTTTGGAAGGCCGCACCGGCACTTCAGGGTCACTGACTCAACTAATTCGCGGGCCCGGGAGCTGGTTGAGGCCGGGGCGCCCGGCGGCACCGTCGTCACCGCGCGCGAACAGACCGCGGGGCGGGGTCGGCAGGGGCGGGTCTGGACCGCGCCGGAAGGCAAGGCGCTGCTCTACTCGGCGATCCTGAGACCGCTCGACGAGCGCCACCTGCTGCTGCCGCTCTCGGTGCCGCTGGCGGTCTGCGCCGCCGCCGAGGAGCTGCGCCCCGGAGCCGAGTGCCAGGTCAAGTGGCCGAACGACGTCTGGCTCGAAGGCCGCAAGCTCTCCGGCATCCTGATCGAGGCTCGTCCCCAAGATGGCTGGGCCGTCATCGGGGTCGGCCTCAACCTGACCATTGCTCCGGAGGAGTTCCCCGCCGACCTGCGCCAACCCGCGATTTCGCTCTTCGGCCCGGCCTCAGGGGCTCGGGGGAAGTCCCGACGAAGCCTCCCCGCTGTTGCTTCGGCGGGGCTTCCCCCGAGCCCCCTCACCGCCGCATCTGAGCTAAATCGTCAACTCGCTCGCTGGGCCTGCGCGGACCATGACGAGGTGCTGAGCGAGTGGCGGCGGCGCGACGGCCTGCGCGGGCGCCAGGTTTCCTGGGAGGACGGCTCAGGAGTCGCCGACGGCATCGACGACCGTGGCAACCTCGTCGTCGTCGTCCCCAGCGGCGACCGCGTCAGCCTCGGCGCCGGCGAGGTCAGCCTGCGGCTCTGATTTCGGCGCGGCTCTTTTCCGCCGCCTGCGTTTTTTCGCTTTAGGCTTTTTCTCGGCAGGCTTGCTCTCCTCGGCCTCTGCGCGATCGCCGCCATTTGCGCTCGTCTCGGCAGCGACTTCTTCACTCGCCTCGCTTGCCGTCTCCGCCGCCCCCACCTCGTCGTTGGGCGCACCGCCGTTCTCGCTGTTCTTCTTGCCCCGCTTCTTGTTGCGCTTGTTGCGGCGCTTGCCGCCCTTGGGGAAGTTGCGCAGGAGCTCTCGGGCGATCGCCGAGGGCTTGCGGGCCATCCGCATGCGGGCGCCGCGCAGCACCTCTTCGCCCTCAGGCGTGTGCGAGACGGCGGCGGCGAGCAGCGCCACCGCCAGGCGCCGGTCCTGTTTGCGCGCCGCATGGACAAGCCGGCGCGCGTTGCGCCCGTGCGCCCGGCCTGAGGAATTGACCAGCAGGCCGAGCAGCCGCTTCGTCTCCGGCCAGCGCTGCACGGCGTACTCTTCGTGCAGCTCGCGGGTGTAGGAGGCGAGGCGCCAGACCCAGGCCTGGGCCTGGTCGCGGCGGCCGATCCGCTTGTCGACGAGTGCCTGCAGCAGCGTGCGGGTGCCAGCCCGTTTGTCGTCGCGGCTCCAACTGCCGACGATTTCAATCGCGTCGTCGAAGGCCTCGGCGTCGCCGAGGTCGGCGATCTCGCTCAGCGCTTTCAGTTTCAGCTGCGAGTTGCGGTTGCGCTGCACGCAGGTGAGCAGGAAGCGCCGCTTCAGCTCGATCGAACCGCCGCCCTGCAGGATCGCCCGCGCCTTGCGCCAGCCCTGCGGGTTGACTCGCGCCCCGGCCAGCGCCGCCCAGGCGTGCTGCTCGGGGTAGCCGAGGTTCTCGACCGCGATTCGCCAGAGCTCGCGTTCGAGCACCTGCATGCGGCGCTCCTCGTTGTCGGAGACCGGCACGATCCGCCGCTCGACCCGAATTCGCCGCCCACGCGCCCGCCGCACGGGACCGATCACGATCGCGCCGCCGCGGTAGACCTCGCGGTCGAGCAGGCTGTGCAGGGTGACGATCGACTCGTCGTGGGTCGTCGCCGGGTGGACGAAGTCGATCACCAGGCCAGCCTCCTTGCCCGGCGCCCGCCTGGTCACGCGGCCGACCCGCTGCTGGTAGATCCGCCGCGAGGCGGTCGGCGCCAGGTGCATGCAGAGCGTCGCCCGCGGCGAGTTCCAGCCCTCGGCGAGCAGCATCGCGTTGCAGAGCACGTCGACCTGGCCGCGCTCGAAGCCAGCCAGGATCTCGGCCAGTTCGCGCTTCGGCGTCTCGCCGGAGACCGCCCGCGCCGCGATCCCCTCGTTCTGCAGCGCTTTCGCCACGTTCTTGGCGTGCTGCACGCCCGCGGTGTAGAGGACGCCGGGCATGCCCGCGAAGCGCGTCTTGTAGAGGTCGGCGATGGCGACGTTGAAAGGCTCCTGGTCGAGCAGGGCGGCCAGCTCCTCCTGGTCGAAGTCCTGGTCGACCTCGCCTTTGCGCAGCGGCACCTTGGCGATCGTCCGCACTCCCGGGCCGGGCGGGATGCGCATGCAGCGCAGCGGCGAGATCACGCCGCGGCGCGCCGCCTGGATCAGGTCGAAGCGCGAGGTCTGGGTCGGGAAGAGGTCGGCGACGTGGCGGGCGATCAGCGCGCCCGTCGCGGTCATGCCGATGAAGACGGGGCCGGTCCAGGCGCGGATGCAGGCGCTGGTCTTCTCGCCCAGCGCGGTGTGCGCCTCGTCGCAGATCACGATCGAGTAAGCGTCGGAGATTTTCTTGTGATTGCGGACGAACCACTGGTAGGTCTCGACCGTGACCGGGCCGTCGGGATCGTCGCGGTCGCCGAGCAGCGGCGGGCGCAAGCGCTCCTTGTAGCCGCGGTCGGAGATCTCCCCGATGAACTGGTCGACGAGGTTGCGGCGGTGGGTGAGGATCAGCACGCCGCCGGTGCGCGAGGCGTCGATGAAGCCGACGGCGGCGACGGTCTTGCCGGCGCCGGTCGCGTGCTCGAACCAGAAGCGGCGCTCGGCGCCGGGATCGTCGGGAGCCTCCTCGATCGTCTCCTCGTCATCCTCGGCGGGCTGCTCTTCCCAGTCCTGCGGCTCCTCGTCGGGCGCCAGCTCCTCGTCCTCGAGCTCGTCCTCGCCGTCGGCGTCGCCGACCGCCTTCTCCGCGACCTTGACCGCCGGGGCCTCTTTCTCCTCGACCTCTTCTACTGGCCGCTCCTCGCCCGTCTCCTTCTCCACCACCGGGGCGGCGGAGCCATTTGCGCTCGGCTTGCCGTTGGCGGCCTCCTGCTGCTCGGCCATCAGCTCGGTCAGCGTGCCGGAGAGAGCGTCGACCTGGTGGGGGTTCAGCTCCGCCCCGTCGCGCAGCTTCGGCGGCTCCTCGGCGAGCAGCCGCTCGAGCCCCAGCAGCAGCGAGAAATCGCGGCGCCACTGGATCGAGGGGCTCTCGGCACCTTCGTCGAGCTCGGCCAAAGCGGCGTCGAGCGCCCGGCGGCGGGCCGTGCCGGGAGCAAGCGCCTCCGGCCCCTCGCCGTCGAGCAGGAAGGGCTCGCGGGCGAACTTCGCCGCCCGATCGATATCGGCGCTAGAAGGAACAGCCGCCTGCGCGGCAACTTCGCTGGTCTTGGCCATGAAGGCTTTCGGGTTCAGTTCCCGCCGCGATCGGTAACGGGCGGGAGCACTAGACGAGGAATGCCGGGCGTCAGCCTCTCAACTTCCCCCCGGCGCTCTCTAAGCAGTTTGCAAAAGCAGCAAACCGAACATACGTATTGTAATCAGAGAATTGATGAAAAAGGGACGACAGTTCGCGATCGGCCTGGTCTCGGTCGCGGCGGCAGGGGTTTTCGCGGTTGGCTGCGGCGAAGCCGGCGGCGGCGGAACGGGTGGGAAGCACCCCGACTATGCCACGGCGCTAGCCGGCGCGCCGGCCCCGCTCGCCGCTCTCTACAAGCAGGGGAACGAGCTGCTCCCCGGCGGCAATGACGCCTTCGAAGAGCGCATCGCCACGCTGAAGGGATATCCCGTCGTCGTCAACGTCTGGGCCTCCTGGTGCGGGCCCTGCCGCTACGAGTTCCCAACGCTGCAGAAGCTCTCCGCCAAATACGGCAAGCGCGTCGGCTTCCTCGGGGTGGACAGCCAGGACTCCAGCTCCCTCGCCGGGGAATTCCTCGAAGAAGCCCCGCTGCCCTACCCCAGCTACAGCGATGGCGACGAGGGGATCGCGCACGCGATCGGCACCTCCGGCGGGTTGCCCGACACGGCTTTCTACGACCGCTCCGGCTCGCTCTGCTTTCTCAAGCAGGGAACCTTCGCCAAGCAGTCGGAACTGGTGGAATACGTTCAGCGCTACGCCCTGCGCGAAGAATGCGAAGGCGGATAATCGGAATATGGACGCAGCCGTCGTAGTCGCCCTGCTCGGCATCGGCCTGCTGGTCGCCGAGCTGCTGCTCTCGACCGGCGGGGTGCTGGCCGCGCTCGGCGCGCTCGGCCTGATCGCCGGCGGGGTGCTGGCGATCGAGTCCGACAGCAGCGCCGCCGACTACGTCGGACCGGCCCTGATCGCGCTCGGCGTGCTCTCGCTCGTCGCCTTCTACTTCGTCACCCGCAAGGTGGTCGAGGCCCATCGCGACCAGCCGGTCCGCACCGGCAGCGAGGAGCTGGTCGGCTCGCTGGTAGAGGCGCGCAGCAACCTCGACCCAGAGGGACAGGTCTGGGCCGGCGGGACGCTCTGGAGCGCCCGGCTAGCCGACGGGGCCGAGCGGGTAAGCCTTGGGGATAGAGTCAGAGTCGATGCGATCGAAGGGCTGACGCTCGTGGTCCGCCCAGATCCCACCCCCGCCGCAAGGGGCGAGGAAGGAGCAGGTTGATGGCAGCTGCGCTCGGAGTCCTGATCATCATCGCCGTCTTCGTGGTGATCGCGCTCGGCACCTCGGTGCGGGTGCTGCGCGAGTACGAGCGCGGCGTGATCTTTCGGCTCGGGCGGCTGATTGCCCAGAAGGGACCGGGGCTGATCCTGCTGATCCCGCTGGTCGACCGCATGGTCAAGGTCGACCTGCGCACGGTGACGCTGAACATCCCCCCGCAGGAGGTGATCACCCGCGACAACGTGCCGGCCGGCGTCAACGCCGTCGCCTACTTCCGCGTGATCGACGCCCGCAAGGCGGTGGTCGAGGTCGAGAACTTCCTCGTCGCCACCTCGCAGATCTCACAGACGGCGCTGCGCTCGGTGCTGGGCAAGGCCGAGTTCGACCAGCTGCTCTCCGAGCGCGAGCGGCTCAACGAAGAGCTGCAGAAGATCATCGACGAGTCGACCGAGCCCTGGGGCGTGAAGGTGACCGCGGTCGAGATCAAGGACGTCGAAATCCCCGAACAGATGCAGCGGGCGATCGCCCGCCAGGCCGAGGCCGAGCGCGAGCGGCGCGCCAAGATCATCAACTCCGAGGGCGAGTTCCAGGCGGCGCAGAAGCTCACCGACGCCGCCGACATCATCAGCACCAACCCCGCCTCGCTGCAGCTGCGCTACCTGCAGACGCTGCTCGAAATCGGCAGCAACCAGAACACGACGGTGGTCTTCCCGCTGCCGATGGACGTGCTCGAGCCCTTCGTCAACGCGACGAACCGCAGCGGGACCGGCGAGCGGCCCAAACCCACTCCGCCGGCCGAGCCTCCCCCACCGCCGGCCGTCGACACCGATCCCGACCTGCCACCCTCCCGCTCCTGAGTTCCCCCGAGCTCCGCATCGACCAGCTCTCGGGGCTGCCGGCGATCCTCGCCCCGGGGCGGGCCGACCGGCCCGAGGGTTTCCGCACCCGGGCGAGCGAGCCGAAGGGCCCGGAGAACTGCCCCTTCTGCGAGGGCCGCGAGGACCGCACGCCGCCGGAGGTCTACGCGACCCGGGCGGGCGACGGCGGGGCGGACACGCCGGGTTGGAGGACACGGGTGGTGCCGAACCTCTACCCAGCGCTGGCCGACCCGCGGGTCGTCGAAGGGGACGATGAGCCGAACCGGGAGCGCCGAAGTGGCAATCCAGGCGTGGCCGCTGGAGCGCGCAGCGGCGACGCCGGGGCCTTCGCCAGTGCCGGCGACCCGCTGCTGGAGTCGCGCCGTTCGGGCGAACCTGACCTCTTCTCGGCGCGGCCGGCAAGCGGCGCCCACGAGGTGCTGATCAACTCGCCCGAGCACGTGACGGCAATGTGCGAATTGAGCGAGGAGCAGCTCGGTGTCGCGGTCGCCACCTGGCGCGAGCGCATGCGAGCGCATTCCGGAGCCTCCTACGTCCAGCTGATCGTCAACGAGGGGGGCGGCGCTGGCGCTTCGCTCGAGCACAGCCACGCGCAGCTCTACGCGCTCGATTTCGTCCCTGCTGCGGTCGCCCGCGAGCGCGAGCGGGTCGGCGCCTACGCCGAACGAACCGCGGGCGGCAGCCTGCTCAGCGACGTCCTGGTCGAGGAGGTGCGGCGCAAGGAGCGACTGGTCGCGATCGACGACGAGGCGGCCCTGATCTGCCCCTGGGCGTCGCGCTCGCCCTTCGAGCTGCGCATCGTTCCCCGCACCGCCGCGGCGAGCTTCGCCAGCGACACGGCCGGGGCGGGAATGCTGCACACGGCGCTGCGCCTTTTCGCCAAGCGCTTCGAGGGCTCGCCCGAGCTCAACCTCTGGGTCCGCACCGCCCCCCGCGGCGCCGAGCACTTCCACTGGCACATCGACATCGCCCCCCGCCTCAGCATCAAGGCCTCCTTCGAGTTCGCAACCGGCGTGGACATCAACATCTACCCGCCCGAGCGCGCGGCGTCTGACCTGCGCGAGTGCCTCTGATGCCACCCGATCCCCGTCCCATCCCCCGCTTCATCGCCGACTCGACCCAGGAGGGAATTCCCCACGGGCGCTTTGCCGAGCGACTGGCGGAGACCTTCCGCGGGATGTGCGCGGAGATCGAGGACCTGCCGGATGGGGTCGAGCTGCCGGCCGAGTTCGACTGGTACCCCGAGCGTGCCTGGGGCGGGCGCGTGTGGGTTCCCTGCACGGCCCGGGCCGACGGGCCCGAGGGAGCTCTCGAGCTCTTCGGCCATGTCTCCTACGTCCAGCCCGCCGGCGGTGACCCCGGCGACTTCCGCGCCGCCGCTGACTTCACCGACGTACTCGCCGAGGACAACCCCGGCTGGAAGATCGACCTCAACGACGAGGTGATCGGCCGCTGGCGGGGAGAGAACGGCCGTGCCGGCGCGGTCACCCTCGTCTGGGGCCGCCCCCTCCTGCAAGGCGCCGTCGCCGCCACCGCCGAGCTGGACCGCGAGACCGTCGACCAGGAAGAGATCACCAACGGCCGCTTCACCCTCCTCGCCCTCGACGCCCTCGAGGCCTACGGCGACGACATCTACATGCAGGTCAAGCTCTGGAACCGCCGGGCCCAAGAATTGGCTTCCGAGAGCCTCTACGCTTAGCCGCGCACTTTATTCCAGCCCCGATAGCTCAGCTGGATAGAGCGACTCCCTCCTAAGCGAGTTGGAGGAGTCCGAGTTTTCGGCTCTCTAGAGCCCGAAGCGCTTGCTCTCTCCATGGCAGTGATCGCCTTCGATTGCCGGCGATTGATGCTGGTTTGGGCAGCGAAAGCCACCCGCTGCCCAAACAGAAGAGAACCGTTCCGCTCCGCTACCGTGTCTTTGTGGCGTCGATCCAACAGCCGAGCGAAGCGTCGAAGGGTCCCGCAGCGGCAGCCGAGGCAGTTCGCGTGCAGCGGCTCCGCGATGACGCTCGGCGACCGATGAGCATCAACCTGGCCGAGGGAATTGCACTGAGTCACAAGCTGATGCAATTCGTGGGTACCGCCCGGCCACATTGACCGAAGCGGCCTTCGATCAACTCCTTCGACGGCTCTCGGAGGCGGACGTCGAGTTCGTGTTGATCGGTGGGCTTGCAGTTAATGCTTGGGGGGTGGTCCGCGGAACAAAGGACGTAGACATTGTCGTTGACCCAGGTATCGAGAACCTCAAGCGGGTTGCGGCAGTAGCTGCTGAAGTCAACGGCCATGTGCAAACGGGAGAGTCCTTCCTCAGCAGCCAACCTTCGATTGCAGGCCAGCTCGCGAGCGGGGATCAGGTCGCGATTGAGACCGATCTTGGCCGGCTGGATGTTGTCCAAGGACTGGACGGAGTCCCCGCTTTCGAGGAGCTGCGCGCTCGCGCCACAGAGACTGAGGTTCTTGGCGTCAGCGTCGCCGTCTGCTCAATCGAAGACCTGAAGTCCATGAAGCGTGCCGCCGGCAGAACCCGCGATCTCGCGGACCTCGAGGACCTCGATACGGCGAGCGAATAGCTCTACGATTCGCCCGTCCCGCCCCGATAGCTCAGCTGGATAGAGCGACTCCCTCCTAATTTAGCTTGGAGAGCCGGGCTTTCGGCTCTACAGCGGAGAACGCGGAGTGTCAATCGCATCCTGCTATTCCTGCGATTTACGCACGATTAGCGGGCCTTTGGGCAGGGGAACAGCCCCGCTGTCCAAAGGCGCAGCACCTTCGCGCCGGGTCCCCGCAACTCGGGCCGCGCCGTGTCCTGAAGGGACTCAGGCTTCGCGCTCCCCGACGACCCATGGCCGCTCCCTTAGGCCCCCGGCGGCGGGGGTTCGGGCGATTCGTCGACCAGTGGATAGTCGATCGGTTCCTGGCCGATCTCCTTGCCGTCCGCGTCGAGGGCGAGCACTTCGATCGGCCCGCGGCTCGGTTCCGTGAGCAAGACGAAGCCCCCTTCGACCCCGGAGACCCGGAGGGGCGGCCCCGATTCGTAGGTGAGTTCGACACTGCTCACCGATCGGGTCGCGATCCCGAACACCGGGACATGGCCCTGGGCGTCGGCGTGATGCCGCGCGCCCGGATCGAGGAGATGCAACGGGGCGTCGCCGAGTTCCGCTGCGCTTTCGAAGCCCATGCCGACACCGGTGCCGCCGAGTTCGAAGTTCAGGCCGCCGGCAGAGCCGATGTAGGAATAGAGCTTGTAGCGACCGGCTTCGGCGATCACCCGCGGTTCTTTGGTGTCGTGGAGATATTCCTGATATTCGGGCAGCTTTTCACCTGCCTCGAGCGGCTTTCCGGGGGCCTCGGCGTGGTCGCCGCCGAGCCAGCTGGAGAAGACGCCGCCGACGCTTTCGCCCGCTCCTTCCATCGCTGCCCGGGTGGGCGGCACCGAGTAGAGGGTCGCGCCGAGAAGTACCAGCGCCACGAGCGTCTGCAAGGCGAGCTTCGGAACGCCCCAGCGCCGACGCGCTGCGCCGGGGCGCCTGTCGTGACGCAGGCCGCGACCTGCGTCGTCGGCCCGGGCGCGGGCCACAGAGGAGGGATGCCTCTCGGACACGAGGATCGTGGCGAGCATGTCCTCGGCGGTCGAGTCCCATAGTCGGTCCGGCTGCTCGGCGTCGTCGAGCGGGTCGAGGGTCCGCACTTCGTCCATCACCATGTCTTCGCTCCTCTCGGTCACTTGGTCCCCGCAGCACCGGGCCGGGCCTGAGCCCTTGGTTGTAGGTCCTCACCTGAAGAATGCCCGTTAGCGACAAGCTCTTTCGAGAGTCGCCGGCGGGCGCGGTGCAGTCGCAGCGAGAAGGTGGCCGCCGAGCAACCGAGCACCTGTGCTCCCTCACGCGGTGCGAGCCCCTCCCACGCGACCAGCGTGAGGATCTCGCGGTCGCGGTCGGGGAGGGCGGCAAAGGCTGCGGCGAGGGACTCCTTCCGGGCCAGGCGCTCGGCAACGGGGGTCTCGGGATCGGCGACCTCCACCCCTTCCAGGGAGGAGACGGTCAGGTGTGCGGCACGGCGACGCTCGGAGCGGCGGCGGTGCCCCATCACCTTCCGGGCGGTGCCCAACAGCCACGGCAACGGCTCGAGCGGGAGCGCCTCGAGACGGCGCCAGGCGATCAAGAAGGTCTCCGACACGATTTCCTCGGCCACCGCGCGGCCCTCGGTCCGTCGCAGGACGTACGCGAGGACGCGGGGGTAGCAGGAGCGGAAGATCACCTCGAAACGAGCGGCGGCCAACGCCTCCTGCAGGTTCGATCCGTCGTCGGTCACTGTCAGTTGTATTGCCCGCCAAGCGGAGGATATTTCAACCCGGCGACATGGCGGCGGGGGGCACCTATGCATCGAAGGCCTGGACCGCGGAGCTTTCGCGGCGAGCCGAGGACATCCACGGCAGCCTCTTGGGCGACGTCTGCGACAATCGCCGGAAACGGCTCAGCAGAGCCTTTTCAACAACCCGCCCCGATAGCTCAGCTGGATAGAGCGACTCCCTCCTAAGGAGTAGGCCGCTGGTTCGAATCCAGCTCGGGGCACTTCTCGAAGCCACTTGTAGAGCCAAAGCGAGTGGCGGCGCTAGGCCTCCGCCGCTGTTCCTACCCGTTCCTACCTTGTTCCCACCCAGCCTGATTGTTCTACCCCACAGGCGGGCCATGCCTAAAAGCGGGGGATACGGGGGATAGAGCCACTCCTTCCTCGGAAGTCGCCCTATATAAGTCCTCTTTGAGTATTGCAACTAATAAGATCGTAATTGGCGAAACTTGACTTCGAGCGGGGGCGGTAGCGAAGCGATGAGCGTGCGTGTGATGGAGGAGAGTCGCCAGCTCTCCCTGGCCGAGCACCTGTCTCGAACCAGCGGCCTTGACAGCGGCGCGCTGGGAGCGATCGCAGCGCTGGCCCGGCAGTTGCCGGTGCCGGCGATCCTGCCGGTTGTCGGCGCCGGCGCATCCTGGGACTGCGGGGTGCGAGTCGCAAACGAGATCGGCGAGGACCTGCTGACGGACTACTTGGACAATGCCGAATACGAACCTCACGACACGGCGTTGACGAAGCACGACCTGGGAGAGATCGCCGAAAAGATCTTCGAGAAGAAGGGGCCCGAGCGGGTGGTCGAGGACCTCGGCTTCCCCGAGGAATCGCAGTGGCGACCCGCCGCCAAGATGGGCGACCACTTCTGCGTCTACTGCGTGCTGGCGCGGATGGCGCGGGAGGAATTCCTGGAGGAGGCATTCGGCTTCAACTACGACTGCGGGGCTGAGGCGGGCCTCGAGGCCGAGGGGTTCCTCTATGGCAAGGCAATCGCGGGGCAGCAGTGGGTCGACTACGCGAGGGTCGTCGCCGACGCGGCAGCGATGGTCGAAACGAAGAGCCAGGGCTACCTGCTGGTCAAGGCTCACGGCTGCGCGGTGCGCTATCGCGAGCTCGCCACAGGAGATCCGCGAGCGGCGGCTGAAGGAATCGTAGTCCGGCGCCGGCAACTCGAAGACTGGAAGAAGCCGGGATGGAGCTTGAACGCCTTTCGAGCCAGCGCGGAGAAGAAGGCGCTGATGCTGATCGGGTTTTCCGGACAGGACCCGAAATTCTCCAACGAGCTCGACGAAATTCTGGCCGCGGTCTACAAAGCGAACCCGGGCAACAGCTCGCCGCGCGTGGTCGCGATCGACCTCGATCCGTCGGTGGAAGCGATCCAGGAGTTGATCAAGACCGGCCTCGACGGCAAGGAAGCGGGCGCGGGCGCCGCCACCCATGTCTGCACCGAAGGCTCAACTGCGACGGGAGCGATGCTGGTCCTGTTGGCGGAACTGATCGCCAACCAGCTCGAGACCGAGGCAAAAAAACAGGGATTCGAACTTCCCAAAGAACGCGACCAGCGGCTGGCGAGCCTGATCGTGACGACGCCGGCGATGCTGCGCTGGGCGCTCCTCGCCGACGATCCGGGCGAAAACTCGTTCATCCAGCTGGCGAACCTGACGGCGACGCGCGGTTACGTGCCGCTGACCAAGCACGCGACCAAGAGCGTGAAATTGATGGTCGCGCGCGCGGCGGTGCGAGCCCGGCTCGGCCACGGCAAGCCCGAGTCCAGCCTGGAGGCGGTTGCCGGCAACGGGTTCATCGTCGATGCTCCTCAAGGTGTCGCCTACATGCCAGTCGGCATCCAGCAAGAAAAACTCGCCGAGACCTGCCGGCAGGGAGACGAGCTGGAGAAGATCCGCCGCACGCTCGAGCATCCGTCCCACCTCGATTGCATCCTCGTTTCCGGCGATGGCTCGGAGCTTCGCGGCGTGAGCCTCGCGACCGGGGAAGAGGTCCGGCCGTGACAAGCGCGACCGAGCAGGTCCTGACGCGGCTGAAGAAGGTCGGCTTCGAGACCCGGATCGGCGGCGCGACCCCTTTCGGCGAGGAGCTGCCCCTGGTAACCGGCGTCGCCTGGGAGAAGCGCACCGCGCAGCTGGCGCTCGTCGCCGAGAGCGAGGGGACGGTGGACGACATCCTCTGGCGGCAGCTGCTCTTCGCCGGCTCCGGCATCCGCCACCACCTCTCCAGCGATGCACCCTCCGCGTTCGGCACCCCGTTGATCCTGGCGATCGTCGACCCGAAGGGCGAGAAGCAGATCCGCAAGCTGACGGAGGGTCTTGCCAAGGACTACGCGGTGTTCAGCCGAGTCGACATCAACCTGGTGCTAGAAGAGCACTTGGCCGACCCGGAGAAGCTCGACGACGCGCTGGCGCCCCTTCTTCCCCGCTGCAGATCGCTCTTGGGCGCGGAGATATCGAGGCAGGAGGTTCAGAGGTTCTGGGCGGAGCTGCGCGACAACGTCGAAGAAGCGGCAAGAGAGCTCAGCGACTCCTTCGGCTCGGCGCGCCAGGCGGCGGGACGCGACGGGGCCGACATGCTGATCGGGGACAGTGCCGGGGGCGGCGAGCTCCCCTCCCCCGCTCCGGTGCGGGAGCTGAAGCTTTCGAACTTCAGGTCGATCAAGGAGATGGAAATAAGCCTCTCCGACGTCAACGTCGTCCACGGTCCCAACGGCGGGGGCAAGACGAGCGTCGTCGAGGCGATGGAGCTTGGCTGGGCGGGAACCTCGCAGAGGAGGGACGGGGCCAAGGCCTCGGAGTATGCCGAACACCTTCCGGGCAACGGCGAAGGCGAGTTCGCGATCGAGGTCGACGGGCGCCCAGTGCGGAAGGTCTCCGAGCGGGAAGAGACCGAACTCCGCCGCTGCGTTCTCACCCACGAGGCGATGACGAATCTGGTCAGCGAAGAGCCGAAAGAGCGCTTTGAAGGACTGCTGACGGTGACCGGCCTGGAGATTCCCGATCTCGATACGCAAACCAAAGAGCTGGTGAAAACGGCAAAGAGCAATGCTGACGGCGCTCTCGAGGCAGCCGGGATCGCGCCCTTGGCGCGAACGGACTCCCCAGGCCTCAAGCATCTGCAGAAAGCTCTTAGCAGTGACTTCCTGCGCGATTACAGCGCGCTCCCGGAGCTGGGAATTGTCGAAAAGACCCTCGCCTCGGCTTCGGGTGGCTGCTACAGCCCACGGGAGTGGCCCGGCAAGCAGGCGCTGGGGACGCAATTGGAGAGGGCGGACGCCATGGTGGCCGAGGCCGCTGGGCAGCACGTCGGCGACGACGAGGTCGTGGTGGCACTTGACGAGGCGGCGAAAACAGTCGAGGCGCTGCTGGCGGCTCACCTAGAGGCCGCCGGGGCAACGAGGCTACTGCTGGAGGGACTGCAGAGCAGCAGCGACGCTGCAGACGGAGAGCAGGCGCACGCCGATCTGCCGGAAGACGACTCGGAAAGCCCGATCCGCGTGGACCTCGCCGCGCGCTGGCTGAACCACGCGCGGGGATTGAGCCAGGCGGCCGAGCGGTTTCGCGACGAAGCGGACGAAATCAGCGACGAAAAATGGGCAGAGCTGCTCGTCGGCTACGCGGACGCGGTCGACCGCGCGTCGGCGAAGGCGCCTGATGCGGAGCTGGAGCGATTGAGCCGGCCGAGGCAACGGCCGGCGGCACGGCAAGCGCCGGAAGTGGGGCCCAAAGCCTACGAAGCGGCGGGCTTCAGCGATACCCCGGCTGACCCGGAGGCAATAGCGGCGCCGCTGCGCGAGCTGGCTGAGTTGCTGCTTGTACACGGCAACGGCCTGCGGGAAATCGGCCGGCGGCTGAAGGGACATCCCGCCCGCCGTTACGGGGCTCACCGCGAGGCAGTGATGGACGCGATCTGCAGGTTCGAGTTGGCAAGGACCATGCGCCGCGGCGGCCCGATCCTGGAAACGAGCGAACGAATAGTTTCCGAGCTGCTCGACGACCGGCTGGCCCCTGTGGTCCGCGAGCTGGTCGGCGCGATGGTGCGCTTTGAGTGGTACTTCAAACCACTGCAGATGTCGACCGGGAAAAAAAGGATCGTTTTCGGCGGGCTCGCGACCGACCGCGCCGACCTCGATGCGCGTTTGTTGCTGAACTCGGCCGAGCAGACGGTGCTCGGTGTCGCCTGGTTCCTCGGGCTCCACATGCTGCAACCGGAGAAAAGGCGACGGGTCCTGATCCTCGACGACCCGACCTCGGGTTTCGACAACGCAAACCAAGCGGGCTTCGCGAGCACGCTGCGCGCCTTCGTGCGCCTGCTTAAACCCGAGCAAGTTGTGGTGACCACCCACGACGACGCGGTAGCGGCAGTCCTGACAGAGGAACTGGCGGTGGTGGACGACTGGCCGCGTTCTATCGCGCGGCTGCGCTTCCAGCGAGACGAAAACGACTTCAGCACCTTCTCGGTCGAGGACTGCTCGAAGAAGGCTAGGAAGCTCGAGCCGGAGACCATGCGGCTGGGCCTACTTGAGGATGCGCCAGCGGTCGGTTAGTCGCCTGCACGGTCGCGTGCCGCCTTTTTTTGGCGAGGCGTTGGAGTAGCTTCGGCGGAGCCACGCCGGGGGCGTGCGGCCCTCAAGCTCGGCGCGGAAAGCGTTGCCGTCATAAGGATTGGCGGGATCGCGGATTAGGGATCTCGGCTGCCATTTTCGCCCGCTTGGCGCGGGCTAAGAGACACCGACCTCGACCGCCGTCGGGCGGACGCTGAGCTAGCCCGCGGACTTCTTGGCGCTTCTGAATGCCTCGGCGATCGGAGCTGCCAAGGGGCGGCTCAACGCACTCTCGGCGTACCACGCGGACGCCTCAGGCTGGCCCAGCACCGCCTCCTCCGCGATGGCCACATCAGTCGGGTCAGAGAGCGACACGGCAAGGTCGACGACCACATCGTGTACGTGAAAGCGGTTGTGGCTATACCCGAGGTCGATCAGCCGGTTCACTATCAATCGCTTGATGGAAAGATCCGTGGCGAACCGAAATACGGCGGCGTAGAAGTCGGCGACCGTGTCGCAATACTCGAAGTTCAGTCCCCCCGACGCCGAGACGTGATCGTCGTAGCCTTCCATCGCCTCCCGAAAGCCGTCGGGAGTGTGGGCGCTCCAAGCCTTCAGTAGTTCGTTAGGAAGGTAAGGGATACCGCTTTGGTTCATCTTCTCGTGGTCCCGATTGGCTCGGACGTGAGCATTCAGCTCGTCGAGCGCATTCGCCTCCTCGATCGATCCGAGTGAATCGGCAGCTTTCTCGGCGAGCTCGCTGAGCTGCTCGTCGGGCGGCAGCACGATCTCGTAGTCAGCCAGCGATTTCGCAAATCCCTGCGATACGGCGGTGCCGTCGGGATAGCGGCTCTCGGGGTCATCACGACAGCACTTGTCGACGAAGAAGCGAAACCGTTCAGGGACTTTGTGTACCTCGACTTTCATCGGCTCCGGAGTGATGCCCGTGATCAGGTGGGCAAAGATCTTCCCGAGGGCGTACACGTCGGCCGCCTTCTTTGCTTCCTTTACGGAGGCGAACTGCTCGGGCGCCATGTATCGGAGAGTGCCGAGCTCCTGCTCACTCTTGGTCAGGGTCGTGGCGTCCAGATCCAGTTGCTTGGCGATGCCGAAATCAGACACACGAGGTCCATCATCGAAGAGCAGGATGTTCCGCGGCTTCAGATCGCGATGGAATATCTCGTGGGCGTGAGCGTGTGCGATCCCCGCGGTGACTCCCTGGAAGACCTCGATCCACCACTCTTTGTCATCGGCGCGACCGTCCGACATCGCATCGCGAAGGCTGCCGCCACTGGCCAAAGGCATCACCAGGTAGGGGGCCCCGTCGTCGGTCTCACCGTGGTCGACCACCTTCATCAGGTTCGGGTGGTCGAGAGAGGCCAGGATCTCGACCTCGCGGGCGAACCGTTTTCGAAGCTCTTTATCCCCAAGATACTCGGGCTTCAGCCGCTTCAGAGCATGTTGCGGCAGGGTGCCCTCAGGGGCGTCCTCCAGCACGCAGGCATGGACCACCCCGAATTTCCCATGCCCCAGTTCTTCTCCCTCACGCCACTCCAAGACTCAAATAGTACTTTCAAGGTGCCGATCGGGCTGGTGGTGCGGCTCGCTAGAGCCAGCGCTCCTGCCCTGCTGTGCCGCGGCGTGCTCAAGCGAGAGGTCGTAGTTGAGGGTGAAGCAGATTCGCGTCGGGGTCCTCACCAGTTTGCGCTGACACAAGGTCGGGCGGGCATTGTCCGCGGCCGTCGAGATGATTTCCTCGATCGCGACCCTGATGTCTTCTTCGACCACCGGATCGCGGCGCGCCCAACATCACTGGCGCTGCGCTCCAAGCTGGGTCATGGAGCCATTCGGCATGAACTTGCATCCGTTGGCCGGCTGGGCCGTCCACGACATCGAGACTCTCGAGCGCTATTACCGGCACCTCATCGCGCGCTATCTCGACAAGCCGCCGATAGACCTCGACGAGGAGTGCGCGAGAGCAAGGCTGGCGATGAAAGCGCGTCACAAAGTCAAACCACTCTCAATCTGCTGAAGCGCGTACCAGAGCGTGAGCCGCTCGACGATGTTCTCCTTGCTAGAGGGGCAGGGGGTATTCCCCTCACTCCACTGCTTCGGGCAAGCACCCCCGCAGACGGGAAGCATTTGACAGCTTTCGCACTGCAGGTGCTCACCCTCCAGAATCTCCTCGTTAAAGTGACGGAAGGGAGCCTCTGCGGCTGATTGATCCTGCTCCAGGGTGCCGATCGCGTATCGATTTGGATTGCCGTAGGTAGGGACGTATGACACCTCAGTGCAGTTGAACACGGTGCCAAGGGCGTCGGTCAGTTCTCCATCTCTATGGACTGCGAGGCACACGATCCGCTGCCTCGACGGTAGGAGATCTAGTCCGAAACCATGGTTGTGCATCTGAGCGAACCACTCGACCTCCCTTCTGGCGAAGTCGCCGGGAGTGAGCGAGTTGGCGTCGGCATCGTTACCCCAGGAATAGACGGGGGCAAAGTGAAGGGAAATCCGTTTTGCGAGCCCCCCTTTGGCGAGCAAATCAATGAGCTCTGGAACATCGTCAGCGTTATCGCTATCCACGTTGCACCGGAGGTTCAGCTTCATTTTGATCTCTGGGGTGTTCGCAACCGCGACTAGGTTCCCGAAGATTTTGCGGAAGGAAGAGTTGCCGTTCTTGACGGGGCGACGAACGTCATGGACTGCTTCCGGCCCATCGAGGGTGACCTCAGCGGCACAAACGCCATGAATTACCTCCAACTCGCGGGCAATGGCGGGAGTCAGTCTCATCCCGTTGGTGACGATCGTCGATGAGTACTCCATTCCTTGGCCTCCGGCAAGTGCGCGAAGTAGAGGGCTGAGGCGCCGCATCGCCTTGATCCCGAGCAGCGGCTCGGCTCCAAACCAACTAATTTCGAGCCTTTCGTAGGTTCCATCATCGAGACGTCGCTGTAGACGCCGAACCAGCGCGTCCTGCCGTTTCTCGGATAGGTGACGAGCAAAATGCTCCTGCCCGCAATAATCACAGCCCAGTTGGCATGCGGCCGTGGGTTGGATCACGTGCTTCAGCGCATTGTGAGAAGCGATGGCCTTCCTGTTTTCCTCAATGACTGTGGCCAGCTCATCGAGCCCGTCGTCAACGAGGATGCCAGCCTCGACCAGAATGGATTTGGTCGAAGGGTCGAGGGAAAGACTGCCTTTTCCTTGGAGCGTGTCCCAGGTAGACGTCGCCACAACCGCCAGTCGCGAGGTTTGCGTCGCGAAGAGGACTCGGCAGCGCTTTTGGTCCCGCCGGTTCAAGATTGGCGGGCTCGCGACCACGTAACGCGAGAGCTTCAATCGTCCTCGGCAAGTTGCCCTGGCGCTAGGCAAAGCCCAGAGCTAGGGCTTCGCCGGAGCCCTAGTAGCAGCCCCCGTTCCGACCGTTGGCCGGGAAGAACTCGACGAGTCCCTTTGACGCAGCCTCTACCTCAGCGAAATGCTCGTCGTCGTAGTTGTTGAGGTTATCGAGGGCAGCGTTCACCTCAACCTGCGCTCGCTCCAGAATCGTACGAAGCTCCTCGCGCCGCTCGGCATGTATCTGACTCACGTAAACCCCCTGTTCAGTAGATGGAAATTTAGTGCTCGCAGTATCTTCGTTAAATCCGCCTTGTCAAGGTCCAAAAAAGGAAGTAATTAACGAACCAAGATGTTCTCAACTGGGAGTCGACAGAAGCTAGGACCTCGCCGCTCTTTCCACGAGCTAGAGTCGGACCATGGTCGAACCCGAGGTCAAAGAAGCATTGAAGCGCGCTGGCCTGCCCGTCAGCGACGCAACGCCGCTCTTTCACGCCACCAACTCTGCGGCGGCCAAAGAGATCACCGAAACCAGCCATATAAAAGGGGGCTCGACAGGCCAAGTTTGGCTGGCGAGCTCAAAAGAGATCGCGGCCTTGATGCATGCTGGCAGCATCGCGACTACCTCAGACGCCCGGAAGCCCGAAATCAACGTGCTCTTGGAAGTGGTGGTGGCTGCCGAGCGGCTTTACTGGGGTGAGACACGCACGGCCGAGCACAACGGGCTCGAGTTGTTCTTTCTGCTGGACGAAAACGAAGGATGCAGGGTCGAGGTTCGGGCCGAGGAAGCGTGGATTCCACAGACACCCGCGGTCTACACCGAGCCATGGATTTACTGGTTGCAGGCCGCTGAGCAACAGACAGCGGCAGCGCGCAACTGGCGTGAGATTTCCGACAAAGACCTGCCGATCGGAGAAGAGCTGCTCGAGGCGGTGCTTGAGGAGCTACCGGCTGCAATGCAAGCGATCAGCTCGGCCGCTTTTGCGGTCGACGGTTTCGATGGGGCGGTAGCGGACTTGGTGGCGTTGCCGAAGGTCTCTGCCCCACGCCCGAAGCAAATAGTCGAGCGCCTCGGGTCTGTAGTGGAGCTGCAAGGTGGCAACGTCAAGGACTACGAAGACGAGCTGCGCTGGCTGTTCGATACCCGCAACAAATCCGTTCACGGGGCAGTTTGGAAGGATCCTGCCTTTCGGCATCGTTCCGGGCTCTCAATCTCGGCAGCCCAGCGCGAGTTCTGCCTGGAGAACGCCGAGCGAGCCCTCGATATAGGCCGGCGATTCATTGCGTCCTGCCTGGAGGGCGCGAGCGCAAACGGGGAGCTAGCCGAGTGGGCCGCGATGCGCCTAGCGCGCTGTGATGATCTACTAGGGAGATTCGATGGGTAGGAACAGAGGTAGGAACAAAAGTGTCCTCAGGAGTCCCCCTTTGCCCTCTTGTGTCCCTTCGGAAATTGGCTTCAGCAAGCCAAATCCGCGTCCCAAGCCAAAAATCAGGCTTGACAAAAACTCCCTCCTAAGGAGTAGGCCGCAGGTTCGAATCCTGCTCGGGGCGTTGGTTGCGTTTTGGTTGCGGTTGCGTTTTGGTTGCGCTAGCCTGAAGGGCGATGGCCAGTGTGATCGACAGCCTGCTTGAGGAGCCGCGGAGCTCGCGGGTCGCGGGCGCGGTGGAGAAGATTGGCAGGGAGGCGATCGGCCAGATCGACGAGAGCCTGGCGCGAGCGCTCGCTGGCGACGCCGCGCAGGTGCAGGTCTATATGACGGCCTACTGCTCGCTGGCCGACAACCTGATCGATGCCGTAAGTGAGCACCGTCCCGACCTGATCGTCGTCGATGAGCGCAAGAACGTCTGGCTCGTCGAGCTCAAGAGCGGGCGCAATCGCAGCGCGAAAGCCGAAACGATGCCGTGGCTAAAGGCGAGCCTGGCAAGCGAGGCGATGAGCGCCCCGTTCAGCGAGTGGGTGGGAGCTCTCGGCGCCGGCCGGGGCACGGCGGTTGCGCTGGTCGAGTTCGTGCGGCGGGCGCTGCCCCAAACCAAGCCGGTCAAAGCCCCGCTGAAGCGCAAGCGACCCGAGTGGGAGATCGACAACGGCGACGTTGTCCGCTTCTACCGCGGGGTGACCGAATTTCTCGAACAACGCGAACACCCGCTCGAGCGGGTGCAGCGTGTGCTCGAGCTAAGCCGGACCGAACTCGCCAAGCTTTTTGGGGTCAGCCGCCAGGCGATCGAGCGTTGGGAGCGCCAGGCTGTCCCGGCTGAGCGCCAAGAGCGGCTGGCAAGCATTGCCGCGGTTTGCGACCTGCTCTCGGCAAACCTCAAGCCCGAGCGGATACCGGGCGCGGTGCGGAGACCGGCGCAGGCGTACGGCGAACGCTCGATCCTGGAGGCGATAGCCGCAGGCGATGATGACCTCGTTCTCACAGAGCTGCGCGACGCCTTCGATTGGGCGAGCGGCACGTAGTGCGCCACGTAAGCCGCGGCGGCATATACCTGCGGATCGCCGAGCGCAGCTGGAAAGACCCGCTCTCCCCCGCCTATTCGCTCGAACGCGGCGGTCGCTGGAACCCAGCTCGCGCGTTCGGCGCCCTCTACCTGAACGACTCTGCCGAACTCGCTCGCGCTCAGGTTCGGCGTAAGCTCGAACCGCGAGGAATCCGTCCCGAGGACCTCGAGCCAGCCGCTGGTCCTGTTCTGGTCAAGACCGACGTTCCCGCCGGGCGCTTCGTCGATGCCGTCAGCGAGGCGGGCCTCCGGTCGCTGAGCCTGCCGGCCAGCTACCCGCTCTCGATATCCGGCGAGGAGATTCCCCACTCGCGCTGCCAGCCGATCGGGGCGGATGCATGGAAAGCGGGTGAGCCCGGCATCGCGTGCCGCTCGGCCGCCGCGCCTGATCTCGAGGAGCTGGCGCTCTTCGATCGCAACCTCGAGCTGAAGCCAGCCAGCACCCAACGGTTCGAGGCCTGGTACTGATCTTTCGCCCCTCAATGGGGGAACTGAGGTGCGGCTAGTGCTTGGCGCGGTGCTTTTTCACCCGCACGCACCTCAACTTGCCGCGGACGCGCTTCTTCTTGAAGCCCTTGCGGCAGGTGAGAGGTTTTTTCTTGGGCTGGGTCGTAGGCCCGGCAGGGAGCGGCCCGGCGGGCGGCGGTGGGGAGGAACTGGGTGGGGTCACGGGCGGCGGGCATAGGGCAGCGTTTTCGGCGCAGCTTTCCGCCGGGGTCGCGAAGGTGGCGTCGGCTGCCTGGGTGGTACCCGCGTTGTTGGTGGCGACGGCGCGGAAGCGATAGGCGGTCCCCGCTTCGAGCCCCGTGACTTTCGCCGCGATGGCGGACGCGGCGTTGCCGCTGGGCGTCGTTGTGCAGGCTTTGGAAGTCGCGCCGGAGAAGCCGCCGCTCTGGAAGCTGGCCTGGGTGACGTACTCGAAGTGGCAGTTCGAGATCGTCCCTCCCTTGGGGTTCAAGGTCCCCCCCAGGGTCGCCCCGTCCCTGGTCACCGATGTCGCGGCTCCCGTGGTCACTTCGGGGGGCAGCGCCGGCAGGGTTGCGAAGGACTGATTGCTGCTCTGAGCCGCGCCGCCGTGACTTTCGACCGTGATCCGGAAGTCGTAGCTCGTCGCCGGGGCGAGGCCGGTCACGCTCGCCGAGACCGTGGTTCCCGCCGGAGTCCCCACGACCGCCGGGCATGGAGCTTCCTCGGCATTGGCGTAGCCGTTGGCTAGAAAGTCGGCGTGGTCGGTGTATTCGAAGGCACAAGTGGTGAGAACGTGCCCCTGCGGGTTGACCGTGGCTTTCAGGGTTGCCGATACCTGCCCAACCGAGCTCGAGGTCGGGCCCGATGCGGTGGGTGCGGGAATCGAGGCAGTCGGTTCAAAGAGCCGCAAGCTCCCCACACCCGGGTCGGTCAGGTAGAGCTCGTGCGTGGTCGCATTGACGGCAAGCTGGCCGCTGATCGGTTCGAGCATCGACTTGGTCGCTGCGCCGGCGGCGAAGTCGTCGAACTCGTTTCCCGCCGAGTCATAGGCAACCACGTGATAGGTCCCACCGGTCAGGTCGCCGACGAAAACGTTGCCGTTCCCGCTGTCGACGGCGACCGCGACGGCGCCCCTCCCGCTCTGCAGCGTGGATTCGTATGCGTATGAGTTGCCCGAGGGCGAGAACCGGAGGACTCGGCCGCTCCCGCCGCTATCGACCACGTAGAGCTTGCCGGCCGAATCGAGGGCAACCGCCTGCGGCGTCGTGAATCCACCACCCGGGCAGGCGCCACAGGTGACCGAGCCTTCCACCGCCCCGGACGAGCTGAAGATCTGCACGCTGCCGCTGACGCTGTTCGGAAAGAGGAGACGCCCGGAGGAGTTGACGGCGAGCGCCTGCGCCTGGGAATTGGCAGTGGCGAAGGAGGTTCCCAAAGCGCCCGTCGAGGAGAAGGCACTCATCTTCGGAGTGCCCAACGGCCCCACCGGAGTGTTCGGAGCTTCGGTCTGGTACGCGTAGATGCCATGGGTCGCCGCGTCGACCGCGACCGCGACGAAGAAGTCCTGCCCTCCGGTGCCGAAGGGCGAGTTCGCCGTCGGCTGCCCCGCCGGGCTCAGCTGCTCCACCAAACCGGGCTGAGCGCCGGTCAGGCTGCGGCTGACCTCGGCGACATAGATGTTCTGGCTGCTTTGGTCGATCGCCACCCCAGCCGGAACTTCAGCGGCCAGGCCGACAAAGGAATTGGTGGAGTCAGGTCGGTAGCCGGGACCCGCCCACGCGGTTGTCGCAGCAAGCGCCAGGGCGGTGATGACCCCGATGGCGGCGGCGAAGCTCGCCACCGGCCGCGAAAATGAAAAGAGCGATGTGGACATTCCCGCCTCCCCTGCCTAGCAATACTGGGACGTTTACGGGACCTGTCGCCTACCACGGTAGCGCACCGAAGAGGGCGGCCTCTTAAGCGTTTGTGGAGGCGGCTCAGCCGCCGAGCTCGTCGCGCAGCGCCGAGAGCTCCGCCCGCAGCTCCGACATTTCCCGCTCGAGCCGGGTAAGACGGTCCTCGGCGGGCTTCAGCTCTGCCGCGGCCTCTTTGCCCCCATCCTCCGGCGGCGATGAGCCAGGCTCGACCGCGGGGGGCGATGCCTCGACCGCGCCACCCCCCAGCAACTGCTCGTAGCGGTCCTCCTTCTGGCCGGGGCGGCGCTCGTGGCGCGCGACCTGTCCTCGCTCCACCAAGCGCTCCAGGGCCTCCTGAACGGCAGCGAGGTCGGGGAAGTCGTGGAGGCGCTGGCCGCGCTGCTTCAGCTCCCCCGGGGTCTGCGGGCCGCGCAGCATCAACACCGCCAGCAGCGACACCTCGGCATCGTCCAGCCCGAAAGCCTCGTCGAGCAGCTGGCGGTACTTGCGGGCGCGACTGCCGGCGCCGCTGGCCAGCCTGGTCCAGCCACGCAGGGCGAGACGGCGCAGCGCCTCGACCACGGTCTGCTCGTCATAGTCGACCACCGGGTCCCGGTTCGTCGACTGGTTGCAGGCGAGGCGCAGCGCGTTGAGCGAGAGCGGATAGGCGTCCGGCGTCGTGCGCTGCTTCTCGATCAAGCAGCCGACGACGCGGATCTCGACGGCGTCGGGCTCCACCTCAGTCGCGGTCGGGCCGCTCGGGGTAGATCTCGTCGATCGTGATCAGGGCTCGATAAGGAGCTCCGGCGGCCGCTTCGATCCTCTCCGCGCCCCCCGCCAGCCGGTCGACCACAGCCACCACTCCGACGACCTCGAGACCCTGCTCGAGGATCCGCTCGATCGCCTCGGCGGTCGAGCCGCCGGTGGTGACGGTGTCCTCGACGACGAGACACCGCGCGCCTTCCTCGACCGCTCCCTCGACCCAGCGCTGCAGCCCGTGCTGCTTGCGCTCACCGCGCACGAAAAACCCGACGAGGTCGCGGCCTGCGGGTACTGCCAGCGCCGCGCAGGAGGGCGGGATTGCAGCGGTGGCGGGGCCGCCGACGGCGTTCGCGCCCGCCTCCAGGGCCGCCGCCGCGATCAGCTCGCCAGCGGCTAGGAAACCAGCTGGGCGCAGCAGCGCGCGACGGGCGTCGACGTAGTACTGCGCAGTCGCCCCGCTCGACAGCGTCACTTCGCCGATCACCAGCGAGTGCTCGCGCAACTCGGCGAGCAGGGCCTGCTTGGCAGCGGCGAGATCGGTCATGCGACGCGCATCCTACGATTCGCCACCCAGCGGCGAATCGCCACTAGCCGCGCGCTGCTGGATCGGCGAAGCCGTCGCGCCAGCTCGGGTAGCGCGGATGCCAGCCGAGCTCGCGCTTCGCCTTGGCGTTGGAGGCGCCGCGCATGTCCGTCGCCATGCCCACCGCGGCGGCCCCGGCGACGATGCGAGCGAGCCAGACGGGCACCCGGCGGGGCTTCTTCGCCCCCACCGCCCCGGCGAAGGCCGGAACCCACTCGCGCATCGGCGCTGGCTCATCGTCGACGACGTTGTAGATGCCGGGAGTGCCGCGCTCGACCGCGGCCACCGTCGCCGCGGCGGCGTCCTCGACGTGGATGAAGGAGAAGGTGCCGTTGCCCTTGCCGACCACCGGCATCCGGCGCTTGCCGAAGTCCTCGGTCGCCGAGCCCTCGCGCCCGTAATAGGTGCCGGGCCCGTAGAGCCAGCCATAGCGCAGCACGATGCCCTCCAACCCCTCCGTCCCAGTCACCTGTCGCTCGAGATCCGCCAGCGCCTTCCCCGCCTCGCCGAACGGACCGGGCGCATCGGCGAAAGCAGGTGCGTCCTCGCCCTTCACCCAGTCACCTTCAGGCACGTAGAAGAAGGCGACGCTCTCGGCGATCAGGCGGCGCGCGCCCGCTGCCTTTGCCGCCGCGATCAGGTTGCGCGTGCCCTCGGTGCGCAGGCGGTTGGTCGGCACAAGCGCGTCCTTGGCTTTGGGGTCGAGGCGATGCGGCAGCGAGGTGAGCTCGTGGATGACGGCCTCGGGCGCCGCCTCGCGGGCAGCGCTCTCGAGCGCGGCCGCGTCGAAGACGTCGCAGACGACCGCGGTGGCACCAGCGGCCCGGATCGCCTCGGCGTTCTCCTCGCGCCGCGTCATCCCCGTCACCTCATGCCCGGCCGCAACCAGCTGGCGCACCAGCGGCCGCCCGATCGCCCCACTCGCTCCTGCGACGAAGACTTTCATTCCGAACCTCCTACTCTCGAGTTGCCGCGTTCAATCGTTCCGAGACCCGCGCAAGCCAGGCGGCCGCGGCGCCGCCGAAGGCGATCAGCAGCGTGTCGCTCCAACCCCGCGCCTCGCTCTTGGCTTCACCGGTGTCGAAAGCATGATTGATCGCATGGAACCCGTACCAGGCCGCCCCCAGCCAGAGGACCGGCGCACGCCAGGACGGCCGCACGACCGCGATTCCCACTGCCACCCCGAAGGCCAGCATGAACGCCCCCACGTCGCCGACATAGTGGGAGTTCTCAATCCCGTAATGCCCGATCTGGTCAAAGAAGGTGTCGGGCGCGACCAGGGCCAGCAGTCCGGTGACGACATGCCAGGCGGCGATCACGAGGAGCACCGCTTTCAGGGCTCTCTCGCTGATCATCATCCGCCCCTAGAAGACGAAAATGTCCTCGCCGAAGTTGATCCGGTTGTAGATCTCGGGCTGGTCGGCGATGAAGGTGCGCAGGCAGCCGTGGCTGGCCGGGTAGTCCGGCACCGATTCGTAGCCGTGCACCGCGTAACCGCCGTAGAAGTAGAACGAGTAGTACATGCCGTGCGAGTTGTAGCCCGGTTCCTGGCGAATGAAGGTGAAGTGACCGGTCACGGTCGGGGTCGAGCTCTTACCGGAGGAGATCGGGTAGACCGCGAAGGGCTTGTCGCCCTTGGCGAAGACGAGCACCTGCTTGGAGAGCGGCGCCTCGACGTGTTCGCCGGCGCCCGGGTGGACCACGTGGTATTCGCCCTTGCCCGAAAAGGCGCTCTTGACCAGGCCGGCGCCGGCGCGGTAGCTGCGGGCCAGCCCGTTGACTTTGCGGTAGGCGAGCACCCCGCGGGCGGTCTTGCCGCCAAAGCAGCGGCCGCTGTTGGCGATGTAGCCCATCTTCCGCATCGCCTTCTTGAAGCCGACGACGACGTCGCCGCACTCGCCCTGGTGCAGGGCCGGGTAGCTGACCGTCCAGCTCTTGCGCACCGTGCTGTCGCCACCGAGCGCCGCGTTCGCTTCGTGCTGGGCGCTGGCCGCGTACTTGCCCCCTTCGCGCAGCAGGACGCTGGCACGGAAGCTGCCGCTCCCCCCCTTGCCCTTCTGCACGGCGACCTTGCGGCTGAGCAAGGGCTTGCCGTCGAGGAAGAAGGAGACCTCGACCTTCTGGTTCGGCACGAAGGGGGAGATCGTGCCGATCACCGGCACCTTGCTGTAGATCTGGGCCTTGCCGCCGTGCAGGTGGCCGACGCGGATCTTCACCGTCGCCGCCGGCGGGCCGCTCGGCTTCGCTGCCGGTGCAGCGGCGCTCGCGCCGGCAGCAAAGACCAGCAGCGCGAAGACAGCGAGGACCGGGGCGAGACGACGAATCAAGGGCCAGGGATTCTTGCGAATCCCGCGGTCGTGTGACGTAACCGCGGCCCGTGGCGCTATTGACCCAGCAGCGCGATCGAGTTGTTCAGCATGTGCAGCAGGATGCCCGGCACGATTGAGCCGGTCTTCTCGTAGAGCAGGGCGAGGACGAAGCCGAAGACGACCAGCACCGGCACGGCGCTGAGGCCGGTGAGGGCGTGCAGGCCGCCGAAGATGAGGCCGCAGCCCGCAGCGGCGACGAGGCGGGGCCAGCGCTCGCGCAGGCCGCCGAAGAGCATGCCGCGGAAGCAGACCTCCTCGCTGACCGGCGCCGCGATCACGATCAGCAGCACCTGCACCGGCACCGTGCCGAAGTCTTCGGCGATGTCCTTCTGCTTCGGTTCGCCGAAGACAGCCGTGTAGGCGATCGCAAAGAGCAGGTAGGCGCCGATCGCCGCGAGCATCCACTTCACCGCCCCCGGCTTGAAGCTGCGCAGTCCCAGCCGGGCCGCCGCGACGCGCACCGTCGCCCCCTTGCCCGCCGCGATCGCGAAGGGAACGAGCAGGAAGCCGAGCGCCGTCGCCAGCTGCACCAGGGCGTTGGCCGCATCGCTGAGCTCGCCGCCGTCAGGCGGCTTGTCGATGAGCACCACCGGGACCGAGAGCACGATCCCCGTGCCGATAGCCAGGAGAACTCCCAGGACTGCTGCCCATGGGCCCCAATTGGAGTACGGAAAGGCCGCAGGGCGCCCGACGGCTTCCCGCATTAAGTTGGCACCCATCGCCCCGGCAGTTTCACAGGTCTCGAGGTCCACCAAGACGCGGCTGCGCTTCCTGCGCCGCCTGCTGATCCTGATCGTCTTTCTCGTCCTGGTTGCGATCGCGCTCAGCCAGTTCACCGAGCTGAAGCGGCTGGCGACCGGGATCCTCGCCTCGACCGCGGTGCTCGCGGCGATCGTCGGCTTCGCCGCCCAGCACACGATCGCCAACATGATCGCCGGCGTGCAGCTCGCCGTCTCGCAGCCGATCAAGATCGGCGACCGCATCTCCTTCGAGGAAGTCGAAGGCAGGGTCACCGACATGACGCTCTCCTACACCTACGTCAGCCCCGGCGACGGCACCACCGTGGCGATCCCCAACCAGATGCTGGTCGACGGGATCATCCACAACCTCTCGACCGAAGACACTCAGGCCTGAGCGGCCCGCGGGCCGAAGTACGCTCTGTATATGGGGCAGCGCAGCAGGCGACGTCAGCGGCGGCGCGGGGGGATCGGTGGCAAGCTGGCTTTGGTCGGGGGTGCTCTCTTCTTCGCTCTAGTGCTCGGCGCGATCGCGGTCACGTCATGGGTGCTTGACGTCGCCGCCGACGCACCCTCGCTGGCAAGCTGCAAAAAGCCGGACCGCACCGGCAACTCGGCGATCTACGCCGCCGACGGCAGCAAGCTGGGGCTGATCTCCTCCGAGGAGGCGCGTGCGCCCGTCTCGATCGAGCGCATTCCCAAGCAGCTGCAGCTGGCCACGGTCGCGATCGAGGACCAGCGCTTCTACGAGCACGGCGGCGTCGACCCGGAGGGCATCCTCCGCGCCGCCCTGAAGAACCTGGAAGCGGGCAAGACCGTCGAGGGTGGCTCGACGATCACCCAGCAGCTCGTCCGCAACCTCTGCCTGCGCAATCCCAAGCGCGACCTCGAACGCAAGATCATCGAGGCGAAGCTGGCGATCGAGTACGCCGAACGCCACTCGCGCCGCCAGATCCTCGACCAGTACCTCAACGCGGCGTCATACGGGACGGTGGAAGGGGCGACCGCGATCGGCGTCGGCGCCGCCTCGCGCATCTACTTCGGGAAGCCGGTCTGGCAGCTGGACCTCGCCCAGGCGGCGCTGCTCGCCGGCCTTCCCCAGGCTCCGACCGACTACAACCCGATCCTCCATCCCGGCGAGGCCCGCGCGCGCCGCAACGCGGTGCTCTCGAAGATGGCCAGCCTCGGCTACCTGAAGCCGGCGCGAGCGGCCCGGGCACGGGCCAGCGGCCTCGGCCTCGACGTCTCCGGCTCCTACTTCGCCCACCGCGAGCCCTTCTTCTTCGACTACGTCGAACACGAGCTGATCGAGCGCTACGGCGCCAAGCTCGTGCGCGAAGGGGGCCTCCGCGTCTACACCACGCTCGAGCCGCGCCTGCAGCAGGTCGGCCTCGAAGCGATGCGCTCGGCCCTGCCCTACTCGACCGACCCCTCCTCGGCGATGGTCTCGATCGATCCCGCCAACGGCGAGATCGAGGCGATGGTCTCCAGCAGCGACTACGACGAGGACCAGTTCAACCTCGCCGCCCAGGGCCATCGCCAGCCCGGCTCGACCTTCAAGACCTTCGTCCTGACCACGGCGATCAAGCAGGGAATCGACCCCTACTCGACCTATTACACCTCCAAACCGCTCAGCCTCGACCTGCCGAAGTGGGGCCACTGGGACGTGCACACCGCCGACGAGGGGTACCTCGGCAGGGTCAACCTGCAGCAGGCGACGGTCGCCTCCGACAACACCGTCTTCGCCCAGCTCGACCTCGACGTCGGACCCGAGCGGGTCGCCGAAACCGCCCATTCGCTGGGCATCACCAGCCCGCTCGACGGCATTCCGGCCGAGGGCATCGGCGGCCTTCGCGTCGGCGTCTCGCCGCTGGAAATGTCGGACGCCTACGCGACCCTGGCCAACGGCGGCGTCCGCCACCGGCCGGTGGCGATCAAGCGCGTCGTCTTCCCCGGCGGCCGCACCGAGCGCCCCGGCCGCGAGAAGCCTCGCCGGGTGGTCTCCGAAGCCGTCGCCTACGAGGTGACCCGCCTCCTGCACGACAACATCACCGAAGGCACCGGCACCGCCGCCTACACCGGCTGTCCCGGCCAGGCCGGCAAGACCGGCACCACCGACCGCGAGACCGACGCCTGGTTCGCCGGCTACCAGCCCAACCTGTCGACCGTGGTCTGGGTCGGCTACCCCGAATCGAACGCGATCGAAATGACCAGCGTGCACGGCATCACCGTCTTCGGCGGCACCTTCCCGGCCGAAATCTGGCACTCGCTCTACTCGGGAGCGGAAGTGCCGTGCGAGGAATTCTCCAAGCCGAAGCAGCCGATCAGCTGGGCTCCCTTCTTCGGCAGCTTCACGGCTTCGGCGCCGAGCAGCGGCGGCAAGGGCAGCGGTCCCGGCGGGGCCGCCGAAGAAGAAGCCGACCGGGCCCGCGAAATCGGCGAAGAAATCACCGGCGGCTACAACCCCGACGCCTACGCCCCGGGAGCCGGCCAGGAACCGACCCCCGTCGCGCCTCCGCCGCCCGCGGCACACGTCGGCGGCGGCGGTGCCGCCGAAGAAGCCGGGAGCGAATAGCTGAGCCTCGCGCCGGGGGTCGCCTTCGCCGCGATGTGGGCGGGGTTCCTCGCCTACCTCGGCGTGCTCGCCTGGGCGCCCCGCCTCGGCCCCCAGGCGATCTGGGGTGCGATCGTCGTCCTCCTCACCCTCTTCGCCTGCATTCCGCCCCTGCTCTCCCACGATGTCTACAGCTACGTCGACTACGCCCGGCTGGGCGTCGTGCACGGGCTCGATCCCTACGTCCACTCGCCATCGGCGGCTCCCGGCGATCCAGCCTTCGCCCACGTCACCTGGACCGAAACCACCAGCGCCTACGGCCCCCTCTTCACGCTGGCTACCTATCCGCTCGCCTGGCTGCCGGCCGGAGCCGCGGTCTACGCGCTCAAGGCCGCTTCGGCGGCGGCGATCCTCGGCACCGCCGTCCTCGTCGCGCGGCTCGCCCCCGATCGTGGGCTCAACCCCACCCGCGCCGCCGCCTTCGTCGCCCTCAACCCGCTGGTCCTGGTCCACGTCGCCGGTGGCCCCCACAACGACTCGATCGCTGTCCTGCTGATGACCCTCGGCATCGCCGCGGTGCTCGCCGGGCACGAGAGGAGCGGGGCTGGCGCCTTGCTCGCGGCTTGCGCAACCAAGGTGACGGCCGCCGTCGTGCTCCCCTTTGCCCTCCTTGGAGCGGAGCGCCGGGGCAGGTTTCTCCTCGGCGGCCTTGGAGCGGCCGCTCTCCTGACCCTCATCGCCTGCCTCGCCTTCGGCTGGAGCTGGCTCCACGCCTTCGCCCTCGCCGGCGAGAACCAGGGCCGCACCAGCCACATGAGCATCCCGATCACCACAGCCCGCCTGACCGGCCTCGACCCCGACGCAACCCGCCTGGCTTTCGGCCTCCTCTACGTCGCCCTGATCGCCTACCTCCTCACCTGGACGGCCCGCGGCAACGACTGGCTCCGCGCCTCCGCCTGGGCAATCACGGGCCTTCTCCTAGCCACCGCCTGGCTCCTCCCCTGGTACCTCCTCTGGCCACTACCCGCCGCAGCCCTCTCCCGGGATCGAGCCCTCCAGCTCTTGGTACTCGGATTGACGGCCTATCAACTCGGAGCTCGGATCCCGCTGTGATCACCTTCGTGAGGAGGGGTCGGGTGGTCCTGTCGGCGGCTTGTACTTTTTCGGCAATTCCTTGAGGCGACAGCGGCAAAACTCTCCACCGAAAAGTTGAGCCGACAGGACCACCCGACCCCTCCCCCGCCTAGGTCTCCTCAGCCGAAACCGCCGCTTCCTCCTCCGGTGATGGGTGGATCACCCCGGTGTGAACGGACCACCCCTCCCTGCGTCCCAAAGCCGTGACGATCCCGACGTAGACGACCTCGACCACGGTCTGTACGCCGCGCACGACGATCGCGATCAGCGAAGCGACCGCGAAACTGTCCCCCGGCGCCGCGACCTTGAAGGACCAGGCGAAGGCCGCGTCACGAATCCCCAGGCCCGCCGGAGCAATCAGCGTGGCGAGAGCCGCCACATAGCCAAAGGCCTGGGCCGCCCCCGCGACGAGTATCTGGCTGGGCGGGATCGAGCTGACCGAGCGGGCAACGCAGTAGATGCCGACCGCGATCACTCCCCAGTTGAGGACGTAGAAGGCCGTCACCGCGACCACTCCGCGCAACGACATCACCTCTGGCAGCGGTTCCCGGCCAAAGGCATGCAGCACGCGGTTTGCCAGCGGCCCGAAGACCCGCGGGTGCAGGAGCACGACGAGAAGGGGGATCAGCAGCAGGATCCCCCAGCGCAGCGGCTGCCCCTCCAGGTCGGGATGGACGATCAGGAAGTAAGCGGCGACGATGATCGCCGAGGTCGCCTGCAGCGCCTGTTCGTAGACGATGCTGGCCACCGTCAGCCGCCGCGGCACCCCGGCGCGTTCGGAAAGCAGCACCCGCCCCAGCACATAGAGGACGCTGCCCGGCACGTAACGGGCGAGCAGCGGCTGGCCCCAAGCGACCTGGGCCCGCCCGGTGCCGAGCTTGTAGCCGAGGAAGCGCAGGATCAGGTCCCAGCCCACCGCGTTGAGCGCGTAGAAGACCGGCAGGATGATGAAGGCGGGGACCAGCCAGAGGACGTGGAAGTGCACGCCCTTGTCCTGGATCTCGGCCCACTGGTCGACGACGGTGAGGACGAGAAAGCCGAAGACGAGAACGGCGATGCCAATCTGGATCGCCAAGCGCACCCGCTTGCTGCGCGGGGGCTTGGTGCCGAATTTCGCTCCGGCCTCGCCGATGCGATGGAGAAGGGGCTGGCGCTGCTCCACGTTCGCCGCACCTTAGTGACGACGCTGGCCAGCGAGCCGGGACAATGGAGATATGGGCGAGTTCGAGCTCTTGGCGCGAATAAGGGAGCGGCTACCCGCTGGCGGGCCACGCATTCGCCTCGGCAGCGGCGACGACGCCGCGATCACGGTCCCGGAAGGCGCGACCGCCACCTCTGTGGACGCCCTCGTCGACGGCATTCACTTTCGCCGCGATGACGCCACTCCGGCCCAGATCGGCCACAAGGCCCTGGCGACCGCGCTCTCCGACCTGGCCGCCATGGGGGCCGAGGCCGGGGAGGCCTACGCCGTGCTCGGCCTGCCCGGCGACTTTGATGAGGACGAATGCGTCGAGCTGCTCGAGGGCATGCTGGCGCTTGCCGCCGATACCGGTACCAGCCTCGCCGGCGGCGACATGACCCGCTCGCCGGCCCTGTTCCTGGCGATCACCGTGGTCGGCCACGCCCCGAGCCCGGGAGAGCTCGTCAGCCGAGCTGGGGCGAGCCCCGGCGACGTCGTGGTCCTCACCGGCGAGCTCGGCGGCGCTGCCGCCGGGCTCGAACTGCTCAATAACCCGCGCCTCGGAACTGACTTCGCCTTTTCTGGCGCTATAGGGGGAGAAAAAACGAAGTCAGCGGTGGAAGGGCTGGTGGAGAGACAGCTCGCGCCTGTGCCGCGGCTTGGCGCTGGACAAGCGCTGGCGCTTTCCGGAGTCACGGCGATGATCGACGTCAGCGACGGGTTTGGTGCCGATGCCCGTCACCTGGCGACGGCCAGTGGGGTCAAGCTCGAGATCGAGGCTGAGGCGGTGCCGCTGGCCCCCGCTGCCGTGGCCCTGAGCCAGGCGATGGGCCACGACCCCTGGAGGCTGCTTGGCGGCGGCGAGGACTACGAGCTGCTGGCCACCGTCCCGCCGGGGCAACTCGACGAGGCGGTGGACTCGGTGCGGAACACGGAAGGCATCGCCCTCACGCGCGTCGGCGAGGTCGTGGCCGGCTCAGGGGTCGAGATCAGGCTGCCCGGTGGCGGGCTTGCGAAACCGGGGGGATTTGACCAGCTCGCATGAATCCCTCGCTGGTGAGCAGCTCGCGCACGCCGCGCCGCTGCAGCATCGCGTCGGCAATCAGCGACGGCTGGGGCTTGTAGTGGCCCGACTCGACAAGGGTCTTGAGCTGTCTCGGCTGCATCCTGCGTCTCATATCGGCTCCCTATTCTGCAACCTTAGTAGTTGGTACTCGCACATCTGTCCAGCGGTAGATCCATTCGCAGCACCACATACCCGCAATATGCGGCCTTGAGCAGCGAATATCCTTTTTTCATGCCCAACGGGTCCACGCGCATCCTCCTCGTAGACGACGAGCAGTCGATTCAGACCCTGCTCTCCTATCCACTGCGCAAGGACGGCTATCACGTCACCTCGGCCCAGGACGGGCGCGAAGCCCTGCAGCGCTTCGATGAGGCGCGCTTCGATCTCGTCATCCTCGACCTGATGCTGCCCAAGCTTGATGGCGTCGAAGTCTGCCGCGAGCTGCGCTCCCGCAGCCAGGTGCCGATCATCATGCTGACCGCCAAGGGCTCGGAGACCGACAAGGTCGCCGGCCTCGAGGTAGGCGCCGACGACTACATCACCAAGCCCTTCTCGATGCGCGAGTTCCGCAGCAGGGTCAAGGCGGCGCTGCGCCGCTCGCGCATGGCCGGCGACCCGCCGGAGGAGGAGACGATCGACCAGGGCGACCTGGTGATCGACTTCGGCCGCCGCATGGTCACCCTGCGCGACGAGGAGATCCAGGTCACCTACGTCGAGTTCGAGATCCTCGGCGCGCTGGCCCGCTCGCCCGGCCGGGTGCTCAGCCGCGAGACCCTGCTCGAGCACGTTTGGGGCGATTCGGAGTACCGCGACCCGCGCACCGTCGACGTCCACATCCGCCACCTGCGCGAGAAGCTCGAGAAAGACCCCAAGGACCCCGAGTTCCTCTTCACCGTGCGCGGCGTCGGCTATCGCTTCCGGGAGTAGGGCCTTGCACCGCGGGACGAGGCGCTGATGCCGCGGCGATTCAGGCCCACTCGGCTTGGCAACCGGATTGGGCTGATCTGCGTCGGCATCGCCGCGGGCACGACCTTCCTCATCTACGTCTACACGGTGGCGATCGGCGGCGCCGCCAGCGGCATCGGCTCGGTCAAAGGCCAGATCCTGATCGGCGGCCTGCTCGCGATCCTGCTCGCCGGCGGCATCGGCACCTATTACGCCCGCGTGGCCAGCGCCAGCATCCGCAGCCTCCAGGACGCCGCCCGCAAAGTTGCCGACGGCAACTTCGAACAGCCGATCCCGATCTCCGCGGCGGGACAGCTCGGGCAGCTGGCGCGCACCTTCAACGAGATGCAGCGGCGCCTCGCCGAGCTCGACAGCGCCCGCAAGCAGTTCATCGCCAACGCCTCACACGAGCTGCGCACGCCGATCTTCAGCCTCGGCGGCTTCATCGAACTGCTCGAGGAGGAGGACCCCAGCCCGGAGGAGCGGGCCGAGTTCGTGCACACGATGCGGGAGCAGATCATCCGGCTGACCAAGCTCACTACCGACCTGCTCGACCTCTCCCAGCTCGACGCCGGCGCAGTGGCGATGAAGAGCAACAACGTCGACCTCGGCTCGCTGGCCCGCGAAGTGGCCCGCGAGTTCGGGCCGCGGGCCGACCGCCGCGGCTCGCGGCTGGAGCTGCGCACCCCCGACCTGCCGGTGATCGCCAGCGCCGACCCCGACCGCGTGCGCCAGGTCATCCGTATCCTCCTCGACAACGCCCTCACCCACACTCCCGAGGGCACCAAGGTGACCGTGACCACCTATTCCGTCAACCGCCGCGCCGAGCTGACCGTCTCCGATGACGGTCCCGGCATCCCGCGCCGCGTCCACAGCCGCATCTTCGAGCGCTTCTACACGGCCGATTCGGCCGGTGGCTCGGGGCTGGGGCTGGCGATCGCCCGCGAGCTCGCCCAGCGCATGGACGGGCGCGTCGCGATCGCCTCGAGCAAGCGCTTCACCGCCTTCACCCTCGACCTGCCCCGCTCCCGCACCGGCGTGGCCGAGCCCGTGGCGGCCCCGCGGGCGGCGGTATGAGGGCGCGCGCCCTAGCTGCCGTAGCGGCACTGGCGATCGCGCTGGCGGGCTGTGGGAGCAGTGACAACGGCGACGGCTCCACCGCCCGGGTGACCACGGTCACCGAAAAGGCGCCGCAGGTGGCGGTGCAGGCGGCCGAGCACGGCTTCGACGCCGCCCGGGTCTTCCGCGAGGCCTCGCCGGGCGTGGTCACGATCCGCTCGGTCTTCCGCGGCGAAGGCGGCTCGGCCGAGGGCTCCGGCTTTGTGCTCGACGAAAGCGGCAGGATCGTCACCAACGCACACGTCGTCACCGACGAATCGAGCGGCAGCCGCAAGACGGCGAAGGAAGTCTTCATCGAGTTTCCCGACCGCAACACGGTGCCGGCAAAGATCGTCGGCTTCGATCCCTTCGCCGACGTCGCCCTGCTCGAGGTCGACCCCGACGGCTTCAAGCTGCACCCGCTGCAGCTCGGCAACGACCGCGACCTGGTGGTCGGCCAGCCGGTGGCGGCGATCGGCAGCCCCTTCGGTGAGCAGCAGTCGCTCTCGGTGGGCGTGGTTTCGGCTACCGACCGCTCGGTCGAATCGCTGACCAAATTCCAGATCGAGGGCGCGATCCAGACCGACGCCTCGATCAACCCCGGCAACTCGGGCGGGCCACTGCTCGACGCGGGCGCGCGGGTGCTCGGCATCAACGAGCAGATCGAGACCAACTCCGGCTCCAACTCAGGCGTCGGCTTTGCCGTGCCTGTCTCCGCGATCAGGCGCTCGGTGGCCCAGCTGGAAGAAAAGGGCGAGGCCGAATACGCCTATATCGGCGTCTCGATCCAGTCCGTCTACCCCCAGCTCGCCGACAAGCTCGACCTCGATACGGACCACGGCGGCCTGATCTCCGAAGTGATCTCGGGTGGGCCAGCCGACAAGGCCGGGCTTCGCGGCGGCGACAGCAGGCTGACCTTCCAGGCGATTCCTTACGAAACCGGCGGTGACGTGATCCTCTCGATCGACGGCCACCCGATCATCCAACCTGAAGACCTGGCCCGCTTCATCTCCATCCGCCAGCCCGGCCAGAAGGTTCGCGTCGAGATCCTTCGCGACGGCGACCAGCGCGAAGAGGTCGATGTGACCTTGGGCAAACGGCCGGGGGGCTAAAGGTCAAGCGACCGCCGGGCGATGTAGAACTCCCCGATGCTTCAGGAAGTCGCCCTAGGCCAGAAGTCCCTCGCCGACTACACCCACATCGCCGGCAAGGAGACGATCGAACGGATCCGCGAGCTGGCGGAGCCGATGAAAGGACACCGCGTCCTCCACGTCAGCGCCACCGCGTTCGGCGGCGGCGTCTCGGAGATCCTCTACACGATCGTGCCGCTGATGCGGGACATCGGCATCGACGCCCACTGGCACGTGATCTTCGGCAAAGAGGAGTTCTTCAACGCGACCAAGCTGCTGCACAACTCGCTGCAGGGCGCTGAGGAGACGCTGAGCGACGAGCAGTGGGAGGTCTTCGACGAGATCAACGCGATCAACGCCGACGGCCTGCAGGGCGAGTGGGACACGATCATCGTCCACGACCCGCAGCCGATCGGCCTGCGCCGCGGCGCAGGCGACAAGAGCCGCAACTGGATCTGGCGCTGCCACATCGACCTCTCGACCCCGAACCCGGCTCCGATCGCCCGCCTGCTGCCGATGATCGAGGAGTACGACGCCACCGTCTGGCACCTGCCGACCTACGTCCCCGACGGAGTCAACGGCCACAACGGCGTGAAGATCATCCCGCCGGCGATCGACCCCCTCTCGCCGAAGAACATGGCCTTCTCGCCCGATGACGCCGCCTTCGTCTGCCGCCAGTTCGGCATCGACGTCGACCGGCCACTGATCACCCAGGTCTCGCGCTTCGACCCTTGGAAGGACCCGATGGGCGTGATCGACGCTTACCGGACCGTGACCGAGCAGGTCCCCGAGGTGCAGCTCGCCCTGGTCGGCTCGATGGCCACCGACGACCCCGAGGGCTGGGAGTTCTTCCAGCACACCTTCGAGTACGCCGAGGGAGACGAGGACATCAAGATCCTCAACAACCTCAACAACGTCGGCGCGATCGAGGTCAACGCCTTCCAGTCCCAATCCGATGTCTGCCTGCAGAAGTCGATCCGCGAGGGCTTCGGCCTGACCGTCACCGAGGCGCTCTGGAAGGGACGGCCGACGATCGGCGGCAACGTCGGCGGCATCCCCCTGCAGATCACCGACGGCGAGACCGGTTTCCTCGTCGACTCCCCCCAGCAGTGCGCCGAGCGCTGCCTGGAGATCCTCGCCGATCCCGAGCTGGGCAAGCGCCTCGGCCGGGCCGGCAAGGAACACGCCCGCAAGGAGTTCCTCTCGCCGCGCCTGCTGCGCGACTGGGTCGAGCTGCTGAGCGAGCTGGGCACCTGAGCCCGCTCGCGGCGCTCAGGTAACGGCCTGGCGCAGCTCGTCGATGTCTTTGAGCTGGTCGTCGACCCAGTCGCCGGGGTTGCGGGAAAAGACCAGCTCCTTGAGGTGCTGGGCGCGCAGGCGGCGCTCCTCGGAATCCATGGTCAGCGCCCGGTGGATCGTGTCCGCCTGCTCCTGGATGTCGAAGGGGTTGACCGAGAGGACCGAGTCGGCGAGCTCCTCGTGCGAGCCGGTGTTCTCGGAGAGCATCAGCACCCCGTCGCGGGTGTTTACCGCCGGCGCCTCCTTGGCGACGAGGTTCATGCCGTCGAAGAGCGAGTTGACCATCAGCAGGTCGAAGTGCTTGTAGCGGGCGACGGCGTCGTGGAAGTTCTCGTAGATCTTGAGGTCGATCGGCATCCAGTCGGTGGTGCCGTGGCGGTGGTTGACGACCGCCACCAGGGCCTCGATCCGCTCCAGGTACTCGGCGTACTCGGGGACGTCCTGGCGCGAGGGCTGCAGGTGGGCGATGAAGGTGACCTGTTCGCGGAACTCGGGGTGCTGGCTGAGGAAGACGTCGAAAGCGGTGAAGCCGCGCAGGACGTTCTTCGAGAGGTCAGCCCGATCGACGCGGATGATCAGGTGCTTGCGGCGGCGCTCCAGCACCTCGCGCTCGGCGGCCGCCACCTCCGGCGACTCGGCGGCGCGGCGCAGCCGCTCGGCGTCGATCGAGAGCGGGTAGGCACGGGTGCGGGTCTCCCCCCCGGCGTGGCGGACGAGGCCGAGCTCGTAGTCGACGTCCGCCTCGAGCAGTTCGTCGCAGCAGCGCAGGAAGTTGATGCAGTAGCTGCCGGTGTGGAAGCCGATGATGTCGTTGGCGAGCATGCCGCGGAAGATCGCCTCGCGGATCCGCCCGGGCAGGATGCGCCAGCTGTCGGGCTGGGACCAGGGGATGTGGACGAAGTGGTGGAGGAAGGCGTCGGGCCGGGCCTCGCGGATCATTCCCGGCGCCGTGTAGAGGTGGTAGTCGTGCAGCATCACCAGCGGCCGCTCGCGCCCCTCGATCTGGCCCAGCACCGCGTTTGCGATGTCGCGGTTGACCGCCTGGTAGCCGAAATCCCAGGCATCGAGCTCCTCCTGGCGGATGTCGGGCGCATTCGAGAGGTCCCAGAGGTAGTGCTGGATGAACCAGAGGATCGGGTTGGCGATCACGTTGTAGAAGCGCTCGTAGGCCTCGGCGTCGGAGCCGACCAGCAGCACCCGATAGTCGATGCCGTCGATTGAGATCTCGGCCGGCCCGCCGCTCTCCCGCGAGACGGCGACGTCCTCGTCGGTCATCGCCGAGGCGATCCAGAGGGCGTCACGGTGAGAGACCAGGCCCGAGAGGGCGGTGACCAGCCCGCCGCCGCCGCGGCGCACGGTGCGCTCGCCGTTCTCGTCCAGCTCGAACTGGGCGGGGCCGCGGTTCGAAACGATGATCAGGGGGTCGGAGTCGGGCACGGGTTCACCCTACCCGGGGGGCTTGCTTGGCTCTCACCAAGGGTTTGTGGTGGGAGGGGTTGGGCACCCCTCCTAACGACAGCTTCGGGGGAGACAAGCGAGGGTCCTGGGCTTAGGGCGGGATGCGTGTCCGGGTCCGCTGGTCTCAAGCTTGGTTGCTATTCGCGGCCGTCGCGATAGCTCTCTTGGGACTGCGGGTCGGGCCGGGCTTGTTGGCTCCGCCGGAGCCGCCGCCGATTCCCGCGGATGTGGGGCTTCCGCGAATAGAGCCGAAAGCTTCGGTGATCCGGAGGCCGAAGGCGAAAGGCGGAGCGAAGCTCGAGAGACGCCGGAGGCTCGCGTCGCAAAGACGATCCAAGCCGAAGCCCGAACGGTCCCGGCCGGCCACTCCGCTGAAGCACCCCAAGCCAAACCGACGCCCGCGGCGCCAGCGAAAGGCTCCAGCACCGCGGCCCGTCCCAGAACCACCGGAACCCGCCCCAAGCTCCACTCCAAGCCCGGAAGTCGCCACCCCGGCTCCCGCCCCCGAACCAGCTCCTGTCGCCCCGCCTCCTAACGACGGCTCGATGGAGTTCGCGCCGCATTGAGCACGAGGGCCTGGGTACCCCTGTCGGCGGCTTGTACTTTTTCGGCAATCCCACGAGGCGCCAGCAGATCCGTCTCCACCGAAAAAGTTGAGCCGACAGGGGTACCCAGGCCCTCGTCTCACTGTCGCTATAGTCCCTCGCCGCTTTTGGCTGCACCACGCGAATACGAGCTTGTCCTGATGTTGGACCCCGGCCCAGACGAGGCCGGGCGTGACTCCCTGGCTCAGGATGTGAAATCCCGCATCGAGGGCAAAGGCGCGCTCAAGCACGAGAACAAATGGGGCCTGCGCAAGATGGCTTACGAGATCGAGCAGCGCACCGAGGCCGATTACCGCTGGTTCCGCTTCGAGGCCCCCTCGGAGCTGCTCGACGAGCTCAATCACAGCCTCAAGATCGCCGATGGGGTGCTGCGCTTCCGCATCTTCAAAGTCGACGCCGACTCGCCGGTGATGGTGCCCCCGGCCGTCGCCGCGCCGGCTCCGGGTGCGTCACGCGAGCGCGGCGAGCGCGGCTCCGGTCCCTCCCGCCCACCGGTCGCACCTGCTGGCGACGACGCCGAGCCCGCTGCAGAAGAGGCCGCCGAGAGCATCGAGGCGCCGGCAGCGCCCGCCGAGTAGCCGCAAAACGCGGATTCCTCGCAGATTGCAGCATCGAGGGGGCGAGTAGCGCCGCCATCGCTCTTAGACTGGATCCCAGACAACGATTCAGAGGAGTTGAGAGCTGTGGCAGCGTCAAACGTGAACGTGGTGGTCATCACCGGAAACCTGACCCGCGATCCGGAGCTGCGCAGCACGCCGGGTGGAACCTCGGTTTGCAAGCTGCGCGTCGCGGTCAACAGCCGTCGCAAGGACGGTCAGACGGGCGAATGGGTCGACAAGCCCAACTACTTCGACGTCACCGTCTGGGGAGCGCAGGGCGAGAACTGCGCGAACTATCTCTCGAAGGGCCGGCCGGTAGCGATTGAGGGGCGCCTCGACTGGCGCGAGTGGGAGGCCAAAGAAGGAGGTGGCAAGCGCCAGACGGTCGAGATCATCGCCAACTCGGTCCAGTTCCTGGGCTCCCGGGACGGCTCGGGCGGTGGTGGCGAAGGCGGTGGCTTCAGCCCCCCGAGCAGCGACGTGCCCACCGACTCGTCCGACTTCGCCGGCGCGGCAGCCGGCGGCGGCGCCGACGACGACATTCCGTTCTAACAGGCAGAAACGGGTCGGCGGCCTTGAATCTGTAAGCTTGCCGACCCGTTATGGCTAGAACCAAAGACGCAGGAGCATCTACACCGAGGCGCGGGCGCCGGGCGCCCGACCGCGTACGGCCGCGCAAATACACCCGGATCAACTCCGAGGCGGTCGATTACAAGGACCTCAACCTGCTGCGCCGCTTCCTCTCCGACAAGGGGAAGACGCGCGGGCGACGGGTCACCGGCCTTTCGCGCAAGCATCAGCGCCAGCTCTCGGTTGCGGTAAAGCGGGCACGCGAGATCGCGCTCCTGCCCTACGTCGGAGAGCGTTGATGACGCAGGCGATTCTGCTCGAGGATGTCGAGCAGCTGGGCCAGCGGGGTGAGCCGGTCGACGTCTCACCGGGTTACCTGCGCAATTACTTGATCCCGCGCAAGCTGGCCGCGCCGGCGACGCCCGGCGCGCTCGAGGAAGCGCAGCGGCGTAAAGCAGCAGCCGAGAAAGCCGAGAAAGCCCGCGCTGAGCGGGAAGAGCAGGCGGCCTCGCTGCTTTCCAAGACGGTCCTGACGATCTACCAGCGCGCCGGCGAGGACGGCAAGCTCTTTGGCTCGGTCGGGCCGAAGGAGATCGCCGACGCAATCCGGGACGCACGCGACCTGCGCATCGACCGGCGCAAGGTCCGCCTCGAGCAGCCGATCCGCGAGATTGGCACCCACATGGTCGAGATCGAGCTCACCGATGGCGCCATCGCCACGGTGAAGACGATCGTCACCGAGGAACGCTAGCCGGGAGCGGGGCATGGGTTCGCCTCGCCTGCCGACTCGCCTAAAGCGGCGCGCCAGGGCGAGAACCCATTTTGGCTGGGCGCGCTCCGAGCGGGCAACGGTGGGGCTTGCGGCCGTCGCCCTGGGCGGGGCCGGCGTCGTCCTCGGCGGCCAGTTCGGCCGCATGCTGCAGCGCCGTGCGGGGGCGGAGGCCGAGGGCGAGCTGCTGGTCGAAGCGGCGCCAGCGGCGGCGATCGACACGGTCAGCGTCGCCACCGCCGGCTACAGCGACGCGCCACGCTCGGAAACCGTGCTCTTCAACCTGCTGGCGGGCTTCCTCGGCTCTTTTGCCTTCGTGCGCCTCTCCACCCTGGGAATCCGCGACGGGTGGGGGCCGTTCCGTAACGTCAGCGTCGGCGGCCGCCACATCCACCACTTCATCCCCGGCATCCTGCTCGTCTTCGCCTCCGGGACGACGGCGCTGCTCACCGACGATGAGCGGCTCGAAGAGCGGCTGGCGGTGACCTCCGGCGTTGGGATGGGCCTCACCTTCGACGAGGCGGCGCTGCTGCTCGACCTGCGCGACGTCTACTGGACCCGCGAGGGGCTGCTCAGCGTCCAGCTCAGCCTCGGCGCCACGGCCATCCTCAGCATCGCGATCCTCACCCAGCGCATGCTGCGGCGAGGCGAGCGGCGGCGCGAAGCCGAGGGAGCAATCCCCCCGGCTCCGGCCGATCGCATAGACCCGCGGGACTGAGCGCGCTCAGCCCTTGGGCGTGCAGGAGCGAACCAGGCTGCCCGCCAGGCGGCTCCCGTCACTGAACTTGCCGAACCCCTTGGCGTTGAGATGGCCGTCGGGGCACTTGGCGAGCAGGTAGCTCTGCTTCTTGCCCTTGTAGGTGAAGGAACGGCCGACCCTGAGGCTGAAGCTGGTCGGCGAGCCGTAGCCGCCGGCGATCTTCGGCACGGTTGCCACCGTCTTCAGGCCGTAGCGGCCGTTGTGGACTTTCGTGACTTTGACCGTGGTGACGACCGCCGCCGAAACCGGCGAGCTCAGGTAAGCGTGCAGGAAGACGGTCGTCTTGCCACCGCTGACGCCGCCGTTGAAGGCAAGCAGCTTGCTTTTGATCTGGAAGGGATTCTGTTCGGGGAAGGCGACCTCGACGCTCGTCGTGCCTTCGCCAATCAGGGAGTCCTTGCAGATGGCCTTGGCCTTGGCCGTGGTCTGCGCCTGCAGTTTGCCCGACGTGCAGGTGGCGAGGCCCTTTGCGTTGATCGAGCCGTTCTTGTCGGTTTCGATCACGACTTCCTTTACCGCCGGCGGGTGCTCGCCGTTGAGGGTCCTGATTTTGCCGCTGACGTTGATCGTGATCGGCGCCAGTTTGTTCTTCGGCAGCTTGTTGGGCGTGAAGGTGCCGTTGGCAGTCAATTCGAGGTTGCCCACGATGACTTTGATCGGCTTGTTGATGCCAGCGGCGAACGCGATTCCCGCCAGTGCCAGCGCCAGCATCGCCCCGGCCGCAAATATGAGTGTCAAGCCCTTGCGCACGATCTATCTCCTCCTGCGGCCAGTCTTACTTGGCCCTAGACAGTTGAACCTCCCTCCGAAAAAACCTATCAGGGACCGAAGTAGGGACCAGGGCGTATTCAAACCGCAGCAGGGCAAAAGAAAGGGCGGCCAAATTGGCCGCCCTTTCTCCCCTTATCGTCCTGAATCGGGTGTTCGCTTAGCCCTTCTTGCTGCAGGAGCGAACGAAGGTGCCAGTGAGCTTGGTGCCGTCCGCGAAGACGGAGGTGGCCTTGGCGTTCAGGTGACCGTCCGTGCACTTGGCGAACAGGAACGGCGTGTTCTTGAAGCCGCGGTCGAGGGTCAGCGAGAATTCCTTCGCCGAGCCGTAGCCGCCGGCGATCTTGGGGATCGAGGCGATCGACTTGGTGCCGTAGCGGCCGTTGTGGATTTTCGAGATCTTGACCGTGGTGACGACCGCCGCCGAAACCGGAGAGCTCAGGTAAGCGTGGATGTAGATCGTCGTCTTGCCACCGCTGGTGCCGCCGTTGAAGGCGACCAATTTACTTTTTGCGATGAACGGGTTCTGTTCGGGGAAGGCGACCTCGACGTTGGTCTTGCCGCTGCCGATGATCGCGTTCTTGCAGATCGCTTCGGCGTGCGCGGTGTCCTGCGCCTGCAGTTTGCCCGAGGTGCAGGTGGGCAGGCCCTTGGTGTCGATCGAGCCGTTCTTGTCGGTTTCGACGATGATTTCCTTGACCGCCGGAATGTGAGTGCCGTCGAGCGTCTGGATCTTGCCGCTGACGTTGAGCGTGATCGGCGCCCCCTTGCCCTTGCTGGGCAGCGCTTTCGGCGAGAAGCCACCGTTCAGGGTCAGTTTCAGGTTGCCGCCCTGGACGATGGTGGGCTTCTCAGCGGTAGCGATCCCCGCCACCAAGAGGGCCAACCCCGCCCCGAGGATCAATGTCGTAATCAAACGCTTGCGCATGTGCTCTATTTCTCTCCTTTTGCGGCCCGGCCGTTTCAGAGCCCCGGCCATAGAAAGCCTTGGACAATCCCTCCAATGCCCAAATTATCAGTATCCCAATCTAGGTAAACCCGCCCATTTGCGAAAGGAGCGGCTCTTGCAAGCGCTTATTGGCTTCCCAACATTGAGAGCCTGGTGCGCTCCCTCTCCTCCGCCGCGCCCTCGGGCCCCAGGAAGGGCAGGGTGATCCAAAACATCAGGTCGGGCAGGCGACTCGGCAGCCGGGTCGCGGCGCCGTGGAGGATCTCGCTGTAGAGGAGCTCGTTAACACCGCCGGCCAGTGAGAGCGAGGTTATGCCCGGCAGCTCGACCGAAGTCTCGGCGCGGCCAGCGTCGAGAAAGCCGGTGAACTGGCGCAGCGCCGCGTCGCGGCGGGCCAGCGCCTTGGGCCCTGCCGCGAGCACCTCGACGATCGCGAAACGCGCCTCGTCAGGATGCTCGGAGAGGTGTTTGAGCAGCTCGCCGAGACCGGCCGCGACCCGCTCGGCCCAGGGCGAGCCGGGCTTCGACTCGAAACCGCGGGCGGTGTCGCCGAGCAGGTTGCCGAGCAGCACGTCGTAGGTGGCGAGGAAGCAGTCCTCCTTTGAGGAGAAGAGTTCGTAGAAGGTCTTGCGCGAGACTCCCGCGACGCCGATCACGTCGACGACGCGCGTCTCCGGGTAGCCGCGCTCGGAGACGACCTCGATCATCGCTTGGAGGATGCGGGTGCGTTGGGACTCCGTCACGGCCTCCCGCGGCAACCCGTGCCGGCCCCTTGGCAGCCGCTCGCTCAGCCTAGCCGTGCGTCTACCGGAAGCCACTCCCAGACTGTAAACGAGAAGGCGGGGTTGCGCGACTTTCTGTACCGCCCAGTCTCCAGCGAGGTCCCGCCAATACAATCGCCGTCATGCGCGGGGAGCGGAGCGGACGGGCGTTTGTCTGGCTGGCCGCGATGGTGCTCGCTTCGGCCCTCCTCGTTGCCTGCGGCTCGGGATCCGGCGAAGGGTCTGACCAGTTCCGCAACCAGACCAAGAGCCCCCTGCTCGACTTCGGCGAAGAGGGCAGCCAGGAAGAGCTCGAAGCAGGCGCCGCAGCCGTGACCGACTTCTTCACCGCACGCGCAGGCGGAGACTGGCCAAAGGCATGCGCGCAGCTCGCCCGCCCGGTGTTGGCAAAAATCGAGCGCCTCGCCACCTCGGCAACCGATCTCGAAGACAAGTCGTGCCCGTCCTTCCTCGGCGCCTTCACCCGCCTGACGGCCAAGGAAAAGAAGGACAGCAAGGTCGTGGACGCCGGCAGCCTGCGCGAGCAGGGAAAGCGGGGCTTCCTGATCTATTACGGGGCCGGGGAAGTCGTCTATTCGATGCCGCTGAACCGAGAGGGAGACGCCTGGAAGCTTGCCTCGCTCTCGTCGGATCGCCTTGACTGAGCGATGCTTGCGATCGAATACAATCGCCAGCGGTGACCAGGGAAGGGAAATGGCCGCTTGCGGTCGCCGCGGCCGCCGTACTCGCAACCGTGCTTCTTGCCGCTTGCGGCGGCTCGGATTCGGGCTCGAGCAGCTCGACCGAGGCGACTTCGGCCGACTCGGCGACCGCCGCGCAGAACAGCGGCCGCGGGCAGGGGCAGGATGGCCAGGAACAGGGTGGCTCCCAGGGTGAGCCCAAGGGCCAGGGCCAGCACTCCTCCCCCCCGGGCAGCCAGCGAAGCGGCGACGCGAGCTCGAAGAACGTCATCGCCCCGCTCCAGGTCTCCGGCGGCGGCTCGGCGCAGTTCCGCACCAAGGGAGGCGACAACAGCATCCAGGAATTCGGCGAAGAGGGCGAATCGGAACTGCTGGAAGTAGCCGAAATCGTCCACGGCTTCTACGCCGCCCGGGCGGAAGAAAGGTGGGACGCCGCGTGCTCCTACCTCGCCAAGTCCAACGTCGAACAGCTCATCAAGCTCGTCTCGCAGTCTCCGGAACTGAAGGGCGCCGGCTGCGGTGAAGCTTTGAACGCCTTTACCCAACCCCTGCCCCCCGCGCTGGAACGTGAAATCACCACTGTCGACGCAGGCAGCTTCCGCCGCGAAGGCGAGCAGGGCTTCCTCATCTACTACGGCCCGGAACGCACTGTCTACTCGATGCCGATGCGGGAAGAAGACGGTGCCTGGAAGGTGGCAGCGCTCTCAGGCGCCGCCATCGGCTGAGCCCAGCCAGACGACCTGGTCGCGGCTGGGCCCGACGCCAACCAGCCGAATTGGCACGCCGGCGAACTCGGCGATGTAGTCGAGGTACTCGCGCGCCTCGCGCGGCAGGTCCTCGGCGCTGCGGCACTCCTCCAGGTTCGCCTCGAAGCCGGGCAGCTCTTCGTACTCGGGCTCGGCGCCGTGCAGGATCGACTGGTGGTAGGGAAAGCTGTCGAGCAGGGCCCCCTCGCGCGAGCGGTAGCGCACCGCAACCCGCAGGGTCTCGAGCCCGCTCAGCACGTCGAGCTTGGTGATTGCCAGTGCGGTCATGCGGTTGAGGCGCACCGCGTAGCGCAGCGCCACCAGGTCCATCCAGCCGCAGCGGCGCTCGCGGCCGGTCGTGGTGCCGTACTCGTGGCCCTTTTCAAGCATGTAGCGGCCGGTGGCATCCTCCAGCTCGGTCGGGAACGGGCCGGCGCCAACGCGGGTCGCGTAGGCCTTGGCGACCCCCCAGACCTCATCGATGTCGGTCGGGCCGATGCCGGCGCCGACGGTGGCGGCACCGGCGATCGGATTCGAGGAGGTGACGAAGGGATAGGTGCCGTGATCGAGGTCGAGCAGCGTGGCCTGGGCGCCCTCGAAGATCACCGTGTTGCCGGCGTCGAGCTCATCCCAGCAGAGCTTCGAAGTGTCGGCGATGTGGGGCTCGAGCCGGTGGCCGTAGCTGATGTGCTCCTCGGTCATCGCGTGCAGGTCGATACGGGGGTCGGGTGCGTCCTCGATCGCGGCGTCACTGGCGCCGCCGCCCTCACCCGCCTCCTTGCGCAGCTTGCGCCGCTGTACCGAGAGTTCGCGCAGCGCCTGCTGCTTGCTCGCCAGGGCGGTGCGGATCTTGGCCCTGAGGATCTTCTCGTCGAGCAGGTCCTGGACGCGGATGCCGAGGCGCAGGGCCTTATCGGCGTAACAGGGGCCGATGCCTCGGCGAGTGGTGCCGAGCGAGAGCTTGCCCAGCTTCAGCTCGCCGGCCGTGTCGAGCAGCACGTGGTAGGGCATGATCAGGTGGGCGTTGGCGGAGATCTTCAGGTTGCCCATGTCGACGCCGCGGCGGCGCAGCCCGTCGATCTCGCCGAGCAGGATGCGCGGGTCGAGGACGACGCCGTTGCCGATCACACAGGCCTTGTCGGGATAGAGGATCCCGGAGGGAATCAGGTGGAACTTGAACTCCTCGCCGTCGCGGACGATCGTGTGGCCGGCATTGTTGCCGCCCTGGAAGCGCACGATCGCGCTGGCGCGCTCGGCGAGCAGGTCGGTGACCTTGCCCTTGCCCTCGTCACCCCACTGGGCGCCGACTATTACGAGACCTGCCATGACCGCAGCATTGTGCCGGGTCGGGCGGCAGGAGGAGTTTCGCGGCTCCTCAGGCGACCTTGCCGTAACGGCGATCGGAGCCGAAGAGCGGCACCTCGTCGCAGATCTGGCTCAAGCGCGAGACCGTGCGGTTGCCGATCTGCTCCTCCAGCTCCTCGTGCGGGAGGTTGGTGGTGACAAGGACGGAGCGCTGGGCCTCGTAGCGCTCGTTGACCAGCGCGTAGAGCTGCTCGAGCACCCAGTCGCTGCGTTTCTCCGCGCCCAGGTCGTCGATGTGGAGCAGGTCGACCGAGGTGAGGCGCTCGAAGAAGGCGAGATATGAGTCGCCGCCCGGTTCCGAGTCGTAGGTGCGGCGAATGCGCGCCAGCAGCTTCGGCAGCGAGTAGATCGCGACGGAATGTCCCGCCTCCAAGGCCATCTTCGAGACCAGCATCGCCAGCGTGGTCTTGCCCGTGCCGGTGTCGCCGAACAGCCACAAGCCCCGGCCTTCCTCCAGCCTCGCGTCGAGATCGTCCACGTAAGCGCGGACTTCGGCCAGCGCTGCCTTGGTTTGCAGGTCGCGCGCCATGTCGGAGACCGGCGGGCGGTCGAAGGAGACGCCCCGGTAGCGGGGCGGGATCACCGAGGCGACACCGCGCACCCGGCCGCGCTTGAGGCGGCTTTCACGGCACTCGCAGGGGCGGGCGACGTCCTCCGGACCGAGGATCCAGCCGGAGCCATCACAGGCCCCGAGCGGACAGGCAGCCTCGCGAAAGGGCTCGCTGCGCGCGACCGCCACCTAGAACTCCGGCCCCGCGGCGGCGACATCGTCGATCGGCGGGCCCTCGCCGGCAGGCTGTTCGATCGGCTGCTCCTGGCCGGCGTAGTCGGCGAACTTGGGAAAGCGGTCGAGGAAGACCAGCTTCGGCGAGGCGATCGGCCCGTTCCTATGCTTGGCGATGATCAGGTCGGCGAGGCCGTCGGGCTCGTCTTCGGGGTCGCGGTAATAGTCCTCGCGATAGAGGAAGGCGACGACGTCGGCGTCCTGCTCGATCGCTCCCGACTCGCGCAGGTCGGAAAGCATCGGCTTCGGCGGGTGGCGTTGCTCGGGCGCGCGCGAAAGCTGTGAGATCGCCACCACCGGCACCTGCAGCTCACGGGCGAGGATCTTCAGCCCGCGGCTCATCTGCGCGACCTGCTCGACGCGGTTGGCGCGGGGGTCGTCGCTGCGCATCAGCTGCAGGTAGTCGAGGATGATCAGGCCGAGGCCGCCGTTGGCCTGTTCCTGGGCGTGCAGGCGGCGGGCCTTGGCCCGCAGGTCGAGAATGCCGAGGTCGGAGGAGTCGTCGAACCAGAGCGGCGCTTCCTCGAGCTCGTTGCAGGCCCGCACGACCTTCGGCCAGTCTTTTTGCGAGACCTGGCCCTTGCGCAGCTTGTCGCCCGAGATTCGCGCCCGGCAGGCGATGAACCGCTGGGCCAGCTCGACCTCGGACATCTCGAGCGAGAAGAAGGCGACCGGCAGGCCCCGCTTGACCGAGACGTTTTCGGCGATGTTTGCGACCAAGGCGCTCTTTCCCATCGCCGGGCGGGCGGCGACGATGATCAGGTTGCCGGGCTGGAAGCCGCCGGTGATCGCGTCGATGTCACGGTAGCCGGAGGGGGTCCCGGTCAGCTCGTTCTCGCCGGTGGAGAGCTTCTCGAGGCGGTCCACCTCGTCGTGGAGGATCTCCGAAAGCAGTTTGAAATCGCTGGCCTGCTCTTTGTGGGCGACATCGAAGAGCAGCTTCTCGGCTCGCTCGGAGAGCTCGCGAGGCTCGCCGTCGCGCTCGTGCACCCAGCCCTGGATCTGCTGGCCGGCGCCGAGCAAGCGGCGCAGCAGCGAGTTCTGCTGGACGATCTCGGCGTAGTGCTTGGCATTGCCGGCGGCCGGCACCTTGGCGGCCAGCTCGGAGACGTAGTGCTTGCCGCCCGCCTCCTCGATCTGGTTGCGCTGGGTCAGGGCCTCGGTGACGCTGAGCTCGTCGACCGGCTTCGAGGCCGCGTAGAGATCGTGGACGCAGGTGAAGATCGCCGCGTGCTTGTCGAGGTAGAAGTCGGCGGCGTTGAGCTTGACCTCGTCGATCACCCGGGTCAGGGTCGGCTCGGCGACGAGCATCGCGCCCAGCACCGATTCCTCGGCCTCGATGTTCTGCGGCGGGATGTGGGCTGTCGGAGCGGAAGCCATTCGATTCAGTTAAGGGCCCCGAGCGGCGGAACCCGGGCTCGATCGCTCGGAATCCCAAGGTAACCAGACGCGGGACTCACGACCGAGTGGCGTCCCTGCAAATTGAGAGGAAAGAAATCGTCAAGGCATTGGAGCAAATTTGGGAAGGATTGGGTTGTAAACCCTCCAATATCTTAGATGTCATGATAAGTACGACTTAATAGTCCTAATCGGGAATGACGGGAGCGCACTCGTGAGCGAGAAGAAAAGGCAGTCCGCGCCGGTCGGCCAACGGGCGAACGCGGAAACCGCGGGCCTGATCGATCGCCGCCTGACCAAGGCGATCGCCCATCCCCTGCGGCTGCAGGTACTCGCCTTGGCGAGCGAGAGGACGATCAGCCCGAGCGAATACTCGGAAGAAACGGGCGCGTCGCTCTCGACCGTTGCCTACCACTTCCGCAAGCTGTTCGAGCTTGGTTTTCTCGAACTGGTCGAAGAGATTCCGAAACGAGGCTCAAAGGAACACCGCTACCGCGCCTGCCGCCGCGCCATGGGCGGCAATGGAGACTGGCAGGAGCTGGACAGGGCAACGCAGGCGGGAGTGCGGATCGCCGGCTTTCAGGATTTGATTGCGCGCTGCACCCAAGCGGTCAGCGCGGGCTCCTTCGACTCGCGCGACGACGCGATCTTCTACTGGGCCGGCGGCAACATGGACGAGACCGGCTGGGAGGAATTCGTCGAGGCCTCCCGGCAACTGATCGAGCGCGTGAAAGCGATCGAAGACGCGAGCGCCGAACGCGCGGCAGAAGGTGGCGAAGAGTGCTTCCCCACCACCTTCGCCATCACCGCCTTCGAATCGCCGCGAGTCGAGCGCCGCGAGCGCTAGCGGCCGTTACCTGCTCTGTTCGAAGGCCTGCTGGTAGGTCGTCGGGGGGCCGCTGCGCCCGATCGGGTTGAAGGGCGCCTGCGAGTAACAGCTCGGGGCCGGGATTGCGGCGGAGTCGGTCTGTTCGGCGAAGGCGTATTTCTTCAGGTTCTGGAAGAAGGTTTCCGAGAGTTTTTCGTTTTCCGCCGCGGTCTTTTTGCTCTGTTTCGTCCGGGCAGCGAAGGCTTCGTTCTTGGGCGTTTCGGAATCGAGTTTCGCTGTGATGCCGGAGGTGCAGCTGCGCGTATCGAAGCTGGGCAGCCCCGTCGCCAAGGCCTTGGCCGAGAGCGGCTGCGGGTAGGCGTTGGTGCGATTGGTGGTCAGGCGGTCGGGATAGGTCGCCAGCGATTCCGGCGTGAAGGGGCCGATCGCGCGCAGGTAATGGGCGTGTTCTCCCGCCGCGTTTTCTTCCGGCAGCCTGGCGTTCGACATCGCCGCCACGTTGGCCATCGTCGCCGTCAGCTCGTGCTTGTAGAGGCCGAGGCCCGTGATCACCGGGTTGAGATTGCGCAGGAACGGGTCGACCGCGCGCAGCAGCGGCGGGAACTGGTCGCGGAAGAGCTTGCGGACAGCCGGGAAGCCGGTCGGGGCGCGATCGATCACCGGTTCGAGGCCTTCGAAGAAGCCCTTCGCTTGCGGCGCCAGCTTGGAGAAGGCGATCAAGGTGGGCGAAAGTTCTTCGGCGACGGGGACCAGCTGCTTCATCACCGGGTCGGCATTGAGGGCGAAGCCCTTGAGGCGATCAAGGGTGAGGCGCGACTCGTCCTGGAAGGTCGGGAAGGCGCGGAAGAGCGCTTCGATCTGGCGGTCGCGGGCGGCGGTCGTCTTGAAGACGGCATTGGAGTTTTGGATCAGGCTCGCCAGCTCGCCCTGGCGCCCGCGCAGGGCGCGCAGCGAGGTGGCGCCGTTGCGAAAGAGCTGCTTGACCGCGAGCCGCTGGCTGTCGAGCACGCGGAAGAGGCGGTCGAACTGGGTGAAGGTCGGTTCGAGCTCCCCGAAGGCATAGGAGAGGCCGGCGCCCTGGCCCTGGATCGCGTTGGCAGCTTCTTGCTGCCAGGTCTGGAAGTTGGCCCGGGTTTTGGCGTTGAAGGTTCGGAAGATCTCATCGAGCTGCACCGATTCGGCGATCTGGGCTTCGGGCAGGGTGCCGCCGTCGGCGAGCCGCGGCCCGCCTTTGCTGCCCGGCGTCAGTTCGATGTAGGTCTCGCCGAGCAGCGTCTTGGTGCGCAGGACGGCGCGGGTGTCGGCGGGCAGCGGCCCGTACTTGTCGTCGATGTCGACCTTGGCCATCGCCTGTTCGCCGTTGGGCGCGAGGACGATGTCCTGGACCTTGCCGACCGAGACGCCGGAGATGCGCACGTCGGACTGCTGGGCGAGCTGGGTCGCCTCCTTGAAGGGGACGTTGATCTCATAGGGCTTCGCCTTGAACGGCGTCGGCCCGCCGAAGGTGATCCAGAGGAAGAGCAGGATGCCGAAGCAGGACAGCGCGAAGCCGGCGATGACCAGGAGCTGGGTTGTGCTGGGTGCGCGCTTGCTCATTCTGTTTCCGGGCCGCAACCGCTCACTCCGGGAGCCCCAGAGGCGATCGTCGGCAGTTCCGACCTGCGCGGCACGTTGACGGCGCGCAGGGTGGTTTGGATGTAGGGGTCCGCGGCGGCGGCTCCGGCGGCGAGCGCGGCACCGTTGCAGGAGATCATGACCAGCGCCCGGCCGATCGGCCCCGCCGGATCGCTGAGGTTGAAGGTGGCGTTGGTGTTGTGGTTGAGCCAGGGCAGGTAGAAGAGGTAGCTCTGCCTCGTGCCCTTCGGCTTGTAGGCGAGCTCGTTGAGGAAGCTGTTGAAGGCGCCCAGCGCGTTGCCGAAGCCGCGCACCGACTTGCTGAGGGGTGCCGCGCCTTCCTTGGTGTGGGTGAGGACGGGACGGATTTGGCGAGTGAAGGGGCGGATCTGGTCGCGGATCGGCACCAGCGTCTGTTCGAAGAGCCGCTCGTTGGCCTTCAGGGCCGGCTTCAGCGCCTGGGCCTGGGGGATCAGGCCGAGCAGGGCCGGCCGTGCGGTCTTGGCGAAGGCGTCGGCACTGGCGAAGGCCGATTCGGCCGCGGACAGGGTCGAGGGGAATTCGACCAGGATTTCTTCGATCGAGCGCTGTTGGTTGGCGAAGTTGCCGAGCGCCCCCTTCGAGGAGCTGACCCAGCGTTCGATCGCGGTGTCGTGGCGGCCGAGCTCGGTGGTCAGCAGGCCGAAGTCATGGATCACCCGCGCCAGCGCCTCACGACGGGTCGCCACCGCCTTGTTGAGGTCGGCGATGTAGTGCGAGAACGGCTGCAGGCGGCGGAATGCCTGCGAGAGCTGGCGGCCGCGGCCGCCAATGCCCTGCGCCCCGCCGGCCACCAGCAGCTGAATGTACTGGCGGGTGTCGGCGTCCAGCGTGGCGAGGAAGGCGTCGAGGTTGACGTTGGGTTCAGTGCGCGAGAGCGGGAAGTTGTAGCCGTCCTTGATGTGGCCCTTGCCGCTGCCGGGGTCGACCTCGACGATCATGTCGTTGAGGTTCGTTTTCGGCCGCAGCAACAGGGACGCGTTGGGGTGGATCAGTTCCATGTACTTCGGCTCGATGTCCATGCCGACGACCGCGTGGCCGTCTTCGAGGTCGACCGAGGTGACCTTGCCGATCTGAATGCCGGCGATGTCAACCGCCTGGCCCTGGCCCGGGGTGACGGCCTGAGCCGTCGTGAACTCTCCCGTGACGTGGGCGAATTCTTCACCGACGACGGGCACCCAGGAGGGCAGCGAGGCTTTCTGCTGGGTGAAGATCCACAGCGTCATCACGATGCCGATCGCGATCAGGACGACGATCGCGACCGTGTCTTTGCTGCGCCCACGCGCTTGCCGCGACAGGCTGGAACGGAAGTGAGACCAGCGACTCATGGCCCCACCACCGTCGGGCTCGGGGCGCCGACTCCGCCGAGGCCGGCGTTCTCGTCCGGAACCGGGTTGCTGTCGCAGCGAACGTCGGGCTTCTTCGGCGGGCGGCTGGCTAGCCGTGGCTGGGTGCCAAGCGGCGGCGTGGCCGTGTGGGCGAAGTCCTGCTTGTCGGAGCTGAGGTTGCCCTTCGGGTTCTTCTGTTCGACCAGGAGGTTGCCGCCACCCGGCTGCACCCGCAGGTAGGGGCCATTGCCGTCGAAGTTCTGGCCCCAGCCGGCGAAGTTGGTCAGCGTGTAGAGGAACTCGCGATAGTTGGGCCCGCCGGTGCTGAACTGGTCGTTGATCGTCTGGTTGCCGGTCGGGACGATGACCTTGGTCGTGCAGAGGCTGATCCGGTTGAGCTGCGGCAGGGCGACCGCCTTGCCCGCCTGCGCGGCGCCGGCGAGCCCGGGCGTCGCTTCCCGCAGGAGCTTTGCCGTGCCGCCGGCCTCCTTGCCGGAGAGCAGCGGGCGGGCCTGTTCGAGCCACGGCCGGCCCGCCTTGATCAGGCCCGGCAGCTCAGCGACCGCGGGATTCATCTCGATCGCCCAGGCGCGCAGCGGCGGCAGCGACTGGTTGAGGCTGACCAGCGAGCTGTGGAAGTTCTGCAGGGTCGGCGAGAGGCGGTGGATCGTGGTCGAGAGGTTGGCCGACTGGGCGGCGAGGGCGCCGGTGAAGGTGTCGAAGTTGACGATCAGTCCCTTCAGGTCGTCCTCGTTCTGGGCCAGGGCGCCGAATGTGCGCGCGGTGCCGGCAACCAGCTTGGAGAGATCGTGGGGCTCGGTGCCCAACAGGGCGTTGGTCACCTCGGAGCTGTAGCGGCCGGCGTCACCGCCGTAGCGGAAGCCGCCATTGAGAGCCTCGGCTCCGGTCTTGCCCTGGACCTCCGGCTCCTGGCTTTCGTCTTCGGCCGCGGTCGGCTTGTGGGTGAGAGCGGTGCCGTAGCCCTCGAGCAGGTGGCTGAGGTCGGCGCGGACGGGGGCCTGCAGGGCGGTCAGGACTTCGTCGATCTGGACCCAGGTCGAGGTGTGGCTGACCGGGATCGTGTCGCCGCTGCCGAGCTCCGGCGCGCTCGGGCTGCCCGGCGAGAGGTCGATGAAGAAGTTGCCCTCGAGGAAGATGCGAGGACGGATCGCGGCGAAGGCGTCGTCGTGAACCGGCTGGCCTTTGCCTTCGACCGTGAAGGTGACGGTGGTCGCGCCGCCGTCGCGTTCGGTCGAGATCACGCGGCCGACGTTGACGCCGGCGATCCGCACCGGCGAGTTGGTGGCGATGTTGACCCCGTTGCCGAAGGTCGCCTTGAGCTGGTAGCCGTAGCTGGTGAAGGGCACGTGACCGGTGAAGGCCAGGTAGGGGCCGACCGTGAAGATGAGGATGAAGATGACCGCGATCATGGCGTTGCTCGGTCGCCACTTGAAGCGGCTGTTGGTCGCTCCCGCCCTGGTGTCCCTCTCCGGCAGCCGGCCCATTACTTTTCTTCCCCCAGCTGCTTTTTGGTCTGTTCGGCTGTTTTGATTCCGTTGTTGCCGGGCGTGTTGCCGATCCGCGTCTTGCCCAATTCGAACTGCTCGTTGCCGGCCTCGCACTCTTTCGGCTGGCCGGGCGATGCGGTGTTCGGGTAGGGGTTGGAACGGAGGTGGTTGAGGCCGCTGTCGTTGAACGGGCCCTTGGCCGGATCGGAACCGCCGTTGGCGGGGGCGGCGGCGAAGCCCGCCTCTGAGTTGGGGCCTTCCGCCGGCTGGAACGTGGTGGCGTTGACCCAACCGCCCAGGCCATTGTTTTCTTCGGAGGCGTTGGCAAGGTTGTGGAAGGCGATGCTGAGGTAGTTGCAGGTCGTCTGCGCGGGGGCGATGAACTTGATCGCGGGCCCGAGCAGCTGGTTGGTGTCGATCAGCAGGTCGAGCCCGTTGAAGACGCCGGTCGATTGCTGGAAGGCGAGCAGCGCGTCGGCGGTGGGCGGAATCTGCGCATTGAGGACCGGCGAGCGGTTGAGCGCTGGAATCCCCGCGCGCAGCGCCGCGGCGATCGTCGGCGAGGTTTCGCCGAGAACCTTGGCACCAGGGCGCAGGGCGGCGAAGAAGCGCGCGGAGTCATGCAGGAAGGGACGGATCGCGGGCAGGTCTTCGGTCGCCGTGTCGAGCGTTTCCGGGCCCTTGGAGATCGTTTCCTGGATGTAGGGGCGAGAGACGCGGGCGAAGGCGGCGAAGGTGCGGTCGAGCGCGGCGAACATGCTGGCCTGTTCCTCGGCGACCGGCGCGACGGTGGCCGAGAGGGCCTCGAGCGCTTTCCAGAAATCTCCGAACCCGGTGCTGGGAGCTACGAGGTCACCGAGGGCCGGCTGGGAGTGTTCGAGCAGCGGGCGCAGCGCGGCGAAAGCGTTGTTGAGCTGCGGCCCGCGGCCGGCGAACGCGTTGCCGAAGCCGGCCAGGCCGCGCTGGATCGACTTGCGTGTCTTTTCATCGAACATGTCGAAGAACTGGTCGATGTCGACCGGTTCGGGGTGCGCCGCCTTGACCGGGATCGTTTCCCCCGCGGCATAGCCCTCCTCCGAGTCGCCGGGGACGATCTGCAGGTACTTGAGGCCGAGCGGCGATTTCGGCCGGATGATCATCGTCGAGTTCTTCGGCAGCGGTTCAACGTTCTTGTCCAGGCTGAGATCGAGTTCGGCCGCCACCTGGCCGTTGCCGGTCTGAACCGGCACCACCGACTTGACAACGCCGACGCGGGCGCCGCCGATCCGCACCTCGTTGCCCTTGACCAGGGCGTTGGCGTTGGGCACGCGGGCGTGCAGGTTGTAGGTGGAGACGAATGGCAAGCCGTTGTTGGCGTTGTAAGCGAGGAAGACGGCGACGAGGACGACAAGGACCGTCACCGCCCCGACGATCACCGGGCTGCTCGCCACCCCCTGTATGCCGCTGCGGTTTCTCATGGTCCGAGGAGGTAGTCGAGGAGGGCCCGCTGGCGCGGCGCGGGCAGGGCGGAGGCGCCGCCCAGCTTGCGGCCCTGGGCGATTTCAGGGGATTCGGGGCTGGCGGGGGTGCTCGGGGCGAGGGTCGAATCGGGCAGGCCCGGGCGGGCCAGCGTGCCCCCCACTTCGCTCGCCGCCGCAGCTTCCCTTTCTTCGAAGAACTTGGCCAGGTCAGCCTCGGACAACGAGGAGGTACTGGCGTTGGGGCCGGTGAATTTGGCCGAGCAGCTGCTGGCTTCTTTTTCGTATTCGAGGCAGTTGGTCAGCGTCACCAGGAAGCGGACGAAGTGCCCGTATTTGTCGAAGCCGTTGGAGGCCGCGGTGAAGTTGTAGATCAGGTCGTTGAGGGCATCCCAGCCTTTGGCTTCCTTCGTGCTGGCGAAGAACTTCGCCAAGTTGGAGGTCGGATTGACGCCGGTGCGGGCCAGTTCGGCTGTCTTGCTGACGATGGGATCGGCGGCGCGCAAGGTCGGGCCGGCTTCTTCTCCGGTGGCGCCGAGCGACTTCAGCGAGACGGTCGAGGCGGCCGAGAAGGGCGCCAGCAGGCGGGTGGCTTCGGTGAAGGAAGGAGCCGCCTTGCCGAGCGAAGCGAAGGTCGGCGTCGCAGCGTTGGAGAAGCCCTGCAGGCTGTGCATCGTGGTGCGGAACTCGCGCAGGAAGGCCGGGAACTTCTGCAGCGAGGCTTCCAGGTCGGCGCCCTTTTCGGTACTCGCCTGCGCTGCCGCGCCGGAGTTGACGAAGAAGCCGGCGACCTGGGCGCTTTCGCGCGAGAGCGGCTCGAGGATCTGCTCCGAGTCGGCGGCGAGCTGCGTCAACTGGTCGCGCTGGTCGTTGAGGATGCCGAGCAGGCGGTCGATGTCGCGCAGGGCCGGGTTGGCGCGCTTCACCGCCGCTTCGAGGTCGGCGCCGCGGCCGGCGAGGCCCGCGCCGAGTTCGTTGAAGATGAGACGGAAGCGCTGGGCGTAAGGCAGTTTGTTGATGTCGTTGATCAGGTCTGGGTCGACGCTGGTGCTGTTGTTCTCCAAGGGCAGCAGCAGCTCGCCCGCGCCCGGCTGGCCCTTGGGGATCTCTTTCAGCGCCGGCGCCGGGGGCGTGCCGGGGGCGCGGGGCAGCGTCGGGCGGCAATCGACGAACTTCTCGCCGATCAGCGACTGCGGGCGGATCAGGCAGCTGGCGTCGCTGCGGAAGTCCTGGAAGCCCGGGTCGGTGATCTTCATCACGATCACCGCCTTGCCGCTCACCGCCTTTTCCTTGCCGCCTTCGTAGCTGTCGACCTCGCCCGGCAGCGTCACCCCGACCGATTCGATTTCGCCGACGTTGGCGCCGGCGACGCGCACCTGCTCGCCCTTGACCATGAAGCCGCCGTTGTCGAAGATCGCCCGCACGACGTAGTCGCTGCTGCCGCTGCTGCCGGAAAAGAGCAGCACGACCAGAACGACTGCCGCCGCGACCACCACTCCGATGGCAAGGGTTTTCCTCATGGGCCGGGGGGCGCGTCGGCCGGGTTGCAGTCGGACGTGGTCACGCCGGAACCGGAGTGCGGAGGTTCGACGAAGGGACTGGAGCCGTCGGCGGCGGGCTGGCTGGCACCGCCCGGGCAGGGCCGCTTGACGCCAGCCGATTCGCCGAAGGCTTTGTACTGGTCTTCGGGGGGGATCGGTTTGAGTTCGCGGCTTTCCTGGTCGTATTCGAAGAGGTTGAGGTCGCTGAAGCTGCTGCGCACGTAATGGCCGTTGCCGTCGTAGGGAGCGCTGACCTGGCCGAGGCGGGCGAAGCCGTTGAAGAGGTCGGGGGTGTAGGCGCGGATGAAGTTGAGGTTGGGCTGGAAGGCGGTGATCGCAGCTTCGGAATGCGGGAAGGCCTTGCCAGCCCGCTGCTGCACCGCGGGCAGGGTGGCGAGCAGTTCGGCCGTGTCGTTGGCGAAGCCCTTGCGGTTCACCGTCAGGCGCAAGTTCTTGAAGACGGGTACCGCCTTCGAGAGGACCGGGCGCAGTTCGCCGAGGAATGGCGCCAGTTCCTTGGTCGCTGTACGGGAGGTTTCGATCAGCGGTTCGACGTCGTCGAGGGCGGCGCGCAGGTTGACGAAGGTCGTGTTGGCCTGGCGGAAGGTCGGCGGCAGCAGCTTCAGGCTGTTGCCGAGGGCGACGTTCTGGCTGGCGATCGCACCGAAGGCTTCGCTGGCGTTGCCGATCGCGCTGGAGAGCTCCTGGCCGCGTTCCGAGACCGCCGTGCCGAGCTTGCTCGAGCTGACCAGGAAACGCGAGAAGAGCCGTTCGTCAGCGGTGAGATCGTGGGCGAAGGCGCTGGCGCGGTTGAGACCCACTCCCAGGTATTTGAAGGTTGCATTGGCCGTCTTGCCAGCGCCCGCGTAGTTTTCGGCGTTGCCCTGGATGAACTGCGACAGCGCCCGCCGTACGGGAGCGGGGAAAGTGTTGAAGAGCTGGTCGATATCGACCGGGGTCGTGGTCGAAGCAAGGCCCAGCGTCGCGTCTTCGCCGAGCGCCGGATTGCTGTTGGGGCCGGGACTGATCGAGACGTAGTGGTTGGCGACACCGGAAAGCGAGGTTGCGCGGATCGTCGCCGTCGTCCCCTCGTGCAGCTCCTGGCTGACGCTGACCACGACCTTGGCGAGGTTGTCGTCGGTCAGCTCGATGCTTTCGACCGAGCCGACCGGCTGGCCGCCGACCAGCACCTGGTTGTCGGGCACCAGCTGGCTGGCGTTCTGGAAGAGCAGGTTGTACTTGTGTTCGCCGCTGCCGCTGAAGAAGATCACGTAGCCGAGGGCAAGAACGACGATGCCCAGCACCGCCACCGCCGCAATCCGCGCGGGGGAGGTCCCCCGGCCTTTCGCCGAGCTACTGTCCTCGCCTGAAGAGTTGGCAGCCACGGATCGTCGCTTGCGGTTCCCCGGCCTCCGATCCGGTGGAACGGCTGCAGAATCGTATCCGAGCGGCCCCCCGCCACCGCCGCAGAAAGCGGGGACTTAACTGGAATTCAACGAGTCCCCTGAGCGCTAAAAACCGCTGCTCAGACGTTGAGTCGGGGCAGCATCCGCTGCAGCGGTCCGGGCAGCCACCAGACCCGGTCGCCGATCAGCAGCATCAGGGCCGGCAGGAGGACGATGCGAACCACGGTGGCGTCGAGGATCACCGCCACCGTCAGGCCGATGCCGATCTGGCTCACGGTGGCGATCGGCGCCCCGGCGAAGGCGATGAAGACGGCCATCATGATCACCGCGGCACCGGTGATCACGCGTGCGGTCTTTTCCAGGCCGAACTCGATCGCGGCGGCGTTGTCGCCGTGCTCGTCGTAGTGCTCGCGCATGCGCACGAGCAGGAATACGGCGTAGTCGATCGAGAGGCCGAAGACGATGCCGAAGATCATCACCGTGCTGACCGCGTCGATATAGGTCCGGCCTCCGAGCGGCCAGCCGTCGGGCACGTTGGTCAACAGCATCAGGACGCCGAATGCGACGCCCACCGAGGCCATGTTCAGACCGATTGCGATTGCCGCCAGGGGAAGCGAGCGCAGGACGAGGACGAGGACGAGGAAGGTGGCGAGGGTGATCGCCGCGATCACGACCGGGATCTTGTCCTTGGTCACTTCGCTGAACGTGTTGAGCGTGGCCGGGCCGCCGGTGACGCCGGTCTTGAGGCCGGCTTCCTTGCTCAGGGCGCTCGCCTCCGCGTCGAGCTTCTTGTTCAGCGCGATCGAGCCCGTCGAGTTGAGCGGGTCCTTGGGAATCACGGTCAGCGTCGTCGCCTGGCCGCCGTGCTGGAGGGAGACCGCTTCGTTGGCGCGTTCGTTCAGCTCGCCGCGGGTGCCGTCGAGGGACGAGAGGACGAAGTAGCCGGAGTCGAAGATCCCGGGGCTCGTGTCGCGCAGCCGGTCGATGCGGCGTTCGAGGTTTTCGCCCTGGGACTGAACCCGCACGGCGATTCGCTTGGCACCGCTTTCGACTGGATAGGAGCGCGAATAGAATTCACCCAGCCGGTGCTCCAGTTCGGTCGTCCCGCCGGTCAGCCGGGCGAGGCCGGCTACCAGCTCTTCGGCACCGTCCTGGAAGGGGCCGAGCTGGTTCAGTTCCTTGCTCAGTTCGCGATCGAGCTTGTCGCTGCCGGCGGCAAGTTCCTTGCTGCCCTTTTTGATTTCTTCGAGCCCTTCGAAGAGTCGTTTGGCGGCGGCCGCGACCTGGCGCATCTGTCCCAGCGTGCTCTGCACCCAGCGTTTTAGTTCTTCGGCTTCGTGGGTTTCCTGTTCGAGCGTTTCGCCGAGTTTTGCCAGTTCGCCCGGCACGGCTCCCGCCACGGCCGCCGCCTGGCGCAGGGCGTCCAGGGCAGTGGCGTAGTTGGGGTCGGTCTTGCCGACGGTCATGCCTTCGACCTGCTGCAGCGCCTGATTGACCTCTTCGCTGCTCGACTGCGCGTTGGCCTGGATCGGCGGGACCTCTTCCTTCGAGATCTTCTTCAGCGAGCGCGCGAGCCGCTTCGAGCGCGAATAGCCGTTGGCGTTGAAGTTGGGGACCAGGTCGTGGGTCGCGAACTTGAGTTGCAGGGCGCCCAGCGCCGCCCTTTCGTTGGCGTGAGCGAGCTGCTTGTTGCCCTTCGCGACCTGGTCGAGCGCGCCGATCGCTTCCTGGCTGCCGGCGGCGGCCTGCCCGACCCCGGTTGCGATTTGGACCGCGCCTTCTTCCGCCCGGCCCGACCCTTCCGCCAGCAGCCCGGCGCCCGCCGTGGCGCGCGATAGGCCGTTGCGAATCGCGCCGACGCCGTTGGAGAGGCGGTCGAGGCCATTGCTCAGCCGCCTGACGTTGGCGACGGGACCGGTTTCGCCATTGGAGGCGAGAAGGCCGGAAAGGCCTTTCTGCAGGGGCTTGACCGCGCCGGTCAGCTGGCTCGGCCCGATCACGCTCTGCACGCCTGGCGTGTTGGCGAGGCGGCTCTGCCACTTGGTCAGGACGTCCAGCGTCGATTCTTCCGTGATCGGCCCGGTCGGCGTCGCGGCCACCATCACGTAGGGCGCTTCCAGCCCGCCGCCAGCCGATTCTTCGATCAGTTCGGCGTCTTCGCGCGCGGGGTCGTCTTTGGGCAGCTGGCCGATGCTGAAGGGCCCGGTTTTGAGCGCCAGCGCGGGCGCCGCCAGGAGCAGGACCACGACCCCGATCACTGCCGCCACCGGTGCCGGGTGGCGCAGGGCGGCGGCGACGAGCGTCATCAGGCGGGAGCGCTCGCCGTTGGGTGCCGCGCCGATCCGCCAGCGATCGAGGTTGGGGCCGATGATCACCAGGACCGACGGGCCGATCAGGGTGGCGATCAGGGCGGTCAGCGTGACCACCATGGCCAGGGTCCCGGCGAGCGAAACGAGCAGGGCCCCGGGAACGACGAAGATGGCGACGACCATCGAGAGGACGAGCGTGCTGGCGGCGAAGACGACGGTGCGAGCGGCCGTGCGCCGCGTCGTCCAGGCGGCCGTGAGTGGATCCGCCCCGCTTGCCAGCTCTTCGCGGAAGCGCGAGACCATCAGCAGCGCGTAGTCCACCCCGAGCGCGAGGCCGAGCATCGAGCAGACGGTGAGAGCGAGGGCGCTGACGTCGAAGAAATGGGTGAGCAGGGCCAGCAGCCCGCGCGAGGAAAGCACCGAGAGGGCGCCGAATCCGAGTGGCACCGCCGCCGCGATCGGCGAGCGGAAGACGAGCAGCAGCACGACCAGCAGCACCGGCAGGGCGATCAGCTCCGCCCTCTCGGTGGCGGAGATCGATTCGTCCTCGATTGCCCGCGAGAGGGTGGCTACGCCGGTTTGGGTGCCTTTGACCGGCGCGTGGATCTGCTTTTCGAGGGTTTCGTTGAGCAGCGGCACCTTGTCGTCGACCGCTTCGTTGTTGCCGACGTGGAAGTCGAGCAGGATGAAGGCGTGCGTGGGGGACGGCCGCAGGCGGCTGACAGCGCCTTCGTCCCAGGGGGAGAGCGTCGTCACCTTCGGATCGCGCCGCAGCGCCCGGATCAAGGCCGGCCCCTGTTCGTCGAGCTCCTTCGGCGGGCCCTGGAGGAAGACGACGAAGGGAGCCGATTCGCCGAAGTATTCGTTCAGCATTTCGGTCGCGTGCGCCGTCTTCGTGCCGCTGATTTCGATCGTGCTCGGGTTGAGCCGTTCCTCGAGGCTGAAGCCAAAGATCGAGAGGAAGGCGACCACGACCAGGCCGGCGAGCAGCGTTCGCTTGGGATGGCGCAGCACCAGCGGCGCGCGCTTCTCCTTCTCGCGATCGCGATCAGCGCGCGGGTCGTCGCTCCGCCCCCTGCTCCTCCTCACAGGCACGGACACAGTTTGGCGGGCCGGGCGGCCGTGTGGGGCGACGGTTGCGGAAGACTGTGTTAAGCCGCACGAGCCAGCCCGAGGGACGCGGCGCGCTAGCCTGGTCTGCGGAGGAGATCTTTGAGACGTCTTCTGGCAGTTGGGGGGTTGGTCTGCTGCGTGCTCTTTGCGGGCGGCGCGAACGCCGCCATGGTCAAGATCGGCAATTTGGTTCTGACCGCCGACGGCGGCTACCAGCCGAACATCCTTCCCCGCCGCTCCTACGAGCCGATCAAATTCGACGGGCACGCCGACCTGAGGCTGATCGGCGGAGGCGTGCCCGCCCCGTTGCAGCAACTCGTCCTCGAATTCGACCGCGATGGCCGTCTCGCCACCGCGGGGCTGGCCGTTTGCCAGCCGTCCTCGCTGCAGGAAGTGACTCCGCAGGAAGCGCGCGCCCGCTGCCCCAACGCGATCGTCGGGACTGGCAGCGCGACCGCCCTGATCGATCTCGATGGCCAGCCACCGCTGGCGGCGAGCTCGCCGATCACCCTTTTCAACGGACCCCGGCAGGGAGGCAAGCCGACGGTGGTCCTGCACGCGCGGCCGACGGTGCCCGCGGCGCAAAACATCGTGATCACGATCCCAATCGAAAAGCGCGGCGGGCTCTACCGTTACCGGGCGACCGTCGACGTGCCGCCGATCGCCGGCGGCCGCGGATCCCTCGTCCACGTCGATGCCACGGTCGGCAGGCGCTACCGCTCCGGCGGGAAGGAACGCAGCTATGTCTCGGCCCGCTGCGGCGACGGCATCTTCCGCACCCACGGGCGCTTCACCCTCGCCGGCGGCTTCGTCATCGACGGCAGCGTCGAAAAGGCCTGCACCGTTCGATAGGGCGGCGGAGCCTCCCCAAAGCCCCGCCTTCCTATACTTGCCTGCCCCGGGCCGTTAGCTCAGTTGGTAGAGCAGGAGACTCTTAATCTCAAGGTCGCTGGTTCGAGCCCAGCACGGCCCACTCCGCGCCCAGTTCTCCTGGGCATTGGGGCGCCTATTCGCCGAGCCCGCTAGGGCTTCCCGAGAGTCCGCCAAGGGGGTTTTCCAGGCGTTCTTTGCCCTGTTTCTCTTCTTCCTTGGCAACCGCCTTTTTCTGTGCTTCGAGAGCCTTGCCCCGTTTGCGGAATTCGGTCATCTGCTTGCCGATTTCTTTCGCTTCGGACTTGCTCGCCGCCTTGGCTTCGGCTTCCTTGACCGCCTTGTCGCCCGCGGCAAAATTGCCCGAGTAGTACTCGTAGATGGCAAGGTTCGTCAGCGAATTGATCGTCGGCTGGGCTTCGGCCGCAATGCGCTGCGCTTTGGCCGCACCGTTGAGGTTTTCGGTCACTTCTTCGAACGAAGTCGAATTCTGGGCGAGCCCGAAGTAGCCCTGGGAGACGAGCGTCGCGACACCCGCTTTCGGTTCTTCGCTCTGCTTCAGGTAGGCAGCCCAGGCTTCAACCCCGCGCTGGAGTTCCTGGCGCCCTTCCTGCGTGTAGATGGCTTCCCCGCTTTCGGGATCGACTTCCGTGAGGCTTTTCGCGGCTGAGAGCCGCTGCCGGGTCAAGGCAGCCAGCAGGACTTCGCTTTCAGGTTCCCGCACCAGCTTTTCTTCGATCTTTTCCGCCTGTTCCTGCAGGACCTTGGCGGCGTTGGTGGTGCTGCCGTTGCCGACCAGGTTGCCGATGTTGAAGGGACCGACGACGAGGAAGAGGGAGGCGCCCATCAGCAGCGCGAGGATCGCGTAGACGACGCGGACGACGTGCTTCCGCCGTCCCCGGATGTCGAACAGCATCCGTCGCTCGCCTTCCTTTGCCACCTGCTCTCACCGTTCCTGAGTCGAGGGCCTTGCCATTCCTCCCGCTGCCTTCGGCGTACCGAAAGCACGAGCGATCAAGATACTCAACTCGAACAGAACAAGCAGGGGGACCATCTCCAAAAGCATCGAGACGGGGTCGACGCCCGGCAGGGCGGCGGCGACGATCGCGATGATCAGATACGCGTAACGGCGGTTCCCGGCGATCTGGTCGGCGCTGGCGATGCCGAGCCGGGTGACGGCGAGAATCGCCAGCGGCAGCTGGAAGACGACGCCGCCGGCCAGCATCGTGGTCGAGAAGAAGCTGTAGTAGTCGCGCGCCCGCACCTGGATGTTGAACTGGCTTTCGTTGAAGCCGAGCAGGAACTTGACCGCGGCCGGCATCACGACGAAGTAGGCGAAGGCGATGCCGGCGAGGAAGAGGACCGGGGCGAGCAGCAATATCGGCAGGACGACGCGACGCTCGCGCTCACTGAAGGCGGGCAGCACGTATGCGTAGAGCTGGTACAGCAGGACCGGCATCGAGAGCACCAGGGCGCCATAGGCGGCGACCGTGAAGGTGATCGTGAAGGGCTCGGCGACGCCGAAGGTGATCAGCTGCTTGTGGTTGCTGGGCAGCGGCCCCGCCGCGATTTCGAGCAGCAGGTGGTTTTGCCAGAAGCAGAGGGCGAGGGCGACTCCGATGACGACGAGGCAGATGACGATGCGCGTGCGCAGCTCGTCGAGATGCTCGACGAGCGTCAGCTGGTCCTCGTGGGAAACCGGCCTCATCCGGGCCAACGAAGGCTCCTAGCGCTGGTCGTGAGCGATCGTCTCGCCCTCCTCGGCTCCCTTGCCGACGGGGGGCTTCGGTGCTTCGATCGCCTCGCTGCGCTCCGGCTCGTGATCGGGGGTCTCACCGCTGACCGAGCCGCGGAACTCGCGGATGCCTTTGCCGAGCGAGCGGCCCAGCTCCGGCAGTCGTTTCGGCCCGAAAACGACGAGGGCGATGATCAGGACGATCGCGAGCTCGAGAGGTCCAATGTTTGGCATTGCCCCATGGTAACGGCCGCCCCGCTCGATCGGATCACATTTCGCCTCACATCTAATTGGGGCGGTCTCCTACCCGGTAATCGTGCTTTCTCGCGTCTTTACGCGAAAGTGCGGATGGATCGATCGCCTCGCGGGTTCGATAGTGCAGGCATGAGAGACGGGAGCGCCAGCCAGACCGAGACCACCGTCGCCCTCCACGTCTGCCCGCGCTGCAGCTCGGCCCTGGTTCAGCCGATCTCCTGGGAGCAGGCCGGGGATCGCGGCCACTGGCGCCTCTGGCGCCGCTGTCCCGAGTGCGACTGGCGCAGCGAGGAGATCCACGCCGAAGACGCGATCGACGCCTTCGACGAAGAGCTCGACCTCGGCACCCGCGCCCTTTGCGACGTGCTGAAAGCGCTCGAGCACGAGAACATGCAGTTCGTCGCCGACACCTTCGCCGCCGCCCTCGAGGCCGATCTGATCACGGCCGACGACTTCCGCTAGCGCGGCTAGGAGTAGCGCTGCACGACGCCGTCGGCGACGAGGCCAAGCAGCTGCCGCTGCTCGGCGTCGAAGTCGTCCGAGGCGAGCTTCCGCTTCGCCGCCGCGACCATCTCCAGCGCCCTGGCGCGGACCCGGTCGAGAGCGCCGGTGGCGGCAATGCGATCGCAGAGGCCCTCAGCCGTGCCGGCGTCGAGGCCGTGCAGGTCGACCTGCCGCAGCTCCGGGTCCTGCTCGGCGGCGAGGATCAGCGGCAGGGTCACGGTGCCATCGAGCAGGTCGGTGCCCCGTGCCTTGCCGGTGCGCTCGGCCGGGCCGGAGACGTCGAGCACGTCATCGAGGAGCTGGAAAGCGAGGCCGATCTCAGCGCCGAACTCACCCAGGGCGGCCGACTCCCGGCCCATCAAGCAAGCGCAGCGGAAGAGGGTGGCTGTCTTGAGGCGGCAGCGCTCCAGATAGCGCTGTTCGGAGATGCCGGTGTCGAAAGCATCCTGGCGCTGGGCCAGCTCTCCCTCCGCCAGGGCAACCGAGGCGGCCGCGAGCAGGGCGACGGTGTCGGTGTCGCGGTGCGCGGCAAGCAAGGCGAAGGCGCGCGAGAAGAGCAGGTCGCCCACCGCGATCGCCTGGGCGGCGCCGGAGCTGGCGAATACGGTGGGAACACCGCGGCGCAAGGGCGCGTCGTCGAGGACGTCGTCGTGCACCAAGGTCGCCATGTGAACGAGCTCGATCGCGGCGGCGGCGCGCACGTGCTCATCGCCCCCGCCGGTGCCGGCGCAGAGCAGCACGAGCAGGGGGCGAAGCCGCTTGCCCCCGGCGGTGAGCGTGGCCTCCGCACCGGCGGCAAGCAGGTCGCCGAAGCCGCCATTCTGCGCCCGCAGCACCTCCTCGACCTGCCCCAGGCGGGCCGGCAGCCAGCGGCTCGAGGCGTCGAGGACCGCGGTGACGGGTGGTGGTACGGCGGAGGGCCGGGTCACCCGCGGATGCCGCTGTGGATCGCGATGATCCCCCCGGCGAGCACGGTCCAGCGAATGCGCTCGATACCCGCGTCGTGCATCAGCTCCGCCAGGCGATGGGGGTTGGGGAAGCTGCGCACCGACTCCGGCAAGTAGGTATAGGCCTCCGAGTCTTCGGAAAAGCTGCCGAGCAGCGGCACGATGCGATCGAACCAGAGCGAGAAGAAGGTCGAGAGCGGCGGCCGGGTGGGCTGGGTGATCTCGAGCACGACGAGCCTCCCCCCCGGGCGCAGCACCCGCGCCATCTCGGCCAGCCCCCGCTCCAAATCCGCCAGGTTGCGTACGCCGAAGCCGACCGTAACGGCGTCGAAGCGCCCGGCGTCGTAGGGCAGGCTGAGGGCGTCAGCCCACTCGAAGCGGACGCCGTCGGTGCCGCGATCGCGGGCCTTCTCGCGGGCGAGGTCGAGCATCGGCTCGGAGAAATCGCAGCCGACCACGTGCCCTCCCGGTGCCACCCGGCTGGCCAGCTCGAGCGTGAGATCGCCGGTGCCGCAGCAGATATCGAGCGCCGATTCGCCCGGCTCCAGCTCGGCCCGCTGGGCGGCGCGCTCGCGCCAGCGGTGGTGCAGCCCCGCCGTCATCACCGAGTTGAGCGCGTCGTAGCGGCCGGCGACGCGGTCGAACATTCGGTTGACCTGCCCGGCGAACTGGGCGGAGTCGCGCGAGGGCTTGGTGGTTCCGGCCATCAGGCCCCAGGCTATCGGCCCGCTCTAGTTGAGCGAGGAGAGGAAGTCGGCGAGCTCGTTGAGCTTCTTCGGCGGCAGGTCGCGGAAGGAGGGCATGATGCCCGGGCCGATCTCGATCGAGCGGATGATCGCGGCGCGCGGAATGCGCTGGGCGATGTGGGTCAGTTCGGGACCCGGGCCGTTGTTGCCGTTCTCGCCCAGCTTGTGGCAGGCCAGGCAGCCCGAGCCGGCGACCACCTCCTTGCCGGCTTCGTATTGGGGTGCCACCTTCATGTCGATCTCGGTCGGGGAGCCGCCGGTCGCGCCGAGGAAGGTGAGGTAAGCCATCGCGATGATCGTCAGGATCCCGGCGGTGGTCGCGATTGGGCGGCGGATCGGGTTGCGCTCCGGGCCGCGGTCGTAGAACGGCAGCAGCAGGAGCAACACCATGCAGATCGTGGGGACGCCGATGGTGGCGATCGGGACCAGCTCCGGAGGCTTGATCACGCGCAGGAGCTCGAAGAGGAAGAAGAAGTACCACTCGGGGCGCGGCACGTAGGTGGTCGAGGTCGGGTCGGCCTTGGGACCCTGCTCGGCGCCGAGCACGACCGCCATCAAGATGATCACGCCGACTACGGCGAGCATCATCGCCGAGTCCTTGAGCACCGCGTAGGGGAAGAAGGGCTTGCCCTTCTTCTTCAGCAGCTCGTATTCCTCGAGGTATGCCTGCTTGTCCGTGGGCTTCATGCGCCTGCCGAAGCTCCGTTGCGTGGGGCGGCGCCGTTGCCCTCCACTCCAGCGTCGAGCTGGGAGACGGGAGCCGCGACTTTCGGCTTGTCGGCTTTGAGCCAGGGCGGCGCCGTGGTGCCCAGCTTGACCACGAGGTACAGGTGAGCGCCGATCATCGCGATGATCGCCCCGGGAACGAGCAGCATGTGGATCGCGTAGAAGCGCGAGAGCGTCGTCGCCCCCAGCTCCGGCCCGGCGCGCAGGAAGTCGCTCAGGTAGGGCCCGATGACGGGACCGGTGCCGTTGATGTTGATGCCGACGATCGAGGCCCAGTAGGAGCGCTGGTCGAAGGGCAGCAGGTAGCCGGTGAAGGCCATCGTCATCGTCAGGATCAGCAGTACGACGCCGATCACCCAGTTGAGCTCGCGCGGGTACTTGTAGGCGCCGAAGAAGAAGGTGCGGCCCATGTGCAGGAAGACCAGGATCACCATCACGCTCGAGCCCCACTTGTGCATGCCGTGCACTAGCTGGCCGAGGAAGACGTCGTTATTGATGTGGGCGATCGAGGCGTAGGCCTGGGTCGTCGAGGGCGTGTAGTACATCGCCAGGAAGACACCGGTGATCGCCTGGGAGATGAAGGCGATCAGCGTGGCGGAGCCGAGCGTGTAGAACCAGTTGGTCCCCTTTGGCACCTTGCGGTAGAGCATCCCGGTGAGGAAGCCCGTGGCCGCGGTGCGCTGGTCGACCCAGGCGAGGACGTCGGCGGGGGCCTCCACCGCGCGGTCGGCGAGGCGCTTGGCGTCCGAGGGGCGCTCCGGCGGCGACGTCTTCAGGTCGGCGGGGGCAGGGCCCTTGGCGCCATTGCTCGCACCCGGCTTGGCCGGCTTGCGCAGCGGGGCGGGAATGAGGGAATCGAGCTTCATCGGCTAGCTCACGGGGGTGGGAAGGTGGACGGGCGCGGCGGGTAGAGATATTCCCAGACCCCGCCGGTGAACTCGCCGGGGTCGCGGGCGCGGACGGGCTCCAGCTGCGAGGTGACGCTGTAGCGGGGGCCGACCTCGACCTGGCCCTTGCGGACACGGGTCTGGAACTGGTCGAGCGGGCGCACCGGCGGGCCGCCGATCCGCTTGCCCTGGAAGTCGTAGACGCCGCCGTGGCAGGGACAGATGAAGTTGCCCGCTGCCTCGACGAAGCGGACCGGGCAGCCGAGGTGGGCGCAGCGGTTGGAGACGGCGACGAACTTGCCCGGTTCCTCGCCCAGCTGCTTCGAGCTCTTGCGGATGTAGGCGGTGGTCTTGCCGGCGTCGCCGATCGACTCGGTTTCGGTGAAGACGACCTGGCGGTAGGTGTCTTCGACGAAGTCGTTGACCGGGCCGACCACCTCCCAGCGTTCCTTGCCGCGGTGGAAGATCGGCGCCACCGCGAAGCCGACGGCGGGCAGGACGATCGCGGCGCCAGCCACACCGCCGAGGCCCTGCACGGCAACCGTGAAGGCCTTGCGGCGAGTCATCGACTCGCCCTCGAAATAGCCGGGTGGCTCGGGTGCCGGCCGCTCGGGCCTGCCGGTCGCCTCGGCCCCGTTCTGCTTGTCCGCGTCGTCGCTCAACTCAAACCTCTAGGAGAAAGGGAGTCTATTGACTCACGCCGCTGGGAGGTCGCCATGGTCGCGTCCCCCTACCGCAAGCGCGGCTGCGCGCCAGAGTGCTGGGACTTCCCCGGCCCGCCCCTCGGTGTGCATCTGGGCGCAGCGGCCGATCAACTCGGAGAGCACCGCGACCGCCTCGGCGTCGCCCAGGGCGGCCAGGCGCTGGATGCCGAGCGCGTACAGGTAGTCGCCGGCGAGCAGGGCGAGATCCCGGTCATGGCCGCGCAGCAGCCGGGGCTCCCCGTAGTGGAGGAGGTAGCCCTCACGCACCGACTCGACCACCAGCGCGTACTCGCCCGGCGACGAGGCAGAGCGGGGCCCGAGCGCCGCGAGCAGGCCGAAGACCGGCCGCTCGACCGGATCGACCACGTGGGACGAGATCGGAGTCCCCCCCGCTCTCAGGCCCGCGGCAAGGCGCTCGAGCGCCTCGTTGGGGTGGGCGGGCGCGGCCGCGCTCTTCACAGCGCCACCGCAAGCGACTCGGCGGCGGCCTCGAGCGTGCGCTCGATCGCCTCCTCGTCGTGGGCGAGCGAGACGAACCAGGCCTCGAACTGCGAGGGCGGCGGGTAGATGCCGCGCTCGAGCATGGCGCGGCAGAAGCGGGCGTGGGCCTCGAGGTCGCAGGCGGCTGCGGCGGCGAAGTCCCCGACCGGCACAGGGCTGAAGAAGAGCGTGACCAGGCCGCGCACGGCCGCGACCTGCAGCGGTCGGCCCCGGGCGAGCTCGCCGAAACCGGCCGCGAGCCGCTCGGTCGATTGGCCGAGGCGCTCGTAGGCCGCGGCGTCGAGCTGGCGCAGGGTGGCAAGGCCCGCCGCGGTGGCGAGCGGGTTGCCCGAGAGCGTGCCCGCTTGGTAGACGTCTCCCGCCGGGGCGACCCGCTCGAGCAGCTCGCGCGGCCCGGCGAAGGCGGCGGCGGGCAGGCCCCCTCCGAGGACCTTGCCAAGCACGGTCAGGTCCGGCTCGATGCCGAACAGCTCCTGGGCGCCGCCGGCGGCAACGCGAAAGCCGGTGATCACCTCGTCGAAGACCAGCAGGGCACCGGCCGCGCGGGTGGCGCTTGCCGCCGCCTCGAGGAAACCCTCCGCGGCCGAAACGACGCCCATGTTCGCCGCGACCGGCTCGAGGATCACAGCCGCGACCTCGTGCTCGGCCAAGGCCCGCTCGAGAGCGCCCCGATCGTTCCAGGGCACGACTACCGTCCCAGCCGCCTGGGCCGCGGTGACTCCCGGCGTCGCCGGCAACGCCAGGGTGGCGATGCCGGAACCCGCCTCGGCGAGGAGCCCGTCGGAGTGGCCGTGGTAGGCGCCGGAGAACTTGACCACGACCTCACGGCCCGTGACGGCGCGGGCAAGGCGGATCGCGCTCATCGCCGCCTCGGTGCCGGAGCTGGTCATGCGGACCATCTCGGCGGACGGGACGCGGGCGGCGACCTCCTCGGCCAGCTCCACCTCGGCGGCGGTGGCGGCACCGAAGCTGGTGCCGCTGGCGGCGGCGGTCTCGACCGCCGCGACCACGCGGGGATGAGCGTGACCGAGGATCAGCGGACCCCAGGAGCCGACCCAGTCGACGTAGCGGTTGCCGTCGACGTCGACGGTTTCGCAGCCTTCCCCCCGCTCGAGGAAGATCGGCTCGCGCTCGATCTGGCGCATCGCCCGCACCGGCGAGTTGACGCCGCCGGGCAGGACCTGCAGCGCGCGGCGGTAGAGCTCCGCCGAGCGCTCGTGGCTAGGAATGCTCTTCCTCCCAGCGCCGGTACTCGTCGGTGAAGTAGTGCAGGCGGATCTTCTTGTACTCGGTCGAGGAGTAGAGGGTGGCGCGGTCGGCGGGGCCCATGCCGCACTCGGCGGCGATCGAGTCGAGGATCGCGTCGCACTCCTCCTTGGAGCGGCCGTGGGCCATCGTGAAGACGCTGTAGGGCCAGTCCTCGTAGGTGGGCCGCTGGTAGCAGTGGGAGATGCCGCGAAAGGAGGCCATGCGCCGGCCGGTCTCCATGATCTCGTCCTCGGGCACCTTCCAGACGCCCATGCCGTTGGCCGAGAAGCCGGCGCGGCGGTGAAAGAGGATCGCGGCGACGCGGCGCAGCAGCTTGCGGTCGACCATGGTGCCGAGATGCTCGAGCAGGGCCTCGGTGCTCATCCCGACCTCGGCCGCGGCGGCGTCGTAGGGACGCTCGGTCGCCTCCATCGGTCCCTGCAGGGCACGGATCACGGCGATGTCGCGCTCGTCATAGGGCTGCGGCTCGAGCTCGCGCGGCGGCGCGGCCTCGACCGCGCTGGCGAGGGTCTCGGTGCCCTTCTCCATCTCCAGGTTCATGTTGATCTTGAAAAGGGTCAGGGTCGGCAGCTCGCGCATCGACTCGGCGCCGGTCTCGCGCATCAGCACCTCGAGCGTGCCGGCCAGGCCGAGCTCGGAGTCGGGCGGGGTGGCGATCGTGAACCAGAGGTTGAAGTCGTGCGTGCGCAGGTAGTTGTGCGAGACGCCCGGGTGCGAGTTGACGACCTGGGCCGCCCGCTGCGGGTGCTCGGAGTCGACCTTGGCGGCGACCAGCATCGACTCGTAGCCCAGCGCCCGAGTGTCGAAGATCGGCGTGATCTCGCGGATGATGCGGCCCTCGAGCAGGCGGTTGGTGCGGGCCAGCACGTCGTCGAGCTCCAGCTCGGCCTCGGAGGCGACGAGGGCGAAGGGCTCGGGGTCGAGCGGGAAGCTCGACTGCAGCAGGTTCATCAGCCGCTTGTCGGTCTCGTCGAGCGGGATCGCCGAGCCGTCCTTGCGCGAGCGAGCCTTCGACTGCGGGACCTTTACCGAAGCCATGCGGCGGCCTCCTTGGCGTAGTAGGTGACGATCGCGTCGGCGCCTGCGCGGCGGATCGAGGTCAGCGTCTCCAGCACGGCGGCGCGCTCGTCGATCCAGCCCCGCTCGGCCGCCGCCTTGAGCATCGAGTACTCGCCGGAGACGTGGTAGGCGGCAACCGGCGCGCCCGTCGCCTCTTTGACCCGGCGCACGACGTCGAGGTAGGGCGTGGCCGGCTTCACCATCAGCATGTCGGCGCCCTCTTCGAGGTCGAGCTCGGCCTCGCGCACCGCTTCGGCGGCGTTGGCGGGATCCATCTGGTAGCCGCGGCGATCGCCGAACTCCGGCGTCGAGGAGGCCGCGTCGCGAAAGGGCCCGTAGAAGGCGGAGGCGTACTTGGCGCTGTAGGCGACGATCGGCACCCCCGCGTGGCCCTCCTCGTCGAGCTGGTGGCGGATCGTGCCGACCCGGCCGTCCATCATGTCGCTGGGGGCGACGGCGTCGGCGCCGGCCTCGGCGTGGGAGATCGCGGTCTTGGCCAGCAGCTCGACCGTGATGTCGTTGTCGACCTCGCCGTCGCGGACGAAGCCGCAGTGGCCATGCGAGGTGTACTCGCAGAGGCAAACGTCGGTGATCACGATCAGTTCCGGGTGCGCCTCCTTCAGCGCGCGCACCGCCATCTGCACGACGCCCTCGTCGTCGTAGGCGCCGGAGCCGGTCTCATCCTTGCTCGCCGGCACCCCGAAGAGCAGCACGGCGCCGATGCCGGCGCTGGCGATCTCGGTCGCCTCGGCAACCAGCTCGGAGATCGAGAAGCGCTCGACGCCGGGCATCGAGTCGACGCCCTCGCGCACGTTCTCGCCGGCGACCACGAAGAGCGGCTGGATCAGATGGCGTGCCGAAAGCTCCGTCTCACGAACCAAACCGCGGAGAGCCTCCGTGCGGCGCAAGCGCCGCATGCGAGTGGAGGGGAAAGGCATTGCTTTCGCGAGTTTAGGGGAGGAGCACAAGCCGCAGACAACATCCCCGGCAAGTTGCTGCGGTTAGCTTTCCGCGCATGGAGGCGCGGGGGCTGGTCAAGCGCTACGGGGACCGCGAGGCGTTGCGGGGGGTCGACCTGAGCGCGGAGGCCGGCGAGCTGGTCGCGGTCATCGGGCCAAACGGGGCCGGGAAGACGACGCTGCTCTCGATCCTCGCCGGGATCGCCAAGCCCGACGGCGGCGAGGTCAAGGTGCCACGCGGCGAGGTCGGCTGGGTGCCCCAGCAGGCGGCGCTCTACCGGCGCCTGACGGTGGAGGAGAACCTGCTGCTGTTCGCGCGGCTGGAGAAGCACGAGGACCCGCAGCGCTCCACCAGCGAGATGCTCGAGCTGACCGGGCTGGGGGAGCGGCGGGGGGAGATCGTCGCGCGGCTCTCCGGCGGCAACCAGCAGCGGATCAACATCGCGATCGGGCTGCTGGCCCGGCCGTCGGTCCTGCTGCTCGACGAGCCCAGCGTCGGCCTCGACCCACGGCAGCGGGCGCGGCTCTGGGAGTTCGTCGTGGCGCTCGCGGCCGAGCGGGGAACGACTGTCGTCTTCTCCACCCACGACATCCAGGAGGCGGAGCGCTACGGCGGCCGCCTGTTCGTGCTCGCCGACGGGGAGGCCCTTTTCGACGGCAGTGCCGGCGAGCTGCGCGCCGCGGTCCGGCAAGAGGCGCCCGAGGCCGCTGAGCAGGACTTCGAGACCGCCTTCGTTGCCTTCCTCCACCATCGCGGGCACTGAGCGATGCGCTGGCTGCTGCTCAAGGACCTGCAGGTGCTGCGGCGCTCGCCGCTGCAGGCCGTCCTCCTGGTCGCCTACCCGATCCTGATCGCCGTCCTGGTCGGCTTCGCGATCTCGCGCTCGCCCGACGAGCCGCGGGTCGCCTTCCTCAACGAAGTCCCGGCCGATGCCCGGGTCAGCGTCGGGGAAAAGGAACTGCCGAAGATTGGCGTCGGCGACCGCATCTGCCAGCGGGTCGAGTGCGTCCGCGTCAAGGACCGGGCCGAAGCGCGCGAGGAGGTCAGCTCGGGTGACGTCCTCGCTGCCCTGATCCTGCCGGCGGACCTCGTCGACGAGATCAACTCGCTCTCGACGCCGGTGCCTGGCACGCCGGAAGTCGAGGTGATCGTCAACGAAGAAGATCCGGTCAAGGCGCGGCTGGTCAACGACCGGATCGACTCGCTGCTGACCCAGGCCAACCTGGTTATAGCCCGCAGAATCGCCAGCGAAGGAGGCAAGTTCATCGGCCTCGTCATCGACGGCGGCCAGTTCTCCGTGCTCGGCCAGGCGATCCGGATCCTCGGGCTCGGCGACACCGCGCGGATCCTGCACGCGGTGCGGGCGACGATGCCGCCGGGGCCACTGCGCAAATCGCTCGGCGAAGTCCTGCGCTTCACCACGCTCACCCGCAGCAACCTCGGCACGGCAGGGACGCTGCTGACCAGGCTCAGCCAGCCGATTGCGCTCGACAAGGAAGTGGTCAACGGCTCCTCTCCCCCGCTCGAAATCTTCGCGATCGCGGTTGCCGCCACCTTCACCCTTGCTTTCGTCACGGTCCTGCTGGTCGCCGGCTCGCTGGCGCTGGAGCGTGAGGAGAACGCTTTCCCGCGGCTGACCCGGGGACTGGTCTCCCCCTCAGCGCTGCTGGCCGAGAAGGTCCTGCTCGGAATCGGCGTCGGCCTGCTGGTGACGCTGCTGATGCTCGCCGGGCTGGCGCTCTTCGTCCCCCTGCACTGGGACCGCTTCGGCCTCTGGCTGCTGGCGATCGCCACCGGCGCGGCTGGGCTGGGTGCGGCGGGGGCGGCGCTCGGCGCGGCGGCGCGGGAGGTGCGAGCCGTTTCGCTGCTGGCTTTCATGGTGACCCTGCCGGTCGCCTTCCTCTCCCTGGTCCCAGCCGGCACCGTCGGGCCTGCGCTCAACGACGCGATCGATGTGATCACGGCGCTCTTCCCCTTCAAGCCGGCACTGCAGGCGGTGACGGGAGCGCTCGATCCCGCGGGCCCGGACCTCGGCGCCGCCCTGCTCCACCTCGCTGCCCTGATCGTCGCTTACGGGCTCCTCGCCCGCCTCGCCCTGCGCCGCTTCAGCGCCGCCTGACTAGGCGGGCGCGAGCGGGCGGCGCGGCAGGCGAGCCGAGCGGGCCTGGGAGAGAGCTGGGTCGGTGACGTTGGCGAGGACGAAGGTCTCGAGGCTCTCGTCGGGGCAGAAGAGCGCTCGCAAGCGCTCCAGCATCTCGCCCTCGCCGAGCGCCGGGAGGGATCGATTCGTCGCCTCCACCGCGGACAGCGCGACCTCCGTGTCGCTGCTGAGCAAGCAGCCGTGGCGACTGAGGTAGGCGGCCGGGCTGGCGATCGTCTCGCCGTCCTCGAGGTGGCAAGCGGCGCCCTCGACCAGGGCGGACTCGTAGTTGGGCTCGGTCGCCGAGACGAGCCCGACCTGGGCGCTGGTCATGTAGACGAGGTGGACCCGCACCCGCGTGCCGGGGCTGCGCTGCAGGGTGGCGGGCACGGCACCGTATGGAGAGATGTGGGCGGAGTAGACGACGTCGAAGTCGTCGAGCCAGGCGGGCAGGACGAGCACAGGCTGATCGCTCAGCGCCAGCTTGCGCGCCAGCACTTCGGGGCAGGCGTTGGAGCCATAGGCGAGCATCGCGGTCCGCTCGTCGCGGTCGATCTCGATCTCGTCCGGGGCGAGCGTCTCGTGCCTGAGCTGGGCGAAGGGTTCCCACGGAGCCTCGTACGGATAGCCCAGGGCGCGCTCGACCACGTCGCTCCGCTCGTTCACCCCGCACACCCTTTCGCAATTTCGCGGATAGGGTCAGGCGACCATGAGGGTGCTCTTCATCGGCGATGTGGTTGGCGGGCCCGGGCGGCGCGGGCTTGCCGCCGCGATGCCCGAGCTGCGCGAGCGCCACGCGCCGGAGCTGGTCATCGTCAACGGCGAGAACTCCGCCGGCGGCATCGGCATCACTGAGAAGACCGCGACGGCGCTTTTCGACGCCGGCGCCGACGTGATCACCACCGGCAACCACGTCTATCGCCACCGCAGCGTCTACAGCTACCTCAATCGCAGCGACCGGGTGATCCGCCCGGCCAACTATCCCTACGCCAACCCCGGTCGCGGCTACACCGTGGTCGAGGCGGGCGGGCGGCGGGCGGGGGTGATCAACCTCAGCGGCGCGGTCGGGCTGCGGGTCGCCCGCTCGCCCTTCCACGAGGTCGACAACATCCTCGAGAAAATCGAGTGCGACTTCGTCGTCGTCGACTTCCACGCCGAGGTGACCAGCGAGAAGGTGGCGATGGGCTGGCACCTCGACGGGCGCGTCGCCGGGGTGCTCGGCACCCACACCCACGTGCCGACCGCCGACGCGCGGGTGCTGCCGCAGGGAACCGCGTTCATCTCCGACGTGGGGATGACCGGGTCGCGGACCAGCGTGCTCGGGGTGAAACCGGAGATCATCCTCGAGTCGATGATCACCCAGATGCCGGTGAAGTTCGAGACGGCTGAGGAGGACGTTTGGGTGATGGGGGCGGTGGTTGATGTGAACGACAAAGGGCTCGCTGATTCGATCGAGCCGGTGATGGTTCCGGCGCCTGCTACCGGCTGACGACGTGGCCGAGGGGGAGTCGAATACGCCCCCTCACTCAACTTTTCCGGTGGAGACGTACTTGCTGGCGCCTCGAGGGATTGGCGAAAAAGTACAAGCCGTTCGGGGGTGTATTCGACTCCCTGCTCAGGGACGCCATCGCCACTAGGAGCATCGGGTAGAACCAGACGATGTAGAGGTAGAACCAGTGGTGCATTGTCAGCTGCACACCTATAAGGAGGGCCGCCCCCAAGGCCGCCACTTGGGTGAGATTCTTGTCCTTGGGCCAGAAGGCGAATGCGATGGCTAGGGCGGCGACTCCTATTAGGAAGGCGATGCGCAGGGGCTCTAGGGAGGGGACCTGGCCCCAGATGCTGAAGGGGGAGGTACGGTCGGCCTGGTAGGCGATGGTGCGGTCGTAGACGGTGGGCAGGCCCGGGTTGAGCGCTGGCCAGAGGAGAAGGGCCGCTGCCGTTAGGGCGAAGGCGAAGGCGAAGCGGCGGCGTCTCTCGCCGTAGGTGGCGAGCATCGGGAGGAGGACGGCGGGGGCGAACTTGGTGAGGGTTGCAAGGGCCGCCATCACGCCGCGGGCGGCGGGGCGGGACAAGGCCAGAAGGGTGGCGACCAGCAGCATCGCCACCAGGGTGTCGTTGGAGTTGGAGAGCAGGGCGTAAGCCGTGTAGGGATAGGCGGCCCAGGCGAAGGCGAGGGTCGCGGCGAGCTTGTTGCCCGCGGGGCCGGGACGGATGCGGCGACCGAGCGCGACCAGCAACGCGAAGGTGGCGAGGTCGAAGAAGACGGCGGCACCGTGGGCGGCGGGGAGGTCGTTCCAGCTTCCCGGCCAGGGCCAGATTCGCTCGAAGGGAACGTAGGCGGCGTAGTTGAGCGGTCCATAGGTGTCGCCCTGGGAGACGTCCTCGGGAAAGTTGTCGTAGACCGGTTCGCCGTGGACGATGCGGCTGGCGCCGACCTCGCTGGCATAGCCGACGTCGATCACGCCCGAATCGGTCATGTTGAGCCCGACCCGGAAGCCGATCAGGAAGAGCGCCGCAACCAGCAGCCAGGCAGCGGGCCAGCGGGGCCTGAGGCCCTCTCCCCCACCGCGCAGCCCGATCCACAGGGCGCGGGCGAAGAGATAGGCGAGCGGCAGGTACTGCAGCGGCACCGAGACGCCGATCTCAGCCCGGTTGAAGAAGAGGTTGGAGACGCCGAAGCCGAGCAGGGCCAGCAGGTCGAGGTTCGCGAGGCGCCAAGGCCGGCGCCAGTCGAGCAGGCCGAGCAGGAAGATCGCGCAGAGCGGCAGGAAGACGTAGGGCGCGTTGAGCTTGTGGCCGAAGGCGCCGGAGTAGCCGCGGGCCATCTTCCAGGCGACCTGGTATCCCGTCCACGACTCGCGCACGAGGCCGGTGAGCGGGTCGACGATGACCAGCGCCACCTCCTTTTCGCCCGCGAAATAGGCCACCTCCCACCTGCCGTCGACCTTGTCGACGGAGTGGCTGAGCTCGCCGTTCTCCCGCCGCTCTTCGACCACCTTCGCGTCGCGCGCGGCGACTGCCGCCGCTTCCGCCGCGGTGACCGCGGGGGCTTCGCCAGAGGCGCCTGCAGCCGCCCCCAATGCGCTCGCGGGCAGGAGGAGCGCCGCCGCGGCCGCCGCGGCGAGCAGTCTCACAGGCCGAAGTGGTCGCGCACCGCGGGGGCGACGTCGCTCAGCGTCCACTGCTCTCGCTCGTCCGCCGAGGCCGGGCCGCAGCCGACGAAGAGCAGCGGCCCGAGCGAGTCGCCAGCCTGCAGCGAGCCGTGACTGCCGCCGCCCGCGTGGCTGACGCCCCCCCAGTCGAGCGCCTCGAAGCCGGCCCGCAGCGAGAGGACGAAGTCGCCGGCGTGCGGCCCGTTGAGCGCGGACCAGACGCGAGCGAGGGGATCCGGGTAGGCGTCGCTGCGCAGGCGCCCGTCCTCGACGCTCGCCTCGAGCACCCCGAGCTCGCCGTCGACCCACCAGCTGCCGCCGCGCAAGTCCGTGAGCTGCCCGCCGGGGCGGAAGCGCAGCCGCTCGCCGTCGCGTTCGATCGCGGCTACGGCTTCGCCGCGGGGTGGCCCGGGCTCCGCCCGCACGAGCGGCCCACCGTCCGCTCCCTCGAGGCAGCAGACCAAATCGACGCCCTCGATCACTCCTAGGGCCTCGCGCACCTCCTTTGGATCAGCGGGCTCTCCGCCGCCGTCGAGCAAGTAGATGTGCGCGGCGCGGCCGGTCGGGCTGACCGCAAGCTGGGCCGGCGCGGCCGAATGCGACTCGGACGGCTGCAGGACCGACCACTCGCGGCCGAGCAGCTCCGCGAGCGGCAGGCCACGGTGCACGTCCGTCTGCGCATGGTCGGCGACGAGGATCACGGCGTGCCCGGCGAGGAATGGATCGAGACCGCCGCAGGCATCGACCAATTTGCCGAAGCAGTGATCGGCCTTTGCAATCGACTCCTCAGTCGCCTCGGGGCCGAAGCGGTGGGAGTAGTTGTCGTTGTCGGCCAGCGCGAAGAGCAGGAAATCGAAGCCGTCGGCCTTGGCCAGCTCGGCAGCGCAGCAGGCGGAGTAGCCGTCCCGGCTGCCGGGGATCGAGGTCGAGCGGCAGGGAACCTCGCGGCTCGCGTAGAGGTCACCGTAGAAGAGCTCGCCCGGGCCCCAGGTGTGGTGGTGGAATTTGAGCCGGGTCGCGTCGACCGCCCGCCGCAGCAAGCCGTCGAGCGAGACGGGGTGGCGGTGGCGACCGCGGTAGATCAGGAACGGCGTGCAGGCGGTGCGCAGGCCCGCGTCGTCGAGTTGCTCGAAGAGCGTCTCGACGCCGGTGTTGAGGTGCGCCAGGTTCATGTTGTAGACGAGGTCGTAGAGCGAGCGGAAGACGCCGAAGGAGCGGGTCGCCTCGAGCGAGGAGCCGTACTCGACGTAGCGCCGCTCCAAGCGGTGATACCAGTTCATGCCGCTGATCCAATGCCCGTCGGAGCCGCAGCCGGTGACCATCTCGGCGCTGGCAACCGGGGTCACCGAGGGAAAGCTGGACACGCAATCGGGGACCAGCACGCCGCGCTCGGCCAGCGCACCGAAGGTCGGGGCCTTGCCGGCGGCGACGGTCCGCTCCAGCATGTCGGTGCGCAGCGAATCGACGTATGTGAGAACGAGCTTCTTGGCGGGCACAGCCGCCATGATCGCGAACCGAGCGGGGCGGCTTAGCGGAGGACGCGGAGGCCGGCGTGTTTACGCTGGGCGCGGCGGCGTCTCGAGATGCCAAGCGCGGCGAGGGCGATGACGATCAGGAGGATCGCGGGTGAGATCAGGATCGCGATCGCGACGACGAGCAGGGCGGCGAGGGAGACGAGGAAGCCGAGGGCGCCGCCGCCGCTGCCCTCGCGGCGGCCCGCCGAGCTGACCACGTCGCTGACCACGATGCAGGCGAAGACCGCGCCGGCGAGGCAGAAGAAGGCCCCGGCGGCGGTGTTGACGTCGGCGCTGCCGGCGAGCAGGGCACCGATCACGAGCGCGATCACGCCGGCGAGGATCGTCATCCGGCCACGGGCGGAGCCGTGCGTGCCGGTGGTGCCGGCGAGCATGCCGATCGCCAGGCCGAGGCCGAGCTCGAGACAGATTCCGGAGAAAGATCCCACGCCGAAAACCTAACTGCCCCGGCGCGGGGATGCGGATTCGGCACACTGTCTCCATGCCCGACCCGCCCCACCGGCGCCGCGCGCACGCGAGCAGCAGCGACCTCGAGCGCTACGCCGGCCTTTTCGCCGAGCGAACCAGGGTGATGCGTTCCTCGGCGATGCGGGACCTGATGGCGATCACGGCGCGGCCCGAGGTGATCTCCCTCGCCGGCGGCCTGCCCGACACCTCGACCTTCCCGCCGCAGACCTTCGCCGCCCAAATGACGCGAATCGCCCAGGAGTCGGCGGCGGAGGCACTGCAGTACGGGCCGACCGAGGGCTTTCGCGAGACCGTCGACTGCATCGTCGAGGTGATGGGGGCCGAGGGGATGCTTCCCGACCCCGACGACGTCATCGTCACCACCGGCGGCCAGCAGGCGATCGACCTGATCTGCAAGGCGCTGGTCGACCCCGGCGACCCGGTGATCTGCGAGGCCCCGACCTACCCCGGGGCGATTCCCGTCTTCTGCAGCTACCAGGCCGAGACGATCCAGATCGAATGCGACTCCGAGGGAATGCGAATCGCCGAACTCGAAGACACGCTCGAGCGGCTCGAGGTCGAAGGGCGGCGCCCCAAGTTCATCTACTCGGTGCCGACTTTCCAGAACCCCGCCGGGGTGACGATGTCGCTGGAGCGGCGGCGGCGTCTCGTCGAGCTCGCCCGGGCGCGCGAGCTGCTGGTCGTCGAGGACAACCCCTACGGGCTGCTTCGCTTCGGTGGCGAGGCGCTGCCGCCGCTCTACCAGCTCGACGGCGGCGATTTCGTCCTCTACATCGGCACCTTCTCGAAGATCCTCTCGCCGGGAATCCGCCTGGGCTGGGCCGTCGCGCCGCCGCCGGTGATGGAGAAGGTGGTGCTAGGCAAGCAGGCCTCTGACCTCTGCACCTCGACCCTGACCCAGTACTTCGTTCGCGAGTACTTCGCAGAAGGCCGCTGGCGCGAGTACATCTCGAGCCTCGGAGACATCTACCGCAGCCGCCGCGACGCGATGGTCGAGGCGCTCGGCCGCTACTTCCCGCCGCAGGCAAGTTGGACCGAGCCGGAAGGAGGCCTCTTCATCTGGGCCACCCTTCCCCCCTACATCGACACCAGCGACCTGCTCGCGCGGGCGCTGCGCGAGGACGTCGCCTTCGTCCCCGGCCAGGCCGCCTACGTGGACGGCCGCGGGCGCAACTCGATGCGGCTCAACTTCTCCGCCGGCGGCGAGGACGAGATCCGCGAGGGCATCCGCAGGATCGGCAAGGCGATCGAGGCCCAGGTCGAGCTCTACGGCGCCCTGACCGGAGGAAGCGAGGCGGCGCATGCGGGCGAGGCCGATTCAGTGGGGAACCCGTCTCCGTCCATATCTGATTCCGCGGAGGCGGATTCGACCGTGGTTCCCTTCCGCAAGGCCGAGGGCGCGTGAGGGTCGCCGTCCTCAAAGGCGGCCGCTCGCTGGAGCGGGGGGTCTCGCTGCGTTCCGGGGCCCGCGTCGAAGACGCGCTGGAGCGGCTCGGGCACGAGGTGCTGCCGCTCGAGGCTGACGGTGAGATGGTCAAGCGGCTGGCGGCGGAGCGGCCGGACGTGGCCTTCGTCGCCATGCACGGGTCCGGCGGTGAGGACGGCACGGCGCAGGAGCTGCTCGAAATCCTCGGCATCCCCTTCACCGGCCCCGGGGTCGCCGCCTGCGGGCGCTGCATGGACAAGGTGCTGGCCAAGCATGAGCTGCGCTCCGCCGGGGTACCGACGCCCGACTGGTTCGCCTTCAACGAGACCGCCTTCAGGGAGCTGGGCGCGGCCGACGCGCTCGGCGGGCTCGAGGAACGGCTCGGCTTTCCGCTGGTGGTCAAGCCCAGCCGCGGAGGCTCGGCGCTGGGGATCAAATTCGCCGAGAACTGGTTCGACGTCCCGGAGGCCCTCGTCTCGGCCTTCAGCTACGACGACCGTGTCCTGCTCGAGCGCTTCGTCGACGGGCGCGAGCTGGCCGTCAGCGTGCTCGGCGACGAACCGCTGCCGGTGGTCGAGGCCATCCCCCAGTCCGGCGACCTCTACGACTTCGAGGCCCGTTACGAGATCGGCCGCACGTCCTTCGCCTGCCCGGCGGCTCTGAGCGCGGGCGAGGCGGCGGCGGTCACCGAGGCGGCGCTGGGTGCATATGCGGCGCTTGGCTGCTCGGGCTTCTCCCGCGTCGACCTGATCCTCGCTGCCGGCGGGCCCCAGGTGCTCGAGGTCAACGCGATCCCCGGCCTGACCGACACCAGCCTGCTGCCGCAGGCGGCCGAGGCGGCGGGAATGAGCTTCGAGGATCTCGTGGCAAAGATCCTCGACCTGGCCGTAGACGGCGACCAGTCAAGTAGGTCGGGGGATGCAGGAAGGGCGACGAGGGGAGCGCACACTGGTGCGTGACCCGAGGAGTCCGACCGAAGACCCCGAGATACGCGGGCTGGCCGTCGTCTAGGAGTCGCTGCCCTGGGCGAAGTCGTCAGGCGTGACCTCGTCGAGGAACTCTTTGAATTTGTCGACGACCTCCTCGGTGTCCTCGACGTCGTGCTCGAACTCGATCGCCGACTCCTCGATCACGTCCTCGTCGGCGAAGATCGGAGCGGAGACCCGCACGGCGAGGGCGAGGGCGTCGGAGGGGCGGGAGTCGATCTCCAGCTCAGTGCCGTTGATCGAGACGGTGATGGAAGCGTAGAAGGTGTTGTCGCGCAGCTCGGTGACGGAGACCCGCTCGCATTTCGCGTCGAGCTGCTCGAGCAGGTCGGAGAGCAGGTCGTGGGTCATCGGCCGCGGGGTCGAGGCCCCCTGCAGCTTCATCAGGATCGCCGCCGCCTCCGGATGGCCGATCCAGATCGGCAGGAACTTGTTGCTGTCGACAGTCTTCAGCAAGACGATCGGCTGCTTGCCGACCATGTCGAAGCTAACGCCATAGATCTGCATCTGCTGCACGAGTGGGCGATCCTGGATTCGAACCAGGGACCTCGTCCTTATCAGAGACGCGCTCTAACCAACTGAGCTAATCGCCCGGAGCCTCGCCGATGATAGCGGGGTATTCCGGGCCTCAAGAGGCAGGCCAGCGGGAGCTATTCGGAAACGGGCGCGCCGCCGCGCGCCGCTCAACGGCGCTTCAGGGAGCGCGCCAGGCCAAGGGCCTCGTCGAGATCCTCGAAGCGGATCTCGAGCGCCAGCCCTCCCCCCTTTGGCCGCAGCTTCACCTCGTGCCCCAGCGCCGACTCGAGCGTGTCCTCGGCACCGCGCAGGGCATCGGCCTCTTCGGCGGTCAGGCGCGCCCCGCCGCCCCTCTGCTTCTTTGGCTGGCTAGCCAGCTTGGCCCTGTTCTCTGTCTCGCGGACGGACCAGCCAGCGCGGGCTGCATCGCGGGCGAGGCGGCGGCGGGCATCGTTGCCTTCGGCGGCGAGCAGCGCCTTGCCGTGCCCTTCGCTCAGCTCACCGGACTCGAGCAGCTCCAGCGCCTCGTCGGGCAGGTCGAGCAGCCGAATCAGGTTCGAAACCGAGGGGCGGCTGCGGCCGACGCGCCGACCGAGCTCCTCCTTGGAGAGGCCCAGCTCGTCGACCAGGGCCGCGCAGGCGCGCGCCTCGTCGACCGGGTTGAGGTCCTCGCGGACCATGTTCTCGATCAGGGCCACCTGCAGGCGCTCGGCCAGCTCCTGGTCGCGGATGACGGCCGGCACCTTGGCCAGCCCGGCCGCTTGGGCAGCGCGCCAGCGCCGCTCGCCGGCGACCAGCTCGTAGCTGCCGTCGGGGAGGGGACGGACGAGAAGCGGCTGCACGATTCCGTTGGCCTCGATCGAGGAGGCGAGGCCGGCGAGCGCCTCGGCATCGATCTTGGTTCGAGGCTGGTTCGGGTTCGGCTTGATCAGCTCCGTCGGCAGCTCGCGCAGCTCTCCGGCGTGCTCAGCGCTCGCCTCCGGCAGGATCGCCGAGAGGCCGCTGCCGAGGCCCCGCTTGGCGCGCTTGGTGGCGCTAGCCACGCTGGGCGAGCTCCTGGGCCAGGGCCCGATAGGCGTCTGAGCCGCGCGAGTTGGGCGAATGGTCGATCACGGGCAGCCCGTAGCTTGGCGCCTCGGCGACCCGCACGCTGCGAGGTATGACCGTGTCGAAGACCATCTCGGGGAAGTGCTGGCGCAGTTCCCGCTCGACGTCCTGTGCCAGGCGGGTGCGCTCGTCGTGCATGGTGACCAAGAGGCCCGACACCTCCAGCGCCGGATTGAGCTCGCGGCGGATCATCGCCAGCGTGTCGAGGAACTGAACCAGGCCCTCGAGCGCCAAATACTCGGCTTGAACGGGAACCACCACGCGATCGGCCGCGGTGAGAGCGTTGACGCTGACCGGGCCGAGGGCGGGAGGGCAATCGAGCAGGGTGTAGGAGAAGCGCTCGCGCACCGGGCCGAGGCCTTCGCGCAAGCGAGTCTCCGAACCCTCCATCCGCGGCAGCTCCACCGCAGCGCCGGCGAGGTCCTTGTTGGCTGGAACCAGCCAGAGATTGTCTGGCCCAGCGGGCCGGGCCGCCTCTGCGACCGAGACCTCGCCGATCAGGCAGTCGTAGGAGGAAGGATGCAGGTCGCGCCCCCCGCCCAGGGCAACGGTGGCATTGCACTGCGGATCGAGGTCGACGAGCAGGGTCTGCGCGCCGCCAGCCGCGACACAAGCCGCGACGTTGACCGCGGTCGTCGTCTTGCCGACGCCCCCCTTCTGGTTCGCAATCGCGTAGACGACGCCCATACGAGCCCAGACTAGTGATCGCCCCGAGGGCGCTTCTTGGCCATTCCCGGACGACGCGGAAGGTCTTTGGGGGTGGGGCCCGCCTTGCGGATCAGGTGAAGGTGGCGGTGCTCGCTGCCGGCGAACGGCCCAACGTGGCGAATCTCGCCTGGCTCCATTGCAAGCGCCTTGGCGGCCCGCGCCAATTGAGCCTCCTCCTCCTCGTCTCGCTTGCCCTTCCAGGCGATGAGAGCGCCGCCGTCTTCGAGCAGCGGCGAGGCGAGCTCGGCGAGCGTCGAGAGCCGCCCCACCGCCCGCGCCGTCACTGCGTCATAGGCCTCGCGCCCCTCAGCCTTCGCCAGGTCCTCGGATCGGGCGTTGAGCACCCGCGCATTGCCGATCCCGGCCGCATCGATCGCCCCCTGGATGAAGGCGCACTTCCGTCCCACCGACTCGACCAAGTCAACCTTGGCACCGGGCAGCGCAACGGCCAGCACAAGCCCCGGAAACCCAGCCCCAGAGCCAATATCAGCGATCCGAGAGGCCTTCCGAAGCCGCTCGAACTCAAGCCCGCTGAGGCTATCGGCCACGTGCACCTTCCACGCCCGCTCGGGCTCGGTAACGGAGCTAACTGACGCTCGCTCTGCTTCCAGAAGCTCCAGAACTCGCGTGATCGCCGCCCGCTGCGCTCCGTTAAGCAAGCGATCCGGTAGGGGTGAAGCGTCTTGTACTTTTTCGCCGCCAGCCATCGTCGGTAGCCGCAAGCGCGACTCGAAAAAGTTAAGCGAAACCCCTACCGGATCGCTTGCTACTCGGAAACCAGGGGAGCAACGACCACGCACCTCCGTGGCTCGTCCCCTTCGGAGTACGTCTCGACTCCAGACCGGTCCTTGAGGTGCTCGTGCACCACCCGCCGCTCCTGGGCGCTCATCGGATCCATCTCGACCGAGTGATTGCCGCTCAGCGCCTGCTCAGCCGCCCGGTCGGCCCGTGCGGTTAGGGTCTCGCGGCGCCGGTCGCGATATCCCGCCGCATCGACGACAACCCGCTTGCGATCCCGCATTCCGCGAAAGGCAGCCTGGTAGGCGATCAACTGCAGCGCGTCGATGGTCTGGCCGCGCTTGCCAATCAGCAACCCGTAGTCATCGTCGCCCTCGACCGAAGCGGTGATTCGATCCTCGTCCTCGAGGATCTCGACCTCGCCGGCAAGGTCCAGCTCGTCGAGCACCTCCTCAACCAGCTCCCGAACGCGCTCGGCAGGCTCCTGCGGCCAGTCAGCGATCTCTCCCACGACCCGCACCCTACCCCAGGCAAGGCGTAAAGAGAGGTCCTCGCGCCCTAGCGGCGCTTCTTCTTCTTTTTGGGCGGGGGGGGAGGCGGCTTCGCGGCCTGGACCTCCTGCGGCGTGGCCACGTGCGGCGCCGGAATGATGCGCTGGATCACGTATTGCTGGCCGATCGTCCAGAAGTTGGTGGTGATCCAGTAGAGGACGAGGCCGGCGGGGAAGTTGATCACGAAGGGAACGAAGATGAAGGGGAGGACGGCCATCATCGTGCGCTGGCTTTTGTCCGCCGTAACCGACATCACCAGGCCGGAGATGAGCTGGGTTCCCACGTAGAGGACCAGCAGGGTGATCAATTCGGCCCCGTGAGCCTTCGCGGTCAGGTCATTGATGAAGAGGAAAGAAGCTTCGCTGCCGCAATGGCCCGCTTCGCAGCCGATGTCGGATGGCAGCTCGTGGCGCAGGACATAGAAGAGCGTGATGAAGACCGGCAGCTGGGCCAGCAGGGGGATGCAGGAGGCAAAGGGGTTGACTTTGTTCTCCTGGTAGAAGCGCATCATCTCCTGTTGCATGCGCTGGCGATCGTTTTTGTATTTCGCTTGTATTTCTTTGATCTGGGGCTGCAGGGCCTGGAGGGCACGCATCCCCTTCAGCTGCCTGTAGGTGAGCGGGATCAGCAGCGCTCGGGTGCACACGGTGAGGGCGATGATCGACATTCCCCAGCTCAAGCCGGCGTTGTCGTGGAAGAACTGCAGAACCGCGTTGGCAACGTCGATCAGCGGCTGCAGGATGTTGGCAGCCGGGATCACGAGTGAGCCCCGTGGTGGTGGCGATGGGCCGCGGGATCGACGGGGCCCACGCGCAGCGTGAAGCGATCCGGCACCGGGTCGAAGCCGCCGTGGCTAAGCGGATTGCAGCGGATCAAACGCCAGGAAGCCAGCAAGGCGCCGCGAGCGGCGCCGAAGCGACCGATCGACTCTGCCGCATAGGCCGAGCAGGTCGGCTCGTAACGGCAGCGCCTTGGGAAAGCCGGGGAAAGCCAGCGCCGGTAGGCCCCGATCAGGGCCAGGAGAAACCGTTTCACGTGGAACGCTTCTTTCTCACTGAGGCGGCGAGGGCCTCCTCCAAGCACCCCTGCACACCGCTCGAGCCCTCGCGCTCGATCAGGGCGCCGATCTCGGGCCGGGCGACGAGGACGAAGTCGTGCTGCGCAGGGAGGCGGTCTGAGAGGTTCCAGAAGGTCTCTCTGAGCACCCGCTTGACACGGTTGCGGTCAACGGCACCGCCGATCTTGCGACTGACCGAGACGCCCAACCTCACGTCTTCCTCCTCGCTCTCGTCCTTGCGGGGGAAGCTGTAGAGAACGAGGTAACGGGTCGCATGTGATGATCCGTCGCGGTAGACGCGGTCGAACTCGCCGCTGCGCGAGAGGCGGCGTCGCTTTGCCGCCATCTAGGGGGTGAGGCGCTTCCGGCCTTTGCGGCGGCGGCGCTTGAGGATCGCCCGCCCGCCACGGGTGCTCATCCGCGCTCGGAACCCGTGCGTCTTGGCCCGCTTCCGCTTCTTCGGCTGATAGGTGCGCTTCATCGGGCGTCGCAGTATACGGACGCGCCGCCGGGCGGGTCCGTATGCGCCGCAAAATCATTTCTGCGGCATTTGCGGGGCGCGCCGATTCGGGCGATCTGGGCGTCGCTATGGTCGGCCGTCGGTGCAAGATGACGCGGCAAGACAAGATCTCGACTCCCTCTGGAAGGAAGTGCAGGAGCGCTTGCGGGCCTCGGTCCCGCCCTCGACCTTTCAGCTCTGGCTGGAGCCGCTCGAGCTCGCCGGCGCAAGAGCGGAAACCCTCCTCCTCGCCGCGCCCGAGAGCATTCGGGCCTGGACGGAGCGTCGTTACGCGGGGCTGATTCGCGAGGCGCTGGCCGGGACTGGCTCGGGAATCACCGACGTCTGCCTGGTCGCTGGAGGCGAGGGATCCGGCGCGGGAGAGCCGGACTGCACGTCGAGCCTGGACCTCAACGTCAACTACACCTTTGACCGATTCGTGATCGGCGAAGGGAACCGCGCTGCCCACGCAGCGGCCCTGGCCGTTGCCGAGGCGCCGTCCGAGGCCTACAACCCCCTCTTCCTGCACGGCCCGCCCGGGCTCGGCAAGACGCACCTCCTGGTCGCGATCGCCAACTACCTCGCCGCCTCCGCCCCCAGCCTGAACGTCCGCTACACGACCGCCGAGCGCTTCACCAACGAGTTCGTCACAGCTCTGCGCAGCGCTGGGGCCGAGGAGTTCAAGCGCCGCTATCGCGATCTCGACGTGCTGCTCGTGGACGACGTCCAGTTCCTTGAGGGCAAGCGCCACACCGAGGATGAGTTCTTTCATACCTTCAACGCTCTCTACGAAGGGGGAAGCCAGCTCGTCCTCTCCGCCGACCGCATCCCCAGCGAGCTCTCATCGCTCGAGTCCCGCTTGCGCGACCGCTTCGAGTGGGGGCTAACCGTCCCGGTCGAGCCGCCCAACCTGGCGACTCGGCTCACAGTCCTGCGGCGGCTCGTCCGCGAGGCCGGCGTCGACACCGACGGAGATGCGCTGGCCGAGCTTGCCCGCCGCATAGACGTCAACATGCGCCAGCTGCATGGAGGCCTGACCCGCGTCATAGCTCATGCCTCGCTGACCGCCAAGCCGCTCAGCGCAGAGCTGATCGCCGCGGTGATCCCAAAAACCGCGCGAGCGCCCGAGCGCACCCCGGTCGAGGACATCCAGGAGCGCGTCGCTGCGGCCTTTGGCGTCTCGCGCAGCGAGCTCGTTGGCTCGGGACGAGCCGCGACCCCGCTGAACGCCCGCCAGCTCGCGATTTACCTCACTCGCGAGCTCACCGATCTCTCGCTGCCGCAGATCGGGCGCCTCTACGGCGGCCGCGACCACTCCACCGTGCTCAACTCGATTCGCAGGGTCGAAGCGCGCATTGGTGAGGACCAGTCCTTCGCTGCCCAGGTTCAAGCGCTGCGGGCGAGCATCCACAGCCAGTCCACAGGTCGACCCTGACAGCCGACGGCGCTGTAAGAATCAATGCTTTCCCACAGACTCATGCACAGGCGGCAAATGGCTCGCTGACGCGAAGTTCTCCGCGATTTACCGCTTTTCCACACGTCCTAACTCAACTCAAGAAAGCGTCGGTCATTTGAAGCTGACAACCAAACGTGACGAGCTGGTAGCCAAGCTCTCGGTGGTTTCCCGAGCTGTTTCCACACGCGCTGCCACCCAGTCGCTCTCCGGCATCCTGCTCGCCGCCGGCGCCGATGGCGTCAGCCTCTCCGCGACGGATTTGGAGATGGGACTGAAGACCCAGCTCGCTGCGGAGGTCGACGGCGAGGGCTCGGTCCTGCTGCCCGGCCGCCTCCTGGCGGAGGTCTCCCGTTCTCTGGGTGACCCAGAGGTGGAGATCGAGCTGCGCGAGAGCGAGCGCGACGTCGAGATCCGCAGCGGCGGTTCCAGCTTCCACCTGAGGACCCTCCCCAGCGAGGACTTCCCCGCCTTCCCCGAAGAGGAGGGCGAGCCGCTCTCGATCCCGGCCCCGGCTCTTGCCGCCACCGTGGAGCTGGTCGCCCGAGCCGCTTCGCGCGACGACATGCGCCCGGTCTTGACCGGCGTCCTGGTCAGCGCCAGCGGCTCGGAGATGACGATGGTCGCCACCGACTCCTACCGGCTCGCGGTCAAGCGCACCGAGCTCGAGGCCGCGATCGGCGGCGAGCTCGAGGCCAATATCCCGGCAAAGGCGCTGCGCGAGCTGGGCCGGATCGTTTCGGCCGGCGGAGTCGAATCGGTTTCCGTTGCGCTGCAGCGCAACCAAGCTGTTTTCAAGGCAGGGGAGATCGTCCTCAATACGAGGCTGATCGAGGGGCAGTTCCCCAACTTTCGACAACTCCTTCCGGAGTCCTACGAGCACGACGTCCGCTTGCCGCGACCGGAGCTGCTCGACGTCACGCGCCGAATCAGCCAGCTGGCGCAACGCAACGCGCCGCTGCGCCTCTCGTTCAAGCCTGGGGAGCTGACGATCGCCGCCTCGACCCCCGACGTGGGGGACGCCGAAGAGACGATGCCGGCCGCTTTCGAGGGAGAGCCCCTGGAGATCGGCTTCAACCCCGAGTTCTTGCGCGAGGGCATCGAAAGCGTCGAGGGCGACGAGGTTCTCTTGCGGTTGATCTCACCGCTGCGGCCGGGGCTGCTGCAGCCGGTCGACAACGAAGACTTCCGTTACCTGGTGATGCCGATCCGCCTCAACGTGTGAGCCGGGACGGTGCTGGTCACCGCGCTCGAAGCGAAACCGCTGCGCAGCCTGGTGCAGGCGCGGATTGAGCTGGAGCCCGGGATCCTCAGCCTTGTCGGCCCCAACGGCGTCGGCAAGACCAACCTGCTCGAGGCGCTCTACTTTGCCCTCACCGGCCGCTCGTTTCGCACCTCCGATCGCCGAGACCTGATTCCCTTCGGCGGTTCTTTCGCCCGCGCCGAAGCGACGATTCGAGACGACGACGGGATCGAGCGCGTCCTGCTTGCCTCGGTCAGCCGGGCGGAGGGGCGCCGGCATCTCCTCGACGGCGGTCCCGCCGATTCCGCCACCCTGACCCGCAGCCGCCCGCCCGTGGCCGTTTTCTCACCTGACCGGCTGAGCTTGATCAAGGGGCCACCGTCAGAGCGCCGCGCCCACCTCGACGGTTTCACCGCGGCCCGCTGGCCGAGCAGGTCCGGTTTGCGCCAGCGGTTCGGCCAGGTGCTGGCGCAACGCAACGCGATGGTCGCTCGCCTGGCTGCCGGACAGGGCAATCCCTCTCAGCTGGACACGTGGGACGCGACCTTTGCCGCAGCGGCCAGCGAGCTGGTCTCCGCCCGCGCCGACGCCGTCGCGGACCTGCGCGAGCCGTTCGCCGCCGCCGCGACGGATCTCGGCCTGGCTGGAGGGGGGGAGCTCGAGTACGCACCGAGGGCGAGCGGCTCGGCCGATGACATCCGCGCCGGGCTGGCCGAGCGCCGCCAGGCGGACCTGCGGCTGGGACGAACGTCCTGGGGCCCGCACCTGGACGAGCTCAAGGTCAGCGCCGCCGGCCGCTCGCTGCGCCGCTACGGCTCCCAGGGCCAGCAGCGCGCGGCACTTCTGGCCCTGCTCTTCGCCGAGCGCGAGTCCCTGCTCGCCGCCCGGCGCGTGGTGCCGCTGCTGCTCCTCGACGACGTGATGAGCGAGCTGGATCCGGAGCGCCGAAGTCGCTTGGTCGAGCGCCTTGGGCGTGGCGGGCAGGCGCTGGTCTCGGCCGCCGCCGAGGATTCCCTGCCCGCCGCCGCGATGGGGCGGGTCATTCGCATGCCGATCCTCGAAGAGGTCGCCGCCGCGTGAGCCGCCGCCGCGCCCCCCGCCCAGCCGCAACCGCCCTGCGCTCGGCGTTGGAGCAGGCGGCGCCGAAGACACCCCTGGCGGCCCTGCAAGCGAGTTGGCCCGCCGCGGTCGGGGAGCGAATCGCAGCGGTCGCCACGCCGGTTGCGGAACGGGATGGGGAGGTGACGGTGAGCTGCACGGATTCCGTCTGGGCCCAGGAGTTGGATTTGATTCAGGGCGAACTCCTGGGGCGGCTGCGAGACCGCCTCGGGGAGCGCGCCCCGCGAACTTTGCGCTTTCGTGTCAACAATGGCGAAAAGTAATTTGAAATGGCTTCATTTGCAGGACTTTTATCTCTTTTGGGAAGGCTGCCGAGGGGTCCGAACTGGTATCCTTATGTCAACTCGTGTTCCCGCCCCGACTCTGGGTGGCCAATGCCCAGACAGTCGGGGTTTTCTATGAGATCAGGAAGGGATTAATTGCCTGACAAGACCAATACGCCTGCGCAGAGAAAAGGCGGCTCGGAGTCCTATGGCGCCAAGGACATCACCGTCCTCGAGGGCCTGGAAGCGGTTCGCAAGCGACCGGGCATGTACATCGGCTCGACCGGGCCGCGCGGCCTCCATCACCTGGTCTACGAGGTGCTCGACAACTCGGTCGACGAGGCGATCGCCGGCTACTGCGACGACGTCCGCGTCGTCCTGCACCCCGACAACAGCTGCACCGTCGCCGACAACGGGCGAGGCATCCCGGTCGGCGAAATGGAGAAAGAGAAACGCCCCGCGGCCGAGGTGGTGCTGACGACGCTCCACGCCGGCGGCAAGTTCGGGGGCGAGGGATACAAGGTCTCCGGCGGGCTGCACGGCGTCGGCATCTCGGTCGTCAACGCGCTCTCCGAGAGGCTCCATCTCGAAATCAACAGCGAGGGAGCGATCTGGACCCAGGACTACGAGCGCGGCAAGCCGCTGGCCGACCTTCACCGCGGCGAGGCAAGCGACTTGCACGGCACCACGATCACTTTTTTGCCCGACGACGAAATCTTCGACGAACTCGAGTTCGACTACGCGACCCTGACGGAGCGCCTCCGCGAGACCGCCTTCCTCACCCGCGGTCTCAAGATCGAGCTGCTCGACGAGCGCGGGGCAGGCCAGAAGGACACCTTCCACTACGAGGGCGGCATCGTTGACTTCGTTGCCCACCTCAACGAGAACAAGGATCCCCTGCACCGCAAGACGGTTTTCTTCGAGAACGAGACCGAGGACGGCCAGGTCGAGGTGGCGATGCAGTGGAACTCCTCCTACCAGGAATCGATCTTCAGCTTCGCCAACAACATCAACACCCACGAGGGCGGCTCCCACCTCTCCGGCTTCCGCTCGGCCCTGACCCGCACGATCAACGCTTACGCCCGCAGCAAAGCCCTGCTCAAAGAGAAGGACGAGAACCTTACCGGCGACGACGTGCGCGAGGGGCTGACCGCGGTGATCTCGGTCAAGCTCGCCGACCCGCAGTTCGAGGGGCAGACCAAGACCAAGCTTGGCAACCCCCCGATCGAGGGCTTGGTCAAGGAGTCGGTCAACCGCAAGCTCGGCGAGTTCTTCGAGGAGAACCCAGGCGAGGCAAAACGGATCGTCGGCAAGGCAGTCGACGCGGCGCGGGCCCGCCAGGCGGCGCGCAAGGCCCGCGATCTGACCCGGCGCAAGTCGGCGCTCGAGAACTCCACCCTGCCGGGCAAGCTCGCCGACTGCACCGTCCGCGACCCCGCTCTCGCCGAGCTGTTCATAGTCGAGGGCGATTCCGCCGGCGGTTCCGCGAAGCAGGGCCGTGACCGCAACACACAGGCGGTCCTGCCGCTGCGCGGCAAGATCATCAACGTCGAGAAGGCGCGGATCGACAAGGTGCTCTCCAACCAGGAGATCCAGGCCCTGATCACCGCGGTGGGGACCGGCATTCGCGAGGAGTTCGACGTCAAAGAGGCGCGGTACCACAAGGTCGTGCTAATGACGGACGCCGATGTCGACGGCGCTCACATCCGTACCCTCGTGCTGACTTTCCTCTACCGCGAGATGCCGGAGCTGATCGAGGCCGGCTACGTCTACATCGCCAAGCCGCCGCTCTACAAGCTGAAAAACGGCAAGCAGGAAACCTACGTCGAGAAGGAGTCCGAGCTCGAGGAGCTGCTGCTCCGCGACAAGCTCGAGCAGATGGAGGTGACCGACGCGGCCGGCGAGACGCACAAGCTGACCGCCACCCGCTGGCAGCGCTTCAACCGGCGGCTGAAGGAGCACGAGGGCTGGGCCGACTCGCTGCAGGCGGACTTCGGTCACGAGCTGATCCGCTTCCTCGGCGAGTCGGAAATCCTCGACCGCGGCGTGACCTCGCTGGCGGAGGTCAAGGACGTCCTGAATGGCGACGCCGGCGAGGTCGAGCCGTTCGACACCGAGATCGTCTCCGAATCCGGCGACGAGGTGCTCGTCCGTGCGGTCCATCGCCGCGACGGGCTGGCCAAGGCCTTCGAGCTCTCCGCCGGCCTCTTCGAATCGCATGACTACCGTCGCCTGGTCGAGTCCCACCGCGAGCTGCTGAGTCAGGTCGGGCGGCCGCCGTTCAAGGTCTCGCTCGAGCAGAAAGAGAAAACGGCGGAGTCGTTCGCCGAGCTGCGCCGGGTGGTGATGGACCTGGCCCGGCAGGGGGTCACGATGCAGCGCTTCAAGGGCCTGGGCGAGATGAACGCCGAACAGCTGCGCGAGACGACGATGGATCCCGCCAGCCGCACCCTGGAGCGGGTTCAGATCGACGATGCGGCGATGGCCGAGAAGATCTTCACCGACCTGATGGGCGACAGGGTGGAGCCGCGCAAGGCGTTCATCGAACGCCACGCCAAGGAGGTCAGGTTCCTCGATGTCTAGCCAGGGAAAGGTGGTCTGATGGAGGCGGGGGACATCCTCGGCGGAGGGCGCATAGAGGAGCGCGAGCTGACGACGGAGATGCGCTCGTCGTATCTCGATTACGCGATGAGCGTGATCGTCGGCCGTGCCCTTCCAGACGTTCGCGACGGGCTGAAGCCGGTGCACCGGCGGGTGCTCTACGCGATGCACGACCTCGCCCTGCAGCCGACCCGGCCGTACCGCAAGTCCGCCTTCATCGTCGGCGAGGTGATGGGCAAGTACCACCCGCACGGCGACTCGGCGATCTACGACACGCTGGCGCGGATGGCGCAGCCGTTCTCGCTGCGCTACATGCTCGTCGACGGCCAGGGCAACTTCGGCTCGATCGACGACGATCCGCCGGCCGCGATGCGGTACACCGAGGCCCGCCTGGCCCGGCTATCGACCGAGCTGCTGCGCGACATCGATGCCGACACCGTCGAGTGGGGGCCCAATTACGATGAGTCCCAGCAGGAGCCGCTGGTGCTGCCTGCCCGCTTTCCCAACCTGCTGGTCAACGGCTCGTCCGGGATCGCGGTCGGAATGGCGACCAACATCCCGCCCCACAACCTGAGCGAGTCGATCGGCGCGGTCAAGGCCTACATCGCCAATCCCGGGATCGACCTGGCCGGCCTGATGGAGCACGTCAAGGGCCCCGATTTCCCCGGTGGCGGGATCATGAGCGCCGAAGGAGTCGCGGATGCCTATGCCACCGGCCGCGCTTCGGTGCGGATCCGCGCCCGCGCCCACGTCGAGCCCCTGAAGGGCGGCCGCGACGCGATCATCGTCACCGAGCTTCCGTTCATGGTCAAGAAGGGCGGCGACGGCGGCCTGATCACGAAGATCGCCGACCTCGTCCGCGACAAGAAGATCACCGGAATCTCCGACCTGCGCGACGAGTCCGATCGCTCCGGCATGCGCTTGGTGATCGAGACCAAGCGCGGCGGCGACCCGCCCGAGGTGGTGCTCAACCAGCTCTACAAGCGCACCGCGATGCAGAGCACCTTCGGGATCAACATGGTCGCCCTGGTCGACGGGGTGCCGAAGACGCTCGGCCTCAAGGAGCTGATCGAGCACTACGTCAACCACCAGCGCGAGGTGGTGATCCGCCGCACCCAGTACGAGCTGCGTCGCGCCGAGGCCCGGGCTCACATTCTCGAGGGATTGCTGATCGCGCTCGAGAACCTCGACGCGGTCATCGCCCTGATTCGCGGTTCGGCCGATACGGATACAGCCAAGGTCGGCCTGATCGAACGCTTCGAGCTTTCCGGGGAGCAGGCTCAGGCGATCCTCGACATGCGCCTCGCCCGCCTCACCGCACTGGAGTCCGACAAGCTGCGCGAGGAGCACGAGGAACTGGCCAGGCGGATCGCCGAGCTGCGCGCGATCCTCGGCGACCCGGCCCGGATCGACGCGGTGATCGTCGAGGAGCTCGACGAGGTCGACCAGCGCTACGGCGACGAGCGCCGCACCGAAGTCACCCACTTCGAGGGCGACATGAACATCGAGGACATGATCGCCGACCAGCAGATGGTGATCTCGATCACCCACTCGGGCTACGCCAAGCGGCTCCCTCTCGCCACCTACCGGCAGCAGAACCGCGGCGGCCGCGGGGTGATGGGGATGGACCTCAAGGAGGACGACTACATCGAGCACCTGCACATCTGCTCGACCCACGACTTCCTGCTCTTCTTCACCAACCGCGGCAAGGTCTACCGGCTCAAGGTCTACGAGCTGCCCGAGGGAGCGCGGACGGCGAAAGGGCGGGCCCTGGTCAACGTGCTGCCGCTGCGCGATGGCGAGAAGGTCACCGCGGTGATCCCCACCCGTGACTTCAGCGAGAACAAGTACCTCGTCTTCGCCACCGCCCAGGGCCTGGTCAAGAAGACCGAGTTCAAGGCCTACAACACGCCGATCCGCGCCGACGGGATCATCGCGATCAAGATCCGCGACAGCGACGAGCTGGTGCAGGTGCGGCTCACCTCTGGAGACGACGACATCCTGCTCGTCTCCAAGTCAGGCCACGCCTCGCGCTTCTCGGAGGAGGCGGTGCGGCCGATGGGTCGCGACACCAGCGGCGTCAAAGGGATGAACGTCTCGGCCAAGATCAACGGCAAGCCCAACCGGGTGCTGGCGATGGACATCGCCCGCGACGATTCCGAGCTCTTCGTCGTCACCGAGAACGGTTACGGCAAGCGCACCTCGGTCTCGGAGTACCCGGTCAAGGGCCGCGGCACCAAGGGTGTGCTGACCGCGAAGCTGACCGCGAAGAAGGGCGGTCTCGCCGGCGCGCTGATCGTCCGCGAGCACCAGGACCTCCTCTTCATCTCCCAGAACGGCATGGTCCAGCGCACCCAGGCTGGTGGCATCTCCCAGATGGGCCGGCCGACGCAGGGGGTGCGGGTGATGAACATGAAGGACGACGACTGCGTCTCGGCGGTGGCCCTCGTGGTCGACGACGACTCGGGGCCGGCTGAGGACGACGGGCAGGAGGAGCTGGCCGAGTAGTGGAGGGGTGGTTGGGGGTGCATGGGAACTAGGAAGCCCCCACCCACAGCCCTACGCAGCCGCAGGAAGGTACTGCTGCCAAGCCGGCGGAATCGAGGGACTCGCGACTTGGATGAACACCGTAGGCCCCGGCGCCTTCGGTTTGTTCTTCGGATGCATGTGGATCTCGCGGGGCAGGCGGTTGCCCTTGCGCCGGTTGCAGCTGGCGCAGGCGGCGACGATGTTCTCCCAGACGGACTTGCCGCCGCGGCTGCGGGGGATCACGTGGTCGACGGTGAGGCCGGATTTGCGCGAGCCGCAGTACTGGCAGGTCCAGGAGTCGCGGGCGAGGACGGCGCGGCGGGTGATCTTGCGGCGGTGCGCTTCGCGCGGGATCCGCACGTAATTGGTGAGGCGGATCACGTCGGGACGCTCCATCGTCATGTGCTCGGAGTGGATCGCGCCCTCGCGGCGCTCCAGCAGCTCGGCCTTCTCCTTCAGCAGCAGCACGGCGGCGCGTCTCAACGTGCATACGTTGATCGGCTCATACGTGGCGTTGAGTACAAGCACGCGTGCCATGTTGCCCGCGAATTCTACGCAGGCGGCCTACCGCGTCGGGTATGAACCAAGGATTCGGACCGTTTCGGCCTTGCCGCGGAGGGCGTCCACGGCTGCCGACACGGGCGGCTCGGATAGTGCGCCCTCCAGGTCGCAGAAGAACATGTAGCGGCCCAACTCCCTTCGCAGGGGACGGGACTCGATGCGGCTCAGGTTGACCGCGCGCCCGGAGAACTCCTGCAGCGCCTCGACCAGAGCACCCGGGTGGTCCTCGCCGAGCTCGGAGAAGACGAGGGATGTCTTCCAGGCCTTGCCCTCACCTGGCTCCGTGCCTTTAGGGGCGATCCAGACGAAGCGGGTGACGTTGTTGGCCTCGTCCTCGATCCCCTCGCGCAGCACCGTGCAGCCGTAGAGCTCAGCGGCGGCGGCAGCCCCGATCGCCGCCCATGGGTGCTCGGATTCGCTAACTGTCCTCACCGCCTCCGCCGTGCTCGGCGCGCTCTCCTGGGCGGCGCTACCGAGGTTCTCGCGCAGGAAGCGCGCGCACTGCGCCAGCGGCTGGGGGTGTGAAAGCACCCGCTCGATTTCACCGAGCCCGATCTCCTCCCGGGCGACCAGCATCGCCCGCACGGCAAAGTCGTGCTCGCCGACGATCGTGACATCGCCGGCATCGAAGGCAAGCGTGTCGAGGCTGGTCCGCACCGAGCCCTCGATCGAGTTCTCGAAGGGAACCAGGGCCCGCTCCGCCTCGCCGCGTTCGACCGCGAGGATCGCCTCGCGGATCGTCGCCGTGCGCAGCGGCTCGCACTCGACGCCCGGCTCGAGCGCCTCTCCCAGCGCGTCCTCGGTGAAGGTGCCGGCCGGTCCCAGATAGGCGATCCGCACCGCTGTGCCTCCGCTCCCGCGCGCCCTATTCGAAGGCGACGCTGTAGCTGGCTTCGTTGTTTTCGGAGACCTGCTCGCCCGGCACGGTGGCCACTTTGACTTCAAGCGTCACTTCACCGCTGGGCGCCGGCGTCAGCGGGATCGAGACGGTCTGTTCTTCGGCGGCGCCGATGCTGTCGATCGTGCCAGAGAGGGTCGTGCCGCCGCTGACGCTGACCGAGACGTCGATCCCGTTCTCGGTCGATTCGCCCTGGTTTTCGATCGTCACTTCGACTTCGGGCGTGCCTTCGCTCGAGACCGAGGTGGTCACTTCGGGCGAGAGTTCGGTCCCATTGACGTTCGTTCCGATCAGGCCGAGCCCGTGCAGGCCCGAGGCGGAGCCGCTGCTGACGCCGCTGACCGAGCCCAGCGCCGAGCTGACTTCGGATTCGTCGAGCCATCTCGTTTCGTCGGGCAGGAAGGCACTCTTCGGCACGTCGGAGTCGCTGATCCCATTGGATTCGAGCACGCCGTTGATCTCGGGCCGCACGACCGCGGCGTAGAGCGCGTCGGCGGCGAGCAGCTTGCGCATCTGCACCGCGATGCTCTTCATCGCTTGCTCGGAGCCGACGTCACCGAGAGCTGTGCTCATCTTTTCCGCGATTTCGTTCATCGCGGAGGCGCGCAGCTCGTAGGTCAGCTCGAGCGCGTTCTGGGCGTGGCTCATGTCGCCCGGCGTGTCCAGCCCGTCGACGCGGCTGGCGTAGCTGTCCATGGCGCTGCGATCGGTATTGACCTGGTTGATGAATTCGGTCACCGAGAGGCTGCCCGGGTCTTCGAGCTTTTCGAAGAAGCTCTTGCTGGTCTGGTCGGTCTCTTCGACGATTTGGGTCACGTTGCGGGCGTAGTCGCTGAGCGCGCGGTTCTTGCGCGCGTCGAGGCAGCCCTTCACCCCGAGCACGATCAGGATCAGCAGCAGCAGGCCGCCGCCGAGGGCAAGCCCGCGCCGCAGCATGATCTGCTGGCGCTGGGGGCGACCGCGAGGCCGCGATCGCCGTCCCGGCGTGGATGCGGAAAAATCCTCCAAGAAGCAGGGAGTATGTCGCAGGAGGAAGCGGATTAACGGCGAAGCCGCAGAGTGCAGTGGTCGGCTCGCTCGTACTCAACCGCTTCCTGATCGAGCGCCGCATCGGCAGCGGCGGCTTCGGCACGGTCTATGAGGCCTGGGACGGCCGCCTCGAGCGCTCGGTCGCGGTCAAGGCAATCGAGTCGGCCTCGGGGCCCGGATCGGACCGGGTTCTGCGCGAGGCGCAGGCCGCGGCGCGACTCAACCATCCCGGCATCGTCACCCTCTATGAGATGGGCGAGGAGGACGGCAACGCGCTGCTCGTCACCGAGCTGGTCGACGGCGCCACCCTGGCCCAGCGCAACCGCGACGGCACCCTCAGCGACCGCGAGATAGGGGAGATCGGCGCCGACCTCTGCGAGGCGCTCGACCACGCCCACGATCGCGCCGTCGTCCACCGCGACATCAAGCCGCAGAACGTGCTCGTCACCGACGAGGGCGAGCCCTGCGCCAAGCTGATGGACTTCGGCGTCGCCCGGCTCACCGACGCCGCGGCCCTGACCGCACCCGGCGACGTCGTCGGCACCCTCGCCTACATGGCGCCCGAGCAGGCCGAAGGGCGCAGCGCCGGCCCCCCTGCCGATGTCTACTCGCTGGCGCTGATGCTCTACGAGAGCTGGAGCGGCGAGCACCCGACCCGGCGCGCCACTCCGGCTGCCACCGCCCGGGCGATCGGCGCCCGGACCCGCCCCCTGCGGCGCCTCCGTCCCGACCTGCCGCGCGAGCTCTGCGACACGGTCGACGCCTGCCTGCAGCCGCGGCCGGAACGCCGCCCGTCGCTGGAGGAGCTGGGCGGCGAGATCGAGCGCGCGCTGGACAGCCTCGCGGAGCATCCCCAGTACGCAGAGCGCTCGCTCCCGCTGCGCGCCGCCGCGCTCGCTCTTGCCGCCGCCCTCGGAGCCTGGCTCGCCGTCGGTCACGGCGTCCTGCTCCCGTAGGATTTCCCTTCCGTGCGGGCGGCTGACGCGCCCGCGAAAGGAGTCAAGCGATCAGCGTTCTACGTAACCTCGAGAGTCGCATCGAAGGCCTGGTCGAGGGCGTCTTCAGCCGTGCCTTCAGCTCCGAGGTCCAACCGGTGGAGCTGGCCCGCAAGCTGGCCAAGGAGATGGACGCCCACAAGACCGCCGGCGTCGCCCGCGTCTACGTGCCCAACGAGTACACGGTCTTCCTCTCCAGCCGCGACCGGGTCAAGCTCGAAGGCTATGAGCGCTCGCTGGAGCAGGAGCTCTCCGGCTACCTGCTCGAGCACGCGCGCCGCCGCAGCTACGACCTGCTGACCCGGCCCGCGGTCGAGTTCAAGACCGACGAGCGGCTGCGCCTCGGCGAGTTCGGGATCCAGACCAGGTTGGTCAAGCCGCCGGCCCGCGAGGGCGAGGCGCCGAGCCAGGGGGAGGAGGGCCACACGATGGTCTACTCGGCGGTCAAAGACCGGCCAGCGGAGCCCGAGCCCGCCGGGCGGGGCGAGGCGGCGGTCGCGACGCGCGCCGTCGTTTCCCTCGACGATCGCCGCTACGTGCTCGAGGGGCCGCGGGCGACGATCGGGCGTTCGAAGGAAGCCGAGTGCGTGCTCAGCGATCCCAACGTCTCGCGCCGCCACGCCGAGCTGCGGCGGGCCCAGAACGGCGATTGGACGATCGCCGACCTCGGCTCGACCAACGGCATCAAGGTGAACGGGCGGCGGGTCTCCTCCTCGCGGCTCGGCCCTGGCGACCAGGTGACCCTGGGCACGACGACCTTTCTCTTCGACGTCGAGCAATAGCGCCCCGCGCCCGTGGACTACGAGCCCATCTCCGTTGCCCTCAAGTTCGGCTTCCTCGCCGTCCTCTACCTCTTCCTGCTCTGGATCTCCCGCAGCGCGCTCAAGGACCTGCGCCGCAGCACCGCGCCCGCGCCCGACGCGACCGGCTTCCACCAGGTTCCGGCCGGGCTGGCGCCCCAGGGAAGCGCGGCCGACTCCTGGCTGGTCGCCGAGCGGGGCGGCGGGCTCGAGGCCGGCGAACGCTTCGACCTGATCGGCGGCCTCTCGATCGGGCGCTCGGCCGAAGCCGACGTCCGAATCGAGGACCGTTATGCCTCCGGCGTGCACGCCAGGATCTTCAGCCGCGATGGACACACCTACCTCGAGGACATGAACTCGACCAACGGCACCCTGCTCAACGACGCGGCCCTGAACGGGGAGGCGGAGCTGATCGACGGCGACGTCGTGCGGATCGGCGACACCGAGTTCAGGTACGAGGCCGGGACGTAGATGCTGAGGATCGAGGACCAGGCCTTCCGCACCGATACCGGGCGGCAGCGCAACGCCAACGAGGACTCCTTTTTCGTGCGAGCGCCGATCTTCGTCGTCGCCGACGGCATGGGCGGTGCACAGGCGGGCGAGGTGGCTTCGAAGGCCGCCGCCGACGCTTTCGACGTCGACCTTCCCGACGGCCCGCCCGAGCGCGTCCTGCGCGAAACGATCCTCGCCGCCAACCGCCAGATCCACGAGCTGGCGCGGGCCGACCCCTCGCGCGCGGGGATGGGCACGACGCTGACCGCGGCGATCGTCGACGCCGGCGCGGAAGAGGTGGCGATCGGGCACGTCGGCGACAGCCGCGCCTACCGCCTGCGCGCGGGCAGGCTGGAGCAGCTCACCCGGGACCACTCGCTGGTCGAGGAGATGCGCCGCAAGGGCCAGATCACCGACGCCCAGGCGGAGGATCACCCGCAGCGCTCGATCATCACCCGGGCGCTCGGCCCCGAGCCCGAGGTCGAGCCCGACGTGCAGACCGTCTCCGCCGCGCCGGGCGACGTCTTCCTGATCTGCTCGGACGGGCTGACGACGATGCTGAGCGAGGAGCAGATCGGCAAGCTCCTGGCAGGCGCCAGCTCGATGGGCGGCGCAGTCCGCGCCCTCGTCGACGAAGCCAACCGGGCCGGCGGCCGCGACAACATCACCGCGCTCGCATTCCAGCTCGAAGACGCCGCCGCTCCCCGGCAGAGCCACGAGGACGCGACCCTGATCGGCAGCACCGCGGCGGAACAGGGCTTGACCGCGACCGAGGTGCGCCGCCGCGCCGCCGCGGCCGCCGCCAGGGAGCGCCGCGAGGAGCTGGCGGCAAAGGGCGATCGCCGCGGCCTCAAGCGGGCGTTGAAGGCGGTCGCGCTGCTCATCGTCCTGGCCGCACTCGCTTTCGGCGCTTGGTACGGCAACCGCCAGGTCTGGTTCCTCGGCACTGACGACGGCGGCCGGGTCGCCCTCTACCGCGGCCTGCCCTATGAACTCCCCTTCGGCCTCGAGCTCTACGAAGAGCGCTACGCCGTCCCGGTCCAGACCGCATCACTGCCGCCGCGCCGCCAGGACGCGGTCAGCGGCCACGACCTGCGCTCCCGCGAGGACGCCGTCTCGCTGGTCGAAGACATCGAACAGAGCGCCGAACGGCAGGAACCTCGTCCCAGCGAAAACCCGCCCGCGCCCGAACCAAAAGAACAGACGCAAGGCAACCGTCAGAAATGAGCGCCAGGAACAGGGAGCTGATGGCTCTCGTCCCGGTGGCGCTGCTGCTGACCGCGGGCTTTGCCGCCGTCTTCGCCCAGGAGAACGCGAAACTCGACGACGCGAGCCTGGTCTACGGCGCCTACTTCTTCGCCGTCTGCCTCGCCACCCACTTCTACCTGCGCATCCGCCTGCCCAACGCGGATCCCTACCTCTTCCCGATGGTGGCGCTGCTGATGGCCTTCGGGCTGGTGATGGTCTACCGGATCGACGCCGACCTGGCCCGCGACCAGGCCAACTGGTTCGTGCTCGGGCTCGTCCTCTTCGCCGCGACGATCCACTTCCTGCGCGATTACGACGTGCTGGAGCGCTACCGCTACACGATCGCCGTGGCCGGCCTGCTGCTGCTGCTGGCACCGCGCCTGCCGGGGATCGGCCAGCAGGTCAACGGCGCCTACCTCGGCGTCAAGCTCGGCCCGCTCGCCTTCCAGCCGGCCGAGTTCTCGAAGATCTGCCTGGTCGTCTTCCTCGCCAGCTACCTGCGCGAGCACCGCGAGGTGCTGATCGTCGGCGCCCGGCGGGTGCTCGGCGTCACCCTGCCCCCGCTCAAGCACTTCGGGCCGATGCTGGTCGTCTGGGGCGCCTCGATGTTCATGCTCGTCTTCATCCGCGACCTGGGCAGCTCGCTGATGTTCTTCGCCGCCTTCCTCGCCCTGCTCTACGTGGCGACCGGGCGCTTCTCCTTCGTCGTCATCGGCATGGCGATGTTCCTGGTCGGCGCCTGGTTCTTCGCCTCGACCGTGCCCCACGTGCACGACCGGGTCGAGATCTGGCTCGATCCCTACGCCCACCCGCAGGAAAGCGGGTACCAGATCCTGCAATCGATCTTCGCCCAGGCCGACGGTGGCCTCTTCGGCAAGGGCTTCGGGCAGGGGCTGATCACGATCCCCGGCACCGATAACGCGCTCTTGCCGGCGGCGCAGACGGACACGATCTACTCGTTGATCGTCAACGAGCTGGGCCTCTTCGGCGCCTGCGCGGTTGTCTCGATCTACCTGCTCTTCTCGGCCCGCGGCTTCAAGATCGCGCTGCTCGCCGACGATGGCTTCTCGAAGTTGCTCGCCACCGGGCTGACAGCGGTCTTCGCGATCCAAGCCTTCGTGATCATCGGCGGCGTCACCAGGGTGATCCCGCTGACCGGCGTCACCCTGCCCTTCATCAGCTACGGCGGCAGCTCGATCGTCGCCAACTTCGTCCTGCTGGCGCTGTTGCTGCTTGTCTCCGACCGGGCGCGAAGAGAGGCGGCGGTGCGATGAACAGGCAGATCGTCAAGCTCTTCGCCTTCATCGTCGCCCTCTTTGCGGTGCTGGTCGGCTTCACTTCCTACTGGTCGGTGTTCGACGCCAAGGCGCTGAAGGAAAAGAACGCCAACAAGCGCCCGCTGCTCGAGCAGCAGCAGATCGAGCGCGGGCGCATCCTCACCGCCGACGGCACCGTGATCGCGCGCTCGGTGCCAAAGGGCAGGGGCGAGGCGTTGCGCTACGTGCGCCGCTACCCCGAGGGCTCGCTCTTCGGCCACCCGATCGGCTACAGCTTCGTGAAAGAGGGCGACAGCGAGTTCGAGCAATTCCACAACGACGAACTGGTCGGCAACGAATCGGAATTCAGCTCGATCCTCGACGAGCTGCGCGGCCGCGCCCAGGAAGGCGACGACATCGTCACCAACCTCGACTCGGAAGCCCAGCGGGTCGCGCTCGCCGACCTCGAAGAAGCGGGCTTCGGCGCCGTCGTCGCGATCGAACCGCGGAGCGGCCGGGTGAAGGTGATGGCCTCCAACGTCCCCTTCGATCCCAACCGCGTTCCCTACGAACTGGAAAAGCTGAACTCCAACGAAACCGAAACCCCGCTGCTCAACCGTGCCACCCAGGGCCGTTACCCGCCGGGCTCGACTTTCAAGGTCGTGACGGCGGCGGCCGGGCTCGACAGCGGCACGATCACGCCGGAAACGACGATCGATGCGCCCGGCACGCTGGACATCCAAGGGCAGCCCCTGCAGAACGACTTCGACGAGGACTTCGGCCCGATCAGCCTCGACACGGCGCTGACCAACTCGGTCAACACTTGGTTCGCGCAGCTGGGCGAACAGGTTGGCCAGGACACGCTGTTCGAATACATGGACAAATTCGGCTTCAACTCGAAGCCGGCGATCGACCTGCCCAGCGACCAGGTGCTCCCGAGCGGCATTCTCGAAGGCAACGCGCTGCTCGGGCGGAACGACCCGATCGACATCGCGCGAGTAGCGATCGGGCAGGAGCGGCTGCTGGCAACGCCGCTGCAGATGGCCGAGGTCGCCGCCGCCGTGGCCAACGGCGGCACGCTGATGAAGCCGCAGATCTGGAGCCGGGTGGTCGATCCCGACGGCCGGGTGACGAAGCGCCTCGACCCCTCCGAGTACAGCCAGCCGATCAGCCAGGAGACGGCGGAAGAGCTGAACGCGGCGATGCAGGGGGTCGTCAATGAAGGCACCGGCACCAACGCAGAGATCCCTGGCATCACCGTGGCGGGCAAGACCGGGACGGCGGAAACGCCCTACAACGAGTCCTGCGGCGGCGGCAGCGAAGAGAACCAGGCTTGGTTCATGGGCTTCGCCCCCGCCGAGGACCCAAAGATCGCGATCGCCGCCTCGGTCGAGTGCACCGAACAGTTCGGCAACGACGTCGCCGCTCCGATCTTCCGCGACGTCGCGGAAACGATCCTTGATGGCGAATAGGGTGGCGCCGGATGAGGGGGTGTGAATCGTGGCTGAGGTGAAACAGGACAGCGTCGTCGACGGGCGCTACCGGATTCTGCAGCGGATCGGCTCCGGCGGCATGGCCGACGTCTGGCTGGCCGAGGACACACACCTGCAACGCCAGGTTGCGCTGAAGGTATTGCACTCGCGCTTCGCCCAGGACCAGGAGTTCGTCGAGCGCTTTCGCCGCGAGGCGGAGGCAGCGGCCGGCCTGCAGCACCCCAACGTCGTCGCCGTATTCGACCGCGGCGAGGTCGATGGCACCTACTACATCGCGATGCAGTACCTGGAGGGGCGAACGCTGAAGCAGCTGATCGAGGCTGGGCTCACCCCCGAGCAGGCCGCGCCGCTGGTCCGCCAGGTGCTCGAGGGCGCCCGCTTCGCTCACCGCCACGGGGTCGTCCACCGCGACCTGAAGCCCCAGAACGTGATCGTCGACGACGAGGGCAAGGCGACCGTCACCGACTTCGGGATCGCCCAGGCCGGGGTCTCGGAGATCACCCAGGCCGGCTCGGTGCTGGGCACGCCGCACTACCTCTCGCCCGAGCAGGCGCAGGGCTTCGAGGTGACCGCGGTCTCCGACCTCTACTCGATCGGCGTGATGCTCTACGAGGCGCTGACCCGCCGCGTTCCCTTCGAGGCCGACTCGGCCGTCGCGGTGGCGATGAAACAGGTCTCCCAGCCCCCGCAGCGCCCCAGCTCGATCAACCCCCAGGTCTCGCCGGCGCTCGACGCCGTGGTGATGCGGGCGCTCGAAAAGGAGCCCGGCCAGCGCTTCCAGAGCGCCGACGCCTTCATCGCCGCAATCGACGCCGCGCTCAAGGATCCGGGCGGCGGCGCCGAAAACACCGCCGCTTTCGCACCATTGCCGCCGGTCGTCGCGGTGCCCGAGGAGCCAGTTGCGGAGGGGACGACCGCTGAGGAAGAGGAACGGCGCAGGCGGCGGCGCCTGGTCTGGCTTGCCGTCGCCGTCGCCGTCCTGATCGGTCTGCTGATCGGCTTCGCCCTGACTCGCGACACGACCACCGAAGTGCCCGACGTGACCGGCAACGACCTCAACGTCGCGATTGCCCTGCTGCAGCAGAACGGCTTCAGCGTCGGCGACGTGAAACGAGTCGAGCGCGAAGCGCCGGCTGGGGAAGTTCTCGAGCAGGACCCGGCCGCTTCGCCCCCCGCCGACGAAGCCTCGCTCGACTGCAGCTTCCTCACCTTCTTTTGCTCGAAGCCCAAGGTGATGCTGACCGTCAGCTCCGGCCCGGGTAGCGCCAAGGTGCCCTCGACCGCCGGTCTTTCCCGGGCCGACGCCGAAAAAGCGCTCGAAGAAGCGGGTTTCGACCCGAAGGTCGAAACGGTGCACTCGAAAGACGTCGAAGAGGGGCTGGTGATCAAGTCCGAGCCCTCCGGCGGGCAGGCGACCACCAAGGGGACGGAGGTAGTGCTCAAGGTCTCTAGCGGACCGAAGCTGGCCAAGGTGCCGGTGGTGGTCGGCTCGCAGCGCTCGCTCGCGGTCCAGCAGATCCGCGGCCGCGGCTTCGCGCCAAGCGTCGAAGAAATCGAAAGCAAGGAGCCCGCAGGTCAGGTGATCCGCCAGTCGCCGAGCGCCGGCTCACAGCTGCCGCCCGGGTCGACCGTCTCGATCACCGTCTCCAAAGGCGAAGAAAAGGCGGCGGTTCCCAACCTGATCGGCAAGCTTCGCTCCGAAGCCGTGGAAGCGGTGCGGGCCGCCGGGCTGAAGCCAACGGTGCAGGAACAGGAAACCGACGTGCCCTCGCAGGCCGGCCGCGTCACCGACCAGTTTCCACCGCCCAACTCGGAAGTCGAGCCGGGCTCGACCGTGACCCTGGTCGTCGGCAAGGCGGCCCCCGAAGCTGCGGAACCGGAAACGGAAGCAGAAGGCGAATGAGGGTCGCGGTCCTGCGCGGCGGCCGCTCCTCCGAGCACGACGTCTCCCTGCGCTCCGGCGAGGCCGTCGCCCGCGGCCTGGAGGAAGCCGGGCACGAGGTGGCGGCGGTGACGATCTCACGGGCGGGCGAGTGGACCTGTGACGGCAGTCCGGTCGAGCTCGTCCCCGGGCGCGGCCTGCTCGATAGCGACGCGGCCTTCCCGGCCCTGCACGGCCCCTTTGGCGAGGACGGCAGCGTCCAGGGCCTGCTCGAGTGGCTCGACCTTCCGTACGTCGGCTCCGACGTCCTCTCCTCCGCCGCCTGCATGGACAAGCTGACGCTGAAGCGGCTCTTTTCTCAGGCCGGCATCCCCCAGGTCGACTTCGTCGCCGCCGGCGAGCCCGGCTGGCGCGAGCGCTGCGAGGAAATGGGAGCGCCGCTCTGGGTCAAGCCCTCGCGGCTCGGCTCCAGCGTCGGCATCAGCAAGGTCGCCACAGCGGGCGGCGAGCTGGACGAGGCGGTCGAGCTCGCCCGCCGGCACGACCCGCGGGTGATCGTCGAGGCTCCCGCCTCGGGGCGCGAGGTCGAGTGCTCGCTGCTCGGCAACGAGGACGTCGAGGCCTCGATTCCCGGCGAGGTGGTCGCCAAAGGCGACTGGTACGACTACGAGCACAAGTACCAAGAGGGGGGTATGGAGCTGGTCGTGCCGCCGCCGCTCTCCGAGCAGCAGATACGCGAAGTGCGCGAGCTGGCGGTGTCCGCCTTCAAGCTCGGCGGCTGCTCCGGCCTCGCCCGCTGCGACTTCTTCGTCGAGCCCAACGGCGCCGTTCTCGTCAACGAGGTCAACACCATGCCCGGCTTCACCGAGACCAGCGTCTATGCCAAGCTCTGGTCCGCCTCGGGCCTCGACTACCCAACCCTCTGCGACCGCCTCGTCACCCTCGCGATCGAGCGCCACCAGCGCGCCCGCTCTTTCGAGTTTTGAGGCGAAAACCCAGGCTTGTCATTACATGAAGTGTCCGTGATAGGACAAGCTTCTCGAAGCGATTCCGCCGCCAAACCGTTTATAAGTCATTGCTCGGGACGGAGTTGCGCAGCCGCTCAGGGTTCACTCTGATGCTGGGCAACCATGTACGGGTGGTCGCCTCACCCGCACATGGCGGCAACATAACTCCGTCCTGGAGGCGCCGCTCCGAACCGTCCCACGCGGGGTTCCAGCGCAATCAACGCCCGCACCCGAGCGCCGGTCACCGCCCACCTTCGTTCTCTTGCCTCACTTGATCGATGGGGTCAACGCGAAGTTGATCTCAGGTCACAGAGAATTCCATTGATATCGGACGGAACCACTCAACACTTATCTAGGTAATAAAGCCTACTTCAGTAAGTCATTTCAATCGGCCACCCGAGTCTACCCTGTCGCAGACAAAACATTGCACATACGCAACTGTGAATTGCGAGGCGTACCTTTTGCTGCGCCCTCGGGTCAGCGCAACAGCTTGATATCGCTGATCTCGACTTGGAAGCCGCCGTACTGGTCGTTGGCTTCCGATGCCTTGTTGAACCAGAGCAGGAAGTACTTGGCGGGAGTGTCGACGGTGAGGTCGATTTCCTCGTTGGTCGATGCATCGACGGCGATGCCGACGGGTTCGCCCCAGCCGGACAGGTCTTCCGGCGGCCCTTCGGAGGCGGCGAAGACCTGGGCGTCCCAGCCGGGAGTCGGGGTGCGCACCTGCATCTTCGACGGCTTGACCGGGGTGCTCGCGGTGACGTAGATGCCGACGCCGGGGTCGGGGCCGGTCTTGGTGCCGGCAAAGGTGTCGGATTCGTAATGCTCGGTTTCCCAGGCGGTCCCGGTTGGGTCGCCGTCCACCGCCAGCCCGACCTTGCTGCCCACCTCCTGGCCGTCCCCCTGCGGGTCGTAATCGGTGGCGGTGAGCGGCGAGATCGCTTTGCCCTTGTCCTTGTTGGCACCGCCGCCGCCGACGCCGCCACCGGAGATCACGAAGACCATGAGCAGCACCGCCCCGACAACCAGGACCAAGCCCAGTACCGCGGCCAGGCTCCAGCGCCGGCCGCTGGCGAGGTTGCGCTTCGGCGGCGGCACCGCGTCGAGCACGCTGGTCGCCTCACCGGTGGTCGAGCCTGCCCTCGCCGCCTCGACCTCGAGCGCGGTCGAGAGGTCGTCGATCATCTCGCCGACCTGCTGGTAGCGCTCCTCCGGGTCCTTGGCGGTAGAGCGCTCGACCACGAGGGCGACCGCGGCGGAGACCTCCGGGCGGCGGCGCTGGACGTCGGGCAGCTCCTCGTTGACGTGCTTCATCGCCACGCCGACCTGGCTGTCGGCGCTGAAGGGGACCTGGCCGACGAGCATCTCGTAGAGGACGACGCCGAGCGAGTAGATGTCGGTGCGGGGGTCGACCTTGCGCCCCATCGCCTGCTCGGGGGCAACGTAGTCGGTGGTGCCGAGCACGCGACCGGTCGCCGTCATCCCGTCCTGCTCGAGCTGGCGCGAGATGCCGAAGTCGGTCAGCTTCGCCCGTCCCTCGGCGTCGATCAGGATGTTCTGCGGCTTGATGTCGCGGTGGACCATGTTGCGCGCGTGCGCCATCGAGAGGCCGCGGGCGATCTCGATCGCGTAGGCGATCGCCTCCTGCGCCGGCAGCGCCCCCTCCCGGTTGATCCGCTGCTTGAGGGTTTCACCCTCGACGTACTCGAAGACGATGTAGGGGTGGCCGCCGTCCTCACCCGCGTCGATCACGGCGACGACGTTGGGGTGGGAGAGCTTGGCCACCGAGCGCGCCTCCTGGCGGAAGCGCTCGAGCTGGTCCTCCTGCTCGGACATCTCGCGGTGCATCACCTTCACCGCCACCGCCCGGTCGAGCGTCTGGTCGCGGGCCAGGTAGACCGTCGACATGCCGCCGCTGCCCAGCTTCGCCTCCAGCCGGTAGCGGCCGGAGAGCACTGTTCCGATCATTGCGCTGCTCGTTCGGCGAGGGTCCATTCAGGGGCGGCGGATCTCGTGCGGCCCTTCCGCCGCCGAGCCGATCCGCTGCGCCCCAGGGTAATGGGGGCGGAGGAGATCGAGCGCCTGCTCGGCGTCTTCGGCAGCCACTATGCAGCAGAAGCCGCAGCCCATGTTGAAGACCTCGTGCATCTCCGCCTCGGGAGTGCCCGAGCGCTCGGCGATCAGCTCGAAGACCGGCGGGACGGGCAGGGGCACCTCGATCTCATAGCCGACCTCGGCGGCGAGGCGCAGCAGGTTGCCGAGGCCGCCGGAGGTGATGTGGGCGAGGCCGCGGACGTCGACGGGCGAGCGCAGCAGCTCCAGCACCGGCTTGACGTAGATCTCGGTCGGCTCGAGCAGCTCATCGCCGAGCGGCCGCCCGAGGCGGCCCTCGGGATCCTCGTCGAGCGAGAAGCCGGCCAGGGCCGAGCGGGCGAGCGTGTAGCCGTTGGAGTGCAGGCCGGAGGAGGGGAGGCCGATGATCGCGTCGCCCGGCTGCACCGCCGAGCCGTCGATGATCTCCTCCAGCGCGACGGTCCCGAAGCAGGCACCTGAGACGTCGACCCCGCGGACCATCTCGCCGAGCTGGGCGAGCTCGCCGCCGGGGATCTCGACCCCCGCCAGCTCAGCCCCCCGGGCCAACCCGACCCCGACTTCGGCGCAGACCGCCGGGTCCGCCCGGTCGATCGCGATGTAGTCGAGCATCGCCAGCGGCTCGGCCCCGACGCAGATCACGTCGTTGACGTTCATCGCCACGCAATCGATCCCGACCGTGTCGAAGCGCCCGAGCTGCTCGGCGACGAGCAGCTTGGTCCCGACGCCGTCGGTCGAGAGCGCGATCCCGGTCCGCTCGTCGAGCTTGATCACGCTTGCGTAGTGACCGGGCAGCGGCACCTGCCGCGAGGGGCGCCCGAGCTGGATCGCGCCCAACGCCTTGACCAGCCCGGAGACCGCCGTGTCGGCGGCTCCCTGGTCGACTCCTGCCTTTGCGTAGGCGTCGCTCATCGCCGTTGCAGTCTCGCAAGCACCGCGGCCGCAAGGCCTGCTCGGTAGGCGGCGTAGGGCCACAGCGCCCGGTCGCGCTCGACCAGCTTGATCAGGCGCTGCGAGGCGAGGGTCGAGGCGAAGGAGGCGGCGACGCCGAGGGCCATCGAGCGGCGCAGCGGGGGAGAGGTGCCGCGGCGCGCGAGGCGAGCCCCCTTGAGCCCGGTGGCACCGACGATGATCGGCAGCGCGATCGTGCGCGAGAGCAGGTTGGCCTGGTCGCGGGAGAAGCGACGCCAGCGCGCGGCCGCCAGGGTGATCCCGTTGCGGGAGACGCCCGGTGCCAGCGCCGCCGCCTGGGCGACTCCCAGCGCCAGGCCGTCGGCGAGCCCCGCCTCTCCGCGCCCTCTCAGTTGCGGCCGCGTGTCGGCGAGCACCATCGCCGCGCCGCCAGCGAGCAGGCCGTAGGCGGTTGCCCGCGGCCCGCCCAGCAGCTGCTCGATCTGCCGCTCGAACTTGTAGCCGGAGAAGGCCGCGGGGAGGAAGGAGAGGGCCAGCACGGCGGCGCCACGCAGGTCGAAGGCGCGCAGCTCTTCGGCGATCAGCTTGCGTTGCCCGACGATCAGCGCCGCCGCCGCCCCGGCGTGCAGCGCCACCTCGAAGCTCTTGCGCACCTCTGGGTCGACCGCCTGCCAGTCCCAGCCTGCCAGCCAGGGGACGAGGACGATGTGGGCGGAGCTGGAGACGGGCAGCAGCTCGGCCGGGCCCTGGACGACGCCGAGCGCGAGCGCGCGCCGCGCGGGAATCACGCCGTGGCGGGACGCCGGCGGCGCTTGATCAGCAGGTAGATGATGCCGCCGGCGATCGCTGCCAGAACCACGTAGTCGAGGTAGCCGAGCTTGTGCCGCCAGTCCTCCCAGTTGTCCCCGACCTTTTCGCCGACGATCGCCAGCATCAGCACCCAGGGGATGCTGCCGAGCAGGGTGTAGGCGCTGAAGCGCCAGAACGGCATCTTCGCCACGCCGGCGGGCAGCGAGATGAAGGTGCGGATGATCGGCAGCATGCGCGAGAAGAAGACGGTGGCGCTGCCGTAGCGCTCAAACCAGTCGTCGGCCCACTTGAGGTGCTTGGGACTGACGTGGATCAGCTTGTTTTTCTCCAGCAGGTCGAGCCGCCCGTAGTAGCCGACCGCGTAGGCGATCCAGGAGCCGGCGAGGTTGCCGAGCACGCCGGCGGTGACGATGCCGAACAGGGTCAGTTCTCCCTTGGAGACGCTGAAGCCGGCGAAGAGCATGATCGCCTCGCTGGGGATCGGGATGCAGGCCGACTCGAGCGTCATCAGGAGGAAAACGGCGACGACACCGGCGGAGCCGATGAAGTCGGTGGCGGCGTTGACGATTGGGTCGAGGACCTTGTCGCTGACGCTGGCGAGGAGGAAGAACGGCATGCGCGAAGCGGAGATTGTAGGGGTCAAGCCAAACAGCAACTAAACTCGACCCGTTCCATGGGTCGACTCAACCACCCCGTCTATCGCACCCGGGTCCTCCAGCTCAGCGCCGACGGCATCCTCGTCGCGCTCGCCTACTACCTGGCTTTCCGCCTCCGCTTCCTCGACCAGAGCGACCTTCCGCATCGTTACTGGGTCCTCTTCATCCAGTCGGTCGGCTTCGTCATCCTCCTCAAGCTGATCGTCTTCTACGCCTTCGGCATGTACCAAAAGTGGTGGCGCTACGTGAGCGGCCGCGACTTCCTCCAGATCGTCCGCGCCGTCACGGTGGCCAGCGCGATCCTCGTCGTCGCCTTCACCGTGCTGCGGCCCTTCGCTCACAACCTGCCGCGCTCGGTGGCGGTGATGGATTTCCTCCTGGCCCTGATGCTCCTCACCGGCGCCCGCCTGGCGGTGCGCCTGATCGTCGAACGGCCCTCGCGCTCGGCCCGGGTGCCGAAGCGCGAGGCGTTGGTGATCGGCGCCGGCTCGGGTGGCCAGATGGTCGTGCGCGAGATGCAGCTCAACCCCGACATCGGCGTCACCGCGATCGGGTTCGTCGACGACGACCCGCGCAAGCGCGGGATGCGCATGCTCGGCCTCAAGGTGCTCGGCTCGACCAAGCAGATCGAGACCATTCTCGACGAGACCCGGCCCGACGAGGTGGTGATCGCGATCCCCTCGGCTCCCGGGACGCTGCGGGCCCAGGTCGTCGCCGCCTGCCGCGAGCGGGAGGTCCGCGTTCGCACCCTGCCCACCGTCTTCGAGCTGCTGCGGGGTGGCGTCCAGCTCAACAAGCAGCTGCGCGAGGTGCGGGTCGAGGACGTGCTCGGCCGCGACCCGATCGTGCGCGAGCTCGACCGCGTCGGCGCCTACCTGCGCGACCGCATCGTCCTCGTCACCGGCGCCGGCGGCTCGATCGGCTCCGAGCTCTGCCGCCAGATCGCCCAGGTCAAGCCGCGGCTGCTGGTGATGCTCGACCACGCCGAGGACAATCTCTTCCAGATCGACCGGGAGATGGTCGAGGAGCGCCACTGCACCAACGTCGAGGCGGTGCTCGCCGATTGCAAGGAGCCGGGCCGGATGCTCGAGGTGATGCAGCGCTTCAAGCCCAGCGTCGTCTTCCACGCCGCCGCTTACAAGCACGTGCCGCTGATGGAGGCCAACCCGCTCGAGGCGGTGCGCAACAACGCGATCGCGACGCGGATCACCGCCGAGACCGCCGCTGCCTCCGACGTCGAGCGCTTCGTCCTGATCTCGACCGACAAGGCGGTCAATCCGAAAACCGTGATGGGAGCCTCGAAGGCGATGGCCGAGTGGATCGTCGAGTCGGCCGGGCGCAAGCATCCCGGCACCCGCTTCGCCAGCGTCCGCTTCGGCAACGTGCTCGCCTCCTCGGGCAGCGTCGTGCCGATCTTCCGCAGGCAGATCGAGCGGGGCGGCCCGGTGACGGTCACCCACCCGGAGATGACCCGCTACTTCATGACCATTCCCGAGGCGGTGCAGATGGTGATCCGCGCCGGCGACATCGGCGCCGGCAAGGGCGAGGTCTTCGTGCTCGACATGGGCGAGCCGGTGCGGATCGTCGACCTCGCCCGCAACATGATCCGCCTCGCCGGCTACGAGCCGGAAACCGACATCGCGATCGAGTTCACCAAGCCGCGGCCGGGCGAGAAGCTGCACGAGGAGCTCTTCGGCCTCGCCGAGAGCGGCCAGCCGACCGCGGCCCGGCGGATCCAGCGGGCGGTGCGGGAGACGCCGCTCGACCCCGAGTGGGTCGAGTCGACGCTGAACTCGCTCGAGCACCTGGTGATGGCCGGGGACGAGGCTAATCTGGCCCAGCGTGTCGTCGAGATGATCACCGCTCCTGGCGGTGACGCGGCGGCTGTCGCTTACGACGAGTAGCCTCTCGCGCCACTAGTTCCCCGCCCCGTGGAGTTGATCAAGGAAATCGGCGCCTTCGCAGGCCTGGCTGCATTCCTCGGCCTCGCCGTTCTCGCCATGCTTGCCTTCTCCCAGGGGCGCGACATTCGCCGCCTGCGCGAGTGGGCCGGCTCGGCACCGGAGCGCGAAGGCGAACGCAAGGACGCGACCTCGGCCTCCGCTGCCAAGCGCGCCGAGGAGCTGCGGGCGTTGGAGGAAGCGCGCACCGCCGAGCACGCGGCGATCGAGGAGCGCGAGGTGCGCCGCCGCCGCCGCGAGGAAGGGTTGCCCGAGCAGACCCGGCGGGAGCGCCTGCGCGAAGGCTTCTCCAGCTTCGGCTCCCACCTCGCCGAGCCGCGCTACCTGGTGCTCATCTTCGTCCTCATCCTCCTCGTCGCCGGCGCCGCCGCCTACCTGGTCACGCAGGGCTCGGACTCGGCTGACGGCAACGGTGGCAAGACCAAGTCGGCCAAGTCGGTGAAGCCGGGCGAAATCGAAGTGACCGTCCTCAATGGCACCGCCGTGCCGGGCCTCGCCGCCGAATTCGGCGACAAAGTCGAGGGCAAGGGCTTCCAGCTCGGTGCCGTCACCAACAGCAGCACCAGCTTCGAAAGCAGCGTGGTCATGTTCGAGCGCGGCCACAAGCCGGAAGCGCGCAAGGTCGCCAAGGCGCTCGGCATCTCCGAAGTGCAGCTGATGACGTCCGACATCGAATCGGTCTCCGGCGGCTCGCCGGTTTCGGTGATCGTCGGTGAAGACAATGCCGCCACGGGCTAGCCGCTGGGCCGGCCTGGTTTTCGCCCTCCTCATCCTCGCAACCCTCGCCGCCTTCGCCTGGTCCCAGCGACTGAAGCGGGATCCCCTGGTCATCGACAGGGTCACCTTCGTCGCCGTTCCGGTCCTCCACCCGAAGAAGCCGGTGCGCAGCTTCACCCCCAACGGCGACTGTCGCTACGACCGCGTTCGCATCCGCTTTCGCACCACCCAGTCGGACCAGGGGACGGTGCAGGTGGTCAAGCCGGGTGGTCGTGTCGTGATCACGCTCGCTCGCGACACTTACCTCAAGCGCTACCACTTCCACACCTACTACTGGGAGGGCCGCAGCCGCAACGACGGCATCGCGCCACCGGGCCGCTACAAGCTGCGGGTCAAGCTGCTCGGCCAGGAACGGGTCCTGGTGCCACCGGGCTCGATGAAACTGCACCGGGCGAAGCGCAACCCGACGGGCAAGTGCAAGCTCGTCGAGGCTGCCCACGCGCCAGGAGGAGCAAAGCCGTGAGCGACGTCCTGGCAGCCGTTGGCCTTCTCGCCGCAGCCGCCGCAGCAGCCGCCGCCATCCTGCTGCCCCCCGGCCGCCTTCGGTCTTTGGCGATGCTGGCAGCCCTCATCCTCTTCCCGCTCCTGATTCTCGGCGACCAGTGGCACTCGCACCAGATCGCCGACCTCCGCGACACCCCCACCCGCCTCGGCCTCCTCGGAGCTTTGGCAATCGCCGTCAGCGTCGCCCTGGCCTACGTCTTCAAGCGCTGGCCGATCCTTCTCCCCCTGGCTATCGTCGCGGCTCTTCCCTTCCGAGTCCCCCTTCATGCAGGGGGTGACACGGCCAACCTCCTGGTACCGCTCTACCTCGTGATCTCAGGCGGAGTACTCGCGCGGATCCTGCCGGGGGGTGGCACCGTAGGGGGGCCCGCCCCCGAGGACGCTTCAGCGACCGCAGGGGGTGGGGGGTCCCCTGCGGTGACAGGACCCGCCGGCCCAGCGCCGTGGGTCCCGCGCCTCCTAGCCGTTGTAGTCGTGCTGTACGCCCTCCAAACCCTCTACTCAGAGGACTTCTCAAAGGGCCTCCAAAACGCCTGCTTCTTCTTCGTCCCCTTCTCGCTGTTGTACGCGCTGCTGCGCGACATCGCCTGGGACCGGCGGCTGCTGACCCTCACCCTTTGGGTGATCGGCATCTCGGCTGCCTGCTTCGTCCTGGTCGGCACCGTGGAGTGGGCCACCCGCAGCCTCTTCTGGAACGACCAGGTGATCCGCTCGAATGAATTCCACACCTACTTCCGGGTCAACTCGGTCTTCTGGGACCCGAACATCTACGGGCGATACCTGGCGCTGGTCGCGGTGATCGCGATGTCGGCCCTGCTCTGGGCGCGGGATCGAAAGACGCTGGCCCTGCTCACGGGGTTGATCGCGATCGTCTGGTTCGGGCTCGTCCCGACCTTCTCGCAATCGAGCTACGCGGCGCTGCTCGCCGGCCTGGTCGTCCTCGCCGCTTTGCGCTGGAGCGTCAAGTGGACCGCGATCGCCGCCGTCGTTGGCGTCGCCGGGACGATGCTGATCGTCGCCATCGCCGGCAGCTTCAGCTTCGACCGGATCAATATCGACACCAGCGGCCGCGCCAACCTCGTCTCGGGCGGGATTCACCTCTTCGCCCAGCGCCCCGCCTACGGCTATGGCTCCGGCAGCTTCCCCAAGGCGTACCGCCAGCACGTCGAGACGCACAAGGCGCCGGTCTCCGTCTCCCACACCGAGCCGGTCACGGTGGCCGCTGAGCAGGGGCTGGTCGGCCTCGCCGCATATGTGGCGCTCGTTGCCGCCGCGCTGTGGACGATGGGGCGCGGCCTGCTGCGCCGGCTCTCGGTCGCCCGCGCGGCAGTGTTGGCCACCTTCATCGCCCTGCTCGTGCACACGATGGCCTACGCCGGCTTCTTCGAGGACCCGATCACCTGGGTGCTGCTGGCTGCCGCCGCGTCACTCGCTGCCTCCGCGGCCGCCCCCGGACGCGGAGCGGAGGCGGGAGACGCGATTCCCGTGTCTGCCGGCGGCTAGGGTCGATCCGTGTCGGGATACCTGCGCCGCCTAGCGACGACGGGTGCCGCCTACACGGCGGCCAGCATCGTCTCGAAGCTGATCGCGGTGGCGCTGCTGCCGCTTTACACGCGCTACCTCACGAAGGAAGACTACGGCGCCGCCGAAATCATGTTCGCGGCGGTGGTCACGGCCAGCATCTTCGTCCGCCTCGGCCTGCTGGAGGCGCTGCTGCGCTTCTATTACAAGGACGACGAGGATCCCGATCTGGTCGTCGCCAGCTCATTCGCGGCGCTCTTCTGGCTTGCCACGGCGGGCGCGCTCGTCGCCCTGCCCTTCGCCCAGCCGCTCGCCGAAGCCCTCGGTCTCGGCGAAGGGGGCGCCGGCCTGGCGCGGATCTCGATCGGCGGCCTCTGGGTGCTGACGATGAACGAGTACCTGCTGACCCTCTTCCGGCTCGAGGAGCGCGCCCGTGCCTTCTTCGTCACGACGATGGCCAACGTCCTGCTGGCGATCGCCCTCACTGTCATCCTCGTCGTCGCGGCGGGCGAGGGTGCCCGCGGCCTGCTGGTCGGCAGCTACGGCAGCGGTGCCGTGGTCGTCGCCGTGCTCATCGTGATCCACCGCCGCCGCCTCTCGCTCCGCTTCGAGCGGCCCCTGCTGCGCCGCCTGATGCGCTTCGGGTTGCCGACGATGCCGGCCGAGCTCTCGCTCTACGGCCTCAACTTCGTCGACCGCGTCATCATCGCCCGCTCCGCCGGCGTGGCCGAGGTCGGCCTCTACTCGCTCGCGGTCAAGTTCGCCCAGGGGGTCAACGTGCTCGTCCGCGGCTTCCAGCTCGCCTGGCCGCCGCTCGCCTACTCGATCCGCGACGACGGCGAAGCGCGTCGCCTCTACGCCACGGTGGTCTCCCTGTTCGTCGCCGGCTGCGCCTTCGTCGTCACCGGCATGTGGCTGCTCTCGCGCTGGATCGTCCGCGCCCTCGCGTCACCGGAATTCTTCGGCTCCTACGAGGCGATCGGCCTGGTCGCCACCGGCGTCACCCTCTACGCGCTCTACATGGTCCTGGTCGTCATCCTCGGCAGGACGGGCCGCACCGAGTTCAACTTTCCCGCCACCGCCGCGGCCCTCGTCGCCAATATCGTCCTCAACCTCGTCCTGGTACCTCCGCTTGGCATCGTCGGCGCCGGCCTCGCCCTCGTCGCTTCCTACCTCGTCGTGCTGGCGCTGATGTACGGCTTCACCCAGCGCCTCTTCCCGGTGCCCTACGAATGGGGCCGCCTCATCCGCGTCCTCGCGGTGTCCGCTGCCTTGGTCGGCCTCGGCGAGTTGCTCCTGCCGACCGACGGCTTCGAGGGATTCGCCCTGCGCGCCCTGCTCTGGCTCGCCTACCCACTGGCCCTGCTGGCCACCGGCTTCTTCACGCCAGGGGAGCGCGCCTGGCTCTCCCGGCTCCGTCACCCACATGAGCTTGCAGTCGGCCTGCGCGCGTTGCGCGCGCCTGAGCCTGGCGTCGATGGCCGTATCCCCGAGACCTACGAGGCCGAGCAGATGGACGAGGACGCGCGCCTGTAGTCAGGTGGGGTCCACGCCGGAATCGACTCGGTCCCGAATGCTGACTCCTCGTCCCGGCACCAGCGCCTGCCGCGAATGCGCCCAGTAGACCTTCGCCGGTTGTCCCGGCAGAACCGTCGCCGCCAGCGCCCGCACCGCATATGCCCACGCGGTGAGAACCCGCACGGCCAGCGCCGCTCCCCGCCCGTGGTGCTTGTGCATGTAGCGGTCGCGGTTGCGGTGGAATTCGACGATGCGGGGGAGTCCCTCGGCGAAGTCGGTGGAGAGCTGGTCGTGGTGGACCGCTTCGGCGCCGGGGACGAAGAGGCTGTGCCAGCCGCTGTCGGCTAGGCGCTTGGCGAAGTCGCACTCGTCGTAGTAGACGAAGAATGCGGGGTCCATGTAGCCGATCCCCGCAGCGGCTTCGCGGCGGACGAGCAGCGCGCTCGACTGCCCCCAGTCGACGCGGCGGGTCGAGGCGCCCTTGCTCTGCACTGTCAGCCGGCGGTGCAGGAAGAGGGCGCCGGCAAGGGCGGTCCCAACCCCGGGGAAGCGCCAGGCGCAGGCAGTCGGCGATCCTGAAGAGTCGAGCAGCTGCGGTGTCGCGGCAGCGGCCCGCGGATCGGCCTCCATCGCCGCCAGCAACGCCGCCGCGGCTCCCGGCAGCAGCTCGGAGTCCTCGTTGAGCAGCAGGCAGTAGGTCCCCTTCGCCTCGCGCATCAGGGTCGAGTCGTTCTCAGCCTTGCCCGCGCGTCGCTCGAGCGCGATCAACCGAATGTCTCCACCCCGCTCGCGGACCGCAGCGGCCGAGCCGTCGCTGGAGGCGTTGTCGAGGACCAAGATCTCGCGCTCAACTCCCTGCGGATGGGTGCGCTCGATCGCCTCGAGGCAGGCGAGCAGGTACTCGCGGCCGTTGGTGTTCACGACGCAGTAGGAGAGCAGGGGTGGCAGGGTCTATCCCGGTAGAGGTTCCACTTAACTTTTTCCGAACACAGTTTGGCGGCCGTCCGCCACCCTCACCGCGGAAAAAGTACAAGACGTTCCACCTCTACCGGGATAGACCCAGAACCCAAGCAATGAAAGTCCAGCTCGTCGATCCCTCAGCCTTCACGCCGCCCTATGACCGCGCGCTCGCCGCGGCGCTCGCCGCCGGCGGCGCTGAGGTGGAGCTGCTGACCAGCCGCTTCCTCTACGGGCCGGTGCCCGAGCCGAGCGGCTACGCAGTCCGCGAGTGCTTCTACCGGCGGGCCTCGCGGCGCGGCCTCGACGCCCCGGGACGGCGCGCCTTCAAGGCCGCCGAGCACCTGCCGGACATGCTGCGGCTGCGACGCCTGCTCGACGCCGACGTCATCCACTACCAGTGGCTGACCACGCCGGCGATCGACGCCCACCTCCTGCCGTCCCGGCGGCCGCGGGTGATGACGGCCCACTACGTCTTGCCTCCCGCGGCGAGCCGCCGCCAGGTCGCCGCCGCCCGCCGCGCCTTCGGCGCCATGGACGCGGTGATCGCCCATTCCGAGCACGGCGCCCGCAGCCTGCGCGAGCGGGTCGGGCTCGACCCCGCCCGCATCCACGTCATCCCCCACGGCGCCTTCGACTACCTGACCAAGCTGCCGGAGGAGAAGCCGCTGCCGACGGAGCTGGAGGGCGCCGGGGGCCCGGTGATCCTTTTCTTCGGCCTGCTTCGTCCCTACAAGGGACTCGAGCTGCTGCTCGAAGCGTTCGCCGGGGTCGAGGGCGCGGAGCTGTGGATCATCGGCAACCCGCGGATGGAGGTCGAGCCCCTGCGCCGCGCCGCCGCAGCCGCGCCCGGGCGGGTCCGCTTCGTCACCCGCTTCATCGAGGACGCCGAGATCCCGGCGATCTTCCGCGCCGCCGACCTCGTCGTCCTCCCCTACCTGGACGCCGAGCACTCCGGCGTCCTCTACACCGGCCTCGCCTTCGGCAAGCCGTTGCTGCTGAGCGAAGTCGGCGGCTTCCCCGAGGTTGCAGCCACCGGCGCGGCCCGGCTCGTGCCCCCTGGCGAGCCGACGGCTCTGTCCGCGGCGTTGAACGAGTTGGTGGGGGATGCCGCCGCCCGCGAGCAGCTAGGGGCTGCCGCCCGCGAAGCTGCCGCCGGCCCCTACTCCTGGGACGCGATTGCCGCCCAAACGATCTCCCTCTACGAAGCGCTCCCGTCGGCCCCCTCAAGCCGAACTGCATCAAATTCTCTACCTGGCAGGAGCAGAGTTTGATGCAGTTCGTCGCGGTCGTCTTCTGGCTAAGCGCCGCCGGGATCGTCTACACGCATCTCGGCTATCCGCTGCTCCTGAGGCTCCTGGTCGCCTTGCGGGGGGCGCCCGATGCGGCGGTGGCGATGGCGGAGCCGCCCCGGGTCTCCCTGATCGTCGCCGCCTACGACGAGGCGGAGGTGATCGCGGCGAAGGTCGCCAACGCGCTCGCTCTCGACTACCCGCGCGAGCGGCTGGAGGTCATCGTCGCCTCCGACGGCTCGGCCGATGCCACCGCCGAGCGCGCCCGCGAGGCTGGCGCCGACCTCGTCCTCGAGCTGCCCCGCGGCGGCAAGCTCGCAACCCAGAACGCCGCCGCCGAGCGCGCCTCCGGCGAGATCCTCGCCTTCTCCGATGCGAACAGCAGCTGGCAGCCCGACGCCCTGCGCCAGCTCGTCGCCCCCTTCGCCGATCCGGCCGTGGCCTATGCCTGCGGCCAGGTCCGCTTCATCGACGCGGCGGGCGACAATCTCGAGGGGTCCTACTGGCGCTACGAGATGGCGGTGCGGGAGATGGAGTCCTCGCTTGCCGGCATCACCGCCGGCAACGGCGCGATCTACGCCGTGCGCGCAAAGGACTACCTGCCCCTCGATCCCTCCGGCAGCCACGATCTCTCCTTCCCCTTCGCCCTCGCCAAGCGCCGCAAGCGCTCGCTCTACGCGCCGGCGGCGCGGGCGGAGGAGAAGATGGTGCCGACGATGGAAGGCGAGTTCGCCCGCAAACGGCGGATGATGCGCGGCCTCTGGGACATCGTCGTCGGCGAGCGGATGATCTCGCCCCGCGGCTACTCCGCCCTCTACGCGCTCGAGCTCTTCTCGCATCGCCTGCTGCGCTACCTGACGCCCTTCCTCCACCTGCTCGCCTTCCTCGCCAACCTCGCCCTGCTCGGCAGCGGTCCCGTCTACGTGGTCACCTACGCGATCCAGGTCGCGGCGATCGCCGCCGGCTTGCTGGGCGGCAGCTTCCCCGCCGGGCCGCTGCGAATCGCCCGCTACTACTGGCTGACCACGCTCTCGATCGCAGCAGGCCTCTGGGACCGATTCCGCCAGGGACCGCCCGCAGCCTGGGAGAAGGCTCCCGGAACTCGCTGAGCCGATGCCGCGAGCCTTCGACATAGCCGTCGCCCTGCTCGCCCTGGCGATCCTCTCGCCGGTGCTGCTGATTGCCGCGCTCGCGATCAAGCTGGGCAGCCGCGGCCCAATCGTCTATCGCCAGCGGCGGGTCGGCCTGCACGGCGCCGAGTTCGAGATGCTGAAGCTGCGCACGATGGTCGAGGGCTCTGACCCGGTGGGAGTCGGCACCGTGGTCAGCCGCGAGGACCCGCGCGTCACCAGGGCGGGCCGCGTCCTGCGCCGCACCTCGCTCGACGAGATCCCCAACCTGGTCAACGTCCTGCGCGGTGAGATGGCGATCGTCGGCCCGCGCCCGACCATCCCCGCCCAGGTCGCCGGTTACACCCCGCACCAGCACCGCCGCCACGAGGTCCGGCCCGGAATCACCGGCTGGGCCCAGGTCCAGGGCCGCGCCGGCATCCCCTGGGAGGAGCGGATCGAGCTCGACGTCTGGTACGTAGACCACCGCAACGTGGCGCTCGACGCCCGCATCCTGCTGAGGACCCTCTGGCTGCTCATCACCGGCCACGGCCTCGCGCCGGACTGAGGGCTTAGGGTTTTCTCGATGAGCGATCGCCCCGCCATCTCCCTGCGCCGCTTCGAGCCCGGCGACGCCGCCGCCGTGCATCGCTGGTTCAACAACCCGGCGGCGACCGCTTCGCTGATGGAGCAGCGCGACTCGTTCTCGCTGGAGGAAGCCGAGGCCTGGGTCGAGCGCGCGATGGAGGACTCGGGCGAGGACCGCAAGTACGCGATCTTGGTCGAGGGCCACGAGGAGCCGGTCGGCTTCACCGCGCTCTACGGTCTCTTCCGCCAGACGGCGCCGGAGCTCGGCGCGCTGATCGGCGACGAAGTGCGGGGCGCCGGCGTCGGCCGCCGCGCCGAGGCGCTCACCCTGGCAAAGGCCTTCGACGAGTTCGGCGCGCATCGGGTCTACGGCCGCATCCCGGCCCGCAACGAGATCGCCAAGAAGACCGTTGCCGGGCTCGGCTGGAAGCACGAGGGCACGATGCGCGCCCACCTGCGCCGCGACGATGCCCCAGCCGACGATTGCGAGGTCTGGGGCGTGCTGCCGGACGAGTTCCGGGCCGCCGCAGCCGACCTGCTCTCGTGAGCGCCACGGCAGAGCTGATCGAGGACGGTGGAGCGGCGGCGTCGAGCGAGGAGTTCTTCCGTTCCCCCCAGTTTCTGGAGGCCGAAGGCGTTACCCACTCGCTGCGAATCACAGGCGAAGACGGCGAGCTCATCGCACCTCTGATCGTCCGCGAGATCGAAGGCACGAACGAGCGCGACGCAATCTCTCCGTACGGATATCCGGGCCTCGCCGAAGGAACTCGGGGGGGTGCCCGGCGGAGCCTCCCCGCTGTTGCTCCGACGGGTACCCCCCCGAGTTCCCCCGCCCTCGACCCTGGATCCATCGACTTCTCCGCCACGGGGCTCGTCTCGATCTTCCTCCGCCACACGCTCGGCGACCCGCCGCTCGGCGGCTCCAGCGAGCGCAACGTCGTCCTCATCGCCGACCCGGCGCTGCCGCCGAAGAGCCGCGGCAGCGACCGCAACCAGATCAACAAGAACCTGCGCCGTGGCTACGAGCTGAGCCTCGTCCCTGGCCCTGAGACCAGCCCTCTCGAACGGGCCGGCTTTCTCGCCGCCTACGAGCAGACGATGCGCCGCACCAGCGCGGCCGAGCGCTACTTCTTCGGCGCCGCCTACTTCGAGCGCATCCTCGAATCGCCCCGCACCTGGCTCGCCCTCGCCCGCGCCCCCGGCGGAACCATCGCCGCCGCCTCTATAGCGGCCACCAGCGACGGCTACCTCCACTACTACCTCAGCGGCAGCGTCGACTCGCACCTGCGCGACTCGCCGATGAAGAACGTCGTCGGCGCCCTGGTCGAGCACGCCACCGGGCTGGGACTGCCACTCAACCTCGGTGGCGGCATCACCCAGGGAGATCGCCTCGAGGAGTTCAAGCGCGGCTTCGCCAACCGCGAGCTCTCCTGGCACACATCGGAGCTGGTCGCCGACCCGTCGGCCTACGCTCGCCTCAGCGGGAGCCGCGACGCAGGCGGCTTCTTTCCCGCCTACCGCGCCTAGGAAGCTCTAGCCGACGGTCGGTTCGACCGGCGTCGGGCCGGTGAAGGGGAAGCCTTCGACGGGCTCGCGGCCTTTGCCCCAGGTCTGCTTGCCGAAGTCGCGAATCGCGTCGAGCGTGATCGCCCCCTTGTATTCGTTGCAGCCGAGCAGGTTGCGCCAGGTCGTCGCCGCCACTTCGTAGGGCATGTTGTCGTTCGGGAAGAGCAGCGTCGCCCCGTACAGCGAGTCGTAGAGCCCGATCAGTTCCAGCTGGGCGCTTTCAGCGAGGTCGGGCGAGTACTGGATCTCCAGCCGGCCGTGCTCCATCGAGTGGACGAAGTCGATTTCCTGCGGCATTTCCTTGTAGGCGCCGTCGGCCTGCTGGTAAGGGGGTTCGACGTGATTGCCCGAGGTCGGCGGGTTGGTTTTGTATTCCGGCGTCGCCGCCGTCGGCGGAATGTGCACGTGCCCCTCTTCGGGAAGGTGGAGGCGCAGGTCGCAGCCTGCCTTTTTCGCCGCCTCTTTCAGGTCCGTGACTTTGACCGCGGCAACTTTGGTGCCGCTGCGCGTGTCCGGCTGAATGCCGTTGGTCGAGCCGGACTGCTGGTCGATGTGCGCGTTGCCGCTGTCGTTCTTGTTCGCCGCCGAGACGATCACGGCGATGATCCCGATCAGGACGAGGATGCCGACGACGCCGGCCACGCCATAGCCGATCATCAAGCGCCGTTTCTCGGAGCCGGCCTGTTTCTTCTCGCCGGCCTTGCGGGCCTGGCGGAGCCGCTCCCTCTCTTCCTCCCTGCGGTTAGCCATGGGGACGAAGCAGTTTACTCAGAGCGACCTGGCCAAGTCGCCGCTGTCGTCGCGATGCCGCTCCCAGGGGCGCGACGCCCGCAGCGCGCCCAGCACCGCGCGCGTGGCCGGGGCGCGGTTGAGCGCGTAGAAGTGGATTCCGGGCACGCCCGCCAGCAAGAGCTCCGAGCACTGCTGGGCGGCGAAGGCGACCCCGAGCTCGAACTCCGCTTTCTCGTCGCCGCCCGCCGCGGCGAAGGCGGCTTCGAGGCGGGGCGGAATCGAGGCGTCGCAGAGGTCGCAGATGCGCTTCGTCTGGGCGAAGCTGGCGACCGGGATCACGCCGGCCAGGATCGGCACCTCGATCCCCGCCGCCCGCGCAGCGGCGACGAAGTCGAAGTAGACCTGGTTGTCGAAGAAGAGCTGCGTGATCAGGAAGGAAGCGCCGGACTCGACCTTGGTCTTCAGGTAGGCGAGGTCGGTGCCGAGGTCGGGGGCCTCGGGATGGACCTCCGGAAAGCAGGCGCCGCCGACGGTGAACTTCCAGCGGCTGCCGATGAAGGCGGCCAGCTCGGCGGCGCTGCCCAAGCCACCCTCGGGCTGGACGAAGTCCTCCTGCCCGCGCGGCGGGTCGCCGCGCAGGGCGAAGACGTTCTCGATCCCCGCCGCGGCGATCTGGTCCAGCGTCTCGGCGAGCCCGTCGGTGGTCTCGCCGACGCAGCTGAGGTGGGCCATCGTCTCGTAGCCGAGCTCGTCCTTGAGCTCACGGGTGATCTCGACAGTGCCGTCGCGGGTCGCGCCACCGGCGCCGTAGGTGACCGAGACGAAGTCGGGCTCCAGCTCGCGCAGCGAGCGCGCGGTGGCGAGCAATCCCTCCCGCCCCTCCGCCGTCTTCGGCGGGAAGAACTCGACCGAGAAGGTCGGCGCATTGCTCGCGATGATCTCGTCTATACGCACCGAGAGAGCGTAGCCGGGCGCGGCCGGCGCGGCTGTGCCGAAGCGAGGAGGCAGCGTTCTTCCCGTCCACCCGGGGACAATTCACGGACTTTGCGGGAACGTTTTCGCCGCTCCCCTGGCGCTTCCCGAGGGAGCGCGCTAAATTCGGATCGCGACTGGGAGAGACGGGGTCCGCGGAAGCCCATCGGACACCGCCTCGAAGGTGGCGCGACGAGCTTCAGTGTGCGAAGGCTACGCGCACGGCAGGCAAACGAGCGCCACCGCCGGTCGCTTTTTCGTGTCCGGGGCGGCACCTAGGTTGCGAGCACGGCGTCGATTGCCTGCCATGACGCCAAGCGCGCCGGGGCGCACCGTGGGAGCCGGCGTCGCCGCATGGTCCCGGAAAGACCGCAGCGACTAGCCCGCCCGCTCCTGCTCTCCACGGCCCGGCTCTGTGGGAGGATGCCGCCGATGAGCGAGGGACTCCGTTACGAGCGGATCGGCGCAGCGGCGCTGCTCACGATCGACCGTCCCGAGCGTCGCAACGCGATCGACCGCGCCGCGGCCGAAGGCTTCCGCCAGGCGCTGGCCGAGTTCGAGGCCGACGGCGAGGCGCGAGTGCTCGTTCTGGCCGGGGCCGGCGGGCAGTCGTTCTGCGCGGGCGCCGACCTGAAGGCGATGGACCTGGAAGTCGACCATCCGGACGGGCCGATGGGACCCACCCGGCTCACCCCCGCCAAGCCGGCGATCGCCGCGGTCGACGGCTGGTGCTTGGCCGGCGGAGTCGAGCTGGCGCTCTGGTGCGACCTGCGCATCGCCACGCCGCAATCGACCTTCGGCCTCTTCGAGCGCCGCTGGGGCGTGCCGCTGGTCGACGGCGGCACCCAGCGCCTGCCCCGCGTGATCGGCATGGGGCGAGCCCTCGAGCTGATCCTCACCGGCCGCCCGGTCGAGGCGGAGGAGGCTCACCGGATCGGGCTCGTCAACGAGGTCGTCGAGCCCGGCAAGCACCTCGAGCGTGCGCTCGAGCTGGCCGAGCGGATTGCCGCCTTCCCCCAGGAGACGATGCTCGCCGACCGCCGCGCCGCGATCGAGGGTTTCGGCCTGCCGCTTGCCGAGGGCATCGCCTTGGAGCACGAGCTCGGCCGCGAGACCTTGCACGTCGCGGTCCAAGGGGCCCAGCGTTTCGCCGGCGGCGCGGGCCGCCACGGCGAAGGCGTCTAGCCGCCGCCCGGCAGGTCCGGATGCTCGCGAATCACGCGGCGCATCTCGTCTTCGGCGCCCTCGGGGCCGAGGTATGGCATCAGCACGGCGAAGACGAGGTCGGGCAGGATGCGGCGCAGCTCGGGCCCCCGCCCGGCACGGATCTCGTCGAAGATCATCGAGGTGGCACCGCCGATCGCAAAGCGGGCGGTGTCTGCCGGCAGGTCTTCCCCCTCGGCCGCGTAATCGCGGCCTTCCTCGAGGAAGGGGGTGAAGCGCGCCAGCGCGGAGCGGTAGCGGGCCCGCGCGTCGTCGCCGGCGGCCGTCACCTCGACCATCGAAAGGCGGGTGATTCCGGCCTCGACCGAGAGCAAGCCGACGAGTGCGCCCAGCGCAGCGCTCACACGCTCCGGCCAGGGCTCTCCCGCCGCGGCTTCGAAGGCGCTCGTCATGTGAGCGATCAGCACGTCGAAGACCGCTTCGTAAGCCTCGAGGAAGCAGGCCTCCTTGGTCTCGAACATCGAGTCGAAGGCCTCACGGGAGACGCCGGCCACCTCGATCACGTCATCGATTGTGGTCGCTTCGTAGCCTTTCGCCGCCGCGATTCGCAGCATAGCCTCCAGCAGTCGCTCCCTTTCGGAGCGGACCAAGTAGGCGCGGGGAAGGCTCTGCGTACCCGATTGTGTCTGCTCCGGGCTCGACGCCGGAAACGAATCCATGCGTTCAGAGTAGGGCAGCGTTCTCAGACTGTCCAACCTTTCGGCAGTTTGGCGCCCAGGTCTTGCCGCTGGGTCCAAGGGGTCGGGAGCGGCGCCTACATTGCGGTCAAGGACGGCGGCCGAACCGACTCATCAGGCTCGCCGCATCCGCCTGCCGGACCGCGCCGCCTAGGCCGCCCGCGCGGCCTTCATCTCAGCGCCGGCGACGTCGGGCCCGAAGTAGGGCAGCGTCGCGAAGTACATGAAGTCCGGCAGCAGGTCCCGGTAGCCACTGTCGTCGCCAGCGGCGAGCTTGGCGTGGACGACGGCGTGCATGCCGGCGACGATTCCCTCGGCGGCGATCGGCGGCGGCGCCTCGCCGCTGGCGACATCCCGTGCCGAGTCGATGAAGGCGGTCAGCCGTTTCATCGCCTCGCCGCGAATGGCCAGCGCCTCAGCGCCGGCGGCGTGAACCTCGACGAACAGCGCCCGCCCGCTTGCCGGGTCCTCTTCCAGCGTGCCGAGAACAGCGTTGAGGCCGGCGCGAAGCTGGGCCCGCCACTCTTCCTCGCCCGCCGCGGCCTCGACCGCGATCGCCTCGAGCCGGGCCGCGCCGAAGCTCAGCGCCTCCAGGTAACAGGCCTCCTTGTCGGCGAACTCGTCGTAGAAGGCCTGGCGGTAGAGGCCGGCGCTGTCGAGCACCATGCGCACCGAAGCCGCGTCGTAGCCGTTGCTGCCTACTACCTCGAGCATGCCTTCGAGGATGCGCTGACGCTTCGGTGAACTCACCAGTCTGAGTGTGGGAGCCGCGGAGAAGACTTCCCCCGCTGCGCCGGTCCCCTCAGCCCCTGCCCGGACCTTGGTTGCGGCCTGCTTGCCCATCCGACCTTCCTCTGTCGATCAAGGGAACGGGTTGTCTGGAATAAGGAACAGTATCGGTATTTGGGGAATCCGTCTAGCTTGGAAACGGATTCCTATAGAGGTACCCTGGCGTTCGTGCCCGATCGAGTTCCGCAAGCAACGAGGATGCCACCGGGTAAGCATCAGTTGCCTCGGGAGTTCATCGCCCAGCACCAGCGGGCCCGCATAATCGCCGCGCTGGCGGAGGAGACGGTAGAGAAGGGATATCGCGCCGTGACCGTCGCCGACATCGTCCGCCGCGCCGGCATCGCTCGCAACACCTTCTACGAGAATTTCTCCTCCAAGGAGGACTGCTTCCTTGCCGCATCGGAGTTCGCGGTGAAGGAGGCCCTGCGCCGCGTCGTCGACGCCGCCAGCAAGGTCGACAGCTGGCCCGCCCGGGTCAACGCTGGCCTCGCCGCCTTCCTTCACTACGTCGCCAGCGAGCCGGCGCTTGCCCGCACCTGCATCGTCGAGGCGCTCTCGGCGGGTCCGGCCGCGGTCGACCGCTACGAGCGCTCGATCCAAGCTTTCGTGCCGCTCTTCCGCATGGGCCGCAAGGTCTCGGCCAAGGGCGAGGAGTTGCCGGCGACGCTGGAGGAGACGATCGTCGGCGGGATCTTCTGGATCCTCTACCAGCGCATCATCATGGGGCAGGCGGAGCAGATCGAGGAGCTGCTGCCGGAGCTGGTCGAGTTCTCCCTCACGCCTTACCTCGGCGCCGAATCCGCCAAGCGGATCGCGGCCGAGGAGGCGCCGACACCCAGCAAGGGTTAGCCAGGGCAGGGATGGGGGGTCCCATGCGCTAGTGCTTGACCTGGAGACCCGTGAGCGCGCCGCCAGTCCCGAGCGCGAGCGCATCGTCGAGGCCCTGATCGAGATTGCCGCCGAGCGCGGCTACGCCGAGACCACGATCGAGCTGATCACCGAACGGGCGGGTGTCGACCGCCCCTCGTTCGAGCGCCACTTTCGCAGCAAGTACGACTGCTTCCTCACCGCCTGGCAGGAGATGAACGAGAGCTGCATGCGGGAGATGCTCGAGGCTTACAACAGCCAGGAGAGCTGGCCCGACCGCCTGCGTGCGGTCGCCTGCGAGATCGTCGAGGGCCTGCGCAGCGACCCCAGCCGCGCCTGCTTCGCGGTCGAGGTGCTGGCCGCGGGCGACGCCGCCCGGGCGCGGCGCGACATGACGATGCGGGTGATCGCCTCGCTGATCGACGCCGGCCGCAACGAGATGCCCGACCCGGAGTCGGTGCCGCACACCACGGCGGAGGCCCTGGCGGGGTCCGCCTACGGTCAGGTTTACGCGAAAGTTGTCGGTGGCAGCACCGAGGAGCTGCCCGAGCTCGTGCCGCAGCTGATGTCTGCGGCAGTAATGCCGTATCTAGGAATCGAGGCTGGTTTGGCCGAGTTGTCGAGAGGTTTTGACCCGCCCGCGCGATATCGTCGGGGTGTGGCCAAGAAAAAGTCCTCTTCCGGGGAGACGGGTGACTCGGGAGTGTCAGCGGAGGGATACCCGCCTGAGCTCGCGCGCCTGCCTCCGGGCAGGCACGGGCTGCCGCGCGAGTTCGTCATCCACAACCAGCGCGAGCGGTTGATCGCTGGCCTGGCGGAGGCGATCGCCGAAAACGGCTACTCGGGGACGACGATCGCCCACATCACCCGCCACGCCGCCGTATCCCGCCGCACCTTCTACGAGCACTTCTCCAGCAAGGACGAGTGCTTCGTGGCCGCCTACGACACGGTGATGGAAGAGCTGGTCGAGCGGGTCTCCACCGCCTTCGACGCCGAGGACGACTGGCCGCACGCGGTCAAAGCCGGAATCAGCGCGATGCTCGAGTTCCTTGCTGCCGAGCCCCACCTGGCACGCCTCTGCATGGTCGAGGCGCTGGTCGCGGGGCCGGTCGTGGTCGAGCGCTACGACGCCGCGATCCAGAGCTTCGTCCCCTACTTCCAGACCGGCCGCGAGGGCCGCTCGCCGGAGGTGCTCTCCCGCCTCTCGCCGACCACCGAGGAGGCCCTGGTCGGCGGCATGGTCTCGCTGATCTCCCGCCGCATCATCGCTGGCAAAGCCGAGCAGCTGGAGGAGCTGCTGCCCGACCTGGTCGAGTTCACGCTCACTCCCTACCTGGGGAGTCAAGAGGCCGCAGGGCTCGCTCAGGAGACGAGCTGAGCTCGAGCCAGGCCTCGTCCTCGCCGAAGTAGTTGAGCACCGCGAGGTGGGCGAGGTCGGGAAGCAGGCGCTCGACCGTGGCGGTGCGGCCGGCGCCGATCTCGGCGACGATCGATTCCTCGATCGCGCCGACGACGAACTGGGCGGTGAGGGAGGTGGTCGGGCAGGCGCCCGGCTCGTGCTTGGCGACGTCGACCGCGTGGACCAGGCGCTCGATGAGCTGCTGGTGCTTGTTCCAGGCCTCGCCGCGGGCAGCGCGGACCTCGATCAGGAGAGCCTTCGCCAGCAGCGGTTGTTCGGCGACGGCCTTCAGCAGGCGGACGAGGGCGGCGCGGAAGCCCGCCCGCCAGCTCTCAGCCCTTCGGCCCGCCTCGAGCACTTCCGCGCAGAGTCTCTCCGCCGCCATCTCGTAGGCCTCCGCGAAGCATGCCTGCTTGCCGCCGAAGCGCCGCTGAAAGCGATCGCGGGACATGCCGCTGCGCTCCAGCACCTCCTGCACCGTGGCCTTGTCGTAGCCGCGGGCGCCGACGCTGAGCAGCATCGCTTCCAGCGCTCCCTCGTCCGAGGGGCGCTGCGGAATCGCCTCGTCCCACGACCTGACCGCTCGTAGTGTGGGTGGAGCGTCCACTCGGGGTACCTTAGCCCATTTTTGGGAACTATCAACACTTCATATACTCACTTCGTACCTATAGGAACGCGCGCTATTCTGACCTCGTGCGTGCATTGCCTGGAAAGGCTTCCCGGCAGCCGCCCGGCCCCGAGCCGGTCAGTCGCGCGGCGTCCGCGGATGACCAGCGCCGCCGGATCCTCGAGGCGACAGCGGACCTGGTCGCCGAGCAGGGCTTCGCCGAGACCACGATCGAGCAGGTCGTGCGCCGGGCGAAGGTTGGCTACGCGACCTTCTACAAGCACTACGAGGACAAGGAGCAGGCCTTCCTGGCGCTGCTCGACGCGGCGCTGGAGCGCACCGCCTACGTGGTCGAGGAAGCCTACGATCGCGAAGACGGGCCCTGGCCCGACAAGGTGGGGGCGGGCCTCGGGGCGCTGCTGAAGATCGCCGCCGAACATCCTGGTGTAGCGCGGGCCTGCCTGGTCGAGGCGCCGACCGCGGGGCCCGAGGCGGCGGCTCGCCACGAGGCGATGCTGAAGCGTTTCGCGCCGCTGCTGCGACCGGGCCGCGAGCTCAACCCGCGCGCCGACAAGCTGCCGGAGAGCCTCGAGGAGACCCTCGCTGGCGGCGTGCTCTGGGTGATCAACCAGCGCCTGATCGCCGGCGAAGCCGAGAAGCTGCGGGCACTGCTGCCGGAGGCGCTGGAGTTCCTGCTCCGCCCCTACGTCGGCGAGGAAGCCGCGGCGCGCGAGGCCGGTGGGGCCACTCATCAGGCGACTTCGGCCTGAGTGCACCTAGATGGCTGACGAAGAGCTCGGCCCGCTTCCCGCCGGCCGCCATGGCTTCACTCGCGAGCAGGTCGCCCACAACCAGCGCGAGCGCCTGATCGCCGGACTTGCCACCGCGGTGGCCGAGAAGGGCTATCGCGCGGTGACGATCACCGACATCACCAAAACCGCGCGGGTCTCGCGCCGCGTCTTCTACGAGAACTTCGAGGGCAAGGACGAGTGCTTCCTGGCCGCCTTCGAGGTCGTCGTCGATCACATCCGCGAGCTGGCGACCGAGGCGACCTCATCTGCTCGAGATTGGCCAGAGCAGGCGATCGCGGTGGCGCGGGTGGCGCTGCTCTTCTTCGCCAGCGAGCCGGACCTCGCCCGGCTCTGCCTGGTCGAGTCGCAGGCCGCCGGACCGGCAGTCGCCGCCCGCTTCCACGAGGCGGTGCGCGAGGTCGTTCCCTACCTGGAGCAGGGCAGGCGCCTGCGCGATGGCGAGCGTGAGCTGCCGCCGACCACCGAGGAGTCCACCCTTGGCGCCCTGGTCCTCCTCGCCGGCCGCAAGGTCGCCGCCGGCGAAGCCGAGACCCTCGCCGAGCTGCTCCCGGATTTCGTCGAGTTCATCCTCGCGCCCTACCTGGGCGCCGGTCAGGCCAGCCGCCTGGCGCATTCCCAGGCCGCTTAATTCGGTACCCCCACATATGCCCAGGGAACCCCTCTGGGAACGATCTTTTTCTTTTGGGAACTTGTCCTTGACAACCCTGAACCGGGGTGCTTCACTGGCGCCACTTGGCGGTACAGCTAGCACCTTCTAGGAACTCGCTGCCCCTCCAATCACCGGTTCAGGGGAACCGGGAGTACAGGGATAACCGAGCCTCGCGGAAGCCGCAACAGGGAAGCGGCGGGCAGAGGGGCTCACGGGACAAGGAGAGAGCTACGTGAGACGCCACGCGAGGGCAGCTTCTGCGGGATCGACCATGCGCCGGGACCTGGCCGCCCGAGGGCGAATTATCCCGCCTCTCTTCTCTGTCGCCTTCGCCTTCGCGCTGCTCGGGCTGGCGCTCGTTGCCTCGCCGGCACCGGCCGCGACGAAAACCGAAAGGCCGCTGCTCTTCTCCTTCGATCCAGGTCTACAGACAGCGGAATCGATCGCCATTGACGATGCGACCGGCGCGGTGTACGTGACCGAATCCGAAGCACAGGGCGATCTCGCGGCTCACCCTCTTTTCCTGAAGAAGTTCCACGCCGACGGTACGCCTTGGAACTTCACCGCCACCGGCACCAACGTCCTTCCGGTCTACTCGAAGTTCGCCACGGTGGCCGTCGACAACACCGGCGGTGCGACCCAGGGCGACTTCTACGTCGCCGAACCACAGAACCAGAAGGTATTCGAATCCGAAGCGAACCAGCTCGTCGCCTACAACCCGGACGGCACCGTCCGCTGGCGGGCCTCCCCGCCAGGCGGAGAGATTCTCCAGCTCGCCGTAGACGCCTCGGGCAACCTTTGGACCTTCGGCGGGGGACCGACGAGCGTGCGGGAGTACGACCCCTCGACCAATCCCCCCACGGAAATCGGCTCTGTCGATGTCAGCGAAGCTCGCCTCGGAGGAGAACTCGACTCTGCGGGCGCTCTCTATCCCATCGTCTTCCAAGGGGCCGGAAACACCCTCCAGAAGTGGGTGAACGGCGCCTTTGACTCGACCTTCACCGAAGGCTCGTCCTTTCACGACCGCATCAGCGACGTATCGATCGACCAGTCGAGCGCTGCCGGGCACATCTTCGTCGGTCACCTGGACCTCATCAACGAGTTCGAACCGAACGGGACAGAACTCGAAGCCTTCGGCGCTGACTACCTGGGCGGAAGCGAACAGCAATTCTTCCCCAACGAAGCCCGCAGCGTCGCCTACAACGCCACCCTTGACCGCCTCTACATGCTCGTCGGCACCTCCAGCCCTGGAGAATCGGTCGCCGGCAAGCCGAAAGTCCTCGTCTTCGGCACCCAGCAGAGCGGCACCGACGCCGCGGTCACGGCCAACGCGCCCAGCGCGGTGGGGGTCAGCAGCGCTCATCTGAGCGGCACGGTCAACCCCGAAAACACCAGCGTCGAATGGCACTTCGAATGGAAGACGCCGAACGAGACCTGGGCGGCTGCAGGGTCCTCCCCGGCGCAGGCGCTGCCAAACGACGCCAGCGACCACGAAGTCGAACTCGACACCAACGCCCTGCGCGGCAACACCTCCTACCAGGTGCGGCTCGTGGCCGTGGATACCGCCACCCACCTGGCGAGCTTCTCCAACCTGGTCAGCCTCACCACCAGCGCGGCACCAGCAAAGCCAGTGGTGACGATCAACCAGCCCTCGAACGTCACGACTAGCTCGGCGAAGGTCAGCGGCACCATCGACCCCGAAGGCGACACCGCCGACTGGAAGGTGCAGCTCAGCAAGGGTGCCGGTTGCGCTGGTCCCTTCGTCGACCAGCCAGCCCGACAGGTAGAAGAAGGGACCTCCAGCCCGGTTCCCGTCGAAGCAACCCTGACGGCCCTGCTGCCCGCCGAAAGCTACTGCGCGCGCATCGTCGCCACCAACAGCGCCGGCACCACCACCTCGGAAACCAAAGAATTCGAAATCCTCGAGGTGGCCCCCACCCAGATCTTCGCCGCCTTCGTCGCGCCGCGCACCGACACCACCGCGCGCCTCAACGGCTACGTCAATCCCGAAGGCGCCAAGCTCACCTACCACTTCGAATACAGCTCCGACGGTGGCACCACCTGGACCTCGCTGCCCGTAGAAGAAGACACCAGCGAAGCACGCACGCAGGTCGTCGTCTCCGCAGAGCTCACCGGCCTTGCGCCCCAGACCACCTACAGCTACCGGGTGGTGGTCGAAAACCCGGCCGGCGGTGAAACCAGCCAGCCGCTCAGCTTCACCACTCGCAGCACCGCGGAAGTGACGCTGGCCGCTCGCGGTGATGAGCTGGTCAACTCCCCCGACAAGGGGACCCAGAACTTGAGGCCCGCAGAATCGCTGATGGAAGACTCGCCGATCTCCGAAGACGGCGAAAAGGCACTTTGGACGGTTACCTCAGGGGCTCCCGGCGGTCACAATTCGGCCCACGCACTCTTCCTCGCCAAACGCACGCCCAGCGGCTGGATCTCGCGCAGCGTGCAGCCCCCCGCCTCCGAGCAGGTGAAAGGCGGCGAACTGAGCTACTTCCTCAACGCGATCACCCCCGACCTGTCGCACTACGTGATGTCAGTAGAGCGGCCGGAAATCTTCAGCTTTCCCACGTACTCCGCCATGGTGCGTCTCGACGACGCCGAGAACCAGGAAGTGCTGCAACAGGAGAGCGAGACCCTCCAGTACCGCGGAGTCGATTTGACCAACGACGGCAAGCACGTGCTGATCGTCGCTACCGAGGGGTCCGCAGCCGGCCTAGGTCCTCTCGTGGACATCGGATCGGGCAGCCCGGAAGTCGTCAGCATCCTGCCCGACGGCACCGAAGCCGAATGCCCGCTGGCCAGCGAATCGAGCTTCACCAGCAATGTCCTCGGGCGTCCCGGATACCACCTGATCAACACCGAGGACGCCTCGATCGTCTACTTCCAAGCCCACCCCAACGGAGAATGCAAAGGGCCCCAGCATCTCTACGTACGTGATCGCAATGCCGGGGTAACCAAGGAAATCGCTCCCAGCGGCGTACTCATGCGGGCGACGCCGAACGGGAGATACGGATACTTCCAAACTAACGTCCGGCTCGACCCGGCGGACACGAACAACGACGACGACATCTATCGCTGGGATGAGGAAAGCGAAGAATCGAACTGCCTGACCTGCGTCGTCGCCGACGCCAAGGTGGGACCATCGATCATCTCGGACGACTTCTCCCGCATCTACTTCCAGTCCGAACAGCAACTGGTCGCGGGCAAGGGGACCGAAGGCGCGAGCAACGTCTACCTGTTGCACGAAGGCGTCCTGAGCTTCGTCGCGACCCCCGACTTCTCCGGCCTTCAAGGGCTCAGCAATGCCGTGGTGTCGCCAAGTGGCGAGGACTTCCTGTTCGTGGCTAGGGCGAGCCAGAGCCTGACCTCGGACGCGGTCGGGACGCCGACGGGTTGCCACCACGCGCTGAGGGAAGAAGACGAACACTTCGGTGAACTCACAGGACCATGCGTCGAGCTCTATCGCTACGAAGCCGGCCAGCACTCGATCGAGTGCCTGACGTGCGCGAGGGGCGGGGTGACCACATATCGCGGGGGCTCGCCGGCCACCAGCGACAAGACCGACTTTCGGATGTCGGCCGACGGCAGCACGGTCGCCTTCGCCACCAAGGAGCGGCTGGTGCGGGCAGACGTGAACCGCACCACCGACATCTACGAGTGGCACAACGGCTCGGTAAGGCTGGTCACCGACGGGGTGACGGCCTTCCAGGAGTTCGTCGCGGCACCGCAGGTGAACGCGGTCGACCATGACGGAAAGAACATCTTCTTCTCGGTGGTCGAGCCGGGCCTGACCGGCTATGAGCACGACGAACTGCTCAACCTCTACGACGCCCGCGTGGGCGGCGGCTTCCCGCGCCCGACCCCGGTCGTGCACTGCTCCGAAGAATCCTGCCAGGGCCCGCTGCAGGCACCGCCGGTCCAAGGCGCGGCGGGAAGCGCCTCGCTGAGCGGCGCGGGCAACGAGAAAACACAGCCCAAGGCGAGGTGCCGCAAGGGCCAGGCCCGCCGGCACGGGCGTTGCGTCAAGCGCCACCGCCACGCTCACCACAAGCGAGCGTCCCACGGCAAGCGGGGGGGTTCCAAGTGAGGGCGCAAGGCAAGCGAGCGAAGAACACGACGAGCAGGGGGAACAACGCGATGAAGCCGACTCACCGACGCCTACTGACGCTCGCCTGCACGGCGCTCCTGGCCCTCGCTGTGCTCGGTGCCGCCGGCGCGCAAGCAGCGATCGGGCCACGCTATGACATCAAGGCCACCTGGGGCAACACCATCCTGCCGCCCGGCGGCGAAGGCCAGTTCACCGTGCAGGCGCGAAACATCGGCGACGAAGCCAGCGCGGAAGGGGGCCCGCCGGTTGTGCTCACCGACGAGCTGCCCGCCGGGGTCAAGGCCAAGGCGATCCACTTCACGTTTGGCCAGCTCGACCTGAACCAGTTCTTTGGCTGGTGCTCCGGGGTGGGCACCGAAACGGCAACCTGCGAAATCCCGGGCTTCTTCTCTGAACTGGCGCCGCCCCCAGGTGACGTTCCCAACTCGGGGCTTTACCTGGAACCCACCGGCTACCTGCCGGAGATGTTCATCGAAGTCGAAGTCGATCCGGGCGCCGAAGGCACCGGCACGAACGTCGCGACCGTCTCAGGCGGCGGCGCGGCGAGCTTCACCGACACCGACCCGGTCTCCTTCGGCCCGACGCCGGCGAGTTTCGGCCTGGTCCCCGGCAGCTACAAGGCCGACGTCTTCGACGCGGCCTACCCCGACGGCAGCCCGTCTCGTGCCGCCGGGACGCACCCCTTCGAGCAGCGGGTCGACTTTGACCTCAACGCGCGCATCGAAACGAGCCCGGACGACGGGACGCGGGGGACGGTCACCGAAGGGCTGGTCAAGGACGTCGAGGTGACCCTGCCGCGAGGCATGATCGGCAACCCCGAGGCGACGCCGAAGTGCGACCCGACCAAGTTTGCCGAAGGCGGCGTGGTCAGCAACGCGACCGCCTGCCCGTCCGACACCCAGGTCGGCTACCTCAACGTCCCGGTGATCAACGGCGGCAAGAACTACGGGCGCGGCGGGCTGATCAACGGCAACTCCTTCCTCAACCGCGTCGCCATATACAACCTGCGCCCGCCGAAGGGCAAGGCGGCTGACTTCGGCTTCAACGCGGGTGGCTTGGTGATCGGTCACATCTATCCCGAACTCGACCCGGCGCAGAACTACGCGATCAAGACGGTTACGCCAGACATCTCCAACCTGGTCACGGTGCGAAGCTCGGAGGTGACCTTCTGGGGCGTGCCCGGCGACCCCGCCCACGACAAGTTCCGCTACTACTCCCGCCGCAGCGAAGAACACGGCCTGGTCCACGCCCCCTTCACCGCGGCGATCCGCCCGCTTTTGACAAACCCGATGGACTGCGGCTTCGACAACGGCGGCGCCCGCATCCGTACCGACTCCTGGACCGACCCCGGCAAATACACGCCGATCGAGGAGTGGCCTGACCCACTGAACGTGACGGGCTGCGATGACCCGCGCATCCGCTTCGAACCGAAGGTCGCGATCCAGCCCGACAACCGCGACGCCGGCGGCCCGACCGGCCTCGACGTCCACCTGGAAGTGCCGCAGCGAAACGACGAAGTCGAAAAAGCCAAAGAACTCTACGGCCAGAACGGCTACGTCAAAGGCATCTCGACGCCGCCGATGAAGAAGGTCGTGACGACGTTCCCGGAAGGGATGACGCTCTCACCCTCGGCCGCCCAGGGCCTCGACACCTGCACCGCGGCCCAGATCGGATTGGGCACAAACCAGCCGGTCACCTGCCCCGACAACAGCCAGTACGGCAGGCTGATCCTCCACACGCCGATCCTGCCAATCAACGCCCAGCCGGAAGGCTTCATCTACATCGCCAGGCAAAACGACAACCCCTTCCACAACTTCCTCTCCATGTACATGGTGATCCAGGAACCGGATAGGGGCATCCTGATCAAGATCCCGGCCAAGATCGACCTCGACCCGGCCACCGGGCAGATCGTCGCAACCTTCGACGACCTGCCCCAGTTCCCGGTCTCAGACATGGAGCTGAAGTTCAAGGGCGGCGTGCGCGCTGGCCTGGTCCAGCCCACGACCTGCGGCCAGAAGACGATCCGGGCTGAATTCTTCTCCTGGGCCGATCCGACCACCCCGCACGTGGTCGACTCCAACTACGACATCACCCAAAAGCCAGACGGCTCGCCCTGCGTGCAGAACCTGGGCCAGCGTCCTTTCAAGCCGACGCTTGAAGCCGGCACGCAGAGCCCCAGCGCAGGCCAGTACTCCCCCTTCGTCTTCCGCACCACCAGGAGCGACGACGACCAGGAGTACTCCCAGATCGGGGTGAAGCTGCCCCAGGGCATCGCCGCCAAGTTCGCCGGCGTCGGCATCTGCTCAGACGCGGGCATCGCCCAGGCGCTGTCGCGGGAAACCGTGGCGGGCGCGGGGGCGACAGAGCAAGCAGACCCCTCCTGCCCCGCCTCTTCGCAGATCGGCACCACCGAGGTGGGAACGGGAGTGGGCGTCCCCCTCACCTGGGTGCCCGGCAAGGTCTACCTCGCGGGCCCGTATAAGGGCGCGCCGATGTCGATGGTCGTGATCAGCCCCGCCAAGGTCGGCCCCTATGACCTCGGCGTGATCACGGTCCGCACCGCCTTGAACATCAACCCCGAGACCGCCCAGGGCGAAGCGACCTCCGATCCCTTCCCCCAGATCTTCCAGGGGATCCCGGTCAGGATCCGGGACATCAGGCTGAACTTGGACAGGCCCAACTTCACCCTCAACCCGACCTCCTGCGCGCCCAAGCAGATCACAGCGCAGGTAACGGGAACCGGTGGCCTGCTCGCCTCGACCGCCGATGACACCGGCGTCAGCCTCGCCGAGCGCTTCCAGGCGGCAGACTGCGCCAGTCTCGGCTTCAAACCGAAGCTCGCCTTCCACCTCTTCGGCGGCGTCAAACGAGGCGCCCACCCGAAATTCCAGGCGATCCTGAAAGCAAGACCTGGAGACGCCAACATCGCCTACGCCTCGGTGGCGCTCCCCCACTCGGAGTTCCTCGACCAGGCCCACATCAAAACCGTCTGCACCAGGGTGCAGTTCGCCGCCAAGGCCTGCCCGCAGGGATCAATCTATGGCTACGCGACGGCCAAGACGCCGCTCTTTGGAACACCCCTGAGCGGACCGGTCTACCTGCGGTCCTCGAGCCACCAGCTGCCAGACCTGGCGGTTGCGCTCAAGGGCCCCGAAACCCAGCCGGTGGAAGTCGTCCTCGACGGCAGAATCGACTCGGTCAACGGGGGAATCCGAAACACCTTCGAGCTCGTCCCCG
>Ga0207687_10000020_pt1 | contig 228407 bp, 218 predicted proteins | sample KBSM54metaG_FD_184399 | JGI IMG/M metagenome (GOLD analysis project Ga0207687, IMG submission 184399) | Miscanthus rhizosphere microbial communities from Kellogg Biological Station, Michigan, USA - KBS M5-4 metaG (SPAdes) (version 2) | ecosystem: Host-associated > Plants > Roots > Rhizosphere... | reverse complement strand
AGGTCATCATCAGGTGGCGGCGCAGCACCTGGGTGGGGTGGACCGTCGTCGCCACCGTGGTGTGGCCGTCGATCTTGCCGGCGTCGATCAGCACCCCGTACTCGAGATCCGAGTAGCCGCCGCCCTTGCCGACGCGCGCGCCGCTGAGGTTGACCGCGACCGAGCCGCAGAGCACGAAGTCGATCTCGGGCAGCTCGTCGAGGGCGACGACGCGGCCGTGCTTGAGCGCGCCCTTGATCGTTGCCGCCTCTTTGACCGCTTTTTTCGAGAGCTTTTTCGGGTCGAGCACGCGGAAGGGATGGGGGTCGCGCAGGCGGGGCACCGCCATGATCACGGTCTTGCCCTCCTCCAGCGCCATGCGGCGGGCGTAGGTCTGCGGTGAATCCGGGTTGGCCTTGACCACCCGGGCCCGCCGCCAGAGCCGCTGCCCGGAGAGCTTCTCCGCCGCCAGTTTCGCCCCGGCGAAGTTGGGGATGCGTCCCTCGGCGCCGGGGAAGCGGGAGACCCCCTCGCGGTCCATCGCCTTCCACACTTCCTTGCGCACCGTGTCCTTGCTTGCCTTGGGCGGCATAGCTGAAACATATCCCCCGCCACCCTCGAAATTCGGCCAGCCCGTCGGCGCGCGGTCGTAGGATTTAGGAGTAATGGGTCGTAAGGCGCGGATTGCGCTCATCACGCTGGCTGCGCTGCTCCTTGCCGGGGTTGCGGCCGGCTACGCCTACGACAGCTCCGAGAAGGACAAGATCGCCGATGGCGTCACGGTTGGCGGTGTCGACGTCGGCGGTATGGACAAAGCCGAAGCCGAGCAGGCGGTGCGCCGCCAGCTGCTCGGCCCGTTGACCCATTCGCTGCGGGTCGGCTACGACGGGGAAAGCTGGACGCTCCCGGGCAAGAGCCTCAAGGTCCACGCCGACCTCGATGCTGCGATCGAAGAAGCGCTCGACGAAAGCAGCAGCGGCGGTTTCCCGGGCCGCCTGGTCCGTTACGTCACCGGCGGCGGGGTCGACGAGCAGGTCCCGGCCGACGTCACCTACTCGAAGCGGGCGATCAACCGCTTCGTGCGCAGGGTCGCGAGTGAAGTCGACCGCGAAGCGCAGGATGCTTCCGTTGAGCCGAGCGCCGATTCGCTCGAAGTCGTGCCCGCGAAGAACGGGCGCAAGCTGCGCGACAACCTGCTCACCCGCCAGCTGCAGGCGGCGGTGCTTAATGCCAGCGCCGATCACACGATCGCCGCCCGCACCCACTACACGAAACCCGAGGTGTCGACCAGGGAAGTCGCTTCCCGGTACCCGTCCTACCTGACCCTGGATCGCGCCACCTTCACCCTGCGGCTCTGGAAGAACCTGAAGCTGGCAAAAACGTACACCGTCGCCGTCGGCCAGGAAGGGCTGGAAACGCCCGAAGGGCTCTACGAAATCCAGGAAAAGGAAGAAAACCCGACCTGGCACGTGCCGGAATCGGACTGGGCTGGCAGCCTCGCCGGCCAGGACATCCCGCCCGGACCCTCGAACCCGATCAAGGCGCGCTGGATGGCGATTTACGAAGGTGCGGGCATCCACGGAACCGAAGAGGTCGAATCGCTGGGGTCCGCCGCCTCGCATGGCTGCGTGCGAATGTCGATTCCCGACGTCGAAGAACTCTACGATCAGGTTGAAGTCGGGACCCCGATTTTTATCGGCTAGCGCAGGACGTAATCGAATGAGCCCGAATTCCATTCTGTGGAATGGGCGGAGGCGCTGAGCACATACGACCGTGACCTTCGCGCCCGCGGAATGGCCGAGAGGACGCGCCGCGCCTACGCCGTCGATCTTGGCCAGTTCGTCGAGTGGGCGGGAGAGGGAGAGCCCAGTGAGATCCGCCACCGCGACGTGCGGCGTTACGCGGCCTCGCTTTCCTCGGGGGGCGCCGCGCCCGCAACCGTCGCCCGCAAGCTGGCCTCGATCCGTGGCCTCTTCGACTTTCTCGTCCGCACCGAGCGGATCGGCCAGAACCCTGCCGACCTGGTCAGCAGCCCGAAGCGGGAGGAGAAGCTGCCGAGGGTGCTCTCAGCCGAGCAGGCGCGGGAGCTGCTCGAGCGAATTCCGGCCCACACCCCGCTCGAGTTGCGCGACCGGGCGATGCTCGAGCTCGCCTACTCCTGCGGCCTGCGCTGCGAGGAGATCGTCAACCTCGACCTCGGCTCGCTCGATTTCGAGACCGAGCAGCTGCGGGTCCTGGGCAAGGGCTCGAAGGAGCGGCTGCTGCCGGTCGGCGAGCCCGCCCAGGTCGCCCTGCGGCGCTACTCGGAGCGCGGCCGCCACGCGCTCTCCAGCGACCCGCGTGAGAAAGCGCTCTTCCTGTCCAAGAGCGGTCGCCGCCTCTCGAATTCCGACGTCACCCGGCGCCTGGGGCTCTGGGTGCGCGAGGCGGCGCTGGCCGGCGGCGTCTCGCCGCACTCCCTGCGCCACAGCTTCGCCACTCACCTGCTGGAGGGCGGGGCGGACCTGCGGACGATTCAGGAGTTGCTCGGGCACGCTTCCATCTCGACCACGCAGGTCTACACTCGGGTGGATGCGGCTCGCCTCCGCGACGCGTATGCGGCTACCCACCCGCGCGCGTGAGCGGCAACAACTTGCCAGCCATCCAAAATCGATGGCAATGACTTGCCAAGACCATAGGATGCAGGGGAATTAGATGGAAACTGGCGTAAAAGAGGTGGAGCTGCGCGACCTGTGGCGCCGCTACAAGGAGGAAGGGGACGCCGCGGCCCGCGAGCGCCTCGTGGTCGCCTACTCGCCGATGGTCAAGTTCGTCGCCGGCCGGCTCGGTGCCGGTTTGCCCTCGCACGTCGACGACGCCGACCTGATCTCCTACGGCCTGATGGGCCTGATCGGCGCGATCGAGCGCTTCGAGCCCGAGCGGGGGATCAAATTCGAGACCTTCGCGATGACCCGCATCCGCGGCGCGATCATCGACGAGCTGCGCTCGCTCGACTGGGTGCCGCGCTCGGTCCGCTCCCGCGCCCGCGAGATCGAGGCCGCCCAGGCCAAGCTCGAGCACGAGCTGCAGCGGGCGCCAAGCGAGGCCGAGCTCGCCGCCCGTCTCGACATCAGCGAGGAGGAACTGCAGGGCTCGCTGCTGGAGATCGCCAATTCCTCCGTCTATGCGCTCGACGAGCTCTGGACCGTGTCGGACTCTTCCGGCGACCAGGTCTCGCTGCTCGACACGATCTCCGATCCCCGCGCTGAGGACCCGCAGGAGTCGCTTGCCAGCAGCGAGGTCAAGGACCGCCTGACCGAGGCGATCTCCTCGCTGCCCGAGCGCGAGCAGCTCGTCGTCGCCCTCTATTACTACGAGAACCTCACCCTGCGCGAGATCGGCGAGGTGCTCGGCGTCACCGAGTCGCGCGTCTCGCAGCTGCACACCAAGGCCGTGATGCGGCTGAAGTCCGGCTTGCAGCCCGCCTGAGCGGCGCGCCGAAGCTTCGTACTTAACCCGGTTGCGCTGCGCGCGGCGAGGGGTACCTTGAGTCTGTGTCCCATAAGGCTGCAGACCGGATTCGCAACGTCGCCTTGATCGGACACCGGGGATGCGGCAAGACCAGCCTGCACGAGGCGATGCTCTTCGAGGCAGGCGCGGTGCAGCGGCTGGGCACGGTCGCCGAGGGGACGACGGTCTCCGACCACGAGCCCGACGAGCAGGAGCGCTCGCTCTCGATCAACGCCTCGCTGGCCTGCTTCGAGCACAGCGGCCGCGAGATCAACCTGATCGACACCCCGGGCGAGCCCAGCTTCGTCGCCGACGCGATCGCCGCCCTGCGGGTCGCCGACGCGGCGGTGGTCGTCGTCAACGCGGTGGCGGGGGTCGAGGTCCACACCGAGCGCCTCTGGCGCCGCGCCGACGCCGAGGGCCTGGCGCGGCTGGTCTTCGTCAACATGCTCGACCGCGAGCGCGCCGACTTCTTCGCCGCGCTCGACTCGCTGAAGGCGTCGTTCGGCGCCCACGTGGTCGCGACCGAGATCCCGATCGGCGCCGAGCATGGGGTGCGCGGCGTGATCGACCTGATCGACCAGCGGGCCTTTGCCTACGACGGCCTCGGGCCGGGAGCGGCCGTGGAGGGCGAGATCCCGGATGAGCTGCGCCCCCTGGCCGAGGAGTACCGCGAGAAGCTGATGGACGAGGTGGCGGAGAACTCCGACGAGCTGATGGAGCGCTACCTAGAGGGCGAGGAGATCGACCACGACGAGATCGTCCGGGTGCTCAAGCAGGGGGTGACCGCGGGGAAGACCTTCCCTGTCACCTGCGGGGTAGCGACCCGCAACCTCGGCACCGGGCGACTGCTGGAGGCGCTGGTCGAGGACCTGCCCTCGCCGGCGATGCGGGGCGCGCTGCCCGCGACCGGGGCTGGCGGAGAGGCAATCGATATCGAGCCCGACGAGGAGGGCCCGCTCGTCGCCTACGTCTTCAAGACCCTCGCCGACCCCTACACCGGCCGGGTCAACCTCTTCCGCGTCTGCCGCGGCACCCTCGAGTCGGACTCGCAGGCCTTCAACGTCACCCGGGGGGAGAAAGAGAGGATCGGCCAGGTCGGCCAGCCGCTGGGAAAAGAGCTGCGCCCCTGCGACGATCTCGGCGCGGGGGACATCGGCGCAGTCGTCAAGCTGAAGGAGACCCGGGCCGGCAACGTGCTCTGCGCCGCCGCGGAGGAGATCGCCTTCGCCCCGCTCGACCTGCCCGACCCGGTGATGGCCTTTGCCTACGAGCCGAAGTCGAAGGGGGATGAGGAGAAGGCGGCCGCGGCGGTGCGGCGGCTGACCGAGGAAGACCCGACCCTCGACGTCCACCGCGACGCCCAGACCGGCGAGCAGATCATCGCCGGCCTCACCCAGGTCCACGTCGAGGTGATCGTGGCGCGGATGAAGCGGCGCTTCGGGGTCGAGATCGAGCTGCACCCGCCGCGCGTTCCATACCAGGAGTCGATTCGCCAGCCCGCCAGCGCCCACGCCCGCTACAAGAAGCAGTCCGGCGGCCGCGGCCAGTTCGCGGATTGCCAGATCGAGATCGAGCCCAGCGGCGACGGCATCGATTTCGAGTTCGTCAACAAGATCAAAGGGGCGGCGATTCCCGGCGGTTTCATCCCCGCGGTCGAGAAGGGGGTCGAAGAGGCGATGGCGCACGGCACCGTTGCCGGCTACCCGGTCAGGGGAGTGAGGGTGCGCCTGGTCGACGGCAAGCACCACGACGTCGACTCCTCGGAGATGGCCTTCAAGATCGCCGGCGCGATGGCATTCAAGGAAGCCATGGAGGCGGCCGACCCGGTGCTGCTGGAGCCGATCGTGCGCCTGGTGGTGAGCTGTCCCGAGGACGTGGTCGGCGACGTGATCGGCGATCTCAACTCGCGCCGCGGGCACCCGCTGGGAATGGAGCCGAAGGGCTCGGCGACCGAGGTGCGGGCCGAGGTGCCGATGGCAGAGGTCCTCGACTACGCCCCAGACCTGCGTTCGATCAGCGGCGGCCGCGCGGAGTACGAGGTCGAGTTCGACCATTACCAGGAGGTGCCGGCGCACCTGGCCGAAAAAGTCGTCTCAGCCGCGGGCTGACCACGCTGTTGAGAGCGGCTTGAACTAGCTTTGCGGGGTGAGCATCTACCAGCGCGACCCGGCTGCCCCCGGCGCAACCATTCGGCGCCGCGCGGCGGAGTCGATCGACGTCCGGCTCGAAGGGGCGGTTGTCAGCTTCAACGCCAGCGAGGCGGGGCGTACCGTCGCCGGCCTGGCCCGCAGCCTGGGCGAGCCGCGCGTTTCAGTCGGCGCCGCCGCTGGCGCTTCCGGCCAGGCGCGGATAACGGTGGCCTGGGAGCTCTGCTGGTACCAGTGGGGGGTCGACTGCGCCGACGGCCGGGTCTTCGAGCTCGGCAAGGGAAGCGAGGTGGAGCAGCTCGACCGCGCCGCCCGGCACTGGAACGCTGCCCTGGGCGAGGGCGCTCGAGTTGTCTTCGGTGCCGCCGGGCAGCCGCGCCGCCGCGGCTGGCTGGGGCGGCGGTGAAGCTCGTCGTCAACGTCGACGGCGGCGCCCGCGGCAATCCGGGGCCGGCGGCGATCGCCGCCGTGATCCAGGAAGACGGGGGAGAGGTGCTCGCCAAGCACGGCGAGCGCATCGGCCGCGCCACCAACAACGTCGCCGAGTACAAGGCGCTGCTGCTCGGCATCGAGCGAGCCGCCGCTCTCGGCGCCAGCGAGCTGGAGCTGGTCGGTGACTCCGAGCTGGTCGTCAAGCAGGTGAAAGGCGAGTACAAGGTCAAGGACGCGACGATGCGCGAGCTGCACGGCCAGGTGAAGGAGGCGCTGCGGGGCTTCGACCGGTGGTCGATCCGCCACGTGCGCCGCGCGCACAACGCCGAGGCCGACCGCCTCGTCAACGAGGTGCTCGATGGCGGCTGAGCGGCCGATCGACCCCGGCGTCGACATCGGCCACGTCCACCTCAAGGTGGCCGACCTCGACCGGGCCCTCGCCTTCTACTGCGACGTGCTCGGCTTCGAGCTGCAGCAGCGCTTCGGAGAGGAAGCCGCCTTCGTCTCGGCCGGCGGCTACCACCACCACATCGGCCTCAACACCTGGCAGTCGAAGGACGGCTCGCCGCCCGCTCCCGGCACGACCGGCCTCTTCCATCTTGCGATCCGCTACCCGACCCGGCGGGCCCTCGCCGACGCCCTGCAGCGCCTGGTCGACAACCGCATTCCCGTCACCGGCGCCTCGGACCACGGCGTCAGCGAGGCGCTCTACCTCGACGATCCTGATGGCAATGGCGTCGAGCTCTACTGGGACCGGCCCAAAGAGGACTGGCCAGAGCCGGCTCCGGGCGAGAAGGTGGCGATGTACACGCGGCCGCTCGACCTCGAAAGCCTGCTCGCCGAGCTCGCTTAGCCCGGCCGGACGGCCGCCTGGTCAACCGGCGCCCACGCAATGGCGGAGGGAGGGAGAGATCGCCAGAACGCGTGGCCCCGTCAGCAACGGAATGAGGGTGTTTCGCTTGTGCATCTGCGCCTCCACTTGATTGCTGAACCGGCGACCGTCCACCGGGCTTCCTCAGCCTACCAAATTTTAAGTAGAGCGCAATGAATCTCTGCGTCGCCCATGGCTACCCAGGCGGGGACTACCCGCAACCCGCAGCTATACTCGCCGTCTTGTGCGGCTGTAGCTCAGCTGGCTAGAGCGTCTGCTTGCCATGCAGAAGGTCGTGGGTTCGAATCCCATCAGCCGCTTCGCACGAGGTCTCGCTCTAGGGCGGGTTTTCGTCGCTAAGAAGGGGCAAGGGGCAAGGAGAATTGGAACTACCCCCTCCCATTTACCGATTCCGCTTCGCTTTCGGCTGGCGGGCGGAGGGGAGTGCGAAAGCTCGCGCCGCACAAGAGGGATCGACGCACAAGGTGGCCGGACCGCTGCGCTAATCGTCCCGCTCGGCGCTTTCGCGGGCGGCGACCGATATCAGTGGTTGCACGGCGAGGTGCCACTTGGCCCCCTTCGTCGTGACGACCACTGGCTTTCCATTCTGGATGGCTACACCCAAGGTGTGGCCGGCTGCCGGCTTGTGCCGCCGGGGAGGGGTCAGCTTGCGCTCGAACCGTCCGTTCCGCGAGTAGGCGACGGCCCCCGACACTCCCTGCCCGGACACCAGGATCTGGTCATGCCAGGGGATGACCCGTTCCGCTGTGAACAGGTTTCCCACTCCCGGGGAGGGAAGGGTGCGAAGGGCGCGACGTCCGAACCCGCGGTCGAGGCGGCCGCGGGAGGAGAAGCGATCGATCACCGGCAGTTCTTCCTGGATAAACGTGTCCGGGCCAGCCTTCCTCAATTTCCTCCAAGTACCGCCGGCAGCGATGATTTCGCCCCCAGGGCCGAGGGCCATCGAGGGGAACGTTGTCCCCCACCTGCACGAGGGAACTGTCGTTAGCCCGCCATGACCGAATGACGGGTCGGGGCTCCCGTCGGACCGCAGTCGCATGAGCGCCGCGCTCCGGCCGGAGTACTCCAACCCACAGGGAGACCGGACCGCGCCGCCGAGAAGGATCTTCCCCCCGGAAAGGGCGACCATCGCGCTCGCCTCGAAGTTCCCGCCGGCGCCGCCCATGATCACCGCCACACCCCGATGCCCGAAAGAGCGGTCGAGCCTGCCGCGCCTCGTCAACCGGATCAGCGCGGGATAGAGCCTTGCCCCATGGTGGTACGTCGCTCTGGCGTAAACCAGACTGCCGCCCTCGGGTAGTGCGGTAGCCAGTCTCGCGAGAAGGTTGAGTCGGAGTCGGACCTTGCGAGCTCCCACCTCCACCGCGACATACCTGGGGAGGGGCGCGATCCCGTCGATGCCGAAATGCCGGTCAGGCCGCCCGTTCGTGCCGATCCGCGTAACCGTCGCCCGCTGGGAGGCGAAATCGGCGCCGAGAGCCAACGCTCTGCCATGTGCGTCGAGGGAGATGCCCGTAGAGACTTTCGGCGGTTCCGGTGGCATCAGCGGTTCCGGCACCCTGAGGTACCCCTGACCGCCGGCGAAGCCGTGATCGACGGCACCGTCCGCCCGGAAGCGGAAGACCGCGCCGCTGAATTCACCGATACCGGCATCGGTGTAACCCGAGACGACAATCCTCCCTCTCCGGTCGACGGCCATCGACCCCAGTTCGGTCGTCGACCGGCGTGGATTCACCCGGGTGACGGTCCCGCCATCCCCGAAGTCGCTTTCGAGTCGTCCGTCGTCACCCACCTCGGCGAGAAAGGCGCCGACTTCGGTGCCCCCACCGGCAAGAACCGCGCCGTCGGGTAGCTCGCGAAGGAAGAGCACCCCCAGGGGTTCGATCGGCCCGAAACCCCTGAACACCGCGAATTCGTAGGCAAGCGACCTCAGGCGGAGGATGCCTTCCCGCCCGAAGCCGCGGTCGGCCCCTCCGCTCGCCGTGAAGGCGGCGAGCACCGGGGTTTCCGTGCAGAACGTACTTTCATAGATGAGACAGCGAGGGGTCAGCGACGTGGTCCCGCCGCCGACCAGCGCCGAGCCATCCGGCCGTAGCAGCAGGGCATGCACGACATCGACGCCACCGAAGTCGACGGTCGTCCGTCCCTGCCGTTCGCCGTAGGCTGGGTCCGGGGCCCCCAATGGGGTGAGGCGTTCCAAGTAGGCATCGCTGTGGTGGGCCCGCCCGTTTTTGCTTAAGGCGGCGCCCCACCGGGTGCCAGCGAGGAGAAGGGCGCCGTCCGGCGTACCCTCGACGGCGGCGATCGGATCGGGTGAGCCGTACACACCGCCGGTGGCGAAGCCCGGATCGAGCGCGCCTTGCAGGTTGAGCGCCACGACCCGCGAACCGCTTCCGACCGTCGAAGTGGGCGCCCCTCCGGCCCCACCCGTCTGATTGAAGGAGACCAGCACATCTTCGGCCGGGCCGGGGGTGAGGCCGACGAATTCTTCACCTTCGATCCCGATTTCTTCGCTCAGCCTGACGACCCCTTGCGTGCCGAAGGCTGAGTCGATCAGACCAGATTCTTCATAGAGGGCGACCCTGATTTCGTACCTGCTCGATTCTCCAATTCTTCTCAATACCTGCCCCGCAGCCGCGACCTTCCCCGAGGCGAGTGGCAGGATCGCTTCGACCCGAAATTCGGCTGACCAACTGCCTGGCGGTTCGGGCACGGGCGGAGCGAAGGAGGTTTCGACGCTGCCGTCCGGGTTCAGCCGTTCGATCCCACCTCTGGCGGAACGTCTCAAGGTGCGGCCCTTCGAGTCGATTGCTTCGGCGACTTCAATCCCCCCTGGCCGTTCGGGCTCGAACGACCGGTCGAGCTGTCCATCTGCGAGGTAACGAGTGGTCGTGGAATGCCTCACGCTGCCCCCCTTGTCTTCTTCGAGGTTCACGAGGATCGAGCCATCCGCGCCGATGCTCGCCGAGGTGAACGCGGGGTGGAACGCAAAGGTCGGCGGATAGGGAGCCGCACCGGCGTTTGGCACGACGACCAGCAGCGCCAAGACAAAGCCAACCGTCAAGCGCAGTCGTAGCGTCATCGCGGACATGCTGGCGCACGCCCACGTCCACCACCGAGCCGGCAGGGGCCGGGACCGGGACATATCCGGCCCGTGTCGAGCCACCCGGATCGCCGTCACCGGGAGCCGATGGGGGTCGCCTCCGTGGTGGAGTGTCTAACCGGGGCGCTCCGACTCGAGGCCGTCACCGTGACGGTGAACTACCTTCCATTCCCCGTCTTCGCGGCGGTAGACATGGGTCACGCGCAGGCGGTTGGAGCGGGCCGGGCCGCCGTCGCGCGAGACTTTCGAGTGCTCGTATCCGACGGTGTAGGCCAGGTCGCCGCTGACGCCGGCGGCAATCACCTCTAGCTGGAAGCTCTCGCATTCGGAGAACTGGGAGGCGACCCAATCGAATGTCTCGTTCACCTCACCCCAGCCGCTGGCGGCGACACCGAAAGCGCCCAGCACCGTGACTGGGTCCTCACGCGACCAGAGCTCCTTCCGCGGCTCCGCGTCGCCGTTGTGCAACGCCTCGTCGGCAGCCTCCTGTCGCGGAATAAATGAATCCAGAAACTCTTGAAGGTCGTCCACGGTTCCTCCCTCGATGGTTCGGTCACAGGCGACGCTAGCTTGGAAGTGCTGTTGGCGCTACCTGAAGCCGCCATGCCGCTGAGCGTCATCCCGGCGCGCGCGTAGCGCCGACGGGCTGGCGTGTTTTCCTCCGCGATCCCAACGCCCACGATCGGATGCGGGCGGTGTTCACCGGGCGGGTCGTTTGTGGACTCTTCATGCGTCCAGGGCTTCTGCTGCCTCAGCCAGGCGGTCATCTCCCCAGAAGAGCTCCTCGCCGGCGAGCACGGTGGGAACGCCGAACACGCCGGCACGAATCGCCCCCTCGGTCTCCAGCTTCAATTTCTCTTTGATCTCCGGCCGGCGAATCTCGGCCAGGACGTGGTCCGGATCGAGGCCCACCGTCTCTGTGACGGCGCGCAGGTCGGACTCCGTTCCGAGGCCGGTTCCATCCAAGAAGTTGCGCTCGAAGGCCGCTCTGCAGAACTCCCGCAGGCAGCCGGCGGTGGCGGCGACGTAGGCGGCGCGGAGAGCGGGCAGCGAATAGCTGTCGAGGGGCCACCCCGATGGCCAGCGCATCGGTGGCAGGCCGTACTCGGCGGCGCGCTCCTCGCATTCGCGCTTGCCCGGCTCCTTGCTCTCCTCGCGCATCGACCAGGGGATCCGTTTGTGAGCGCTGGTGACGAAGGCCATCGAGATTGGCGCCCAGCGCGGCGTTCGTGGCAGCACACCGTCGATCCGCGTCGCCGCGAGGTAAGCGAAAGGGGAGCTGAAGTCGAAGTAGAAGATCGGCTCGACCGCTGCGAGGGCGCCATCTGCCCTGGCGTCGTTCATCCGGCGAGTGTATGGCCGAGAGGAGTCGAAGCAGATCGCACGCGGGGCGGATTGCTCGACCGGCGCCCGGGTAGACATCGGCAAGGCCGGGATGACATCGATGGTGTTCCGGTCCCCTCGTCAACCGGCACGCCGTCCGGTCTCCAGCGGGGCGGCGGACCGCGGTTCAGCAAACCGAACACAGGAGGTACCCATGGAACGCGGTCCTATTCCCTTGAATGTGCACGCGGCAATCGAGCCGCTGATGGCCATCGTGATCATCGCTGCGCCGTGGATCTTCGGCTTCAGCGAGGTGAACAGCGCGACCGTGATTTGCGTCATCGTCGGCATCGTCATGCTGCTCGCGGGCTCGATGACCGATTGGCGCCTCTCACTGGTCAGATTGATCCCGCTCCGCATGCATTTTGCGACGGATCTGGTCTTGGGAGCGGTGCTGATCCTCTCTCCCTTCGTCTTCGGCTTCTCCGACGAGGGCGGGGCCACCCGCTTCACGATCATCGTTGGGGCGCTCGAGCTGATGACTGCCCTGAGCACACGCTGGGATCCGGTCGAAGCGGAGGAGTACCACACCCGGTCCTCTCCGCCGAGCGGCGCGCACTGAGACACTCTGGCGGCCCGCGGGGCGCCGAAGCGCCGCGGGCCGCCGATTCGAGCGCTTGAGGCCCGTTCCTGTGGGTAGTTCACCTGCATGGAAAGCAAAGAGGACCGACGGGAGCGAGAAAGCCGGCAGCAGCCGGAGCCCAAGGACCCCCACTCCGTACTTGGGAACCCCGCGCGCGATCCAGACCCGACCGAGTGGCCTGACCCCTACGACAAGCGCGAGGACCCCCGCGATCCTGTCGACCCCGACGGTGCTCCATTCGGCGAGCAGCCGCACCCGCCGACGGGCAGCCAGAGCACCAGCGAACCGCATCCGTCAAAGGACCCCGAGGCGGCTGACCGCTGGCATGGTCCCGAGCGGGACAATCTCGACGAGTAGCGGGGTCAGCCGTTCTCGAAGGAAGGACGCTAGCGCTCCATGGTCGCGCTTGCCCGCTTGCTTTCCTCCGGGCTTCGGGTGGAGAGGATGGAGGCGAGCATCACCGTTGCTGAGAAGCCCTTCTCGCCGTTCCCGGCCAGGCGTGCGCTGGCTTCGGCCTGGATGTCGAAGATGGCCTGGAGGAACTCGTTCGCCAGCGCGTCGATGCGCTTGAAGCCCTGCCGGTCCAAGACCAGGGGCGACCATCCCGCGTAGCTGTCCGGGTCATCGAACAAGCCGGCTTCCATCGACCCCTGGGCGTCGTCGAAGAAGTTTTCGAGGATTTGGGTCGAAATGCTGGAGACGATGCTGGGGGGAAGGTCCTTCCAGGCGCTGCGCGGAACCAGGATCTGCCGGGTCCCGCGATAAAAGTGCTCGACGGCACCGCGGCGAGGCTCGGTTTTGACCAGTTCGATCAGGCCTAGTTTCTTCAGCCTTTCGACGTGATAGCTGATCTGGCTCAGCCCTTCGCCCAGCTCCTTCGCGAGGAGGTTCGGGCTCGAAGTGCGTTCGTTGAGGATGGCCAGGATCTGGGTCCGCAGAGGATGTGACAGCCCGCGCATCAGTGCGTGGTCCACCACGTCACCCGAGGCCTTCGGCTTCTTGGCCGCGGGTTCGCCTCCCCGGGTGGACTGGTCGTTGCCTTCGGTCGCGGCCGCCTTCCTCGCCATTGGACACTCCTCCGAGTCGCATATTGGTACGAGCCTTTTAGAGCGCGCAAGACTAGCGGTCCAAAGGCAATCGTCCTAGCTGCTCGAGAAGCTTTCGCAGACTTTCCGAATATCGCCAAGAAAGTCGAGTGGTGGACACTCATCCCTGCTGACGACCAGCGCCGGGCTGCCGGAAGCGGCACGGCCGGAAGGAGGTGAGTGCCATGAAGGCGATCCCTGTGGACCCCGTAGCTCCGCTGCTTTCAACGCGCAAGTTGGGCTAGCGAGCAAGAGGCGACGAACCACGGTTCGTCGCCTCGCTTTGCCACGGAACGCCGCGGCCCCGTGCGCCGGTCTCAAGTGCATGGGGAAACGGGGAGGGCTAAGCAGCGATGCGCTCGATGCCTACGAGGCCTGTGCTGTCGCTTACGACGACCTCACGGCCCATCACGACTTCGGCCTTTGGCTCGGCAGCCTCATGCCGGTGCTGGATCGCCACGGCCTCACCGGGAACCGCCTGCTTGACGTTGCCTGCGGGACCGGCAACAGCTTCAGGGAGATGGCGGCGCGGGGGTGGGACGTGGTCGGCTGCGACATATCGCCCGCGATGATCGGCCTGGCGAGGGGGAAGGCGGCTGGCTCCGTGCGGCTCGAGGTGGCCGATATGCGCGAGCTGCCGGTCCTCGGCGCGTTCGACCTGGTCTGGGCGCTGACCGATCCGCTCAACTACCTGCTCGACGCCGGCGAGCTGACGATGACGCTAGAAGGCATGCGAAGAAACCTGGCCCCCGGCGGCCTGGTCGTCTTCGACCTGAACACGCTGCGCATGTACCGCACCGAGTTCGCCGAAACCGAGGCGATCGAGACCGATGAGGGCCGCCTGGTTTGGGAGGGCCGCACTGCTCGCGACGTTGCGCCCGGGTCCCTGTGCGAAGCCCGGCTTGGCTATGACTTCGAGGAATCGCCCAGCGTCCACCGGCAGCGGCACTTTCCCAAGCGGGTCGCGCTGGGCGCCCTCGAGGCGAGCGGCCTCGAGTCCCTCGAGGTGTTTGGGCACGTGGAGGATGCGGTCTTCAGGCAGCCGCTGGACGAAGAAAGGCACCTCAAGGCGATCTACGTGGCGAGAAGCGCTGGGCCATAGCCGCCTGGCCCGGCGCGAAAGCTTCGCGGCGGCAGCGTTCGCGCCGGGTCGATCTCACCGCGAGAGGTCGCGGCGCAGAATCGCGTTGCCGCGCTCGAGCTGTTCGATCGTGGCGCTGGCGACTGAGCGCACGCGGGTGGTGCGGTTGATGCGCGCCTGGACCTCCCGGTGCGATTTGTTGGTGCGGCGCGCGACGTCGGCGACCAGGCGGCTGCGCTCGCCGCGCAGGCGCTCTCTGGCTGCGTAGGCCGACTCCCGTTCGGGCTCGACGTCATCTGGCGCGGCTTTGGGCTTGGCGAGCGCGGTCGCTTTCTTCGCCGGCTTGGGGTCGTCGGTCGGGAAGAGCTGCAGTGCGGTCTCGCTCATGATCGCCTCGTCCAGTTCGGCGTCGCCCGAGCTGAGGGCGGCAAAGCCGCCGCCCGGCTCGCCCCGCTCCAGGCCGGCGTCGTCGATCTCTTCGTCCCCCTCCTCGGCGCCCGGCGATAGGTCGAGCGCGTGGCGGCGCTCCAGCTCGATCTCATGGGCAAGTGCCTTGAGCCGCGAGTCGGCCGGCATCAGCAGGTAGCTCATCTGGCGGCCCGGACCCGGGGTGGTGCGGATGAAGCGACCGACCACCTGGCGGAAGAAGAGCTCGGTCCGGGCTGCGGTCGCGTAGACGCCGACCCGCAGGCGGGGGATGTCGACGCCCTCCGAGACCATCAGGACCGAGACCAGCCAGCGCCGCTCGGAGGAGGCGAAATCTGCGATGCGCCGGCTGGCGCCAGGCTCGTCGCTCATCACCAGCTCGGGTTGCTCCCCCGAGACCGACGCCAGCCGCGCGGCGATCGCGCGGGCGTGGTCCTGGTCAGAGGCAATGACCAGGCCGCCGGCGTCGGCGTGCCCCCCGGAGCGCACTTCGCCCAGCCTGGCGTCGCCGTCGCGCAGCACCTCGCCCATCCACTCTCCCTCCGGGTTGAGGGCCGTACGCAGGCGCCGGGCCGCCTCTGCCGCCGGCAGGGCGAGGTCGAAGTCGGCGCTGCGCAGTCGCCCGTCCGAGACCCATTCCATCTCACCGTCGTAGGGCAGGAAAGTGATCGGCCGGCACACTCGGTCGACCAGCGCCTGCGGGTAGCCGTAGGTGTAGTCGGCCTGGCTGAGGCCGTCCTCGTCGTAGGTGACCCAGGGAATCGCCGAGTTGTCGGAGCGGAAGGGCGTGCCCGAGAGGAGCAGCCGGAAGCGGGCGCCGTCGAAGGCCTTGCGTGCTTGCAGGCCCCAGGCGGCCTGGTCGCCCATGTGGTGCGGCTCGTCGGCGATCAGCAGGGTCGCCCGGCGCGCGGCGGCCTGCCGGTGCGTATCCGGCCCGGCCGCGATCGTCTGGTAGGTGACGGCGACGCCGTGGAAGTCGCCCAACTCAGGCCCATCCGAGTTTGGCCTGTTCGGCTCGAGGTCGATGCCGTAGCGGCCCGCATCGGCGGCCCACTGGCGGCAGATGTGCGTGGTCGGGCCGGCCACGACGACGCGCGAGACGAACCCGGCGCTCAGCATCCGGTGGGCGATGTGCAGGCCGAAGGTGGTCTTGCCGGCCGCCGGCGTGGCCGAGGCCAGGAAGCTGGTGGCCGAGTGTGCGCGCACGGCCTCGGTCGCCTCCCGCTGCCACGAGCGGAGGCGCCTGCCATCGGGCCATCCCGGGAGCGATCGGCTGCGCGTCCCGCCGCCGTGGTGCTGAGAGGCGTCGTACAAGGGCGGGCAAGAATAGGGTCGCCCGCCGTCGGAAGACGGCCGATCATCGCGGCCCGTCTTAGTTGGCGGGTGCAGCCGGTCCCGCTGGTCGACACCGGCTCCGGATCGAAGTACGGTTCTCGCGTGTCCCGCCCCGTCCTCCTTGCCGTTGATGAGAACCAGGATTCGCTGCGCAGCATCGAGGCCGAGCTGCGGGATCGCTACGAGCGCAGCTATCGGATCGCCTGTCTCGCCTCGGTCGCAGAGGCCGAGGCGGAGCTGGCACGGCTGGCGCGCGCCGGCGAGGACGTTGCCCTCGTCATCGCCGGGGACTCCCTCGACGGTGCACCCGGGAGCGAGTTCTTGGGCGGGGTGCGAAAACTCCACCCGCACGCGCAGCGTGGCCTCCTGATCGACTACGACAGCTGGGGAGTGAGCGCGACCGGGGAGGCCATTTTCAGGGCGATGGCACTGCGCCAGATCGACTACTACCTGATCCGCCCCATCCGTCCCCCGGACGAGGTCTTTCACCAGTCGATCTCGACCTTCTTGCTCGAGTGGTCGCACGCTCGCAGGGTGGCGGCCCACACCGTCCACATCGTCGGCGAGTCGTGGACGGGACGAGCGTACGAATTGCGCGAGATCTTGGGCAAGTGCGCCCTCCCGCACACGTTCTGCCTCGCCGACTCCGCCGAAGGGCGGGAGCTTGTCGCCGGGGTCGGAGAGGGCCATGCGCTGCCGCTCGTGGTTTTTCCGAACGGGGACGTTCTCGTCGATCCCAGCAACGCGGAGCTGACAATTGCTGCGGGCGGGCCGGTCGACCCGGAGGGGCGCGACTTCGACCTCGTGATCGTCGGCGCCGGCCCGGCAGGGCTTTCGGCCGCGGTCTATGGCGCTTCCGAAGGGCTCCGCACCCTCGTCATCGACCAGGGCGGCATCGGCGGGCAGGCGACCCTCAGCTCGCTGATCCGGAACTACCTCGGCTTCCCTCGCGGAATCAGCGGGCGCCGGCTGGCCGAGGAGGCTTACGAGCAGGGATGGGTCTTCGGGGCCCGTTTCGCCTTCATGCAGAAGGTGACTGGCCTGCGCCGAGAGGCGGATCGCATCCACGTCGGTCTCACCGACTTCCCGGATGTCAGCGCGCGCGCCGTGATTCTCGCCACCGGCGCCGCCTATCGCCAGCTCGAGGTCGATGACTTCGAGGCCCTGGCCCTGAAGGGCGCAGGGGTGTTCTACGGCGGCCCGGCGACCGAGGCGCCAGCGATGGCGGGTCGCGAGGTATTCGTCGTAGGCGGCGCAAACTCGGCCGGTCAAGCCGCTCTGCACCTGGCCGAATACGCGCGGCGGGTCACGCTGGTGGTGCGCGGGGACTCGCTCGCCACCGGGATGTCTCATTACTTGATCCAGCAGGTTGAAGCGGTGCCGAACATCGAGGTCCGGCTGCTGACCGAGGTCGCTGGGGGCGCCGGGGAGGAATGGCTGGAGCGGCTTCGATTGCGCGACAGCGATGGCGCGGTCGAGGAGGTCGACGCCCATGCGCTTTTCCTGATGATCGGGGCTCAGCCCAACACCGAATGGCTGCCCGAGGAGATCGCGCGCGACGAGAGCGGCTTCATCCGTACCGGAGTCGAGAATGGCGACGAGCCGGCCTGGCCCCTCGATCGCAGGCCGTTTTCGCTGGAGACCACGATGCCGGGGGTGTTTGCCGTCGGCGACGTTCGCGAGGGCTCGATGAACCGCGTCGCCGCGGCCGTGGGGGAGGGTTCGATCGCGGTTAGGTTGGTTCACGACCTCTTCGAGAGCCAGCGCGCCGGCTCGCCGGTCGCCTGAGCCCAGCCGGGCGACCGCGCCGCAACTTCAGCGTGTTATGGGAGATAGTGGATCAACCGAGACCAATGGGAGAGGATGGCGACGATGAGGCAGGGACGTGTGCTGGGGCCGCTCGCGGTGCTGTTCGCCATGGCGGCGCTTGTCTCGGCAGGGCCGGCGGCAGCGGCGACTGGCGAAATCCATGGCAAGGTCACCGATCACCTGGGCGAACCGATCGAAGGGATCACCGTCTGCGCCGAAGGACTCACGATGCTGGTCGGCAGCGAATGCGACTGGAATACCGATGCGGACGGCGAATACTCGATCGGCGGGCTCCAGGCGGCCTCCTACCGGGTCGGCTTTCACGTCGAAGGCGATCCTGCGCTGAACTACGTTCCGCAGTGGTACAGCGGCAAGGCCCACCCCGAAGAAGCCAATCCGGTTGAACTGGCCGCGGGGGAAAGCAGGGAAATCAACGCTCAGCTGTCGACCGGTGGGCAGTTCAAGGGCACCGTCGCCGACCTGAACACCGACCTTCCGATCGAAGGGGTCGAGGTTTGCGCCAATTCGGTCGATGTTCGCCAGGACGGGGAATTCGGCTACTGCGGCCGCAGCAACGCGGCCGGTGAATTCGCCGTCAAGAACCTGGGCACGGGTCACTACCGGCTCGAATTCAGGACCGAAGGGCACGTCAACTACGTCGAAGAGCAGGTGCCTCAGGCGCCGGGCTCGTTTTCCCTGCCGGCGGGCGGAGAAATCAAAGTCGAAGCGCACCTCGTGCCGGGGATCGGGATCGAAGGGACGCTGACCGAAGCGGGAACCGGCACCCCGGTCACCGGCCTGCTGGCGCCCTACTCAGTGCCCTCCGCCTGCGCGCTGAACCCAGCAACGGAAGCGCGGGTCAAGTGCGCCAGCGTGGGACCTGATGGCCAGTACTCGATCCCGGGATTGCCGGCCGGAGAAACCTATGCGGTCGCCTTTGCACTCGACTGGGTCGAAGAAGGACTTGACCTGCACCCCGACGGCTACGTGCGGCGCTACTGGCAGGAAGTTCCGAGCTTCGACGAAGCGACGCTGCTGTTCGGCAGCGCGGGCGCGGTCTTCGACGAAGTCGACGCCGTCCTGTCCAAAGGCGAAGAAGTCTTCCCCAACTGCGAAGTGCCGAGTGCGTGCCCGTCCACTTCTCCAGGCGAAACCGAAACCTCTTCACCCGGCGACACCGCCGTTCCCACGACGACACTGGTTCACCCAAAGTCACCTCTTCGCCCGGCGGCACGGCCGTCACGGTGCAAAAAGGGCTTTCGCCGCGCGACGAAGAACGGGCACACGCGCTGCGTCAAGGTTCCGAAAAAGAGGCGCGGGCACCCCAGGCATAACCGTCCAGCGTCAAGCTCGCATCCGCATAACGCAAAATGACCATCCAACGCATGGATCACGTTGGCATCGTGGTCGAGGACCTCGAGGCCGCGACCGATTTCTTCGTCGAGCTCGGGCTCGAGGTGCAGGGCAATGGTGAAGTCGAGGGCGACTCGGTGGACCGCATCGTGGGGCTGCACGGTGTCCGCTCGGAGCTCGTGATGCTGCAAGGCCAGGACGGGCAGAGGCTGCTCGAGCTGGTTAAGTTCCACTCACCGCCGACTCCGGGCGGCGATCCGCATCCTCCGGCGAACGCACCCGGCATCCGCCACCTCGCCTTCGTCGTCGATGACGTCGACGCCGCCGTCGCGGGCCTGCGCGCCCGCGGCGCCGAGCTCGTCGGCGACCTCGTCAGCTACGGGAACAGCTATCGGCTCTGTTACGTGCGCGGTCCTGAGGGAATCATCGTCGAGCTGGCGGAGCCAATCGGCTGACGATCGAGGGAGCGCGACTTTCCCACATTTCCCGTGTAGTTGGGTGCGAGATGCGGGGGGAGCGCGGACAGCGGGGCGGTCGGCTCGTTGCGGCTTTGGCCGTGACGGCCTGCCTGCTGGCGCAGGTGGCCGCGAACGCGCGCGCCGATGACGCGACGAGCATCTTCAGCAAGGACGGGATCGCCACCCAGAGCCTTGGCACTCACTTTGAGGAGACCCAGTTCTCCAGCGTCGAAGCGCGCCCCGATGGTGGGGTCGTCGCCCAAAGGGGCCAGCAGCTCGAGTCCTACCTCGCGAGTGGCGCTCCCGACCCCGCCGCCCCGCCGCGGAAAGTCCCCTACTACCGCAAGGCCTTCCCGCTGGGCGGCGGCAAGAGTCTCGTCACGGGTGAGTTTCGCCTGACTCGGGTGAACGCCGACGGCAGCCTCGACACCAGCTTCGGGGGCACCGGGACGATCAAGGTGCCCATCCCGGTGCAGGCGGCGGTCGAACTTCCCTCCGGCAAAATCCTCATCGCCTATGCCTCCTCGGGCGGTACTCACTCGGTCATCAACGATCTCTCCGTTGCTCTAATCGGCCAGGACGGAAGCATCGACCGGAGTCTCGGCACGAACGGCCTGCTGACGGTGATGCTGCCCAGCGACCTGAGGAGGGTCACGGTCGTCGGCATCGCCGCCACCGGCGAAGGCGGTGCCCTCGTGGTCGGCGGCTCCTTCCTCTTCGAGGCGCGGCCCGACGGCTCGGCGAATCCCGGCTTTGGCTCCAGCGGGCTGGTGACCAGCCTGCCGGCGCTGGCCGGCGCGCGCCTGCTCCCCGACGGCTCGATCGAGGCGGTTGGCTCGGGGGACGGGCCCACCGGCGAAGACGTGGCCATCCTCCGCTATACCGCCGCGGGCTCCCCGGACCTCGCGTTCGGGCCGGGGGGCCTCCGCACTTTCGATTTCGGTGGCGACGAGGAGGTGCGCGCCGCGTCATGGGCCGCTGACGGCTCGGTGGTCCTCGGCGGGTCCAGCCTCCAGGCCGGGACCTGCAGGGAAGCTGGCGATTGCGAGGGGGCCCCGATCCTTGCCGCCTTCGACCCAAGCGGCGACCCGGATCCGGGCTTCGGGGATGGCGGGGTGGTGAGGCTTTCCGCGCTGGCCGGTACCTCCCAGGCCTGGGGCCGCGATGGGGTCAACGCGATTACCCGAAGGCCGGACGGGTCGATCGTCGCCGCCGGCGGAGCCCCGCCGAGGCACACCCTCGCTTTCCTCGCGGCCCTTGCGCCAAGCGGTGCGCTGCTTCCCGGCTTCGGCGAAGGCGGGATTGTGGGGGTTCGCGAAGCGCTGCCGGCGACCCAACGGGTTGCGGGGCTCGCCCGCCTGGCGAGCGGCAAGCTGCTCGCCGCCGGCACGACCGACGTCGGCTTCGACCGCGCCCCCGTCCTGATTCGCTACGAGGCCGACGGGAGCCTCGATCCCTCTTTTGGCGCCGGCGCCGGTTATGTGCAGGTGGGCGATTCCAACGTCGCCAAGGGCTTTGCGGTGAATGCGGCGGGGCAGGCGCTGGTGGGGGTCTATGGCTACCCGCACAGCCAGCTGACGCTCCGCGCCGTCGACGGGGAGCCGGTCCCGGCGTTCGGCTCCGGCGGCACCGTCGAGCTGCCCAGCCGGGTGGTGGTCCAGGCGCTGGGCTTCGCCAGCAACGGCGACGCTCTCGTCGCCGCCAATCGCAATGTCGCTGGCGAGGCCGAACCGGGCGTGGTCCTGCGCTTCCTCCCCAGCGGAAGGCCGGATCGCGGATTCGGGGGCGACGGCAGGGTGGTCCCGCATCCTCCCGGCGGCGGGGAAATGAGAGTGCGGGCGCTCGGCTCCGGGCCCCGGGGACGGATGCTCGTCGGCGGCGTCGCCGGCCGGCGTTTCTCCGCCGGCCGGCGCTTTGCGATGACCATGCTCCTTCCCGACGGCAGGCCGGACCCTCGCTTCGGCAACGGGGGCTGGGCGCTTGCGAACGCCGGCGGGATCGGCCAGTCGCTGAGGCTGAGGCGCGCCGGCCCCCATATCTACCTCGCCGGGATCGCTCGCGACGGCGAACGCCTTCGCGTCGTGCTGCTGCGCTTCGGTAAAGACGGCCGGCCGGACCTCACCTTCGGCCGGCGCGGGCGCTTCACTGCCGCAATCCCTGGGCCGGCCCAGGTGACGGCGACCGTGCCTTTGCGCAGCGGCACCCTGGTCGTCCTCAGCAAAGGCCGCAAGCCGCTGCTCCTCTTCGGCCGCGACGGCAAGGTGCGGCGCCTTCCGGCGGGCGCCAGGCCGCAGTTCGCCGAAAACGTACGCGCGACCGTTGCCGCCGGCCGGCTCTTGCTGGGCTGGAACGCCTTCTCTCGCGCTGTTGGGCGCGGCGCCTACCACCTCGCCAGCCGCTCTCTTCGCTGACGGCCTCCTCCAGCCGGTCAGTCTGCGGAGGTCAGTTCTTCGCAGGAAACACTCACTGCCCATCCTGCGGGCGCGATGGAGACGGGGGCTTCGGCGAGAGCCTTGGCTTCGCACTTTGCGCCGGCAGTGCTGACGGCATCGTCCCAGGAGGGACCTTCGCGGCCGAAAGTCCTGCGGACGTCAAAGGAGGTGACGAGGGAGGTGAGGAGGACCGCGGCGATGCCAATCGCGAGAATCGGGACCGGCCCCCGCGCCCGCGGCGATGACCTGTAATGGGCGTCGAGGAGGGCGAGGACGGCGCTGGCCAGGAGCAGGGTCGGGACGATCGCGTAACGGCCGCCGAAGTCGTTGTAGACGCCGTCATGCCAGACCATCACGTCGCCCACGGCACGGGTGTAGCTGGAGACGAGGAACATCGCGATCGAGGTGACCACGGCAATCGCGGCAACGAGGCGGTTGGAGTTGGAGCGCAGCAGCATCGCGACGAGGTAGACGACGAGGGCGGCGACGATCGCGACCAGAAACGGCCATCCCCAGTCGACCCAGGTTTCCCCAGCGAGGTTCATGCCGAGGACCGAGCCGTCGGCGACCCGCTGCAGGTAGGCGGTGAGAATGTTTCCCGACCAGGTGTCGCCGGCGATTTCTTCGGTGTTGACCGCCATCGCTACCAGCTGGATGGCCGCGGCGAGCGCGAAGGAGCCGACGACGATGGCGTCGCGGCGACCGCGGGCGGCGACCGCGCGCAGCAGGACGATCGGGGCGAAGAAGAGTGTTCCAGGCGTGCTGAGCCCGGTGACGAAGACCAGCAGCCCGCCGAGGCAGGCACCCCATGTCGTCCTGGGGCGCCAGAGCAGCAGCCAGAAGACCGCAAAGGTCATGTACCAGGCGATGTTGGTCGGCGTGGCGACCGCCTCGATCGTGCTGACCGGACAGAGGACCATCAGCGCCGCCAGGAGCGCGCGCAGGTAGGGGCTGTGGATGTGCCCGGCACTGGCGAACCAGACCGCTACCCCGCAGAGGGCGATCACGGCGACGGTGGCCAGGTTCATCGCCAGGGGCGCATCGTGCAACGGCACCGCCGCTCCCACCTCACCGATCAGCCGGGGCATGACGACGAGGTATTCGGCGTAGGGATTGGACAGGGAGTCGAAGAAGCCGTGCGTGAGCGCCCCCCCGAGAAAGACCGGCCCGTCCTCTGCCCAAAGTGAGTCGACGGCGGTGGAAGGTCCCAGCCGGAACAGCTGCAGGACCGCACCCAGCGCCACCACCGAGACGATGACCAGGCCGGCTTCCCAGCTCTTGAACCTGCCGGCTTCTGCCGGCGCCACTGGAAAAAGCGACTTGTCCAGGTACGCCCGCAGGCGCCAAAGGGTGTTTTTTGCCGGCCCGCGCACTGGCGGGGACCCTAGACCGCACGCCGGCGAAGAGCGCTAGCTGAGCAGGCCGAGCTCGCCGGCGCGGTGGCTCGCCTCCACCCGCGAGCGGCAATCGAGCTTGCCGAGCAGGTTGCGCACGTGCATGTCGACCGTGCGCGGGCTGAGGAAGAGCTCCTCGGCGATCTCGCGGTTGGTGCGGCCGACCGAGACGTGGCGCAGCACCTCGAGCTCGCGCCGGGTCAGCTTGACCTCGCCGGTCGCCGCCGCGGCCCTGCTGCCGAGCCGCTGCGCCACCGACTCTCCCATCGCGGCGACCTCCCGCGCGGCCTCGGCGGCGACCGGCCGGGCGCCGAGCTTGGTCGCGTTGCGGTAGGCATCGCAGAGTCGCTCCAGCGCCTCCTCGCGCTGCCCGGCCGCGGCCAGGGCGGCGCCCGCGCGCAGTTCGACCTGGGCACGCTCGTGCGGGATCGCCAGCGCCCGGTGCAGCTCGACCGCGCGAGAGAGGTGCTCGGCCGCAGCCGCCTCGTCGCCTTCGAGCAGGGCGAGCTCGCCGATCGCCTGCGCCAGCGCCGCCAGGGCGTCGCCGTGCCCCGCGTCGGAGGCCATCGTCCCCAGGGCCTCGGCGCAGGCCTTGGCGCCGCCGCGATCGCCGCGCCGGGCAAACCAGCTCGCCGCCCAGCGCATCCCCCAGACGGCGTAGTGGTGGTCCTGGCTTTCCTCCCAGCGGGAGATCAGCTCGCGGCAGTAGCGGGCGGCCTCGTCGTCAAGGCCTTCGGCGGCGGCGACGATCGCCAGGCTCGTGGTCGAGTCGATGAACATGTTGTAGTGGCGGACCGAGGAGGAGACCGCGCGCGAGGCTGTGAGCATGCGGCGGGCGGGGGTGAGCTTGCCGCGGAAGGCGTGGATCGCCCCGAGCAGCCCTTCGGCGACCCAGACCGCGGTTTCCGAGTCGATCAGCTCGCGCCCCATCTCTTCGGCCCGCTGCCACTCTCCCCGCTCGCGCAGCACGTAGACGAGGCAGGTGACGCAGGCGATTTCGGTGCCGGCGTTCTCGCCAGTGCGGCAGAGCCCGAGGGCGGTGTCGAGCGCCTCCTCGGCCTGGCGGTAGTCGGCCCCGTCGTAGAGCACGAGGCTGAGCCGCTGGTAGAGCTCAGCCGCGACCGGCGTCAGGTCCTCGTCGAGCGCCAGGGCCAGCCCAGCCCGCACCGAGTCGAGCCCGTCCTCGAACTTCCCGCCCTTGGCCTGCGCAACCCCGCGCAGGCCGAGCGCTCGCGCTCGCAGGTCGACCCGCTCTGCCTCGCCCGCCTCCTCGATCGCGAGCGAAGACAGCTCGATCGCCTCCCCGTAGCTGGCCCGCCAGCGGCGGTGATCGGCCATCGCCAGGTGCTCCAGCGCGGCATCGGCGGGTTGCCCCGCCGCGGCAAATGCCTCTGCGGCGAGCCGGCGCGAGGCGAACGCAGAGTCCCGCTCGCCGGTCAGGTCCTGCACCGCGGCGAGGCGGCGTTGCGCCCTCGCGTAGGCGAGGGCGTCCCCGCCGCGGTCGTGGCTCGCCGCCAGCTCGCGCCACGCTTTTGCCGCGTCGGCAAGCTCGCCGGCGAGCTCCGCACAGCGGCCGAAGCGCTCCAGGGTTTCCTCGCGCGGCGGCCCGGCTTCGTCCTCCGGCCACAGCTCCAGGGCCTGGCGCGCCGCCCGCGCCGCGTCGCGGTGGGCCCGCAGCTCCTCCGACTCGCATGCGGCACGGACGAGTGCCTCGCGTGCCCGGGGCGTGTTGCCGGCCCCGAGCCAGTGCGCCGCGACCTCGAGACCGGGTGCGCCGGCGGCCTCGCTCGCCTCGGCCAGGCGAGCGTGGAGCTCACGCCTTCGCGTCCACGGCACCTCGGCGTAGAGCGCTTCCTGCGCCAGGGCGTGGCGAAAGGCCGCGCGCCCGGGTTCCGACTCTTCGAGCAGGCCGCTCGCGATCAGCTCCGCCAGCCCGGGCTCAGGGGCGTGTTCGGCGGCCAGGCAGAGGTCGAATTGCTGTCCCATTACCGCCGCGACCTCGACGGCTTCGCGGGCTGCCGGCGAAAGCTCGGAGGTGCCGACGAGTACCGCTTCCCTGATCGTGTCGGGAACCGGAAGCTCGTCGTCGGCCAGCTCGAGGCCGTGCTTGCCCTGGACGAGCGAGTCGCGCAGGGTGAGCGCTGCTACCAGCTCCTCGACGAAGAAGGGCGACCCCATCGTGCGGTCGTGGACGGTGCCCGCCAGCGAGCGCGAGGGCGGTTCGTCCAAGAGCTCGCCCAGCAGCTCGCCGACGGCCTCTCTATCGAGAGGCTCCAGCGCCAGCTCGTCGAGCCGGCCGTTGCGGCGGAGCTCGTTGCGGAGCCAGCGCAGGCGATGGTCGCGGGGCAGCCCGTCGGAGCGATATGCGGCGATCACCAGGACCCGCATCTCCTCCAGGGAAGGGGCCAGCGCCGCGAGCAGCTCCAGGGTCGTCTCGTCTGACCACTGCAGGTCGTCGAGGACGACGATCGCGAGCTGGTCACTGCTGAGGTGGGCGAGGGCGCAGCGCACGGCCTCGAAGATCGTCGCCCGCTCGGCCTCTTCGGCTGCGCTGCCGAGCTCGGGCAGCAGCAGCGCGAGGTGGGAAAGGAGGGGACCGCACTCGGCCAGGGCGCCGGGGTCGGCGCGGAGCCGCTCTCGCAGGGCGTCGACCACCGGCCCGTAGGCTGTGGTCGCGCCGCTGCTCGCCGCGCCGCGCAGGATCAGGTCCTCGGGGCCTGCGACCTCTTCCGCCAGCCGGCTCTTGCCGACGCCGGCCTCACCGGCGAGGAGCAGGATCGAGCCGGTCCCCTCGCGGGCACGCCCGGCGGCTTCGTTGAGCCGGGCAAGCTCGGTCGCCCGGCCGACGAGCGGTGTCCGCGTGCTCATGGAGCTTCAGTCTAGGCCCGTCCTGCAGGCGCCCGGCTGGCTTCCTGGCCGGGCGCCTCGGTCTCTCAGCTCGCGGCCGCCACCGGGTCGGGCCGGACGATCACGGTGTCGGCGATCTTGATGATCTCGTCGCAGGGGAGGTCCGCGTCTTCGGCGTGCTTGCGGATCGCCTCGGGGCTCTCGGCCTCGTAGACGCAGAACGTGCCCACCTCGCCGCTCTCCTCGGCGAGCGCGTAGCTGCGAATCCAGCGGACGCCGGAGCCGGGGGTGTCGCCGACTTCAGCCGAGCGCGCGCCGGCGACCTGCAGGTCCTCGGCCGATGCCCAGCCGTTGCGACGAAGAATTCCGTAGAGCTGCATTGAGCTTCCTCCTGGTTTGTGCTTTTCAAATGCACGCTCGACACTAAGTTCGAAATCGGGCCGTCGCATCAGTGAAACCACCGTATTTTCGCCGTGCCGGGTGCCGTAGCCCGCGGCTGGGATGCCGTAATAATGCGGCGGGTGGCGGATCGGCAGTACGACCTCGCGCTCTTCGGGGCGACCGGCTTTACCGGCGGGCTGACCGCGCGCTACCTGGCCAAGAATGGACCGGCGGGATTGCGCTGGGCGCTGGTTGGCCGCAACCGCGACAAGCTCGAGGCGGTCGCCTCCTCGCTCAAGCAGGTGGCGGGGGAGGGCGTGCCGCCCCCCGAGCTGCTGCTTGCCGATGCCTCGGACTCGAGCGCGCTCGCCCGGGTCGCCGGGGCGGCCCGGGTGGTCATCACCACGGTTGGCCCGTACGCGCTTTATGGCGAGCCGCTGGTCGCCGCCTGCGCCGCGGCCGGCACCGATTACGTCGACCTGACCGGCGAGCCGGAGTTCGTCGACCGGATGTGGCTCGGCTACCACGGGCAGGCCCAGCGCAGCGGCGCCCGCCTCGTCCACTGCTGCGGCTTCGACTCGATCCCGCATGACCTCGGCGCTTACTTCACCGTCAAGCAGCTGCCCGAAGGGGTGCCCCTGACCCTCAATGGCTACGTGAGCATGGGGGCCGAGTTCTCCGGCGGCACCTTCGCCTCGGCGATCAACGGGTTCGGCCGGGCGCGGCAGACGGTCAGCGCGGCGCGGCGCCGCCGCCAGCGCGAGAAGCGTCCCGCCGGCCGGCGGATTCGCTCGGCGCCGCCCAGGCCGCGACGCGACGCCGGGCTCGGTGGCTGGGTCGTGCCGCTGCCGACGATCGACGGCCCGGTCGTGCGCCGGTCCGCCGCGGCGCTCGAGCGCTACGGGCCCGACTTCAGCTACGGGCACAACGTCGTCGCCAGGCACCTGGCCTCGGTGGCGGCCACGACCGGCGGCATCGGGGCGGCGCTGGTCCTTGCCCAGTTGCCGCCGACGCGCAAGCTGCTGCTCAAGGGCTCCCGCTCGCCCGGCGAGGGGCCGAGCGAGGAGGTGCGCGCCAAGAGCTGGTTCAGGGTCACCTTCGCCGGCGAGGGCGGCGGCAAGCGGGTCCTCACCGAGGTCGCCGGCGGCGATCCCGGCTATGACGAGACGGCGAAGATGCTCGCCGAGTCGGCGCTCTGCCTGGCCTTTGACGAGCTGCCGCAAACCTCCGGCCAGGTGACGACCGCAACGGCGATGGGCGACGCCTTGCTGGAGCGCCTGCAAAGCGCGGGCATCAGCTTTAATCTGCAGGAGAGAAGTTCCTCGGGGCTGTAGCTCAGCTGGAAGAGCGTCGCGCTGGCAGCGCGAAGGTCAGGGGTTCGAGCCCCCTCAGCTCCACTAGGACACCCTCGCTTGAACCCGGGGTAGGAGCACCGGGTTCAAGCTCGGGTAGGCGATCGGCAGGCAGGGGAGCGGAGTGCCAATGTTAAGAAGATGGCGAGACCGGCTGAATGAAACGTTTCCGCTGTTGACGGAATAATTTCATACTAGACGTTTGTCCGACTTTAGTGTTAGATTGCTAAAGCTCAGGCATTCGACATACGACGCAACTCCATCGAGCAAGTCTTCAACAAACTTCATAGCCTTCTCGCTCGAACAGCAGGCAGAACGTCCTGCTACTTCTTTGGCAAGAACGAGTGAGAACGGGCGGCGCGCCAGATAATGGTCGTGCCGTCCGATCTTCAGGATAGGGGCGGTTGCCGGGTCGGACTTTCACAAGTTGTTCACAAGTTGAAAGTTTGATTCGCGCAATCGGCCCTGTTTCGCATCACGCCTTGGCTCAGCCGCTCGTCACCAACAGCTCGCTGGGCCTTTTTTACCTCAAAGACGCAGGGTACGCGCGAGATGCTTGACGAGTACAGCCACGTTGGCTAAAGTTCGTCATTGCCAAAGAAGTAGATAGTTAGGACGTGTGAAATGAATGTACTTGATGCCTGCTGTCCCTTCATCAATAAACAACGCCGTGCTCAAGTCTCGTCGGCTTTAAAGCCGACGCGCACAGTTCGCGTCGTGCGCCTGGAGGTTGTTCCCGACCTCCTGCCCAGCTTGCCCCGCACTCGAGCAGAGATCCAACGCCTTCTCAATGACGGCTTGATCTCCTTGGATTGCGCCGAGGGAGCCATGGGAATGGACGGCGCATGCGACGGCTTTCCCCAGCCTTCGGTCATGTAGAACGACAACCCCGAAAAGACCCGGCCGGGAACCCCGCCGTGCCCCTGATCGCCGCGGAGGTCGATGGTTGAGCCCAGTGATTTCGGTGCGCCCGGGTTAGCATGGTTCGCATGCCTCGGCCTCGCTGGATTGTCCTCTCGGCCGCCCTGTGCGCATCGCTATGCGCCGGCGCAGGCGGTCAAGCCAGCGCCGCGAGCCTGACCCCCGACGAGAGGTACTGGCTCGGTCCTTCTTTTGCCGGGCTGCGGTTGACCGATACGCCGTATCAGTCCTTTGAATATGGAGAGTGCGAACCTCCCGAAGGAGAGGGCGGGTGCTCGCCGCCGGTCCGGGTGGACAATGCGACCAGCTGCGCCAGTAACCCCATCAGGGCCAATCGGCTGGCCAAGGAAGTCTTTCTCGTGCGCGGCGGCGGGATCGCGGTCGCAAATGGGGAAGTCGAAGGGGTTGAAGTCGGAACGGGTCGGCAGGCGGTGAGTGTGTGGACAGCCGAACCGGAGGTCCTCGGAGCGGCACTGCGGGAAGTTCGACGCCGATCCGAGGCGGGCCCGGAGCCGTTCTCTCCGCCCGTGTATCCAATGCCGGTGCTGCGCGAGCTGAAGCGGGTGACCGTGGCCGGGGAACGGTTCGACGGGGTCGCGGCGATCGCCAGGGCAACCGGACTGCGGTCGTACGAAGTGACGATGCGGTTGCGGATCGCCGAGCTGCTTGGGCCGGAGGCTCTCGCCGGCGTCCCCGTCCCGACGATGTCTGTTGCCACTGTGAAGCGACTGCGCGAGCTTGCCTTCGGGGTGCAGACGCACAACCTCGCCCACACCGCCGAGCGACACAAGATGTCGGTGGGGGCGCTGCGGAAAAAGATCCGCCGAGTGCGAGGGCTGGCTGGCGACTGCTGAGCCGTGAGTCGACTCAGTCGAAGTGATATTCGGGATAGAGGATCGCCCCGGAGCCGGGGCCATTCGGCCTTATCGGATCAGCTCCGAGCAATGGCACCCGGATCGTGCTCCGCCAGAGGTCGGGCGCGTGTGGGCGGCGCCTGAAGGTCGCGTGGCCACTGAACGGAGGTGGCGGGCGTAGGGTCGCGGTGCCTGCCACATTGTCGACGATGAACGCGGAGGCGCCGGCGGAGGCGAAGGTCAGGCGACCGATCTCCATCCCTTCGCGGCTTTCGTGCTTTTCTCCGTAGAAGACGCTCCGCTGTTTCTTTTTGCCGTGGTGCACGCCGGCAGCGAAAAGACAAGAGCAGTGATGCTTGCTGGCGTACAGTGTTGCCGATTTCCCTAGGTTCCGCGCCGAAAGTCGCAAGGTGCTCCCAGGAGGCGCTAGTTTCACATTTTCGGGGCATTCCCACTGCGAGATCACGCTCATCGATCCCCCAGCCCGTAGCCCTTCGATCCGTACGTATTCGCGCTCGCCGGTGAATTCGATCGTTCCCGTGAAGACGCCTTCGCGTAGCGTCCGAGGCTCTCCCGTGCACCCTTCAAAAGGCTCGGTTGCGCTCAACGTCCTGGTGGGGTCGAAGGTCACGTCGATAAGTCCCAGATGGCCGAACCGAACCTTGAGTCCCGTCTCGGTTACTTCGCCCTGGGTCTCATATGAAACTGCCTGGCCCTCGCGCCCAAGCGTGAGAGTCACCATCTCGTCGCTTGACGTTTCCAGCTGCGCGCGAAGGCCGTTGGTTGCCTTCAGCTTGAGCTCGACGGAGACGATCGTTCCCGTTTCCGGGCTTGCGGCAGGCGCCGTCCCGGTGGGAACAATCGCCAGCGAAGCAGCGATCGCGATCGTTGCGAGGAGAAGCAGCGGACGGGACACGCCCTCACAATACGCCGGGACGTCGGCCCTGGCCCTTAATTAGTCGCCCTCTGCTGCCGATGCAAGGGCGGTGAGCACAGCCAACCAGCATGTCTTCGCCAACGGCATGGAAGACACCCGCGCGGCGCTGGAGAACTGGCGCGAGGGGCGTTGGTCTGTCCTGCGCGGGTGGGTGGCGCTCAGCTTGGCGATCGCGCTGGCGCTGCTCGGAGCGGTTTGGGTCGTCGCGGGGCTGCTCACCCCGGACCTGACCCCGATTCACCTGCCGGGCCTGACCGAACCCTCTGAACCGGGCGACCTGCTGCCGATCCTCTGGCGCAACTCGCTGGTTCTCGCCCTGCACGCGACAGCCTGTGTCGCCGGCTTCATTGCCGGAGCCTCGATGCCGATCGCGGCTGCCCAGCGGACGGGCTTCTCGCGCTGGATCCACGTCAAGGCGGGCGAGCTGGCGATCCTCTTCGTCTGTGCGGTGACGCTCTTCTCCCTCTCCACCCAGGCGCTCTACCTCGGCTTCCAGGGCGGCACGATCGCCTTTCAGCTCCATATCTCGATCGGGCTGCTCCTGCTCAGCGTCCTGCCTCACGCCCTGGTCGAGCTGACCGCGCTCTTCCTGCCGCTGGCGGCCTGGCTGATCGCCAGCCGCCGCGGCGAGTGGAGCCAGCTGCTCGCCGCGACCCTGGTGACGGTGGCAATCGCGATCCCGGCCCTCATCCTCGCGGCGGCTATCGAGGTCTACGCCTGGCCCCACATCCTCGCCGCGATTTCTCCCGTGGCATAGCGATGCTCCCCGATTGGTTCTCCATAGGATTGCCCCGTGGCCGGCTACGACCCGAAAGAGATCGAGCGCAAGTGGCAGCAGGTCTGGGCTGAGGAGAAGACCTGGGAGGTCGCCAATCCGGGCCAGCCCGGTTACGAGGACTCGAAGCCGAAGTCCTACGTGCTGGAGATGCTGCCCTACCCCTCCGGCGAACCCCACGTCGGCCATCTCAAGTGCTACGCGGTCGGCGACGCGATCGCCCACTTCCGCCGCCGCAACGGCTTCGAGGTGATCCACCCGATGGGCTACGACTCGTTCGGCCTGCCGGCCGAGAACAACGCGATCAAAACCGGCGAGCCGCCGCGCGTCGCCACCGAGCGCTCGATTGCCTCCTTCCAGCGCCAGTTCCGCGAGTGGGGGATCTCGATCGACTGGTCGCGCGAGCTGGCGACCCACACGCCGGAGTACTACCGCTGGACGCAGTGGATCTTCCTCCGCCTCTTCGAGCAGGGCCTCGCCTACCGCACCGAGGCGCCGGTGCAGTGGTGCCCCAAGGACGCCACCGTGCTCGCCAACGAGCAGGTCGTCGACGGCCGCTGCGAGCGCTGCGGCACCGAGGTCGTGCAGCGCAAGCTCGAGCAGTGGTTCTTCAAGATCACCGACTACGCCGAGCGCCTGCTCGCCGATTTCGAGCTGCTCGAGAACTGGCCCGAGCACGTGATCACGATGCAGCGCAACTGGATCGGCCGCTCCGAGGGCGCCGAAGTGACCTTCCGCTGCGAGGAAGTCGGTCTCGACTTCCCGGTCTTCACCACCCGCCCCGACACCCTCTTCGGCGCCACCTTCTTCGTCCTCGCCCCCGAGCACCCCGAGCTGGAGCGGCTGGTCGCCGGCACGCCCGCCGAGGCCGCCGTGCGCGAGTACGTCGACAAGGCCGCGCGCGAGTCGGCCGAGGAACGCGGGGCGGAGGACCGCGAGAAGACCGGCGTGCCGCTGGGGCGCAGCGTCGTCAACCCGGTCAACGGCAAGGAGATTCCGATGTTCGTCGCCGACTACGTGCTGATGGAGTACGGCACCGGCGCGATCATGGCGGTACCCGGCCACGACGAGCGCGACTACGAGTTCGCCAGGGCCTTCGAATTGCCGGTGAAGCGCGTGATCGAAGGCGAAGACCCCGAGGCGGCGCGCGACGACGAGGGCCTTCCCTATCCGGGCGACGGACTGATGGTCGGCTCGGGCCGCTTCGACGGCGTGGGCAACCGAGAGGCCTACGACGAGATGGTCGCCTGGCTGGCCGAGGAGGGACGGGGCGAATCCGCCGTCAACTACCGCCTGCGCGACTGGCTTGTCTCGCGCCAGCGCTACTGGGGCGCGCCGATCCCGGTCGTCTACTGCGAGGAGTGCGGCATCGTGCCGGTGCCCGACGAGCAGCTGCCGGTCGAGCTGCCGGAGATCGAGGACTACGCGCCGCAGGGAAAGAGCCCGCTGGCCGCGGCGGAGGACTGGGTCGCCACCGAGTGCCCGAGGTGCGGGGAGCCGGCCCGCCGCGAGACCGACACGATGGACACCTTCGTCGATTCCTCCTGGTACTTCGTCCGCTACCTCGACCCGCGCAACGCCGGGGCCGCCTGGGACGCAACCGCCGCCGCCCACTGGCTGCCGGTCGACCAGTACATCGGCGGCGTCGAGCACGCGATCCTGCACCTGATGTACGCGCGCTTCTTCACCAAGGCGCTCGCCGACTGCGGGGTGCTGGACGTGCAGGAGCCCTTCGCCAACCTCTTCGCCCAGGGGATGATCACCCGCGACGGGGCGAAGATGTCGAAGTCGCGCGGCAACACGGTCAGCCCGGCCGAGTACGTCGAGCGCTACGGCGCCGACACCGCCCGCACCTACATCTGCTTCATGGGCCCGCCCGAGCGCGACGCCGACTGGGTTGACGAGGGGGTTGAGGGGGTCAATCGCTTCCTCTCGCGGCTCTGGCGCCTCAGCGAGGAGGTCGAGGGCAAGGAGGAGGACGATCTCGCGGCGGCAGCCGAGGGTGACGCCCGCGCCCTGCTTGCCAAGGCCCACTGGGCGATCGACAAGGCCACCCGCGATTTCCAGCGCGGCTTCCAGTTCAACACCGTGATCGCCGCGGTGATGGAGCTGATCAACGACGCCTACCGGCTCAAGGACGGCCTCTACGGCGAGCCGGGGGGGACCGCCGCCGTGCGCTTCGCCGCCGCCACCGCCGCCTCGCTCGTCTTTCCCTTCGCGCCGCACCTGGGGGCGGAGATCTGGGAGCGGCTGTGCGGCGGGCGCGTCTGGGAGGAGCCCTGGCCGCAGGCCGACCCGCAGCTGCTCAGCAGCGAGACGGTGACTCTGGTCGTGCAGGTCAACGGCAAGCTGCGCGACCGAATCGAGGCTCCCGCCGAGGCCGGAGAACCGGAGCTGCTGGAGCTGGCGCGGGCGAGCGAGAAGGTCGCGCGCTTTCTCGACGGGAAAAAAATAATCAAGGAAATCGTCGTGCCGGGCAAGCTGGTCAACCTGGTCGTTCGCTGACGCGTCACTGGCGCCGCCATCTTTTTTGGTACAAAGCCGCCGTGCTGGTGAGGAGACACTCAGAGGCATCGGTCGAGGAATGGCACCGCTTGCGCACCCGCGTGCTGATGGATGCGGGCGAACTGGGCTCGCGCAACCTCTCGGTGACCTGGATCGAGCTTCCCGCGGGAGCCGAGCAGACGCTGCGCTCCGACGAGCAAGCCGAGCAGGCCTACGTGGTCGTGCGCGGCGCCGGCACGATGTCCGTGGCCGGGGACACCCAGCAGGTCGCAGAGGGCGACCTGATCCTGGTCCCGCCGGCCACCGAGCACGCGATCGCCAACGACGGCGGCGAGGAGCTCGCCTGCATCTCGGTGCAGTCGCCGCCCGTGGCGGCTTCGGAGCTCTACAGCGACCAGCTGGCAGAGGTAGCCGGCTACGACGACGAGGACCTGTAGCGCAAGCGTTTGATTCTGCGCGCCACGTGCGCGCCGCTCTCCTTCACAGTTCGGCCTCGTGCCCGAACTGTCGCGCTCCCAGATTGCCGTTTACGGCGCCGTCGCCATCGCGCTGCTGCTGCTCGGCGCACGGGCGATCAGGGCAGAGGGAGACAGCGGAACCGCGGCCTCGTTCTCGTCGGGGGATGACAGGGAATTCACGGTCCGTGGCAGCTCGGGTGGTGACGTCGTGGTCGACGTCACCGGGGCGGTTGCTCGGCCGGGGGTCTACCGGCTGCCGGCGGGGGCGCGGGTCACCGACGCAGTGCAGCGTGCCGGCGGCGCCTCCGGTGGGGCGCTATTGGAAGCGATCAACCTCGCGGCCAGGCTCGCCGACGGGCAGCAAGTGGTCGTGCCGAAACGCGTGCCGGGGGGCGGCCCGCTCGCCGCGGTCGGGGCCACGGGCGAAGACGGCCCGATCAGCCTCGGCACGGCGACGGTCGAGCAGCTCGACACGATCGACGGCATCGGGCCGGTGACGGCGCAGGACATCATCGAGTTCCGCGACGAACATGGCGGCCTATCCTCGGTCGACCAGCTCGACCAGGTCAGCGGGATCGGGCCGGCGACGATGGAGGCGCTGCGCTCGCGCCTGCAGCCCTAGCCGGTCGTGCTCAGCGCCCGGCCGCCTTGGCCCGTAGTCCTCGGCATCGTCGCCGTGACGCTCTTGGCGCTCGGTCATCGGGACGAGATTCACGCTCGTGCCGCGCATGATCTCGGCAGCGCCATGCCCGAGCGGGAGGCCGACCTTGCTCGCGGCTTCGTCCTCGGCGACGACGAGCACATCGACCCCTCTACGGCCGAAGACTTCCGCCGTGCCGGGCTCAGCCACCTGCTCGCGGTGTCGGGCCAGAACGTCGCCCTGCTGGCCCTCTTGGCCATGCCCCTGCTGGCGGCCCTCGGCATGCCCCTGCGCACGCGGCTGCTCTGGATCCTCGCCGCGATCGCCGTCTACGTGTCGCTTGCGGGCGGCGGCCCCTCGATCGTGCGGGCAGGGGTGATGGGCGGGCTCAGCCTGCTGGCAACGCTCGCCGGCCGGCGCAGCTCGCGGCTCTACGCCCTGGTCGTGGCGGCCGTCGTGACGCTCGCGATCGACCCCGGCATCGCCGCCGACGTCGGCTGGCAGCTCAGCTTCGCGGCGGTGCTGGGCATTCTCGCCCTCGCCGCACCGCTGCGGGCCGCGATCCTCGCTCGCATCGGAAGCCGCGGCTGGCGCGGCACCCTGGCCGAGGGTGCCGCTGTCACGGTTGCGGCCACCCTGGCGACGGCGCCGCTGATCGCCTTCCACTTCGAAGCGTTCTCGACGATGACGCTGGTCGCCAACCTGCTGGCCCTGCCCGCCGTGGCGCCGGCGATGTGGCTGGGCATGGTGACCGCGATCGGGGCGCAGGTCCCCGGCTTCCCGGCCGCAGTTCCCAACGCGCTTGCCGCCCCGCTGCTCGCCTACATCGCCATGGTGGCGCATTGGTGCGGCCGGCCGGATTGGGCCTACCTGCGGATCCATCTCGGGCTGGCGAGCCTGCTCGCCTCCTATGCGCTCCTGCTGGCCGCGTCTCTTGGAGTTCCGGCCTCCTTGCGCCGCCGGCACCTGGCGGCGCTGCGGCGGCCTTCGGGCCCGCCCCCCGGAGGCCGTAACGCCTTTTCGCCTTCCTCGGGCAAAAAGGCGTTGCGGCTAGGGGCGTGGCGGGGCGGCGTGGCGGTGGCGGCGCTCCTGACCGTTCTCGGTCTCGCATTTGTCACGGCGGCCGGTGGCGGCCCGGCCTCACCTCCGCCTCACGGCCTGCGCGTAACCGTGCTGGACGTCGGCCAGGGCGACGCGATCTTGCTGCAGCCCGCCAACGGAGCGCCGGTGCTCGTCGACGGCGGGCCGCCTGGGGATGGCCTTGTGGCGAAATTGCGTGAAGCGGGCGTCGACGCGCTCGGCGTGGTGATCGCGACCCACGAACAATCCGATCACACTGGCGGTCTCGAAGAACTGCTGGAGCGCCTTGCAATTGGTGACCTGCTCTACGCCCGCCTCGGTCGCGGGCTACGCGCTGAGGCAAGTGCGGCCGGCGCCGGCCCGACCCGCCTCGCCGCCGGCGACACGGTCCGCTCGGGTGGCCTGCGGCTCGAAGTCCTCTGGCCCCCGGCCGAGCTCTTGGCCGAGCCGCTGGGCGGCGCCGACCCGAACTCCCAGGCCCTGGTTCTGCTCGCCCGCTGGGGCAAATTCTCGATGCTGCTAACCGCTGACGCGGAGGCGGGCGAAGTGCCGATCGATCCGGGGCCGGTAGACGTGCTCAAGGTGGCTCACCATGGCAGCGACGATCCGGGACTGGGCGAGCTGCTCGACCGGACGATGCCGCGCCTCGCTGTGATCTCGGTCGGAGAGGGAAATTCGTACGGTCATCCGACCACCGGCACGCTCGCCGAGCTCGCCGCGCACGAAATATTTTCGCTGCGTACCGACGAAGCTGGCAAGATAGAGATCGATGCGGATCAGGATTCTTTCGTGGTCGCGGCGGGCGACTAGACGAATCGTCGAGTCGATACTGGGGTTTATCGCCCCTTGGCCTTTTGTTCCCAGGCCCGAGAGGCGATGCTCGTAGAGGTGGCTTCCAAGGTCGGACAAAGCGTCTCCCAGTCCCTCGGCGGCGTCGGCCTGGCCGGCGGCAGCATGCTGCTGAGGCTGCGGCGAACCTCGATCGCCCTGCTGGCGCTGGTCGGAGCGGTCGGCTTGGGCCTGATCGTCTTCATCTCCCAGCTTGGCTGGCCCGCGGTGGTCGGCGGCCCGCTCCCGAGTGCGCCCGGGAAGGCCACGGTCGACTCCGGCGTGGCCCTCACTCGGCCCGCCCCTGCCGGGAGCGGAGCACCTGCCGTCAAAGCCGGCTCTCCTGCCGCCTCCAGGACCCGCGCGCGGGATGGGCGCGCGCGGAGCGGAAAGGGTGGCCCCAATGGCTCGGCCGGCCAGTCCGATCTCGGCGGCTCGCACGGAGCGAGTGCTGTCGGCGGCTCGCAGCCCGGAACTGGCAGCGAGGGGTCCGTTTCGGCGCCGGGTGCGGAGCCCGGGGCCCCGCCTGCGCCCGTGACCTCTGCGCCCACCGCCCCGGCTTCGCCTGCATCGTCCGGAAATGGAAGCTCCTCGGCGGCCGGCAGTGCCAAGGCCGCAAGTGACGGAGCCCGGGCGGCCGATCTCGCTTCCGCCAAAGGTGGTCCGAAAACTGCCGGCAGCGGCGAATCGTCCTCCTCGGGCAGCTCGAAGGCCGCCGAAAGCGCCAGCGCCAAGGCGCAGGGCGATGAAAGCGCCGCGGCAAGCCCGCCGCCGGCTGCAAGCTCCGCGCCGGCCCCGGCTGCCGCCCCGAGCAATCCAGCGGCGGCCAAGGAAGCGGCCGACAGCGGCCGGTAAGGACCAGGCCCGCTACTAGACTCGGCCGCGATGGCCGATTCGCTCTCCTCGCTGTACCTGATCGCCGGAACCGACCAGGCGAAGATCGACGCCACGCGAGCGCGCCTGCGGGCGCGGGCAGAAGGTGACGGGGGAGCCGGGGCGCTCGAGGTCTTCGAGCCGAGCGAGGGACGGGGGGGACCCGACCACGAGGCGCTGCTGAACGCGATCCCGGCGATGTCGCTGACCGAGACGCGGCGCTACCTGCTCGCCGACGGCGTCGAGCGCTGGCGAGATCGCCAGCTCGACGCGGTCGTTGCCGCCGTCGGCGCCCTGCCACCCGACCTCACCGTGGTCCTCATCGCCCGCGCCAAGGCCCCCGCAAAGCTGAGCAAGGCGGTGAAGGCGGCGCAGGGCGAGATCCACGAGTTCGAGGCGCCCAAGCCGCGGGAGATGCCGCGCCAGCTCGCCGGCGAAGCGAGACGCCTCGGCTTTGCGCTGGAGCCGGCAGCGGCGCGAGCGCTCGTCGATCGCATGGGTGCCAACCCGGTGCGCCTGCGCAACGAGCTGGAGCGACTGGCGTTGTGGGCGGGAGAGGGTGGTGCCGTCACCACGGCCGATCTCGAAGCGATGGTTTCCGACACATCTGAGGCGGCTGTCTGGACTCTCTCCGATGCCCTGCTGGAACGCGACCCCGCCAAGGCCGCGGCGCTTGCCGAGCGCTTGATCTCGCAGGGCGAGAGCGTCACCGGCTTGATCTACGGCCTTGCCTCTCGCCTGCGCAAGGCGTGCGCGGCGGCGGTCCAGATCGAGGAGGGGGTTCCGGTCAAGCAGGTGGAATCGGGCCTCGGCATGCACCCCTACGCCGCGAAGCAGCTCGTCGCCCGCCTCGGCCGGACCAACCTCGAACAGCTGCAGGCGGCGACGATGGCCCTGGCCGACCTCGAGGTCTGGTGCCGCGGCGGCGCCGGCTACGGGGACGAGCTGGCGCTCACGCTGGCGCTGCGCCGCGCCGCGGGGGCACCGGCCTAGCCGATCGACGAAAGCCGTTTACTGCTGGGCGGCTGCGCCGGTGGCGATGCGGGCCGCCCTCGACTTCTTGCGGGCGCCGGTGTTCTTGTGCATGGCGCCCTTTTGGATCGCCTTGTCGATCTTGGCGACGAGCGTGCGATGCTCGGCCTCGATCTTGCTCGCGTCGCCGGTCTCGACCGCGGCCTCGAGGCGGCGGAAGTAGGTCTTCACCGTGCTGGTGAGCAGGCGGTTCTCCGTGCGCTCGCGCTCGCTGCGTAGGATCCGCTTCTTCTGTGAGGCTATGTTGGCCATGAGTCGTGTGCCTGAGCGGGGCGCCTGGCCCCCTCGGGCGGCCGCCGACTATAGCGACTGAGAACGAGCTTGGAGACGCCCAAGGCACCCGACAGTCCCGACCGCGAGCGAGAAGAGCTCGGCGACGACACCGCCGTGCGCGAGGCGGAGGCCTTCGCGCCGGGCGAGGAACCGGGCGCAAATCCCTCTCCGGGGCGCCAGGCAGGCCGCATCGCGCGCTCCACCGCCTTCTTCTCCATCGCCACCGCTGCCTCGCGGATCGCTGGCTTGGTGCGGGAGATCGTTGCCGCTTCCTACTACGGCGTCTACGGGCCGATGTCGGCCTTCACGATCGCCTTCCAGGTTCCCAACCTGGTCCGCTCGCTCTTCGCCGACGCCGCCCTGCAGCCGGCCTTCGTGCCGATCTTCACCGAGCAGCTGGAGAAAAAAAACTACCGCGAGGCCTTCCGCCTGGCGTCGACCCTGCTGCTGCTCGTGACCCTGGTGCTGGGCGCGATCACCGCGCTCTTCGTGCTGCTCGCGCCGGTGATCATGCCGGTCTTCGCCCCTGGCTTCGAAGGGGAGATCCTCGACCTCACGATCACCCTCTCGCAGGTCCTCTTCCCGATCCTGATCATGCTCGGGCTCAGCGGCGTCGTCGTCGGCATCCTCAACAGCTACGACCGCTTCGGCGCCTTCGCGATCTCGCCCTTCTTCTGGAACGTGACGATCATCGTCGTGGTCGTCCTGCTGGCGCCCGCCTTCCACGGCCAGAACCGGATCTACGCGTACGCGATCGGCATCCTCGTCGGCACGCTGGTCCAGCTGCTGATCCCGACCTTCGACCTGCGCAACACCCCGTTCAAGTTCGAATGGAGCTTCGAATGGCGCAATCCCGACGTGCGCCGGGTGCTGCTGCTGATGCTGCCGGTGACGATCAGCCTCGGCCTGATCAACTTCAACATGCTGATCAACAGCATCTTCGGCAGCCTGGTCAGCGACCAGTCGCCGGCGGCGATCGACAAGGCATTCCGCCTCTACCAGCTGCCGCAGGGGATCTTCTCGGTGGCGATCGCGACCGTGCTCTTCCCGACCCTGGCCCGCTTCGCCTCGCGCGGGGAGATCGAGAACCTGCGGGCGACGATGGCCAACGGCATGCGCCAAATCCTCTTCGTGCTGGTGCCGGCGGCGGCGGCGATCCTGGTGCTCTCCGAGCCGATGATCCGGCTCGTCTACCAGCGCGGCGAATTCACCCCCGAGCAGACGACCCTGGTCGCCACGGCGCTCTTCTGGTTCGCCTTCTCGCTGCCGACCAACGGCCTCTACCTGCTTCAGACGCGCACCTTCTTCAGCCTGCAGCGACCCTGGATGGCGACGGGGCTGGCCGGGTTCGACCTGGTCGTCTCGACCCTGGGCGCGGCGCTTCTCTACAAGCCGTTCGGCACCGGCGGCATCGTCGCCGGCACCGGGATCGGCACGATCGCCGCGGTGATCGCGCAGGCGGTCGTCCTGCGCCACGAGTTCGACGGCCTCGAGCTGCGCCGCCTGGCCGGGACAACGATCAAGATCACCATTGCGGCGGCGCTATTGGCCGCTGTCTCCTTCGCCGCCTGGGACGTGCTCGACAACGCCCTCGGCCGCGGCCTCTTCGGCCAGGTCGCCTCGCTCGGCGTCGGCCTGGGCCTCGGCGGCCTGGCCTACGTCGCGGCGGCGAAGCTGCTTCGCATCGCCGAGCTGGAGCAGATCATGCGGCTGCTGCGGCGGCGCTAGATGCTCGGCGCGGGGCGCTACCTCCTGGGCGCTGTAGACCTAGCCCTGATCGCCACCTTCGCCGGGCTAGGGGCGACCGCCGTGCGCCGATGCCTCGTCCCCAAGCTCGACGGCGCCACGGCCAGCCTCGCGACCGCCGTCCTCGCCCTAGCGGGCCTGCTTTGGGTTGCCGAGCTCCTAGGAAGCTTCGGCTGGTTCGAGGCAGTGCCGTATCTCACCGTCGTGATCGCCCTCGGTGCGGGACTCAGGCTCGGACTGGGAGGACCGTTGGGGGGTCCCTCCGACGCAGCGGCGTCTCGTTTTTCGCACAGGCCATTGAGCGAGAGCCCCCCACTCAGAGGCGAAAAACCCAGCAAGGCGGAGGGACCCCCCAACGGTCCTTCACTGCCATCGCTGATCGCCCTCGCCGTAGCCGCGGTCGCAGTCATCCACTTCGCTATCGGGGTCAAGGCGCGACTGTCCACGGGCATGACCGGCTTCGACTCCACCTGGTACCACGGGCCGTTCGCGGCAGGGTTCTTTCAGGGTGGCGACACCTGGGGGCTTCACTTCATCGCACCCCAGTTCTTGGCCTGGTTCTATCCGGCCAACTCGGAAGTCGTTCATGCGGTGGGGATGCTCGCGTTCGGTCGCGACATCCTCTCGCCGCTGCTCAACCTCGGCTGGTTCGTCGGCTGCCTGCTCGCTGCTTGGTGCATTGGGCGGCCTTATCGGGTCGCCCCCTGGTCGATGGGGCTGGCGGCGATCGCTCTCAGTCTCCCCGCCCTCCATGACCAGGCGGGGGAGGCGCGGAACGACATCGTTGGGATCTTCTTCTTGCTTGCTGCGGTTGCGATTGGCCTGGCCCAGGGCGCGCGCGGTTCCCCTTCGGCGAGTAGAACCGCGCTTGGGCTGGGCCCGGTGGCCGTCGCAGGCCTCGCGGCGGGAATGGCGGCCGGGACAAAGCTGAACTTCCTCCTCCCCGCTGCGGTCCTCGTGGTGGGAATCGCGCTCATCGCCCCCCAGGGGCGTCGCTGGCGCTCCCTCGTTGCCGGTGGGCTCGCCGCCCTGGCGGGCGGCGGCTACTGGTACTTGCGCAACCTCGCCCACGCCGGCAACCCGCTCCCTTGGGTCAAGCACCTGGGTCCGATCACCCTGCCCGCGCCCGAACAGGCGCTGGGCGGTCGCGAAGCCCACAGCGTCCTCGGCTACCTGGCCGATGGCTCGATCTGGTCCGATTGGTTCCTGCCCGGCCTCCACGGGGGGCTCACCATCCTCTGGCCTCTGCTGGTCGTTCTCGCGATCGCGGGTCTCATCCTTGGCCTGGGCCGCCGCTCCGAGCCGGTCCTTCGCGTCGCGGCCCTCGCGGGCCTTGCTGCCTTCGTCGCCTGGCTGGTCGCCCCAACCTCCGCCTCTGGCCCCGACGGCATGCCCCGGGGCTTCGAATCTGGCCTCCGCTACCTCGCCCCGGCCCTGGTCCTCGGCCTCGTGCTCCTCCCCGCCGCACCACTCCTCCGCGATCGCCTTGCCCAGCTAGGGGCGCGCTTGACTCTTGCCCGGCATAACCCCACAAAGGTCAAACGCACCCATCCGGCGGCTCGGTGGATAGCTGTGTGCACGGTAGGACTGGCTTTGGTCGCCGCCGCCGTCGGCTATCCGATCCAGCGGCACTATCTCGAGCACCGTTATGAGTCACCGTCGTTCACGGCGCCGGGACTCAACGCGGCTTTCGAGTGGGCCCAGGGCATCTCTGGCGCCCGCATCGCCACCACCAGCACGCGCCAGTACCCGCTCTACGGCCGCGACCTCGGCAACGAAGTCGACTTCATCGGCGAAGAGGAGCCCCACGGCGGTTACACCGCTCCCGCCAGCTGCCGCCGATGGCGCCACCTCATCAACGCGGGGGACTACGACTACGTGATCGCCACCCGCGACCGGATCGAACCCGGCAAGCCACCATATCCGCCGGCGGTGCGCTGGACAGAGTCGCCCGCCGCCGAGGTGGTCTTGCGCAAGGCTCCTACGACGGTCTTCCGAGTGACCGGCGAGCTCGACCCGTCGGCTTGCCCTGGTTAGGGCTGGGCCCGCCAGAAGTAGCGCGTGATGCGACGGTCGGGCAGGTACCAGACCACCTTGTGCCGGCCGGTGACGTTGCCCGTGACCTTGTTGACGTAGAGCGTGCCGGCGGCGGCGGCCTGTTCTTCCGCGCAGGCGCGCCGGCGAGTGGGGAACACGACGCAGACCGAATAGACGACTTCTCGGCTGCTCTTGAAGAAGACGCCCACCTTCGCGCGGTGGGGGCATTCGTGCCTCGGCCTGGCCCTGTCGGACAGCCCGCAGGCGACATAGGCGGTGTAGTGGACGGGTTCGGGAGTTTCGGCCGGCGGGGCGGGAGGCGTTGGGCTGGGCGAGGGGGCGAGGGGGCCCGCGCAGGGGCAGGGAAGGGTCTCGCAGGCGACCCCGTCGCCGTCGCCGTCGAGGTTGTAGGGGTCTCCCGGCAGCAGGTATTCCTGTGCTTCGGCCTGGCTGGCGAAGTCCGCGCAGTCGTAGTCGAAGGCACGCGCCGCCTGCGGGGCCGCGAAATCACTCCCCGCGAACCAAGCGGCCGAGAGCAGCAGCGCGAGCGTAATGATGGTGACGAGCCGCCTGATCGCGCAAGGGTAGCGTTGAGTTCGGTCACGGTACGCGTGGAGACCGGAAGCCCGCGGCCGGTCGCGTTCGCCTGTCGGCCATACTCCGCCTCCGCAACATGGACCAGATTCGCAACTTCTCGATCATCGCCCACATCGACCACGGCAAGTCGACCCTGGCCGACCGCATCCTCGAGATCACCGGGGCCGTCGACCCGAAGAAAATGAAGGCTCAGATGCTCGACTCGATGGACCTCGAGCGCGAGCGCGGAATCACGATCAAGGCGCAGGCGGTGCGGGTCGAGTACACCGCCACCGACGGCGAGACCTACCACCTGCACCTGATCGACACGCCCGGCCACGTCGATTTCTCCTACGAGGTCTCGCGCAGCCTTGCTGCCTGCGAGGGGGCGCTGCTGGTCGTCGACGCCGCCCAGGGCGTGGAGGCGCAGACCGTCGCCAACACCTACCTGGCGATCGAGAACGGCCTGGAGCTGATCCCGGTGATGAACAAGGTCGACCTGCCGGGGGCAGAGCCGGAGCGGGTCGCGGCTGAAATCGCCGACCTGCTCGGCGGCGATCCCGGCGACGCGCTGCCGATCTCGGCCAAGACCGGGGAGGGGGTCATCGACGTGCTCGAGGCGATCGTCGCCCGCGTGCCGCCGCCCGAAGGCGTGCTGGAGGCGCCGCCCCGCGCCCTGATCTTCGACTCCGAGTTCGACCAGTACCGCGGCGTAGTCGCCTACGTGCGGATGGTCGACGGCGCCTTCCGCAAGAACGGGCGCATCCTGGCGATGCAGAACGGCACCGAGGCCGATATCGACGACCTCGGCTTCTTCCGCCCGGCGATGACCGGGGTGGCGGGCATGGAGGCCGGTGACGTCGGCTACCTGATCACCGGCATCAAGGACGTCGCCAAGCTGCGCGTCGGCGACACCCTGACCGCGCTCGACCGTCCCGCCAGCGAGCCGCTCGAGGGTTACCGCGAGGTGCGGCCGATGGTTTTCTGCGGGCTCTTTCCGATCGACACCGACCGCTTCGAAGACCTGCGCGATGCGCTCGAGAAGCTGGCCCTGAACGACGCCGCGCTCTCCTGGGAGCCGGAGACCTCCGAGGCGCTCGGCTTCGGCTTCCGCTGCGGCTTCCTCGGCCTGCTGCACATGGAGATCGTGCGCGAGCGGCTGGAGCGCGAGTATGGCCTCGACCTGCTGGCGACGACGCCAAACGTGCGTTACCAGGTGCACCTCACCAACGGCGAGGAGATCGAGGTGCGCAGCCCGACCGAGCTGCCCGACCCCGCCGCGATCGAGGCGATCGAAGAGCCCTACATTCGCGCAACGATCATCTGTCCCACCGAGCAGGTCGGCGCCGTGATGGAGCTCTGCCAGGCGCGCCGCGGCACCCACGTCGACATGCACTACCTGAGCCCGGTGCGGGTGCAGATCCGCTACGACATGCCGCTGGGGGAGATCGTGCTCGACTTCTTCGACTTGCTCAAGTCCTCGACCAAGGGCTACGCCTCGCTCGACTACGAGCCGATCGGCAACCGCCCCTCCGACCTGGTCAAGGTCGACATCCTGCTGGCCGGCGACAAGGTCGACGCGCTCTCGATCATCGTCCACCGCGACTTCTCCTACGAGCAGGGCAAGAAGCTGGTCGGGCGGCTGCGCAAGACGATCCCGCGCCAGCTCTTCGACGTGCCGGTGCAGGCCGCGATCGGCTCCAACATCCTCGCCCGGGAGACGGTCAAGGCGCTGCGCAAGGACGTCACCGCGAAGCTCTACGGCGGCGACGTAACCCGCAAGCAGAAGCTGCTGAAGAAGCAGAAGGCGGGGAAGAAGCGGATGAAGTCGGTGGGGCGGGTGGAAGTGCCGCAGGAGGCGTTTCTGGCGGTCTTGGAGATTGACGAGTAAGCCGGGTTGCACGACCCCGCCGGCGGGCCGAAACTGGCCAGACGACCAGGAACCCAGGGCGTCTCTAGACTGCCGCGACCATGAGCGTAAAGACAGATGCGATAGGCAAGGAATGGCCCGCCACGACGTATGAGGTGGGCAAGGAGAAGATCGGCGAGTACGCGCGGGTGCTGGGGATCGAGAACCCGGTGCACTTCGACCGCGAGGCGGCCAGGGCGGCCGGCTTCCGCGACGTGGTGGCGCCGCCGATGTTCGCCGTCGTCTACAGCTCGCCCGCTGTCGGCCCGGCGATGTTCGACCCGGACGTCGGCATGAACTTCGCCGCGATGGTGCACGGCGGGCAGGAATTCGAGTGGGGCGAGCCCGCCTGCTCGGGGGACGAGATCACGACCACGGCCAAATGCCTGGAAATCTCCGAAAAGGACGGCAAGGGCTTCTACATCTTCGAAACCAACGCGGTCAACCAGAACGGGGACCTGGTGGCAAAGGGCACCTGGACCCTGATCGTGAGGGGAGTCTGACGTGGCTGACTTGAACGTGGGGGACGCGATCCCCGAGCTGAAAGTGACTCCGGACAAGTACCTGACGCACCGCTACGCCGGCGCCTCGGGCGACTACAACCCGATCCACATCGATGCCGAGTTCGCCAAGGCGGTGGGCCTGCCGGGGCCGATCCTCCACGGCCTCTACATGATGGGCCTGGTGGCGCGCGCCAACGCTGCGCTGGCCGATGGCGATCCCCGCGCGCTCAAGCGCCTCTCGGTTCAGTTCCGCGGCATGGGCGCGCCCGAGACCGAGATCGTCGTCAGCGGCACGGTCAAGAGTGTCGACGGCGACACGGTGGTCGTCGACACCGTCGCGGCCCAGGGTGAGAACCAGACGATTCGCAACGCGGAGGCAGAAGTCCAGCTCTAGCGGCTCCTAGAATGGGGATTCGATGCTTTCCCCGCGACAGGAGCTGATCCTCAAGCTTGTCGTCGACGCCCATCTGGCGTCGGGCACGCCCGTGCCGTCGAAAGAGCTTGCGGGGCTTCCGGAGGTCGAGTGGGGACCTTCGACCGTGCGGGCGGAGCTGGCGGCCCTGGAGGCCGCCGGGTACCTGACGCATCCGCATACCTCGGCCGGAAGGGTGCCGACGGAGATGGGGTACCGGCGGCATGTCGACCTGATGATGGAGGCCGGCGGGCCGACGGCTGAAAACACGGTTGAGCTGGAGCTGCGGCGTGAGATCGACGCGGCGATGCGGGAAACGACGACGGCGCTGGCGCGGGTGACCGACCTGATGGCGCTGGTCACGGCGCCGCCGGAGACGGTGGCGGCGACGATTCGCCGGGTCGAGGTCCTGCGCCTGCAGCCGAGCCGGGTGATGGTGGTCGCGATCGCCTCCAACGGCGCCGTGGCGAAGCGGGTTTTCGACTTCGGCGGCCCGGTCGACCCCGGCCTGGTCGAGTGGGCCTCGAGCTACCTGAACGAGTCGCTGGCCGGCATGGGCCTCGGCGCTCGCATGATCGCCGGCAAGCTCGCCGATCCCGAACTGGGCCCGGTCGAGGCCGAGTTCATCGGCGCGCTCGCCCCCGCCTTCACCGAGCTCGAGAGCGAGGAGTCGGCCGACACGCTCTACACCGAGGGCGCCTCTCGCTTGCTCTCCGAAGCGCACTCGGCCGACCTGCCACCGGTCGACCAGCTGATGACGGCGCTGGAGGAGCGGGCGACGCTGCTCGGCATGCTGCGCTCGGCCCTCGACCAGCGCTCGGTCTTTCTCTGGATCGGCGGCGAGAACCCGCGGCCGGAGCTGCGCTCGGTCAGCGTCGTCGGTGCCAACTACGGCCTCGCTCACCGCAACCTCGGTGCCGTCGGCGTGGTTGGGCCGCTGCGCATGGACTACGCGACCGCGATCGCCTCCGTGCGCAGTGCCGCCCGCGAGCTCTCCCGCTACTGCGAGGCCGTCTACGACGGCTAACCGCGACACTCTCTTCTGATGCCACGCGATTACTACGAGGTCCTCGGCGTCGAGCGCGGCGCCTCCGAGACCGAGCTGAAGCGCTCCTTCCGCAAGCTCGCCCGCGAGCTGCACCCTGACGTCAACGCCCACGACCCGGAGGCTGAGGAGAAATTCAAGGAGGCGGCCGAGGCCTACGAGGTCCTCTCCGACCCCGAGCGGCGCCAGGTCTACGACCGCTTCGGCCACGAGGGCCTGCGCGGGGGCGGCTTCCCTGCTGGCGGTGCGGCTGGCTTCGGCTCGGTCGAGGACATCTTCCAGGCCGTCTTCGGGGGCGCCTTCGGCTTCGAGGTGCGGCGCGGGCCGATGCGGGGGCAGGACCTCGTCCACGCGGTCGAGATCTCCGCCCTCCAGGCAATGTTGGGGGAGACCATCAAAATCCCGAGCCACGAGGGCGAGCGGGAGATCGAGCTTCCTTCCGGTGTCCAGCACGGCACCCAGTTCGCCCTGCGCGGCCACGGCCTGCCCGGCGCCAACGGCGGGCCGCCCGGCGACCTGCGCATTGTCGTCCACGTGATCGTCCCCAGCGAGCTCTCCGAGGAGCAGCGCGCGCTGGCCGAAAAGCTCGAGGAGACGCTCGAGCCGCGCAACCTGCGTTCCCATGATCAGGACGACAGCTTCTTCTCCCGGATGCGCCGGGCCTTCGGTTGATCAGGCTCGCGGTTCGCTGCGCGCCCGAGCAGGCCGAGATCGTCCTCGCCGAGCTGACCGTGCTGGCGCCCAACGGGGTTGAGGAGGAGCGCGGCCCGGACTACGTCGAGTACGCGATCTACGGCGGCGAGGGCGAGCTGCCGGAGCTGGGCGAGATCGAAGTCGCCGCCGGCGACGGCCTGGTCGAGGTGGTGGCGACCGAGGTTCCCGACGATTGGGCCGACCGCTGGCAGGACTTCCACAAGCCGCTGCTCGTCGGCGAGCGCCTCTGGCTGCGCCCCTCCTGGGAGGAGCCCCGCGAGGGGGCGATCGACCTCGTCGTCGACCCCGGCCGCGCCTTCGGCACCGGCGCCCACCCGACCACCCGCCTCTGCCTCGAGTTCCTCTTGGAGCTGGAGCAGGCGGGCGAGGCAGGTGGCCCGCTCGCCGATCTCGGCACCGGATCCGGCGTCCTCGCGATAGCCGCCGCAAAGCTTGGCTGGAGCCCGGTCCACGGCTACGACCACGAGGCGCCCTCGATCGAAGCCGCCGGAGCCAACGCTGCGGCCAACGGCGTCAGCCTCGAGCTGGAACGCCTCAATCTCCGCGAGGGCCTCCCAGGGCTCGCGCCAACCGTCGTTGCCAACATGACCGCACCGATCCTGCGGGTGATCGCCGGACAACTGGAGCGCGATGGGAATCGGGGGAGGGCTCGGCAGAGCAACAGCGGGGAGGCTCTGACGAGCCCTCCCCCGATTCCGACCACGCTGGTGCTGTCAGGCCTTCTCCCCACCGAGCTCGACGAGATCGCCACAGCGTTCGAACCCTGGGGCCTCACGGAGGCGGATCGCCGCTTGCAGGGCGACTGGGCCGCGCTGTTGCTCCGCGCCTGACGGTATGTTGCCGCCGGTGGAGCTCGCGACGATCATCAGCCCCGGCTACAAGATCGCGCTCTTCCTGCACATCTTGGCCGTAGTCCTGGCCTTCGGGCCGACCTTTGGCTACGGGTTCTTCTTTTCGGTAGCACCGCAGCACCCGCGGGCCACACCCGCGATCCTGGCCGGAGTGCAGAAGGTCGATCGCTACCTGGTCAATCCCGGCATGATCGTTCTGCTGCTGGCTGGTCTTTATCTGCTCTCGGACGGCCCCTGGGAAGCAAGCGACGCCTTCATCAGCGTCGGCTTTCTCGCGATCCTCGTCCTTTTCGGACTGCAGCATGCCTTCTTCCAGCCGAAGGTGAGACAGGCGCGCGCCCTTGCTGAAAAAGACCTCAAGTCTGGTGGTGAGCTGGGCCCCGAGTTCAATGCGATCTCGGGGCAGCTGAGCAGGGCCGGTGGCATCGCCGGCCTGATCGTCGTCATCACAGTCTTCTTCATGACCTACAAGCCGTTCCTCTAGAAGCGTTGCTCTGACGGGTCAAGTTGCAAACTTGGGCTCGCTCGACGCCTCGCTGCCGATCGCGATGTTCGACTCCGGCGTCGGCGGCCTCACGGTGCTGCACGAGTGCCTCGTCTCCCTGTCCGAGGAGGATTTCGTCTACCTGGGCGACACCGCCTGGTTCCCCTACGGCACCAAGGACACCGAGCAGCTGCGGGCGCGGATCCGCTCGATCGCCGAGCTCCTGCTCAGCGGTGGCGCCAAGCTGCTGGTGATCGCCTGCAACACCGCGACGGCGATCGGCGAAGACGTTGCTCGCGAGGTCGCGGCCGGGCACGGGGTGGAGGTCGTCCCCGTCGTCGAGCCGCAGGCCGAGATCGCGGCGGCGATCACCGACAACCAGCGGGTGGGCGTGCTCGCCACGCCGAACACCGTGCAGAGCGGCTCCTACCGGCGCGCGCTCGAAGGCCAGGGACGGGCGCTCGAGGTGACCGAAGTAGAGGCGCCCGACCTCGCCCCCTTCATCCAGGATGGCTCGCCCTTCGACGACGGGGTGTTGGAGATGGCCCGCGGATACTGCGCGCCGCTGAAGCGGGCCGAGGTCGACACCCTGATCCTCGGCTGCACCCACTATCCGCTCGTCGCCCCGATGCTGCAGCGGATCCTCGGCCGCGACGTGCGCCTGGTCAGCGGCGGTCACGCGGTCGCGGCGGCTGCCCAGCGCTCCCTCGAGTGCGCCGGCCTTGCCCGGGAGCCCGACGGCGAGGGCGACTACCGCTTCCTCTGCAGCGGCGACGCCGACTCCTTCCGTGAGCTCGGCACCCGCTTCCTGCAGATGCCGTTGGGCGAGATCCAGCATGTTGCCGTTGACGGTGCCGACTACCCTTAGGGCCGTGAGCGTTCTAGGGCAGGTGCAGGCGGACGTGAAGACCGCGATGAAGGCGGGCGATCGCGAACGCGCGGGCGCGCTGCGGATGATCGTCGACTCGCTGCAGAAGGAGGCCAAGCTCGGCGACGGCGACGAGATCGCAGTGCTGCAGCGAGAGCGCAAGAAGCGGGTCGAAGCGGCAGAGGCCTACGCCGAGGCGGGCCGGGCGGAGCAGGCGACGGCCGAGCGCACCGAGGCCGAGCTGATCGAGGGCTACCTGCCCCAGCAGCTCTCCGACGCCGAGCTGGCCGAGCTGGTCGATGCGGCGGTGAGTGAGACCGGCGCCAGCGAGCAGAAGCAGATGGGCCAGGTGATGTCGGCGCTGATGCCCAAGCTGGGCGGGCGGGCTGACGGCAAGCGGGTAAGCGCGGCGGTGCGTGAGCGGCTTGGCGCGTAGGCAGCTCACCCTCGACAACACGGTCGCCGCCGAGCTGGCCGGCTCCGAGGACGCGGTCCTGCGTGAGCTGCGCGGGCACCTCGACTGCGATTTCCACCTGCGCGGCAACGTGCTCACCCTCGACGGCGAACCGGCCGACGTGCAGATGGCGGCCACCGTCGTCGACGAGCTGGTCGAGCTGATCGAGCAGGGCCACGAAGTGGCGCCGGGCACGATCGAAGCGGTGACCGGGGCGCTCGATGCGGACGAGAGCCCGGCCGAGATCCTCGAGGACGTCGTCTGGCGCCACCGCAACACCAAGGTGGCGCCGAAGACGCTCAACCAGAAGCGCTACGTCGACTCGATCCGCGACAACACGATTACCTTTGGCGTCGGCCCGGCCGGCACCGGCAAGACCTTCCTCGCGGTGGCGATGGCGGCCCACGCCCTGGCCGAACGCGAAGTGCAGCGGATCATCCTCACCCGGCCGGCGGTCGAGGCGGGCGAGCGGCTCGGCTTCCTGCCCGGCGACATCCAGGCCAAGGTCGACCCCTACCTGCGGCCGCTCTTCGACGCGCTCTTCGACATGCTCGACCCCGACCGGGTCAACGGCTATTTCGAGCGCGGCGTGATCGAGGTCGCGCCGCTCGCCTTCATGCGCGGCCGCACCCTCAACGACTCCTTCGTGATCCTCGACGAGGCGCAGAACACCAGCCCCGAGCAGATGAAGATGTTCCTCACCCGGCTCGGCTTCAACTCGCGCATGGTGGTCACCGGCGACGTCACCCAGATCGACCTGCCGACCGACCAGCGCTCAGGCCTGATCGCCGTGCGCGACATCCTCACCGAGGTCAAGGACATCTCCTTCATCGAGTTCGGCGGTGAGGATGTCGTCCGCCACAAGCTCGTCCAGCGGATCGTCGCCGCCTATGACGCTCACGGCAACCGCGAGCGCGCCGCCAGGGCGGAACACGGCCCGACGCCGCGCTCTTGAGCCTCGACCTTTCCGACGTGCCCAGCGAGTTGCGCGAGCCGGTCGCGGCGGCTCTCGCTGCTGCCGGGCTGCACGAGGGGCACCTCGCGGTCGAGCTGGTCGAGGAGGGCCGCATCCGCGAGCTCAACCGCGAGCACCGGGAAAAGGACGCCCCCACCGACGTGCTCGCCTTTCCGATCGACGGCCTCGACCCGGTCGCCGGCCCGCGCGAGCTGGGCGACGTGGCGATCTGCCCGGCGCACTGCTCAGACGTGACCGAGGCGGCGGTCCACGGCGTGCTGCACCTCTGCGGCTATGACCACGAAACCGACGACGGCGAGATGCTGGCCCTGCAGGCCCGGGTGATCGAGGAGCTGGGGTGAGCCGCTCCGGCTTCATCGGGCTCGCCGGCCGGCCCAACGTCGGCAAGTCGACCCTGGTCAACGCGATAGTCGGCAGCCGCGTCGCGATCGTCTCGATGCGACCGCAGACGACGCGGCGGGCGATCCGCGGCATCCACACCGACACCGCGGCGGAGCGCCAGCTCGTCCTGATCGACCTGCCCGGCGTGCAGCGGCCCCGCGACGTGCTCACCGAGCGCATGCAGAAGCGGGTCGAGCGCGAGCTGGCCGACTCCGACGTGGCGCTGATGCTGATCAACGGGGAGGAGGGAGTGGGGCCAGGAGATCGGTTCATCGCCCGCGCCCTGCTCGGCGCCGGCACGAAGCTGCCGACGATCTGCGCGGTCAACAAGGTCGACCGGCTCGGGCCCAACGAACTTGTCCCGGTGCTTGCCGCGGCGGCGGAGCTGGATGGGGTCGACGAGGTCTTCCCGATCAGCGCTCGCAACGGCGATGGCCTCGAGGCGTTGATCGAGCGCCTCGGCGAGCTGATGCCCGAGGGTCCCTATCTCTACCCGCCACAGGACCACAGCGACCAGCCGGGCGAGCTGCTGCTCGCCGAGCTGATCCGCGAGCAGGTACTCAACCGCACCCGCGACGAGATTCCCCATTCGGTCGAGGTCAAGGTCAAAGAGGTCGGCCAGCGCGAGGATGGCCTGACCATGGTCAGCGCCGAGATCTGGGCCGAGACCGAGTCGCAGAAGGGCATCCTGATCGGTAAGGGCGGCAGGAAGATCGGCGAGATCGGCACCGCAGCACGCAGCTCGCTCGAGGCCGAGCTCGATGCCAAGGTCCACCTCGACCTCAAGGTCCGAGTGCGCAGCCATTGGCGCCGGGACGAGGACCTGCTCGATCGACTCGAAATCGAATGAACGCCCCCTCGGCGGTGCAACGTTTTTCGGCTCCCTGGGAGCCATAAAGCGTTGCACCGGGGTTGGCTGACTACGATTGCCCGATGTTCGAGGCGGTGAAATTCGACGAGCGCGGCCTGGTGCCCGTGGTGGCGCAGGACGCGATCACCGGCGAGGTGCTGACGCTCGCCTACGCCAGCGAGGAGGCGCTGCGGCTGACCGTCGAGACCGGCGAGCTGCACTTCTACAGCCGCTCGCGGGAGGAGATCTGGCGCAAGGGGGAAACCTCGGGCAACGTGCTCAAGTTGCGCCAGCTGCGCTACGACTGCGACGGGGACGCCCTCGTCGCCCTCGTCGAGCCGGCCGGTCCCGCCTGCCACACCAACGAGCGCAGCTGCTTTTACCGCGAGCTGGGCGGCTCCGCCGCCACCGAGCCGGATGCGCCTGCCGCGCCCGGCGAGCCCGCCCCGGTCGCGCACGAGGCGCTGGCGACGCTGGAGCGGACGCTGCGCAGCCGTGCCGCCGAGCGGCCCGAGGGCAGCTACACGGTGGAGTTGCTCGACAACCCAAAGCTGACCGGCGAAAAGGTCGAGGAGGAGGCCGAGGAGGTCGTGCGCGCGGCCCGCGAAGAGACGGACGAGCGCGTCGCCGAAGAGGCCGCCGACCTGCTCTACCACCTTGCCGTACTGCTCGCCTCGCGCAAGGTCCCGCAGTCCGCCGCGATGGAAGTGCTCAATGACCGTCGCCGTTAGCGAGTCGACCGAGGTACTGGTGGCAGTCTGATGATGTCCAGTGCCTCGGGAACACGAGCGCGGTATTCATCCGAGCTGCGGCTGGCGCCGACCCTCGAGGAGGCCCGCGCGCTGGCCGGCCAGGGCAACGTCGTTCCCGTCTGCGCCCGTTTCCTCGACGACTGCGAGACACCGGTCTCGGCCTTCCTCAAGCTGCGCGCGGGAGAGCCGGAGGGCGCTCCCTGCTTCCTGCTCGAGTCCGCCGAGCAGGGCCAGGTCGGCCGTTATTCCTTCGTCGGCTTTCGCCCCCGCTCGGTCCTGCGCTGGAGCGACGGCGTGCTCAGCGAGAGCGACGGCGCGGATCGCGAGGTGGCTGATCCCTACGCCGCGGTCGCCGAGTACCTCGCCAGCTTCCAGCCTGCTCCGGTCGAGGGCCTGCCGCCATTCAGCGGCGGCGCCGTCGGTTTCTTCGGCTACGACCTGGTGCGCACGGTCGAGCCGCTCGGCGAGCCCAACCCCGACACGCTCGGCCTGCCCGACATGGCGCTGATGGTCACCGACCTGCTGCTCGTCTTCGACCACCTGCGCCACGAGCTGACGATCATGGCCTGCGCCTTCGCTGATGACGAGGGCGGCATCGACGCCGCCTACGAGCGCGCCGCGGCGACGATCGCCGACGCTCGCCAGCGCCTGCGCGGCGCGGTCCCGGCCCCAGCGGCCCCAGCGCTCAGCGAGCCGCCCGAGTTCACCTCCAACATGGAGCGCGAGCAATTCGAAGCCGCGGTGGCGCGGATCGTCGAGTACGTCCACGCCGGCGACGCCTTCCAGGTCGTCCCCTCCCAGCGCTTCTCGGCGCCGGCCCCGGTCGAGGCCTTCTCGGTCTACCGCGGCCTGCGCGCGGTCAACCCCTCGCCCTACATGTACTTCCTCGAGTTCGGCGACTTCCAGATCGCGGGTGCCTCGCCCGAGCCGCTGGTCAAAGTCATCGGCGGCCGCGTCGAGACGCGGCCGATCGCCGGCACCTACCCGCGCGGCTCCGACGAGGAGGAGGACCGCCGCCTCGCCGAGCGCCTCGTCAACGACCCCAAGGAGCGGGCCGAGCACGTGATGCTGGTCGACCTCGGCCGCAACGACCTCGGCCGCGTCTGCGAGTACGGCTCGGTCGAGGTCGACGAGCTGATGGTGGTCGAGACCTACTCGCACGTGCTTCACATCGTCAGCCAGGTCTCGGGCAAGCTTCGCGATGGGGTGGGGGCGATGGACGTGCTGCGCTCGGCGCTCCCGGCCGGAACCCTCTCCGGCGCGCCCAAGGTGCGGGCGATGCAGATCATCGACGAGCTGGAGCCGGTCAAGCGCTGCTCCTACGGCGGCGCGATTGGCTACCTCTCCTGGAACGGCGACCTCGACACGGCGATCCACATCCGCACCGTGGTGATCAAGGACGGCCAGGTTCACGTCCAGGCGGGTGGCGGCACCGTCGCCGACGCCAAGCCCGCCTACGAGTACAACGAGTCGGTCAACAAGGCCAAGGCGGTCTTCCGTGCCGTCGAGCTCGCCTGCGAACAGCCAGACTGGGCCTGAGAACACATGCGCGTCCTAATTATCGACAACTACGATTCCTTCACCTACAACCTGGTCCAGTACCTGGGTGAGCTCGGCGCTGAGCTGGAGGTCGTGCGCAACGACAAGGCCAGCGTCGACGAGCTGCTGGGGCGCGGTGCCGAACGCCTCGTCGTCTCCCCGGGCCCCTGCACGCCGGCCGAGGCGGGGATCTCCAAAGACGCGATCCGGCGCTTCGCCGAGGCGGGCACGCCGGTGCTCGGCGTCTGCCTCGGCCACCAGTCGCTGGTCGAGGCCTTCGGCGGCCGCACCGTGCAGGGGGACCCGATCCACGGCAAGGACGCCGAGATCGAGCACGACGGCCGCACGATATTCGCCGGCCTGCCGAGCCCCTTCGTCGCCGGCCGCTACCACTCGCTGGTCGCCGACCCGGAACTGCCCGCCGAGCTGGAGCTGAGCGCCAAGCTCGGTGACGTCGTCATGGGCGCCCGCCATCGCGAGCTGCCGGCGGAGGGCGTCCAGTTCCATCCCGAGTCGGTGCTGACCCCCCAGGGCAAGCACCTGCTCGCCAACTTCCTGGGAGACCCGCAATGAGCTTCCGGTGCGCCTTTGCACCTCCATGCGGTGATGAAGCACACCGGAACGGGGCCGGCCGGTGACCAACGACGTCGTCACCCGTGCGATCGACGCGGCCTGCCACGGCGATCACCTCACTGCTGACCACGCGGCGGCGGTGCTGGCCGAGATCATGGAGGGACGCACCAACGAGGTGCAGGCCGGGGCCTTCCTGATCGCGCTGCGGGCCAAGGGCGAGACGGTGCCGGAGCTGGTCGGCCTGGCGCGGACGATGCGGGCGCTGGCGACGCCCGTGGAGACCGGGCGGAAAGACCTGGTCGACACCGCCGGCACCGGCGGCGGGCCCCTGACCTTCAACGTCTCGACCACGGCGGCGCTGGTCGCCGCCGCCGCGGGCTGCGCCGTCGCCAAGCACGGCAACCGCTCCGCCACCAGCAAGTGCGGCTCCGCCGACCTGCTCGAGGCGCTCGGCGTCAACATCGAGCTCGAGCCCGCGGAAGTGGCCCGCTGCATCGACGAGGTCGGCTTCGGCTTCATGTTCGCGCCCCGGCATCACAAGGCGATGGCCTACGTGGGGCCGGTGAGAAAGCAGCTCGCCGTGCGCACGATCTTCAACTTCCTCGGCCCCCTGACGAACCCCGCCGGGGCCAACCGCCAGCTGCTCGGCGTTTCCGACCGCCACTACCAGGAGACGATCGCCGAGGCGCTGGTCGGGCTGGGCAGCGAGCGGGCGATGGTCGTCACCGCCGAGGACGGCCTCGACGAGCTCTCGGTCTCCGCCCGAACGCGGGTGATCGAGGTCAAGGGCGGGGGCACCGAGGAGCACTACGTCGAACCCGGCGATTTCGGCTTGGCAACAGCGGAGCTGGCGCAGGTGACGGGCGGCGCGCCGGAGGAGAACGCGGCCGCGGCCCGCGCGGTGCTGGCCGGCGAGGCGGGCCCGCGCCGTGACCTGGTCGTGCTCAACGCCGGCGCCGCGATCTACGTCGGCGGCGCTGCGGGCAGCCTCGGCGCTGGGGTCGAGAAGGCGGCCGAGACCGTCGATTCCGGCGCGGCAGCCGAGTTGCTCGACCGCCTGGTCGCCGCGACCGCGTCCCCTGCCGTTTAGGCTTCGACTCTCAAGTGACGATGATCGAGCAGCTGATCTCGGTAGCGAGGGAAGGGGTGGAGGAGCGCCGCGGGCAGGTCCCGCAGGCGGACCTCGAGTCGCGCCTTTCCGCCCGCGGCGAGGACCGGCCCTTCAGCGAGGCGCTGGTGCGCCCGGGGCTCTCGCTGATCGCCGAGTTCAAGCGCCGCTCGCCCAGCGCCGGCGACATCTCCGCCGGGGCCGAGGTGACCGGGCAGGTACAGGCTTACGAGCGCGGCGGCGCCGCGGCGCTCTCGGTGCTCACCGATGAGCGCCACTTCGGCGGCTCGCTGCAGGACCTGCGCGAGGCGATGGCCGCCTGCGACCTGCCGATCCTGCGCAAGGACTTCATCGTCGATCCCTACCAGCTCTACGAGGCGGCGGTGAACGGAGCGGATGCGGTGCTGCTGATCGTCCGCGCCCTCGACGACCGCAGGCTGGCCGAGCTCTACGAGCAGGCGCGCGGGCTCGACCTCGACTGCCTGGTCGAGGTTCACGACGGCGAGGAGCTGCAGCGGGCGCTGGAGCTCGACGTCGACGTGATCGGGATCAACAACCGCGACCTCGACGAGGGAACGGTCGACGTCTCGACCACCTACGAGCTGATCACCGACGTGCCCGCCGGCAAGACCGTGGTCGCCGAGAGCGGCATCTCCTCGCGCGACGAGCTGGAAGAACTCGACCGGGTCGGCGTCGACGCGGTGCTGATCGGAGGGGCCCTGATGAGCGCCCCGGACCCGGAGGCGAAGGCGCGCGAGCTGACCGGGGCCGACGACGGCACCCGCGAGCACCTCCTGCCCTAGAAACCCCGCCCGGCGAATTTAAAGCGGTTTTGTGCGCCGTTTAGGAATCGCTGAGGGAGCGCCCCTACGGTGCTTCCACGATGAAGAAATTCCTAAGCACACCTTTCGGCTCGGCCATCCTCGGCGGCGCGGTTGTCGCCGCCTTCTTTGCGATCGCGCTCGCCACCGGCTTGATCGACGCCAAGAACACGACCACGACCACGATCCCGGCCCCGATCACCGCCGCGGCCTCGTCCAGCAAGGAAAGCAGCGGTGACGCCAACGCGGTCAACGAGATCTACCGCCACGACGGCCAGGGGGTTGCCTTCATCGAATCGACGCTGGCGCCCCAGGAAGAAGAATCCTCCCCCTTCAACCCCTTCGGCGAAGGGGAATCCAGGGGCGGCGGCGTGGCCACCGGCTCGGGCTTCCTGATCGACAACGAAGGGCACATCGTCACCAACAACCACGTGGTCGAAGGCGCGACCAAGGTCGAGGTGAAGCTCGGCTCCTCGGACACCGAGCACGAAGCAGAAGTCGTCGGCACCGACCCGGCCACCGACATCGCCCTGCTCAAGGTCGACGTTCCCGCCGGCCAGCAGCACCCTCTCTCGCTCGGCGACTCCTCCAAGGTCAGCGTCGGCGATCCGGTGGTCGCGATCGGCAACCCCTTCGGCCTCGACCGCACCGTCACCGCGGGCATCGTCTCCGCCCTGCAGCGCCAGATCCAGGCACCCAACGGTTTCGCGATCTCGCACGTCATCCAGACCGACGCGGCGATCAATCCCGGCAACTCCGGCGGCCCGCTGATCGATTCGAGCGGCAGCGTGATCGGGATCAACTCGCAGATCCAGACCGGCGGCAGCGGGGATGGCAATGTCGGCATCGGCTTCGCGATTCCGATCAACACGGCCCGCGAAGTGGTCGAACAGATCGAGAAGAACGGCAAGGTCCAGCACGCGTTCATCGGCATCAGCGGCGGTGACATCACCCCGGCCCTGGCCAAGGCCCTCAAACTTCCCGTTGAAAAAGGCGTCCTGGTGAACGAAGTCGTCAAGGGCAGCCCGGCCGACAAGGCGGGTCTCGAAGGCGGCGACACCGAAGCGACGATCGAAGGCGCGCCGGTGCGCCTCGGCGGCGACATCATCACCGAAGTCGATGGCAAGCCGGTCAGCTCGATGGAAGAAGTCGTCGATGCGGTCAACTCCGCCCAGCCGGGCGACGAGATGGAACTGACCGTCCTCCGCGGCGACAACGAAACAAAGCACGTGACGGTCACTCTCGGGGTACGCCCGGCGAAGGCCGAATAGGCCGAGCCACCGCACGGGGCCCGCGCGTGGACTGGCGCGCGGGTCCCGTACCCTGAGGGTGTGCGAGTAAAGATCTGCGGAATCACCAACCTCGACGACGCCGCCGAGGCGGTGCAGCTCGGGGCCTGGGCCATCGGGCTGATCCATTACGCGAAGAGCCCGCGTGCCTGTGCGCCGGAGGAAGCGGTCGCGATCGCCGCCGCCTACCGGCGCAAGTGCGAGGTGGTGGGCGTTTTCGTCAACCCCGAGCTGGAGGAGGTGGCGAAGGCGGTCGAGGCGGCCAGCCTCTCGATGGTGCAGCTGAACGGCGCCGAGGGGCCGCAGTTCTGTGCCGAGGTGGCGCGGCGCACGGGGGTCAAGGTGATCAAGGCGATCCACGTCTCGAGCGCGGCCGAGATCCACGCGGCCGAGGCCTATCGCACCGGTTTCCACCTCTTCGACAAGAAGGGCCGGGGCCTCTGGGGGGGCACCGGCGAAAGCTTCGACTGGGGGCTGCTGCGCGAGCGCAGCTCCGAGGTGCCCGCGATCGTGGCCGGCGGGTTGCGCCCCGGTAACGTCGCCGCGGCGATCGAAACGACGCGCCCCTTTGCCGTCGACGTGGCGAGCGGGGTGGAGGCCGAGCCCGGGCGCAAGGACCACGCCGCGATGGCCGCCTTCTTCGAGGCCGCCAAGGGCGCTGGCGTCGCTTCCGCATGAGTCCGGTCGAGGAGAGATTTGGCCCCTACGGCGGTCGGTACGTCCCTGAGACGCTGATCGCGGCGCTCGACGAGCTGGCCGCGGCCTGGGACGAGGTGCGCGAGGATGGGCCCTTCAACGAGCGGCTGCGGCTGCTGCAGCGGGACTTCGTCGGGCGGCCAACCCCGCTCTACCTCGCCGACCGGCTCTCGGCCCGGGCCGGGCGCCGCGTCTACCTCAAGCGCGAGGACCTGGCGCACACCGGCGCGCACAAGATCAACAACGCGCTCGGGCAGGCGCTGCTCGCGGAGCGAATGGGCAAGCCGCGGGTGATCGCCGAGACTGGAGCCGGCCAGCACGGCGTCGCCACCGCCACTGCCTGCGCCCTGCTTGGCCTCGAATGCGTCGTCTACATGGGCTCGGAGGACATCCGCCGCCAGCGGCCCAACGTCGAGCGGATGGGCCTGCTCGGGGCCGAGGTGGTTCCGGTCGAGGCCGGGGCCCGCACCCTGAAGGAGGCGGTCAGCGCCGCGATCCGAGACTGGGTGGCAAACGTGGAGACGACCCACTACGTGATCGGCTCGGCGGTCGGCCCGGCACCCTACCCGGCGCTGGTGCGCGACCTGCAGCGGGTGATCGGCGACGAGGCGCGCGAGCAGGCGCTGGCAGCGGAGGATTCGCTGCCCTCCCGGGTGATCGCCTGCGTCGGCGGCGGCTCCAACTCGATCGGGATCTTCACCCCGTTCGTCGCTGACGCTGAGGTGGCGCTGGTGGGGGTCGAGGCGGCGGGGGAGGGGATCGCGACGGGTCGCCACGGCGCCTCGCTGGGCGCCGGCGTCACCGGCGTCCTGCACGGCTCGCTCTCCTCGATCATCGCCGACGAGGAGGGGCAGATCGTCGAGGCGCACTCGATCTCCGCCGGTCTCGATTATCCCGGGGTGGGGCCGGAGCACGCCTGGTTGCGGGACAGCGGGCGGGCGAGCTATTTCTCGGTGACCGATGCGGAGGCGCTGGCGGCGTTCGCGGAGCTGTCGAGGCTCGAGGGGATCATCCCGGCGCTCGAGTCGTCGCACGCGATTGCGTGGTTCCTGGAGAACAGTGACGACGAGGGTGGGTACGACGTGATCTGTCTCTCGGGTAGGGGAGACAAGGACCTAGCTGAGGTGCTCGAGCAAGGCGGTGTGGGGGGCATCGGGGGATGACTCGTTGGAGCAACAGCGGGGAGGGCGTGGTGAAGGGAGGTCCGGGAGTGGCCTCCCAGAGCAACAGCGGGGAGGCTCTGGGAGACCACTCCCGGACCCCCCTACCCGACCGCTCTGCCGGGCCTGCCCGAATCGCGGCTGCTTTTCGGGCAGCGAAGGAGGAAGGCCGGGCGGCGTTGATGCCCTACATGATGGCCGGGTATCCAGACCGGGAGACGTCGCTCGCCGTGGCGAATGCCTATGCCGAATCGGCGGACCTGGTGGAGCTTGGGGTTCCGTTTTCCGACCCGCTGGCGGATGGCCCGACCATTCATGCGGCGGGGACGAAGGCACTGGAAGGCGGGGCGACGCTGGAGACGGCGCTGGAGATCTGCGGCGAGATCGGGGAGCGGGTACCGGTGGTCTTCATGGTCTACGCGAACATGGTGCTGGCGCACGGTGGGGCGGAGGCGTTCGCGGAGCGGGCGCTGGCGGCGGGGGCGGCCGGGGCGATCGTGCCGGACCTTCCTCTCGGGGAGGCCGAGCCGGTGCGGGAGGCATTCACCGCAGCGGGGCTGGCATTGGTGCCGCTGGTGGCGCCGACGACGCCGGCCGAGCGGCGGGCGCGGATCTGCGCCGCGGCGCAGGGGTTCGTCTACGTGGTCTCGACCGTCGGGACGACCGGCGAGCGCGATGAGATTCCCGCCGAGCTCGCCGACCTGGTCGCGGCGACCAGGTCCGAGGCAGAGGTCCCCGTCGCCGTCGGCTTCGGCATCGGCACGCCCGCCCAGGCCGCCCAGGTCGGCGAGATCGCCGACGGGGTGATCATCGGCAGCCGCCTCGTGCGCGCCGCTGGCGAGGTCGATGGCTCGGGGGGCTCGGTGGGCGCAGTGGCCGGCTTCCTGCGCGAGACGCGCGTCGCCCTCGCTGGATAGGATGCGCGCCGCATGGGAATGGTGATCACACTCTTTCTCGCCCTGGCGACGACGACCGTCGCCTACGCGGTGCTCGGCCAGGGTGGCGGCGTCGCCGGCTTGATCTTCTTCGCGATCCTGCTGATCGGCGCCTCGATCCGCATCCTGCAGCCGAAGTCCTAGCGCCCCAGCGACCGCCATGGGGCAAGGTCGGCCTCCGCTCGGAGTCGCTGGCGGAGGCCAACCCAGCGCCAATTAGTTTGTCTTCGTGACGCTGAGTAGCGGCACGACAGCCTCGGTCGTGGAGACCTTCATAGGCGCATCACCTCCCTTCGTCAGCGAAAAAGGAAGTCGCCTTGGCTAGACCCTGTGACTGGTGGAGGAAGTTCCAGTAATGGAGTAACCCCCACTACTGACGAAAAGGTCTCGTCGCGTCCGCTTTAATTGAGCGATACAGAATGCTCAGGAAGAACCGTGAGGAGTCGACCCCGCCGATGCCCGCAGTCAAGACGCAAACCAGCAGTGAGCTAGTAGGCAAAGCCTTTGCCCATCCTGCGCGGGGCGAGGCCCTGACCATCCTCACCGAACGCACCGCGAGCCCCTCGGAACTGGCAGAAGAGCTCGGGCTCGACGTTCGCTACCTGAGCTACCACGTGAAGCTGCTGCGGGACTGGAAACTGATCGAACTCGTCAGCGAAAGGCCGCGGCGGGGCGCCACGGAGCACTTCTACCGCGCGACCACCCGGACCCTGATCGACAGGCGCACCTGGGAACAGCTGCCCCGGCCCCTGCAAGAAGACAACTGCGGCCAGGTCATGCAGCAAGCCCTTGAGGACTTCACCGCCGCGGTAGAGGCGGGGACGCTGCTCGCCCAGCCAGACATCTACCTGGGCCGGACCCTGATCGACGTCGACGAGCAGGGCTGGGAGGAAGCCTCGGAGCTGGTCCAGCGGGCCGCGGGCGAGCTTCTCGACATCCAGGCGCGCAGCATGAACCGCGTGGCGGAGTCGGGAGAGGAGCCGCTCAAGGTCTCCGGCTCGATGCTCCTCTTCGAAGTGCCGAAGTCCAGCGGCTAGGCACGCGTAGCGATTACCTCCAGGTACTCGGACTCGAGCACGAGCGCGCGCTCGCCGGCCCGGTTGTTGCTCTCCAGCAGCTCGCGCAGGTCCGCTTCGAGCGCCGCCTCGCCCTCAGGCCCAACGCGTTCGAAGGCGATCATCGTCGGACCGAAGTAGGTGCGGAAGATCTCCAGCCAGTGGTCGGCGGAGTAAAAGCGCTGCACCGAGGTGCGCCGCTCGAACCTGAGGTCTGAGACGCCGTCTCCGAAGAGCTCGCGGACGTGCTCCTCGGTGCCCCAGAGCGGCGGCGGGGCGATCGGCACGGGCGGCGGCGCGTGCTTGGCCGTGGCGATGAACATCTGGCCGACGAAGCCCTCGGGGGTCCAGTTGGCCATCCCGATGCGGCCGCCGGGCTTGCAGACCCGCAGCAGCTCAGACGCGGTCTTGGCGTGGTCGGGGGCGAACATCGCGCCGTAGATCGACATCACCACGTCGAACTCGGCATCGGCGAAAGGAAGCTCGGCCGCGTCAGCCTCGACGAACTCGATCTCGAGCCGCTCGGCTGCGGCGCGCTCGCGCCCACGCTCGAGCAGGGCGGGTACGAAGTCGCTGCTGACCGTGTTTCCCCAGGCTCGCCGCGCGGCGGCGATCGCGGCGTTGCCGCTGCCGGACGCGACGTCGAGCACCCGCTCGCCCGGCACGATGTCGAGCGACTCGGCCAGCCTTTCGGCGTCTGGCATGACGACGGTCGCCACCATCGAGAAGTCGCCCTTGGACCAGGTCTGCTGCATCGCCTGCCGAACCGGTTTCAGATCCACCTCGTCGCTCATCGCCACTCCTTTGCTCGCTCGAATGCGGTCCAGCGAACCTAACGCTTTGCCGCGCCCCCGTCACGGCTAGTCTGAGGGCGATGCGGATCGGAGTGCTGACCGGTGGCGGCGACTGCCCGGGCCTGAACGCGGTGATCCGGGCGATCGTCCGCAAGGGCGTCGAACACTGCGGTCACGAGTTCGTCGGCTATCGCGACGGCTGGCGCGGGCCGCTGGAGCGCGACAGCCAGGCGCTGGGGGTGCCTGAGGTGCGCGGCATCCTGCCCCGCGGCGGCACGATCCTCGGCGCCTCGCGGACCAACCCGTTCAAGCAGGACGGGGGCCCCGGGCAGCTGCTCGCCAACCTCGAGGCCGACGGCGTCGACGGCTTGATCGCGATCGGCGGCGAGGACACGCTTGGCGCCGCCTCGCGCCTGCATGCCGAGCACGGGCTGCGCGTCGTCGGCGTGCCGAAGACGATCGACAATGACCTCAGCGCCACCGACTACACCTTCGGCTTCGACACCGCGGTGAACATCGCCATGGAGGCGATCGACCGCCTGCACACGACCGCCGACAGCCACCACCGGGTCCTGATCGTCGAGGTGATGGGGCGGCACGCGGGTTGGATCGCCTTCCACGCCGGGCTCGCCGGCGGCGCCAACGTGATCCTCATCCCCGAGCAGCCCTTCGACCTCGATCGCGTCTGCGAGTTCGTCGGCCGCCGCTTCGAGCACCACTTCGCGCCGATCCTCGTCGTCTCCGAGGGCGCCCAGCCGGTCGGCGGCAGGCCGGAGACCAAGAACGAGAAGCTCGACCAGTTCGGCCATGTCGCCCTCGGCGGCATCGCCCACTGGCTCGAGGGCGAGATCGAACAGCGGACGGGCAAGGAGGCGCGGGCGACGGTGCTCGGCCACGTGCAGCGCGGGGGGACGCCTACGGCGTTCGACCGGGTCCTGGCAACCCGCTTCGGGCTGCACGCCATCGACGCCGTGGAGGCGGGAGGCTGGGGCAAGATGACCGCGCTGCGCGGTACGGACATCCAGCTCGTTGATCTCAGCGAAGCGACGGGAGCGCTGAAGACGGTGCCGGAGTCGCTGTACTCGGAGGCTGAGGTCTTCTTTGGCTAGGCGGGGACGGCAAGCACAGTTGCTCCTGCGAACCGCGGCGCTTGGCGCCGGAGCGTGTGTGGCTCTCGCTGGTGCTTTGGGATGCGGCGAAGCGGAAGGGGTGGCCGACGGGGCCACCGTCACCGCTTACGTCGAAGCTCCGCTGTGTGCGGACGCGCAGCGAGAGCTCAAGCGGCAGGATGGGCGTGCGGGCGACCTGAAGCTCGAGGCGGTGTGCCTGCCGGACCCGCGTGAAGCCCGAAATCTCAGCCTGGCCACGGTCGGTGCCAATGCTCGAGAGGCGACGCAGGACTCGACCGCGGTGGCCTACCTGGAAGCTCCCGATCCCCGCGTGTCCCGCTTCACCCACCCGATCCTGGAAAAAGCCGAGATCCCTTGGATCGCCGAGAGCTCCGGCGTCACGGCGATGTCGCGCCTGCTCGAGCTCATCGAATCCACCGACTCAGGCTCCGTGCGCCAACAGCTCCGCGAGGAGCTGAACGAGTCGTAGAGAGGGTCCGGTGCCGGACCCCTCCCACGCTTAGAACAGATCTTCCAGCGCCTCGTCCAGCTCAGGATGCTGAAACCGGTACCCGAGGTCCTGGGCCCTGCGCGGAATCACCCGCTGCCCGCCCCTGAGAACCTGCCCGAACTCTTTGCCGAACATCAGGTCGAGGGCGAGGCCGGGGACCGGCACCACCGCCGGCCGTCCCAACGCTTTGCCCAGTGCCTTGGAGAAGACCTTGTTCGTGACCGGATTCGGCGCTGTGGCGTTGACGATGCCGCTCACCTTCTCGTTGTCGAGCGCCCAGAGCAGGATGCCGACCTCGTCGGCGATGTGGATCCAGGAGACGTATTGGCTGCCGCCGGCGAGCGGGCCGCCGACGCCGAGCTTGAAGGGCGTCAGCTGGGGGCCGAGGAACCCCCCGCGGGGGTCGAGCACGTGGCCGGTGCGGATGATCGCCAGGCGCACGCCGGTCGCCGTCACCTCGCGTGCCGCCTTCTCCCACTCGCGCACCACGTCGGCGTCGAAGCCGTCGCCGCCCTCGCTCGACTCGTCGACGATGGCCTCGCCGCGGTCGCCGTAGATGCCGATCGCCGACTGGCTGACCAGCACCTTCGGCTTGCGCTCCAGGGCGGAGATCGTGCCGGCGAGGTTGTGGGTGCCGGTGCGGCGGCTCTCGAGGATTCGCTCTTTGGCCTCCGGGGTCCAGCGCTGGTTGATCTTCTCGCCGAGCAGGTGAATGACGCCGTCGACGTTCTCGAAGGCCGCCTCCGGCGGCCGTTCGAGCATCGGCTCCCAGGCGTGCCAGCTGACGCCGGGATTGGTCGAGCGTGCCCGCTGCGGGTCGCGCGTCAGGCCGGCGACGGTGTCGCCCCGGAGCAGCAGGGAGTCGCAGAGCGCCGACCCGATGAAACCGCTGGCTCCGGTGACGAGGACCTTCACAGGGCTAGGTGACCTCCACGGTCGAGAAGGTGCCGGTCTCTTCGTTGAAGCGGGCGATGCCCTCCCGCTTGGCCTCCTCGACCACCGCCTCGGCGACCTTTGGCGCGACTTCGCGGTTGAAGACGCTGGGGATGATGTAGTCCTCGGAGAGGTCCTCCTCGTTGACGGCCATCGCGATGCCCTTGGCGGCGGCGAGCTTCATCTCCTCGGTGATGCTGGGCGAGCCAGCGTCGAGGGCGCCGCGGAAGATGCCGGGGAAGGCGAGCACGTTGTTGATCTGGTTGGGGTAGTCCGAGCGCCCGGTCGCCATGATCCGCACGTAGGGGGCGGCGTCCTCGGGCATCACCTCGGGAGTGGGATTGGCCATCGCGAAGACGATCGCGTCGTCGTTCATCTTGCCCAGCGACTCAGCCTCGACCAGGCCGGGGCCGGAGAGCCCGATAAAGAGGTCCGTCCCCTCGATCACCTCGTTGGGGCCGCCGCTCAGCTGCTCGGGATTCGAGTTCTCGGCGTACCAGCGCTTGATCCCGCTCATCTCGCCCGATTCGTAGTCGGGACGAGTGGTCGAGAGGGCGCCCTGGCGGTCGCAGCCGATGATGTTGGTGACGCCTGAGGCGAGCATCATCTTGGTCACCGCTACCCCGGCGGCGCCAAGTCCCACCATCAGCACGCGCAGCTCCTCGATCGGCTTGCCGACGATCTTCAGCGCGTTGAAGAGCGCCGCCATGGTGACGATCGCGGTGCCGTGCTGGTCGTCGTGGAAGACGGGGATGTCGATCGACTCCTTGAGCCGGTCCTCGATCTCGAAGCAGCGCGGGGCGGAGATGTCCTCGAGGTTGATCCCGCCGAAGGTCGGGGCGATCAGTTCGACCGCCTTGATGATCTCCTCGGCGTCCTGGGTGTCGAGGCAGATCGGGAAGGCGTCGACCCCGGCGAACTCCTTGAACAGCATCGCCTTGCCCTCCATCACCGGCATCGCCGCCTCGGGGCCGATGTTGCCGAGGCCGAGCACGGCGCTGCCGTCGGATACGACCGCCACGGTGTTCTTCTTGATCGTGTACTCGAAGGCCTTGGCGCGGTCGTCGTGGATGTCCTGGCAGACCCGGGCGACACCCGGGGTGTAGGCCATCGAGAGATCGTCGCGGGTCTTCAGCGGGTACTTGTTCTCGACCGAGATCTTGCCGCCGCGGTGCATCTGCATCGTGCGGTCGACGTAGTCGAGCACGCGGGCGCCGCGGGTCGAGCCGATCGCCCGCAGGATCCGCTCCCAGTGCTCTCGGTCCTGGGCGTCGATCGTGAACTCGCGCACCCGCTTGCCCTCGCCGCCGGCGCCCGGCACCAGGTCGACGCCCTGCAACTGCCCGCCCGCCTCGGCGATTGAAGCGGTCAGCTTGCCGAGCGGCTCCTGCCGCGCGTCGAGCTCGACCCGGATCGTGACGCTGTATTGGGCGCTGACTGCCATGGCCGCTATCGAATCAGATTCGCGCTATGTGCCTAGGGGTGCCTGCCTCGGGTGCCTCATTTAGCTTCGCTCCTTCTAAGTGCATCAAGTACGGTGAAGCGGTGAGGGTTTTGGGGAGGGGTCGCACCAAGCCGGTTTGCTTGCCCTTGCTGGCGAGCATCGGTGCGATCGTCTTGGTGGGCGCGCCCGCAGCGTCGCTCGCGTCTCCAATCGTGCCGCCCGGCTTCAAACTGAAGGCGAGCAACGGCTACTCGCTCACGGTCTCCTCCTTCCACAAGCCGGATACGGACCGAGGTGAGGTGCTGGTTCTCGCTTCCACTCAGCGCGCGGCGGTCCTTTACTTCGCTCGCGGCACGGTCACCGACACCTCGATCGATGCCGATCTCGGCGCCGTAGGGAAGATCGACGTCGACTTCGCGTCCTCCGGCAAGACGAGGAAGGAGCACTCGGACTGCAATCGCAAGCCCCTGGCCATCGACTCCGGCCGCTACCTGGGAACCATTGAGTTCAACGGCGAGCAGGGTTACAGCGAGGCTCACGCGACCGAAGCGCGGGGAGACGCGAAATTCATTCTGAGCCTGGTTTGTCCTGGAGGGCCCGATTCCGAAGGCTTCGGCGGTCACTCCCCCGGAGCGCTCCTCAGGGTCCACCGCCAAAGCGGCGCGTCTTTTGAATTCGAAGCAAGGAAGAACAGCCCCTCTCGACCTGCGCGATTCAACGCGTCGATCGACGAACACCGAGGGAAGCTGGCGATCACACGTGGCGTTGAGACCGAAGCTGCCCCCGCAGCCTTCGATTACGACGTTTCCGCCGGGACCGCCACCGTCTCCCCGCCGGCACCCTTTGATGGCGAAGCGATCTTTCATCGCGGCCCCGGCAAATCCGCGAGCTGGCACGGCGACCTCAATGTCGACTTTCCCGGTCGTGCCGGCGTGTCTCTCGCTGGCGCCAGCTCCCACGCCTCGCTCGTCCGCGCCGTACAGAACCCGTCGCACCCGTTCAGTCTTCCGCGAGGGAAGGAAAGGATCGGACCCGGTAGTTCTGGCGCTCGCTAGCGTTGTTATTGCATGAAGGCATTCGGAGCAGCCGGCATCGCGGCCCTCTGGGTGGCGCTGCTCTGCCTTTCCCCCGCGCTCGCTGGGGCGGTCGCCGAACCGCCTCCGGGCGAAGCGGGCTGGATGTACGAAGCGGGAACGGTCGTGGCGATCGACCTGGCCCTCTCGCCGACCGAAAAGGCCAAACTCGAAGCCACACCCGACGAATACGTCAAAGGCACATTTTCGCTGGCGAAAACCGACGGCACGCCGGGCGGCGCGCAGGCTCCTGTGGTGACTTCCGTGCCGGTTGAAATCCGGCTCAAGGGCAACGTCTCCGGCTCCTTCCGCACGCTCGACCAGAAGGCAGCCTTCAAGCTGAAGTTCAAAAAAACCGAACCCTTCCTCGGCCTGAGAAAGATGACGCTCAACAATATGGTCGAGGACGACTCCTTCCTGCACGAGACGCTCTCCTACCAAGTGTTTCGCGCCGCTGGCGTGGCCGCGCCGCGCACCGGCTTCGCCTGGGTGCGGCTCAACGGTGAAGACTTCGGCCTCTACCTCAATCTCGAGAATCTCGACAAGATCAATCTCGAACGCTGGTTCGGCCCCTTCGCCGATCCGCAGCACCTCTACGAGGGTGAAAGCGGCGTCGACGTCGAACCCGGCCGGGAAGGCGAATTCGAGGTCGACGAGGGCGACGAAGCCGACCGCTCCGATCTCGAAGCGCTGGTCGCGAGCGCCAACAGCTCGGTCGGCCCGGGCTGGGCCAGCCTGGCGTCGTCCCGGATCGACCTGGAAGAGATGACCCGCATGTGGGCGGCCGAGAAATACGTCGGCCACTGGGACGGCTACTCAGGCGAAGAGACCCCGGGCAGGCCCAACAACTACTACCTCTACAGCGACCCCGCGGGCAGGTTCCAGATGCTGCCCTGGGGCACCGACAACACCTGGGAGCCGGCGAAACGGCCCGATTTCGAGGGTGACGCGGGCCTGCTCTTCGACGACTGCTTGGCCGACCCCGCATGCGAGGACCTCTACCGCAAGGCGCTGCGCGCAGTGGGGAAGGTCGCCGCCAGCCTCGGCCTCGATTCGCTTGCCGCCGGGCTGGCCGAACGGCTTGAACCCTGGCAGTTGCTGGAACAGTCGAACGACAGGCACGAGCACGACATGGCCGCGATCGCAAATGCGGTTGGCGAAGTGCGCGAATACATCGCTACCCGGCCCGGCGAACTCGTCGCCTTCGCCGGCGCGGACCCGGAGCCGCAGCCTCAAGGCCCGCCGGCTTCCAGCCAGGAATCGCCCTCGCCGGGGAAGAGCCTCTACGTCGGGCACGCCGGGCGCCGGGCGGGTGCGCTCGTCACCCACCTCTGGACCGCCGGTCCCGGGCTCGTCTCCCAGAGCGCGACGTTCAAGACTGCGAAAGGGCCTCGGTACGCCTGCTCGGCGCAGGCGACCGCAACGACGGCGGGCGAGCTCACATTGCGCTGCAATCTCTCTTCGGTGGTCATCTCGCGCCTGCGCCGCCACCGCCTCGCGCTGCAGTCCTGGATCAGCTTCACCCCGGCGAGCGGCATGCCCGAATCCGCGCTGCGGCGAGTCTTCCTGCCAAGGCGACCGGCTCGCTGAGGTCCGCACCGGGCGGGCGGCTCGGGTACGTCGTCCCCGGCCTCATAGAGTTGCGCCGATGGCGAACAAGAAACTCGACGACCCGCAGCACGAGCTCTTCCTGATCGACGGCAACTCGCTCGCCTACCGGGCCTTCTTCGCGCTGCCGGAGTCGATCGGGACCAGCGACGGGCGGCCGACGAACGCGATCTACGGGCTCGCCTCGATGCTGGTCAAGATCATCGACGAGCATGGGCCGGCGGGGGTCGTGGTCGCCTGGGACGCGGGCATGTCGGGACGCGAGGTCACCTACGACCTCTACAAGGCCCAGCGCAAACCGCGCCCCGACCTGCTGCGCGAGCAGTGGCCCCACCTGATGCCGCTGGTCGAGGCCTTCGGCTACACCAACGTCAAGGTCGAAGGGTTCGAGGCCGACGACGTGATCGCCTCGCTGGCCCGCCAGGCGCGCGAGCAGGACATTCCCGTGATGGTCGTCACCGGCGACCGCGACGCCTACCAGCTGGTTGGCGAAGGGGTGCGGGTGATGAGCACCTCGCGCGGGATCACCGAGACCAAGGTCTACGACGCCGAGGCGGTGCGCGAGCGCTACGGGGTGCCGCCGGAGCTGATCACCGACCTGATGGGGCTGCGCGGCGATACCTCCGACAACATTCCCGGCGTCCCCGGGATCGGCGAGAAGACCGCCACCCAGCTGCTGCAGCAGTTCGGCGACCTCGAGGCGGTGCTTGGCGCCGTCGATGAGATCTCCGGGGCGAAGCGCAAGCAGAACCTGGTCGAGCACGCCGACGATGCCCGCATGTCGAAGCAGCTGGCGACGCTGCAATACGACATCGAGACCGGGGTCGACCTGAGCGAGGTGATGGGCTCGGAGCCCGATCGCGGCGCCCTGCGCGAGTTCATGCGCGAGTTCGAGCTGCGGGCGGTGCTGGAGCGCCTCGAAGAAGCCCTGCCGGAGGGCAAGGCTGTGCCGGGGCGCAAGGTCGAGACCGAGCTCGAGGTCGAGGCGGTGGAGGCCGCGCCTTCGGACCTGAGCGGGGGGGAGGAGCCCCTCTCGCTGGCGATCTCCGGCGAGCGCTGGGCCGCCGCCGGCGGCGAGCGGATCCTCACCGGCACCTCGACGCTGGACGAGCTGGCGGTGGCGCTGCCGGGACGCGGCGTGGTCGCCCACGACACGAAGTCGCTCGGCGGCGGCCGCCACGGCCTGCTCGCGGCCGCTGCGCGCGAGGGCGTCGAGCTGGCGCTCGACCACGACACGATGCTTGCCGCCTACCTGCTCGAGCCCCAGCGGCGCACCTACGACCTGACCGAGCTCGCCGCCGACGCTGGCATCGGCATCGCCGCCGGCGCCGAGCCCGCCAAGGGCGAGGACGACGGCCAGCTCTCCCTCGACGCCGACGGGGAGGGGGAGGCCGGCCTGGAGCCCGCGGAGGAAGCGCGCCTCGTCGCCGCCCTCGCCGACGCCCAGCGACCGCGCGTCGAGGAGCTCGGCCTCGCCGACCTGCTGGGAGAGATCGAGCTCCCCCTGGTCCACGTCCTCGCGGCGATGGAACGCGAGGGGCTGAAGCTCGATGCCGAGCGCCTGGCCGAGGTCGGCGCCGGCTTCGGCGAGCGGATCGAGACGCTGGAAAAGGAGATCTACGAGCTCGCCGGCGAGGAGTTCACGATCGGCTCGCCGCAGCAGGTCGGCCGCATTCTCTTCGAAGAGCTCGGCCTGACCCGCAAGCGCCGCGGCAAAACCGGCTTCTCGACCGACGCCCGCGTCCTCGCCCAGATTCGCGACGAGCACCCGATCGTCGAGAAGGTCGAGTCCTGGCGCGAGCTGACCAAGCTGAAGAACACCTACCTCGACTCGCTGCCGGACCTGATCGACCCCGAGACCGGCCGCGTGCACACCACCTTCAACCAGGCCGCGACCACCACCGGGCGCCTCTCCAGCACCAACCCCAACCTGCAGAACATCCCGATCCGCACCGAGATCGGCCGCCCCGTGCGCGCCTGCTTCGTTGCCGAGAAAGGCGCGCGCCTGCTCTCCGCCGACTACAGCCAGGTCGAGCTGCGGGTGCTCGCCCATGTCGCCGACGAGGACGTGCTGAAAGAGATCTTCAAGGCGGGGGAAGACGTGCACGCGGCGACGGCGGCCGAGGTCTTCGACATCTCGCGCGACGACGTCGACGTCGGCCAGCGCTCGAAGGCGAAGATGGTCAACTTCGGCATCGTCTACGGCCTGACCGGATTCGGCCTCGCCGACCGGCTCAACATCCCCCGCAAAGAGGGCGAGGAATTCGTCTCCCGCTACCTGGAGCGCTTCCCGGCGGTGCGCGCCTTCCGCGAGCAGGTGGTCGAGCGGGCGCAGGAGGAGGGCTTCGTCACGACCCTGCTGGGGCGCCGCCGCTCGATCCCCGAGCTGCGTTCGGGCAACCCCAATACGCGCCGGCTCGGCGAGCGGCTCGCGGTCAACACCGTGATCCAGGGCACCGCCGCGGACATCATCAAGATCGCGATGGTGCGCTGCCAGCGTGCGCTGGGAGAGGCCGAGCTGAGCACCCGGCTGGTGCTGCAGATCCACGACGAGCTTCTATTCGAGGGACCGCCCGCCGAGATGGGCGGCGCGGTCGAGCTGGTGGAGCGCGAGATGTGCGCCGCCTACCAGCTCGACCCACCGCTCGAGGTGGACATCGGCGTCGGCAAAGACTGGCTCGACGCCAAGTAGCCGAACCCCTCAGCCGGCCAGCTCGACCTCCTCGAAGGTCGCGGCGCCGTGCTCGAGCTCAAGCTCGGCCTCCTCGACCGTGGCGCCGGCGATCAGGTCGGAGGTCGTGCAGTTGGCACCGGTTCCGTTGTCGTCGTGGCCGCTCGGGCCGGGGCCGGAGTTGTCGCTCGCTTCCCCGCCGTTGTCATCTCCCGGCTCTTCGCCGTGACCGCCGTTGTCGTCTCCGGGCTCTTCGCCGTCGCCGCCGCGATCGTCGCCCGCCTCTTCCTCGCCGTGGCGCGCGCGCACGGTCAGGTCGGGCGAGTGCTCGTCCTCGCACTTGATCCGGGTCCGGTCGGTGACCAGGCCGCTGATCGAGTCACCGTTGAAGAGCGCAATCGTCAAGCGACCGGTGGTCGCGTCGAAGGCGGCGATCGTGCCGGCGTTCTCGTTGCCGTCCGTCACTCCGTCGTCGTCGCTGTCGCGGTCGCGCGGGTTGTCCCCGGCGAGGAACTCGGCGCGGTTGCGCAGGTGGTCGCGGTCCTGGTCGCGGAAGGCCTGGTTGACGCTCGTCGAGAGGTGGTGGCGCTTCTCCCAGCGGTCGGGAATGCGGTCGTGATTGCCGTCCTTGGCCGCGGCCGCCCCCGGCAGGGCGAGCAGCGCCAGCGTGCCGAGCGCGGCAGCCGCACAGGTCGTTAGTCGGTGGGCGAGTCTCATGGTTCCTCCTAGCTTTGGGGTTGCGTCTGCAAGGAGAACCCGTCGCCGTCCTGAGAATCACCCGAGCCGCTGGAATCGGACAAATCCCCGCCTGAGTCGTTCGAGCCACTGCCACCACTGGAGCCCGAACCACTGCCCGAGCTCAGTTCATCTCCCGATGAGCCCGAACCGGAGTTGTCGCTGGTCGACGAACCAGGGCCCGATCCGGAGGGGCCGGAAGAACCATCGCCTCCGGAAACGCCGCTGCCCGATCCCGAGGACCCACTGCCGGGTCCGGAGGAGCTGCTCCCGTCAGCACCGGACGAGCCGCTGCCGCCTGAACCACCCGAGTCCGACGAACCGCCGGAGCGGCGCTCCCCGTCGTCGCCACCTTCCTCGCCGCGTCCCGCCGAGCTGTCGCGCCCCCCGTGGTCGTCGTCGGCCTCGAAGTGGCCACTTCCGCCGGGGCCGCGCTTGCCCGCGCCGTCCCCGGCCGACGCGGAGTCCTCGTCGCCGCTCCCGTGGCCACCGTCGCTGCCGCGGTCGCCGCTGGAATGCCGGCCGCGGTCATCGCCGTTGCGCGAATCGTCATCTCGTCCGTGCCGATTCGAGCCGGAACCGTCTCTCGACCCCGAGGCCGGGAGGGTGCCGCCCGCCGCCCGAGAGTCGTCGGCGATCACCCTGCCGACGGGCGCCGATTGGTGTGGATTCGGCTGGTTGTGGTCGATCGCAACACCGGCGCCGACCGCGCCCGCGACCAGGACCGTGGCCACCGTCGCCTTGGCCGCGATGCCTGCGCCAGCGACCCCGCCAACGCCCGCGGCCTCGACCGGCGCGCTTGCCGCCCCGGCCACCAGCGCTTTCAGCAGCGGCAACGGCAGCAGCATCCCCGCGCCGTCGCGCAGCGCCCGGCGCGCCCGGAAGATCGCCTGGCGGGCCCCGCCCCCGCTCAGCCCCAGCGCGGCGGCGATCTCGTCGTGGCCCAGCCCTTCCAGCTCGCGCATCACGATCGCCGCCCGTTGCGCCTCCGGCAGGGACTGCAGGCGGCGCATCAGGTCCGCCAGCTCTTCGCGCCGCTCAACCTCCTCCTCGGGGGTGGCACCCCCCACGATCGCCTCGGCCAGGGCCTCGGCCTCGACCGGGCGGTCGCGCAACTCGTTGAGCGCCGTGTTGCGGACGATGCGAAACAGCCACGGGCGCAGCTCGATCTCCTTGCCGTCGCGGCGCAGCGCCAGGAGCGCCTTTGAGAAGGCGTCTTGAGTGACGTCTTCGGCGCGCCCGCCGACAATTGCCGCGGCGTAGCGAGTGAGGGCCTTGCTGTACCGCCGCACGATCTCCTCGAAGGCGTTCTCGTAGCCCTCGCGGACGAGCTTGACGAGGCGGCCGTCCGGCTGCGTGCGCAGGACCGGGCCGACGACGAAGCGGGCAGCGAACCCCTCTGCTGGCGGTGGCATCTGTTCGATAGTCCTTTCGGGCTACTGATATGACAGCGGGACGGTTCAATCGGCCCGCTCGTATCGATGCAACACGCACCGGAGGCAAAGATCACCAATGGATAGGGGAGTCATCGCCGATGGATAGGGGAGTCGCGGTCCTGCTCACCGCCTGCGCCGGAGGGTTGATCGCGCTGCAGGCGCCGATCAACGCCGGCCTCGGGCGCTCCACCGGCAGCCTGCCCGCGGCGCTGGTCTCCTTCGCCATCGGCACGGTCGCCCTCGCCGCGATCGTCCTGCTCAGCGGCAAGGCGGGCGGCCTTGGCTCCACCTTCGACGTCAGCTGGTACTACCTGCTCGGCGGCTTCCTCGGTGCCGTCTACGTGACCAACGCGCTGGTCGCGGTTTCGGTGGTCGGGGCCGGGGGAGTTGCGGCGGCGACGATCACCGGGCAGCTCACCGCCTCGGTCGTGATCGACCGGCTCGGCCTATTCGGCCTCGACCAGGTTGCGCTCACCCCGGAGCGCATCGTCGGCGTCGCCCTGCTCCTGGCCGGCACCGTTCTGGTCGTGCGCTGAGCCGCGCGCGAACCCGGGCGGCGCGATCTCCAGGTAGTGGCCGAAGGACCAGTCGATGAAGCGCTTGGCGGCGAGCAACCGCACCATCGGGCCGAGGAGGCGCGGCGGGATCTTCGGCACCAGCTTCTGCACGCGCAACATCCAGCGGAACTTCCACTCGTGTGAGTCGTTGAAGGCGGCGTAGCGGGCCGCCGCAGCCTCGCGGTCCTGCCAGCCCTCGACCACGCCGCGCAGCTCGCGACCCAGCGCGATCCCGAAGTAGAGCGCCGTGCGGATGCCCTCGGCGCTGAGCGGCAGGCAGTGGCCGGCCGAGTCGCCGGCGAAGAAGATGCCCCCCTCGGTTCCCTTGCGCAGCTTGTGGGGGATCCAGTTGCCCTGGTAGCGGACTCGCTCGGCGTCGAGGTCCGCGGCCAGCAGCTCGGTCGTCTCGCGTACGTGGAAGCGCGGGTCGAAGGAGCCTACGCCGATGCGCAGCTCGTCGCGGGCGGGAAAGCTCCAGCCGTATCCGGCAGGCACATAGCGGCGGTCGATCCAGATCTCCAGGTCCTCGCCGCTTCCGTGGGGGTGCACCTCGAGCCCGCGCGAAAGCGGCGCGTCGGGTGGTTGGTAGCCGTCGCCGCTGGCCAGCACGCGGCGCCAGCCCAGCGCGTCGACGACGAGGGGAGAGGTGATCACGCCGCGGTCGGTCTCGACCGCGATCGCGCCGTCGCCGTTGGCCGGGCGGGCACGCCCGTTCACCTTCGCCGTCTCGAAGCGAGCGTCGCACTGCTCCCAAAGCAGCGCGCAGAGCTCGCGGTAGTCGAAGGTGGAGAAGGTGAAGGGCAGGCGATAGCGCGCCTCACCGTGCGGTGTGTGCATCAGCAGCGAGTCGAAACGCTGGCGCTCGGCGTCCATCAGCCCCAGCTCTTCCATCCACAGCGTGGGGATGCCGCAGGCCGAGGTTTGCCGCTCGCCGATCTCGTAGCGGTCGATCAAAAGCACGTCCGCGCCGGAGCCGGCAAGCTCGCGCGCCACCGCCAGTCCGGCGAAGCTGGCGCCGCAGATCAGCACGTCATGGCTGCCGTCGAGCGGCGTGCGCTCGTCGCCGCGTTTGGTCGCCCGGATCGGCACGACGCAGAGCGTACTCACCTGCAATCATGCGCCGCTGTGTCCGTGACCGATACGACCATTACCCCAGCTTCTGACGCTCCGACCGGTACCCCCGTCGAGGGCTCCGGCGGGCTGCTGCTCGAAGTAGACGGCAAGATCGTCCCCAACTATGCGGCGACGATGGTCTCCTTCGAGGAGGGCGACGTTGTCAAGGGCAAGGTCGTGCGGATCGACAAGGACGAGGTCCTGGTCGACATCGGCTACAAGTCGGAGGGGGTCATTCCCTCGCACGAGCTCTCGATCCGCAAGTCGGTCAACCCGGCCGACGAGGTCGAGCCGGACGAGGAGATCGACGCGCTCGTCCTCACCAAGGAAGACTCCGACGGCCGTCTCATCCTCTCCAAGAAGCGCGCCCGCTTCGAGAAGGCCTGGCGCCGGATCGAGGCCGCGGCCGAGTCCGGCGAACCGGTCGAAGGCAACGTGATCGAGGTCGTCAAGGGCGGCCTCATCCTCGACCTCGGGGTGCGCGGCTTCCTGCCCGCCTCGCTGGTCGACATCCGCCGCGTCCACAACCTCGACGAGTTCATGGGCCAGACGCTCGAGTGCAAAGTGATCGAGCTCAACCGCAGCCGCAACAACGTCGTGCTCTCGCGCCGCGCCGTGCTCGAGGAAGAGCGCAAGGAGGTGCGCGAGCAGATCCTCGGCCGCCTCGAGCCGGGCCAGGTGGTCGAAGGCAAGATCTCCAACATCGTCGACTTCGGCGCCTTCGTCGACCTCGACGGCATCGACGGCCTGATCCACATCTCAGAGCTTTCCTGGAGCCACGTCAACCACCCCTCCGAGGTGGTGGCGATCGGCGACACCGTGCGGATCAAGGTGCTCGACATCGACCGCGACCGCCAGCGCATATCCCTGGGCCTGAAGCAGACCCAGGAGGACCCGTGGCAGCGCGTGATCAGCGCCCACCGGCCCGGCGACGTGCTCGGCGGCACCGTGACCAAGGTCGTCGCCTTCGGCGCCTTCGTCGAGATCCTGCCCGGCGTCGAGGGCCTCGTCCACATCTCAGAGCTTGCCGACCACCACGTCGAGAGCCCGAGCGAGGTGGTCGAGCCCGGCGCCACCCTCGACGTCAAGATCCTCGAGATCGACGAGGAGCGCCGCCGCCTCTCGCTCAGCATCAAGCAGGTGGAGGAGCAGCGGATGCCGATGCAGGGCTTGGGGGAACAGATTCAGGAGGCTGCGGGCGAAGCGGCTGAGGGTTCTGACGGCTCGGCCGCGGGTCCTGACGCCGCAGGGGACCCACCGCCTCCTGCGGTAGCTGAAGCTTCCTCGGAGGCGGTACCCCCTACGGCGCCACCCGCGGACGAGGCGTCCGCTGACCCGGAGGCTTCGGCCGTAGAGACTGAGCCCGAGCCCGCCGCACCCGAAGATTCAGAGGCTCCAGAAGCTGAGGAAGCTCCGGCGGCCGAGGAGGCTCCGGCGGAGGTTGCCGAAGAGCCGGTTGCCGAGGAGACCCCTGCGGCTGAGGCTCCCGTTGCCGAGACTCCTGAGGAGGCCGAAGAGGCCGAGCAGGAGGGTGAATCGGTCCAGGAGCGGCCGGATTCTCCGGATGACACCGACGAGGCCGCTGGCGAGGAGTCCAGCGATGACGAGTCACCGGCTGGGGACGAGCCGGCTGGCGAGGCCGCGTCGCCCGCTGAGGAATCCTCCGAGTCCTAGCCGGCCGTGCCGCTGACGATCGGGTTGACCGGTGGCATCGCGGCCGGGAAGTCCGAGTCTCTTGCTGCTTTCGAGCGCCTCGGCGCGGCGACGATCTCCAGCGACGCTGTCGTCCACGAGCTGCTCGACTCCGAACCGCTGCTGGGCAGGCTGGCCGAGCGCTGGGGCGAGGAGATCGCCCCGGAGGGGCGAGTCGACCGCAGCAAGGTTGGCGAAATCGTGTTTGCGGATCCAGAGCAGCTGAAGTGGCTGGAGGCGCAGATCCACCCGCTGGTCGGCGAGCGGATCGGCAGCTGGCTCGCTTCGCTCGGCGAGGAGACAGAAATCGCCGTGGTCGAGGTGCCGCTGCTCTTCGAGTCCGAGATGGAGCCCGTCTTCGACACCACCGTTGCCGTCGTCACCTCCGACGAGGTGCGCCGCGCCCGCGCCGAGGCGCGCGGCCACGCCCTGGTCGGCGAGCGCGAGGCGCGCCAGCTGGCCCAGGAGGAGAAGGCGGCCCGCGCCGAGCATGTCGTCGAGAACGACGGCACCATCGCCGATCTGGAGCAGCGCCTGTCCGCGCTCATCGCGAAGCTGAATGGATGAGCAGGAGCCGCAAGCGCTCGGTTAGGGAACGGAGAAGGCGGCGCCTGGCAATAGGCGCCGCCGTGCTCCTCGCCGTTATCGTCGCCGGGGTGGTTTTGGAGGGGACGATCGACAAGGCGATTCAGGAGCTGACCCTGCCCCTGCGCCATGAGGACGTGATCCGCCAGCAGTCGCGCGAAAAGGACGTCGACGCGGCGCTGATCGCGGCGGTGATCTACTCGGAGTCGAAGTTCAGCGACAGCACCTCCAGCGCCGGTGCCAGGGGCCTGATGCAGATCACGCCCGAAGCCGCCAACGAAATCGAGCGGCTCAGCGGCGGCACCACCTTCAAGCTCAAAGACCTCGGCGATCCCGAAATCAACATCCGCTACGGGACGTTCCTGCTGCGCGAACTGCTCGACCGCTATGACGGCGACGTCGTCGCCGCGCTGGCCGCCTACAACGCCGGTCCCGCCAACGCCGACAAGTGGGGGGGCAGCGGCCTGCAGGTCGAGGAGATTCCCTTCCCCGAAACCCGCGCCTACGTCGAAGAGGTGCTCGACAAGCAGCGGGCCTACCGCGACCAGTACGCGAAAGAGCTGGGCTACCGGTGAGCGAGGCTCCGCGGCCGCGCGTCGCAGCACTGGCTCTCGCCGTCGGCCTGGTCCTGGCCGACTCCTCGATCGTCGTCCTGGCACTGCCGGAGATCTACCGTGAACTCGACGCCAGCGTCGCCGCTGTCAGCTGGGTCCTGGTCTCTTTCAACCTGGTGATGGCGCTGGCCGCTGTGCCCGCCGCTCACCTGGCGCGCCGCCTCGGGCCCGGCAGGGCGGCGGCGATCGGCCTCGCGGTGTTCGCCGGCGCCAGCCTCGCCTGCGCTCTCTCAGAGCACCTCAGCACCCTGATCGCGGCTCGCTGCGTACAGGCGCTGGGGGGTGCGGCCGCGGTCACCGCGGTGCTGGAGCTGCTGCCCGCGACGGTCGGATCGGAGCGTCGCGCGGCGACGATCTGGGCGACGGCTGGGGCGACCGGAGCGGCGCTCGGCCCCGCTGTCGGCGGGCTGCTCACCGAGCTCGTCTCCTGGCAGTCGATCTTCCTGATCCAGGTGCCGATCGCAATCGCGGCGGCGGTGCCGATCCTCGCCGTCGCCCGCCACGAGGCGGCGACGGGAGTGCTCTCGGCCGAGCTGCGGCAGACGGGCCGGCCGCACCTGCTGGCGAACCTCGCCCTCGCCCTGATCTCGGCGGCGATCGCCGGTGCCCTCTTCCTGCTCGTCCTGCTCCTGATCGAAGGCTGGCGATTGAGCCCGATCGGCGCCGCGATCGTGGTCAGCGTGATGCCGCTCTGCGCCCTGCTGGGCAGCCGCATCAACGGCTTGGTCTCGAGCGCCCGCGCCCGCGCCGCGGCGGGCGCGATCCTCATCTCCGGCGGCCTCGGCGGCCTGGCGCTGCTGCCCAAGGCGGAGGTGGCGCTGACCCTGCCGCCGCAGGTGATGATCGGGATCGGGCTCGCCCTGGTGCTCTCGGCGCTGACCGAGACGGCCCTCGGGGGGCGCGCCCCGCAGGCGATTCACGGCGGCTGGACGATCTCCGCCCGCCACGCCGGGGTGGTGATCGGGATCCTCGCGGTGACGCCGGTCTTCACCCACGACATCGCCCAGCAGCGCCACGACGCGATCGATGCCGGCACGGCTGTCGTGCTCGACTCGCAGGTGTCGCCGCTGCTGAAGATCGACCTGGCGCAGAAGATCGGCGACCGCCTCGACGAAGAGAAGGGCAAGGTGCCGACGATCGGCCCGGCATTCGAGCCGCTGCCTGACGATCCCGGCGAGCGCGACGAAGTCGTGCAGCTGCGCGAAGAACTGCAGGACCAGCTCAACCGCGGCGCCACGCACGCCTTCAGCCCCTCCTTCGGCATCGCCGCCCTGATCGGCCTGCTCTCGCTGATTCCGATCGCCTTCGCGCGGAGGGTGGAGCTGTGAGCGCGGGACGGAGAGGCGAGATTCTCGTCGGCAGCGCGATCGTCGCGGCGGTCGTCTTGGTCGGCGCCTACCTTGCGGCCGGCGGTGCCTCATACACGCCCGAGAAGACCCAGAACCCGTGCAAGCACCGCGCCTGGACCAACCCCGAAGGCCTGCAGGAGATCGCCCAGCAGTTCACGCTTTCCGCTCTCGATGGTGCCGCCTGCCAGCTCGGGGTCAGCCGCGAGACGCTGGCCCGGGCCCTGGCCACGCCGGAGGAACGCGAACACTTCACCGAGCGCTACGACATCACCGACGCACAGCTGGCGAAGGCGGTCCGGGCCGGCCTGCTGCGCGCCGTCGACGATGCCGAAGAAGCGGGCGCGCTCAGCCCTGTGCTCGCCGAACCGCTGCGGGAAACGCTGCGCAGCATCCCCCTCGACCGGGCGATCGAACTGATCAACAACGCCGAATCCCTGCTCGACAACGCGCAGGGAATCCTCGGCCCCGCGCAGGAATTGCTCGAAGGCTTCTTGCCGTAGCCGCCCCCGGACGCGGGAGGGCAGCCGCGAGATCGCCGGTGTCTATTAGCGCGGCTGCCCGGGAGCGGAGGAGGCGGCGCCTGGTTTTATTTCTTGATCTGGAACTTCGTCTTGGCGGGCAGCCAGGCGATGCCTTCGCAGAGCTGTTCGGGCGTCGTGTCGAGCGAGCCGGCCAGCTTGACGATGGTGCCGAGGCGCGGCTCGCGGCCGCCGCGCTCGAGCAGGGAGATCTCAGTGCGGTGCAGGTCGCAGCGGAAGCCCAGCTCCTCCTGCGAGATCCCCTTCTTCTTGCGCGCTTTACGCAGATTAATTGCGAAACGTTCGCGTGGTTTCATTGGGGCGATTCTCTGTCTGCGAAGACAGAAGCGCTACAGCCAAAACATTCACAGACAAAACCGCACGTTTATACAGGGATCGTCGCGGATCAGTCGCGAGTCGCGCGCCAGACCCAAAACATCGCCAGGGGCTGCAGCGGCAGGCGCGCCCAGAGGGCCCAGCGCGGGATCCGGTTCAGGTCGAGTCCTCTCACCTGCTCCGGATTGAGCGCCATGTGCACGTTGGCGGGGAAGACCGCGACCAGCAGCGCCAGCAGCCACCAGCGGGCGAAGCGGCGGGTCGAGGGCACGAGCACCGCGGCGCCGCCGGCGATCTCGGCCAGGCCGCTGGCCACGACCGCCTCTTTGTGGCGGGGCAGCGAGGGAGGCATGATCGCTTCGTAGCTTTGCGGGATGACGAAGTGCATCGTCCCGGCGAACCCGAAGAAGCCGGCGAGGGCCTTTTGCGAGCGGGTCATCGGCGGGGCAGTGTATTGCGCTCGCTATCGTCAGCGCGTGCCCAGGTTCGAGCTCAACCCTGCCTATACGCCGACCGCCGACCAGCCCAAGGCGATCGCCGGCCTCGCGGAGGGCCTGCGCGAGGGCGATCGCTTTCAGACGCTGCTCGGCGCCACCGGCACCGGCAAGACCTTCACGATGGCGGCGACGATCGCCGAGGTGCAGCGCCCCTCGCTGGTGATCGCCCACAACAAGACCCTGGCTGCACAGCTCTGCAACGAGTTCCGCGAGTTCTTCCCGGACAACACCGTCGAGTACTTCGTCTCCTACTACGACTACTACCAGCCCGAGGCCTACGTCCCGGCCCAGGACCTCTACATCGAGAAGGACTCCTCGATCAACGACGAGATCGACCGCCTGCGCCACGCCGCCACCGCGGCGCTCTTCGCCCGCCGCGACGTGATCATCGTCGCCTCGGTCTCCTGCATCTACGGAATCGGTTCGCCGCAGGTCTACAACGAAAAAATGCAGCTCTTCAAAGTCGGCGAGGAGATCAACCGCGACGACGTGCTGCGCAAGCTGGTGAAAATGCAATACCAGCGCAACGACTCGGTCCTCGGCCGCGGTGCCTTTCGCGTGCGCGGCGAGGTGCTGGAGATCATGCCGTCCTACGCGGAGTCGGCCTACCGGATATCGCTCTTCGGGGATGAGATCGAGGGGATCCAGCATTTCGACCCGCTGACCGGCGAGATCCTCGACACGATCGACCACGTCTCGGTCTGGCCCGCCTCGCACTACGTGACCAGGGACGACACTCTGGAGCGAGCGGTCGACGAAATCCGCAACGAACTCAACAGCCGCACGGCCGAGCTGGAGAAGGAAGGCAAGCAGCTGGAGGCGCACCGGCTGCGCCAGCGCACCGCCTACGACATCGAGATGCTGAAAGAGATCGGCTTCACCTCGGGGATCGAGAACTACTCGCGCATCCTCGACGGCCGCCCGCCGGGCAGCCCGCCGCACACGCTGATCGACTACTTCCCCGACGACTTCGTCGTCTTCGTCGACGAGTCCCACCAGACGGTGCCGCAGATCGGCGGCATGTACGAGGGCGACCGCTCGCGCAAGCAGACCCTGATCGACTACGGCTTCCGCCTCCCCTCGGCGATCGACAACCGGCCGCTCAAATTCGACGAGTTCCTCGAGCGGGTGCCACAGCTGGTGATGGTCTCGGCGACGCCGGGCCCCTTCGAGCGCGCCGAGTCGACGCGGACCGTCGAGCAGATCGTCAGGCCGACCGGGATCATCGATCCCGAGATCGAGCTGCGAGCGACCCGCAACCAGATCGACGACCTGATGAACGAGATCAAGGGCGTTGCCGAGGAAGGCGACCGCGTCCTGGTCACGACCCTGACCAAGAAGATGGCCGAGGACCTGACCAACTACCTGCTCGAGTACGGCGTGAGGGTGCGCTACCTGCACTCCGAGATCGACACCCTGGAACGGATCCAGATCGTCCGCGACCTGCGCCTTGGCGAGTACGACGTGCTGGTCGGGGTCAACCTGCTGCGCGAGGGGCTCGACCTGCCCGAGGTCTCGCTGGTGGCGATCCTCGACGCCGACAAGGAGGGCTTCCTGCGCGGCGAGACCAGCCTCGTGCAGACGATCGGCCGCGCCGCGCGCAACGTCAACGGGCGGGTGCTGATGTACGCCGACAAGGAGACCGACGCGATGCAGGCGGCGATGCGCGAGACCGACCGCCGCCGGGCGATCCAGCTCGCCTACAACGAGGAGCACGGGATCACGCCGGAGACGGTGCGCAAGGGCATCTCCGAGATGAGCGAGTTCCTGGCGATGGAGGACCGGGCGCCGCGCAAGCGCCGCGGCAAGCGCGCCGGGGACTTTGCCGATCCCGCCGAGCTGGAGCGCACGATCGTCTCGCTCGAGGAGGAGATGCTCGCCGCCGCCGACGATCTCCGCTTCGAGGAGGCGGCACGGCTTCGGGACGAGCTGAAGGAGCTGCGCCGCGACCTCGACGGGATGCGGGCCGGGGCTTAGCGGGCGACCCCGTCAGGGCCGCCCGCGTGCCCATGAGTCAGGCCAGCACCTTCGCTGCCTTGGCGCTGTCGGCGTAGAACTCTCCACGCTCGATCTTGCCGTCGGCGGAGAACTTCATCAGGTGGGCGAACGGCGACGTGAAGTCGCCGCTGTCGTTGCCGGCCCGCTGCGTGCCCCGGACGATGACCCAATCGCCGCCGTCGATGAACTCCTCCGGGTCGACGCTGAACGACGTCCAGTAGTTGGGGATCTGGGCGAAGTTGCCGAGAATCGCGTCGCGCCCTTGCGTTTCACCTCCTAGCGGCAGCTCGTCTGACGTGAGCCAGGTGCTGTCCTCGGCCAGCATCTCCTTGAGCGTCTCAAGATCGCCGCGGCCAAAGGCCTCATAGGCGGACCGGGCGCTGTCGACGTTCGACATGTTTCCTCCTCTCGCTGGCCCTGCCCAGCCATCACGCTAAACCCGTTCCGCGAAGCACGCAACGCTCCTTAACTATTCTGCGCCGGTGGCCGTTGACGTAACCGAAGCGACCTTCGACCGCGACGTGGTCGAGCTCTCGCGGCAGACCCCTGTCGTGGTCGACTTCTGGGCCGAGTGGTGCGGCCCGTGCCGGACCCTGGGGCCGGCCCTGGAAGCCGCGGAGGCAAGTCGCGGCGGCCGCGTGCTGCTGGCCAAGGTCGACGTCGACTCCAACCAGGCCCTGGCTGCGCGCTTCGGGGTGCAGGGGATCCCCGCGGTGAAGGCCTTCCGCGACGGTGAGGTCGTCGATGAGTTCGTCGGCGCTGTGCCGAAGGCGAAAGTCGAAGCGCTCTTCGACGGGCTCGTTCCCTCTCGCGCCGACGAGCTGCTTGCCGCGGGCGACGAGCTCTCCCTGCGCGAGGCGAGCGAACGGGAGCCGCGCCGTGCCGACATCGCCGTCGCGCTTGCCCGCGTGCGGCTCGAGCGGGGGGCGGAGGACGACGCCCTCGCTGCCGTCGAGGGGCACGAAGGCGACTTCGCCGCCGAGGGCATCGCTGCCCGGATCGAGCTCGCGAGGGAGGGCGTGGCGACCGACGCCTTCGCGGCTCTCGATCGGGGCCACCGAGAGGCCGCCATCGATCTGCTCCTGGGCGCCCTCGAGGGGCGCGCGAACGGCGCCAGCGACGAGGAGTGGGAGAACCGCCGCGAGCAGCTTCGCCGCGCCGTGATCGGCATCCTCAGCGAGCTCGACCCCGGCGACCCAACCGCGATCCGCTACCGCCGCCGCCTAGCCACCGCGCTCTACTAACCCCGGCCTCCATCCGCTGAGTTCGTGTTTTCTCCCGGAAAACGATGAACAACTACGAAGTCAGCGCGGCAGCGGCCCAAGGCCGAGCTCACTCCGGCGCTGGCCCAGGAGACGGCGCAGGCGGGAGACAACGCCATCGGGGTTCCGGTCCAAGCGCTTGCCCGTGACCCGCGTCATCTCGATTCCCGCGAGCTTGAGGTCCTCTTGGCGCAGGCGGTCGCTCTCGAAGGTCGTCCGGCCGCCGTGGTGGTCGTAGGTATCGAGTTCGACGGCGAAACGCTCGGCTGGCCAGTACGCGTCCAGCTCGTATCCCGCCACGAAGAGATTCATCGACGGTCGAGGCAGGCCGGCCCTTCGGGTTAGGTCGAGGAAGCGCCGCTCGAGGCGAGAGCGGGTGTACGCCGGCTCGCGATATGCCTCGCTTGCCGCTCGCAATCGCGCTACGCCTCGAAAGCCCTGGCTGCGTTTCAGAAGCATGTCGAGTCGACCGAGATCGAGGAGGGCTCTCTTCTCGGCTCGGTCGAGTGCCGCTCCGATAAAGCGGGGCTCGACGGCGGCGAAATCGAGCAGGGTGCGCGGAATGGCGGTCACCGGTATCCCGTTGCTTTCATCTCGGTCCACGTCGAGGAGGGCCCGAGCGCTGTGAACGCGAATGGCGGACCGGGACTGCCGTGGGCTCGCGGCAGTGACTTCAACCGGCTGCGGCCAGCGCGTCGCCAATCCCCACAGCCACGCGGCCGACCTATGGCTCAGGAGAGCCCCCGGGCCGACGCTGAGGAGGGCCGCCACGCATTCCCCGTGATGCGAAAGGGCGGTATGGCCGACTGCGTATGCAGCGTGGTGCACCCGGTGAAGATGCCCCCTCGCCACCGCCCGGGAGATCCCGCTCTCCGAGAGCCCAAATCCCTCCAGCTGCCCAGCCGATACCACCCCATACTGCCGAGCGGCAAGCTCCGCAACCGCCTGCTGAGTTCGCACTTTCTCCCGCATAGCGACAGTAAGTGCGAACTCAGCGAGGCTCTTCCCCTTGCTTTGGGCGAGGCGTTGGGAAATACGGACGTTGCGGGGTTCTGGGGGGAACATCTGTTCGTCTGCGTAGAATCGGGATTAAGTGGCCGCTTCAGACCGCATCGTCATCTCCGGGGCGCGGGAGCACAACCTCAAGGACATCGACGTCGAGCTTCCTCGCGACGCCTTGATCGTGATCACCGGGCTTTCCGGCTCGGGCAAGTCGAGCCTTGCCTTCGACACGATCTACGCTGAGGGGCAACGGCGCTACGTCGAGTCCCTCTCGGCCTACGCTCGCCAGTTCCTGGGCTTGATGGAGAAGCCCGACGTCGACTCGATCGAGGGGCTCTCGCCGGCGATCTCGATCGACCAGAAGACGACCTCGCGCAACCCGCGCTCGACGGTCGGCACGGTGACCGAGATCCACGACTACCTGCGCCTGCTCTGGGCCAGGATCGGCACCCCGCATTGCCCCGAGTGCGGAGCCGAGATCACCGGCCAGACCCAGGAGCAGATCGTCGATCGCCTGATGACCCTCGAAGAGGGGACGAAATTCATCGTGACGGCGCCGGTCGTCCGCGGGCGCAAAGGCGAGTACGGCAAGCTCTTCGAGCAGTTTCGCCTCGAGGGCTACTCGCGGGTGAAAGTCGACGGCGAACTGCTCCGGCTCGACGAGGAGATCGTCCTCGACAAGAAATACAAACACGACGTCGCCGTCGTGGTCGACCGCCTGGTGATGAAGCCCGACCTCAGGCGCCGGCTCTCCGAGTCGGTCGAGGCGGCGGCGGGCCTCGCCGCAGGCCTGGTCGAAGTCGAAATCCTTGGTGAGGACGCGCCCGAGCCGCTGCTCTTCTCCGAGCAGTTCGCCTGCCTCAACTGCGGCACCTCGATCCCGGAGCTGGAGCCGCGGATCTTCTCCTTCAACTCACCGCACGGCGCCTGCGAGCGCTGCCACGGGCTCGGCTTCCAGCGCGTGATCGACCCCGAGCTGGTCGTGCCCGACCCGACGCTCTCTCTCGCCGAGGGCGCCCTGCAGCCCTGGAACCGCGGCATCACCGCCTACTGGAAGCGGCTGATCGCCTCGGTGGCCGAGGCCTATGAGATCGACGCCGACAGGCCCTGGTCGAAGCTGAAGAAATTCGAGAAAGAGGTCTTCCTTTACGGCACCGGCTCCGAGCGCCACCAGGTCTCCTACACCAACCGCTTCGGCCGCCGCCGCTCATACAAGGTGCGCTTCGAGGGCATCGTCAACAACCTCGAGCGGCGTTACGAAGAGACCGACTCGGAGTCCAATCGCGAGCGGATCGAGAGCTACATGGCGGAGCAGCCGTGTCCCGACTGCAAAGGCGCGCGGCTGCGGCCGGAGAGCCTCGCGGTCAAGGTCGGCGGCATCAGCATCGCCGAGTTCAGTGCCAAGTCGGCGCGGGCGGCCTCGCGGTGGATCCAGGCGCTCGAGATGACCGAGACAGAGCGGGCGATCGCCCGCCTGATCGTGCGCGAGATCTCCGAACGGCTCGCTTTCCTCGAGAACGTCGGCATCGGCTACCTCTCGCTGGGCCGCTCGGCCCGCTCGCTCTCCGGCGGCGAGGCGCAGCGGATTCGGCTCGCGACCCAGATCGGCTCGAGCCTGGTCGGCGTGATGTACGTGCTCGACGAGCCCTCGATCGGCCTGCACCAGCGCGACAACGAGAAGCTGATTGCCACCCTCGACCGCCTGCGCGATCTCGGCAACACGGTGATCGTGGTCGAGCACGACGAGGGAACGATGATGGCCGCCGACCACCTCGTCGACCTCGGCCCGGGCGCGGGTGAGCACGGGGGGCACGTGATCGCCGCCGGGACGCCGAAACAGGTTGCCCGCGACGCGGCGTCCCTCACCGGGCAGTACCTCTCCGGCAAGCGCAAGATCGAGGTGCCGGAGGTGCGACGCAAGCCAACCGGGGCGCTGCGCGTGCGCGGCGCCCGCGAACACAACCTCAAGAGCGTCGACGTCGCCGTCCCGCTCGGCGTCTTCTGCTGCGTCACCGGCGTCTCCGGCTCGGGCAAGTCGACCCTGGTCAACGAGACGCTGCACCATGCCGTCGCCAACCGCCTGCACCAGGCGAAGCTGCGGCCCGGCGCTCACGACGGCATCGACGGGCTCAGCCAAATCGACAAGATCATCAACATCGACCAGTCGCCGATCGGGCGCACCCCGCGCTCCAACCCGGCGACCTACACCGGCGTCTTCGACCACATCCGCCAGCTCTTCGCCCAGACCCAGGAGGCGCGGGCGCGCGGCTACAAGCCCGGCCGCTTCAGCTTCAACGTCAAGGGTGGCCGCTGCGAGGTCTGTCGCGGCGACGGCCAGATCAAGATCGAGATGCACTTCCTGCCCGACGTCTACGTCCCCTGCGAGCAGTGCCACGGCAAGCGCTACAACCGCGAGACGCTCGAGGTCCGCTTCAAGGGCAAGAACATCGGCGACGTGCTCGAAATGTCGGTCGAGGAGGCCGTCGTCTTCTTCGAGAACGTGCCCAAGATCGCCCGCCGCCTGCGCACCCTGCACGACGTCGGCCTCGACTACATCCGCCTCGGCCAGGCGGCGACGACGCTCTCCGGCGGCGAGGCGCAGCGGGTGAAGCTGGCGACCGAGCTCTCCAAGGTCGCCACCGGCAACACCCTTTACATCCTCGACGAGCCGACCACCGGCCTGCACTTCGCCGACGTTCAGAGGCTGCTCGAGGTGCTTGGGCGGCTCGTCGACGCAGGCAACACCGTCTGCGTGATCGAGCACAACCTCGATGTGATCAAGACCGCCGATCACCTGATCGACCTCGGCCCGGAGGGGGGAGAAGAGGGCGGCCAGGTCGTCGCCACGGGCACCCCGGAGCAGGTCGCAGCGGTCGAGGGTTCCTACACCGGCCGCTTCCTCGCCGAGCTGGTCGAGCCGGCGAAGCCAAAGCGCGCACCCCGCAAGCGGCGCGAGGCCGCAGTGGCCGCCTGACAGCTTCCCGCCCCTCCCGGTAACCTAATTACTGGGAGAAATTTAAGTGCGGGGAATCAAGCGACTGCGGGGGAGGGCCCGGCCGATATCGATCGCCGCCATCGCCCTGCTTGCGGCGATCGCGCCGGTGGCGGCCGGCTGCGGTGGAAGCAGCGGCGGCAGCGGCAAGATCGCCCTGCTCCTGCCCAATGAAGACGCGGCCAGCTACACCAACGCGATCCGCGATCGTCCCGAGTTCGAACGCAAGGTCGCCGACCTCTGCAGTGGCTGCAAGGTCCTTTACCTCAATGCCAAGGGGGACGCCGCGCTGCAGCAGAAACAAGCCGAAGAAGCGATGGCCAAGGGCGCCAAGGTGCTCGTCGTCGATCCGGTCAGCATCGAAAAGTCCAGCGACATAGTCCAGACCGCGAAACTGCGCCACGTGCCGGTGATCTCCTACAACCGGCTGATCTACAACGCCCGGGTCGACTACTACGTCGACGCCGAAGACGAGGGAATCGGCAAAGTCCAGGCGACGGCCCTGGGGGAAGAGCTGAAGGCGATGGGCAAGCCCCATGGCCCGCTGGCGGTCGTTACCGTCAGCACCAGCGGCCCGGTCAACGGCGGGGCGCGCGAAGTCTTCTCCTCCAACGGGATGGAAGTCGCGAACGAACACAACATGTCCTACCTCCTGCAGGAAGCGCCGGTCGCCAAGTCCGAACGCGAAATGCGACGGGTGCTCAAAGCGATCGGGCCCAACGGGTTCAACGGGGTTTACGCCTTCGACGACAAAGCGGCCGAAGGGACGATCGACGTGATGAAGTCGGCCGGAATCGATCCTTCCGAAAAGCCCACAACCGGAGCGGGCGCGACGATCCCGGCGCTGCAGAGAATCCTCGCGGGCGAACAGGCGGCGACCGTCTACGAAGCGAACGAGGAAGTTGCCGCGACAGCGGCCGAACTCGCGGTCGAACTGGCCGAAGGCAAGGAACCGCCGCCATCCAAATTCCCCGATGAAGCCGCCAACGGGCTGCGGGACGTGCCGGCGATCCTCCTCAAGTCAACCGCTGTCACCAAGGACAACATGAAGAAGACGGTGATCGACAACGGTTTCGTCGACCCGTCGCAGCTCTGCACCGGCAGCTCCGCCAAGTACTGCCAAGAAGTCGGCATCGCGCCCTGAATAGGTCCGCGCTTGCGCGATTTGCGCCGGCGGGACGGACCGGGTGTACGCTGGAGTGGTATTCGCGGCAAGCGGGTATGGGCAGGGGCGGAAAGGAGAGCTCTATGTCCAAATCAGTTCCGGTGCGATCGGGAATCGCATTTGGTGTCTTCCTCGTGGTGGTCGCTGTCGCGGCTGGCTGTGGTGGAGGCGGTGGAGGCGGTCCGAAGATCGCGCTCCTCCTGCCGGAGTCGAAGACCAGCCGCTACGAAGCGCATGATCGACCTGAATTCGAAGAAAAGGTCGAAGAAATATGCGAAGACTGCGAAATCATTTACAGCAACGCCAACCAGAGCACCTCTGAACAGCAGTCACAGGGTGAAGCGGCGATCACCCAAGGCGCAAACGTCCTCGTCCTCGATGCCGTCGACGCAACCGCCGTCGGCTCAGTGGTGAAGAAGGCGCAGGAAGAAAGCATCCCGGTGATCAGCTACGACCGCCTCGTCCTTGGCGCTCCGGTCGACTACTACGTCTCCTTCGACAACGAACGCGTCGGCGAACTGCAGGCCGAAACGCTGTTGAAAAAAATGAAAGAAGAAGGCAGCCCGAGCGGGCCGATCGTGATGATCAACGGCTCTCCTACCGATCCCAACGCGGCTCAGTTCAAGGCGGGCGCCACGAAGGTGTTCGAAAAAGAAGGCGTCAACGTCGCCAAGGAATACGACACGCCGGAATGGAGCCCCGACCAGGCTCAAAACGAGATGGAACAGGCGGTAACGGCACTCGGCAAGAACGGGTTCGCGGCGGTCTACGCGGCGAATGACGGCACTGCCGGCGGCGCGATCGCGGCGATGAAGTCATCCGGCATCGAACCGAAAAGCAAGCCCACCACCGGCCAGGACGCTGAACTGGAAGCGATCCAGCGCATCCTCGCCGGCGAACAGTTCATGACCGTCTACAAGGCGATCACGCCCGAGGCGCACGACGCCGCCGAAATGGCCGTTGCGCTGGCCGAAGGGAAACAGATCCCCTCCGGACTGGTCAACGCCAAAGAAGACAACGAAGTCGAAGAAGTGCCGTCGGTGCTGCTCAAACCGGTGGCCGTGACCAAAGGCAACATCAACGACACGATCGTCAAAGACGAATTCTGGCCAACCTCAGAAATTTGCACCGGTCCCTACAAGGCCGCCTGCAAAGAAGCCGGAATCGAATAACCAAGTCGCCCGTCGAATGAGCGATCCGATCCTGTCAGCACGGGGCCTGAGCAAGCGCTTTGGCCCCGTGCAGGCGCTTGACGGGGTAGACCTGGAGGTGAGGGCGGGGGAGGTTCTCGCCCTGGTCGGCGACAACGGTGCGGGTAAGTCGACGCTGGTCAAGTCGATCTCTGGGATTCACGACGTCGACGCCGGCGAATTCGTCTTCGAAGGGAATCCGGCGACGATCAGAGGCCCCGCCTCGGCGGCTGAGCTCGGGATCGCCACCGTCTACCAGGACCTGGCGCTGTGCGACAACCTCGACGTCGTCGCCAACCTCTTCCTCGGCCAGGAGGAGACGGCCGGCGGGGTGGGCGGAGTCAGGGCGCTCGACGAGATCGACATGGAGCAGCGCTCCCACGAGCTGCTCGAGCAGCTATCGGTGACGATCCCCAGCGTCCGCTCGGAGGTGGGGACGCTCTCGGGCGGGCAGCGCCAGCAGGTGGCCGTAGCCCGCTCCCTGCTGGGTGAGCCAAAGGTCGTGATGCTCGACGAGCCGACCGCGGCGCTGGGCGTGGTCCAGACCAAACAGGTCCTCGACCTGATCCGGCGCCTGCGCGAGCGCAACCTGGGCGTGGTCGTGATCAGCCACAACCTCGCCGACGTCTTCGCCGTCGCCGATCGGATCTTCGTCCTGCGGCTGGGTCGCCGCGCCGGCGTCTACGAGGCCTCCGACACGACCGAGGAGCAGGTCGTGGGGGCGATCACCGGCGCGAGCGCCGACACCGCCGAACAGGAGAGGCAGCTGTGAGGGTGGAGGACCCTGACGTCGCGGCGGCGGAGGCGGCGGAGGCGGAGACGACCTCGCCGCGCGACCTGCTGCGGCGCTTCCTCCAGGGGGATCTCGCCTCGCTGCGGGTGATCCTCGCGATCGCGGTGATCTGGATCATCTTCGACGTCCAGAACGAACGCTTCCTCTCGGCGGCCAACCTCACCAACCTCTTCCTTCAGATCACCGCCGTCGGGCTGATCGCGATCGGCGTCGTGATGGTCCTCCTGATCGGTGAGATCGACCTTTCGGTCGGCGCGGTGAGCGGGCTCGCCGCCGCGGTGATGGCGGTCCTCAACGTCAAACAGGGCTGGGACCCGGCGCTGGCGATCGCGGTCGGGGTGCTCGCGGGCGCCGCCATCGGCCTGCTTCAGGGTTTTCTCTTCACCCGCTTTCGCATCCCCTCCTTCGTGGTGACCCTGGCAGGACTGCTCACCTGGCAGGGGGCCCTGCTCCTGGTGCTGGGCAAAACCGGCACCGTCAACCTCAGCAACTCCGGCATCACCGACCTCGCAAACACCTTCTACGGCCCGGCGGTCGGCTGGATCTTCGCCGCGATCGTGATCGCCGCCTTCGCCTTGGTCACGCTCGGCGGGCACCGGCGGCGGCTCGCCGCCGGGGTGACGACCGAGCCGAGGCCGCTGCTGCTCGCCCGAATCGCCGCGGTCGCGGTGGTCACGATCGTCGCCGTCGCGATCCTCAACTCCGATCGGGGCCTGCCGCTGGCGCTGGTGATCCTGCTCGCCTTCGTCGTCGGCTTCCAGGCCCTGATCACGCGGACGGTCTTCGGCCGCCACCTCTTCGCCGTCGGCGGTAACGCCGAGGCCGCGCGCCGGGCCGGAATCGGCGTCGACAAGATCCGCGTGGTCGCCTTCGTGCTCTGCTCCTCGATGGCGGCGGTCGGCGGCATCCTCGCCGCCTCTCGGCTGCTCGCGGTCAACCAGAGCTCCGGCGGCAGCAACCTGCTGCTGGAAGCGATTGCCGCCCCCGTGATCGCTGGGACCAGCCTCTTCGGCGGCCGTGGCAGCGTCTGGTCGGCCCTGCTTGGCGCCACCGTGATCGGCTCGATCTCCAACGGGATGAACCTGCTTGCCTTGGAATCGTCCGTCAAGTTCATGATCACCGGCGGCGTTCTGCTGGCAGCCGTGATCGTCGACGCCGTCGCCCGCTCCCGCCGCCAGGCCGAGGGCCGCGTCTAACGGTCGTAACGCTTTTTCGCGGTATCGCAGTGAAAAAGCGTTACGACGGCTGTGAGGAGAAGAGAAGGGAGGCGCCGATCGCGCCGCCGAGGTCGCCGAGCGAGGCGACTCGGATCGCCGGAGGGCGGTCGTCGACGAAGAGGTGCTTGCTCATCTCTTCGCTCAGCGGGTCCATGTAACGCTCGCCGAAGCGCACTCCGAGCCCGCCGCCGATGATCACCGCTTCGGGATCGAGCAGGTTGACGGCGGAGGCAACGCCGGTGCCGAGCGCCTCGATCGCGCGATCGACCAGCTTTTCGGCGAGGCGGTCGCCGTGGTCGAGCGCCCGCTCCCAGATGCCGCTGGTAAGGCGGTCTTTATCGTGCTTGTCCATCAGCTTGAAGAGGTCGGTCTTGTGTCCCTCTTCGTGCTGGCGGCGCGCCTCGGCTTCCATCGCCGAGCGCCCGGCGTAGGCCTCCATGCAGCCCTTGCGACCGCAGGGACACCTGGCGCCGCCGCGCTTGACGACCATGTGCCCGATCTCACCGGCGGCGCCACGGCCGAGCCAGGGCTTGCCGTCGAGGACGATGCCGCCGCCGACGCCAGTGCCCCAAAAGACGCCGATCAGGCTTTGGAACTCGCGACCGGCGCCAAGGTGGAACTCGGCTTCGGTCGCGACCTGGACGTCGTTGCCGACGCGGATCTCGGTGCCAAGCGCTTTGGCGAGCGTCTCGCCGAGCGGGAAGCTGCCCTCCCAGCCGGGCAGGTTGCGGGCGGCACTGACGACGCCCGTCTCGCGGTCCGCGTCGCCCGGTGAGCCAACGCCCACCCCCTGCAGGCTTGCGGTCTCGACGCCGGCCGCCTCGGCCGCCTCGCGGAGCGCCGCGGCCATCGCCTCGGCCACGCCCGCCGGGCCGCCCGAAGTGGGAGTCGGGTGCCGCGCTTCGCCGCTGACCTCGCCGCCGGCGTCGACGATCGCCGTCTGGATCTTGGTTCCGCCGAGGTCGATGCCACCGCGCAGGTCAGCCACGGGCGCCAGTCTATGCCCGGTCCCGCCCGATTTGGAAAGCTAGGGCCGTGGCGGGAGAACAGAAGGGGTGGCGCGTGTGGTGGGGGAAGCATCGCTGGTACGAGCGCAACCGGCGCCTGGCGCGGCGCTGGCGCCTCGCCAGGCATGCCGCCCGTGGCGGGTTCTACGCTCGCGAGCCGCTCGAGGGCGAGGCCCTGGAGGCGCTCGACGAGGGCCGCCTGCAAATCGGCGAAGGGACGCTGCTCGAGCCCGGCTGCTGGTTGACCCTGGCGCCAGCCGCGCGGATCTCGATCGGTGCCGATTGTTTTCTCAACCGCAACACGATGCTCGCTGCCCTGGAGTCGATCGAGATCGGTGACCACACGATGTTCGCCAACGGCTGCTTCGTCGGCGACTCGGCGCACCGCTTCGAGGACCCGGACGTCCCGGTCACCCAGCAGGGGTTCACGACGAAGGGCCCGGTCAGGATCGGCTCCAACTGCTGGTTCGGAGTCAACTGCGTTGTCACGACTGGCGTAACGGTGGGAGACAGGTGTGTGATCGGAGCCAACTCGGTAGTCACCGCGGACCTGCCGCCTGGAACCATTGCGGCGGGCGTGCCGGCCAAGCCGATTGGAAAATCGGTTGCTTCATAGTCACATTCCGCGAAACGGTGTGTTTGCTAAGTAATATTTGATTGATCGGGGTGAAGCGACATAGGTTCACCCCTTGGTCACCCCGATCCGCTCGCCGACACTCACCACCCCCCGGGTCCGCCATCGCAAGAGCATCGAGAAGCTCCGTCCTGACCAGCTGCGGGCGCTGCGCGACGGTTTCGCCGCGATCAAGAAACTGCGCGACAGCAACGGTTTCTGGTTTTGGGCCGGGCGCCCACATCGCCGGCGTGCCGATCGAGGAGACGTTGCTTTCGCTGGGTGGTCCGGCGGCGATCTACGCGATCTCCGTCGGGGATCGCTGCCGCCCTGCGCCCGGGCCGGCGGCCGCCTGCGTCCCGGCGTGCGACGCCGGCCACTCTGAGCTCGCCAGGCTCGCTCTCGGGGCTGGATTGCACGAATCGTCTTCTGTGACGAAATCCGCGCGAAGCGTCCCGAAAGCGTGCCTATAATTTCGAGACGGCCGTGACCCCAAGGGCATGGACCCATGAATCTCATCGAACTCGTCGATTACCCACGCTCAAAAGGCCAAGCGACGCTCCTCCGTGGCAAGGACGAGCTGCGCGCTGCGCTGGCGCCGTTGCGGCGCGAGGGCAGCACGATCGGCCTGGTGCCGACGATGGGCTACCTGCACGAGGGGCACCTCTCGCTGCTGCGGGCCGCGCGCGCCGAGTGCGACGCGGTCGTGATGAGCCTCTTCGTCAACCCCACCCAGTTCGGCCCGGGGGAGGATCTCGATCGCTACCCCCGCGACGAGGAGCGCGACCTGCGCCTGGCGACGGAAGCTGGCGCCGACTACGTCTACGCGCCGCCGGCCGAGGCGGTCTACCCCGACGGCTTCTCCACCTGCGTCGCGGTCGAGGGGCAGCTGACCGGCGTCCTCGACGGCGATCCCGGGCGGCGCGGCCCCGAGCACTTCCGCGGCGTTACCACCGTCGTCGCCAAGCTCTTCAACACCGTCGGCCCCGACGTCGCCTACTTCGGCCAGAAGGACGCGCAGCAGGCCGCCGTCATCCGCCGCATGGCCAGCGACCTCGACTTCCCCCTGCGGATCGAGGTGCTGCCGATCGTGCGCGAGCCCGACGGCCTGGCGATGAGCTCGCGCAACGCCTACCTCGATACGGAGGCGCGCCAGCGCGCCGCGGCGCTCTCGGCGGCCTTGCGGGTGGCTGAGAGCGTGGCCCACGCCGAAGGCCTTGCGGCCGCCCTCGGGGCCGCCCGGGCCAAGCTGCGCGGCGCCGGGATCGAGCCGGAGTACCTCGAGGCGCGCGATCCCGATGACCTTTCACCCGTCACCGAGCTGGGCGACCGGCCGGTGCTGGTCGCGGTCGCCGCCCAGGTCGGCGGCGCCCGCCTGATCGACAACGTCCTCGTAGAGCCGTGACGAAAACTTCAAGCCAAATTCGCTGAGGGGAGAACCGATGCAGAGGCAGATGCTCAAGTCCAAGATCCACCGCGCGACGGTGACCGATTGCGATGTCGACTACATCGGCAGCATCACGATCGACACCGAGCTGATGGCGGCGGCGGACCTGATCACCAACGAGCAGGTCCACGTCTGGGACATCGACAACGGCGCCCGCTTCGTCACCTACGTGATCGACGGTGAGGCCGGCTCGCGCACGATGCAGGTCAACGGCGCCGCCGCCCACCTGACCCGCCCCGGCCACAAGATCATCGTCGCCTCCTTCGGCGCCTACGACGAGAAGGATCTCGATGCCTACTCGCCGGTCGTCGTCCACGTCGACGACGACAACGAGATCGTCGCCGTCGACAGCCACCCCGAGGTGCTGCTGGCCGAGCCGACGCACGCTTCCGACGCGGAGATGGCCCAGTGAGCGCGCCGGTCGTCACGGTGATCGCTGGTTGTTCGAATCCGGGGCGAGCGGCGCGCGAACCGAGGGTGTCATGAGTTCCGGTGCCCGCTCCCACACCGCGCCGCCGCCGGCCGATCGCCCGCCGGTCAGCCTGCCGCGCCTGATGGAGATGAAGGCGAAGGGCGAACCGATCGCGATGGTCACCGCCTATGACTTCCCCTCGGCCAAGGTCGCCGAGGAGGCCGGCGCCGACGTCGTCCTGGTCGGCGACTCCGCCGCCAACGTCGTGCTCGGCCACGAAGGCACCGAGGCGGTGACGATGGAGGAGATGCTCGTCCTCGGCAAAGCCGTGCGCCGCGGGTTGAAGACGCCGCTGATGGTCGGCGACATGCCCAAGGGCAGCTATGAGGCCAGCAACGAGGCGGCGGTCGAAAACGCGATGCGCCTGGTCAAGGAGACCGGCTGCCAGACGGTGAAGCTCGAGGCGGGGGGGATCTCCGTGGAGCGCGCCCGCGCGATCGTCCGCGCCGGCATCCCGGTGATGGGCCATGTCGGCCTGACGCCGCAGACCGCAACCGCACTTGGCGGCTACAAGGCCCAAGGCAAGACGGCCCAGAGCGCGATCAAGCTCTCCGAGGAGGCCCTGGCGCTGGAGGCGGCGGGCTGCTTCGCAATCGTCTTCGAGGCAGTCCCGGCCGCCGTCACCGAGGCGATCGTCGAGCGGCTCGAGGTGCCGGTGATCGGCATCGGCGCCGGCCCCGCCGCCGACGGCCAGGTCCTCGTCTTCCACGACCTGCTCGGCATCACCACCGGCCGCATGGCCAAATTCGTCAAGCAGTACGCCGACATCCACAACCAGATGGTCGCTGGCATGAACCAGTACGTAGCCGAGGTCCGCAGCGCCCACTTCCCCGAACCCGACCACGTCTACGGCATCGAGCCCGGTGAGCTGGCCGTGCTCAAGCATTACCTGGACCAGGAGAGCCTGACCTCGGCGAAAGCGTGGGACTGGGAGCCGCTGCCCTAACTACGATTGGCGCGGTGCCCGTCTACGAGTTCGAGTGCGAGGAGTGCGGCCGGCGCTTCGAAGAGCTGACCGGGAGCGAGGCGCGCGCCCTGCCCTGCCCCCAATGCGGCTCAGGGCGAACGAAGCGGTTGCTTTCCCCTGTCTCGCCGGCATCGCGCCAGCCGCGCGGCGCCAGGGTCCGCTCCGACGAATCGCGCCGCGGCGAGCGTGAAGCGGCGCGGGGCGAGCGGCTGGCCGAGAGCAAGCGCAAGCGCGCGGCGGGAGAGCTCTGATGGCGAGCGCCGAGGAGCGGCGCGAGGAGCTGGTCGCCCTCTTCAACGAGGTCAAGGGCTGCACCAGGTGCCCGCTGCACGAGACGCGGACCAAGGCCGTCTTCGGCGCCGGCGACGCCAACGCCGACCTGATGTTCGTCGGCGAGGCTCCGGGCGCCGAAGAGGACCGGCAGGGGCTGCCCTTCGCCGGCCGCGCCGGCCGGCTGCTCAACCAGATGCTGGAGGAAATCGGGCTCTCGCGCGAGCAGGTCTTCATCGCCAACGTGCTGAAGAGCCGGCCTCCGGGCAACCGCGACCCGCAGCCTCAGGAGATCGAGACCTGCAAGCCCTACCTCTTCGAGCAGGTGCGGCTGATCGAGCCGACGGTGATCTGCACGCTCGGCAACTTCGCCACCAAGCTGCTCAGCGCCAACCCGGCGGGGATCACCAAGGTAAGGGGGGCGCCCCAGGTCCACGAGCTTGGCGGGCGCACCGTCTTCCTCTTTCCGATCTTCCACCCGGCGGCGGCGCTGCGCACGCCCGCGGTGAAGGAAACGCTGCGCGAGGACTTCGCCAAGCTGCCCGGCCTGCTGGCGATGGGACCGCCGGTCGCCGCCGAAGAGCCGGAGAGCGAGCCGAGCGTCGAGGAGGTGGACGTTGTCCCTGAGGTCCCTGCCGACCAGCTCGACTTCTTCGGCTGAGATGGTCGCCGAGAGCGGCTCCGCGGCCGAAACCGAGGCGCTCGGCGCCGAGCTCGCCGCGCGGCTCGAGCCCGGCGACGTCGTCGTCTTCAGCGGCGAGGTGGGGAGCGGCAAGACGACGATGATCCGCGGCGCCTGCCGGGCGCTCGGCGTCGAGGGCCCGGTCACCTCGCCGACCTTCACGGTCGGCCAGCGCTACGAGGGAGGCCGGCTTCCGGTCGCCCACCTCGACCTCTACCGGCTCGAGGACCTGGAGGCCGAGGACCCGGGCCTGCTCGAGGACTACCTGGGGCCCGATGGCGTCGCCTTCATCGAGTGGCCGGCTCTGGCCGAGCCGCGGCTGGCGGACAGGCGGGTGATCGCGGTTCGCCTCGCCCACGCCGGCGGCGACCGGCGCCAGGTCGAGCTGCCCGCCGCATCTCCCCGCAAATAACGGTGTTCGAGGGATGGTGCCTGTAGCATCGAGCGAAAGCCGAAACGCGAACTGGAGGGACGCTGGATGAAGGGATTGAAGACGCTGACCGCGGTGCTGCTGGGGACCGCACTGCTGGCAAGCGCCGCCTTTGCCTCTCCGGCGGGCGCGGCCGCGTACAAGCACTACGTTGCCTGCGGGGTCTCCCAGAACGCGCACGCGAAGCACAAGTGCCCGAAGGGCTCCAAAAAGGGCGCCTTCTTCAAGAGCCTCAAGGCCGACGTCAACTACAGCGTCTGCGTCAAGTTCCCGACCGGCAAAAACATCTGTGCGAAAGCGCAGCCGGCCGTGCAGGGAACGCTCTACGTCAACAAGATCACCTCGAACATTCCCGGCAAGCACCGCGTCAGCTGGTTCGTCGAAGGCAAGCGGGTCGGCTCCTTCGCCTTCAGGGTCACTGGCTGAGCTGAACCCCCAAGGCAAGGCGGTCGTCGGCTTCGACACGGCGACCGCGGATACCACCGTCTGCGCACTGCGAGACGGCGAGGTCCTGCACGAGGAGCTGCTCGGCCTCTCGCCGGAGGGCAGCCCGCGCCACTCGACGGCCCTGCTGGCCGAGATCGAGCGGGCGGTCGAGGCCTGCGGCGGCTGGGACGCGGTGGGCGGCCTCGCGGCCGGCCGCGGGCCGGGCTCATTCGTCGGCATCCGCATTGGCCTGGCGACCGCGCGCGGCCTGGCGGCCAGCACCGGGGTCCCCGCTGCCGGCGTCTGCACCTTGGACGCTCTCGGCCGGGCCATCTCCGAATCGACCGGCCCCAGTGCGCCTTCTTCGCCTATGGCGGAGGAAAAGCCCATCGGAAGCCTGGCGGTGCTCGACGCGCGCCGCGGCGAGGTCTTCGCCGCGCTCTACGCCCCGGGCGGGGAGCGCCTCTGGGAGCCGCTCGTCCTCGCCCCGGAGGAGCTTTGCGAGCGGGCCGGGGGGCTGCCCGCGCCCCCGCGAGCCGCTGGCTCGGGGGCGGTACGCTTTCGCAAAGAGCTGGCGAGCCGGGGAATCGAGATTCCCGGGGACGCCGACCCCGTTCACCACGTGGCCGCGCGGCAGGTCTGCGCTCTCGCGGCGAACGGAGTCGACGAGCCACTCGAGCCGATTTACCTGAGGCCTCCAGATGCGCAGCGATGGCGTGAGCGACACGATTCCCAGAGAGCAGGCTGAGGCGGGAGCGGCCGGCACGATTCGCCGGCTCGCCTACAGCGACCTGCCCGCGGTGATCTCGATCGAGCGCCGCTCCTTCCCGACCCCCTGGTCGCTGGCGATGTTCGTGCTCGAGCTCTCCAAGCCCTCCGGCATCTGCCTGGCGGCAACCGAGGGGGACCAGCTGCTCGGCTACCTCGTCTGCTCCCGCTACGACCAGGTCTGGCACCTGATGAACGTCGCCGTCGCGCCGGAGCAGCGCCGCCGCGGCGTCGCCCGGCGGCTGATCGGCAAGCTGATCGAGGAGGGCGGCGGCGGCCTCCCCTTCACGCTCGAGGTGAGGGTCTCCAACCGGTCGGCGATCGCGATGTACGAACGGCTCGGCTTCCGCTCCGCCGGCGTGCGTCCCCGCTACTACCAGGACAACGGCGAGGACGCGCTGATCATGTGGCTCGACTGAGCCCGACCTCGCCGATGCCGTGCTACTCCTAGCTATAGAGACCTCCTGCGACGACACCTGCGCGGCCGTCCTCGACGGCCCGCGCATCCTCTCCAGCGTGATCTCCTCGCAGGCGGCGGCCCACGCCCAGTTCGGCGGCGTCGTGCCCGAGGTCGCCTCGCGGCACCATCTCGAGCTGGCCGCGCCCGTGGTCGAGGCGGCGCTCGCCGAGGCCGGAACGGACCTGGACCGGATCGAGGCGATCGCCGTCACCGCCGGCCCCGGCCTGATCGGGGCTCTTCTGGTTGGCGTCAGCACGGCGAAGGCGCTGGCCGCGCCCCGGCGGCTGCCGCTGGTTCCCGTCGACCACCTCCAGGGACACGTCGCCGCCAACTTCCTCGAGCCCGAGCCGCTGGAGCCGCCCTTTCTCTGCCTCGTCGCCAGCGGCGGGCACACCCTGCTCGCCGGCGTGCGCGACCACGAGGGCTACGAGCTGCTCGGCCAGACTCTCGACGACGCGGCCGGCGAGGCTTTCGACAAGGTTGCGCGCCTGCTTGGGCTCGGCTATCCGGGCGGGCCGGCGCTGGAAAAGGCGGCGCTCGAGGGAGACCCCGGAGCTTTCGAGATGCCCGTGGCGATGAGCCGCGATCCGGGCCTGGACTTCAGCTTCAGCGGGCTCAAGACGGCGCTCGTCTATCTCTGCCGGGACCTCGGCCCCGAGCAGGTCGAGGCCCGGCGCGCCGACCTCGCCGCCAGCTTCCAGGCCGCCGCCGTCGGCCAGCTCGTCGCCAAGCTCGAGCGAGCGCTGAAGCGGGGAGGGTGGAGGGCGGTCGCGCTCGGCGGCGGCGTCGCCGCCAACGGGCCGCTGCGCGACGCCGTCGCGGCGCTCTGCGAGCGGCAGGAGCTGCAGCTGAAGCTGGTGCCGCTCCCGCTCTGCACCGACAACGCCGCGATGATCGGCTCCGCGGCCCGTTTCGCCCGGCCGATTCCCTATCCGGATTACCTTGCTTACGACGCCTTCGCAACGCCGAAGCGGGCGGCGGCATGAACACGATCACGGTCTACTCGAGGCCCGGATGCCACCTCTGCGCCGAGGCGATCGACGCACTGGTCGCGCTCCACGGCGAGGGCTATCGCTTCGACCTGCACGAGGTGGACATCGAGAGCGAGGAGCTGCTGCTGCGCCGCCTGCTGGAGAAGATCCCCGTGGTCGAGGTCGACGGAGTGGTGGTCTCGGAGCTGGTCCTCGACGAGGCAGCCGTGCGCGCGAGGCTCGATACTGTGGTGACGTGAGCGCGTTGATCGAAGAGCAGGACCCGGCGGCCAACGGCTTGATCGTCGACGGTGAGAGGCTCTCGCTGGGCGTAGCCGCTCGCCTTTCGCGCTACTTGCAGGTGCTTACCCAGGCTCGCAAGATGGGCCGCGAGACGATCTCCTCGCAGGAACTCTCCGAGTACACGCACATCAACCCGACCCAGATCCGCCGCGACCTCTCCGGCTTCGGCAAGTTCGGCAAGCGCGGGGTCGGCTACAACGTCGAGTCGCTGGTGGCGGAGATCCGCAAGATCCTGCGCACTTCCGGCCAGCACAACATCGCCCTCTTCGGCGCCGGCAACCTCGGCCAGGCGATCGCCAGCTCGGACATCTTCGCCGACCATGGCTTCCAGATCGTCGCCATGTTCGATGTCGACTCCGATGTCGTCGGCAGCGAGGTCGGCAGCCTGCGGGTGCGCGACTTCGCCGAGCTCAAGTCGGTGGTGGCCGAGCAGGAGATCGTCGTCGGCGTGCTCGCCGTGCCCGCCGCTGCCGCCCAATCCGTCGCCGATCGCCTCGTCGATGCCGGCGTCAAGATCATCTTCAACTACTCCGAGCAGCTGCTGCAAGTGCCGCCGGAGGTGACGGTGCACACCTCCAGCCCCGCCGTTGACCTGCTCTACGCGCTCTACTTCTACCTGACCTGAGCTGATCTTCCGTGTCCCTGGACCTCGACCGCGCGCGGGAGACGTTCGAGTCCTCGACCGACTTCACGATCGGCCTCGAGGAGGAGTTCGCGATCGTCGATCCGGCGACGCTGGAGCTCGAGCACCGCTTCGAGGACGTCTATGCCGCTTGCCAGGAAGACGCGGTGCTGGCCGACTCGGCCGCGGGCGAGCTGATCGCGTCCGAGATCGAGATTCGCTCGGGGCGGGCGGAGAGCTTCGCCGAGGCGGTGGGCATGCAGCGCGAGCGGCGCGAGCGGCTCTTCGGGCTGGTCGAAGGGATGGGCCTGGGGCTGGCGGCGACCGGCACCCACCCCTGGGCCAGCTACCTGGACCAGCGGATCATCGACACGCCCCACTACAACCGCCTGCGCCACGAACTCGGCTGGGTCGCCCAGCGCAACAACACCTGGAGCCTGCACGTTCACATGGGCGTCCGCGGCGCCGACCGCGCGATCGCCGTCTGCGACTGGCTGCGCGAGCTGCTGCCGCTGCTGCTCGCGGTCTCGGCCAACTCGCCCTTCCTGGACCGCCGCGACAGCGGCCTGCACACCGTGCGCACCGAGATCTTCACCCGCACCTTCCCGCGCTGCGGCGTGCCCAGCCCGTTCCTCGACTGGGACGGCTATGCGGACTTCGTCGGCCTCCTGAGCAGGGTCAATTCCGCGGTCGAGTCGACCCAGCTCTGGTGGAGCGTGCGCCCGCACCACGCCTTCGGCACGGTCGAGGTGCGCATCTGCGACGCCCAGACCCGGGGCGAGGAGTCCTTCGCCCTGGCCGGCCTGATCGCGGCCTGCATCGCCCAGGCAGCGATCGCCTATGACGAGCACGGCTACGAAGGGGCGGGGGCGCCGCTGCGCGACCGCGAGATCGAGGAGAACCTCTGGCGGGCGATCCGCCACGGGATGAGCGGCAAGCTGATCGACTTCCGCCGCGGCGAGGAGATCGAGGCGGCAGCCGCCTTGGAGGAGCTGCTCGCCTGGACCGAGCCGGCGCGCGGCCAGCTCGGCATCGAGGTCGACTTGCCGGCCCGAAACGGCGCCCAGCGCGCCCGCGAGGCGCTCGACGCCGGCCTCTCAATCGAGGACATCTACCGCGACTCCGTGGCTGAGACGAGGCGCACCTACGCCGGCGCGCGGCAGGGCGCCGAACAGGCCTAGCGAGCGCCCGCGACCGCTAGGCGGCTCTGCGAGCGCTTTCGCCGCGCGCACATATAGACTCCCGCGCCGCTTAGAAACCAGCCGGAGGACCTAACTTGACCAGTTTCTTGACCGACTACGGAGTCGTCGTCGCGCTCGTCTGCGCGGGGGCGGCTGTCGTCTATGGACTGATAATCACCCAGCGCCTGCTCTCGAAGTCACCGGGCAACGAGCGCATGCGGGAAATCTCGGGAGCCGTCCAGGAAGGCGCACAGGCCTACCTGAACCGCCAGTACACGATCATTGCCGCGGTCGCCATTCCGATCGCGATCGTGCTCTGGGTGCTCCAGGACTACAAGACCGCGATCGGATTCGTCTTCGGCGGCATCCTCTCGGGCTCGGCCGGATTCATCGGCATGAACGTCTCGGTCCGGGCCAACGCCCGCGTCGCCGAGGCGGCCCGCGGCGGCGTGCCACCGGCGCTCGACGTCGCCTTCAAGGGCGGCTCGGTCACCGGCCTGCTGGTCGTCGGCCTGGCGCTGATCGGCGTCGCCGGCTACTACGGCATCCTCGTCATCACCGGCAGCACCGACAAGGAGGCCGTCGACGCCCTCGTCGGCCTCGGCTTCGGTGGCTCGCTGATCTCGGTCTTCGCACGGCTGGGCGGCGGCATCTTCACCAAGGCCGCCGACGTCGGCGCCGACCTGGTCGGCAAGGTCGAGGCGGGTATCCCCGAGGACGACCCGCGCAACCCGGCCGTGATCGCCGACAACGTCGGCGACAACGTCGGCGATTGCGCCGGCATGGCCGCCGACCTCTTCGAGACCTACGCGGTCACCTCTGTCGCCGTGATGCTGCTCGGCGTGCTCACCTTTTCCGGCGCGGGAGGCGAATTCTCCCGCGAGGTGGCGATCTACCCGCTGGTGATCGGCGCCGTCGCGATCGTCGCCTCGATCATCGGGGCGCTGCTCGTGAGGACGAAATCGGACCGGGTCGAGGGGGCCCTGTACACGGGCGTGATCGCGGCCGGGATCCTCTCGATCGCGGCCTTCTACCCGATCACCGACTGGCTGATGAGCGACCCGGTGCGGCTTGGCCTCGAGGCTGGTGCCAATGCGATCAGCGTCACCGATCTATGGCTCTGTTCGGTGATCGGCGTAGTGGTCACGGCGCTGCTCTTCGTGATTACCGAATTTTATACGTCGACCCGTTTCCGCCCGGTCAAGTTGATCGCCGAGGCCTCCGAGACGGGCCACGCGACGAACATCATCGCCGGGCTCGCCCAGGGCTTCCAGTCGACGGCGGCGCCGGCGCTGGTGATCGCCCTCGCGATCCTCGGCGCCAACGAGCTCGCCGGCATCTACGGCATCGGCATCGCCGTGATGGGCCAGCTCTCGCTCTGCGGGCTGATCGTCGCCCTCGACGCCTTCGGGCCGATCACCGACAACGCCGGCGGCATCGCCGAGATGGCGGAGCTGCCGGAAGACGTGCGCAACGTGACGGACCCGCTCGACGCGGTCGGCAACACGACCAAGGCCGTCACCAAGGGGTACGCGATCGGCTCAGCCGCCCTGGCGGCCCTGGTGCTGTTCGCGGCGTTCAAGAGCGAATTGGCCGGCGAGGCGCCCGCTGGGTTCGACCTCAACGGGCTCTTCAACCTCTCGAGCCCCGACGTGCTGATCGGGCTGATCATCGGCGGCATGATGGTCTACCTCTTTGCCGCCTTCGCGATCGAGGCGGTCGGCCGTGCCGGCGGCCAGGTGGTCGAACAGGTGCGCGAGCAGTTCCGCGAGCACCCGGGGATCATGGAGGGGACCGAAAAACCCGACTACGCCAAGACGGTGAGCATCGTCACCCTGGCGGCGCAGAAGGAGATGATCCTTCCCTCGCTGATCCCGATTGTGGTGCCGGTCATCGTCGGCCTGCTCAGCGTCGACGCGCTCGGCGGCCTGCTGATCGGCGTGATCGTCGTCGGCCTCTTCGCCGCCGTCTCGATGACGGCCGGCGGCGGCGCCTGGGACAACGCGAAGAAGCTGATCGAGGACGGGGCCCACGGCGGCAAGGGCTCCGAGGCCCACGCGGCCTCGGTCACCGGCGACACCGTCGGCGATCCCTACAAGGACACCGCCGGTCCTGCGATCAACCCGATGATCAAGGTCGCCAACATCGTCGCGATCCTGATCATCCCGATCGTCCACTTCTAGTAAGACTGAGGCGGGGAACACGGGGAGGGGGCTTGCTGATGGGCCCTCTCCCCGCCTAAGCCCTGGTCCGGAACTGCGTGGGGGCCGAGGGGTCGGGTGCCCCTCCTCAAAGCCGTCGCGCAGCTGAGGCGAATATCCGCTTCGCGACGTACTTGCATGAGCCGGCTTGGCTAAGTGGCCTTGTTCACCTCACGCAGCTTGATCAGGGAGAGGTCGGGGGACCGGTTGAGGATCTTCAGGGTTGCGATCGAAGTGCCGCCGTCGGCGTATTCGACCTCGCAGGTGAACGTCTTGCCAGGTCTCACCGGCTGGCCGCTCGGGCATGCGACGGAGTCGACCGCCCTGCCCAGCTGACGGGTTAGTTCCTTATCCAAGTTTCGCTCGACTTTCTCGGGGTCGATCACGGCTTCGGCCGGCATTGGTTCGATCGCGCCGAAGTTCGAGCCGGTCACCAGCCAGCGATCACCGGTTTTGACCAGAGTCAACGAATCCCCGGGGGAGAGGGCAACTGTCGCAGTCGAGCCGCTGATCGAGATGTCGTCGCTACTCAGGTGGGCATGCGCCTTGCGCGCACGCTCGAAATCGCCGGCAGGGACGATTCCGAACAATGTGTCCATCAGGGTGCCGCAGTCTTCTCGGGGGCCGTTCGTGAGGGCCGCAAGGTCGCGGAGGCCGCTGGGGCCAAGGGCTTCCAGTTGCGACACGACCGCGTTGCGCGTCCGCCTCGTCAGGGAGGCGCAGACTGCGGCTCCGTCTTTGCTGGCGAACGCCTCTTGGTAGGTGCCGACGGCGCTCAGCGCCTCGTCCTGATCGGAGGAGTCGCCGCATCCGGCGAGCAACGCGGCGGAGCAGAGCGCCATGGCGCCGATTCTCTTCATCGGCGGTCTTTTTGCGAGCGCGAGAGGGCAAGCTCGTACTCGATCCAGGTTGTGCGGTCGGCTCCGGTGGCGTCGTAGAGGCGCTGGGCGGTCTTGTTGTCCGGGGCGGTGGCCCACTCGAGGTGGTGGGCGCCGCGTTGTCTTGCAATGTCAGCGCTGGCGTCGATTAGGGCTCGGCCGACGCCCTCGCCGCGGGCCTTGGCGACGACGAAGAGGTCGTTCATCAGGACGGTCTCGGCGGGGACCAGGGAGGTGAAGTGCCAGTAGAGGCAGGCGTAGCCGATGAGGTCGTGGCCGCGCCAGGCGCCGAGCAGCATGCCGTTCTCGCTGGGGGCGACGAAGCGGGAGAAGAACTCGCGGTTGCGCTCCTCGTCGATTTCCTCGACCTCGTAAAAGCGCTGGTATTCGGCGATCATCGGCAGCAGCTGCTCCAGCTGCTCGGTGGCAACCGGTTCGATCTGGAGCGCTGGAGGCACCGCCCAACCGTATCTCGCAAGGTTGCGGTCACAGGCAGGGAGGGGGTCCTCGGCGGAGTAGATCCAGCCCACGAACAGGGCCCACTTGCCGCGCCGTCTAAGCTTTGCAGCGCGAGCCGGGAGGCAAACCACCAGCCCCGAAGGAGGGGATTTCGCTGGCACGGCCGACAGACTCGAACGAGCAACTCCTCTGCAGCTTCTGCGGTAAGTCACAACGCCAAGTCAAGAAGCTGATCGCCGGTCCTGGCGTCTACATCTGCGACGAGTGCATCGACCTCTGCAATGAGATCATCGATGAGGAGCTGACGCCGCCCACGGCCCAGGTCGAACTCGAGAACCTGCCCAAGCCGCGCGAGATCCACGACGTCCTGCAGGAGTACGTGGTCGGCCAGGATGCGGCCAAGCGCGCCCTCTCGGTTGCCGTTTACAACCACTACAAGCGCGTTCAGATGTCGCAGAGCGAGGACGCCGACGTCGAGCTGCAGAAGTCCAACATCATGCTGCTCGGCCCGACCGGCTGCGGCAAGACGCTGCTTGCCCAGACGCTGGCGCGGATCATCAACGTCCCCTTCGCAATTGCCGATGCGACCGCGCTGACCGAGGCAGGCTACGTCGGCGAGGACGTCGAGAACATCCTCTTGAAGCTGATCCAGGCCTCCGACTACGACGTCAAAAAGGCCGAAACGGGAATCATCTACATCGACGAGATCGACAAGATCGCCCGCAAGGCCGACAACCCGTCGATCACCCGTGACGTCTCCGGCGAAGGCGTGCAGCAGGCGCTGCTGAAGATCCTCGAGGGAACCACCGCCTCGGTGCCGCCGCAGGGTGGGCGCAAGCACCCCCACCAGGAGTTCCTCACGATCGACACCACCAACATCCTCTTCATCTGCGGCGGCTCCTTCGCCGAACTCGACAAGGTGATCGAGCGCCGCGTCGGCGACCGCGGCATGGGCTTTGGCGCCGCGATCTCCTCGCGCGAGGAGAAGGAGGACGCCGGCGAGTGGTTCGAGCAGGTGCTGCCCGAGGACTTGATGGAATACGGCTTGATCCCGGAGTTCATCGGCCGCCTGCCGGTCGTCGCCGCGATCCACCAGCTCAGCCGCGACGACCTGATCACGATCCTGACCGAGCCCAAGCACGCCCTGACCAAGCAGTTCCAGCGCTTCTTCGAGTTCGACGAGATCGAGCTGGTCTTCGCCGAGGACAGCCTCGAGGCGATCGCCAACAAGGCGCTGGAACGGGAGACGGGAGCCCGCGGGCTGCGCTCGATCCTCGAGGAGACGCTCTTGGACGTGCAGTTCGAGCTGCCCTCGCGGCGCGACGTGACCAAGTGCGTCGTGACCAAGGAGACGATTGAGCAGGGTCGTAGGCCGACTCTCGTTACCGAGGCCGCTCCGCAGGACATCAGTGGGATTGAGAACGAACTGAGCGAAGAATCTGCGTAGGGGGTGAGGGGTCGGGTGCCCCTCCCTCAAAGCCGTCGCGCAGCTGGATTGAATAGGAGCTCCGCGGCGTACCCCCTGAGCTTTGCTGGAGGGGCACCCGACCCCTCCACGTCCCTGCGGAGCTTCCCGCCAGAAGCTCCCTGGTCCGAACGTCTCGGCACAAGCTTCCGCGCTGGCCGCTCCGTGCTCGCCACGAGCTTCTAGAACTGCTGCGTGCTCGGCGTCGGGCTAGTCGAGCGCGGTAGGGGTGGTGGTGCCCTCCGCGGAAAGCTCAGGGGGTACGCCAGAAGTGGATATTCGCCTCAGCTGCGCGACGGCTTTCAGCGGAGGGCACCACCACCCCTAGGGTCCCGCCTATTTAGACTCGCCCCGTGGACCCCGCCCGCTTGAAGAAACTCGAAGAGACGACCCGCTACGACCCTTCGGAGGTCGAGTCGCGGATCTTTGGGGAATGGATGGACGCCGGGTATTTCCATCCGCCCGCCGAGGGCTCCCCGGAGGAGAATTTCTCGGTGGCGATTCCGCCGCCGAACGTGACCGGGGCGCTGCACATGGGGCACGCGCTGAACGGGTCGATGCAGGACGCGCTGGTGCGCATGAACCGGATGCGGGGAAAGAATTCGCTCTGGATCCTGGGCACCGACCATGCGGGGATCGCGACGCAGTCGGTGGTCGAGAAAAAGCTGAAGGAGGAAGGGATCTCGCGGCACGACCTCGGCCGCGAGGAGTTCGTCAAGCGGGTCTGGGAGTGGCGTGAGGAGTACGGCTCGCGGATCGTCGAGCAGTACAAGCGGCTCGGCGCCTCCTGCGACTACGAGCGCGAGCGCTTCACCCTCGACGAGGGCTACGTGAAGGCGGTCTACCGGGTCTTCAAGCAGCTCTACGACAAGAGCTACATCTACCGCGACAACTACATGGTCAACTGGGACCCGGGCTCGCACTCGGCGATCTCCGACCTCGAGGTCGAGAACCGCGAGGTGGAGGACACGCTCTACTCGATCGACTACCCGGTCGAGGGTTCCGACAGGGTTCTCACGGTCGCCACGGTGCGCCCGGAGACGATGCTCGCCGACACCGCCGTCGCCGTGAACCCGAGCGACGAGCGCTACGGCGATCTCGTCGGCCAGCACTGCGTCCTGCCCCTGGTCGGGCGGCGCCTGCCGGTCATCGCCGACGAGCACGTCGATCCCGAGTTCGGCACCGGGGCGCTGAAGATCACGCCCGGCCACGACCCCAACGACTTCGAGATCGGCCGCAAGCACGGGCTCGAGGAGATCGTCGCGATCGGTCCCGACGGGCGGCTGACCGAGGAAGCGGGAGAGCGATTTGCGGGCATGACCGCCGCCGAGGCGCAGGTGGCGGTGGTCAACGCCCTGCGCGAGCAGGGTGTGCTCAGCGGCGAAGAGCCCTACACGCACTCCGTCCCCTTCTCGCACCGCTCCGGCGAGCGGATCGAGCCGCTGGTCTCGCTGCAGTGGTTCTGCCGCATGGACGAGCTCGCCGCGCCCGCGATCGAGGCGGTCGAGAACGATCGGGTGAAGATCGCCCCCGGCCAGTGGAAGCGCGTCTACCTCGACTGGATGCACGAGATCCGCCCCTGGTGCATCTCGCGCCAGCTCTGGTGGGGACACCGGATCCCGGTCTGGTACTGCGACGCCTGCGAGGAGACCTTCGTCGCCGAGGACCCGGCGGCGGCACCGCAGCGCTGTGGCTCCTGTGGCGGCGAGCTGCGCCAGGAGGAGGACGTGCTCGACACCTGGTTCAGCTCCGCGATCTGGCCCTTCGCCACGCTCGGCTGGCCCGAGGACACGCCGGAGCTGCGCGCCTTCTACCCGACCAGCTTCCTCACTACCGCCCGCGAGATCCTCTTCCTCTGGGTCGCGCGGATGATCATGACCGGGCTCGAGTTCGCCGGCGACGTGCCCTTCCACGACGTCTACGTGCACTCGGTGATCCAGGCCCGCGACGGCCGCCGCATGTCGAAGAGCCTCGGCACCGGGATCGACCCTCTGGAGGAGATCGACGTGCACGGTGCCGACGCCCTGCGCTTCGGCCTGCTGGCGATGTCCTCGACCCAGGACGTGCGCTATTCCGACGCCAAGGTCCAGCAGGGCCGCGACTTGTCCAACAAGCTGTGGAACGCGAGCCGGCTGATCCTGCTCAACGCGGCCGAGGTCGAGGCCAAGCCCGTCGCCGAGCGCGCCGAGGACCGCTGGATCCTTTCTCGAACGGAGCGAACGATCGAGTCCGTCACCGCGAAGCTCGACTCCCATGATTTCGCCCACGCGGCGGCGGAGGCCTATGCCTTCTTCTGGTCCGAGCTCTGCGACTGGTACCTGGAGATCGTCAAGCCGCGGCTCTACGAGGGTGAGGAGGCGGTCTCGGCCAACCTGCTCTGGCTGCTGGAGCGGACGCTGGCGCTGCTGCACCCGGTCATGCCCTTCGTCAGCGAGGAGGTCTGGTCCTACCACCCGAGCCGCCAGGGTCACCTGGCCGTGCACAGCTTCCCCGTCGTCGAGGAGTCGCTCTTCGATTCCGCAGCCGAAGCCGAAGTCGAGCGGGGGATCGAGCTGACCCGGCGCCTGCGCGCCTGGCGCGACATGGCCGAGGTGCCCGCCAGGAGCGAGCTCTCGGCCCGGGTCGAGGGCGATGCCCCGCACGAGTTCGTCGGCCGCCTCAGTCGCTTCTCCCTGGCCGGCAACGGCGGCGACCCGATCGCCGCCGTGGGCCCGGTCCGGGTGCTTGCCTCGGCCGACATCGACGCCGAGGCGGTGTCGGCACGGTTGGAGAAGCGGCGTGAGGAGCTGCGCTCCGAGGTCGCCCGCGCCGAGGGCAAGCTCGCCAACGAGAAGTTCGTCGCCAGGGCCCCGGCCGAGCTGGTCGAGGAGGAGCGCGCCAAGCTGGAGCGCTACCGGGCCGAGCTCGAGGAGCTCGCCGAATAGATCCCCAGCGTTACCTGGACTCGCTGGAGCCGCTGGGCTGGAAGCTCGGCCTCGAGCGGATGCACCGCCTCAACACGGCGCTGGGAATGCCCCAGAACCGCTTCGCCTCGATCCACGTCGTCGGCACCAACGGCAAGTCCTCGGTGACGCGGATGATCGCCGCCCTGCTCGAGGCGCACGGCCTGCGCACGGGCGCCTGTGTCTCCCCGCATCCCGAGCGCTGGTCGGAACGGGTCCTGATCGGTGGCGAGCAGGTCGACGCTGGCTCTTTCGCCGAGGCCGTCGAGCGCACCGCGCGAGCAGCCGAGACGGTCAACCGCGGTCTCGAGGAAGGGGACGCCGTCACCCAGTTCGAGGTCGCGACCGGGGCGGCGTTCGTCGCCTTCGCCGCGGCGCGGGTCCAGGTCGCGGTGATCGAGGCGGGGCTGGGGGGGAGGCTCGACGCGACAAACACGATCCCTTCCAAGGTGACCGTGCTCACCTCGATCGGCCTCGACCACACCGATCTGCTGGGGGAGACCGAGCTCGAGATCGCGGCAGAGAAGCTTGCCGTGCTGCGCGATCACACGACCTTGGCCCGCGGGCGGGTCAGCCCGGCGGTGGCCGAGCTCGCCAGCCGCACCGCCGCCGCGCGCGGGGCGAAGCTGGTCGTCGCCCCGGAGGACCCGGGGGAGGAGATCGAGCTGCGGGCGCCGGGACGATTCCAGCGGCGCAATTTCGCCCTCGCCTGCGCCGCCGCCGAGGCGTTCCTCGGGAGCCTCGATCCGGCAGCGGTCGCCGCTGTCGCCGCCACCCTCGTCATCCCCGGCCGCCTCGAGCGCCTCGGCGAGGACCCGCTGGCTTTCCTCGACGTCGCCCACAACCCCGACGGGGCCGCTGCTCTCGCTGAAGCCCTGGGGGAGGTCGTTGGCGACCGCCCGGTGGTTGCCTGCCTGGCCGCGCTCGCCGACAAGGATGCCAGCGCGATGATCCGCGCCCTGGCGCCCGCTCTCGATTGCGCCGTCTGCACCGAGCTCGACCCTGCAGCCCTGCAGGCGCGGGGGCTGCCTGGAATCCGTTCGCATTCCGCCGGCAAACTCGCGGCCGCCTGCGGCGAGGCTGGGATTCCCGCCGAGCAGCAGCCCGAGCTGGCGGCTGCGCTGCGCCGTGGTCGCGAGCTGGCGCTGGAGCGAGCCGGCGGGGTCCTCCTGGTCACCGGCTCGCACTACCTGCTTGGTCCCGCCCGTGCCGCCCTGGCCCTGTGCGAGGATTGAGCCCGATGGCCTCGGGCAGCAAAAGCGCCAGCTCCGAACTGCTCTCGATGATGGCCCTGGTTGCCGCCGTCGTCGCCGCGGTGATCCTCGTCTTCTTTGGCCTCGGCTACCTCTTCGGGAGCCTTTTCCTCTAAGCGAGACGCGAGCGTTGGTAGCGACAGGGTTCATGACCGCGGCGGCGAAGTAGACTGCCGCTCCCCTCTCTGGCGGCGCCCCAGCCATGGCACTAGCGATCTTCGGCATCTCAAACAGCGGTCTCAACCTGGCCGTCACGCTCTTCGTCCTGATGATCGTGGTCGTCTGGCTTGCCCTGATCGTCTACACCTACTTCGACGCCCGCCGCCGCATCTCCGACCCCTTCCTGGTCGCCTGCGCGACGATCGGCTCCTTCTTTCCCTACATCGGCACCGCCGTCTACGCGATCGTGCGCCCACCCGAGTTCCTCGAGGACGCCCACGAACGCGAGCTGGAGATCCGCGCCGCCGAGCTGCGCGTGCGCCAGCTGACCGAGGCCTCCTGTCCCAACTGCGAATACCCGGTCGACAAGAACTTCCTGCGTTGCCCGGAGTGCCAGCACCGGCTCAAGAATCCGTGCCCGAGCTGCGGCAAGCCGGTCGACCCGCGCTGGGCGCTCTGCCCCTACTGCGAGACCCCGGTCGCCGAGCGCCAGCAGCGGCGGCGCCGGGCGAGCGGCGAGGAGCGCCCGAAGCGCGAGCCGCGGGCAAAACGAGAGGCACCGGGCAACGCCGCGGAGCGGCCGCAGCGCCGCAGCGCCGCGAAAGCCAAGGAGGCTCCCCCCGCCAAGGTGGACGCCGAGCCCGAGAAAACCGCAAAACGAACCCAAAGGAGCCCCGCCCGTGAGCCGGACGCTGATCCTCGTAAAGCCTGACGCCTTCCAGCGCGCCCTGACCGGCGAGGTGCTCGCCCGCTTTGAGCGCAAGGGCCTGCGGATCGCGGCGCTGAAGACGATGCGGGCCGACGAGCCGATCGCCAACAAGCACTACGAAGAGCACACGGACAAGCCCTTCTTCGGCGAGCTGGTCTCTTTCATCACCGGCGGCACCCTGGTGGCGGCGGTGCTGGAGGGACACGAAGCGGTCGCGGCGGCGCGCCAGCTGATTGGCGCGACCAACCCGGTCGAGGCCGCCCCCGGATCGATCCGCGGCGACTTCGCGCTCGAGGTGACCTTCAACATGGTCCACGGCTCCGATTCCGACGAGTCGGCCGAGCGCGAGATCGGCATCTGGTTCCCAGAGTTGGCGTAGGCGGGGCATCGTGGCTGACCTGTCGGGCTCGCGTTCGCGAGGAGTTCCCGCCAGATCAGCCACGATGCCCCTGGTCACGCTAGCTTCAGGATCTCTTCAGCGGAGCGAGATCCTTCAGAAGCTGGGAGTCGAGTTCGAGGTCGTCGTCTCCGGCGTCGATGAGCTGAGCGGCGGCGACCCCGAGCTCGAGGTGCTGGAGAACGCGCGGATGAAGGCGCGGGCGGTGGCCCGCGAAGGCATCGTCATCGCCTGCGACACCGACGTGGTCCTCGACGGCAAGGCGCTGGGCAAGCCCGTCGGCGCCGCCGAGTCGCGCGCCTACCTGGACCGCATGTCGGGGCGGGCGCACACCGTGATGAGCGGCCTGGTGGTCGTGGTTGACGGCGAGGAGCGCAGCGGGCTGGAACGGACCAGCGTGGTCTTCAAGGAGCTGAGCGACGCCGAGAAGGAGCGCTACGTCGAGTTCGGCGAGTGGGAGGGGCGCTCCGGCGGCTACGCGATCCAGACCCTCGGCTCGACCCTGGTCGAGCGGATCGAGGGCAGCGTCTCCAACGTCGTCGGCCTGCCGGTGGGGTTGCTCTTCGGGCTCGCGCCTGAGCTTTTCACCCGCCGCTGAGCTTTCCGTCCGGAACTTTTCACCCAGTGCCGGGCGCGGCCGAACACGCGCTTACGCGCGTTTGGGATCATCTTTGCCGAGCAGCACCCCTTTTCAAGCATGGGCCTATTCAGCTATCTCAGAGGGCTTGGCGGTCGCGACATGGCCGTCGACCTGGGCACGGCCAACACCCTCGTCTACGTACGAGGGCGCGGCATCGTGCTGTCCGAGCCCTCGGTGGTGGCGATCGACTCGCACACCGGCCAGGTGCACGCGGTCGGCGCCGAAGCAAAGCGAATGCTCGGTCGCACACCCGGCACGATCACCGCGATCCGGCCGCTCAAGGACGGTGTCATCGCCGATTTCGACGTCACCGAGCAAATGCTGCGCCACTTCATCAAACAGGTCCACTCCAACCGCTTCGCCCACCCGCGCGTCGTCGTCTGCGTGCCCTCCGGCGTCACCGGCGTCGAGAAGCGCGCGGTCGAGGAGGCCTGCCTCTCGGCCGGCGCGCGCCAGGCCTACCTGATCGAGGAGCCGATGGCGGCGGCGATCGGCGCCGGCCTGCCGGTGGCCGAGCCGACCGGCTCGATGGTCGTCGACGTCGGCGGCGGCACGACCGAGGTCGCCGTGATCTCGCTCGGCGGAATCGTCGTCTCGCAGTCGATCCGCGTCGGTGGCGACGAGCTCGACGAGGCGATCGTCAACCACTGCAAACACGAGTACAAGCTGGCGATCGGCACCCAGACCGCCGAGGAAGTCAAGCTCGAGGCCGGCTCCGCCTCGCCGCTGCCGGAGGAGGTGCGGACGGAGATTCGCGGCCGCGACCTCGTATCCGGCCTGCCGAAGACGATCGAGCTCACCTCCGAGGAGGTGCGAGAGGCGCTCGAAGAACCGGTCGGTCACATCGTCGAGGCGGTCAAGGACACGCTCGACCGCACCCCGCCCGAGCTGGCGGGGGACATCATGGACCGCGGCATCACGCTCGCCGGCGGCGGGTCGCTGCTGCAAGGACTGGAACAGCGCCTGCGCGACGAATGCCAAATGCCCTGCCAGCTGGCAGAGTCACCGCTGACGTGCGTGGCGGTGGGATCGGGAATCTCCCTCGAGGAGTTCGAGACCATTCACCGCGCCAGCAAGCAGAATTCCGGGACCAGGCACTTTGCTTAGGTCTCCTTCATCGCAAGCCACAAACTTAGGTCTTCACCGTGTACCGAAAGCAAGTACGCCGCCGTAGGGCGGTGCTCGCGCTGCTGATCGTCGGCTCGTTCGTCCTCTTGACGATCACCTACGGGCAGGGCTCGAACGGCCTGCAGCGCGGTGTCAGCACGATCTTCAGCCCGGTCCAGGGAGTCACCGACCGTGCCCTCAAGCCGGCCCGCGACTTGGTCGACTGGTTCGACGAGACCTTTGACGCCAAGGGTGAAAACAGCCGCCTCAAGGAGCAGCTGAACAAGGCGCGCGCGCAGGCGGTTGCCGGCCAGGAGGCGACGCAGGAGAACGCGCAGCTGCGCAAGCTGGTCGAGCTCGACAGGGATCCGGTCCTCGCCGCCTCCGCATACGAGCCCGTCACCGGCCGCGTCATCTCCCGCTCGCCCACCCTCTGGCGCTCCAGCGTCACGATCGACGCCGGCAGCGGCGACGGGGTGCACGTGGACGACCCGGTCATCTCCGGCGATGGCGTCGTTGGCCGCATCGCCGCCACCGAGCCGGGTTCTTCGCAGGTGATGCTGCTCACCGATCACGCCAGCGCGATCTCCGGCAAGGTCCTGCCCGCCGGCGTGCAAGGGGTCGTCAAGCCGGAAGTCGGCGATCCCGAACACCTCATCCTCGACTTCATCGACTCGACCAAACGGGTGCACGGCGGCCAGTCGGTCGTCACCTCCGGCTGGCGCGCGCAGGGCCTTGCCTCGCACTTCCCGCCGGGATTGCCGATCGGCGAAATCACCAAGGCCTCGGTGATCGAACAGGAGGCCAACGAACAGGTCGACCTGCGCCCCTTCGCCGACCTGCGCAACCTCGACCTGGTCCAGGTGCTGACGGGGGGCTCCCGACCGTGAGCGCGGAGCGACCAAGCGTGCATCTCTGGTTCTTCGCGCCGGGAGCGAAGCGCGAGGCATCGTCGTGATCCTCACCCCGAAGATCGTCATCCGCATCACGCTGATCGGCATGCTCGGCGTGCTTCTGCAGCTCTCCTTCTTCTCCCGGGTCGAGCTCTTCCACGTCAGCCCCGACATCCTGCCCGCCCTGGTCGTCTGCCTGGCCCTGCTCGGCGGCAGCCTCACCGGCGCCGTCGCCGGCTTCTCGATCGGGTTCTTCCTCGACTGCCTGCTGGTCGAGGCGCTCGGCATCTCCTCGCTGGTCCTGCTCGGCATCGGCTACTTCGCCGGCCTCTTCCGCGAGCGCTTCGAGATTCACAGCTCGCTGGTGCCCGCGCTGCTCTGCATGGGCCTGACCCTCACGGCCGAGCTCGGCTATGCCGTGATCCAGCTGCTGTTCGGGATCGACGCTCCGGTCAGCCCTCTGATCATCCGCGACCTGCTGCTGAAGAGCGTCTACGCCTTCTTCATCGGCTGGCCGCTCTACCTGCTCGTGCGCCGTCTCCTGCGCCCGGCCCTGGTCGAGGAGCCGAAGGTGCGCCGCCGCCGGCAGCCGCGTACCTTGGGGGCCTGATGTACCTGCGTTCCGACGAGCGGGGCCCGGCGATGAACAACCGCCTGGCGCTGCGGATTGCCCTTTTCGGGGGATTCGCCGTTGTTCTCTTCGGGATCCTGTTTTTCAGGCTCTGGCTGCTGCAGGTCCTCGACGGCGAAAAGTACCTCGCCGAAGCGAAGAACAACCGCACCCGCTCCTTCCGTACCAGCGCTCCCCGCGGCGAGATCCTCGACCGCAACGGCAAGCTCCTGGTCGCCAACCGGACCAGCCTCGCCCTGCAGGTCAACCCGCGCAAACTGCCGGAGGACCCGGCCGAGCGCCGCGCCGAGCTGGCGAAGCTGGCCGAGCTGACGCACAGCACCCTGCGCCGCGTGCGCCGCACCATGCACGAAGAGCTGAAGCTGGCGCCGGCGGCGCCGGTCACGCTGCGCAACGACGTCGGCCACTACCTCGTCTTCTACCTGCAGGAAAACCAGGAGCGCTTCCCGGGGGTCGAGGTGCAGCGCGTCTTCGTCCGCGCCTACCCCGGCGGCACCCTTGGCGCCCACATCCTCGGCTCGGTCAGCGAGATCAACGAAGAACAGCTGAAGGAAGCCCGCTACAAGGGCCTCGTGCCGGGCGATGAGATCGGCCAGAGCGGGGTGGAGGACACCTATGACCGATACCTGCGCGGCCGTCCCGGCCTGACCCGGATCCAGGTCGATGCCCTCGGCGAGCCGACGCCCAACGGCCGCCTGGTCTCCAAGCCGCCGGCGCCGGGCGACAACCTGAAGCTGACGATCGACCAGGACGTGCAGGAGGCCGGCGAAGCGGCGATGGCCGAACGGGGCCTGCCGGGCGGCTTCATCACGATGGACGTCCACACGGGCGAAATCCTCGGGCTTGGCTCGTTCCCGACCTTCGAACCCTCTCTCTTCGCCCGGCCGGCGCTGACCCAGGCCCAGGTCGACGCGACCTACAACAACCCGGCGGCGCCGCTGACCGACCGGGCGATCGCCGGCCTCTACCCGACGGGCTCGACCTTCAAGCTCATAACCGCGCTGGCGGCGCTTGAAAGCGGCAACCTGCAACTGGACGAAGCGATCGAAGACCCCGGCGTGCTGGTCGTCGGCGGTCAGGAATTCAAAAACGCCGGCGAAGCGGCCAACGGCACGGTCAGCCTGGTCACGGCGCTGGAAGTCTCCTCGGACGTCTTCTTCTACACGCTCGGCCTGCGCATGTGGGACAGCGGCGAGCTCCAGCACTGGGCGCACGCGCTCGGCATCGGCCGCCCCACCGGCATCGACCTGCCCGGCGCCGAAGAAGGCCTGCTGCCCTCCCAGCACTGGCGCAACCAGCTCTACAAGGAAGGCGAAACCGACCGTCCCTGGTCCGCCGGCGACAACATTCAGCTCGCCACCGGCCAGGGTGACCTGCAGACCAACCCGCTGCAGATGGCGATCGCCTACGCGACGCTCGCCAACGGCGGCACCGTCGTCACGCCCCACATCGGCCTGCAGGTGGACGATGCGCGCGGCCGGGTCCTGAAGGAATTCGACCCGAAGCCGCGCCGGCACATCAAGATCGACCCCGAATACCGCGCCGCGATCCTGGAAGGGCTCCACGACGCCGCCCAAAACGGCGCCGGGACCTCGTGCGACGTCTTCTGCGCCTTCCCGATCCCGGTCGCCGGCAAGACCGGCACCGCCCAGCGGCCGCCGCACGCGGACCAGTCGTGGTACGGAGTCCTCGCTCCCTATCCCAATCCACGTATCGTTACCTTCGTTACGATGGAGGAAGGCGGTTTCGGCGCTGAATCAGCCGCGCCGGCAGCAAGGAAGATCCTGGAAGCGTATTTCGCCAAAGAGCTCGCCCACGACGCGAGCACCGAAGAAGAAGAAAGCGAAGGCTGAGGCGACGATGTACGCGACCCGTACGCGCCGTGCCCGGCCCGAGCCCTTCGCCTTCCATCCCGGCATCGCCGAGCGCCTCGGCCTGCCCTACATGGACGGGCAGCTGGCCTTCTCCGCCGCCGCCCTCGTCGCCTTCAGCATCTTCACGCTGGGCCAGGCGACGACGCATGACGTCCCCGGCAGTCCCTATTACTTCGTCGACCGGCAGGCGATCTACGGCGTGCTCGGGATCATCGGCATGTACCTGCTCACCCGCATCGACTACTCACGCTTCCGCGAGCTGCGGGTCGGCGTCTACACCTTCCTCTGCGTCAGCGTCTCGCTCGTCTTCGTCTTCGGCTTCGCCGCGCGCGGCTCGCGGCGCGCCTTCGAACTTCCCTTCTTCAGCTTCCAGCCATCGGAGCTGGGCAAGGTGCTGCTCGTCTTGGCCCTTGCCGGTTTCGTCATCGATGGCGCCAGGAACGGGTCGGATTGGCAGCGCACGGTGCGCTACCTCTGCCTCGGCCTGGCACCGGCTGCGCTCGTCTTCCTGCAGCCGGACCTCGGCACCTCCCTGGTGTACGGGGCAATCACCCTCGCCGTGATGTACGTGGGGGGCGTCCGCTGGACGCACTTCGCGGTGATCGGCGCAGCCTTCGTCGTTTTGACGGCGGCGGTCCTCGTCGTGGCGCCCGCAGTTGGGACGCCGGTATTGAAGGGGTACCAGGAGGAGAGACTCACTTCCTTCACGCACCCCAGCGCGGACCCCGCCGACGCGGGCTACCAGCAAAACCAGGCCAAGATCGCCATCGGCTCCGGGGAGAAGACCGGACGAGGCGATCGGGCCACCCAAACGCGGCTCGACTTCGTCCCTGAGCGGCACACCGATTTCATCTTCGCCGTGATCGGTGAGCGCTACGGATTCCTCGGCGCCGCGTTGGTCCTGTCCCTATACGCCCTGCTGATCTGGCGGGCGCTGCGGATTGTGACGCTCTCGAAGAACTCCTACGGAACCCTGGTCGCAGGTGGCATCGCCGCCATGCTGCTTTTCCAGGTCTTCGTAAACGTGGGGATGAACCTGGGGATCATGCCGATCACCGGGATTCCCCTGCCGCTGATGAGCTACGGCGGGTCGTCTGTTTTGGCGACTTTCCTGGCGGTGGGGGTCCTGCAGAGCATCCACATGCAAGCGCGTCTCAGCCAGAAAGGCAGGTTCGCCTGGTGATCCCTCGAAGGGACGCCGGGCGTGCGTACCTACTCTGAACTGAGCTAACTCCACAATGAAAAAGACAATTCTGGTTTCCGCCGATCGCGGCGAGACCCGCGTCGCCGTCCTCGAGTCCAAGACGAAAGGCGGCAAGCGCGACGTAGCGGAGCTCTACATAGAGCGCCGCGGCCGGCGTTCGATCGTCGGCAACATCTACAAGGGCAAGGTCGACAACGTCCTGCCCGGCATGGAGGCCGCCTTCGTCGATATCGGCCTCGAGCGCAACGGCTTCCTCCACGTCGACGAGATCGTCCTGCCGGGCGGCGAGCAGGCGCCGAAGCGCGGCCGGGGCAAAGGCCGCCGCATCGACGAGCTGATCAAGCCCGGCCAGGAGATCGTCGTGCAGGTGGTCAAGGACCCGCTCAAGTCCAAGGGCGCCCGGCTCTCGATGAACGTCTCGATCGCCGGCCGCTACCTGGTCTACGCGCCGCAGGGCTCGGGCGTCGGCGTCAGCCGCCGGCTCGCCGACTCCGAGCGCGACCGCCTGCGCAAGATGGTCGACCGCACCTACAAAGGCCCGGGCGGGCTGATCGTCCGCACCGCCGCCCACGGGGCGAAAAAGGCCGACTTCGTGCGCGAGATCGGCTACCTGCACAAGCTCAACGACGTGCTCGAGCGGCGCAGCGAGAAGATCGAGGCGCCGGACCTGATCTTCCAAGAGGCCGACCTGCCGGTTCGGGTGCTGCGCGACGTCTTCCTCAGCGATTTCGAAAAAGCGATCATCGACTCGCCCAAGCAGCACGAACGGGTGACGAGCTTCTTCCAGCGCACGGCGCCGGAGCTGGTCGACGGCGTCGAGCTCTACGAGGAGCGCAAGCCGCTCTTCGAGAAGTGGGGCATCGACAAGGAGATCGAGTCGACCCTCGGCAAGCGGGTCGACCTCAACTCCGGCGGCTACCTGATCATCGACTACGCCGAGGCGCTGACCGTGATCGACGTCAACAGCGGCAGCTTCACCGGCCGCGGCAAAGGCGGCCTCGAGGAGACGATCACGCGGGTCAACACCGAGGCGGCCGAGGAGGCGGTGCGGCAGCTGCGCCTGCGCGACATCGGCGGCATCATCGTCATCGACTTCATCGACATGGCGCGGGCGCGCAACCGCGACAAAGTGCTGAAAACGCTGCGCAAAGCGCTCGACGCCGACAAGTCGAAGAGCTACGTGGTCGAGGTCTCGCCGCTCGGCCTGGTCGAGATGACCCGGCAGAACGTCACCGACGGCGTGCGCGAGATCCTCACCGTGCCCTGTCCGACCTGCGAGGGCGAAGGCGTGGTGCTCTCGGCCGAGACGGTGGCGCTCGACGCGATGCGGCGCCTGCCAGACGTCGCGGCGGGAGCGAAAGACGCCGAGGCGCTGCTGGTCCGGGTCCACCCGAAGGTGGCGGCGGAGCTGATCGACCCCGAGAGCGGCCTGGCCGAGCTCGAGAAGCAAACCGGCAAGCAGTTCCACTTCGAGGGCGGCGACGCGCTGCCGATCGACACCTTCGAGGTGGTCGAGACCGGGACCCGGGAGACGATCGAGGAACGGGCACTGCCGTTCAAGGTCGGCGAGGAGGTGCTGGTCAAAATCGACGAGCCGCACATGTACAACGCCGACGACGCGGTCGCGCGGCTCGACTCCTACATCGTCAGCGTCACCGGCGGCGGCCGCTTCGTCGGCGAGCGCAAACTGGTGCGGATCGAGCGGGTCGAGCGGGCCGCCGCCGTGGCCTCGCTGCCGGAGGCTGAGGCAAGCAACGGCTCCGAAGGCGGCGCAGGCGGCGAGGAAAACGGCTCCCAGCTAGAATCCACGCCCTCGCGCAGTCGCCGCCGCGGCCGCAGGGGCGGTCGCGGCAGGTCAAGCTCAAGCCAGGGCAACAAGGACGAATGAACACGTACGCAGTCATAGAGACCGGTGGCAAGCAGTACCGGGTCGAGATGGGCACTTCGCTGCTCGTCGACCGGCTGGATGCCAAAGAGGGCGCCAAAGTCACTTTGCGCCCGGTTCTCTTCCGCGACAAAGAGGTCGTCGCCGGCGCCAAGGAGCTGGAGAAGGTCAAGGTCGAGGCGACCGTCTCCGAGCACCTGCGCGGGCCGAAGATCAAGGTCTTCAAATACAAGCCGAAGAAGGGCTACCGGCGTCGCGCCGGCCACCGCTCCGAGCTGACCAAGCTCGAGGTGACCGAGATCAGCCTCGGCGGCCGCAAAGCGGCAGCGCCGAAAAAAGCGGAGCCCGCCGCGAAAAAAGAGGCGGCCCCGAAAGCGGCGGAGAAAAAACCGGCCGCGGCCAAAAAACCAGCGGCCAAAAAAGAGGCAGCGAAAAAACCTGCTGCGGAAAAAGCTCCGGCCAAAAAAGCCGCTGCGAAAAAACCGGCCGCGAAAAAAGCCGCTGAGAAAAAACCAGCTGCCAAAGAGAAAAAAGCCGCCGCCAAACCCGCCTCATCAACAAAATCAGCTGCTAAAAAGGATTCTGACGATGGCTCATAAGAAGGGACTCGGCTCAAGCCGCAACGGCCGCGAATCCAACCCCAACATGCTTGGGGTCAAGGTCTTCGCGGGCCAAAAGGTCAGCGGCGGCGAGATCATCGTGCGCCAGCGCGGCACCCGCTTCTGGCCCGGCGAGGGCACGGGCATCGGCCGAGATCACACGATCTTCGCGGCTCGGCCGGGGACGGTGGACTTCAAGCCGTCCCGCAAGGGCCGCACCATCTCGGTTCTGCAGGACTAGCGCCCTGGCGACTTAGTGGCGCATAGCGCCACTTTCTCGCCATTACGCTGGTTGCCGGATGTACGACCGCGCAAAGATCTGGGTTGAGGGGGGAGCGGGGGGCAACGGGTGTGTCTCGTTTCGCCGTGAGGCCCACGTGCCTCGGGGCGGGCCGGACGGTGGGGATGGCGGGCATGGCGGCGACGTCGTGCTCGTTTGCGATGCATCGAGGCGTGACCTTGGGGCCCTGAAGGGGAGCAGGCACTTCCGGGGGGTTCGCGGCAAGCATGGGGAAGGTTCCAATCGGCATGGGGCCCGGGGGGAGGACCGGGAGGTTCTGGTGCCACCGGGGACGCAGGCCGAAGCCGTGGACGGGAGCCGCGTGGACCTCGTCGAGGCGGGGCAGCGAGCGGTGGTCGCCCACGGCGGGCGCGGCGGGCGCGGGAACAAGCGCTTCACGACCTCGACCCGGCAGGCGCCGCGGTTCGCCGAGAAGGGGACGAGCGGAGAAGAGGGCTGGATCGAGCTGCGCTTGAAGCTGCTGGCCGACATTGGGCTGATCGGCCTTCCCAACGCCGGCAAGTCCTCGCTGCTCGGGCGACTGACGCGGGCCGATTCGAAGGTGGGCGACTATCCCTTCACGACGGTGTCCCCGGTGCTGGGCACGCTCGAAAACGACGAGCGCCAGGCCGTGATCGCCGACATACCCGGCCTGATCGAAGGAGCGGCGGAGGGCGCCGGCCTAGGACACGAGTTCCTCGCCCACGTCGAGCGCTGCTCGATGCTCGTGCACTTGGTTGAGCTGGTGCCGCTGGAGGGCGATCCGGAGGCCAACTACGCGGCCGTTCGCGCCGAGCTCGCTTCCTACGGGGCGGGCCTGGAGCGACTGCCGGAGCTGGTTGCCCTTTCGAAGAGCGACCTCCTGCCGGCTGGCGAGGTGGCGGCGACGGTGGCCGAGTGGGAGCAACGCCTCGCGGCGGATGCGCCGGACGGGGACTCGCCGCTCCGCGTTCTTGCGATCTCCTCTGCCACTGGCGATGGCCTCGGCCCACTGCGTGACCAGCTCCTCTCGGCGTTGCCGGAGAGCGCGGTTGCCGCCCCTCGGCCCCCGACCGGGCCAGCGCGGGAATTCGAGGCCGAGCACCGCGTCTACCGCCCGGCTGGCGAGGGCGGCTACGCGGTCGAGCGCGAGGACGACGGCGCCTTCCGCGTCACCGGGCGCGGCGTCGAGATGCTCTTCGAGCGCCACGACGTCGGCAATGAAGAAGCGCTCGCCTACCTCGAGCAGCGCCTCAACGAGATCGGCGTGATCGCCGCCCTGCGCGCCGCCGGCTTCGAGCCCGGCGACGACGTCCGCGTCGGCGAGCACGAGTTCGAGCTGTATCCCTGACCGCCGGGGAGCCCTTTCAAGACATCCTGATCGGGCGCCTGACGGTCCACCGCGCAGGATAGCCATGGGTCTGCTCGCCCGGCTACTATTGACCTGATGATACGTTTTGTCCGAATCTGCTTGGGCATCTTCGTCGCGGCGGCCGTCGTTGCCATGGCTCAGCGTGCATTGGGCCTTGAGGGCTTTGCGGGTCTCCCGGGTGAGGCCCTTTTCACTGCGATCGCCCTGCTTTTGGCCAGCCTTTCGGATCGCGAGTTTTTCTACGGCACCCCGCCCAGGCATCGCTGCTAGCGAGCTTCGCCGTCGCTAGCAGCGACGGCTCATACACTTGGCGCCATGACCCTGGTCGTCAAGCTCGGCTCCTCGATCGTTGCCGCCGACGACGGTTCCCTGCGCACGGATGTTCTCGATTCGGTCTGCGAGCAGGTCGCCGCCCTGGAGCGAAACGGCGAGCGCGTGGCAATGGTGACCTCCGGCGCGATCGCCCGGGGAATGCGCCTGATGGGGCTGCAGGTCCGCCCGCGTGCGATGGACGAGCTGCAGGCCGCTTCCGCCGTCGGGCAGGGCGATCTCTTTCGCTCCTACGAGAGCCGGCTCGCCGAGCACGGCACCCGCGCCGCCCAGGTGCTGCTTACGGCTGCGGACATCGCCGCCCGCACGAACTACCTCAACGCGCGCCAGACGCTGCGGCGGCTGATCGAGTGGGGGGTGGTCCCGGTCGTCAACGAGAACGACACCACCGCCACCGACGAGATCACCTTCGGCGACAACGACTTCCTCGCCGCCCAGGTGGCGATCCTGCTCGAGGCTCGCCTGCTCGTCCTGCTCACCAACACCGACGGCCTCTACACGGCAGACCCCTCGCTCGATCCGGCCGCGGAGCGGATCGAAGAGGTGACCGACTTCGCCCAGCTCGGCGAGATGGAGATTGGCGATCGCACCTCCGCTTTCGGCTCCGGTGGGATGCGCAGCAAGGTCGCCGCCGCGGAGATGGCCAGCGAGGCCGGGATCCCGGCGACGATCTGCAACGGAACCAGCGCGGGCACGCTCGATGCCGCCGCCGCAGGCCGGCCCGCCGGCACTCGCTTCGCCGCGCGAGAAGGACGTGCCTCCAGCTTCAAGCTCTGGCTCAAGTATGCGAAGCCGGTCCACGGGAGGCTCGCGGTCGATGCCGGTGCGGCCCGGGTCCTGCGCGAGAGCGGCTCCAGCCTGCTGCCGGTCGGCGTGGTCGGCGTCAGCGGCGACTTCGACGCCGGCGACGCGGTCGAGATCGCCGTCGGCGGCGAGGTGATTGGCAAGGGGATTGCCGATTACTCGTCACGGGAGTTGCCTGAGGTGATTGGGCTGCAGAGCGCGGAGGTGCGGGAGCGGCTGCCGCATGCGGCGGATGAGGTGATCCACCGTGACAGATTTGTGTTGGTGTAGGGGCCGGGTGCCCCTCCCCGTAGGCCCGTTGCGCAGCAGGTCGTGAGTAGCGAATCGAGACGTGGTCTCCAAGCCTTCCGGGAGGGGCACCCGGTCCCTATAGCTACCCTTAGCGGTCATGGCGACCACGACTCGATCCGTCGAAGAGAGCTGCCTGGCTGCGAAGCGAGCTTCTCGGGAGCTTGCGAGTGCTTCGACCGCCGCTAAGGATGCGGCGTTGGAGGCGACTGCTCGGTTGCTGGGCGAGCGGGTTGGAGAGATTCTCGAGGCCAATGCGGCTGACCTCGCGGACGAGCGGGCGGAAGGGCTCACGACCGCGCTGCGGGATCGCCTCGCTCTCAGCGAGGAGCGGATTGCTGCGATGGCCGATGGGGTGCGGGCGGTTGCGGCGCTCAAGGATCCGATTGGCGAAGAGCTGGAGCGGAAGACGCTCGAAAGCGGGCTCGACCTGCGGAAGATGCGGGTGCCGCTGGGAGTGGTCGCCGTCGTTTACGAGGCGCGGCCGAACGTGACGATCGATTGTGCGGCGCTGACGGTCAAGAGCGGCAACGCGATCGTGTTGCGGGGGTCCAGCTACGCCGAGCGTTCCAACGGGGCGCTCGCCGCTGTTGTGCGCGAGGCGCTGGCCGAGGCCGGGCTGCCCGAGGACGCGGTGCTGCTCGTGGCAGGCGGCGGGCGCGAGGAGCTGGCGGGCCTGGCGACGCAGGAGGGTAGCGTCGACCTGCTGATCCCGCGCGGCGGCGAAGGCCTGAAGAAGGCGCTCAAGGACGTTGCCACGGTGCCGGTGATCTACGCGGCAGCAGGCAACTGCCACGTCTACGTCCACTCGGAGGCCGACCTGGAGATGGCCCGCAAGATCGCCTACAACGCCAAGGTGCAGCGCCCGGGGGTCTGCAACGCGGCCGAGACGCTGCTCGTCGACACGGCGGTGGCGGAGGACTTCTTGCCCGGCGTGCTCGCCGACCTCCACGGCGCGGGGGTCGAGCTGGTCGGCGACGAGCGAGTGCGCGAGCTGTCGGGTGGCGTCGAGGTCGGCACCGCAACCGAGGAAGACTGGAGCACCGAGTACCTCGACCTGAAGATGGCGGTGGGGGTTGTCGATTCGCTCGAGGAGGCGGTCGAGCACGTCAACGCCCACGGCACGAGCCACTCGGAGGCGATCGTCACCTCCTCGCAGGAGGCGTCGGAGCGCTTCACTGCCGAAGTCGACGCCGCCGTCGTCTACACCAACGCCTCGACCCGCTTCACCGACGGTTTCGAGTTCGGCATGGGGGCGGAGATCGGCAACTCGACACAGAAGCTGCACGCGCGCGGCCCAATCGGCCTGCGCGAGCTGACGACCTACAAGTACGTCGCCCGCGGCGGCGGCCAAGTACGTGGATAGCGCCCCCGCGGCTGGCATCGGCGTCCTCGGCTCGGCCTTCAACCCGCCGCACCTCGGACACCTCGCCCTCGCCCAGGAGGCGCTCTGGCAGCTCGGCCTCGAGGAAGTCGTGCTGGTGCCGACCGGCACCGCGCCGCACAAGCGGATCGCCGACGACCCGGGGCGCGAGCAGCGCCTGGCGATGACCCGCCTCGCCGCCGCCGACGACTCGCGCTTCTCCGTCTCCACGCTCGAGGTCGAGCGCGAGGGGCCGTCCTACACGTATGAGACCTTGGAGCTGCTTGCAAAGGACAAGGGCGATAAAGAGCTCGTCTTCGTGATGGGGGCCGACGCCGCGGTGGGGCTGGAGAGCTGGCGGGAACCGCAGCGGGTCACCGGGCAGGCGCGCATCGCCGTCGCCCGGCGTGCTGGGATCTCCGACGCCGACGTGGCCGCGGTCATGCGCAGCCTTGGCGCTGGCGGGCGGGCGACGATGCTGGAGATGCCGCAGTTCGGCGTCTCCTCCTCGGCGGTGCGCGAGCGGGCAGCAGCGGGACGGCCGCTGCGCTACCTCGTGCCCGAGCCGGTGGCACGTTTCATCGAAGAGAAGGGGATCTACAAGTGAGCGAGATGAAGGCCAAGGACACCGAGGCGCTGGCACGGCGGCTCGCCGGGCTGGCGGACTCCAAATCGGCAGAGGAGATCGTCGTGATGGACATGCGCAAGCTCGTCTCCTACACCGACTTCCTGGCGATCTGCACCGCACGCAACGAGCGGCAGGCGCGGGCGATCGCCGACGAGGTGAAGCTGCGGCTGAAGCAGGAGCAGGGACTCCTTCCGGGTGGCTCGGACGTGGCTGAAGCGGCGGGGTGGATCGTGCTCGATTACCTCGACTGCGTCCTGCACGTCTTCACCGCCGAGGCGCGCGAGCGCTACGCGCTCGAGGACCTCTGGCGCGAGGCGCCTCGGCTCGAGCTGGATACGGCGCAAGAAGGCGTCCGAGGGCCCCTTTACGGTGCCGCGCATGGGTAGCTTCAGGCGGGCGATCTTCGGCTACAACCGAGGCGACGTGGATGCGGCGCTGGCTGCGCGCGACGCCCGAAACTGGGCCTCCGAGCGCGACGCGGAGGAGGCGCTGGACCGCTGGCGCGAGGCCGCTGGCGCTGCGGCGCGCGCCGAGGAGGAGCTCTCCTCGCTCTCGGCGATGGTCATTGAGCGCGAACGCGAGATCCGCCTCCTCAACGAGCGCCTGCTCGAAGCGAACCGGCGCCACGAGCGCAGCATTGCCTCCCTGGAGTCGGTCTCCTCGCGCCTGGGGGAGATCCAGGCGCAGGCCCGCGGGCAGGCGACGCGGATCAGGATGAAGGCCCTGCGCGAGGCGGTCGAGGTCGGCCGCCGCGCCCAGGAGCTGACCGAGGCCCAGGCCGACACGAGCCCGGTCGAACAGGCCGCGCAGAACCTCTTCCAGGGCCAGGTCAAAGTCGAGATCGGCCCGCTCGACGACTTCTCGCAGCTGGTCGGCTTCGAGGACGCCGCCGGCCAGATCGACGCCACCTCGGAGATCTCGGTCGAGCGCTTCTCCGAGGGGCGCGCGACCCTCTCGATGCGCCTTGACGAACCGGTCGAGCTGCTGCGGGAGCTCGAGGAGCGCTCGCCGCTCGAGTTCCGCGTCCGCCGCAGCGCCGGCGACAACCTGATCCTCGACATCGACGACGATCAGGGCCCCGAGCAGCACGCCGCTTAGCCCTGCCTCTATGTACCTGGCGAGGACTACGAGGGCCAGGGCCCCCCGCTACGCTTAGCCGTCCTGGCGCCCTGGCGGAGTGGCTACGCAGCGGCCTGCAAAGCCGTTTACACCGGTTCGATTCCGGTGGGCGCCTTTTGATCGCTTAGCGTAAGTAGACTGCTCGGCGATGACTGGACGGGGCTGGCTGGCGCGTCGTGCCCGTGGACTGGCGGCGGGGGTTGCCTTCTCACTGTCGGTTGCCGCTGCTCTGGCGATCGCCCTGCCGGCGGGGGCGGGGGCACGAGCCCTGCCGAAAGAAGAAGCTCGGGCCGCCGCTCGGTTTTGGACGGCGGCGCGGATGAAGCAGGCAAAGCCGCTCGAGGTCAAAGTGACCGGCGGGCCTCATGTCTCGTTCGACGGTCCAGCCCCGCAAGCGGGTGGAGAGCCGCGCGTGCTCCCGCCGCTGGCAGCCGGACCGGGAGCGACAGCGAGCTCTCGCTTCGATGTGGTCCCCGACCCGACCGCCGTCGACCGCCGGGTAAACGGGGTGATCTTCTTCAGGCTGCCATTTGGTTTCGGGCGCTGCTCGGGCACTTCGGTCAACGCTCCCAACTACAGCGTGGTGATCACCGCGGGGCACTGCATCAACAGCGGCGGGCCCAGGGGGTTCTGGATCGATTTCGGCTCGGTTTTCGTCCCTGCCTACCGGTACGGGCAGCGCCCCTTCGGCGTCTTCCCGGTCAAGTGGATCGACACGACTCGCCAGTGGCGCACCAGCGGCAGCGAGAACTTCGATATCGGCGCCGCCGTGGTTGGCCGCAACGAAAGGGGCCAGTTGCTCGCCAAAGCCGTTGGCGGAACCGGAATTGCCTGGGGCCTGAAAGCGGCGCAGGTCTTCGACGTGCACGGCTATCCGGCCGAAGAGCCGTTCGACGGGGAAACCCAGCGCATCTGTTCCCAAGTCCCGTTTCTCGGCCACGACGCCGACTCGTTCCTGGCTCCCGGGCCGCTCAACCTGGCCGTCGAGTGCAACGTGACCGGCGGCGCCTCGGGCGGTGGCTGGACGATCCGCGACGGGGTGCTCAACAGCGTCACCGACTACGGCTACCCCGACGATTCGCGCACTGACTTCGGTGCTTATTTCGGCAAGGAAGCGGGCCAGTTGTACGGCCGGGCGGCGAGGGTCAAGTGAGCTCTCGGGCGCCGCTCCTCACGCTTCTCGCCGTGCTTTGCTCGCTGGCCTTTCCGGCGGCCTCGGCGGCAGTGCCCCACGGCTTCGAATCGCGCTTCGAACTGGGCGTGGGCCACGGCCGTCATCTCGCCGTGACCGGGCAAGGGGACACGGTCGTGGTTGAAGTGGGCTCGCCCCAGAGCCTGCACCTGGCGTCGCTGCCGGATCACTTCAGCTCGCTGTCCCTCACGGCCTACGCCGCCCGGGGGACGGTTACCCGCCATCGCATCGCTGCTTCCTTCGGCAAGCTCGGCAGCATCGACGTGCGCTTCCGCCCGACCGGCAAGGCGGTCGCGCTGCCCGCCAAGGGCGACTGCCTGGGCGCCGATCACTTCACCAGCCAGAGCGGCGTGTTCGCCGGGCGCATCAGGTTCGAGGGCGAGCATCGCTACGTCGCCTTGCACACCCACCGCGCGGCGGGCAGGGTGCGCAGCCCGGTGAGACTGCACTGTTTCTCCCGCCGCGCCCGGGCCTCGGCGAGCGAGCGCGCACGAACCGTGGTCCCGGTGCCCGCTGGCCATCCGCGCGGTTTCCTTTCGGCGTCCTGGCGGGACGCCCTCGACTCGACCGAGCTTTACGCGGAACGCGATGGGAAGCGCGTTTTCACGACCGCATTCGCCGAAGAGAGCCTGGGGCGGATGGCGGAGTTCCACTTGGGGGTGGCGGTTTCGGGACCAGGGATCTTCACCATCGACAACGCGCTGACGCGGGCAACCCTCGCCCCGCCGGCGCCCTTCCACGGCACCGGCACCTACGCGGCCGGCCCAGACGGGTCGAAGAGCTGGACGGGGCCGCTCTCGGTCTCCTTCCCCGGGTCGCCTCGCTGGCCGCTCGCAGGCGAGCAGTTCAGGGTGTCGCTCAGCGCCGGGCTTTGAGTCCCGCGGAGGCGACGGAGCGATTCTGCAAGGCTGAGCCGTATGGCGGTTGAAGCTCCTCAGGCTCCGGCTACCAGCGCCCCCGCGACTCCGCGCGACCAAGTGCTCGTGCTGTTTGGGGCAACTGGCGACCTGGCGAGGCGCAAGCTGCTGCCGGGGATCTTTCACCTGTTCCAGGCAGGATTGATGCCGGAGCGCTTTGCGCTGGTCGGGGCAGCGCGCAGCGAGCTCTCGAGGGAGGAATTCGTCGAGCTGGCCCACGAGGCGGTCTGCGGCTCGGGGCGGCGGCCGGTTTCGGACCAGTCCTGGGAGCAGTTCGCCGGCTCGCTCGACTTCGCCTCGCTGGGCGCCGGCTTCGGCGAGCTGAGCGCGACGGTCGAGCAGGCGCGGCGCGAGCTGAACGAGGCGGCCCTGCTGCATTACCTCTCGCTGCCGCCGGTCGCGGCAGCGGGGGTGATCGAGGAGCTGGGCCGGGCCGGCCTGGGAGCCGGCGCGCGCGTGATCATGGAGAAGCCCTTCGGGCGCGACCTCGCCTCGGCCCGTGAGCTCGACGCGCTGGTTCACAGCGTCTTCGACGAGGAGCAGGTGTTTCGAATCGACCACTACATCGGCCGCGAGGCGGTTCAGAACCTGCTCGCCCTGCGCTTCGCCAACGGCATGTTCGAGCCGGTCTGGAACCGCAATCACATCGACCACGTGCAGATCGACGTGCCGGAGACGCTCTCGATCGAGATGCGCGGCAGCTTCTACGAGGAAACCGGGGCTTTCCGCGACATGATCGTCACCCATCTCTTCCAGGTCCTCAGCTTCGTCGCGATGGAGCCCCCGGTCTCGCTCAGCCCCAAATCGCTGATGGTCGAGCGGGAGAAGGTCTTCGAAGCGATGAAAGTGCTCCGCCCCGGAGACGTGGTGCGGGGGCAGTACGCCGGCTATCGCGGGGAGGAAGGGGTCGCGCCCGACTCCGACACCGAGACCTTCGTCGCCCTGCGCGCCTTCGTCGAGAACTGGCGCTGGGAGGGCGTTCCCTTCTTCCTGCGCTCCGGCAAGCGGCTGGCCGAGACCCACCACATGCTCACGATCGCCTTCTCCGAGCCACCCCGCCGCATGTTCCCGCTCGACTGCAGCCAGATGGCCGAGCGGTTCGGCCACGATCACCTCACCTTCGAGCTCGGCGAGCCCGGCAGCATCTCGGCCTCCTTCCTGGCCAAGGTGCCGGGGCCGAAAATGCAGCTAGGCCAGGCTCACATGCGCTTCAGCTACGCCGACAGCTTCGGCGGTCCCGCGCTGGCACTGGACGCCTACGAGCGGCTGATCCACGACGTCATGCTCGGCGACCGCACGCTCTTCACCACCTCGGCCGCGATAGAGCGGCTCTGGGAAATCGCCGATCCGGTCGTGCGCGAGCCGCCGCCTGTCGAGATCTACGAGCCGGGCTCGTGGGGACCGCCGTCAGCCGAGGGCCTGCTCGCGCCGCACCGCTGGCACGCGCCGCACGATCACCCGTAGGAGTGGCCCCCGGGCTCCCTGCTCAGGACGAGGCTCGCGGAGCGCGCCAGGGCTCGTTCATCGCGAGGCGCCGTTTCTGCGAGCGCTTGAAGAGGTAGACGCCAACCGCGCTTCCCCGCACCTCGGAGTGAATGAACTTGCCGGTGACCAGCTTCCAGCCCTCGACGGTCACCGAGTTGAGGATGTCGACGGGGTCCGTGGTCTCGCGAGCGGGACCGCCGACCGGCCCGGGGACGATCGTCGGCGGCAGCTCGCCGATCTCGAGCTCGTACTGAAAGAGGCGGTGGCCACGCTTGTAGGCGAGGCGGGCTTTTCCGGCGGGCGTCTCGTAGAACGCCTCCATGGCCGCTGTGAGGGAGTCCGCCTCGCGGCGGCGTTCCCTCTCCTCCGCGCGCTCTTCGCGCGCGGAGCGGTCGAGCGTGGGCAGCAGCGCGGCCAGGCCCCGGCGCACGGGGCGCTCCTCCGGATGGCTTGCGGAGGCCTTTTCCCCGCTGGCCGCGCCCGGCGCCGATTCACCCGCTTGGGGTGACCTGAAGCCCAGAAGCTGTCGGTGCTCGCTGATCGCAGACACGCAAGAGAAACGGGCGAGAGGCGGTCCGTTTTTCACACTCCCGGTACGACATTCGGCCACTTTCGGATCGAGGTCCCGCCTGAACGGAAAAGGGCCCCGTGAGGGGCCCTTTGCTTCCGAAGGACGTGCCACCAGCGAGAGCTTCGTTTCCCTGGCTCGTCGGTCCTCAGCCTTAATCGGAGCTTCGGCAATAGAACACCGTGCTGCCTGAAAAGTTGCACGGATTGCATCGGCGGTGCCGGGGTTGAACTTGAGCCGCCGCCGCCGGCCACGCCGCTGCTAGATTCAGGCGTCCCGGGCGCTTAGCTCAGTTGGGAGAGCGCCAGCTCGACAAGCTGGAGGTCACTGGTTCGAGCCCAGTAGCGCCCACTATCCCCCCGGCCGCGACTTGGTCCCGCACGTGGTTGGATGTACCGGTATGGCCCGGCTAGGCACAAGAGCGCTGTGTGTTCTCGCGCTCGCCCTCATGCTTCTGTTGCCAGTCGCGCCGGTCTCCCCGGCTGAGGCGCCGCCGGGGCCGGTCTCCAGCGACCCGGTTACTTCCTTTCGCTTGCCTCACGCGCCATCACAGGCGGACACCATCTTTCAGGCGCCCGATGGCAGCTTCTGGTTCGGGGCGGCGAACGGCTTGCCCGGGGGGCGTGTCTATGTGCTTGCGATCGAGCGGATATCTCCCGTGGGGGAGATCAGCCAGATCGCTGACCACCTCGGCGCAAAAGGCTTCGCCAAGACCGCGGACGGCAACATCTGGTTTACCGGCAGTGGCTACATCGGCCGCTATGCGCCGGACGGCACGCTGGCCAAATTCCCGACTCCGGAATCGGCATCGACCATTTCCCATGCCGAGGCAGAGATCGTCGTCGGCTCGGACGGCAATCTCTGGTTCTCGGGTTCGCGCGAGGTTCGCATGGGCAGCGAAGGTACGCCTGCGATCACCGTCGACAGGATGACGCCGGGCGGGAACTTCACCGAATTCGACCTGCCGGGAATCAAAGGCACGGTGACGAACATTGCGGCTGGTCCCGACGGCAACGTCTGGTTCACGGCCACCAACAGCGTGGGCCGGATCAGCCCCAGTGGCCAGATCGCCGAATTTCAGTTGCCCCAGTACTACATGCCCACTCGAATCGCCGCCGGGCCCGATGGCAACGTCTGGTTTACCGAGGAAGCCGCTGGAACCCCGGCGGTCGGGCGAGTCACGCCCAGCGGCGAAATCACGCAGTTCTTGTTGCCCAAGCGAGAAAGGGCCGCGGCGATCGCCATTGCCCCGGGTCCCGACGGCCGCGTCTGGTTCTCCTATGAACCGGGTGTCATCGGCCGCATCGCCAGCGACGGCAGCATCCTGTGGACGCCGCTTCCCGATCCCACCTACGTCACGTCCATCGTGACCGGATCCGAAGGGAGCGTTTGGTACACGGCCGCGGGCGAGCCGTCGTGTGCCGATGGAGACGAAGCGTGCCGAACCGCTCTGCCGACCGCCGCTGCCATCGTTGGTCGAATCGAGCCAATCCTGCCTCCCGCGCAGCTCGAGATTCGGGTCGGCCCCATCCACGCGGCCCATCATGGCCGGACCGCCAAGGTCCGCCTTTCTTGCCTGGGCGGAAGGCCGGGAGATGCATGTCATGGCCGGATCAGGCTGCGGTCCGGCGGCGCCGCGATTGGGAAACACGTATTCAGGCTCGCCACGGGCCGCACGCGCGGGTTCTCCTTGGCACTGGCGAAAAAGGCGCGGGAGAAGCTTCAGCTTCGGGGCGGGCTAAAGGTTCTCTGCGCGACCACCCTCGATGACGGCCGCGCACAGAAACGAACCTTGCGGCTTCACGTTCGACCCCTGTCGAGCGGAAGGCGCTCGAAGCACCCGGTGGGGAAGAACCGCTAGCTCAGACGCCGGCGGGCAGCCTCACCTCGGTGAGGCGGATGCTGTTGCCGGAGGGGTCGCGGAAGCCGGAGTCGATGCCGTAGGGACGCTCCTCCGGTGCTTCGCTGAACTCGACCCCGCGCGCCTTCAGTTCCTCGTAGGAGGCCTGGCAGTCGTCGGTGGTGAGGAAGACCGTGCCGGCGAAACCCTTGCTCACCAGCTCTCGCACCTGGTTGCCGGTCTCCTCGTCCATCACCGGCGCGCCCGGAATTGCCATCAGCACGATCGAGACGTCCTCCTGGCCGGGCGGGCCGACCGTGAGCCAGCGGAAGCCGTCCATCTCGGGCAGGGTGACGTCGGCGCGCACCTCCATGCCGACCTTCTCGGTCCAGAAGGCGAGTGCCTCCTCTTGGTCGTGCACCCACAGCTGCGCGTTGGCGATCCTGAACATCGTCTCTCCTTTTTCGGTTCCAAAGGTCGACGGCGATGCTAGGCGGGTGCCTTCGGGCTGTCTTCTCGAAACGTGCGGTGTTGGGGACGGGCATAGGCGCGCACGAAACAGCCCGGGACGAGCGCGCTGCGGGCGGCCGGAGGAAACTTGGCCCGGTAGGCCGTGGGCGAGAGGCCGAAGGTGCGGCTGAAGCTCGTCGTGAAGGAGCCGATGCTCTGCAGGCCGACCGAGAGGCAGATGTCGGCCACCGAGCGGTCGGTGTTGCGCAACAGCGCCGCCGCCCGCTCCAGCCGGCGCGTCAGCAGGTAGGCATGCGGGGACTCGCCGAAGGCGCGCCGGAACTCGCGGCTGAAGTGCGCCTTCGAGAGGCCGGCCGCGGCGGCGAGGTCATCGACCTCCAGCGCTTCGAAATAACGCGCGTCGGCGAGGTCCTTGGCGCGCAGCAGGTGACGGGCCGGCGGGACGTGGGCCATGCCCGCAGTCTAGGCTCGCGGCCTCGTGGTCGGGACCTATGCAGCCGTGCTGGCCGTTTGCGGAGCGTCGCTGGCAATTGGCCAGGCGGCGCTGGCGCTCTGCGGGGTGCGGCGCTGGTCGTGGCTTTCGCCTGCCGTGGGACTGGCGTTGCTCTGCGCGGCCTGTTGGGCGACGGTGCGCCTGCCGGGGGACGGGGTGCTCTCGGCGGTCGCGGTGCTGTTGCTGGCCTCGCTCTCGGTCGCTTTTCTGTGGGGGCGGCTCGAGAACGGGGGAGGCGTACTTCTGCTGGGCGTTCCGGTCGCCCTGGTGGCGCTCCTCGCCACGGCGCTTCCATTCATCGCCGAAGGGCACTTCGGCATCCTCGGCACCAGCTTCAACCCGGACATGTCGCAGCACCTGCTGGCGACGGACCGGCTTGCCCACGGGGATTCCTCGCAGCTGCTGAACCAGGGCTATCCGCTCGGCCCGCACGCGATAGTCGTCGCGCTCAACAAGGGCCTGGGGATCGGCATCGTCCAGGGCTTCACCGGCCTCGCGATCGCCGTCGCGGTGATCGCCTCGCTGGCCGCGCTAGCCGCCTTCCGCGAGCAGCCGCCGTGGCTTGCCGTCCCCGCGGCGCTGGTCCTCGGGCTCACCTACATGGTCGCTTCCTACTTCGCCCAGGGCTCGTTCAAGGAGACGATGCAGGCCCTCTTCTTCCTCGCCTTCGTCCTCGTCCTGCGGGAGGCCTCGCGCAACGCCGAGTGGCGCGAGCTGCCGCTGCGGCTCGTCCCGGCCGCCCTGCTCGCGGCCGGCTCCGTCTACACCTACAGCTTCCCGGGGTTGATCTGGCTCGGCGCGGCCTTCATCGCCTGGGCGGTCCTGGAGCGCTCGCTGCCGCTGCGGCCGGCGCTTTTCGGGCTCGGCGTCTTCGCGGCGCTGGTCGCACCCGAGATCGGTCGCATGATCGACTTCCACAGCTTCGAGACCTTCGATCCCAACGGGCCGGGCCTGGGCAACCTCTTCGGACAGGTCTCGCCGTTCGAGGGGCTCGGCATCTGGCCCTCGGGCGATTTCCGCCTCAGCCCCGGCGAGGGTGCCGTGCCCGCCCTCGGCTATTACGCCGGTGCCGCCTTCGCCACGATCCTGCTCGCCTACGGATTGGTCCTCTGCTGGCGCCGGGGCGAGCGCGCGCTAATCGCCGGCCTCACTGCCGCGGCGCTCGCCTACGCCGCCGCCCGCCTCGGCGGAACCCCCTATACCGCCGCCAAGGCAATCGAGGTCGGGGCGCCGCTCGCCGTCCTCGTCATCCTGCTGCCGCTGTTGCGCCGCCCCGTCGCCTGGCTGTATCTCGCCGCGGCGGCTGGTTGCTCGCTGCTGGCGCTGGCGAACGCTCCGGTTGGGCCGTCCTCCTACTCGCCGGCCCTGACCGGCCTGCGCGACGACGTCGGCGAAGGCCCGACCCTGGTCCTCGCCTCGCGCAAGCTGCTCGCCGCCGAACACGGCGCCCCCTACATCTCCTGGGAGCTGCGCGGCGGCCGGGTCTGCATCGAGACCGCAGGCGAAGCGAGCGGCAGCCCACCGCCCGGCGTCCGCTTCGTCGTCACCGAAGCGAGCGGCTCCCAGCCGCCGTTCGCCAATCTGCGCCGCGTGCGCGTCGCGCCGCCTTACACGCTCTGGGAACGGCCGGGAGCCCACGGTGAAAGCCCCTGCCCGCTGGTCGCCGTGCGCCAGGCCCGCCAAGGCGCGCCGCGCTGAGGTAGCTCGTAGCATGGCCTCCATCGAGGCGGCTACGCAAAAGATCACGGTCAAGCTCCCGGACGGCACGCCGCTGGAGCTGAGCGACGGTGCCTCGGGGGCAGACGCCGCGGCGGCGATCGGGCCGGGCCTGGCCAAGGCGGCGCTGGCGATCCGCGTCGACGGGGAGCTGCGCGACCTCTCGGCGCCGCTGCCCGACGGGGCGGAGATCGGCATCCTCACCGACCGCGACCCCGAGGCGCTCGACCTGATCCGCCACGACGCCGCCCACGTGATGGCCGAGGCGGTGCAGGAACTCTACCCCGGCACCAAGGTGACGATCGGCCCGGCGATTGAGAACGGCTTCTACTACGACTTCGACTTCCCGGAGGACGTCAAGGTGACCGACGCCGACCTCGAGAAGATCGAGGCGGCGATGCGCGCCCACATCGAGGCCGATGAGGCCTTCGAGCGCCGCGACGTCCCCGTCGCCGAGGCGATCGAGATCTTCGAGGGCCAAGGCGAGGACTACAAGGTCGAGCTGATTCGGGACCTGGTGTCCGGCGAAGGGGTGGAGACGGTCTCGCTCTACCGCAACGGCCTCTTCGAGGACCTCTGCCGCGGCCCGCACGGGCCTTCGACCGGGCGGATCAAGGCGGTCAAGCTGAGCTCGCTGGCCGGCGCCTACTGGCGCGGCGACGAGAAGCGCCAGATGCTGACCCGCATCTACGGCACCGCCTTCTTCTCCAAGAAAGAGCTCAACAAGCACCTGGAGCGGATCGAGGAGGCGAAGAAGCGCGACCACCGCCGCCTCGGCCCCCAGCTCGGCATCTTCATGCTGCGCGAGGAGGCGCCGGGGATGCCCTTCTGGCTGCCCAACGGCACCACCCTGCTGCACCTGATCGAGGGCGAGGTGCAGGCCCAGCTGCGCAAGCGCGGCTACAAGGAGATCGCCACCCCGCAGGTGCTCGACGAGGAGCTCTGGCACCGCTCCGGGCACTGGGACAACTACCGCGACGACATGTACTTCATGCAATCCGACGAGCGCCGCCTGGCGCTGCGGCCGATGAACTGCCCGGGCGCCTGTCTCGTCTTCGACTCCGAACGGCACTCCTATCGCGAGCTGCCGCTGCGCCTGGCCGAGTTCGGCCGGGTCTCCCGCAACGAGCGCGAGGGCGTCCTGCACGGCCTGCTGCGAGTGCGCGCCTTCACCCAGGACGACGCCCACGTCTACTGCACCGAGGAGCAGGTCGCCGACGAGGTCGCCGACATCTGCGAGGCGATCGACGAGCTCTACGCCCGCTTCGGCTTCGAGGACGTGCGGGTCGAGCTCTCGACCAGGCCGGAGAAGTCGATGGGCTCCGAGGAGCAGTGGGCCAAGGCCGAGGCGGCGCTGAAAGAGGCGCTCGACCGCCAGGACCGCGAGTATGAGCTCAACCCGGGCGACGGCGCCTTCTACGGGCCGAAGATCGACTTCCACGTCACCGACGCGCTCGGCCGCTCCTGGCAGTGCGGCACCTGCCAGCTCGACTTCCAGATGCCCGAGCGCTTCGACCTCACCTACGTCGGCGCCGACGACGAGCCGCACCGGCCGGTGATGATCCACCGCGCCCTGCTCGGCTCGCTGGAGCGCTTCGCCGGCATCCTGATCGAGCACTACGCCGGTCGCTTCCCGGCCTGGCTGGCGCCGGTGCAGGCGATCGTCCTGCCAGTTGCCGATCGCCACAACCCCTACGCCGAACGCGTCACCGCCGAGCTGCGCGAAGCCGGCGTTCGGGTCGAGATGGACACCCGCTCCGAGTCGGTGGGCAAGAAGATCCGCGACGCCGAGCTCGGCCGCTACCCCTACATGCTGGTCGTCGGCGACCGCGAGGAGGAGGCGGGTTCGGTCTCCGTGCGCTCGCACGAGGAGGGTGAGCTCGACGCGATGCCGGTCGCCGCCTTCGCCGAGCGCGTGCGCTCTGTCTATACTCCGACAACTTGATCGCAGGCACGCAAAACACCCAGCGCCGCTGAGCGTCCCGTGCCCGCCCACCGATCCCTCGTCCGCTTGATGTTCCACCACACACTTAGCTAGTGCCGGTCCCGCGTAGGTTCGATCGGCGCCCGCCAGAGCGCGACACGACCAGGATCAACGAGCGGATCCGTGTGCCCAAAGTCCGCCTGATCGGGGCGGATGGCGAGCAGCTCGGGGTGGTCGAGATCAACGAGGCGCTGAAACGAGCCCAGGACGCCGACCTCGACCTGGTCGAGGTGGCGCCCAACTCGAAACCGCCGGTCACCCGCCTGCTCGACTACTCGAAGTACAAGTACGAGCAGGAGCAGAAGCAGAAGCAGGCCCGCAAGCACCAGCAGCAGGTCAACATCCGCGAGATCAAGCTGCGGCCGAAGATCGCCCAACATGACTATGAGACCAAGAAGGGCCACGTCGAGCGCTTCCTCCGCCACCAGGACAAGGTCAAGATCACGATCATGTTCCGCGGTCGCGAGCAGGCCCACCCCGAGCGGGGGCGGGCGCTGCTGCAACGACTCTTCGAGGACCTCGACGGGCTTGCCGTGATCGAGTCCCAGCCGCTGCAGGAAGGCCGCAACATGAGCATGCTGCTGGCGCCCGGCAAAGAGGCGGCCAAAGAGGACGCCCCGGCCGAAGCCGAGAGCGCCCCGGGCTCAGCCGAGAACGCGGCCGACGACGCTGCTGCCTGAGGCGCGCTTTAGCCCGTAACGACGGCGGCGATTCGCTCGGCGGCGTGGCCGTCCCAGAGGGGTGGGGGCTCGGGTGGATTGGCCGGGCGCTGCGCCAGAGCCAGGGGGATCTGGGCGATCGCGGCGGGATCGAGGCCGAGGAGTTCGTTCGTGCCGGCCGTGATCGTGATTGGGCGCTCGGTGTTCGCCCGGAGGGTGAAGCAGGGGATGCCGAGGTAGGTGGTCTCCTCCTGGATGCCGCCGGAGTCGGTGAGGACCGCGCGGGCGCCGGCGAGCAGGGAGAGGAAGTCGAGGTAGCCGAGCGGGTCGCAGAGGAGGAGGCCGGGGTGCTCGGCGTCAAGCGACTCCATCATCGCGCGGGTGCGGGGATGTACCGGGAAGACGACCGGCATCTCCCGTGCCAGCGCCGCCAGCTGCTCGATCGTCGCTGGCAACAGCGGGCCGTCGACGAGAGCGGGGCGGTGCAGGGTGACGAGAACGTATGAACCGGGCTCGACGCCGAGCTTTGCCGCCGCGCCGGCCGCGCGGAAGCGCTCCTCCAAGGCGACCAGGGTGTCGATCATCGTGTTGCCGACCAGGTGGATGCGCTCGGCGGGGATGCCCTCGGCGTGCAGGTTGTCGCTCGCCTCGGGGCTGTGGATGAAGAGCTGGCCGGCGAGCTGGTCGGTGACGATTCGGTTCAACTCCTCGGGCATCGTGCGATCGAAGCTGCGCAGGCCGGCCTCGATGTGGCCGATTGGGATCTGCAGCTTCGCCGCCGTCAGCGCCGCGGCCGCGGTCGAGTTGACGTCGCCCGGGACCAGCACCAGGTCGGGACGCTCGTCGAGCAGGACCGGCTCCAGCCGCTCCATCACCCGCGCCGTCTGCTGGGCGTGGCTGCCCGAGCCGACCTCGAGCATGTGATCGGGGGCGGGTACCCCCAGCTCCTCGAGGAAGACCTCCGACATTAGGCGGTCGTAGTGCTGGCCGGTGTGGACGATCGTGTGCCTTCCCGTGGGCAGGCGCTCGCGCAGGGCGCCGATCACCGGGGCCGTCTTGACGAAGTTGGGCCGCGTTCCGACCACGTAGACGATGCGCATGCGGCGCCACAGTACCCTGCGCTCCGCCTGTCAACGGGGGTAGGGCCCGCACCCGCACCCGCTCGTCTGCTTCAATAGCGAACCCGTGCCGAAGATGAAGACACATTCGGGCGCCAAGAAGCGCTTCCGCAAGACCGCCACCGGCAAGCTGCGTGGCCGTCGTGCCTACTCGAGTCACATCCTCGAGAAGAAGTCGCCGAAGCGCAAGCGGCGGATGGCGCGGCCGGTAGAGATCGCCCCGTCTGACGTGAAGACGGTGCGCAACCTGCTCGGGGGCGGCAAGTGAGCCGCGTCAAGCGCTCAGTCCACGCGCGCAAGAAGCGCCGCAAAGTCCTCAAGGAAGCCAAAGGCTATTTCGGGCGCAAGCATTCCTCCTACCGCTTCGCCAAAGAGCAGGTGCAGCGCTCGGGGATGTACGCATACCGCGACCGGCGCAACCGCAAGCGCGAGTTCCGTCGCCTCTGGATCACCCGCATCAACGCCGCCGCACGGCTGGAGGGCATGAGCTATTCCGAACTGATCAACGGCCTGAGCAAGGCCGAAATCGAGGTGAACCGCAAGATGCTCGCCGACATCGCGGTCAACGACCGCGATGCCTTCCGCCGATTTGTGGAGCTAGCCCGGGAGGGTGCGGCCGCCTAGCCGCAGCCAATCACTCCACTTTCCCGGGCGGGCCGTTTTTACGGCCCGCTTTTTTGTTCCAGGAGAAGAAACCGCCGACCAGAAGAATCCCGCCGAAACCCGAGACGACAAGCAGATGATCGAAAGCCCCCAGAACGAGAAGCTGAAGCTGGTGCGCAAGCTGCGCGAGCGCAAGCACCGCGAGCGCGAGCAGCTCTTCCTCAGCGAGGGCGAGGACCTGATCGAGGCGGGGCTGGCCGCCGGCGTGGAGCCGCGGGTCCTGCTCGTCGCTCCCGAGAGCGGGATCGACGGGGAGGAGGTCGCCCCCGAGTTGCTCGATTCGGTTTCGGCGCTGGGCTCAGGGACGCGGGCGATTGGGATTTGGCCGCAGCGCTGGAGCGAGGCGGGTGGCTCTCCCTGCCTCTACTTGCACGGCGTCGGCGACCCCGGCAACGTCGGCACGATCGTCCGCACCGCGCACGCGCTGCTCGCCGGGCCCGTCGTGCTTGGCCCTGACTGCGCCGATCCCTACTCGCCCAAGGCGGTGCGGGCGAGCATGGGCTCGATCTTCGCCCAGCCGCTGGCCCGAGGGGGTATCGAGGAGACGCCGGGGCCGCGGGTTGCCCTGGTCGCCCATGGCGGCGAGGGGCTGGATGGCCTCGCAGGCGCGGCGACGATCTGCCTCGGCGCCGAGCGCGTTGGGCTGCCTCCAGAGGTGCTCTCTGCCTGTGATTCCCAGACGACGATCCCGCTGCGCCCGGGCGGCGCCGAGTCGCTCAACGTCGCCGCCGTTGCCGCAATTTGCGCCGAGCGGATATCTTCGCTCGCCATGCCGGAGGGTGGTGGAAATGACTGAGGGTGGGCTTGATCGGATCGAGGAGATCAGGGCCGAGGCCTCGGCGGCGATCGAGGCCGCCCCCGGCACCGTCGAGCTGGAGGAGCTGCGGGTGCGTTACCTCGGCCGCAAGGCGGAGCTGACGACGATCCTGCGCGGCATCGCCGAGCTGCCCCCGGAGGAACGGGGCAAGGTCGGCTCGGGCGCCAACCAGGCGCGCGTGCAGCTCGAGTCGCTGATTGAGACGCGGGGCGAGGCGCTCGACGCGGGCGAGCTCGAGTCGAAGCTCGCCAGCGACCGGGTCGACGTGACGCTGCCGGGTGCGCCGCCGCGGCCGGTCGGCCACACCCACCTGATCACCCGCACCACGCGCCAGATCGAGGACGTCATGGTCGGACTTGGGTACCGCGTGATGGAGGGCCCCGAGGTCGAGCACGACTACTACAACTTCACCGCGCTCAATCACCCGCCCGGCCACCCGGCGCGGATGCTCCAGGACACCTTCTACGTCCAGTCCGACCCCGAGGTGCTACTGCGCACGCACACCTCGCCTGTGCAGGTGCGCAGCATGGAGGCCCAGCCGCCGCCGATCTTCATGATCGCCCCGGGCAAGGTCTACCGGCGCGACTCCGACGCCACCCACAGCCCGATGTTCCACCAGGTCGAGGGGCTGGCGATCGGCGAGGGGATCACGCTCGCCGACCTGCAGGGAACGCTGACCGAGATGCTCAGCGCGATCTTCGGCGGCGCCCGCGAGGCGCGGATGCGGCCCCACTTCTTCCCCTTCACCGAGCCCAGCGTCGAGTTCGACGTCTCCTGCTTCCAGTGCCAGGGAAGCGGGACGCTGCCCGGCGGCGAGCGCTGCAACCTCTGCAAGGGCATCGGCTGGATCGAGGTCGGCGGCGCCGGCATGGTCGATCCCAACGTGCTTGGCTTCGTCGAGTCGAACGGCTATGACCCCGAGCGGGTGCAGGGCTTCGCCTTCGGCATGGGGGTCGAGCGGATCGCGATGCTGCGCCACGGCGTGCCCGACCTGCGGCGCTTCTTCGACAACGACGTGCGGGTGCTGGAGCAGTTCTCGTGAGGGTTCCGTACTCATGGCTGCGCGAGTACTGCGACCCGGGCATGGAGCCCGGCGAGCTGGCCGAGCGGCTGGCGATGACCGGGACCGAGGTCGAGCGGGTCGGCGCCGTCGGGCCGCCCTCGGCGGAGAACTTCGTCGTCGGCAAGGTGCTGAGCGCCGAGCCGCACCCCAATGCCGACCGGTTGCGCGTCTGCAAGCTCGACACCGGCGACGGCAACGAGCGCATCGTCGTCTGCGGCGCCCCCAACGTGGCCGCTGGCCAGACGGTGCCGGTGGCGCTGCCCGGGGCGACGATGCCTGGCGGCATGGAGATCGGCGAAGCGAAGCTGCGCGGCGTGCGCTCTGCGGGAATGATCTGCTCGGCCTCCGAGCTCGGCGTGGGCGAGAGTCCCGAGGGCATCCTCGTGCTCGAGGACGGTTCCGGTGCGCCGTATCCCGGCATGTCGGGGGATGAGAGCACCGGAAGCCTCGCGCCGGGCACGCCGCTGGCCGAGGTGCTGCCGGTGGCCGAGCAGGTGCTGGAGCTGGAGGTGACGCCGAACCGGCTCGACTGCTTCGGCGTCTACGGGGTCGCCCGCGAGGTGCACGCGATCAGCGCCGCGCCGCTGGCGCAGGAGCCGTGGCTGGAGGACGCCGAGGCCGAGGGTGAGGGGGAGGCCGACGACTATGCCTCGGTCACGGTTGAGGTTCCCGGACTCTGCCCGCGCTTCACCGCTCGGGTTTTCACCGATGTTGAAATCGGTCCTTCGCCGGCCTGGCTGCAGGCGCGGCTGGTGGCGGCGGGACAGCGGCCGATCAACAACGTCGTCGACATCACCAACTACGTGATGCTCCTGACCGCGCAGCCTCTGCACGCCTTCGACCTCGACAAGGTGCCGGAGGGGGCGCTGGCCGTGCGCACCGCCAGGGACGGCGAGAAGATGAAGACGCTCGATGGGGTCGAGCGGACCCTCGACGCGGACACCGTGCTCGTCTGCGACCACAACGGGCCCTCGGGGATCGCTGGGATCATGGGCGGGCAGGCCTCCGAGGTCTCGAATGGGACGAGCCGAGTGCTGCTCGAGGTGGCGAACTGGAACGGCACCAACATCCTGCGCAGCTCGCGCCAGCTCTCACTGCGCTCGGAGGCCTCCTCGCGCTTCGAGAAGCAGCTGCACCCCGAGCTCTGCATGCGGGCGCAGCGGATCGCCTCGCGGCTGATGGTCGAGCTCTGCGGTGCCAGGCTGGTGCCGGGGACAATCGATGTCGCCGCCGAGATCCCGCCGATGCCGACGATCCGCTTGCGCGGCGAGCGGGTCGAGGGGCTGCTCGGCATGGCGATCCCTCAGGAAGCCCAGAAGGCCTACCTGGAGCGGCTCGGCTTCGGCGTCGCCGAGAGCGGCGAGGACCTCGACGTGACTGTGCCGCCCGATCGCCACTACGACGTCACTCGCGAGGTCGACCTGATCGAGGAGGTCGGCCGCGTCCACGGCCTCGACGAGCACCTGCCAAGCACGCTGCCGGCGGTCGCCGGGCGGGTCGGTGGCTTGAGCCGGGCGCAGCGCCTCAAGCGCCGCGCCGAGGACACGATGCGGGATCTCGGCTTCGACGAGATCGTCGGCTGGAGCTTCACCGACCCGGGCGAGCCGGAACGCCTGCGCCTGCCCCCCGAGGACCCGCGCAGCAGCGGCGTCGTCCTCTCCAATCCTCTCTCGGAGGACCAGTCGGTGATGCGGACGACACTGCTCGGCTCGCTGCTCGACGTTGCCCAGCGCAACCTGGCCCGCGGCGCCGAGCGCGTCTCGCTCTTTGAGTCCGGCCGGGTCTACCTGCCGAGCTCGCCGAGTCTGCCTCAACCGGCGGATAGCGCCGGTAATGGCGGTTTCGGCGCTCTCGCGGGCGATTTCTCGGGCCAAAGGCCCGCGCCCGAGCACGAGCCGCACCGGCTTGGCTCGATCGCGACCGGCCCGCCCTCGCGGTCCTGGCGGGGGGGCGAGGTTCCCAACGATTTCTTCACCCTCAAGGGCGTGCTCGAAGCGCTGGCCGGCCAGCTCGGCGCCGGGCTCTCCTTCGCCCCCGCCGAGGAGCCGTTCCTGCATCCCGGGCGGGCGGCGAGCGTCGCTGTCGCCGGCATTCCGGCTGGCTGGATCGGCGAGGTCCACCCGCTCGCCTGCCGTGAGTGGGACGTCGAGGCCGCCACCGCCTTCGAAGTCGACCTGGCGCCGCTGCTCGCTGTCGCCGTCGCCGGCGAAGAGACCTACGATGACGTCACCACGTTCCCCGCCGTCTACCAGGACCTCGCGGTGGTCGTGCCGGCTGGCGTCCCAGCCACGGACCTGCGCGACGCTGTGCTTGCCGCGGGCGGAGATCTGCTTCGCGCCGCCGGGGTCTTCGACCTCTACGAAGGCGAGCAGGTGGGGGAGGGGCGCAAGAGCCTTGCCCTGCGGCTCGAGTTCCGCGCCTCCGACCGCACGCTCACCGACGAGGAGGTCGCCGCCAAGCGGACGGCGATCGAGGCTGGGCTGGAGAAGCTCGGAGGGAGCCTGCGTGGCTAAAACGCACGAACAACGACTCGACGGGGACCCGGTAGCGCGGGTGCTGGTTGCCGGTGCCTCTGGTTTTACCGGCGCCCTGGCTGCGCAGATCGCCTGGAATCACCCGCGGCTGGAGCTGGTCGCGGCTACCTCGCGCAGCGACGCCGGCAAGCGTCTCGACGAGCTCTACCCCCGCTATCGGGTGCCGCTCGAGCTGACCGAGCTCGACCTCGACGAGATCGAGGAGGTCGACGCCGCGATCGTCGCCTATCCCCACGGCGCCTCGGCGCCGGCGGTGGCGGCGCTGCGCGGGCTCGGCGCCTTGGTCGTCGACCTCTCAGCCGACTTCCGGCTGCGCGACCTGCCCACCTATGAACGCTGGTACGGCCCCCACGGCGCGCCGGAGCTGCTCGAGGGGGCGGTCTACGGCCTCAGCGAGCTCTACCGCGAGCAGCTGCGCGAGGCCGAGCTCGTCGCCACGCCGGGCTGCTACCCGACCGCGAGCCTGCTGGCCCTGGCGCCACTGGCCGAGCGCGGCCTGGTCGGCGAGGCTTACATCTCCGCGATGCAGGGCACCTCCGGCTATGGCCGCAGCAGCGACGACACGGTCCACTTCAGCGCGATGACCGAAAACGCCTTCCCCTACAAGACCGAGGGACACCGCCACCGGCCCGAGATCGAACAGGAGCTGGCGGCGCTGGGCAGCCCGGCGCCCGTCACCTTCGTCCCGCACCTGTTGCCGCTGGACCAGGGCGAGCTGGCGACCTGCTTCGCCCAGCTCTCCGAGTCGATGTCGAAGGAGGAGGTGCAGGCCCTCTACCGCGACCGCTACGAGGGCGAGCCCTTCGTCCGCGTGCTCGACCGCCCGCCCGACCTGCGCGCGGTGCGCGACACGAACGAGTGCCATGTCTACGTCACGGTCGAGGAGCGGGGCCGGGTCGTCGCTTTCTCGGCGATCGACAACATCTGGAAGGGCGCTTCCGGCCAGGGCGTGCAGAACCTCAACCTGATGCTGGGCCTCGATGAGACGGAGGGGCTGCTGTGAGCGCCCCGGAGCCCGAGAGCACGTTCTTCAGGTCGCGCTGGGTCGATCCCCCGGCCGGCGTCGAGGAGCTCGATCCCGCCCAGCTTGCCCCTGGCTTCCGCGCCGGCGCCGCCCACTGCGGGCTCAAGGGCGGCGGCAAGACCGACGTCGGCCTGCTCGCTTGCGATGCGGAGGATGTCTCCTCATCGATCCTGCTCACCCGCAACGCCTCCGCGGCGGCGCCGGTGCGGGTCTGCCGCGAGCGCTGCGAGCGGGGCGCGATCCGCGCCGCCGTGGTCAACGCCGGCAACGCCAACGCCGAGACCGGCGAGCAGGGCTACGCCGACGCGGTGGCGATGTGCGACTCGGCGGCGGCGCAGCTCGGGCTGCGGCCAGAGAGCGTCGCCGTCGCAGAGACCGGCGTGATCGGGGTACCGCTGCCGCTCGAGGCCGTGCTCGGTGGCATCGGCGAGGCCGCCGGGGGGCTCTCGCCCGCGGGCGGGGCCGCCTTCTCCGACGCGATCCTCACCACCGACCGCTGGCCCAAGCGCTGCACGGTGCGTGTTGGCGGCGTCACGCTCTCGGCCCAGGCAAAGGGCGGCGGCATGATCCAGCCCAACATGGCGACGATGCTCTGCTTCGTCCAGACCGATGCCGTGGTCGAAGACCCCGACGCTGCCCTGCGCGCCGCCTGCGATGCCTCCTTCGAGAGGATCACCGTCGACGGCCAGATGAGCACCAACGACACGCTGCTCCTGCAGGCGACCGGCGCGGCGGGCGCGCCGCTCCCCGGCGGCCTGCTCGAGGCCGTGCTGCTGCAGCTCGCGATCGAGGTGGTCGCCGACGGCGAGGGCTCGAGCCGGGTCGGCCGCGTCCAGGTCGACGGCGCCGCCAGCCAGGCCGAGGCAGAGCGGGTCGCCCGGGCGATCGCCAACTCGCCCCTGGTGAAGACGGCGCTGTTCGGCCGAGACCCCAACTGGGGGCGGATCGCCCAGGCCGCCGGCATGGCCCTGGCGGGCGAGGAGCTGGAGGAGATCGGCGCCGAGAACATCGAGAACACCGAGCTGGCGGGGGAGGAGAGCGAGGCCGAGATCGGCCTGCGGCTCGACCGCGGCGAGCATTCCGCCCACGTCTGGTTCTCGGACCTTGGCTACGAGTACGTGCGGATCAACGCGGAGTACACGACATGAGCGAAGGGAGAGGCCGATGAGCGAGCAGGCGCCCCAGTCGCGGGCGGCGGAGGTCAACGTCGAGACGCTGCTCGAGGCGCTGCCCTACATCAAGGAGTTCCACGGACGCACCGTCGTGGTCAAGTACGGCGGCGCGGCAATGCGTGAGGAGGCGCTGCGCGAAGAGTTCGCCACGGACATCGTGCTGCTCAAGTACGTCGGCCTCAACCCGGTGGTCGTGCACGGCGGCGGACCCGAGATCACCCGTTACATGGAGCGCCTCGGCCTCGAGGTGCGCTTCCACGAGGGCCTGCGCGTCTCCGACGCCGAGACCGTGGAGGTCGCGCGGATGGTGCTGGTCGGCAAGCTCAACTCGGAAATCGTCCAGCGCCTCAACGCCCACGGCCAGCCCGCGGTCGGCCTCTCCGGCGAGGACGGCACTCTCTTCCAGGTCTCACCCGTGGCCAACGCCGAGCAGGTCGGCTTCGTCGGTTCCGTGGAGCACGTCGACGTCGGCGTGCTCAACCACATCTCCGGCGATTACATCCCGGTGATCGCCTCGACCGCGACCGACAGCGAAGGCAACCCGCACAACGTCAACGCCGATGAAGTCGCCGGCAAGGTCGCGGCGGCGCTCGGCGCCGCCAAGGCGATCTTCCTCACCGACGTCGAGGGCTGGCTCGAGGACCCCGAGGACCACGGCTCGTTGATCACCCACGCGACGATCACCGAGGTCCAGCAGAAACTGCCCGGCATCGACGGGGGCATGCGGCCGAAGTTGCAGGCCTGCGTCGACGCGATCGAAGGCGGCGCCAAGTCGGCACACATCATCGACGGCCGCCAGGCGCACAGCCTGCTGCTCGAGCTCTTCACCAACGCCGGCATCGGCACGATGGTGACTCCATGAGCGCACGGGTGAGCGGGGTCGATCGATGAACCTCACCGAGCTTCAGAGCTTGGAGGAGCGCTACCTGATGCGCACCTACAAGCGGGCGCCGGTCGAGTTCACCCGCGGCGAGGGTGCGCTGCTCTGGGACGCCGAGGGCAAGGAGTACCTCGACTTCCTCACCGGCATCTCGGTCTGCTCGGTCGGCCATTGCAACCCCGAGGTGGTCGAGGCCGTGCGCGAGCAGGCGGGCCGCCTGATGCACACCTCCAACCTCTTCTACACCGAGCCGATGGTGCGGCTCGCCGAGCGGCTCTCGGAGTCGAGCCTGGGGGGGCGCGTCTTCTTCTCCAATTCCGGCACCGAGGCCAATGAGTGCGCGATCAAGGTCGCCCGCAAGCACGCTCACCGGCGCGGCATCGAGCTGCCCGAGATCGTCAGCTTCGAGCGCGACTTCCACGGCCGCACCTACGGTGCCCTCTCGGCGACGCCGGCGCTGGCGAGCAACCCCGACCTGGGGCCGATGCTGCCGGGCTTCAGCTCCGTGCCCTTCGATGACCCCGACGCCCTGCGCGCGGCGGTGGGGGAGAACACGGCCGCTGTCCTGATCGAGACGATCCAGGGCGAGGCCGGGGTCAATCCGCTCTCCGACGAGGCGCTGCTAGCCGCCCGCCAGGCCTGTAACGAGAGCGGCGCGCTCCTGGTCCTCGACGAGATTCAGACCGGGATCGGCCGCACCGGCTCGCTCTGGTCCTACGAGCAGACCCCGGTCCGCCCCGACGTCCTGACCAGCGCCAAGGCGCTGGGGGGAGGGATGCCGATCGGTGCTTGCATCACCACGCCCGAGGCCGGGGAGGTGCTCGAGCCGGGCGATCACGGCTCCACCTTCGCGGCCGGGCCGCTCGCTTCGGTCGCTGCCCTGGCCGTGCTCGACATCGTCGACCAGCCTGCGCTGCTGCGGCGAGTGCGCGAGCTTGGCGCCAGGCTGCGTGAGGATCTGCTGGCGCTGGAGGGCGTGAGCGAAGTGCGCGGCCGAGGCCTGATGCTCGGGGTCGGCCTCGACGAGGGGATCGATGCGGCCGCGATCGGCGCCGGCCTGCTCGAGCGCGGCCTCGTCGTCAACGTGCCCGGCCCGGGCACGTTGCGCCTGCTGCCGCCGCTGACGGTCGATCCCGACCAGCTCTCCCAGGCCGTGGCCACGATCGAGGCCGCGCTCCTAAGCTACGCACCCGAATGAGCTCGAAGCGCCCATCCGAGCCGCGCGCGCTGACCAGCAGCACGGCGGAGCGACTCGCCGCGATCGTCGAGGCCGCCGAGCAGGCGGCGGCGAAAGTGATCGACGACGCCGAGGAGCAGGCCCGCCGCCAGCTCTCCGAAGCCAACGCCCGCGCCGACCGGATCGTCGCCGAGCGGCTACGCGCCCTCGCCGACGAGCTCGACCCGCCACAGGTCGCCAAGCCGCGTGAGCCGCACCTGCGCCCGGTCGCCGAACCGGGTCCCGAGACCCCCCCCGGCCCGCGCTCAGGTGCTGCCGGGGCCCGCCTCCTGGCGACCCAGATGGCCGTCTCCGGCAGCAGCCGCGAGGAGATCGCCGCGCGGCTGCGCAGCAACTTCGAGATCGAGGACACCAGCGAGATACTCGACGCGATACTCGGACCGGAGGACTGAGGCATGCATGAGGACCCGACCCGGATCATGCGCCAGCCTGGCGACGACGGCGGCGACCACCACAAGCCTCGCGGCAACATGCGCCTGATCGTCGCTTGCCTGGTCGCCGTGATCGCCGGCCTGCTCATCGCCGTCGTCGTCATCGCCGGCAGCGGCGATTCCAGTGAGACCTCGACGGTCACGACGACGCCGAGCGAAACCACCACGGAAGCCTCGACCGAGACGACCACCGGCTCGACCACCGAGACGACCGAGCCCGAAACGACGGAAACGGCCGAAACGACGACCACCGAAACCACGACTCCGCCCGAAACCTCGACCGCGACTCCGCCTGAAGAAGAAAACGGCAGCGGCGGAATCGGCGCTCCCTAGCGCTGCCTGCGAGACTTCGCGCCCCTTCGTGACCCCCGACTCGCCCGCAGACGTACGCACCGCCTCCTACGAGGCGGACCCCGCCGAGGTGCGGCGCGTCCTGTTGCTCTACTCGGGCGGCCTCGATACCAGCGTGATGCTGAAGTGGATCCAGGACTCCTACGACGCCGAGGTCGTCTGCCTCACCGTCAACCTCGGCCAGCCCGGCGAGGACTACGCGGTGATCGAGGACAAGGCGAAGCGGCTGGGAGCGCTCGAGTGCTACGTCGTCGACGCCCGCGAGGAGTTCGCCCGCGATTACGTTCTGCCGGCGATCAAGGCCAACGCGCTCTACGGCGGTGGCTACCCGCTGTTCACCGCGCTCGGCCGGCCGCTGATCGCCAAGCTCGCGGTCGAGTACGCGCGCCGGGCTGGATGCGACACGATCGCCCACGGCTGCACCGGCAAGGGCAATGACCAGGTGCGGATCGAGGGCACCGTCGCCACCCTGGCGCCGGAGCTGAAGACGATCGCGCCGGTGCGGTCCTGGCAGATGGGCCGCGAGGAGGAGATCGCCTACGCCCGCGAGCACGGCATCCCGGTCAAGGGCGGCACCGAGGTCGCGCCCTACTCGATCGACGACAACCTCTGGGGCCGCTCCTCGGAGGGCCGCTGGATTGAGGACCTCGACCACGCTCCCGAGGACGACGTCTTCCAGCTGGTCACCCGCCCCGAGGAGGCTCCCGACGAGGCCGAGACCGTCAAGGTCGAGTTCGAGGCCGGCGTTCCCGTCGCCCTCAACGGCGAGCGCCTCGCCCCGGTCGACCTGCTCGAACGGGTGGCTGAGGTCGGCTGCCGCCACGGCGTCGGTATCGTCGACCACATCGAGGACCGCATCGTTGGCCTCAAGGTGCGCGACATCTACGAGGTGCCGGCGGCGGCGATTCTGCTCGCCGCCCACCAGGAGCTGGAGAAGCTCGTCTGCACGATCCACCAGAACCAGTTCAAGCCCGACCTCGACCGCCAGTGGGCCTACCTCGTCTATGCCGGCCTCTGGTGGGAGCCGCTGCGCGCCGACCTCGACGCCTACATGGGCGCGGTCAACGCCCAGGTGACCGGCACGATCGGGCTGAAGCTCTTCAAGGGCAGCGTGCGGGTAGTCACCCGCTCCTCGCCCAACGCCGTCTACGACGCCGACCTCGCCTCCTTCGCCGAGTCCGGCGGCCTCTTCTCGCAGGCAGCCTCGCCGGGCTTCATCGAGCTCTGGTCGCTGCAGTCGCGGATGGCACACCGGATCCGCCAGCGTGAGGAAGGGGAGTAAGCGTGACCTACGACAAGCTCGGCAAGGCGGCGCTCCGCTTCTCGGTCAAGTACGTGCGGCGGCGCTACCGGCGCCAGATCCGCATCGGCGCGGGTCTCGCCGCGGTTGCACTTGCGATTGCAGCCTACGCCGCGACCCGCAACGTGCCGGAGGGCTAGCGTAATTTCGAGCGTTCGTGCGCCGAACGCTCGCGACAAACGGCGGCCGCGGCGCCGCGCTCCTCTGCGCCCTGGCCGGCCTGATCATGCTCGTCGCCTCACCGGCGGGCGGTGCCAGCATTTCGGCCCTGCAGCAGAAGCTCTCCGCCGGGCGCGACGAAGCCAGCTCGCTGGTCGGCGAGCTGCAGGCGACCCAGGGCGAACTGGCCGCGGCCGAAGGCGAAGCGGCGAAGGCGAAGGCGCGCGAGCGCAAGCTCACCAGCCTGCTCGCCACGGGTGAAGAAAAAGCCGCTCGCCTCGCCGCTGAAGTGCGCTGGACCCGGCAGCGGCTGGCACTGGCCAAGAAACGGCTGCGGCGCGCCCGCCGCGTGCTCGCCGCGCGCCTGGTGGCGATGTATGAGAGCGGCGCCCCTGACACCGCCAGCGTCATCCTCGCCGCCAGCAGCTTCGATGAGATGGCGACCAGGACCGAATACCTGACCCGCATTCAGCAGTCCGATTCCGCCCTGGCGCAGCGTGTCGCCACGGTGCGCCGCACCGTGGCGGTGGCGCTGCGCCGCGTCGCCGCTCTCGAGGCCCGCGTCGACGCCTACAACGAACGCCTCGCCGCCGCCCGCTCCGAAGTCACCGGGGTGCGCGAAAACGCGGAAGCGGCCGCGGCACATCTACAAGCGATCGAAGCTTCTCGCCAGGCGGCGCTGGAGAAGCTGAAAGCAAGCATCGGCACCTGGGTCAAGGAGATCCAAGCCGCCAAGGCCGCCCAGGCCGAACGGATCAGCGCCGAAGAAGCCGAAGGCGAAGTAGAACGCTGGCTAGGCGGCCCTTACGCCATTCCCGCCTACATAGTCATGTGCGAGTCCGGCGGCAACTACGGTGCCGTCAACCCCTCTTCCGGAGCGGGCGGCGCCTACCAGATCCTCCCGAGCACCTGGGAGCTCTACGGCGGCCAAGGCGAACCCCAGAACGCCCCCAAGGCTGAACAGGACAGAATCGCGGCCGAAATCTGGTCCGACTCCGGCCCCAGCGCTTGGGTTTGCGGCTGAGCGACGAATCGAGGAGGGGTTCCGCTTAACTTTTTCGGTGAAGACGTCCTCGCTGTCGCCGCGAGGAATTGCCGAAAAAGTACAAGACGCTTCACCCCTCCTCGATTCGTCACCTCACTCGCGGAAATACACGCGGAAGGTGCGCGGAAGAAGGCCAAAAGCCCATCGCTCCATCTGGAGGGATTGGCATGATCGACGGCCTGATCGTGAGCAGCTCCGCCGTACATCTGCATGCACACAGCGAGTACTCGCTGCTCGACGGCGCCTGCAAGATCGACGCGATGGCGGCCCGCGCCGCGGAAATGGGCCAGCCCGCCCTCGGCCTCACCGACCACGGCGTGATGAACGGCACCGTCGACCTCTACAAGGCATGCAAGAAGCACGGGATCAAGCCGATCGCCGGCTTCGAGGCCTACTTCGTCGACGACGTCAAGGCGATCAAGGAGAAGCCCAAGTACGAGCGCAACCACCTCACCCTGCTCGCCGAGAACGACACCGGCCTGGCCAACCTGGTCAAGCTCACCTCGGCCGGCTTCCTCGAGGGCTTCTCGCGGGGCAAGGCCAACGTCGACATGGACCTGCTCGCCACCCACTCGGAGGGCGTGCTCGCCCTCACCGGTTGCCTGCAGTCGCGTTTCTGCCGCCGCCTGGTCGAAGAGCGCAATGACGATGCGCGCGCCCATCTCGACGACCTGATCCAGGTCTTCGGCCCCGACCAGGTCTACTTCGAGGTGCAGAAGAACGGCATCGGCGACCAGGACAAGGCCAACGAGGGGATCGTCCGCTTCGCCCGCGAGCTCGGGCGGCCGCTGGTCGGCACCGCCGACGTCCACTACCTGCGGCGCGAGGACTTTGACAACCACTCGGCGCTGCTCTGCGTGCAGACCAAGTCGACGCTGGAGGCGCCGAAGCTGAGCTTCGACACCAACGAGTTCTACTTGAAGGACTCGGCCGAAATGGCGGAGTCCTTCGCCGTGTGGCCCGAGGCGGTGCCGAGCACGCTGGAGATCGCCGAGCGCTGCGAGATCGAGATCGAGCTGGGCAAGCTGCTGCTGCCGCGCTACCCGACGCCCGACGGCGAGGAGCCGGAAGCGATGTTGCGCCGCATTGCCGGCGAGGGCATGCGAGCCCGCTACGGCGACCCGATCCCGGCCGAGGCGAAGGAACGGCTCGAGTTCGAGCTCGGGGTGATCGAGGAGATGGGCTTCTCCTCCTACTTCCTGATCGTCTGGGACTTCGTCCGCTACGCGAAGGAGAACGGCGTCGCGGTCGGCCCGGGCCGCGGCTCGGCGGCCGGCTCGATCGTTGCCTACGCGCTGGCGATAACCGACATCGACCCGCTCGCCGAAGACCTCCTCTTCGAGCGCTTCCTCAACCCCGGCCGCAAGTCGATGCCCGACATCGACATCGATTTCTCGGTGCGCGGCCGCGAGCGCGTGATCCGCTACGTGCAGGAGAAGTACGGGCGCGAAGCAGTAGCCCAGATCATCACCTTCGGCAAGATGGCGCCGCGCGCCGCCACCCGCGACGCCGCCCGAGTGCTCGGCTTCGACTATGGCACCGGCGACCGTCTCGCCAAGCAGATCCCCGAGCCGATCATGGGGCGCAGCCCCTCCTTCGAGGAATGCCTGCAGCCGGGGCAGGAGCTGCGCAAGACCTACGACGCCGAGCCCGAGGCGAAACGGATCATCGACGTCGCCCAGGGGCTCGAGGGAATCATCCGCAACAACTCGATCCACGCCGCCGCGGTGGTGATCGCAGACCGGCCGCTGCAGGAGGTAGTGCCGCTGCAGCTGGCGGAGGACCGCAGCGCGCCCGCCGCCAGCGGGAATGGCAACGGGGGCGGCAAGGTCGAGCGCCAGTACAAGATCGTGACCCAGTACTCGATGGGGCCGATCGAGGAAATCGGCCTGCTGAAGATGGACTTCCTCGGCCTGCGCAACCTCGACGTGATCGAGGACGCGATCGAGATCGTCCGCCGCTCGCGCGGGATCGAGCTGGACGTCGGTACCTTCCCGATGGACGACGCCAAGACCTTCCAGATGCTCGCCGGCGGCGACAGCACCGGCGTCTTCCAGTTCGAGTCCGAGGGCATGCGCGACGCCCTCCGCAAGGTGAAGCCGACCGAGTTCGCCGACCTGGTCGCGCTCGGTGCCCTCTACCGGCCGGGCGCGATGGCCTACATCCCGACCTACGCCAAGGGCAAGCGCAACCCCGACACGGTCACCTATCCCGACGAGCGCATGCGGGCGATCACCGAAGAGACCTACGGCTGCGTCATCTACCAGGAGCAGCTGATGGCGATCGCGAGGGAGATGGCCGGCTTCTCGGGCGCCGAGGCGGACGACCTGCGCAAGGCGGTCGGCAAGAAGAAGCGCGACCTGATGGCGACGATGAAGGACAAGTTCATGAAGGGGCTGGCGGAATCGAACACCGACCCCAAGGTCGCCGCCGACCTCTGGAAGCTGAACGAAGCCGCCGCCGACTACTCCTTCAACAAGTCCCACGCCGCCTGTTACGGGCTGATCTCCTACCGCACCGCCTATCTCAAGGCCAACTTCCCGGCTGAGTACATGGCGGCGGTGATCTCCTCGGTGATGAACACCAAGGACAAGGTCCCCTTCTTCGTCAACCGCTGCGAGGAGATGGGGATCGACGTGCTGCCGCCCGACGTCAACTCCTCCGACCACTCCTTCGTCGTCTCCGAGAAGGCGATTCGCTTCGGCCTCGATGCGGTCAAGAACGTCGGCCACGCCGCGGTCGAGGCGATCCTGCGCGCCCGCGAGGACACCCCGATCGCCTCGATCTGGGACTTCTGCGAGCGGGTCGACTCGCGCGCGGTGAACAAACGGGCGATCGAATGCCTGATCAAGTGCGGCGCGCTCGACTCGACCGGGGCCACCCGCAAGGGCATGCTGGAAGCGCTGCCCGCGGCGCAATCGGCCGGCCAGAAGGCGCAGGAGGACGCCCAGCTCGGCCAGGGGTCGATCTTCGACTTCGGCGAGGAGACGGGGGCGGGGGCCCACGCCACGCAGGCTCACCACCGGCCGCCGATCTCGGCCGAGGAGTTCGAGCGCGGCGAGCTGCTTGCCTTCGAGAAGGAGACGCTCGGCACCTACCTCTCCTCGCACCCACTGACCGAGGTGCGGGGCGCCCTGCGCGCCCGCGTCGACTGCAGCCTGGCGGAGCTCGCCAACAAGCAGGACGGCTCCTGGGTGACGGTGGGCGGAATCGTCACCGAGTGCAAGAAGATCCGCACCAAGAGCGGCAACCAGATGATGTTCGCCACCCTCGACGACGTCGAGGGGCAGGTCGAGATGCTCGTCTTCAAGGCCGACCAGGCCGAGAGTGCCGCGGTGATCCAGCCGGACTCGATCGTGCTGGTCCGCGGCCGCCTCGACCACAAGGAGCGGGGCGAGACCAAGCTGGTCGTGCAGGAGGCCGAGCGCTTCGAACCCGACGCCGCGGAGATCGCCGCCGCGCCGGCCGTGGCCAGCGCGCCGAGCGGGCCGTTCAAGGTCGAGGTCGCCGAAGCCGCCTACTCCGACGCGCTGATCGAGGAAATCAAGGCGGTGCTGGAGCACCACAAGGGCCCGGAAGAGGTGCGGCTGGCCCTCGTCGGCGCCGACGGTCGCACGACCGAGCTGAAGTGCGGCGACGGATACCGGGTCCGTCCCTCGGGCCATCTTCGCAGCGAGCTGGACCATGTTTTGTCCAGCGCCACGGCTCTGGCCGCTTAGCCAGTCCAGAACTTGGATTCCGCGCTCCCGGGTCCCTAGACTTCAGCCATGCCAGCGACTCGCGAGAAGACGGGTGAGTGCCGCCAGTGCCGCTCGTTCTGCGACAAGATGGTCGAGCCGCGCGGCTGCGTCGAAATGCGCTGCCGCTACCTCTACAGCTTCGTCGACGTGCTGACCGGCAGCCAGTACGTCGGCTGCATGCAGGACGTCTTCACCGCCACGGTCGAGCTCGAGGCCCTGCAGCAGCCGGGCGGCTTCGGGGGGGTGAAGATGACCGGCGAGGCGCTGCCGCACTGCCAGTTCTCGGTCGAGCGCGCCTACGAGGGCGGGGGCGAGGCATATGACTGCGTCAACCGCCGCTTCTTCGACTGCGCCGACGACGGGCCCGAGGGCATCAAGGCCTTCGACCTGCGTGACGTCTGAGCGGCCGGGCGCCCGCTGAGGCGCCACCGATCCCTGTACGATCCCGCGCCGTAAACCTATGGAGGGTGATGGTCGGTGACTGATACAGCGGCAGTGGCAGACGCAGCGAAGGAGAGCCTGGTTAACGAGGTTGCGGGTGGCGACGGGACCGCTGAGGGCCCCGCTTTCACGCTCGAGCTCAACCAGGACCAGAAGGACATCCGCGAGTGGGTGCACGGCTTCGCCGAGGGCGTTGTCCGTCCCGCGGCGGCGGAATGGGACGAGCGCGAGGAAACTCCCTGGCCGGTGATCCAGGAGGCGGCAAAGATCGGCCTCTACAGCTTCGAAGCGCTCGGCCAGTTCTTCGCCGACCCGACCGGCCTGACGCTGCCGATCGCCAACGAGGAGCTCTTCTGGGGCGACGCCGGCATCGGCATGGCGATCATGGGCACCTCGCTCGCCGTCGCCGCGATCTTCGGCCAGGGCACTGGCGAGCAGATCGGCGAGTGGATCCCGCAGTGCTTCGGCAGTCCCGAGGACCCCAAGGTCGCCGCCTTCTGCGCCTCGGAGCCCGACGCCGGCTCCGACGTCTCGGCGATCCGCACCACCGCCAAGTACGACGAGGCCAGCGACGAGTGGGTCATCAACGGCCAGAAGGCCTGGGCGACCAACGGCGGCATCGCCGACGTCCACGTGGTCATCGCCTCGGTCGACCGTGAGCTCGGCTCGCGCGGCCACGCCGCCTTCGTCATCCCTCCCGGCACCAAGGGCTGCGAGCAGGGCGCCAAGGTGAAGAAGCACGGCCTGCGCGCCTCGCACACCGCCGACGTCCACCTCGACGACTGCCGGGTGCCGGGCGCCTGCCTGCTCGGCGGCAAAGACAAGCTCGACGAGCGCCTCGCCCGCGTGCGCGAGGGCAAGAAGGGCAAGTCGCAGGCGGCGATGCAGACCTTCGAGGCCAGCCGCCCCACGGTCGGCTCGCAGGCGGTGGGCATCGCCCGCGCCGCGTATGAGTACGCGCTCGAGTACGCCAAAGAGCGCTCCCAGTTCGGCCGCCCGATCGTCGAGAACCAGGCGATCGCCTTCACGCTCGCCGACATGAAGCTCGAGATCGACGCCGCCCGCCTGCTCGTCTGGCGCGCCGCCTGGATGGGCCGCAACGGCCACAAATTCGAAAACGCCGAGGGCTCGATGTCGAAGCTGAAGGCAGGCGAGGTCGCCGTCTGGTCGACCGAGCGGGCGATCCAGATCCTCGGCGGCAACGGCTACACCCGCGAGTTCCCGGTCGAGCGGATGCACCGCGACGCCAAGATCTACACGATCTTCGAGGGCACTTCCGAGATCCAGCGCCTGGTCATCAGCCGCGCGATCTCCGGCGTTCACGTCAAATAGCGCCTTCCGGCTTGCCATTGGCGACTTGGTGTCGAATAGCGCCACTAACTCGCCAATGGCACACCGGAGCTATCGCTTGCGGCGTTTGAGCCCTGCCTTGCGCAGGCGCTTGGCCTCTTTGACTTCCTCTTTGCTCGACCCTTTCTTGTTTGGCCCGGGGGTCTCCAGGGTCGCTGGCAGGTTCTCGAACCTAGGCTCTGACAGGAAGGCGGAGAGGCCGCGCTTGCCCATCTCACCTTCCCCGATGTTGGCGTGGCGGTCGCGACAGGAGCCGAGCGGGGCGGCGGCGTCGTTGACGTGGAGACAGCCGAGGCGCTCGATTCCGACCTTGGCATCGGCTTCGTCAACGACCTGCTTCAGGTGCTCCTCATCGGTGATGTCATAGCCCTGGACGAAGAGGTGGCATGAGTCGAGGCAGAGGCCGAGGCGCTTGCCGCTGCCGGCGAGCTCGATCAGCTCCGCGGTTTGGTCGAAGTCGCGGCCGAGCAGGCCCTTGTGGCCGGCGGTCTGCTCGAGCAAGAGCGGGCAGCGCTCGCTGTCTTCCAGCGCCGCGGCGATCGTCTTGCCGGCGCGCTTCATCGAGGGCCCAAGCGGCTCTTTCACCTGGGCGCCCGGATGCAGGACAACTCCGGCGGCGCCGATTTCGTCGCCGGTCCGCAGCGCGTGGGTTAGCGAGGCCTGGGACTTCTTGCGCAGCTCTTTGTCCTTGCTGGCGCAATTGATCAGGTAGACCGCGTGGATCACGACCGCTTCGACCGGCGAGGCGGCCATCGCCTCTTTGAAGGCGGCGAAATCCGTGGGACCGTAGTTGGTCGGCCGCCACATGCGCGGGCTCTGGTTGAAGATCTGGATCGCTTCGCAGCCCCGTTCCGTGCCTCGCTCGATCGCTTTGTCGAGGCCTCCCGCGGTCGAGACGTGCGCGCCGATCAGCATAGGCTGGGCATCCTATGAGTCCCGAGGAGACGGCAGGCGGCGAGGCCGGGGAGGTCTTGCGCAAGTGGCGCACCCGGCGCCAGCTGACGCAACTCGACCTGGCGCTCGAGGCCGGCGTCTCGGCCAGGCACCTGAGCTTCATCGAGACCGGGCGGTCGCGGCCCAGTGCCGAGATGATCCTGCGGCTCGCCGGGCAGCTCGAGGTTCCGCTGCGCGAGCGCAACCGGATGCTGCTGGCGGCGGGCTATGCACCGAGCTTCCCGGAGCTTTCGATCGGCGAGCCGGCGATGGCGCCGGTGCGCGAGGCGCTTGACGTGATCCTCGATGGGCACGAACCAAACCCGGCCGTCGTCGTCGATCGCCACTGGAACCTGGTCGCGGCGAACAAGACGATGGTGGCGCTGGCCAGCGGGGTCGACGAGTCCCTGCTCGAGCCGCCGGTGAACGTAATGCGCCTCGGCCTGCACCCGCGCGGGCTGGCGGCCACGGCGCTCAACATGGGCCAGCTCCGCGACTACTTCATCGGCAGGCTCGAACACCAGGTGGCGACCAGCGGCGATCCGGAGCTGGCGGCGCTGCTCGAGGAGGTGGCCGGCTACCCGGCCCCTCCCGGTGGGCCTGGGATTGCTTTTGACCCCGACGGGGGCAACGTCCTCACGCCGGTGATGCGGATGCGGGTCCCCGAGGGGGACGAGTTCTCCTTCTTCTTCTCGATCGCGACATTTGGCACCGCGGTGGAGGTGACCGCCTCGGAGCTTTCGATCGAGCTCGGCTTCCCGGCTGACAAGGCAACCGCCGAGGCCCTGCGGAGGCTACCCCGGAGGTAATCGACAAGCTTCCCTCTCCCTGTCAGCGTTCCCGCAATGGAGCGGTTCGACGTGGTGGTGGTCGGGGGGCGCTGCGCGGGCGCTCCCCTGGCGACGATGCTTGCCCAGCGTGGGATGCGCGTCTGCCTGCTCGACAAGGCGCGTTTTCCCAGCGAGACCCTCTCAACGCACGTGATCCAACCCTGCGGGGTCGGTGTCCTCGACCGGATCGGCCTCCTGGACGGCATACTCGCTGCTGGCGCGGCACCCCTGACGCGCTTCACCTTCGTCAGCGACGGCGCCCGGATGGAGGCCACGGTCGAAGGCGGCCTCTTCGAGCACCCGTCGATCTCAATGCGCCGGCTGGTGCTGGACCGTCTCCTGGTTGACGGCGCGGCCGTGGCTGGGGTGGACGTACGAACGGGGACCAGGGTCACCGGTCTCTTGTGGGAGAACGGCCGCGTCACCGGTGCAGTCGCAGGGGAGAAGCGCATTGCAGCTCGCCTGGTGGTTGGTGCCGACGGCAGGGGCTCCACCGTGGCCGAGCTCGCCGGGGCGCGGAAGTATCGGCTCGCTCCGCAGGAGAGAATCTTCGCCTGGGCCTACTTCGAGGGCGTCGAGCCCGACGGCCACCTGCGGTTGGGCTCGCTCGGCGACCTCACCTACGTCGCCGGGCCGACGGATTCCGGGCTCTACCTGGCCGCGGCCTGCCCGCCGATGAAGGACCGGGAATCCTTTCTCGCCGATCGCGAGGCCAGCTACGCGGCTGCGCTTGCTGCCTGGCCGGAGCTCTCCGGGCTCTTGGCAGGGACGAGGAGAAGCGGGCCGGTCCGGGTGATGGCGAATTGGCACGGCTATTTCCGCCAGCCGGCGGGACCGGGCTGGGTGCTGGCGGGCGATGCCGGCAACTTCAAGGATCCCTCGCCTGCCCAGGGCATGGCCGATGCCCTGCGCCAGGGCGAGCGTCTCGCCGATTCGATCGCCGCGGGCTTCCGCGTCGGGGACCTCGACGCCTGCCTGCGCCGCTGGGGACGCTGGCGGGATAAGGACGGTCGTGAGATGCACTGGTTCGCCGCGGACATGGGGGCCGCCCCAAAAAAGCGGCCGCTGGCGGACCAGATCCTCCGCGACATCGCCGCCGACAGGGAGGACACGCGGAGGTTCCTGCGAATGCTCAACCACGAGATCAGGCCATCGCGGCTCTTTACGCCGGTGCGCGTCGCCCGAGCCGCGGCCCGGGTCGCCCGCCGGGAGCCGAGGCAGCTCCCGGCAATGCTGAAGGAGGGGGTGAGGGAGGTGCAGAAGGCAAGTCAGCGGGTCGCACAGCGTCCCCCCGATCGCGTAACCGAACGCCTGCTGCTCGCCTTGACGGTGATCGGGTTTGTCGTTCCGAACCTCTGCGTCCTCCTCTTCCTCGGCGAGGAAGGCCTCGACACCGGCGGCTACTTCTCGCTCTGGTTCACCAGCACGCCCTCGACCCAGCTGGTCCTCGACCTCGCCATCGCCGCCCTCGCCTTCTTCGCCTGGGTCCTCGCGGAGGTCCGCAGGGCGCCGTTTGCGCGGTGGTGGGTGTGCATCCCCGCCACCTTTCTGGTCGGCCTCTGCTTCGGCCTGCCCCTCTTCCTCTGGATGCGCGAGCGGGCGCTGTGGAAACATGCGCCCGGCCGTGCCTGACCAGACCCCCCAGCGTTTCCGCTTCGCGCCCTCCCCGACCGGGGCGCTGCACATCGGCGGCGCCCGTACCGCCCTCTACAACTGGCTGGCGGCGCGCCACGGCGGCGGCGAGCTGGTGCTGCGGATCGAGGACACCGACCGCGAGCGCTCGACCGAGGAGAACGTGGCCCAGATCCTCGACGCGATGGAGTGGCTGGGCCTGAGCTGGGACATCGGCCCCGTCTCCCAGGCCGACCGCGCCGGCCGCCACGCCGAGGCGCTGCAGAAGCTGCTCGATTCCGGCGCCGCCTACCGGGACTCGGCCACCGCCAAGGACGTCGAGGCCTGGAAGGCCGAGCACGGCGCCGGCCGGGGCTATCGCGGCGAGCCGGTCGCGGAGAAGGGAGCCGCGGTGCGGTTGCGAGTGCCGGACGAGGGGGAGACGGTGGTCGAGGACCTGATTCGTGGCCTGGTGCGCTTCCCCAACCGCAGCTACGACGACTTCGTCATCGCCCGCGGCGACGGCTCCGTCCTCTACAACTTCGCCGTCGCGGTGGATGACGCCGAAATGGGCATCACCGAGGTGGTGCGCGGGGACGACCATCTCTCCAACACGCCCAAGCAGCTGCTCGTCCTGGCCGCGCTCGGCCACGAGCCGCCCCGCTATGCCCACCTGCCGCTGCTGCACGGTCCCGACGGCAAGAAGCTCTCCAAGCGCCACGGCGCCGCCTCTGTGCAGGAGCTGCGCGACGCCGGCTACCTGCCGGCGGCGGTGCGCAACTACTTGGCCCTGCTGGGCTGGGGGACCGACGACGACACCACGGTGATGTCGACCGAGGAGCTGGTCGAGCGCTTCCGGGTCGAGGATGTCGGCAAGGCGGCCGCGATCTTCGACGAGAAGAAGCTGCGCTGGCTGAACGGGCGCTTCATGCGCGAGCTGCCCCTCGACGAGTACTCGGCGGCGGTCGCCCGCCACCTCGGCCGCGAGCCCGACGAGCGCCTGCGCGAGGCCTGCTCGATCGCCCAGGAGAAAGCCCAGACCCTGAACGAGGCATGGGACCTGATTCGCTTCCTCTTCGAGCCCCCCGTCGATGACGAAAAGGCCTGGCAAAAGGTGATGAAAGACGGGGCGGAGGCGGCGCTGGAGGCGAGCCGCGGCGCGCTCGCGTCGGTCGAGGACTTCGATGCCAGCGGAGTCGAGGCGGCCCTGGAGCCGCTGCCGGAGCGGCTCGGCGCCAAGCCCGGCAAGGTCTACCAGCCGATTCGGGTCGCAATCACCGGTACCTCGGTCTCGCCCGGCATCTTCGAATCGCTGGCAGTGCTCGGACGCGAGGAATCGCTGGCGCGAATCGACGCCGCCCTCGCCCGCCTGCGCCCCTAGCCCGGATTCGGTGGACAACCGCGGTCCGCCTTTCCTGCCCATTTGGACAAGTGGACCTCCCGAATCGCCTTAATTTTGGGGATGGCGGGGCTAAACCTTGCGTCCTTTGCTGCCGATGGGCAGTCAAGGACATTTCCGCCAATGGAGACCAAGACACAAACCAACGGCAAGGCCAAAGCCGCTGCCCTCGGCAAAGACGCGAGCGGCAGGCCCGCCCCCGGCGCCCGCCTCGCGGCGGCGTTCGAAGCCGTTGAGAGGTTTCCCGTCCTGCTCGAGTCCCGCGCCCGTGTCATGCACGCCGCCACTGCCGAGACCAGCCGCATCGGCGACCTGGTCGAGGCGGTCGAGGTCGACGTAGGCCTCGCGATCGCGGTCCTTCGCTTCGCCAACCGGACCGCCGTGCCGGCAGGCACCATCGGCACGATCCCGGCGGCGATCGACGTGCTCAAGCCCTCCGGCGTTCTCGCGATCGCCGGCACGGCACCCGTCTTCGACTTCTTCGAGACCAACGGCGGCCGCGACATGCGGCCCGAGCGCTTCCGCGTCCACGCTCTTGCGACCCAGCAGGCGGCCGATGAGATCGGCCGCACGATCGGCTGGGAGGACCGCGACGAACTCGCCGTTGCCTCGCTCCTGCACGACGTCGGTCGCCTCGTGATCGCCAACCTCCACCCCGGCGATCGCGGCCAGGTCGACGCCGTCGCCAGGACTCCCGAGCAGCGCCTGCGCGAAGAACGCGACCGGCTGGGCATCGACCACGCGCTGGTCGGCGGGGTGCTGGCGCGGCGCTGGAACCTGCCGCAGCGGATCGCCGTCGCGATCGAGCGCCACCACGCCGACGATGCCGAGGGCCTCGCGGCGATCGTCGCCACCGCGGACATGGTCGCCCACTACAGCCAGGGCGAGACGATCGCGCCCGATCGCCTGCACGCCTCGGCCAAGCGCTGCGGCCTCAGCCCCGATGCCCTGCGCGACCTGCTCTACCAGCTTCCCTACGCCCGCAACGACGTCACCCGAGTCGCCGAGCCCTGCCCGCTTTCCGCCCGCGAGCTCGACGTTCTCCGCCACCTCTCCGAGGGCATGGTCTACAAGCAGATCGCCAGCGAAATGCAGCTCTCGGTCTCGACCATCCGCACCCACCTGCACAACGTCTACGGCAAGATCGGTGCCGTCGACCGCGCCCAGGCCGTGCTCACCGCGCGCGACCGCGGCTGGATATAGCGCGCCGCCTCCTGCGGCTTACTCGATGAGCGACTCGCGCAGGGCGATCGCCACCGCGTGAGTCCTGTTTCGAGCTTCGAGGCGAGCGAGGGCATTCTTCGTGTGCGTCTTGATGGTTTCCTCGCTGAGGTCGAGCTCGCGGGCGGCTACCGTGGTCGATTCGCCGTTGGCTAGGAGCTGGAGAATTTCGCGCTGGCGCTTGGTCAGCTTGCCGCGGCTGCCGCGCGGGGGAACGTCGGGGTCGACGAAGCGTTCCTGGGCGAGAGCGGCCTGGGTGGCGCGCAGCAGCAGCTCGCTGCTTGCGGTGCGGGAGACGTAGGCGCTGGCACCGGCTTTGAGCGCGGCGCTGGCGAGGTGGCGCTCGGCACGCTCGCCGTGGGCGACAATGCCGAGCCCGGGTTCCGACTTGAGCAGGATCCGAATCGCCTCGGTGGCGTCCAGCGGCGGGGTCGAGTTGGCGCCCTCGGGGTGCCGCCGCATGTCGAGGATCGCGACGTCGATGCTGCCGACGTCGCGAACCAGGTCCACCGCTTCCTCGCGGCTGGCCGCCTCCTGGCACTCGAAGCGATCCTGCAGCGCCCGGCGCACGCCGATCCGGACGATCGGGTGACCGTCGACGACAAGGCACTGGGGACGCTCGCTCAGGACTGCTCCGATATTGGGGTTCGGCGATGGCTCCATCGTCAGCCCTGGAGCCGTGGCTCCGATCCTAACCCAGCCGGTCCGGGCGGTGCGGTAGAAGTCTTCTCGTGATCTCGATCACCTCGAAGTCGCGCTACGCCGTCGTCGCGATGGCCGAGCTGGCGCGCTCGGGCGAGCGGCCGGTGCCGATCAAGGAGCTGGCCGAGCGCCGCGACATCCCCGAGCAGTTCCTCGAGCAGCTCTTCTCGACCCTGCGCCGCGCCGGCCTGCTGACCAGCCACCGCGGCATGCGCGGCGGCTACACCCTCTCCCGCGCCCCCGAGGAGATCTCCGTGCTCGAGGTCGTCCAAGCCCTCGACGGCAAGGTCGGCCAGGAGGCCGACGAGGCAGGCGGCATCTGGGCCGAGGGCGTCACCGCCCTGCGCAAGGTCTTCAGCCAAACCACCATTGCCGAGGTCGCCCGCCGCGAGGCCGAGGCCGCCGGCAGCGGCATGTACTTCATCTAGGGCGGGCCGCACCGGAACTGCGATCTCGCCGGTTCAAGCAGTTGCCGGTCCCTCCCCCGGCCGCGATAGCCTGGAAAACATGCAGGGGGGTGCTGGAAAGCCAACAGGCGCTCGAGCCCGCTTTATGCATTTAGCGTTCGTCGCAATCCCGCTCTTGGTATGTCTAGCCGGCGTTGAATCCTCGAGAGCCGAGGTGGCCGACGAAACCTCCCCGTGCACCATCCGCCAGACACGCTCCGCCGTCAGCTCCGTTGTCGCAGCGTTCAATCAAGGCGACTCCGAGGGGCTGGAAGCGCTTTTCGCTCCGGAACCATTTTTCCGTTGGTACTCCTCGCCGGGTCCAGGACGGCGCTGGATCAAGGCGAGACAGCGAGCGGCGCTTGTGCCCTATTTTGAGAGCCGCTACGCCCACGACGACAAGCTGCACCTTCTCTCTCAGTCCTGGGCCGATTGCACCGCATTGGACGAATTTCTCTTTTGAGGCGAGAAGGTCGGCCGATGACTACCGTGGGGGAGAATGGTTTCGCTTGAACGGGAAGGGTGCTGCTATCTGCCAGGCGGGCCACCCGGAACTGATCGTCTTTACGCTTGGTCGCCCAAAGCGCTAGAGCTTTTAAGGCCGCAAGCTTCTAGTGCGCGATAGCAAGCTCGCCCGACTGCAAAGCCGGGAGGCCTGGGTAGCCGGGTAGTTCCCACCGCCCTGGCCGCGGGCTAGGGTTGTACGCCTGATGGCAATTGGGGACAGCGCCGCGGCGGTCGTCGGCGACACGCCGATGGTCCCGCTCTCGCGGCTGGCCGCGGGCCTGCCTGGCGAGGTTTACGCCAAGCTCGAGCAGCTCAACCCCGGCGGCTCGGTCAAGGACCGGATCGGGGTGGCGATGATCGACGCCGCTGAGGCCGAGGGCCTGATCGAGCCGGGCAGGTCGGTGATCGTCGAGCCGACCAGCGGCAACACCGGGATCGCCCTGGCGATGGTCTGCGCGGCGCGCGGTTACGAGCTGATCCTCACCCTGCCGGAGGGGATGAGCCGCGAGCGGACCAAGCTGTTGCGCGCCTACGGCGCCGAGGTGCGCGAGACGCCCTCGCTTGGCGGGATGACCGAGGCGGTCGAGCTGGCGGAGGAAATCTGCAAGCAGCGCAAGGGCTTCATGCCGCAGCAGTTCTCCAACCCCGCCAACCCGGCGGTGCACCGGCGGACCACGGCGGAGGAGATCTGGAGCGACACCGGCGGAGAGATCGGCGCCTTCGTCGCCGGGGTCGGCACGGGCGGCACGATCACCGGGGTCGGCCAGGTGCTGCGCGAGCGCAGCCCGGAGACCCTGGTCGTCGCGGTCGAGCCCGCCACCTCGCCGGTGCTCTCCGGCGGCAGGCCGGGCCCGCACAAGATCCAGGGGATCGGCGCCGGCTTCGTTCCCGAGGTGCTCGATCGCAGCGTCATCGACGAGGTGATCGCGGTCGACGACGAGGACGCGCTGGAGACGGCGCGCCTGGTCGCCCATCGCGAGGGCGTGCTCGCCGGCATCTCCGCCGGCGCCAACGTCAAGGCGGCGCTGGAGGTCGCGGCGCGCCCGCAGATGGAGGGCAAGCGCGTGGTGACGATCGTCTGCGACTCGGGCGAGCGCTACGTGTCCCTACCCTTCTTCTCACCATGAACCGCTGGAAGAGGCTGGTCTCGGAGGTGCGCGCCGACGTCACCGCTGCGCGCGATCGCGACCCGGCCGCGCAGCAGGTCTCCAGCCTCGAGATCCTGCTCAGCTGGGGCGGGGTGCAGGCGCTGCTCGCCCACCGCCTCGCCCACGCCCTGCGCGAGGCCGGCGTACCGGTCGTGCCGGGAGTGCTGGCTTACCTGACCCGCTCCTTCACCGGCGTCGAGATCCACCCGGCCGCGCGGATCGGCCGCGAGCTCTTCATCGATCACGGCTCCGGCGTGGTTATCGGCGAGACGGCGGAGATCGGCGAGCGGGTGACGCTCTACCAGGGGGTGACCCTGGGCGGCACCGGCTTCCAGCGCGGCAAGCGCCACCCGACGCTGGGCGACAACGTCACCGTTGGGTCGGGCGCCAAGCTGCTCGGCCCGATCGCGGTCGGCGACGGGGCAAAGATCGGCGCCAACACGGTGGTCATCGAGGACGTCCCGCCGGGCGCCACGGTGGTGGGCAACCCCGGGCACCCGGTCAAGGTCGAGGGCAAGCGGGTCGAGGGCCCCGACGCCGACTGGATCCACCTGCCGGACCCGATCGCCGAGGCGATCAAGTCGCTCTCGCGGCGCATCGCCGAGCTGGAGCGGCGCATCGCCGAGCTCGACGGTGGCGAGACGCCGCCCGACGGCACCGCACTGGGCGAGATGCGCGAGCGCACCGGTCGCTCGTCGGCCGGTGGCTGAGGTAGCCTGCGCCGGTCTTCGCCCGTCTCTCGCCCGAAAGGATTCTCGCCTTGCCCAAGCACCTCCTGTCCCTGCCGTTCGCCGTTCTCCTCGTCGCCCTGGCCCTCAGTGCCTGCGGTGGCGGCAGTGACGAAACAAGCGAAGTCGAAGAGGTGGTCGCGACCTCGGCGACGACGACGGATCCCGCCGATTGCAAGAAGCTGCAGACCCAGCAGTTCATGGAGCAGGTCTCACGCGAAAGCGGTGAGGCCGCGGTCGAATCCTGCGAAGAGGAAGCGAAGAACGAAGAAGGCGCCAAGGAGGTGCGGGTTTCGAAGGTCGAAGTCGACGGCTCCGGCGCGACCGCCGAAGCGGCCCTGAAGGGCGGGGGCGCGCTCGACGGCCAGGCGGTCGAAGTCGCGCTGGTCAAGGACGGCGACCAGTGGAAGCTGGATGAAGTCGTCAAGTTCACCGATTTCGACCACGCACATCTCGTCCAAAGGCTGGAAAAGGAACTCTCGGACACCGACAAGTCCGAAGCCAAGTTTGCGAGCTGCTTCGTCGAAGCTTTCAAGCAGGCATCCCAAGCAGAAGTTGAAGAGCTGATCTTCGGCGAGTCTCCGCAGGCGCTGGAAGAAGTGTTCGAAGCCTGCAGCTCGAGGCCCAGCGCCTAGGCCCGAGGACCCGGCCGTGGCCGGGGCTATGCTCGGAGCGATGCTCCAGATGGACCGTGACCCCGCGACTCCCCAGGGTGAGGGCGGCGCACCGATCGAGCCCGGCGCCGACCGGGCCGAGCGGCTGCTGGCGGGGCTGAACGAGCCCCAGCGACAGGCGGTCGTCGCCGGCGACGGGCCGCTGCTGGTCCTTGCCGGCGCCGGCTCGGGCAAGACGCGGGTGCTGACCCACCGCATCGCCTACCTGCTCGCCACCGGCCGGGCGCGCCCGGGGGAGATCCTCGCGATCACCTTCACCAACAAGGCGGCCAGCGAGATGCGCGAGCGCGTCGCCTCCCTGGTCGGCCGCTCGGTGCGGGCGATGTGGGTAACGACCTTCCACTCCGCCTGTGCGCGGATGCTGCGCGCCGACGCTGAGACGCTCGGCTACGCGCGCACCTTCACGATCTACGACGAGTCCGACTCGCTGCGCATGCTGAAGCGCTGCATGACCGAGCGCGGGGTCGACCCGAAACGCTACCCGCCGCGCTCGGTGCGCGCGCAGGTTTCCGCCGCCAAGAACAAACTGGTCGACGCGGACTCCTACGCGCCGACGGAAGGAAATCCCTTCGAGGAAGTCGTTGCCGACCTCTATCCCCTCTATGAAAAACGGATGCTCGAAGCCAACGCGATGGACTTCGACGACCTGCTGGTGCGCACGGTCAACGTGCTGGAGATCTCCAAAGAAGCGCGCGAGCGCTGGCGGCGGACTTTCCGCCACGTCCTCGTCGACGAGTACCAGGACACCAACTACGCCCAGTACCGGCTGTTGCAGCTGCTCACCGAAGAGCACGGCAACCTGATGGTCGTCGGCGACGAGGACCAGTCGATCTACGGCTTCCGCCACGCCGACATCCGCAACATCCTCGACTTCGAGCGCGACTTCCCCGAAGCGGAGCTGATCAAGCTCGAGCAGAACTACCGCTCGACCCAGACGATCCTCTCCGCCGCCAACGCCGTGGTCGAGCGCAATCGCGAACGGCGCCCGAAGCAACTCTGGACCGAAATCTCCGGCGGCGAGCCGGTGCGGCTCTCCGAGCTATCCGACGAGCACGAGGAGGCGCGCTGGGTTGCCGGGGAGATCGAGCGACTGGCCGAGGAGGACGGCGTCAAGCGCGAGGATGTGGCCGTCTTTTACCGGACCAACGCGATGAGCCGGGTGCTGGAGGACACGCTCAACCGCTTCGACCTGCCGTACCAGGTGATCGGCGGCACCAAGTTCTACGAACGGGCCGAGATCAAGGACGCGGTCGCCTACCTCAGCCTGCTGGCAAACCCGGCCGACCAGGTCTCCTTCGCCCGCATCGTCAACTCGCCCCGGCGCGGCATCGGCAACACGACCCAGGGCCGGCTCGCCTCCCACGCCAACACCACCGGCAAGACGATCTGGGAGGTGATCGAGGCGGTCGAGGAGGTGCCGGGCCTGAACGGGGGCGCGATCAAGGCGGTCTCCCGCTTCTACGAGACGATGGCGGGGCTGCGCGAACGGGCCGAGGGGGAAGGCCCGGTCGCGGGGCTGCTCGAGGCGGTGCTGAACGAGAGCGGCTACCTGGAAGCGCTTTCGGCCGAGCGCACGGTCGAGGCCGAGGGCCGGGCCGAGAACCTCGAGGCGCTGGTGGCTGGCGCGGCGGAGTTCGACCTCGAGCGCGAGCGGGAGGGCGAGAGCGAAGTGCCGCCGCTGGAGGAGTACCTGCAGCAGATCTCGCTCTATACGGAGCAGGACGGTCTCGACGGCGGCGAAGAGTCGCTGGTCACGCTGATGACCCTGCACAACGCCAAGGGCCTGGAGTACGACACGGTCTTCATCGTCGGTTGCGAGGACGGCGCCTTCCCGCACATGCGAGCACTCGAAGAGGGCGGCGAGGAGGAGGAGCGGCGGCTCTGTTACGTCGGCATCACCCGTGCCCGCCAGCGCCTCTACATGACCTGGGCGCGCGAACGGCGCCTCTTCGGCCGGGCCGAGCGCAACCTGCCTTCGCGCTTCGTCGACGAGCTGCCCGCGGAGCTGACCGAGCGGCATTCGAGCGCGCCCGGCGCCGCGGCCGGCATCGGCTGGGACTCGGGCGAGGAGAGCGGAGCCGCGCTGGTCGATCCCGGGCCGGCGCTGGAGCTGCACACCGGCGACGACGTCGTCCACGCCAGCTTCGGCGAAGGGGTCGTCACCGCGGTCGAGTCGGGCGGCGTGGTCGTCGTCCGCTTCGCCAGCGATGGCAGCGAGCGCAAGCTGATGGCCGATTACGCACCGATCAGGCGGCGCTGAATGGCGGCGCGCACCATCGACGGAAAAGCGGTTGCGGCCGCGGTGCGGGAGCGCGTCGCGGCGGAGGTCGCCGGCTTCGAGGAGGAACGCGGCCGGATTCCGCAGCTGGTGACCGTGATAGTCGGCGACGATCCCGCCTCGGAGGTGTACGTCGCCGGCAAGCACCGCGCCTGCAAGGAGGTCGGCCTTCGCTCCGCCCACCACGGGCTCCCGGCCGAGACCACCGAGACCGGGCTGCTGGCGCTGGTCGAGCGGCTCAACCGCGACGACGACGTCGACGGCATCCTCGTGCAGCTGCCGGTGCCCGATCACATCGACTCCGACCGGGTGGTGGCGGCAATCGACCCCGCCAAGGACGTCGACGGGCTGACCCCGGTCAACGCAGGCCTGCTCGCCCATGGCATGCCGGGGCTGGTCTCCTGCACGCCGGCGGGGGTGATGGAGCTGCTCCGCCATGAGGGCGTGGAGCTCGAGGGCGCCGAGGCGGTCGTCGTCGGTCGCTCGAAGCTGGTCGGGGTGCCGGTCGCGCGGCTGCTGCTGGCGGCGAACGCGACGGTCACCGCCTGTCACTCGCGCACCCGCGACCTGCCCGCGGCCTGCCGCCGCGCCGATGTCCTGGTCGCCGCGGTGGGCGTGCCGCGCCTGCTGGGCGCCGACGCGATCAAGCCCGGCGCCGTCGTCATCGACGTCGGCATCAACCGGACCGGCGACGGGCTGGCCGGCGACGTCGATTTCGAGGCCGCCCGGGAGGTCGCCGCGGCGATCACTCCCGTACCCGGCGGAGTCGGCCCGATGACAGTCGCCATGCTGCTCGTCAATACGCTGGCCGCTGCCCGGGCACGGGTGTAGGGTCGAGCGACCCCTAGCGCCGACGGAGGATCCGCGGATGGAGCACCTGGACAAGCTCGGTATGGGAGAGAAGATCGCGGGCGGCTCGGCGATCCTGCTCTTCGTCTTCATGTTCTTCGACTGGTTCGGGGCCGAAGTCTCGGGCGTGCCCGGATTCTCCGGCACCGTTCCTGGATCGGGCGGCAGCGCCTGGGATGCGCTCGACTTCATCCCGATCGTGCTCCTGGTAGCGATCCTTGCGGCGCTGGTCATGGTCGGGTTGCGCCTCGCCGACTCCGTCGCCGAGCCGGTCGTGCCGTTGAGCACCGCGGTCACCGTTCTCGGTGTGATCTCGGTCCTGCTGATCCTCTACCGGATCGTCGATCCTCCCGGCGGCGGCTCCTACGGCGGCGTCTCGGTCGAGACCAACCTGCAGGTCGGCATCTTCCTCGGCCTGCTCTCAGCTGCCGGGATCGCCTACGGCGGCTACAGCACGATGCGCGAAGAAGGGATCACCTTCGGCGACGCCGCGGACTCGCTCTCGCGTGGGGGTCGTTCTACGCCGCCGCAGCCGCCTTCGTCGCAGGCACCCCCGCCGCCCCCGCCGCCGCCCCGCAACTGAATCAGGAGCTCTTGGTCAACTCGGTTGCAATGCGGGTGGCGAAGGCGATGATCGTCATCATCGGGTTAACGCCGAGAGAGGTGGGGAAGAGGGACGCGTCCGCAACGTAGAGGTCTGAAACGCCGTGGACGGACCCGTTGGGAGCGCAGGCGCCGTCGCCAGGTGGGGAGATCCTGGCGGTGCCCATCGGGTGGAAGGCCTCGAGGCGCAGCTCAGAGGGCTTGAAGCGGGTTGACTCGAAGTCGGGCAGGTTGGATGGGGTTAGGACGCCAGCGCGAGGGATGTTGGGATAGACCTCGGTTGCGCCGGCGGCGAAGTGGATCTCGGCGGCGCGGGCGATGCCGAAGGTGAGCCGGTTGGCGTCCTCCTGTGTCAGCTTGTAGCGGACGCGCAGCGAGCCGTCGCGGGTGAGGGAGACCCGGCCCGATGACTCGTCGGAGAGGTGGACGCCGATCGAGCCGACGTGGTGGAACTCGAGCAGCGAGCGCTGGTGGTCGCTGCCTGCGCCGGGCAGCCAGGCACCGCCGAACGCGAGCGGGGTGAAGGTTGCCTCGAGCAGCAATCGCTGCGGCTCCCACTCGTCGACGTAGTAGCTCTGCATCACGCCGTCCCAGCCCCGCACCTCCTCGGCGTAGCGGGCGCCGATCCAGCAAGCCGGGTGGATGTGGAGGTTGCGCCCGATTGGGCTCCCGCTCAGTCCGGAGCGCAGCAGCAGCTCCGGTGTGCCCAGCGCCCCGCCGGCCACGACCGTGGCCAGGCGCGCGCGCACCGCGTAGGGGCGGGACCCAGCCCGCGCTGTTCCTTTGCCTCGATTGCCAGGGCCGGGGCGCAGCGGGGCGAGCGTGCAGGCGACCCCGGTTGCGCGACCCTTCTCGATGAGCACGCGCCGGGCCTCAACCCCCGTCCGCAACCGCGCTCCCGCCGCCACCGCGCGCGGGATGTAGCTGACGTGCATGCCGCGCTTGGCGTCGATCTCGCAGCCCAGCGGGCAGGAGCTGCACTGCACGCAGCTGCCGGCGTTGCGGGATATCGGCCCGCCGGAGGCGCCCAGTGCCGCCGCGCCCTCCATCGCCAGCTGGCCGTTGCGGCCCATCCGCTCCGGGTCAAGGGGGGTGACGCGGAGGAGCTCCTCGGCCTCGGCGAAGGCGCCGTCGAGGTCCGTCGCCCACTCGATGCCAAAGCGCGTGCGCCAGTCCTCCAGCACTGCTGGCGGCGCCCGGAAGCAGGTTCCGGAGTTGACGACGGTGGTGCCGCCGACGGCGCGGCCGACCGGTACCGGAACTTGCGGCCGTCCCTCGGCGATGGTCAGGCCCCCATCGCGGTAGAGCCGCGCGATCGCCTCGAGTGGGTCGGCCGGATAGCTCTCCTGGTCGAAGGCCTCGCCGGCCTCGAGCACGATGACGTCGAGCCCGGCCTCGGCGAGCGTGGCGGCGGCGACCGCCCCACCCGCGCCCGAGCCGACGATGACGACGTCGCATTCCTCCTCTGGCCCGCTGGGCATTGTGTCGCCAAGGGTGCCCTGGGGCGCCGGCAGCGAGCCATCGGCGAGGCGGCAGCTCCGTCGGGTGCCGATCTTCTCCTCGACCCGCGGGGCAACGGCGTAGCCCAGCGTCACCAGCACCTTTGCCATCAGCAGGAGCTCGTGGTGGAGGCTGAAACGCGAAGCCTCCATCCGCCTGAGGAAGTCGTCACGCGCGCCGCCGCCGAGCCGGCTGAAGCGCCAGGGGAATGGCAGCCACTCGAAGGCCCGCAGCCCCAGCCTGATTCGCCGCAGGGCCCGCGGGGAGGCCGAGCGCAGGAACTCGGCGACCGGGGCGGCTACCTCGACCTCGCGCTCAGCCGCGGGGAGGCCGTCGAGGCCGGGCGCCATCGCTGCGCAGATCGCGCTCAGGGTGCGCTGCTCGGCGGCGGAGAGCCCCGGCGTGCGCTGTCAGCCCGGGGCGGCGGGGCGGCCGATGCGCCCGGCCAGCGACCAGAGCCAAAGCGAGAGCAGGGCGAGAAAGCCGTCGACGAGAAAGTTGAGCAGGTAGACGAAGACGTGATCCTGGATCACGAAGAAGAGCAGCGAGCCGAGCGAGGACGCGGTCTTGCCGGCGGCGAGGACGAGCAGCAGCGGGCGGTAGCGGGCAACGTCCGCCTGGGCTACCAGGCAGATCCCGGTGATCACGACCATGTAGGCGAAGGAGAGGGCCAGCCAGAGGTACTCCTGCGTGTGCGGCGCCCGGGTCTCGTTGCCGAACCATTCGCCGACATCGGAGATCACGTCGAGGACGCCGCTGGGGACGGCGATGAAGAGGATGCCGACGACGGCGAAGGTCACGGCAAGCAGGCGCAGGTTCAGCACCACGAACTTCTCTGCGCGCTCTCCCGTCATCCCAGCCGGACTCTAACTGGCAGGCCGCCTAGAATCGCCGCCGTGATCGAGCGTGAGCAGGTTCTCCACGTCGCCAAGCTGGCCCGGCTCGGCCTCAGCGACGAGGAGGTCGAGACGATGGCCGGGGAGCTCTCGGGGATCCTCGAGCACGTCGACCGGATCGCCGCCCTCGACCTCGACGACGTTGAGCCCACCTCGCACGTGGTCGAGCTGGAGAACGCGCTGCGGCCGGACGTGCCGCACGAGAGCCTCTCGCCCGAAGTTGCCCTCGCCTCGGCGCCCGACCCCGAGAATGGCTCGTTCCGCGTTCCCTCGCCGCAGGCGGAGGAATAGATGAAAGAGCTGCTGGCGCTGACGGCGCTCGAGGCCCACGAGGCGATGGTCGCCGGGGAGCTGGACGCCGGCGAGTACACCGACGCCTGGCGCGCAGCCGCGGCGGGAGACGAGCTCAACGCGTACCTCTGGCGCGGCGAGAACGGCGACGCGCCCGCGATCGCGGTCGAGCGTCCCTGCGTGGCGCCGGTCGCGGTCAAGGACATCTTCTGCACCGAGGGCGTGCCGACGACTGCGGGCTCGCGCATCCTCGAGGGCTACCGGCCGCCCTACACCGCTACCGCGGTGGGCAAGCTGATCGAGGCTGGGGCGCCGATCCTCGGCAAGACCAACATGGACGAGTTCGCGATGGGCTCCTCCAACGAGAACTCCGCATACGGCGCGGTGCTCAACCCCTGGGACCGCGGCCGCGTCCCGGGCGGCTCGTCCGGCGGCTCGGCGGCCGTCGTCGCCGGCGGCCTCGCCCCCTGGGCGATCGGCACCGACACCGGCGGCTCGATCCGCCAGCCGGCCGCGCTCTGCGGCATCGTCGGCCTGAAGCCGACCTACGGCGCGATCTCACGCTACGGCATGATCGCCTTCGCCTCCTCGCTCGACCAGTGCGGCCCGTTCACCCGCACCGTCGCCGACGCCGCCCTGCTGCTGGCGATCCTGCAGGGTGCCGACCCCTGCGACTCGACCTCGATCGGGCTGCCAAACGCGCCGCGCCTGCCCGACCGCGAGGACCTGGGCGGCCTGCGCTTCGCCGTCCCCGCCGAACTGGCGAGCGACTCGATCGAGCCGGGCGTTCGCGAGGTCTTCGAGGCGACGCTGGCAAAGATCGAAGGGCTCGGCGGCGAGATCGCCGAGGCGCCGCTGCCGCACGCCGAGCACGGCATCTCCGCCTATTACGTGCTCGCGCCGGCCGAGGCGTCCTCGAACCTCGCCCGCTACGACGGCGTGCGCTACGGCATGCGCGCCCCCTCCAGCGGCGACGTGATCGAGATGTACGAGGCGACGCGAGCCGAGGGCTTCGGTGCCGAGGTGAAGCGGCGGATCATGCTCGGCACCTACGCGCTCTCCTCGGGCTACTACGACGCTTACTACGGCCAGGCGCAGAAGGTGCGGACCAAGATCGCGGGCGACTTCAAGGCCGCCTTCGACGACTTCGACTTCGTCGTCACCCCGACCTCGCCCTCGGTCGCCTTCGGCCTCGGCGAGAAGACCGACGACCCGCTGTCGATGTACCTCAACGACTTCTTCACCGTGCCGATGAGCCTCGCTGGCATCCCGGCGATCTCGATCCCGGCCGGACTGGCCGAGCCGAGCGGGGGAGGCCCGCGGCTGCCGGTCGGCTTCCAGATCGCCGCGCCCGCGTTCGCCGAGCAGAAGCTGCTCGACGCGGCCCACGCGCTGGAGGGAGCGATTGGCTTCGACGCCCGCCCCGAGGGGGTGCCGGGTGGCTGAGCTGGAGGCGGTGATCGGGCTGGAGATCCACGTCCAGCTCGCGACCAGGACCAAGATGTTCTGCGGCTGCGAGCTCTCCTTCGGCGACGAGCCCAACGTCCATACCTGCCCGGTCTGCCTCGCCCACCCGGGCGTGCTCCCGGTCGTCAACGAGCAGGCGATCCACTACGCGCTGAAGATCGCCGCCGCGCTGGAGTGCGAGGTGGCGCCGCGCTCGATCTTCCACCGCAAGAACTACTTCTATCCGGACTCGCCCAAGGCCTACCAGATCAGCCAGTACGACATCCCGATCGCCGGCGCCGGGCGGCTCGGCGACGTGCGCATCCACCGCGCCCACCTCGAGGAGGACGCGGCGAAGATGATCCACGTCGGCGAGTCGGGCCGGATCCACGGCTCGGGCGCCTCGCTGGTCGACTTCAACCGCGGCGGCACGCCCTTGGTCGAGATCGTCACCGAGCCCGACCTGCGCAGCGCCGCCGAGGCCGCCGCCTGGGCGCGGCTGCTGCGCGAGACGGTGCGCCAGCTCGGCGTCTCCGACGTCAACATGGAGGAGGGCAGCCTGCGGGTCGACGGCAACATCTCGATGCGGCCCGCCGGCAGCGAGGAGCTCGGCACCAAGACCGAGCTAAAGAACATGAACAGCTTCCGCTTCCTCGAGCGCGGGATCGAAGCCGAGCTGGCCCGCCAGCGGGCGCTGCTCGAAGCGGGGGAGAGGGTCGAGCAGGAGACCCTCCACTTCCACCCCGAGGACGGCAGCCTGCACCCGCTGCGCTCCAAGGAGGAAGCGCACGATTACCGCTACTTCCCCGAGCCGGACTTGGTCGCGATCGCGCCGACCGAGGAGATGCTGCTCGAGGCACGCGAGTCGCTGCCGGAGCTGCCCGCTGCGCGCGTCCAGCGCTATCGCGAGGAGTTGGGACTTCCCGAGGACGTGGCGGCCCTCCTGGCCGCCGACCCGGAGACGGCTGCTTATTTCGAGCAGGCCTCGAAAGAGGCGAGCGGGGTGGAGCCGCGTGTCGTCGCCAACTGGGTCACCGGCGAGCTGGCGGCCGCCCTGCGCCAGGAGGGCGGTGAAGCAACGGCGTCCGCGTCGAAGGTCGAGCCCGCTGCCCTCGCCTCCCTTGTCTCGATGGTCCAGGAGAAGAAGATCTCCCACGGCAGCGGCAAGACCGTACTCGCCGCGCTCGTCGCCGGGGGCGGCGAGCCGGCCGCGATCGTCGAGCGCGATGGGCTCGCCCAGATCTCCGACAGCGGCGAGCTCGAGTCGATCGTCGCCGCCGCGATCGAGGCCAACCCCGAGGCGGCCGAGCAGATCCGCGCCGGCAACGGCAAGGCGATCGGCGCCATCGTCGGCGCGGTGATGAAGGAGACCAAGGGCCGCGCCGACGGCGGCGAGGTCAACCGCCTGATCAGGGAGAAGCTCGGGGGCTGAACGGTCATCGAGTAGTGCGTTCTGGCACGATTATCCCCTTGACACAGGGTGTGAGGTAGGCTCCGGCGCATGCACGTCAAGGAGCACCTCAAACTCATGAATCGCGGGGTTTGGATTGCGAGCGGCGCGGGCGGGGTCCTCGGTCTGATTGGCCTTGTCCTGCTACTGGTTAACGGGATTCACCAAATTCCAGGCTGGGCCTTTGTCGCTGGCTGTTTCTTGGTCTTGTTTCTAGCCCAAATATCGGCTGTTCAACAGGCAATCGAACAGCGCGAAGAGGCACGCCTAAGCCGAGGCGGGATCACCCAGAAATTCATGCACATGGGCGAGGGTGCGTCTCTTGGAAGCAGTCAAATCAGCGATATAACCATGAGGGCTGGGGTTGAGCGCGTTTACTCAGAACGCAAGCGCCGCCGTTCAAGGCGGCTCTCAAAGGGGCAGCGCTGTGACTTGGCTGATCGCTGCGAAGCAACGTCGAAAGAAGCCCTTGAATGGCTGAAAAGGGTCTCGCCGACCTTCGGACACACATGGGACGAGGAGCAACGCCAGGAGCACGAAAGCGTGGAAAGGGCTCACCAGAACGTCACGGAGCAGGGGTTCTTCGCAAAATTCGCCCCACGCCTACGGGACCTCCTTAATGAGGCGGTTGAGGCGGGTTATTCCTTGGACGATGAGATGGAACGGCTACGACTCGACAGTCATTTCACGAAATGGGACATGGACGGGCTTGCCCAGGCCGTTGGGATAGTCGGCCTTCGGGTGCGAAGGGAGTCGAAGAAGCTATGAACTCAGACCGCTTCGCCCGCCACCAACTCGGCATACGGCAGAGCCTCGCCCTCGATCATCCGTAGCAGCGTGTCGCGGAGCAGGAATGCGTTATCCGCGGCCCCATGAGGGACGGGTCGCCGCCGAGGCATCGGCCAACGGGAAGAAATGAGCCTAAAATCTATCTATTTGACACAGGGCCATCTACCGTCTAGGCTAATGGTCGGATGATGGTTTACGGCTTTCCACTGCGGTTTTCTTCGCAACCTCGCGGACCTTTTTCGGGAACAATTTCTTCATCACGTCCTCGTCGGTCAGCTCGCGAGCTTTCTTCTTGCGGCGGGGCACTATGAACCTTCCTGATCTGATTGAGCAGTTCCGCTCTGAGGATAAGTGCCGGGAATACCTCGAAGACCTTCGGTGGCCCAACGGTGTCCGTTGCCCGCGCTGCGGCTTCGCATCGGTCTCGAAAATCGAGAAGCGCAAGCAGTGGGAGTGCAATGAGCCGTCATGTCGCTACCAATTCTCGGTCACGGCGGGGACGGTCTTCCATGACTCTCATCTACCCCTCTGGAAGTGGTTCCTGGCGATCTACCTGATCGGGGAGTCGAAGAAGGGCATTAGCGCTAAGCAGCTTCAGCGGACCTTGGGTGTCAGCTACAAGACCGCCTGGTATCTCGGCCACCGGGTGCGCTCCGCGATGGAGGACGACTCACCAGTGCCCCTTAAGGGGATCGTAGAGATAGACGAGACCTGGCTCGGCGGGCGCCGCAGAGGCTCCGGCGGCAAATGGCGCGACCACAAGAAGATGATCCTGGGTGCGGTCGCCCGTGGCGGCGAGGTCCGGCTGGAAATGCGAGGGGGACCGGGCCAGGAGTCCAAAGCCTCCTACCAGAGCTTCGTCAAGGCCCATGTGGACGGCCGAGCGGAACTGATCCTCACCGACTCAGACAGTTCGTGGGGAGATATGACCGACGCCGACACCGCCCACGAAAAAGTGGACCACCGCAAAGAAGAATGGGTTCGCGGCATCGCCCACACCAACACCATTGAGGGCGTCTGGAGCCTGTTCAAGCGGGGCGTGGTCGGCAGCTACCACCAGCTATCGGCGAAGCACTTGCCGGCCTACCTGGATGAGATGGCCTTTCGCTTCAACAATCGAGACAACGCCTTCCTTTTCCGCGACACGCTGCTGCGGATGATCGAGGGCGAAACGCTGCCCTACGCGGAGTTGATCGCCGCCGAGGCAAATGAACCCATGCCAGGAACCACGTGAAAGCTACGACACTGCTAGTTGTGCCTTGATCTTGAGATTGGGATCGGACTTCTCCGTCAAGACCGTTACTAGGTAGCGCGCATAAAGGGGCGGATGGATCTTGACGCCCCCACCGGCAGGCGTTACAGGAAGTTCGCTTTGAGAGTGGATCCCGGCTGTGGTGTCGGGCTCGACGGTGATTTGAGTGACAGTCGTCCCTTCCACAGCAACTTCGAGGCCTGCGGCGGCGAACTGATCCCTGAGATTGAGGGCAACGACTGACCTATATCCGTCGTTTGTCTTTTCGTGATGGGCGAGGGTGTCTCCAGACAGGTCCGGCTGAGGACGCTCAACGCTGAGCTTCCCAATATTCGTCCCACCTGATTGGTTGTGGGTTGTGATGTTGATCGATTTGTCCTCAGCCATGGGTGTCACCGTAGCGGCTGGGGGCGATGGAGCACCAGGGATGCGTGCGAGCAGTGGGAAGCGAGAGGTAAGGGTCCGACTCGTCAGAATCAGATAGACCGCTGCGAGAGCACCAGCCGCGACGAAGATCCGCAGGGCGGGCGACGGTTTCGACGTCGCATCAGCGGCTAGTGCAATGACAGCCCCGATCACTGCGTTCACAATGGCCCCTGCTGCTCGCTGCACGGGGGAAGCCTACGCTGAGCAATGCAGTCCATGTCCACCTACTCGATCTTGTTCGCATCAAAATGTCCTCGCTGAATCTCCGCTGGCGTCCACTCGATCCCCTCGAAGAACTCGGCAGGCTCGGCGCTCAGCGCCCCAGCGAGCTTCACAATGGTGTCCGCCTTGGGACAGCGACCGCCGCGCTCGATCTGGCTGATCTCGGTGCGGTGCAGCGAGGCGCGAATGCCCGCCTCCTCTTGGGAGAGGCCGGAGCGCTCACGGAGGCGGGCGGCGTTCCTGCCGAACTGCTCCCCGACCGTCACAGCCCCAACTCCGCGAAGGCGAGGGCGGGGACGGTCAAGGCGAGTTCTTCGTCCTCCCAGCGGAGGAGACGGACGCGGACGAGGTAGCTGATGGCCGCTGCGACTTCGGGCGTGTCGCCCAGTTCGGCCTTGAACTGCTTGCGGTGGACGCGCTTGGGGTGCCGGTCCAGGGCGAGCGCGAGTGCGGCTCGTTGCAGGCGCTCAGCGTCCTGCGGAGAACTGGATTGATGCATCGGAAGGCCTGACCTTTCGGTGCCAGGCCGGGGGGCGTTAGCGCGCCGCCCCGGCCGCTTTGTAGGTCAGGCGAAAGTAGGGGCGAGCGGCGACGGATTTCTACCCTGCGTGAAGGGGATAATCGTGCGTTCTGACACTTTGTAACAGGTTGTCACAAAGTGCTAGTTTCAAGTCATGGCTTGGAATGTCGTCATCGCCGGAGGTGGATTTGGGGGTGCGATGGCGGCGCGGGAGCTGGAGCGGCTGATGCCTCACCAGTCGACCCGGCTGGTCCTGGTCAACGACGCCAACTTCATGCTCTACACGCCGTTCCTGCCGGAGGCCGCCGCAGGGACGCTGGAGCCGCGGCACGTGGTGACGCCGCTGCGCGAGATCCTCAAGCGGACCTACCTGCGGCTCGGCTCGATTGCCGGTCACGATCCCGTCGCCAAGACGGTTGAGCTGCGCACGCGCGAGGGCGATTCCGAGCGGCTGCCCTATGACCAGCTGCTGCTGGCGCTGGGCTCGGTCTCGCGGGTGCTGCCGGTGCCCGGGCTCTCCAAGCACGCGATCGGCTTCAAGAGCCTCGCCGATGCGATCTGGCTGCGCAACCACGTGATCGAGACGCTCGAGGCGGCCAATGCCAGCGAGGACCCGGCCCGCCGCGACGAGCTGCTCACCTACGTCTTCGTCGGCGGCGGCTACGCCGGCCTCGAGGCGCTCGCCGAGCTGCAGGATTTTGCCGCCGACGCGATCGAGAGCTACCCCCGGGCGCGCCTGCATGGCATGCGCTGGGTGCTGGTCGAGGCCTCTGGCCGGGTTCTGCCGGAGATCGACGCCGAGCTGGCCGATTACGCCCTGCGCGAGCTGCGCGGCCGCGGCATCGACGTGCGCCTCGGCACGACATTGGAGGAGGTGCGCGCCGATTCCGCTCGGATCGCCACCGGCGAGGTGCTGCCGACCCGCACCGTCGTCTGGACCGCCGGCGTCGCCCCTCATCCCAGCCTGCGCCAGCTCTCGCTGTCGCTCGACGAGCGCGGCCGCGTACCGGTCGACGATCACCTGCGGGTCAAGGGCCTCGACTCGGTTTGGGCGGTCGGGGATTGCGCCGCCGCGCCGGACCCGCGCGGCGGGCTCTGCCCGCCGACCGCCCAGCACGCCGTGCGCCAAGGCCCGGTGGCCGCCCGCAACATCGCCGCTGAGCTCGGGATCGGCAGCTCCCAGCCGTTCGGCTACAAGGGCAACGCCGCTTTCGTCAACCTCGGCCGCTATAAGGCGGTCGGCAAGGTCGGCGGCCGCACCTTCCGCGGCTTCCCTGCCTGGTGGATGGCGCGGACCTACCACATGAGCCAAATCCCGGGCGCGGCCCGCAAGGCCCGCGCCGTGATCGACTGGACCGCCAGCCTGCCCTTCCGCCGCGACACCTCAGAGGTCGGCTCGATCGGGCACCCGAAGGCGCTGGAGGCGACAATAGGACCGTGGGATACGAGTACCCCATCATCGCCTTCTTCTTCGGCCTAGCCACCGCGATCATCGGCAAGGGCAAGGGCAGCTCCTTCTGGGTCTGGCTGGTGGTCGGCACGGTGCTGCCGATCCTCGGCCTGGTCGCGGTGGTCCTCTACCGCAGCGAGAAGGACGAACCCGAACGCCAGTGCCCGAACTGCCGCAAGGCGGTCAAGCTCTACGTGCAGGTTTGCCCGCGCTGCGGCACCGACCTCTACCTGCCAGATCCCGCTGCAGTGCGCCACCCGGGCGTTCGCTAGGTGCGCCTGCTGGGTACTGGCCGGTTGAGCTAGAAAGGAGAATCAGTGCGCCGTTTTGCGTCGGCAGTCATGGCTTTCACCTGTATAGGGCTGGCAACGGGCCTTGGGGTTGCCGCTGGAGCGTCCCTGCATGAAGTGGGCGACTTCGACCAACCGATCTACATCACCTCCAGCCCCACCGACCCGGACCGCCTGCTCGTTGCCGAGCGCGAAGGCGCGATCGTCGAAGTCACTCCGCAGGGCAAGCGGCAGCTCGCCGATCTCTCCTCCCTGGTCACCTGCTGTGAATCCGAGCGCGGGCTGCTCTCGATCGCGCCAGCGCCGGACTTCGCCAGCAGCGGTCGCTTCTACGCCGCCTACACCGGCGTGGCCGCGGCGGGCGGGGCCGAAGGAGACGTCCACCTCGACTCGTTCCGTCCCGACCCGGCCACCGGCGCGCTGGTTCGCGAGCCGATCCTCAGCGTCGGCCACTCCTCGCAGCCAAACCACAACGGCGGCCAGCTGCAATTCGGCCCTGACGGCCACCTGTACTTTTCGCTCGGCGACGGCGGCGGTGGCGGCGACCCCTCGGGCAACGCGCAGGATACCGGCGTGCTGCTCGGCAAGATTCTCCGCATCGATCCTCGGCCGGGGCAGAGCCCGGCCTACTCGATCCCGTCCGGCAACCCGTTCGCTGCCGGTGGCGGCCGTCCCGAGGTCTGGGCTTACGGGCTGCGCAACCCCTGGCGCTTCTCCTTCGACCGCCAGGCGCATGACCTGCTCATCGGCGACGTTGGCCAGGACGCGCGCGAGGAGATCGACTACGTCCCGAGCGGTGGTGGCGCCTCGCCGGGAGCAGGGCTCAACTTCGGCTGGAACTGCCGCGAGGGTTTCATCGCCTACAGCGATGCGCCCGGCGATTGTGCCTCCTCCGGCTTCACCGAACCCGTCTTCGACTACCCGCATGAAGACCCCGGCACCGGTGCCCCCTACGGCTGCTCGATCATCGGCGGCTACGTCGCTCGCGACGCCAGCGTTCCCGATCTCTACGGCCGTTACCTCTACAGCGACTTCTGCTCTGAGGAAATTCGCTCGATTGCGATCTCTGCGAGCGGCGCCAGCGGCGACCGCCCGGAGGGGCTCGCGGTGGCCAAGCCGACGTCCTTCGGCGAGGACTCCTGCGGGCGCGTCTACGTCGCCTCCGACGAAGGGCCGGTGTACCGCATCGAAGGTCCGTCGCCCGCAGTGTGCCCACCGCCGCCGGTGGTGAGGGTTACCACTGTCGCGAGGAAAACGGGTACTCGAGCCGGCCACCGCCGGCTCCTGCTCTCAGCCAAGCGGCTGCGCCCGGGAGGATCGCGTTTCCGGGTCAAGGTCCGGCTTGCTCCCTGTGACGCTCCCGGCCACCCGGTCCAGCTCAACCGCAACGGCAAGAGCTTCTCCAGCAAACACCTCACTCCGCGCTGTCGCGCCCGCTTCCTGCTCACGGTCGCCAAGCCGACGCCGCTGCGTGCCTTCGTCCGCCTTGGCGGCGCAGGCCACCACGTCGCCTCGCGCCGGCTGGTGCTGATGCCGCCGCACGCGCGCTAGCGCAGCCAGGTGCGGACGATCGCGTTGGCGAAGCCCATCCCGTAGCGGAAGACGGCGGGCTTCTTCGAGTGGCCGTGCAGGCGCTGCTCGACCGTGATCGGCACCTCGCGGGCGGGAATTTCCCGCTTGATCGCCTCGATCATGAACTCGGAGGTGTGGAACTGCTCCTGGCGCAGGACGAGCTGGGGCAGAACCGCGGTGCGCACTGCCCGGTAGCCGTTGGAGCAGTCGGTGACGTGGGTGCGGGTGATGAAGGAGACGAGGCGGTTGAAGAAGACGATGCCGAGCTCACGGGCGAAGTGGTTGCGGTCGGCCTGCCCCAGCACGCGCGAGCCGTGGGCGACGTCGACTTCGCCGTCGAGCACCGGTTTGACCAGCCGCTCCATCTCAGACGGCAGGTGCTGGCCGTCGGCGTCGAGGGTGACGACGATCTCCGCGCCCGATTCGACCATCAGCCGGTAGCCGGTGCGCAGGGCGGCGCCGCCGCCGCGGTTAATCACGTGGCGGGCGACCGCGGCGCCGTGCTCGGCCGCGACGTCGCCGGTCCCGTCCCGCGAGCCGTCGTCGACGACGAGGACCGCGGTCCCGACGCCGCAAACCTCCCCCGGCATGCGGTCGAGCACATAGCCGATGTTCTCCGCCTCGTTGTAGGCGGGGACGAGGATCGCGACCTTGCCCCGGAAGCGCTCCGGCAGCCCGGCCTGGCGGAACTCCTCCCAGGCGAGGCCCTCGAGCACGGCCGAGAGCTGGCGGGCGTTGCGGGCCGCTTGCGAGAGCGCCCGCAGGATCAGCCCGAAGAGGATGAAGATCGCGAAGACGGCAAGGCCGAGGATCCGCCCGCCGTTGCCCTTCTCGAAGGAGAAGGCGGAGAGCAGCTTGTCGGTGATTTCGGTTCCGGAGACGATCGCCAGGCCAAGGCCGGCGAGGAGCAGGATCACCACGTCGACGTTGCGCAGCGAGCGGCGCCGCAGGATCGCGTAGGCGACGATCGCGATCGCCGCGATCAGGCCGAGGCTGCGCAGCGCCGTCAGCTCGCTGGGGAAGATGCCTGCGTAGAGGTCCATTTCCCGCTGGACAATAGGGCCGCCGTCCCCCGTGAGAGCGCGGTGGCGGCAAGCGGAAAGATCAGCGTCAGCAGCACCTCGTTGCGGCGCGGGGCCGCCAGCGAGATCGCGCCGACGGCGGTGACGAGCACGAGCGGCGTCGCCATCGAAACCAGCTCCCACCAGCGGCGGCGCCAGGCAAGCACCCCGAGACCGGCCAGCGCCAGTGCCACGAGCAGGACCTGGACCGCCCGTCCCGCGGTGCTTTCCATCGCTTCGCCAATCCCCGCGCTCCACATCCGCCAGGTCTTGCGCGCCGTCATCGCCAGGTATCCGGCCGGGTCTTCGCCGAAGTAGCGGGAGAAGTTCTGCTTGCCGATCTTGCCCAGCGCCGAGTCGCGTGGCAGGCCGGGATAGCGCTCGGCGACGCGGTCGAAGAGGGGGGTGGGGTTCACTTCTTCGAGTGCCTGCGAGTGGGGATCGAGCTCCCGGTGCAGGTAGCGCCTGGCGAGGATCGCCTTGACCCGCTGGTATTCGCCGTCGGCGGGCAGGAAGGTGCCGACGTAGAGCGCCTTGCCGCCGCCGGTCGAGATCGGCACCGTGCGGTGCAGGACGACCTGGTTGCGGATCGCCCAGGGGACGACCGGCAGGAGCATCGCGGCGAGCAGGGCGGCGGTCGCGGCCAGGCTCGGCTGCCAGGACCGCGCGCGCCAGACGCGGATCAGGGCGAGCAGGGCGAAGGCGAAGCCGACTAGGAGGTACTCGGGGCGGAACATCGCGGTGAGGCCGAAGAGCAGGCCGGGGAGGAGCCACCTTGCCCAGGCGCGGGCGCGCGGGGAACCGGCGAGGCCGTCGGCGGCCCAGAGGAAGGCGAGAACCGCGGCCGGCAGCGTCAGCATCGCCGGCGGCTCGGAGTAGAGGGCGCCGACCGAGTGGATGAATGGCGGGTAGGCGGCGACGCCAAAGGCGGCGAGCAGGCCGGCGGGGCGGCAGGAGATGCGGCGGCCGAGCAGGTAGGCGACGAGGATCGAGCCCAGGCCGAGCAGCAGCTCGATGATGCGTGCCGTCCCTTCGCGGGCGCCGCCGGTGGCGTAGAAGCCGGCGGCGTAGAGCAGCGGCGCGCCGGGTGACCAGTCGCTTGGGTCGTGAAAGGTGGGGCCGCCGAAGCTGCCTTCGGCGTAGAGCGACTTGGAGAGCGCGTAGTAGGCGTGGGCGTCGTCGCCGGGCGCGGGCAGCGGCTCGACCACTCGGTAGGCGCGCAGGGCGAAGCCGAGCAGGAGGATGGCCGCGAGCAGGACCAGGGTCTTGCGGCCGTGGCGTTGCGGCAGCTCGCGCAACCACGTCTTCAGGGAGCCCATCGCGGCAGGCTATCCCGGCCGGACGCAGAATCCCGCCTCGACATGCTTCCCCGAGACAAAGGAGTTCTCCAGATGCGCCGCATCCCCCTTCTCGTCGCCGCGGTCGCGGCAATCGCACTCGCCGCCGCTCCCGGCGCCTCCGCCAAGAGCGCGCCGAAGTCCTGCACCACGAGCTCGAAAAACGTGGTTGGCAAGACCGTCAAAGGGACCCTCGTCGCCAGCAACGTCAACAAGATCCAGGCCCAGTACGCGACCTGCGGCCAGGCGATGAAGGCGATGAGCAAGCTGCTCTCGCTGCGTATCGAGGAGCCAAAGAGCGTCGCCGGCTACTACTGCATCCCGACCGTCCACTCGACCGATCCGGACGTCGTCTCCTACAAGTGCCTTTTCCGTGGTGCCGACACGCCGATGTTCGTCAAGCTCACCTTCAAGGTCACCTACAACCAAGACTGAGGCGCAGCTGCCGCCAGGAGGCGGCCAGCCCAATCCCGGCGAGGGCCGCGAGCAGCGGCATCATCACCAGCACCCGCCGGGGGGAGGCCACGAGCAGGGCGCTGGTTGCGGTGATCGCGACGAGGATCACCGCGACCAGCAGCGCCTCCCAGCGCCGCTGAAGCGCCAGCACGATCAGGCCGGCCAGCCCGAAGGCGACGATCGCCCAGTGGAAGAGCTCCCAGCCGGGCTCGCGCATCACGTCGCGTGGGCCGTGCGACCAGATCCGGGCAATCTTTGTGGCGACGAACCCCGCGTATTCCAGCGGCTCTTCGCGGATGTCGTCCCAGAGCTGTTCCTTGCCCATCCTGGAGAGCGCCTTGTCGGTTTCCATCCCCGGGTACCGCTGCGCGGCCAGCCGCGCCAGGATCTGCTCCAGCCGTAGCTTCTGCACCGCGTGCGGCCCGAACAGCTCCGGGTGGCGTTGGACCACCTCGGTCCCAACCTTTTCCGGGTCGCCGTCCGACGGCAGGTACGTCCCCGCGAACAGAACCTGGCCGCCGCCCGTCGAAACCGGCACGAAGCGGTCGAGCGCAACCGCGTTCCGCACCGTCCACGGCGCCACGATCACCGCGACGCCGAGGAGCAAGAGCAGCGCTTGCGCCCACGTCAGTCGCCAATCGCGCCACCCCTTCCTCACGAGCACCACCAAGCTGACGAGCAAGGCGACCCCGATGTACTCCGGCCGAACCAGCGCCAGCGCTCCGAGCAGAATGCCTGGGACGAGCCACCTGACGCGCGGGTGGCATGGGGCAGGGGGGTCGAGGACGTAAACCTCACCCGCAGGCCCCCCGGCCCCATGACAGGACCCGCGCGCCGGATCGCCCCGTCTCGGACCGTCTGCCCAGAACACCGCTAGGACTGCCCCAGGCAACAGGGTCGCCGCGAGCGGCTCGCCCATCAGCATGCCCTGGTACTCGAGCAGGGCCGGGTAAATCGCAATCACGGCGGCACCAACCAGGCCCGCGCCCGGCCCCGAGAGCCTGCGGCCGATCAGGTAGGTGAAGAGCACGGAAAGCGTGCCGAGCAGGGCGAGGACGAGCCGCGCTGTGCGCTCGTGCACGCCGCCGGCCAGCTTGTAGGCGCCGGCGACGAGGAGCGGCAGGCCGGGGGAGTAGTTGCTGGCCGGCTGGGTCGCGCTCGGCCCCAGCGTGAAGCCCTCGCCCCGGTCGAGGTTGGCGGCGATCGTCGCGTAGGCGGCGGCGTCGAATACGGGCGAGCGCCCGTCCCAGGCCTCGTTCACGCGCAGTCCCAGTCCCAACAGCAGGACCGCAACCAGCGCGGCAAGCCCAGCACGCCCGCCGTTTCGCTCTGCCAAGCCGCTCATCGGCCGGATGCTATGGCGCTCCGCGGGCGTCTCCGCTCGCAGGGCGTCGCCCCTGTCCGCTACGCTGCCGCGACCTATGCGCGTTCTCATTCTTGGGGGCGACGGCTACCTGGGCTGGCCGACGGCATTGAGGTTCTCGGCCCGCGGTCACGAGGTCTCAGTCGTCGACGACTTTTCTCGCCGCCGCTGGCACGAAGAAGCCGGCACCGGATCGCTGACGCCGATCGCCGGCCTGGACGAGCGCATCGCCGCCTGGAAGGAGATCTCAGGCAATGCCCAGATAGGCAGCTTCGCCGGCTCGGTCCAGGACGGCGACTTCCTCGACGGCGTCGTCGCCGAGACCCGCCCTGAGGTGGTCATCCACTACGGCCAGCAGGCCTCGGCGCCCTACTCGATGGCCTCGCGCGAGCAGGCGGTCGAGACCCAGTACGCCAACGTGATCGGCAACCTCAACCTGCTCTTCTCGATCCGCGACCACGTGCCCGATTGCCACCTGGTCAAGCTCGGCACGATGGGTGAGTACGGCCAGCCCGAGATCGACATCGAGGAGGGCTACATCGAGATCGAGCACAAGGGGCGCCGCGACACGCTGCCCTTCCCCAAGCTGCCGGCCTCGCTCTACCACTGCTCGAAGGTCCACGACTCGACCAACATCCACTTCGCCTGCCGCACCTGGGGCCTGCGCGCCACCGACCTCAACCAGGGCGTCGTCTACGGGATCGGCACCGAGGAGACCGACGGCGACGAGCGCCTGATCACCCGCTTCGACTACGACGAGATCTTCGGCACCGTGCTCAACCGCTTCTGCCTGCAGGCGGTGATCGGCCACCCGCTCACCGTCTATGGCGCCGGCACTCAGACGCGCGGCTTCCTCAATATCCGCGACACGCTGGCCTGCGTCGAACTGGCGGCGCTGAACCCGGCCGGCGAGGGCGAGTTCCGCGTCTTCAACCAGTTCACCGAGCAGTTCTCGGTGATCGAGCTGGCGCAGCTGGTCAAGCAGGCCGGCGAGCACCTCGGCTACTCGGTCGAGATCCAGCATTACGAGAACCCGCGGGTCGAGAAGGAGCAGCACTACTACAACGCGATCCACACCAAGCTGCTCGACCTCGGCCTGCAGCCGACCCTGCTTGGCGAGGAGCTGGTCGAGTCGATGATCCACACGATCGAGCGCTACAAGGACCGCGTTATCGAGACCTCGATCGACCCGCGTACCCGCTGGAACCCAGGCGAGCCCGTTCAGCTCTAAATCGCCTGCATTGCAGCCAGCGGGCCGCTGGTAGCATCGCCTTCCAGATGAGAGCAGCCGACGCACTGATGCAAAGCCTCAAGGCCGAGGGGGTCGAACACGTCTTCGGCATCCCCGGCGGCGCCAACCTGCCGACCTACGACGCCCTGGTCGACGCCGAGTTCCGTCACATCCAGGTGCGCCACGAGCAGGGGGGCGGTCACGCGGCCGAGGGCTACGCCAAGGCCTCGGGCAAAGTCGGGGTCGCTTTCGCCACCTCAGGGCCGGGAGCGACCAACCTCGTCACCGCGATCGCCGACGCGATGCTCGACTCGGTGCCGACCGTCTTCATCACCGGCCAGGTTCGCACCGAGCTGATCGGCACCGACGGCTTCCAGGAGGCCGACATCCTCGGCGCGACGCTGCCCTTCGTCAAGCACTCCTTCGCTGTCACCGACCCGCGCCAGATCACCGAGTACGTGCACGAGGCCTTCCACGTCGCCTCGACCGGCCGTCCCGGCCCGGTTCTGCTCGACATCCCGCAGGATCTCTCGCGCGCCGACATCGACTATGCGCCGCGGACCGCACCGGTGGAGCTGGCTGGCTACAAACCGCCGAGCGCGCCGAACATCAAGCAGGTCCGCATCGCCGCCAAGGCGCTCGCCAACGCCCGCCGCCCGATCCTCTACACGGGCGGCGGCGTGATCAACGCCAACGCCTCCGCGGAGCTGCGCGAGCTCGCCGCCTCCGACCGCTTCCCCGTCACCTCCACCCTGATGGGCCTCGGCGCCTATCCCGCTTCCGGCGACCAGTGGCTGGGAATGCTCGGCATGCACGGCACCAGGGCCGCCAACTACGCGATGGACGAGGCCGACCTGATCGTCTCGATCGGAGCCCGCTTCGACGACCGCATCACCGGCAAGCTCTCCGAGTTCGCGCCGCACGCCAAGTTCATCCACATCGACATCGACCCGGCGGAGATCTCCAAGAACGTCCCCGCGCACATCCCGATCGTCGGCGACGCCAAGCTGGTCCTGCCCGAGCTGACCCGCGAGTACCGGGCCCTGCAGACCGACCCCGCGCGCCTCGACGAGTGGTGGAACAAGATCAAGGCTTGGCAGGACACCTACCCCTTGAGCTACGACGAGGGCAAGGACGGCGAGATCAAGCCCCAGTTCATGATCGAGGCGATGCACCGGGCGACGGCTGGCGAGGCGATCATCACTTCCGACGTCGGCCAGCACCAGATGTGGGCGGCGCAGTACTACGGCTTCGACAAGCCGCGCCGCTGGATCAACTCCGGCGGGCTCGGCACGATGGGCTTTGGCCTGCCGGCCGCGGTTGGCGCAAAGATCGCCTGCCCCGACGATGACGTCGTCTGCCTGGCCGGCGACGGCAGCCTGATCATGAACTGCCAGGAGCTCGCCACCTGCGTCTCGCAGGACATTCCGGTCAAGATTTTCCTGATGAACAACGGCTACATGGGCATGGTCCGCCAGTGGCAGGAGCTCTTCTGGGACCGCCGCTACAGCTCGGTCGAGATGGGCCCGAGCCCGGACTGGGTGAAGCTGGCCGAGGCCTTCGGCGCCACCGGCCTGCGCTGCGAGGACTCCGGCGAGCTCGAGGGCACGATGGCGAAGGCTCTGGAAGCCAACGGCCCGGTCCTGGTCGACGTGCGCGTCTCTCCCGAGGAGAACTGCTTCCCGATGATCCCGGCCGGCGCCGCCGCCAGGGACATGGTGGGCTGATGGAGGCCGGCACCCCACAGCTGGTGAAGCTGGAGGAGCTGCGCGTTCCGGGACAGCTCAGCGGCCGCAAACACATCCTCTCGATCCTGGTCGAGAACAAGCCGGGCGTGCTGGCGCGCGTCGCCGGCCTCTTCTCCCGCCGCGGCTTCAACATCGACACGCTCGCCGTCGGCCCGACCGACGACCCGAGCATCTCCCGCATCACCCTCACTCTCGACGGGGCGGTGCACCCGATCGACCAGGTGACCAAGCAGCTGCACAAGCTGGTCAACGTGCTGAAGATCCGTGACATGGAGCCGGAAGAGACGGTCGCCCGCGAGATGGCGATGTTCAAAGTCTCCGCCGCGGTCGAGAACCGCGCCGAGATCATCCAGTTCGCCGAGATCTTCCGCGCCAAGATCGTCGACGTCTCCCGGCGCACGATGACGATCGAGGTCACCGGCTCGGCCGACAAGATCGAGGCCTTCGAGCGGATGATCCGCCCCCACGGCCTGATCGAGATGGTACGGACGGGAGAGATCGCAATTGCCCGAGGCTCAGACTGAAAATGACGGCCCCAGACGCCGCTATGCGGCGTCCTCAGTCGCTTGAATAGCTCTGCTTTTCAAGCTCCCTGCGTCCTTGCCTAGCGACCTCTGGGCCTCGTCATTTCCTAGCCTGAGGCCGTCGGTCAATCGCGCTCTCTCCCGGGGGAAAAAGACGTTTGTCAGCGTCACCGCGCCGGTTGACGGAATCGATCCCTGCGCCGCCATCTTCGCCTCGCGCCTTGCCTCGGACCGCTGGTTTTGCTGGGAGCAGCCCGATCGGGGGTTCGCGTTGGCGACTCTCGGCGTCGCCCATGAGGCAGCCTCGCGGGAGCCCGGCCGATTTGAGGACGTGGCCCGGGAGTGCCTGGGCGGGGAGACGATTGCCGACGAGCCAGCGGGGCTTCCGGCGGGCGCCGGGGCCACGTGGGTCGGTGGCTTTGCATTCGATCCAAAGGGGGGCGGCTCGTCGGCCTGGTCCTCGCTTGCGCCTGCATCGATGGTCTTGCCTGAGCTCTCCGTCTGTCGCAGCGGCAGCGACGTATTTCTGACCGTCAACGCGGTGGTCCGTCCCGGCGACGATCCCGCCGAGAAAGCCGCGGCGCTGGAAACCCGTCTCGGTGGCCTTCGCCTCGATCCACTGCCGCTCCTCGACCCGCACCCGACGGAGCGGGTGGAGATCAGCAGCGTGCGGCCGCCCGGAGATTTCGAGCGCATGATCGAGGCCGCAACAGGGCGGATTCGGGCGGGCGAGATGTCGAAGGTCGTGCTCGCCCGCGAGGTCCTCGTCACGGCTGCGGCCGCCCATGACCCGGCCGCCGTCTTCGGCGCGATGCGCGAGCAGTTCCCCTCCTGCTTTTGCTTCTGCTGCGGCACGCCCGAGGCCGCCTTCATCGGCGCCAGCCCGGAGCTGCTCCTGCGCCGATCCGGCGCCAGTGTCTCCACCGTCGCCCTGGCGGGCTCGACGCGGCGCAGCTCCGATCCCGCCGTCGACGATCACCTCGGCGAGCAGCTGATGCGCAGTGCCAAGGATCGCGAGGAGCACGCGATCGTCGCCGGGCGCATCGCCCGTGCCCTGCGTCCCCACGCCGTCTGGGTCGAGACGGGGAGCGAGCCCGAGATCGTCAAGGTGGCGAACATCCAGCATCTCGCCACGCCGATCGTCGCCCAGCTGGCCGAGCCACGCTCCGCGATCGAGCTGGCTGGCCTGCTGCACCCGACGCCGGCCGTGGGCGGAGAGCCCTGGCCGGTCGCCTCCGCGGTGATTCCCGAGCTCGAGCAGATGGACCGCGGCTGGTACGCCGGCCCCGTCGGCTGGATGGACGCGACCGAGGACGGCGAGTTCTGCGTCGCCCTGCGCAGCGCCCTGCTGCGCGACCGCGAGGCCCGTCTCTACGCCGGCGTCGGGGTCGTCGCCGCGTCGGACCCGGCCGCCGAGCTGGCCGAGACCGAGATCAAGCTCGGGGCCCTGCTGCCCCTGCTGGCTGAGTGAGTCGGCCCCGGCGGCGCAGGCCTGAGGCGATCTTCGAGTGCGACTCGGCTCGCGCGGGACGGCGGCGGGGGCCGTTGAGGACCCGGCCGATCGAGCCGTAGCGGACGCACAGCGCGTAGGTGAGGAGCGAAAGCGCCAGAGCCGAGGCGGTGACAATCGTGAACTGCAGCGGCACGCCCAGCGAGGTGATCGCGAGGAGGGCCAGCACCGGCACCATCAGCGGCATGTGCGACAGGTAGATCCAGTAGGAGGCATCGGCGAGGTAGCGCAACCTGGGGTGGGACCGGTTGAGATAGCGAGTGGCCAGGCCGATGAGGGCGAGCAGGCTGGCCCAGGTCGCGACCGCGTAGACGAGCAGCGCGGCGCCGTGGATCAGGGGTGAGGACCCATAACCGGGGGAGTTGTGCAGGGCGAAGAGCAGGGCCGCCGGGACCGTCGCCGCGAGGGCGCACGCCAGCCATCGCCAGGCGTTGCGAGCGGCGGCGACGAGGAGGTACCGGTGCGCGCAGAGGGTCGCCCCCAGGCCGAAGAAAAGCGCGTAGTAAGCGAGAACCGAAGGGCTGGGGATGAAGGTGGTCGATTCGGTCGCAGCGGTCCAGGAGAGCTGAGGCCAGAGCGCGATCGTCGTCGGGATTGCCAGCAGCACGAGGCCGGGAAACGGCCGGGCGAGCCCAGCCCCAATTGCGGCCCCCGCCCGTCGCAGCAGGCCGGGTACGAGGAGCCAGGTCGCCATCGCCACTCCGTCAAGGATCAGCAGGTACCAGAGGAACCAGAGGAAGGACGGCTGCGGGGCGAAGGGACTGCCGGCCGACGGCTTGCCGTCCCCGGCGACGATCACCCCAGTGTGCTGGCTGGCGGCCACCATCAGGGGAATCAGAACCAAAAGTCCCGCGACCAGCGGCAGGGCGATGCGCAGGGTTCGGTTCCTCGCTGTCTGGCGCACCCCTCTCTTCGAGACCAGCAGGGCGAGGAAGAATCCCGACATGGAGAAGAAGAGCGGTAGCCGGAAGACGTGGACGAACCAGTAGATGGCCACCGCCCAGGCGCCCTTGTGCCCGTTGGCCGAGAGCAGGCTCGCGGCGTGGACGGGGACTAGCAGCAGCATCGTCGATGCTCGCAGCGCGTCCAGGTGATGGAGCCGTTCTGTGCCCTCCTCTGGCTTCACCCCGCCAACGCTCGCGCCACCGCCTCGCCGAGTCGGGCGTGCTCGCGCTCGTTCGCGCCGCGATCGGTTTGGACCTCGACCAGGCCGGTACCCGCCGCCAGTGCGCCGGGCAGCTCCGCCAGGGCCTCGATGCGCCTGTGCGGCAGCTCGAACAGGGCAGCCGCTTTCGCGACGTCCACGCCCTCGGGGGTGCCCAGCAGCGCCTCGAATTCCTCCCGGCCGAGCGCTCCCGCCTGTGGCAGGAACGAGAAGATGCCCCCGCCGTCGTTGTTGATCACCACGATCCGGACCGGCGTGGATACGTCCCGCAGCGCGGCCAGGCCGCCGATGTCGTGCAGGAGGCCGAGGTCACCGGTGACGATCGTGGTCGGGCGGCCGCTGGCATGGGCGGCGCCGATACCGGAGGAAACCAGGCCGTCGATGCCGTTGGCGCCGCGATTGCAGAGGAAGGCGACGTCGGTGCCGCCGGCGGGCAGGAAGGCCTCCTGGTCGCGGATCGGCATGCTCGAGGCCGTGTAGACGAGGTCGCCGGCGCGGTGGGCTTGGCCCAGCGCCCAGTGCAGGGCGGGCTCGCTCAGCTCGGCGCCGCCGAGCTCTGTTTCCAGGACTGAGCGAGCCGCGGCCTCGGCTCGGAGCCAGCGCTCCGGCGCCGGCCGCTCTTCGCGTTCGAGCCGTGTCGCCCAGCCCGCGGCCAGCTCGGTCGGGTCGGCGCGCAGCACCGCGGCGGCCCGGTTGGTCGGCTCGTTCCAGCCTCCGTAGGGATCGACGACGATCTGGTCGGCGCCGGAACCGGCCAGCCACCGCCGCAAGGGCTTGCTGGTCGGCATCTCGCCGAAGCGCAGGACCAGGTCGGGCACCACCGAGCGGGCGAAATGCTCCTCGCGCAGCAGCAGGTCGTAGCTGGAGACGACGTAGGCGCGGTCGTGCGGGCCGCAGCGCAGCTGCGAGGTCGGCTCGGCGAGGACCGGGAAGCCGGAGGCGCGGGCGAGGCGCGCGAGCGGCTCGCGCAGCTCCGGGTCGAGCTGGCGGCCGGCCACGATCACGCCCGCGATCGCATCGCCGATATGCGCCGCCATCTCGTCGAGCAGGAAGGCCGAGGGCTCGAGGTCTATCGAGGTGACCGCGGTCAGCGGTCGTCCCTCGCGACCCTCCAGCGCCAGCGAGTCGGTTGCCGTAACGGCTCCCTCGACCGGGACCGGCGCCAGCGGCTCCCGCCACGGCAGGTTGAGGTGGACCGGGCCCGGGCGCGGCTCGCCGCGGCTCGCCGCCAGGGCCCGGCAGGCCACGGAGCGGTAGTGCAGCAGGCCGTCGTCGTCCGCCTGGTGGGTGCCGGCTTCGCAGAACCAGCGCACCGAGCTGCCGTAGAGCTTGACCTGGTCGATCGTCTGTCCCGCCCCGATTCCGCGCAGCTCCGGCGGCCGGTCGGCGGTGAGGACGACCAGCGGCAGCCCCGACTCGTCGGCCTCGCAGATCGCCGGGTGGTAGTTGGCCGCCGCGGTGCCCGAAGTGCAGAGCAGCGCCACGGGCGCTCGGGTCGCCTGCGCCGCTCCCAGCGCAAAGAATGCCGCCGAGCGCTCGTCGAGGATCACGTCCACCTCGATCTCCGCCTGCCGCCACAGCGCTACCGCCAGCGGCGTGGAGCGTGAGCCGGGGGAGACCACCGCCCGCCGCAGCCCTCCCCGCGCCAGCTCCTCGACGAAGGCCGAGGCGAGCGCGGTATTGCCATTTGCCAGGTCCACGCCAGCAACCTAGACGACCGCTCTGTTCGTTGAAGCATTTCCGGGGCGATGGCCCCGGTAAGCCTTCAACGAAGGTCGAGCCGGTGCGCCTGCAGCGCCTCCTCGTCGATCTCGACGCCGAGGCCGGGGCCCGGCGGGGGGTGCAGCATCCCGTTGCGCAACTCGCACTCGACCGAGGCGACCGTGGAGGCGAAGAGCCGCTGGGTGGCGAGGCCGTGAGCGAGGCGAAGGCCATCGGCCGGGGCAGCGGCGTCGAGCGTCTGCGCCACCTGGGCCGCGGCGGCGATCCCGACCGGGCCATCGAGCGCGCTGGAGATGTAGGAGGGCATCGCCCTCGCGATCTCGATTGCCTCCTCGGGGCCACCGACCTTGGAGAGCTTGGTGGCGGCGATGTCGCAGGCGCCCGCCCGGACCGCCGCTTCGGCCTCGGCGCGTGAGGCGATGCTCTCGTCGCCGGCGATCGGGATCGGTGTCGCGGCGCCGATCGCAGCGAGGTCGGCCAACGTAGCCGCGGGCTGCTCCACCAGCTCGATCTCGAACGGCTCGACCTGGGAGAGGACCCGGATGGCGGACTGCGCGTCCCAGGCCGCATTCGCATCGACCCGGATCCTGGCCGCGGGCCCGACCGCATCGCGTACCGCCCGCACCCGCCCGGCGTCGTCGCCGGCTCCCAGCTTCAGCTTGAAGGTCGTGAAGCCCTCCGCCGCCCAGCGCTCGGCGTCGGCAGCGACCGCCGCCGGCTCCGCCGCGATCAGCGTCGCGTTGCACTCGACCGGCTTGACTTCGCTCATGGTGCCGGCCCGCCTGCTGCGCAGGTCGAGCAGCGCGGTCAGGGCCGCGCAGCGAGCGGGGGGAGAGAGCTCCGGGACGCCCGCCAGCAACGCTTCCTCGTCGAGCTGATCGCGTGCCGCCAGTCCTTCCAGCTCCGCGACCACCGTGGTCAAGGACGCGCCCCCGCGCAGCGAGAGCGGCACCGCCTCACCCAACCCGACCAGCCCGTCCTCGTCCCGCAGTCGAAGCAGCACCATCTCCCGCCGCGTCAATGTCCCCCGCGCCGTCACATACGGCTCGCGAAACGGCAACGAGTACGGCACCACCTCAACTCCCAAGATCTTCATCCACCCACCTCTCCGCGAACTGCATCAAATTCTCTACCTGCGGGAGCCAGAATTTGATGCAGTTCGCACTCAGCTCGCCAGCAGCAGGCCGATCGAGACCAGCAGGCTGAAGACGCCGAGCAGCGCCCCCGTCCCGGCGAGGGCCCCGTTGAGGGACGGGCCGTCGGTGCGATTCGTCATCGCCCGCATCGGCTTGAAGGCCATCGGCAGCGCCAGCAGGCCAATCAGCGGCAGCCAGCTGCCGCCGCCGATCGCGAGGGTGACCGGCAGCACGACGAAGGCGCCGAGGACGAGCGAGCGGTAGAGCACGACGGCGTTGTGGCGGCCCATTCGCACGGCGAGGGTCATCTTGCCCGCCCGCCGGTCTGTCTCCAGGTCGCGCACGTTGTTGACTACGAGGATCGCCGTGGCGAGGAAGCCGATCGCGATCGAGAGTCCCAGGGGCAGGGCTTCGAGCCGCTCTAGCTGCACGTAGTAGGAGCCGTTGACCGCCACAAGCCCGAAGAAGAGGAAGACGAAGACCTCGCCCAGGCCGGCGTAGCCATAGGGGCGCGGGCCGCCCGTGTAGAGGACGCCGGCGGCGATCGAGAGGGCGCCGATCAGCAGGATCACCAGGCCCGCCACCGCGGTCAGGTAGATGCCGCAGAGAACCGCGACCCCAAAGGCGATCCAGGTCGCGGTCAGCACGCGCCGCGGCGTAACCAGCCCCGCCGAGGTGACCCGCACCGGGCCGAGCCGGTCGGCGGTGTCGGCGCCGCGGCGGGCGTCCGAGTAGTCGTTCGCCAGGTTGGTGCCGATCTGGATGAAGATCGAGCCGACCAGGGCGGCGATGAAGGCGCCCGCCCTCGGCAGCTTCCCGGCAGCTTCGACTGCCGCCGCGGTGCCGACCAGCACCGGCGCGATCGCCGCGGGCAGCGTGCGCGGGCGCGCTGCCATCAGCCAGATTCTCATCGCCGCGCTTCCCTTGCGAGCGCGCTCACGGCCGCCTCGGGAACCGGGAGAAGTCGGACGGCCGCTTCTGCTTGAAGGCCTCGCGGCCCTCGCGCGCCTCCTCGTTGCCGTAGAAGAGCAGGTTGGTGTCGTGGGCCAATTGCTGAATCCCGGCGTAGCCGTCCTCGTGGGCGTTGAAGCTGGCCTTGACCAGCCGCAGGGCGAAGGGGGAGAGGGCGAGCATCTCGCGGCACCAGGCGATTGTCTCCGCCTCGAGGCGGTCGAGCGGCACGACCGTGTTGACCAGCCCCATCTCAAGCGCCTCGGTGGCGTCGTACTGGCGGCAGAGCAGCCAGAACTCCTTCGCCTTCTTGGTCCCGACCAGGTCGCGCAGCAGCGAGGCGCCGAAGCCACCGTCCCAGGAGCCGACCCGGGGCCCGGTCTGGCCGAAGACGGCATTGTCGGCGGCGATCGTCAGGTCGCAGCAGACGTGCAGCACGTGGCCGCCGCCGACCGCGTAGCCGGCCACCATCGCCACCACCGGCTTGGGCAGCCGCCGCATCTGCACCTGCAGGTCGGTTACGTGGAAGCGCCCGAGGGAGGCGCCCTCTTCGACGTAGCCGGTGTCGCCGCGCACGCCCTGGTCGCCGCCGGCGCAGAATGCCTTCGTCCCCTCGCCGGTCAGGATCACCACGCCGACCTCGGTGTCCTCGCGCGCCAGCTCCATCGCAGCGGAGACCTCGATCAGCGTCTGCGGGCGGAAGGAGTTGAGGACCTGCGGCCGGTCGATCGTGATCTTGGCGATCCCGTCGCCGGTCTCGTAGCGGATGTCCTCGTACTCTCCGCTGCGTACCCACTCGATCGGGGCGTAGAGGAACTCCTCGGACGGGGCCTGCTTGTGGCGTTTGGGCATGATGGGCACGATATCCCGCCGATGAAACTCGACGACTGGCTGGCACAGAGATCGCAGAGCTGCCCCGAGCGCACCGCGCTCGTCGCTGAAGGCTCCGCAGTTACCTACGCGGAGCTGGAGGCGGAGGCGACCTGGGTCGCCCGCCGGCTCACCGCCCATGGCGTGCGCCGCGGCTCGATCGTGGCGATGACCGCGCACCCGCGCCGCGAGCAGGTGGTGATGATCCACGCCCTGATGAAGGCCGGTGCGGTGCTGCTGCCGCTCGGCCCGCGGCTCTCGCCCGAGGAGCGCGCGGCCGTGGTGGCCAACGAGAAGCCCGCGGTCGACCTCGACGACGCCGGTGAGCTGACCCAGAACGAGGCCGACATGCCCCTGCTCGGCGAGCACGACATGGACGACGTCGCCGCCCGCGTGATGACCAGCGGCAGCAGCGGCACCCCTGCCCCGATCGACCTCACCTACGGCAACTTCCTCTGGAGCGCCGTCGGCTCGGCCTTCAACATCGGCGTCGAGCCCGGTGACCGCTGGCTCTGCTGCCTGCCGCTGAGTCACATCTCCGGCCTCGGGATCGTGATGCGCTCAGTCATCTACGGCACCGCCGCCGTGGTCCACGACGGCTTCGACGTCGACCGCGTTGCCGCCTCGCTGGAGCGCGACGACATCTCCGTGGTCTCGCTGGTGACGACGATGCTGGTTCGCCTGCTCGAGGCCGGCGCCGACCTCTCCGGGCCGCGGGCGATCCTGGTCGGCGGCGGGCCGGTGCCGGAGGCCCCGCTCGAGGAGGCGCTCGGCCGCGGCGCCACCGTGGTCCAGACCTACGGCCTGACCGAGACCTGCTCGCAGGTGACGACGCTGGCGCCCGCCGACGCCCGCCGCAAGCTCGGCTCCGCCGGCCGGCCGCTGCTGACCACTCACCTGCGCATCCAGGACGGCGAGATCCTCGTCCAGGGGCCGACCGTCGCTCCCGCTTGCCTGGAGGCGGACGGCTGGCTGCACACCGGCGACCTCGGGCGCATCGACGAGGAAGGCTTTCTCTACGTCGAGGACCGCATGGACGACCTGATCGTCACCGGCGGCGAGAACGTCGTGCCGGCCGAAGTCGAGAAAGTCCTGTTGCGCCACCCCGAGGTGGCGGATGCCGCTGTCGTCGGCCGCGAGGATCCCGAGTGGCAGCAGGCGGTCACGGCGATCGTCGTTCTGCAGGACGGCTCCGAGGCCAGCCCCGATGAGCTGCGCCGCCACTGCGCCGAGTCCCTGGCCGGCTTCAAGGTGCCGAAGCGGGTCGAGCTGGCGGCGGCCCTGCCGCGCACCCCCTCCGGCAAGCTGATGAGGCGCGCCCTCCGCTAGCCTGCCGCCCATGCCCAAGGACATCTTTTACGACTCAGACGCCGACCTCTCGCTGCTCCAGGGAAAGACCGTCGCCATCCTCGGCTACGGCTCCCAGGGGCACGCCCACGCCCTCAACCTGAAGGACTCGGGGGTCGACGTCGTCGTCGGCCTGCGCCCCGATTCCTCCAGCCGCGCCAAGGCTGAAGAGGCCGGTCTCGAGGTGCTCGACATCGCCGAAGCCGCCAGCCGCGGCGACGCGGTGATGATCCTGCTGCCCGACGAGAGGCAGGCCGAGGTCTGGGAGGCCGAGATCGCCGACGGCATCGCCCCCGGCAACCTGCTGCTCTTCGCCCACGGCTTCGCCATCCACTTCGAGCAGATCGTGCCGCCCCCCGGCGTCGACGTCGGCATGGTCGCGCCCAAGGGCCCGGGCCACCTGGTCCGCCGCCAGTACGAGGAAGGGCGCGGCGTGCCCTGCCTGATGGCGGTCCAGCAGGATGCCACCGGCAACGCCCATGACCTCGTGCTCGCCTACGCCTGCGGCATCGGCGGCGGCCGGGCCGCGGTGATCGAGACGACTTTCAAGGACGAGTGCGAGACCGACCTGTTCGGCGAGCAGGCCGTCCTCTGCGGCGGTGCCTCCGAGCTCGTCCGTGCGGGCTTCGAGACCCTTGTCGAGGCCGGCTACGACCCGCGTCTCGCCTACTTCGAGTGCCTGCACGAGCTGAAGCTGATCGCCGACCTGATGTACGAGAAGGGGATCCAGGGCATGCGCTACTCGATCTCCAACACCGCCGAGTACGGTGACATGACCCGCGGCAAGCGCGTCATCGGCGAGGAGTCGCGGGCGGCGATGAAGGAGATCCTCAGTGAGATCCAGTCGGGCCAGTTCGCCCGCGAGTGGATCGCCGAGAACCGCGCCGGTGGCGAGAACCTCTCGCGGATGCGCGAGGAGGGCAAGAATCACCAGGTCGAGGGCGTCGGCAAGGAAATGCGCGACAAGATGCCCTGGATCGATCAGGAGTTCTGATCTTCAGTCGGAAGCGTGGGGGAGGGCCCGCCACAGGCTGAGCTTCCGTTTAGCGGTGGGTCTCGCCTTCGGGCTGACGTCCGTCCCGCCCGACGTACCCGTTCTTGCCGCCCACGACCACGTACACCGCATCCTCTGAGTCGCTGAGGTTCTTCAGCTTGCGCACGGTGGAGGCGTCGACCCAGGCGAGGCCGCCCGGCTCCAGCTCGTGGCTGCTGCCGTCGCCGAACTCGATCGCGACGCGGCCGCGGTGGAGGAAGTAGAGCTCCTCCTGCTCGTCGTGGAAATGGCGGCCGGTCTCGTATGAGGGCGGCAGCACGATGGCGTTGGCGCCGAAGGCGGTGAGGCCGAGGGGCGTGCGGATCTTGCGAAATCCGGGTCCCTGCCCGAGGTCGTCGAGGTTGGCGACGGCGTAGCCGTCGCCCTTGGTCACGTTCTGCTCGTTGGTCTCGCTCATGGCGGCAGCTTATGCCGGCGGCGTGGCCAGGGTCCACCCGTCGCGGTCACTAACCTGTCGCCTCCGCGTGACGACCGAGACCGCCGCCCAGATCCCCGCCGACCTCAAGCCCGCCGACGGCCGCTTCGGCTGCGGCCCCTCGAAGGTCCGCCCTGAGGCGCTCGAGAAGCTGGCGCGGCAGTCGAAGCTGATGGGGACCTCGCACCGCCAGGCGCCGGTCCGCGACCTCGTCGGTCGCGTGCGCTCCGGCCTCGCCGAGCTCTTCTCGCTGCCAGATGGCTACGAGATCGCCCTCGGCAACGGCGGCACCACCGCTTTCTGGGACGCCGCCTGTGCCTGGCTCGTGCGCGAGCGCGCCCTGCACCTCACCTACGGCGAGTTCTCGAGCAAGTTCGCCAAGGCGACGGCGGGCGCGCCCTTCCTGGCCGATCCGATCCTGGTCGAGGCCGAGCCCGGCGATGCCCCGGCACCCAGCGCCGACCCGGCCGCCGACGTGATCGCCTGGGCTCACAACGAGACCTCGACGGGCGTCATGGTCCCGGTGCAGCGCCCAGAGGAGAGCGGCGACGCCCTCGTCCTGATCGACGCCACCTCCGGCGCAGGCGGCCTGCCGCTCGATGCGGCCCAGGCCGACGTCTACTACTTCGCCCCGCAGAAGGCCTTTGGGGCGGATGGCGGGCTCTGGCTGGCGGCGCTCAGCCCGGCGGCGATCGCCCGCGTCGGCGAGCTCGACGGTGCTGCCGGCCGCTGGCAGCCGGGCTTCCTCTCGCTGCAGACGGCGCTGGACAACTCGCGCAAGGAGCAGACCTACAACACGCCGGCCCTCGCCACCCTGCTTTTGCTCGCCGACCAGGTCGAGTGGATGCTCGCCGGCGGTGGCCTCGACTGGTGCGTCGAGCGGACCTCGGCCTCCTCCGGTCATCTCTATGGCTGGGCCGAGGAGAGCGGCTTCGCAACGCCCTTCGTCGCCGACCCGGCCAAGCGCTCGCTCGTCGTCGGCACGATCGACTTCGACGACTCGGTCGACGCGGCGGTCATCGCCTCGACGCTGCGCGCCAACGGCGTCGTCGACGTCGAGCCCTACCGCAAGCTCGGTCGCAACCAGCTGCGGGTCGGCATGTTCCCTGCAGTCGAGACCGCCGACGTCGAAGCGCTGACGGCCTGCATCGACTGGGTAGTCGAGAACGTGGGGGAGGCCCGCTCGTGAGCGATTCGCTGAAAGTCCTCGTCAAGGAGAAGATCGCCGACTCGGGCGTCGACCTCCTGCGGCAGAACTTCGAGGTTGACCTTGGCCTCGAGATGGGCGATGAGGAGCTGGCCGAGGCGATCGGCGGCTACGACGCGATCCTGATCCGCTCGGCCACCAAGCTCACCCCCGAGCTGATCGACCGCGCCGGCAGGCTCAAGGTGATCGGCCGCGCCGGCACCGGCGTCGACAACGTCGACATCCCGGCTGCCACCCGCCGCGGCATCGTCGTCGCGAACGCGCCGGAATCGAACTCCGTCGCCGCGGCGGAGCACACCCTGGCACTGGCGCTGGCGCTCTTCCGCAACGTCCCCCAGGCCCACGGCGCCCTCGTCGACGGCCGCTGGGACCGGGCCAAGTACAAGGGCGCGGAGCTCTACGGCAAGACGATCGGCATCGTCGGCTTCGGCCGCATCGGCCAGCTCGTCGCCAAACGCGCCCAGGCCTTCGAGATGGAGGTTGTCGCCTTCGACAAGTTCGTCTCGGCCGAGCGCTTCCGTGAGCTCGGGGTGGAGGGGGTGGGCAGCCTCGAGGAGCTCTTCGGCCGCGCTGACGTGGTCACCGTGCACGTGCCGAAGACGCCCGACACCGTCAACCTGATCGACTCCGAGGCGATCGCGGCAATGAAGGAGGGCGTGCGGGTCGTCAACTGCGCCCGCGGCGAGCTGGTCGACCTCGACGCGCTGGTCGACGGCCTGGAGTCCGGCAAGGTCGGCGGCGCCGCGCTCGACGTCTTCCCGTCTGAGCCCTTCACCGAGCACCCGATCTTCTCCCGCGGGGACGTGGTCGTCACTCCGCACTTGGGTGCCTCGACCGCCGAGGCGCAGGACCGCGCCGGCGTCGTCACCGCTGAACAGGTGACCGCGGCGCTGACCGGGGCGGTGGTCACTAACGCGGTCAACATCGCCGCCGTGCGCCCGGAGGAGATGGAAGCGCTCTCACCCTTCGTGCCGCTCTGCGAAAAGCTCGGTCGCCTTGCCGAGGGATTGGGGCAGGGGCCGGTCGATCGCGTCTCGGTCGAGTTCCGCGGCAAACTCGCCCAGTACGACACTCGCCTGCTCGGCATCGCCGTCCTCGTCGGCGTCCTCTCCGGCCACACCGAGGAGCCGGTCAACCTGGTCAACGCGCCGCAGATGGCCGAAGAACGCGGCGTCGACCTGGTCGAGTCGAAGGATTCGAGCTCGGAGGACTTCACCGAGCTGGTCACCGTGCGGCTTGGCAGCGGCAGCGAGGAAGTGCAGGTGGCCGGCACGGGCGTCGGGCCTCACAACGAGCCTTACCTGGTCTCGGTCTGGGGCGAGAGCTTCTACCTGCCCTTCGCCGAGCACATCGCCGTTTTCCGCTACGCCGACCGTCCCGGCATGATCGGTCGCGTCGGCACGATGTTCGGCGAGGAGGGAGTCAACATCGTCTCCGCCGCCGTCGGCGCCGAGGAGGATGGCGATCGCGCCGTGATGGCGCTCACCACGGATGCCCACGTCCAGGGCGAGACGATCGAGAAGATTCTCCAGCTCGACGGCTTCTCCGTCGGCCGTTCGGTCGATCTCTAGCCACGACGGGGTCAAGTAGGCTGGCCCGGTGCAGGCGCTGGTGCAGACGGGGAACGGCGGTCCTGAGGTCCTGCAGGTCCTCGAGCGCCCGGACCCTCCGGTCGGGCCCGGCGAGGTGCGGATCGCGGTCAAGGCCGCGGGGATCAACTTCGCCGACACGATGGCCCGCGTCGGCCTCTATCCCGACGCGCCGAAACCGCCCTGCGTGATGGGCTACGAGGTGGCCGGCACGGTCGAGAGCACCGGCGCCGGCGTCGAGGATCTCGCCGTCGGCGACCGGGTGATGGCCGGCACCCGCTTCGGCGGCCAGGCGGAGCTGATCTCGGTCCCCGCCGATCAGGTTCTGCCCCTGCCCGACCGCCTCAGCTTCGAGCAGGGTGCCGCCTTCCCGGTCAACTACGGCACCGCCTACGCGGCCCTGATAGTCATGGGCAGCCTGCGCGAGGGCGACCGCGTCCTCATTCACGCCGCCGCGGGTGGCGTCGGCATCGCCGCCACGCAGATCGCCCGCAACGCCGGCGCCGGCAGGATCCTCGGCACCGCCTCGCCGTCGAAGCACGACGCGATCCGCCAGCAGGGCGTCACCGACCCGATCGACTACCGCAACCAGGACTTCGCTGCCGAGGCGATGCGGATCACCGGCGGCGAGGGGGTCGACCTCGTCATCGACGCGCTCGGCCCGACCTCGTTCCGCAAGGACTACCGCCTGCTGCGCCCTGGCGGCAGGCTGGTCATGTACGGACTCTCCGAGGCGACCAAGGAAAGCGGCCGCGACATTCCCGCCGCCCTGAAGAGCCTGGCCAAGATGCCGCTGGCGACGCTTCCCTGGTGGAAGAGCCTGGCGCTGATGAACGAGAACAAGGGCGTCTTCGGGCTCAACATGCTCAAGTGGTGGGACCGCGAGGGCAGCCTCGATCGCGTCACCGGGCCGCTGCTGGCGGATCTGGAAGCGGGCCGCCTCGAGCCGGTCGTCGCCGAGTCGTTCCCGTTCGCGCGGGCGGGGGAGGCACACGAATTCATCGCCCAGCGCCGCAACGTCGGCAAGGTTGTGTTGTTTCCCTAGGTGAGCCCCGGGGCGCGGCAGGGGCGCTTTCCCGATGAAGAAGACGATCCTGATCTTGTCCGTGTTGCTGGCAGTGCTCGCTGCGCCGGTGGCACACGCCGAAACGACCTACACGGTCGTGCTCGCCGGTGGCTCCGCCCAGAACATGATTCGCATCTGGCTCACCCCCGACGGACGCAGCTACGTGATCGACTCGGTCGTCGAACTCGAAGTCGGCGGCGACGTCTGCGAACACACGTCAGGGGTGGCGACCGAGCTGCTCTGCAAGGCACCGCTGGTCGCCGGCTTTGAAGTCAACGGTGGCGAAGGCGATGATTCGGTGGTGGTCTCGAGCGCGATTGACCTGCCGGCGACGATGCGCGGCGGTCCCGGCGACGACACGCTCGTCGGCGGCGGCGGGCCGGACAAGCTGATCGGCGGCGAAGGCAACGACAAGGTGGTCGGCCGGGGCGGAAGCGACCTCCTCTACGGAGGCCCTGGCAGTGACGAGCTGTTCGGCGGCTCGGGCAACGACGTCCTGCGCGGCAGCGGCGGCGACGTCATGAATGGCGGCAGCGGTCACAACATCTTGATCCGCAACAACGTCGTCAAGCCAGCTTCTTAGGCACCTCGACGGAGGTAATCGCCCGGCTCTAAGCCGCGGCGCCTTCGGCCGAGCGCCGGCCGAGCAGGCGTCCGCCGACGAAGAAGAGCGCAACGAGGAAGCCGGCCAGCGAAAGCGCCGCGTCGAGCCTGAAGGCGGCCTGGATGCCGTCGACGAAGGACGCCTGGGCGGAGAAGACGGTAGTGGTCAGGCCCAGGCCGATCGAGCCGCCGGCGATCTGGAACATGTAGACGATGCCGCCGGCGAGGCTGGTCTGCGATTCGTCGACCGAGGTGACACCGGCGGTCGTAGCGGTTGGGTAGAAGCTGCCGATCCCGATGCCGAGCACGAGCATGCCGGCGATCAGGGAGCTGTAGCCAGAGCTCTCTCCCGCCAGTGAGAAGAGAAAGGGCGCGAGCGTGATGCAGAGCGCCCCCACCGAAGCGAGCAGCTTGGCTCCGAGGCGCTCGTAGAGCGGCCCGGCGACGAAGGAGACGCAGGCGAAGGTGGCGAGGAAGGGCAGCATCCCCAGTCCCGCCTTCAGGGGGGAGTAGCCGAGCTGGTGCTGCATGAACTGCGGCAGGTAGAGCAGTGCCGCGAAGAAGGTCGCCGACATCAAGAGGATCGCCACGCAGGAAGCCCGGAAGCTCTCGTTGGCCATCACCTCCCGCGGCACCAGCGCGCTCTTGCCGGCGCGGCGCTCGATCGGCACGAAGGAGGCGATCAGGACAAAGGCCAGCGCGAACATTCCGAGCACGCGCGGGTCGCCGAGGCCCCAGTCGTCGATCTGGTCCAGAGCGACGAGCAGCGAGACCAGCCCGATCGAGAGCGCCGCGATGCCGGGGTAGTCGATGCGCTGGTCGCCCGCCTCGGGCTCGGCGACTTTGACCAGGCGGTAGGTGACGAGCACGGCGAAGGCCGAGATCGGCACGTTGAGGAAAAAGATCCAGCGCCAGCTCAGCGCGTCGGTGAGCACGCCGCCGACCAGCGGCCCGATCGCGTTGCCGAGCCCGGCCGCGCCGATGATGATCCCGCCCGCCAGCCCGGCCTTGTCTTCGGGCAGCAGGGCGTAGGTCATGCCGAGGATCGCCGGCCACATCAGCGCCCCGCCGATACCCATCAGCGTGCGGCTCGCGATCAGCCAGGTCTCGGTCTGCGCCGCACCCCCCAGCGCCGACATCGAGGCGAAGATCGCGGTGCCGAGGAAGAAGGCGTTGCGGCGGCCGAACATGTCGGCGAGGCGGCCGCCGGTGACGATCATCACGCCGAAGGTCAGCGCGTAGGCGTTGACCACCCACTGGATCGTGTTGACGTTGGTGTCGAAGTCCTTCTCCATCGTCGGCAGGGCGACGTTGATCGCGGAGAAGTCGTTGGCGATCACCACCACGGCGACGCCCATCGCGATCAGGGCGAGCCAAGTCGAGCGCGGAATCGAGCTTGCGATGCGCTGAGCCTACGCTAAGCTGGAGCGGCGAATGACGCACCGGCTCGACAGCCTCGCGCTTCTCCTTCTCCTCCCCCTTCGGGGGGAATAGCGCTGGGCGGCGCGATAGCCGCGAGAGACAAGGTCATTCGAAGGAAGCAGAGAAGGAGGAGGATCCCGTGGCACCAGCAGAAGACGCAAACCGCGTCCACATCTTCGACACGACACTGCGCGACGGCGAGCAGTCGCCCGGAATTTCGCTGAACACCGCCGAGAAGGTGGAGATCGCCCAGCAGCTGTCGCGCCTGGGCGTCGACGTGATCGAGGCCGGCTTCCCGATCACCTCGCCCGGCGATTTCGAGGCGGTCGAGGCAATCGCGCGTGGGGTGGAAGGCCCGGTGATCTGCGGTCTGGCGCGCACCCACAAAGCCGACATCGACGCCGCCTGGGGGGCGATCAAGGACGCCGCCCGGCCGCGCATCCACACCTTCATCTCGACCTCGGACATCCACATCGAGCACCAGCTGAAGACCGACCGCGAGGACGTCAAGGGGCAGGCCCGCGCAGCTGTGCGCCTGGCCCGCTCCTACTGCGAGGACGTCGAGTTCTCGCCGATGGACGCGACCCGCGCCGACATCGAGTTCACCGCCGAGGTCTGCGCGATCGCGGTCGAGGAGGGGGCAAGTGTGATCAACGTCCCCGACACGGTCGGCTACACGACGCCGGAGGAGTACGCCGAGTACTGGCGGCGCCTGTACGAGCTGGTGCCGGGACTGGACGGGGTCGAGACCTCGGTCCACTGCCACGACGACCTGGGCATGGCGGTTGCCAACTCCTACGCCGGCCTGCTGGCCGGGGCCCGCCAGGTCGAGTGCGCCGTCAACGGGATCGGCGAGCGAGCAGGCAACTGCTCGCTCGAGGAGATCGCGATGCTGGTCAAGGTGCGCGAGGACGTGCACGGCCTGACCACCGCCATCAACACCCGCGAGCTGGCCCGCACCAGCCGCATGGTCTCTCGCTTGACCGGCTATGCGATCCAGCCCAACAAGGCGATCGTCGGCCGCAACGCCTTTGCCCACGAGTCCGGCATCCACCAGGACGGCGTGCTGAAGGAGCGCAGCACCTACGAGATCATGGACGCGACCGAAGTCGGCCTGGAGTCGAACTCGATCGTGCTGGGCAAGCACTCCGGCCGCCATGCCTTGAAAGACGCCCTGGAGCAGCTGGGCTTCAAGGTCGAGGGCAACGCCCTGAACGCCGCCTTCAAGCGCTTCAAGGAGGTCGCCGACCGCAAGAAGCAGGTGACCGCTCTGGATCTGGAGGCGATCGTCTCCGACGAGATGCGCGAGAAGGACGATTCCCACGAGCTGGCCTGGTTCGAGGTCGAGGCCGGCTCGCGGCGCGAGCCCGTCGCCCGCGTCGCCGTCAAGATGCCCTCCGGCGAGGAGTCGGTCGGCGAGTCTGGCGGCGACGGCCCGGTCGACGCGATCTTCCAGGCGATTCAGGTTGCCACCGACACCGAGTGCGAGTTGCGCCAGTACACGGTCGAGGCCGTTACCGGGGGAGAGGACGCCCTCGGCCAGGTCACCGTGATGCTGCGCGCCGCTGGCCGCCTGGCCACTGGCCAGGGCGTCGCCACCGACATCCTGGAGGCATCCGCCCGCGCCTACGTCCGCGCCCTGTCGAACGCCCTGGAGGGCGCCGCCATCCGCGAGGCCGAGGCCGCCACCGCCGAAGCAGCGGTGGAGCGCACCCCGGGCCCGTAAGGCGTCACAGATCCTTGTGACGCCGCGGGCCACCTGTGAGGTGAGAGGTGGCACGGTCCGCCCGTGCCCCGCGACCATCTCCGCGAGTCTGCGCCAACCGGCGATATCCGCCGGTCAGCGCAGACTCGGCCGGGGGACGGGGCGATTGCGAGGCTCGCCGAGCGGCAGTATGGGGTGGTGGGGCGTTCTCAGCTCAGTCGGTTGGGGCTGAGTGGGGACGCGATCAACCGGCGCTTGCGACTGGGACGGCTTCATCGAGTTCACCCCGGTGTCTATGCGGTGGGCCACAAGGTCATCTCACAGAAGGGTCGGTGGATGGCAGGTGTGCTCGCCTGCGGCCCCGAGTCGGTTCTCAGCCACCGCTCGGCCGCTGCGCTGTGGGGAATTCGGAGCAGTGCGGGCGAAGTCGTGCACGTGACCTTGAGGCACAAGAGCCGAACCTCGCGGCTCATTTGTCGCCATCTCGTGCTTCTGCCGAAGGACGAGATGACCGTTCATGAAGGGATTCCGGTGACGACGGTGCCGCGCACGGTTCTCGACCTCGCTTCGACCTCGACGGTCGACGAAGTCGAGGTCGCGATCAGGCAGGTCGAATTTCTGCGGCTCCATGACCGGCTGTCGTTGCTGGATCTGCTCGAGCGCTACCCGGGGCGACGCGGAATCGCGCGAGTGCGGGCCGCCCTCACCCGTGTCGAAGCCCTGCCCGGCGGTCGGGTTCGAAGCCCGCTCGAGGCGAAGTTCCTCCCCTTCCTCCGCCGACACCGGCTGCCGCGCCCGCGTCTCAACGACTGGATCAGGGCGGGCGAGAGGCGGTTTCAGGTCGATTGCCACTGGCCGGGCACGGGTCAAATCGTCGAGCTCGACAGCTGGCAGGCGCACGGGACACGAACAGCGCACCGTGAAGACCGCGCTCGGGATCGCCTCCTCCGCGTCGCCGGCTATGAGGTCACGCGCATCACCTGGGCGCAGCTCGATGATGAACCCGAAGCAATCGCCGCGGACCTGAGGCGCCTGCTCCCCTGCAGCGGTCTCGACCCGGAGCCGAGAGTCGCCCGTCTTTGATTACAAGCGTATGTGATAGCGTACGTAGATCGCTGCAACAGCTGACAAGCCAGCCGCACCGAGCACTGTCTCTCGGGGAAAGGCGCGAGCCGCGGGCCCGGAGATCGGCGATCGCGTGCGCGCCCTTCGCGAGGCGATGGGGTTTTCGCTGCGTGACCTGGGCGAGCGCTCGGGCGTCAGCGCCCCGATGCTCTCGCAGGTCGAGCGGGGGGAGACCAGCCCGACGCTGGCCGTGGCGGCGAAGATCGCCGCCGGCCTGGAGCTGACGCTCTCGCAGCTGCTGCGCCTCGACGAGGGCGAGCACGTCGCGGTCAGCCGCGCGGGCGACCGCCGCACCATGGAGCGCGGCGGGCATCGCTTCGAGGAGCTGACCCCGCCACTGCCTGGCCAGCGCGCCGACGTCTCCCTGCACACGCTTGACGCGGGCGCCACGACCGGCGGCCGCGAAGACCCGCCGATGCACGAGCCGGGCAGCCGCGAGACCGCCGTCGTGCTTTCCGGCACCCTGGCGCTCGTCGTCGACGGCACGCGCCACGAGCTGAACGAGGGCGACAGCGTCACCTTCGATGCCGACTTGCCGCACCATTTCGAGAACGAAGGCGAGGGGCCGACGCGCTTTCTCGCCGTAATCGCCGCGGGCCTGAGGAGGGGCTAGCTATGCCGCAAACCATGTTCGACAAGCTCTGGGAGGCCCATGAGGTCTCCGACGGCCTGATCTACATCGACCTGCACCTGGTCCACGAGGTCACCTCGCCGCAGGCCTTCGACGGCCTGCGCATGGCCGCCCGCCCGGTGCGCCGCCCCGACAAGACCCTGGCCACCGCCGACCACAACACCCCGACCGACGGCACGATGGCAGCCCGCCTGATCGCCGACGAGCTCTCGCGGGTCCAGGTCGAAACGCTGGAGCGCAACTGCGAGGAGTTCGGCATCCCCGTCTACTCGCTGGGCTCCGACCGCCAGGGCATCGTGCACGTGATCGGGCCGGAGCTGGGTGTCACCCAGCCGGGCATGACGATCGTCTGCGGCGACAGCCACACCTCCACCCACGGCGCCTTCGGCTCGCTGGCCTTTGGCATCGGCACCTCTGAGGTCGAGCACGTGCTGGCGACCCAGTGCCTGGTGCAGAAGCGGCCGAAGACGATGCGGATCTCCTACTCGGGCGAGCTCGGCTCGGGCGTCACGCCCAAGGACCTGATCCTGGCGACGATCGGGCGCCTCGGAACCGGCGGTATGACCGGCTATGCGGTCGAGTACGCCGGCCCGGCGATCGAGGCCCTCGAGATGCCAGGCCGGATGACGATCTGCAACATGACGATCGAGGGCGGCGGCCGTGCCGGCATGGTCGCCCCCGACGAGAAGACGATCGAGTGGGTCCGCGGCCGCCCCGGCGCCCCGGCCGACTTCGACGCCGCCGCCGAGCGCTGGCGGCAGCTGCCGAGCGACGAGGGCGCTTCCTTCGACACCGAGGTCGACGTCGACGCGGCGGCGATCTCGCCGATGGTCACCTGGGGAACCAATCCCGGCATGGTCTGCGAGGTCACCGACAGCGTCCCCGACCCGGCGGCGATGGACTCGCCAGCCGATCGCGAGTCGGCCGAACGCGCACTGGCCTACATGGGCCTGGAGGCGGGCACGCCGATGACCGAGGTGGCGCCAGAACGCGTCTTCATCGGGTCCTGCACCAACTCGCGGATCGAGGACCTGCGCGAGGCCGCCGAGATCGTCGACGGCCGCAAGGTCGCCGGCTCGGTGCGGGCGATGGTGGTGCCGGGCTCCCAGCAGGTCAAGGCCAACGCTGAAGCCGAGGGCCTGCACGACGTCTTCCGCTCCGCGGGCTTCGAATGGCGCGAGGCGGGCTGCTCGATGTGCCTCGGCATGAACCCCGACACCCTGATCGAGGGGGAGCGCTGCGCTTCGACCTCGAACCGCAACTTCGAGGGGCGCCAGGGCAAGGGCGGGCGCACCCACCTGGTCAGCCCGAAGATGGCCGCTGCGGCCGCCATCGAGGGACATTTCGTCGACATCAGGGATTGGAGCTGAAGATGAGGCCGATAGACGTGATCGAGGGCAAGGTCTCGGTCCTGGACCGCGCCGACGTCGATACCGACCAGATCATCCCCAAGCAGTTCCTCAAGCGGGTCGAGCGGACCGGCTTCGGCGAGTTCCTCTTCTACGACTGGATCCGCGACGGCGAGATCGAGCTGGAGCCGAATCCGATCCTCGTCACCGGGGCCAACTTCGGCTGCGGCTCCTCGCGCGAGCACGCTCCCTGGGCGCTGGAGGACTTCGGCTTCCAGGCGATTGTCGCGCCCTCCTTCGCCGACATCTTCTATTCGAACTGCACGAAGATCGGGCTGCTGCCGGCGATCCTCGACGAGGAGCACTGCCGGGCCGTCGCCGAGGCCGGCGAGGCCCGCATCGACGTCGACGACGAGACCGTCACCTGCGCCGCCGGCGTCTTCAAATTCGAGGTCGAGCCCGACGTCAAGCACCGCCTGCTCAACGGGCTCGACGACATCGGCATCACCCTCGAGAACGCGGGCGCGATCGACAGCTTCGAGCGGTCCCGAGGGGCCGAGCGCGGCCCGGTCACGACGGCGCTCTGATGGCCCCGGCGACGCGGGACTGGGACGCGGGGACCTACCACCGCGTCTCCGTTCCCCACGAAGAGTGGGCGCGCTCGGTGCTCGACCGGCTGCCGCTGCAAGGCGACGAGACCGTGCTCGATGCAGGCTGCGGCAGCGGTCGCGTCACCGGCCTGCTGATTGAGCGGTTGCCCGCGGGGCGCGTCATCGCCGTCGACGGTTCGCCCTCGATGATCGAGAAGGTGCGCGAGACCCTGCGCGCCGGCGACGAGGCCCTGGTCTCCGACCTGACCGAGTTGGAGCTGGAGCAGCGGGTCGACGCGGTCTTCTCGAGCGCCGTCTTTCACTGGGTGCTCGATCACGATTCGCTCTTCCGGCGCCTGGCGGCCGTGCTGCGGCCCGGCGGCGCGCTCGCCGCGCAATGCGGCGGAGCGGGCAACATCGACCGCCTGCGCGCGACCTGCGCCGAGGTCGCCGCCAGCGAGCCCTTTGCCCCGCACTTTGAGGGCTTCGACGAACCGTGGCACTACGCCGCCGCGGAGAAGACGGAAGCAAGGCTCGCCGCCGCAGGCTTCGTCGGCGTCCGCTGCTGGCTGCAGCCGTGGACGATCGAGCCGCCCGAGCCGGCCGAGTTCCTGCGCACGGTCTGCCTTGGTCCGCACATGGACCGGCTGCCCGAGGAGCTGCAGGCACCATTCGTCGAGCGGGTGCTCGAGAGCGAGCCCGATCCGCTGCAGCTGGAGTACGTGCGCCTCAACCTCGAGGCCCGTAAGCCGTGATGGCCCCGCTGTTCCTTGGCCCGGATGACGGGGCGAAGGAACGGCGTAAGGGATGTGCATAGAGTGCGACCGCGTGAATGAGGCTCCCCGCATAGTCCTGCTGCCCGGTGACGGGATCGGCCCCGAGATCGTCGCCGCAGCCCGCCGCCTGCTCGAGTCCCTGGGCGAGTTCGAGTTCGACGAGCGCCTGATGGGTGGCTGCTCGATCGACGCCCACGGCACCGCCCTCACCGACGAGGTGCTCGAGGCATGTCGCGCCGCCGATGCCGTCCTCCTCGGCGCCGTCGGCGGTCCCAAATGGGACACGACCGACCCTGACGCGCCGCGCCCCGAGCAGGGGCTGCTCGGCCTGCGCAAGGGGATGGGCCTCTACGCCAACCTGCGCCCGGTGCGGCCGAGCCCGGCGCTGGCCGACTCCAGCCCGCTGCGCCCCGAGCGCATCGCCGGCACCGACCTGCTCGTCGTCCGCGAGCTCACGGGGGGTATCTACTTCGGCGATCGCGGCCGCAACGGCGACGTCGCCCACGACACCTGCGAGTACTCCGCCGCCGAGATCGAGCGCATTGCCCGGGTCGGCTTCGAGGCCGCCCGCCGCCGTGCTGAGGGCTCCGGCGCCAAGCCGCGCGTCACCTCGGTCGACAAGGCCAACGTGCTCGAGACCTCGCGGCTCTGGCGCGAGGTGGTCGGCCGCGTCGCGCCGGACTACCCCGACGTCGAGCTCGATCACCTGCTGGTCGACAACGCCGCGATGCAGCTCGTCTCGCGCCCGGCCGACTTCGACGTGATCGTCACCGAGAACCTCTTCGGCGACATCCTCAGCGACGAGTCGGCGATGCTCACCGGCTCGCTGGGAATGCTGCCCTCGGCGAGTCTCGGCGGCGACGGCGAGCCGGGCCTCTTCGAGCCGGTCCACGGCTCCGCCCCCGACATCGCCGGCCAGGGCGTTGCCAACCCGCTTGCCACCTTCCTCTCGGCGGCGATGATGCTGCGCCACGGCCTCGACCGGCCCGATGACGCCGCCCGAATCGAGTCCGCGGTGGACGCGGTGCTCGACCGCGGCCTCCGCACCCCGGACCTGGCGGGCAAGGGCGAGACCGCGGCCGGCACCGCCCAAATCACCGAGGCCGTCCTAGCCGAGCTGAACTCCTAGCTTCCGGTGCGCCTTATGCACGCTCAGGGTTCATAAGGCGCACCGGAACGGGGGCTAGGGGGCGGTAACCGCCCACTGGCCGTAGGCGAGCCAGTCGCCGACGCCGGCGGTTTCCGCCTTGAGGCCGAAGCCGAGGCGGGTGTTGTTCTCGACCGAGAGCGCGCCGAGGTTCGCTTCTTCGGTGATGTAGACGCAGAGGTTGCCGCCCGTTGCCTGCGGCGTCTGCGCGTTGCCACCGCCGAGGCCCGGGCAGTTGGCGCTCGTCTGCCCATTTTTGAGCACGGTGGCCGTGGCGGCATTCAGCAGCGGGAACTGGAAGCTGACCGCGTCGCGGGTGATCGCCGGTTCTTTGCCACCCACGTCGAAGACGCCGCGCAGCGTCTGCCCAGGTTTCAGCGTCGAGAGCAGCGGGCCGATTTCGTCGCTCAGCTTGGCCGCGGTCACCGACCCTTTGCCGAGCTTTGCCGAGGTCACGGCTTCGTTGGCCAGCTTCGGGGTCGTCACCGCTTCGTTGTTGAGCTTGCTGGTGGTTACGACGCCGTTCTTGATCGCCGAGGCCAGCACCGAGCTGGAGCCGAGCTTGGCGCTGGTGATGGCGCCGTTGCCGATGTTGCTGGGCCCGACCGAGTTGGGCCCGAGCTTGCCGATCGTCACCGCCCCGTTGGCCAGCTTGGCGCTGGTCACGGCGTGCTTGCGGATCTTGGCCGCGGTCACGGCTCCCCGCTTGATCTGCTTGGGGCCGACGCTGTTCTTCGGCAGCCCGGCGGCGACGGCGACGCCGCCGAGGGCGATGAAGAGCGCCATCGTGGCGATCACGTTCGAGTAGGTGAGTCTCTTGCGAACTGCGGGGATCATCGGAAGTCTCCTTTGCGGTTGACGCGGGTCCTTTTCTGGGTTTGGCTCGAATGCCCTTGCCTGATCGGGCATACTTCCCCGAACATGGATACGGCCGAGTTGATTTGGCACAACGGCGAGTTCGTGCCCTGGGAGGACGCCAAAGTGCACGTCCTCACGCACGCGCTGCACTACGGGACGGGCGTCTTCGAGGGCGTGCGTTGCTATGAGACCGAGCGCGGCCCGGCGATCTTCAGGCACGCCGACCACCTCGACCGCCTAGCCAAGTCTGCCGAGCTCTACTACCTCGGCCTGCCCTACGGCGCCGAGGAGATCGGCGAGGCGACCAAGGAGCTGATCCGCCGCAACGGCCTCGGCTCCTGTTACATCCGCCCGCTCGCCTTCCGCGGCTACGGCAGCCTCGGCCTCTACGCCACGGACGCCCCGGTCGACGTGATCGTCGCAGCCTTCCCCTGGGGCGCCTACCTCGGCGAGGAGGGCCAGAAGCACGGCATCCGCGCCAAGGTCTCGAGCTGGCGCCGGATCAGCCCTGCCGGCCTGATCCCGCACGCCAAGGCCTCGGGCCAGTACCTCAACTCGATCCTCGCCAAGACCGAGTCGACCAACTCCGGCTACGAGGAGGCGATCCTGCTCGACGAGCGCGGCTTCGTCTGCGAGGGCTCGGGCGAGAACATCTTCGTCGTCCGCGACGGCCAGATCGTCACGCCGCCCCACGTCGCCGCGATCCTCGACGGGATCAACCGCAAGTCGGTGATCCAGATCGCCCGTGACCTCGGCTACACCGTGGTCGAGCGCGACATCGCCCGCGCCGAGCTCTACCTTGCCGAGGAGATCTTCCTCACCGGCACCGCCGCCGAGCTGGTGCCCGTCCGCGAGATCGACGACCACCCAATCGGCGAGCCGGGCGAGATCACCCGCCACGTGCAGGCAAAGTTCTTCGATGCGCTCTACGGCCGTGCCGAGGAGTACCTCGAGTGGCTCGACTTCGTCGAGGCGCCGAAGAGTGCGGACGAACCGAGTAAGGTCAGTTCCTGATGTTCCTGCGTTTCGAGTCGATCGGGCGAATTACCGCAGCCGCCTAGCGGCTGGCACGGCCCTGCCGTGCGCCCTGGGTCCCCAAGCGGCCCACCCCGATCTTCGAACTCGAAAGGCATCAAATGGAACAGGTAAAGCTCTACGACACCACCCTGCGGGACGGCATGGGCGGGCAGGGCATGTCGCTCTCTGTGGGCGAGAAGCTCAAGGTCGTCCAGGCCCTCGACGGCCTCGGCGTCCACTTCATCGAGGCCGGCTTCCCCAGCTCGAACCCGAAGGAGGCGGAGCTCTTCGACCAGCTCGCTGAAGTCGAGCTGAGCAAAGCGACGATCGCCGCCTTCGGCATGACCCGGCGCCGCGACGTCGCCGCGGAGGACGACGCCGCCCTGCGCGTCCTGGCCGAGTCCTTCGCGCCGGTGGTCTGCCTGGTCGGCAAGAGCTGGCGGTTGCACGTCGACAAGGTGATCAAGGTGACGCCGGAGGAGAACCTGGCGATGATCGCCGACTCGTTCGCCTTCCTGCGCGCCCAGGGAAAGCGGCCCGTTTTCGATGCCGAGCACTTCTTCGACGGCTACCGCGACGACTCGTCCTACGCGCTCGAATGCGTACGCGCCGCGGCCGAGGGCGGGGCCGAGAACGTGACGCTCTGCGACACCAACGGCGGCAACCTGCCCCACTTCGTTGCCGCGGCGACCGCCGCGGTCGTCGAGAGCCTCGACGGTGTCGCCGAAGTCGGGATCCACACCCACAACGACGCCGAGTGCGCGGTTGCCAACTCGCTCGCCGCGGTCGACGCCGGCGCCCGCTTGGTTCAAGGTTGCGTCAACGGCTACGGCGAGCGCTGCGGCAACGCCAACCTGGCCTCGATCCTGCCGGCGCTGCAGCTGAAGATGGGTTTCGACGTCGTCGCGCCGGAGCAGCTGGCGAGCCTGACGCCGACCTCGCACTACCTCGACGAGCTCTGCAACATGACGCCTAATCCCGACCGCGCCTACGTCGGGCGCAACGCCTTCGCCCACAAGGCGGGGATGCACGCGGCTGGCGTCGCCGCCGACGCCAGCACCTTCGAGCACCTCGACCCGGTCACGGTCGGCAACGAGCGCGACATCCTCGCCTCCGAGCTCTCCGGCAAGGCGACGATCCGCAGCCAGGCCGAGCGCGCCGGGCTCGAGCTGAGCGACGACGCCGCAACCCGCGCGGTCGAGGAGCTGAAGCAGCGCGAGCACCGTGGCTACCACTACGAGGCGGCCCAGGCCTCCTTCGAGCTGCTGCTGCGCCGCGAGGCGGAGGTCTACGAGCCGCTCTTCGAGCTGGAGAGCTTCCGCGTCACCACCGAAAAGCGCGAGGGCAGCGAGGTCGAAACCGAGGCGACGATCAAGGTCGTCGTCGACGGCGAGCGCTACGTCGAGGTCGCCGAGGGCAACGGTCCGGTCAACGCGCTCGACAAGGCGCTGCGCGCCGCGATCGGTGCCCGCCACCCACACCTGGCCGACATCGAGCTGACCAACTACAAGGTGCGGATCCTCGACGAGGCGCACGGCACCGGCGCGGTCACCCGCGTCCTGCTCGACTCGACCGACGGCAGGCGGGAGTGGGGCACGCTCGGCGTCTCCGAGAACATCATCGAGGCCTCCTGGGAGGCGCTGGTCGACTCCCTCGCCTACGCCTTCCAGCCCCGCGGCGACGAGTAGGGTCCCCGCCCATGGGCGACCCCCCTGAGACCGAGTCGATCCAGCTCGCCAAGCCGGAGATCGGCCCGCGCGAGGAAGAGCTGGTCGCCGAGGTCCTGCGCTCGGGGCGGCTTTCGCTCGGCCCGATGGGCGAGCGCTTCGAGCGTGCCTTCGCCGAATGGCTGGGGGCCGAGGACGCGGTCGCGGTCTCCAGCGGCACCGCCGGGCTCCACCTCGGCGTGCGGGCGCTCGGCTGGGGCGCCGGGGACGAGGTGCTGACCAGCCCCTTCAGCTTCGTCGCCTCCGCCAACTGCCTGCTCTACGAGAAGGTGCGGCCGGTCTTCTGCGACGTCGACCCGGTGACGCTCAACCTCGATCCGGCTGCCGCCGGGGGCGCGGTGAACGAGCGCACCGCCGGGATCCTGCCGGTCCACATCTTCGGCTACCCCGCGGCGATGGCCGAGCTCGAGGAGCTCGCCGCCCGGCACCGGCTCGGCCTGCTCGAGGACGCCTGCGAGGCACTGGGCGCAATCGACTCGGAGGGCGCCAGCGTCGGCGCCCGCGGCAACCTCGCCACCTTCGCCTTCTACGCCAACAAGCAGATGACGACGGGGGAGGGAGGCATGCTCATTCCCCCGGACGGCGAGGCCGCCGCCCGCCTGCGCAGCGAGCGCAACCAGGGTCGCGCCGCCGACATGGGCTGGCTCGACCACGGCGGGCTTGGCTTCAACTACCGCCTCTCCGACGTCGCCGCGGCGATCGGCGTCGCCCAGCTCGAGAAGCTCAGGGAGATGCTGAGCGCGCGCGAGCGGGTCGCGGCGATGTACGCCGAGCGGTTGCAGGAAGTCGAGGGCGTTGAGGCGCCGATCGCCGGCCGGGACGCCGAGCGGCGCAGCTGGTTCGTCTACGTGGTCCGCCTCGGCGAGGAGATCGATCGCGATGCGACGATCGCGCGGCTGGCCGAACGCGGCATCGCCGGCAAGGCCTACCTGCCCTGCATCCACCTCTTCCCCCACCTGCGGGAGCTCGGCTACGGCGAGGGTCAGTTTCCCGTCGCCGAAGCGGCGTCCGCGCACTCGCTTGCATTGCCCTTCTTCCCCTCGCTGAGCGAGGCGCAGGTGGACCGCGTCTGTCAGGAGCTGGCGAAGGCGCTCGGCCAGGGCGAGATCAAGGAATAATCGCCCGCCGATGGCCCGTTTCCGCAAGGACCCAGATCCGCGCTTCTGGCGCCTCAACCGCTCGCTGCCCTTCGACTGGCAGCTGGCCGCCTATGACCTCGACCAGTCCCGCGCCCACGCCCGCGGGCTGCAGCGGCTCGGCGTTCTCGATGCCGACGAGCTGGCGGAGATGGAGGCGGGGCTCGACCGCGTCCAGGCCCGCATGGCCGAGCATGGCTTCGAGTTCGAGGACGCCGACGAGGACATTCACATGGCGATCGAGCGGTTGCTGGGGGACGAGGTCGGGCTCCTGGCGGGCAAGCTCCACACCGGTCGCTCGCGCAACGATCAGGTCGCCACCGACGTCGCCCTCGTCGTCCAGGCCCACTCGCTGCGCGCGATCGAGCTCTGCAGGGCGACGATGGAGCAGCTGCTCAACCTTGCCGAGACTCACAAGGACTGGGCGATGCCCGGCTACACCCACCTGCAGCGCGCCCAGCCGGTCTACCTCGGCCACCACCTGCTCGCCTACTTCTGGATGCTCGCCCGCGACGTCCTGCGTTTCCAGTTCGCCCTCGACAGCGCCTCGGTGATGCCGCTGGGCTCCGGGGCGCTCGCCGGTGTCAACTGGGAGATCGACCGCGAGGCGGTCGCCGCCGATCTCGGCTTCGAGCATGTCAGCCACAACTCGATCGATGGCGCCTCCAACCGCGACTTCGTCCTCGACTACCTCTCGGCGGCCTCGAGCTGCGCGATGCACCTTTCGCGTCTCGGCTCGGAAATCGTCATCTGGAGCTCCTCGGAGTTCGGCTTCTGCCAGCTCGACGAGTCGTTCTCATCCGGCTCCTCGATCATGCCGCAGAAGGTCAACCCTGACTCGGCCGAGCTGCTGCGGGCGAAGAGCCCCCGGGTCGCCGCCTCCTACGCGACCCTGCTCGGGGTCATGCACGCGTTGCCGCTGACCTACGGCAAGGACATGCAGGAGGACAAGGAGCCGCTCTTCGACGCGATCGACACGGTTGAGGCCTGTCTCGACGCGGCCGCGGGCATGCTCAGCGGGATCTCCTTCGACCGCGCTCGCATGGAGGATGCCTCCGGCGACGAGATGTTGGCGGCGACCGAGGTCGCCGACCTGCTGGTCCGCCGCGGCGTGCCCTTCCGCGAGGCGCATGGGATCGTCGGTGGACTGGTCCGCGACGCGGTCGAGCAGGGCAGGTCGCTCTCTGAGCTCGGCGCCGAGGACCTGCGCAAGCGCTCCGAGCACCTCGACGACTCCTACTACGAGGTGCTGCGGCGCAGCAGCTGGCTCGAGTCGAAGAAGATCGCCGGCGGCACTGGCTCGGTTCCGCTCGCCGCCCAGCTCGAGGAGGCGCGGGAGACCCTCTCCGCGGTCCGCGCGCGGGTCGACGAAGAGCGATCGTGAGCGGCACCGGGCTGGCGAACGGAGAGCGCCTCGGCGTTGCCTTCTTCGACCGCTCGGTCCACCTGGTCGCCCGCGAGCTGATCGGCTGCAGGCTCTTCTTCGCCGGCTGTGGCGGGGTGATCGTCGAGACCGAGAGCTACGAGCGCGACGACCCGGCCTGCCATGCCTACGTCGGCCTCACCGATCGCACCGCTGTCCTCTTCGGCCCGCCCGGCCGCTCCTACGTCTATCTCTCCTATGGCATCCACAGCTTGCTCAACTTCGTCGCCGAACCCGAGGGCGACGCGGCGGCGGTGCTGGTCCGGGCACTCGAACCAACCCTGGGAGTCGAGGAGATGCGGGCGCGACGCGGCGAGCGAGCGGACCGTGACCTCTGCTCCGGCCCCGGCAAGCTGACCGAGGCGCTCGGCATCGGCCTCGAGCACAACGACAAGGACCTGACCCGCGACCCGTTCCTGCTCCTGCCGCCGGCCGAGGACTGGCGGGGAGACGTGGTCGCCGGCCCGCGAGTCGGCATCACCAAGGCGGTCGAGCGCCCCTGGCGCTTTTGCGCCGCAGGCAACCCCAACGTCTCAAAGCCGGTCCCGCGTTAGCCGGCGGTGACGCCGCCGCCGCTGGAGGGGGCCGCGGGTTCGGCCGGCGCGGGTTCGGCGGGTTCCGCGGGTTCGGCCGCTTCCGGGGCTTCTTCTTCGGGCGCCGGTTCTTCCACCGGTTCGCTCGCTTCGGGTTCGGGTGCCGTTTCGCCTTCGCCCGTGGATTCGGGCGGCGTGTAGGTCGAGCCCGATTCGGCGGGCGATGATGAGGAAGAGCCGTTGTCGCGCTTCTCTTCCTTCGCTTCCGCCGCGCGTTCGGCCTTGATTTCCTCCCAGGCGGAGATCACCCTGGCCCAGATCAGCGCCGGGAAGGTGCCGCCCATCACCGGGCCGCCGTTGTAGAGCGTCGTCATCGGCGTCGTCGTGTCGGCGTAGCCGACCCAGACGCAGGCGGTGACTTCGTCTTCGACCCCGCCGCAGAACCAGGCGTCGCCGTTGTTCTCGGTCGTGCCCGTCTTGCCCCACTGCCCCGAATGGCCGATCTGGGCGTTGGTTCCGGTGCCGCTGCTGACCACGGTTTCGAGGATGCCCTTCGCTTCCTCGGCAACCCCTTCGGAGATCACCTGGGTGTGGATCGAGTCGTTGTCGCCGTCCTTGATCGTGTGACCGTCGCGGTCGGTGACCTGGGTGTAGGCGACGGGGCTGTCTCCGGGCCGGGGCGCGAGGGTGCCGCTGACGCGGTCGCCGTTGTTCCCGATCGTCGAGTAGGCGTAGGTCCAGCCCAGTGGCGTCACCCCGATTTCGAGCCCGCCGAGCACCATCGAGGGATTGGTCGAGATCGGGTCGGCGTAGCCAGCCTTGTGGATCGTTCCCGCGATCGAGTGGGTGCGGTCCTGGATCGTCTTGCCCTTCAGGGCTTCGAGGCCGAGCTGGGCGTAGATCGAGTTGTCCGAGTAGGTCGTCGCGCAGACGATGTCGCAGCTGCCCAGGTAGGAGTCCTCGTCGTTGTTGACTTCGAAGACTTCCTGGCCGTCCTTGCCGTAGTGGATGTACTGGGGAGCCGATTCGAAGGTCGTGTAGGGGGAGATGCCCTCCTCGAGGGCGGTGATCAGCGTGAAGGGCTTGATCGAGGAGCCGGGCTGGCGGTGCCCCTGGGTCGCGAGGTTGAAGGGCTTGGTTTCGAAGTTGGGGCCGCCGACCATCGCCTTGACGCCGGCGTTCTTGTTGTCGAGCACGACCACCGAGGCCGTCGCGGGCGAGTAGCCCAGGTATTCGTTGACGGCTTCTTCGGCGGCCCCCTGGAGGCGAAGGTCGAGCGTCGACTTCACTTTCAGGCCGCCGAAGAACGTCTTCGAGGCGCCGTAGCGTTCGACCAGCTGCTGGCGCAGCCAGGCGGTGAAGTAGGGAGCCTTCGATTCGAGCTTGGGAGGCGAGATGTCGGCGGGCGAGGGAAGTGCCTGCAGGCGTCCTTCGGCGTACTGCTCCTGGGTTATGTAGCCCTGCTCGTACATCTTTTCCAGCACCAGGTTGCGGCGGCCCAGGGTGTTTTCGGGGTAGACCTTGGGGTCGAAGGCCGAGGGCGAGGCGATGATTCCCGCCAGGGTCGCCGCCTCCCAGGGCTCGAGCACCGAGGCGCAGGGCTCCGAGGGGGTGCCGCAGCCGGGATGGGCGCTGCCGAAGTAGGTGCGGGCCGCCGCCTCGATCCCGTAGGCACCCTCGCCGAAGTAGATCGTGTTGAGGTACTCGGTGAGGATTTTGTCCTTGGTCCAGTGGCGCTCGAGCCGGTAGGCCAGGGCCGCCTCGCGAAACTTCTCCAGGACCGTGCGGCTGCCTTCGGCTTCGAGCGCGTTCTTGACGAACTGCTCGGTGATGGTCGAGGCGCCCTGCTGGGCGCTCTGGCTGAGCACGTCCTTGACCAGGGCGCGGGCGATGCCCTGGAAGTCGACGCCGTTGTGCTCGTAGAAGCGAGCGTCCTCGATCGCGACCACGGCGTTCTTGACGTTGGGCGAGATCTGGCCGGAGGTGAGCAGGATCTTGTTCTGGTCGCTGGTCAGGGTGCCGATCGGTTCGCCTGAGGCGTCGTAGACCTCGCTGTTTTTCGACGCCTTGTACTGGGCGAAGTTGTAGATCGCCGGCAGGTCCTGGGAGACCGCGGCCATCATCCCGAAGACCATCGAGACGACAGCGAGGACCGCGAGCCCGAGCAGGACGAAGAGGATGCGCAGCTTCTTCAAGCGCGGCCGTGCGCGCTCGCTCGTCGGAGGGGCCGGCGGGGCCGGCGGCGTAGTGCTGCCACCCCGGCGGGGGAGCTTTAGTCCTAGGGACGGCATCGAGAAGGCTCGCGACTCGGTGGACGTCTGGGCCCGCCGAGTGGAGGCGGCAGTCTAGCATTGCCGCCTTGGTGGATTTGACTCGCAACGCGGTTGACGTGCTGCCGGAGGGCATGCTGGGCGAGCAGCTCGCGGCGGGGAGGCCGTTGCGGGTAAAGCTCGGCATCGACCCGACGACGCCTGACATCCACCTCGGCCACACGGTCGTGCTCGAGAAGCTGCGCGAGTTCCAGCAGGCGGGCCACCAGGTAGTGCTGATCGTGGGCGACTTCACCGCCCGGGTGGGCGACCCCAGCGGCCGCTCCGCGCAGCGCCCGCTGCCCACGCCTGGGGAGATCGAGGCCAACGCGGCGACCTACCAGGAGCAGGCCTTCAAGGTCCTCGACCACGAGCGCACCGAGGTCCGCTTCAACAGCGAGTGGCTGCGGATGGCGCCGGAGGAGCTGCTCGGCTTGCTCGCCCAGACCACCGTCGCCCGCCTGATCGAGCGCGACGACTTCCAAAAGCGGCTTGCGGCGGGCGCCCCGGTCGCCGCCCTGGAGCTGCTCTACCCGCTGCTGCAGGGCTACGACTCGGTCGCGGTCGAGGCGGACATCGAGCTCGGCGGCACCGACCAGAAGTTCAACCTGCTCTTCGGCCGCGACATCCAGGCGGCCTATGGCCAGAAGCCGCAATCGATCCTGACGATGCCGATCCTCGTCGGCACCGATGGCGTGCAGAAGATGAGCAAGTCGCTCGGCAACTACATCGGGGTGACCGAGCCGCCGGAGGAGATGTTCGGCAAGACGATGCGCGTGCCCGACGAGGCGATGCCCGAGTACTTCCGGCTCGTGCTCGGCAGCGAGCCGCCCGAGGGGCCGCCGAACGAGGCGAAGCGGGCGCTGGCCCGCGGGGTGGTTGCGCGCTTCCACGGCGACGCAGCGGCAGGGACGGCAGAGGCCCACTTCAACCGCCTCTTCGTCGAGCGCGCGGCGCCGGATGAGGTCGAGGATTTCGATTTGGGGCCGCTGCTGGCCGGGGACGGGGCCGAGGTGCACCTGCCGGCGCTGCTGGCCGGCGCCTTCGAGATCAGCTCCAGCGAGGCGCGTCGCTTGATCAAGCAGGGGGGCGCAAAGCTCGACGGCGAGCCGATTCCGCCGCAGACCCTGGACCTTGACCCGGGCGCGCTGGACGGTAAGGTGCTGCAGGCGGGAAAGCGCCGGTTCCGTCGCCTGCGGGTTCCCGCGCAGGCGGGCTAGGCAAACCGCCGCGAGAGCGCTATACTCATTGGTCCCTCTGGGCAAGGCAACCGGTGTCCTGCCCTGGCGTTAGGAGCGGCGAGTCCCGTCGCAGAGAGCGCAGCGGTCTTTGAAAACTGAGCAGCGTGCACTCCGCAGGCCTAATTGGCCTGTGGAATGTTTGAGCCCGATCCACTCGGTGCGCCAGCGCGCCGGGTGGTCTGATTTACCCGTCATGCCGGTCGCCGAGTATGTGTACCCGGCGATTTGCAATTT